>BNJU01002011.1_pt1 | contig 138869 bp, 207 predicted proteins | sample 8539281 | NCBI WGS metagenome assembly BNJU01 (sample SAMD00202456, study PRJDB9452) | human saliva metagenome | isolation source: human saliva | place: Japan | reverse complement strand
GCTTATTTACGTTTAAATGTATATGGTTCGTATTCTACATCATTATGACGGTTAGTCCACCAGTTCCAGCCAATTCTTGCTAACTTCAGGCAATAAATCCTACGATGATCCCTAATACTAAACCTGTTAATACATCTGTTGGATAATGCACAAATAAGTATATTCTAGAGAATGCTACTACTATTGACCCTAACAATGCTAAAATCCCTAAATATCGCTTCTGAGGCGCTATTTGAGCTAAGCCTAGGTAAATAGTCATGGCTGATGCGAATGAACCAAAAGCTATGACCTGATGGGAATGAATAGCTTGTAGCTTTTTGGTAGTGCAGATTCCAACGGTACCGTTACATTTGGAAAATCAACAAATGGTCTTAATCTAGCTACATTTGGTTTTTAAACCTTGGTCGCCAATTATAAATACAAATCCTAAAGCAATAATAATGCCACGCCTAAAACACGATATTTTTTTTGTAGCATTAATAATAAAGCTATTATAATCCATAATGCGCCATTGCTTGTAATTTTTGAAATAAATGCCATAATTGGTGTTAAAAAAACTATATACAAAAATGTTCATGTACATAGAAAAATTAAAAGAGTGATCAAATTGTAAAATTGTGTCCATAAATTCCTCTTCTAGTCTACTTTTTCCTAAATGATAATTATTGAGAATGTCTTATTATGCTTTTTATTTTAATAATTAATCTATACTAATTTATTTACGTATATAATGATTTCTCATTTACAGCCTAAATAATAGCCTAAACTATTTATATACAATGGTCAATAGTTTAGGGCTATATTTCATAAAAAGCTATAGTTATGATTTCTTTTTATCTGTTTTTCTTAGGTGGCGCTTCAGGTGTTGCAGGCATTGTAATAATCGTATCTACAGGGTCATATACAGACTCAAAGGAATCAGTTTGAGTAACCCAGTTACCATATGTAATGGTTCTATACGTATTCATTTTTTAAAGCCTACATGGCCCTCTTGTACCTCTTTTTCTTTTAAAGATGGATCTACCTTAGTTATTGTTTTATTTGGAATCTCACCATAATCGCCTACAGAGATAGATACATTTTTGGTTTATCTTCAGCTGTACCTATAATGTAAATAGTTAACGTACCATTATTCATAACACTTAAGATATAAATAGAATGTTGGTACGGATTTCTAAACTTAAAGTCTAAATAGCCCCAAGCTACCGTAGCATCTCTACCAGCTTGAATATATCCAACTGGTTCAAAATGAGGTGTACGTTCAACAATATTCATACCAGATAATAAAGCTGTATTAAATATAGTAGAACTTACTTGGCAAATACCACCACCAATACCTGGAACTAATTTGCCATCAATCATAACAGGCGCATCATCATAGCCAGCTTCTGCAGTACGTTCGCCTACAACATCGTTAAAGGAGAATTGTGCACCGGGCTTAATGAGTGTACCATTTATCTTATCAGAAGCTAATTGGATATTATGTGTTCTGCTTTCATTACTTGGATTATACTCCGTTGTGAAAGATGCTAATACAGTATTTAAAGGTTTTAGATCAGTATCAGTAACTTTTACCGTATTCTGCGTAGTAAATACCATAGAAAGAGAATTTTATACTATCGCTAATCTGTAGATCATCTTTTAGCTTTTTCAAGGTAGCATCGATATCAATACGTTTGCCTTCTTTTGACGGATGTATTACTACTTGTCCATTTTCAACAGTAAGATAGGCATCATGACCAGGTGTATCTATTGTTTTTGCTAACTCAGTGAGATATGTTTTACCCTTTACTTCGTCTAACTTATATTGTGGTTTAAAATGATGACCATAAAATAAACCATTAAATCTATGTGACAATACTGTCCACATATCATCCTCATAGCCGTATGTGGAAATAGCTTTTACCATAGCCTCTGTATCGAATTGAATACCTAAATCATGATATGTGGCTTGTTGTTTTTTATTATTTCCCATATCGATAGATATAGTCTGAGGTATCTTATCATTCACCTCTTGTAAACGTGCTTGTAATTCGTTCTTTGGTGTATTTGATAGATCTGTATCATTATAATATACACCATAAGAAATATTTTCTGTTGGAATGTATGAGCAACCACTTGTACCCAAAAGAACAAGTACTGTTCCTACTAATATATATTTCTTCGTCATGTATCGTAAACGCTCCCGAATTAGTTATTATATTCTCTAATTATAGCATATAAAGATCTAATCTATGGTACAATTATATTGATATTTTATGGGTAAGGGTGAATTATGTCAGAGTCTAAGAAACAACAAAAGCATTTTTATTTGCGCAATAATGATGCGCTTATGAATAGTACAAAGTTGTCTATGAAAGCAAAACAAAGCATATTGTTATCTAAGGCTGAGAATACTGTTGATGCTTACGAATCGGATTGGGACGATTTCGTAGATTGGTGTACTTATCAAAAGGTATCTTATTTTCCAGCTACACCAGAAACAATAGTAAATTATATTAACGATCTAGCAGATTATGCAAAGGCAAATACAATTTCACGTCGTATTAGTGCTATATCTGAAAATTTTAATGCTTCTGGCCAAAGAGATAATCCATGTATGGCTCCTATCGTTAAACAGGCCTTACGTGGTATTAGACGATTAAAAGGAACATTCCAACAAGGAAAAACCCCAGTTTTGTTAGAAGATATTGAAGATATTATAGACTGTATGACTAAGCTAGATGTGCCGGAACTTCAATTATTGCGCGATAAAGCTATTCTTTTGATTGGCTTTATGGGTGCTTTCCGGCGCAGTGAGATTGCAGCTATTACAGTAGAAAATCTTCAATTTTCACCACAAGGTGTTGAAATCTTTGTAGCATCCTCTAAGGCCGATCAAGAAGGTCAAGGTGCAGTGGTAGCTATCCCACATTTATCTGGTTCTCCGTTAGATGCAGTACGAGCCTTACAACAATGGTTACGTGCTTCTGGTATTACTGAGGGACCTGTATTTAGAGGGTTTACAAAAAATATGTCTTTACGTAAAACAGCTATATCCGATAAGATGATTGCAGAAATCGTAAAAAATATATTTCTCTTATTGGTCTAGATCCGACTATGTATGGCGCTCATAGTTTACGTCATGGCTTTGCAACGACTGCAGCAGCTTATGGTGTTGAAGAACGTAATATTATGCGACAAACACGTCATCATAGTGTAAATATGGTTCGTCGTTATATCAATGAAGCAAATAAGTTTGTAGATAATCCTATCTCTACAATTTTTGAAAAGCGATTTAGATAACAATCATAAATCAGTTGATTTAGACAATAACTATAAATCGTTTAATAACATACATTAGATAACAAAAAGCAGCTATCTCTGTTAGAGTAGCTGCTTTTTGTCGGATTAACCCATATATATTTAGTTTTGAGCCATATAGTCCAAAAGCTCTAACTGGACTATCAGATTTTCTTTGCTGGTACTTTTAAAACGGTACCAGGTACAAGCGCACGAGAATCACTAATATTGTTGAGTTCCTTCATAGCATATACCATTTCACGAACATCCATATCTTTATGAGCTGTACAGTGCTGCAATATCCCACATTGTATCGCCTGCTTGAACCTTTTACTTCACGACATTATATGTGTATTTTACCTCTGTTGCAGGATTTGACATATTATAGCCGAAATAATACTGTTAAGCACATTCCTACCATCATCAATATATTTTTCATCTCATACCTCACATTTTTACATCGAACATAATATCTGAGAACATTTGTTTGTTTACATGTTTATAATACCACACGAACGAATGTTCGGTCAAGTGTTTAGAACAAATGTTTGCAAAAACTTTTTAAAATTTGCTATAATAGGGATATAAGTTAAGTAAATATCTTATATTTTTATTATATAGTACGTTATGTGGTAATTTTTACGCATAGATATATATTTACATTTTTTTGACATTAGATTGACTTTGGAGGTTTATCGTGAGACGCCCTGCTACAGATATTAATACAAAACAGCGCCGTATATTAGACTTTTTATAAAAGGGATTCATTACATAATGAATATCGTTGTCCTACAGTTCGTGAAATCTGTACACATGTAGGGACTAAGTTCCACTTCTACTGTTCAATCTCATTTGAATGCGCTAGAAAAATTTGGCTATATTAAACGTGATCCAAATAAAAATCGTGCTATTACCGTATTAGAAGATACTAAAACCTTCTATTTCAGTAGACTGGTAATGAAACGTCTAGCTCTGATAACTTTTGAGTTTTTAGGTGCTGGACTTTAAACAAGTACCTCTTATCGGCACTGTACAAGCAGGTATGCCTATTACTGCAGTAGAAAACCTAGAGTCCACGCTTACATTGCCAGTTCAATTGACTGGTGATTCTGACTGTTTCTTATTACGTGTTCAAGGCGAATCTATGATGAATATCGGTATGTATGAAGGTGATATGCTCATCGTACGCCATCAAAAATACAGCAAATAATGGCGATGTAGTTGTAGCACGTATTGATGATGAAGCTACAGTAAAAACGTTTTTATAAAGAAAATGGTCATATTCGTTTGCAACCTGAAAATGATGATTTTGATCCAATTATTGTAGATGATTGTCATATTGAGGTCTCGTAATCGGTCTTGTACGAGATAGAATATAAACAAAAAACGGCAACATATTGTTGCCGTTTTTTTCTATTGCATCTCAAAGTTTATTTTTAATGTAAACTATTTTCTCTCCGTAGAGTAGCAAAAATAGCACCTGATATATTATGCCATACACTAAAAATAGCCCCTACCAGCGTTGCTAATGGGATTTAATGCAAAAATTTGTTTGCTGCCAATGTTACGGCTAAACCACTATTTTGCATTCCCTCACTCTATTGCTAGCGCTGTAGTTTTATCATATCTTAATTTAAGCAGTGCTCCTACACCTAATCCTAATAGTAGACCCTAGTATATTATGTATACCAACAACAATAAGTGTTTCAAAGCCCAGAAATCAATAGTTTATCTTTGTTAATAGCAATAATGAGCTGCTATTAACAGTATAATAGCAATCATTGAGAAGATCGGACTAATGCTGGTTAAAGTATTATATGTGATTTACATACATATTGGATTACTGCACCCAATAAGATTGGCACAATAATAACTTTTACCATAGTAATCATCATAGGTAGTACTTGAACATCTACCCATGCACCACCGATATATAAGATTAATAATGGTGTAACTATAGGGAGCTATTAATGTTGAAGTAATTGTCATTCCTACAGATAAAGGGACATCACCATTGGCAATATAGGTTATAACATTACTGGCTGTTCCACCAGGACAACAACCTACTAATATTACACCAATAACAATATCTGGTGATAATGTAAATATATGGCAAATTCCCCAAGCTAATAGAGGCATTATCGTATATTGTGCAAGTACACCAATACAAATATCTTTTGGATGCCTAAAGATACTACATAAGCTTTCAAACTTAATAGTAAGCCCCATGCCAAACATGGCTATACCAAGTAAAGAATGGTGTATAAGCGATTGCCCAAGTAAAGTATTCTGGTACTATATAGGCAATACATGAAAAGCCTAGGATTATAAAAATTAAGTATTTGGAAAGGACGTTGTTGAGTGTAAGTAAATGATTCATAACTTCTCTCCTTATTTTGGATCGTATGAGAAGTTATCGATAAGTCGTGTAGAACCAATATATATAGCCATAGCCACTAATACTGGGGCAGTAACCTCTTGTACAGGTTGCATAGTCTTAGCATCAACAACTGAAATATAATCTATTTTAGCAAGCGGTTCGGTTTGTATAGTGTCTGTCATAGTATCAATGATACATTTAGCAGGGACACCCATATTGTATAGTTTGTTTTCCCAATTGAATAGCTTTATACAATATGGTTGCAGCTTTCCGTTCTTCACTAGACAAATATGTATTACGAGAAGATTTTGCTAAACCATCTTTTTCACGAACAATAGGGAACACCAATAATATTGACAGGAAAATTTAAATCAAAGACCATTTTACGTATAATGGCTAATTGCTGTGCATCTTTTTCACCAAAATACGCATTTGTTGGTTGAGTAATATTAAAGAATTTTGCCACCACAGTGCAAACGCCTTTAAAGTGAATTGGTCTGCGAATACCACACAATGTATCAGATAAATCCGCAATGTTTACAAATGCCTTTTTATCTTGGTACATTTCCTCCGGATTTGGAGAAAAAATAAGATCGACACCATGTGATTCACATAACTTTTTATCGCTATTAATATCACGCGGGTAAGTACTTAAGTCTTCATTTTCTCCAAATTGAATAGGATTTACAAATATAGAGACAATGACCTTATCGTTATTTTTTCTAGCTTGATCTATTAATGCAGCATGTCCTTCATGTAAGAATCCCATGGTTGGTACAAAACCAATTGTGTAACCTTCTTTTCTCCAGCTATTTACTGTATTCCGTACATTTTCGATAGTTGTTATAAATTCCATTATATTCCTCCGTTATATTGTAAATACGAAGATAGTCTCCTATACAGTCTACTGTAATTCGATCAATGACAATTATTTTTGATCAACTAATAAACCATGTTTCTCATAGTTTTTTATATGACTTATCTTGTTATTGTTATCTACAAATACAACGAGAGGATTATGGCTCTCAACTTCGTTTTCATAAAGCTGTGCATAACACATGATAATTATCTTATCATGTACTTGCACATGTCGTGCAGCAGCACCATTTAAACATATAACACCACTACCTGCTTCGGCAATAGTATATGTACTAAAAACGTGCTCCATTATTAATATTTACAATTTGAACTTGTTCATATTCTCGTATTCCGGATGCATTCAATAAATCTGTATCAATTGTAATGCTCCCTACATAATCAAGTTCTGCTTGTGTCACAGTAGCTCTGTGAATTTTACCTTTTAACATTGTTAGTATCATGCTAAACTCCTTGTGTTTTAAATGTACCCGCCATATTGGTCGGTTCGAACTTTCACAATTTGTCTGTTTATCATGAATTAACAGTAGACTAGAGTATAGTTAAAAATACTATCTCCAGAGAAATTATACCATAATTATAAATTTTTACATTAAAATACAATTAATATAATACAAATAATGTCACTCTAATCAAAAATAACAGTAAGATTGAGTGTAAAAAATAAAAACCAGTAGCTACAATGTAGTTACTGGTTTTATTTTATACTGATATTTTATTTTAGATATTCTGCTAATGCTTTATCAATATATGCTGCTTCATCAGCCGTTGGTTCACACATTGGTAAATTAAATTTTCCCACAGGTAAGCCAATTTTTACGGGCTGCATATTTAACAGGAATCGGATTTGTGGTGATGAACATCGCTTTTATAATTTCTGATAAAAGCTTGATGAATACGAATCGCTTCGTAGTTATGGCCAGATTCATAAGCTTGAATCATAGCATTCATATCTTTGCCTGCTACATGAGATACTACAGATACTACCCACATCCTCCAATAGATAACATCGGTAATGTAAGACCATCGTCCCCACTATATACCATGAAATCATCTCCAGGCATTAAGCGCTTAATTTCAGAAGCAATCATTAAATTACCACTTGCCTCTTTGATAGCACAAATATGTGGATATTCGTTATGTAGTTGAACTAAGGTAGTTGGGAAAATACCTGTCCCCACACGACTTGGTACATTATACACCATAATTGGCAATGTAGTAGCTTCTGCAATAGTTTTAAAATGCAAATATTGGCCTTGTTGGTTCGGTTTATTGTAATAAGGTACTACAACTAGCAAACCATCGATACCATCGATTTTAGAGACTTCCTTTACAAAGTCTGCAGAAGCCATTGTATCGTTACTACCTACGTTAGCAATAATCGAACCTTTATGTCCACATTCTTTTGCAATCGCATTAAATAGAGCTAATTTTTCGTCTCTAGACATAGTTGGGTTTTCACCCGTTGTACCACAAACCACAAGACCATCAGAGCCATTATCTAACAGATGATTGGCGATAGCTATACAATTTTCAATATTTACGGATCCATCACTATTAAAGGATGTCACCATAGCTGTTAACACTCGACCAAAGGTTTTCATATATGTCCTCCCCTTGATAGATTAAAATGCTTGTTTTTCCACCAAGTACTCAGCAATTTGCAACGCATTAAGAGCTGCACCTTTACGAATTTGATCCCCTACAATCCAGAAGTTCATACCTTTGTCATTATATAAGTCTTTACGAATACGACCAATTTCACAGTCGTTTTGATTAGATGTATACAATGGCATAGGGTAAATTTGTTCAGCAGGATTATCTTTAACTTGTAAACCAGGGAATTTTTCACATGCCGCCTTGAAAGCCTCTACAGATACAGGCTCCGCTGTTTCTACCAAGACAGATTCAGAATGGGAGCGATATACAGGAACACGAACTGTAGTTGGGACTACTTGAATAGTTTCGTCATGAAGAATTTTTTGCGTTTCGTAAACCATCTTCATTTCTTCTTTAGTATAATCATTTTCTAAGAACACATCAATTTGTGGCAATAAGTTAAATGCTACAGGATAGTGTTTAGGAGCAGAGCCAGTTGGCAACAGATTTGCTGTCATTTCTTCGCCTGCAGTATATTGTTTTACTTGATTTTCAAGTTCTTCAATACCTTCTTTACCTGCCCCAGATACAGCTTGGTATGTACTTACAACTACACGTTTAATTGGAGAGAGATCATGAAGAGGTTTTAATCCTAAACTCATGATAATTGTAGAGCAGTTAGGATTTGCAATGATACCTTTATGTTTCAAGATATCTTCTGGGTTAACTTCTGGTACTACGAGTGGAACTTCAGGATCCATACGGAATGCACTAGAGTTATCGATTACAATAGCACCGCGTTTAGCGGCTTCAGGCGCTAATGTTTTAGATATAGAGCCACCTGCAAATAGCGCAATATCAATATTATCAAAAGATTCAGGTTTTGCTTCTTCTACAATATATGTTTTACCATTCACAGTAAGTTCTGTACCTGCAGAACGAGCGGAAGCTAATAGTTTTAAGTTTTCATAAGGAAAGTTACGTTCTTCAATAAGTGTAATAAATTCAGCACCTACTGCACCAGTAGCACCTAGAATTGCAATATTAGGTTTTTCATTGATACATCTCCTTGCACAAATATTATAAATAATGTTCTAAACCGTATGTTAAGCCAGTTTTAGAACTAATTTTTACATGCTAATACTACGCCTGGCATAAAAGATAAACGGCTTAAGCTATCATGACGTATGGTTAATGTTTCATCATAACCACCAAATAAAACTTCTTGATGAGCCACATAACCTGGAAGGCGTACACTATGAATTGTTACATCGTCAACCTTAGCACCACGAGCACCTGGTAAGCTTTCACGAGTTAAATCCTCATCAGCAGTTACCTTAGCGACTTGTTTAGCATCGTTAATCAATTTAGCTGTTAAAATAGCTGTGCCAGAAGGCGCATCGTATTTGTGATTATGATGTAATTCTATAATTTCTACATTAGGGAAATATGGAGCGAGCTCTGCAGACACTTTCATCATCATTACCGCCCCAAGAGAAAAGTTTGGCGCCACTAAGCAATTCGCTTGATTGGAACGACCTATTGTATCAAGTTCATCACGTTGTTCTGCGGTCAATCCTGTAGTACCGATGACTACATGAATACCAGCGGATAACATTTTCTTCGCGTTTTCATAAATAACTGCAGGATTAGTGAAATCTACAATCACATCAGGTTTATTTATATCTAATACCTCATCGATGGAGGCATTCATCTTGATACCTAATTGTTCGATTCCTGCTACAGAGCCTACATCTTCCCCTGCCTTAGTCGGATCAATACCACCAACTAATGTTAAATCAGGATCGTTATGTACTGCTTTGACCACTTCACGACCCATTTTGCCGCCAGCGCCATTTACCATTACTCGAATCATATATACCTCCAAAAAAGCCAGTGGATGCATCCACTGGCCTTATAGATTATATAGCTATATATACTCTTATGAAAAGCTCAATGATAGCACTCCACCAATACAAGATTGATGACAGTTGTCTATCTATTAAATAGACAACCAGAACGATGAGTCGCAATCATCGAACTTCGGCAAGCATCCCTTTTATCATGGATCAATGCATGCCTACTCCTCATGATTACTCTTAATACTCGCACCTCTATCAACATATTCATTTAATACTATTAGTATAAGTAATTATGCGATTTTAGTCAATTAAAATGGTCAATAAGTTCTTTCGCCGCATGCAAGTGCTGTAGCAGACATTCCTTACCAGACATCATAGACGCGATTTGTGTTACTCGTTCGTCCTCATTTAAGACTACTAATGTAGAGATTGTACGATCATCTTGCTCGATTTTAGATAGATGATAGTGTTGTTTCGCAATACTTGCAGTTTGAGGCAAATGAGTAATACAAAATACTTGATTTGTTCTAGATAAATTAAGTATTTTTTCTGCCACCTTAAGTGCTATATCACCGCTGATACCAACGTCAATTTCATCAAATACCATCGTTTTAAAAGCGTCACTGCGGAATACTGATTTAAAGGCTAATGCAATGCGAGCTAACTCACCGCCAGATGCTACTTTATGTAGAGGTAATAACTGTTCCCCTTTATTCGCAGAGAATAGCATTTCAATAGACTTTGCACCTAATGAGGATAACTCAGTCCCCTCTTCAATATGAAATTGAATATCCCCTTTGGGCATCCCTAGATCCACTAATTCTTGATGTAAGGCCGTAGCAATCTCTTTTGCATTTTTTTGACGTACCTCGTGTAAAACTGTTAACGCTTCTTCTGCTACCCTTTTTGCTTCTTCAAGACGTGTTTCTAATTCATCTTGAGCAAATACAAGGTCTTCTAGTTCTTCTAAACGAGATTGCGCCTTTTCTTCGTATGCTAGAATATCTTCTACGGTTTCACCATATTTTTTCTTTAAGCTATAAATTGTGGTATCTCTGTCTTGGCAATATTTATAACGCTCTTCATCGTAGCTGATAGTATCCCTGTAACGATCTAAAGATTGTGCAGCTTCTTCTAGTTGGAAATAAGCAGAGTCCACCATTTCTGAGACTTCTTTTAACTCACTGTCATATTTTACTAGATCATTAACCTCTACCTTAATCGAGTTAATCGTATCAAGTAATGGTTGACGTCCATTATAAAAGGCATCATAACAAGAACCTAAAACCTTATCGATATGTTCAAAACTGTCAAGACGCTTAAGTTCTTCTGCAATAGTTACATCTTCACCAACACTCAGACCAGCATCTTCAATTTCGTCGATTTGGTATCTAAGCATATCAAGCTCCCGGGCTCGCTCAGACATATTTTCTTGTAAATGATCTACATCTTGTTTTGCTTGCTTATAAATTTTATACGCATCAGTATAAGCTTTATAGGCTTCCTTTCCTTCTTTATTAAAAGTATCTAAATATTCATGATGTGTATCAGCGTCTAGTAAACGTTGGTTGCTATATTGTCCGTGAATATCTGCTAAGTATTGACCAATCTCCTTTAAAGCTTTTAAAAGGTATTGGTTGATCATTAGCCAATATACTAGATTTGCCATTACGGTTAAAAGGATCTAGATAGAATTAACTGGCCTTCTTCTATCATGATATTTTTAGACTCTAATAGGTCTTGAATACTTTGGTGATTAGCAATATCAAATATTCCATCAATAACAAAACTATCTTTACCGTGACGAATAAACTCGCTACTTGCGCGTTCTCCTAATAGGATACTAAAGGCATCCATAAGAATGGATTTCCCTGCCCCAGTTTCGCCGGTAAAGATAGTAATGCCATCATTAAATGAAATATTCATTTGCTCAATCAACGCAAAGTTGCGAATGCTCATTTGCGTTAACATATTATTAGTCCTTCATTAAATCTTGAATTTTCGCTAAAATTGCTGGAACTTCAGCTTCGGATTTTGCAATTAACAAAATAGTATCGTCCCCTGCTAATGTACCAATAATTTCAGTCCATTTTGCATGGTCGATAGAAAATGCTACAGATTGAGCAGAACCAGGGATTGTATGTAATACAACTTGGTTTAAACTGTGATCAACTTTAATCAAAGAATCTTGGAATAGTCGGTTAATACGACTACGAGATAAAACTACATTTTCCTCTGGAGATAATGCATAACGATAATGTCCATCGCCTGTAGGAATTTTTGATTAACATTAATTCCTTAATATCACGAGAAACTGTAGCTGTGTAACTTCAATACCTTCTTCTAGTAAAGCCGCAGCTAATTCCTCTTGTGTTTCAATCGCCTTGGACTGCACGATCTCTTTAATTTTGTTATAGCGATAGCGTTTTCATTTTTGAACTCCCTTTTTTAAACCTTTGCACATAAAAAGAGAATAGTATCTTTCTGATAATATTATACCATATATTCATAATTAATATATGGTATAAATCGCATATATTATACGTCTTATGCATATTATATTAATATTTAAAATATTGTTAATATTCTATATATTGATAACGTACAAATTCATAGCTCATAAGGTTCATCTATTTATAGGGAAATTAATAATTTAAAAATAGAAAAATATACATGTATAATTAAAAATCCCTATAAAGGGGGCTTTTACTAACTGAGTATGAGTTTTATTCATAATGAATAAAAGATATATTTCGTTTTATCGTTTTTGCAATATAAATAACTCAGGTGGATTATGTATTTGGTTCATCGGATGCCAATGACATACATTATATATTTTCTGATCTAAATCTGATAAATACGATTTAAGAGACTGCATTTCTTCAAATCCTCTGTTGTTCCAGGGTAAGCAACTATTGTAATAACTCCAGACTTGGAAAGTTTTTGTAAACCTTCATTTATGGCATCAATGGTTTGATGCGGTTTTGTTACAACTTGGTGATCTCCTCCAGGTAAATATCCGAGGTTAAAAATCATTAAATCAATAACTTCATCTTTTAATTGATGAGCTACTGCCAAATCATGAGAGTCATGAATAAACGTTAAACTTACTTCTGGCGCAATATCATTTGATTGTAAAAGCTCCTTGCTAGTTTTAATAGCTTTCATTTGAATATCAATTCCATATAGATGGCATGCCTTTTTGTGCCCGTTTAGAAAGGTATAAAAGATCATGGCCATTACCACATGTAGCATCTACTACCACTTTGGCATTTTCCATACATCGATCCCAGATTAAATGTTGGAATTGAACAGCATTGTTAATGTTAATCACAAAACCACCCCACTTGAGATTTGGTTATAACAATTCATCTCGACGAGATGCTAACTTTTTAAATAGTGTACCAAAAGAAACATTGATCCTTGAATCGTACAAATAAAACAATATACAGGGTTAGAACTTATATGTAAGGTTTCTTTATTTGTAAAAGTATAGTCAAATGTACCATCAATACAAATATGTAATTGTGGTTCTCTTTCCGGCATTGTAATTTGAATCGTATCATGTTCCTCTAAAACAAGGCTTACACCTTGAATTAAATGTGGTGCTACTGGGGTGACAATGATAGATCGATTATCTGGTTTCATGATTGGACCACCAGCCGATAGATTATAGCCGGTAGAACCTGTAGCAGAGGAAATAATTAAACCATCCGATGGATACATTTGCGTGTGTTGATTATTTATGGACATATTAATTCGAGCCATTTTAGCAGGCTCAGCACGAGTGATAACAATTTCGTTAATGATAGGAACTAGTTCTTCCTCTTTACCCTCATGACGTTCTATATAAGCATATAAATGTCCACGCTTTTCAATATTATAATCACCATTAGCAATACGTTTAATATGACTTTGCATTTGATGAATTTCAATTTGATTTAAAAAACCTAGTTCGCCAAGATTAATACCACAAACAGGTACATTATATGGATAAATTTGTCTTGCAAGATGGATGATGGTACCATCACCACCAAAACTAAAAGGCAATATCGATTTGTTTAAAGATTTCTGGGCGACTTAAAATATGAGTTTCAGGAATCTTAAGTACTCGTGCAGGTGCATCTGATTCGAGATCATCTGGCAAAAATACTTCGATACCTTCATCTTTACAAATATGTGCAGCCATTTTTAGAACTGCCATAATATTGCTTTTCCCCATATTGGGGAAGAATCCGATACGCATAGTAATCTCCTATAATGAATGAGCTTCTGCAACCACTGTATCAATCAAAGTATCATCAATGGTTAAGGCCCCTTCTTCGTACTTTTTAAAAATAACCTAAAAACTCTATATTACCTTCCATACCTTTAATTGGTGAGAAAGTTAAAGCCATGTGTATACAATCCACAATCATACGCAACGTGTAGAATACGATGTAAAAACTTCTTTATGGATTTCACTATCTGCACTATACTCACTTACCAACATTTTCTTTACCAGCCTCAAATTGTGGTTTTATTAAGGCCACAAGTGAGCCCGTATCTTTTAATAAATTAGTAGCTACTGGTAAAAACTTTGTCTAAAGAAATAAATGCTACATCAATAGAAATAAAATCAACAAGTTCACCTATTTGTTCAGCAGTAACAGTACGGATATTTTGTTTCTCCATATTAATTACACGTGAATCTTGGCGTAATTTCCAAGCTAATTGATTATATCCTACATCGATGGCAAAAGACCTTAGACGCACCGTTTTGTAATGCGCAATCTGTAAAACCACCTGTACTAGCTCCTATATCAATCATCACAGCCCCATGTAAATCGATAGGGTAAGTTTGAATAGCCTTTTCTAATTTAAGTCCTCCACGGCTTACATAAGGTAAAGGGTATTGCCTTTTACAATAATATTAGCATCCGCAGGAATCTTGGTGCCTGCTTTATCTATGCGCGTAGTATCCATAAATATAAGGCCCGCCATAATAGCTGCTTTTGCTTTTTCTCTACTTTCAAAAAGGCCTCGATTAACGAGGAGTATATCTAATCGTTCTTTATTGTTCATATTACACCATGATAAATACAATAAAACTGAATAAAGGCCACAAGAATACTGAGAATTAAACCACCAAATACTTCGATAGGTGTATGTCCCAACAACTCTTTTAATGCTTCTTTACGTGTAATGACAACAGGTATATTTCTTTTTGGTAAAATAATCTACAATTTGATTAAGTATTTGAGCTTGTCGTCCTGCCTCTAATCGTACACCAGACGCATCATACATAACAACAATTGAAAATACTAAGGATAATATAAATAGATCCGTTACACCATTTTTTTAAGGTAAATCGCTGTTGTTGTAGCAATTACAAATGATGTATGTGAACTTGGAAAACCACCAGATCCAACAAGGCGTTCTGGACGGAATTTACCATGTCTTTAAGAGTTGCCATACAAATTTGATAGCTTGAGCCGTAAACCAGCCCCAAAATGCAGCTTGTGCGATATAATTATGTGCTATTTGTGGTAATATATCAATCATTGTTTATACCTTCTACAGGTAATACCCATTAATTCGTACGTTCTAAAAGATAATCAATTAATGCTGATAGTATAGTTGTATCATAAGAAACCAAATTTAACGCATCATGAGCTTGGCTACCTACTAAGTAGGATTGATGTTTTGCTTGCTCTAAACCTAGTAAAGATACATAGGTAGATTTATGTTGGCGAATATCACTACCGGGTGTTTTCCCTAATTCTTCAATAGTACCGGTTACATCTAAAATATCATCAGTAATTTGGAATAATAATCCCAGGCAATTAGAATATTCCATAAGGGCTGTTCGCGTAGTATTATTAGCACTTCCAAGAATAAGACCTAATTCTACAGAAGCGTTAAATAGTGCACCTGTTTTACCAGTATGTAAAACCTTTAATTCTTCTAAAGGAATATGTTTGATCTTCACTGAGCAAATCAAAGGCTTGTCCCCCAACCATACCTTCTGGACCAGCCGCAGTAGCAACACATTGTATAGCATCTAGTTTTTGCTGTGCACTAGCAACTGTATTTGAAGTCATCAATTGAAAGGCATATGTTAATAACCCATCACCGGCTAAAATAGCAAGTCCCTCACCGTATACTTTGTGATTGGTCAAATTACCTCTGCGATAATCATCATTATCCATAGCTGGTAAATCATCATGAACTAATGAATACGTATGGATACACTCCATAGCACATAGAAATTCCTTATAATCAGCTGGCTCTTTATGAAGCATTTCCAACACAGCCTTAGTTAAAATAGGTCGTATTCGTTTGCCACCTTGCATTAAACTGTAATTCATAGATTCATAAAGTTGTTCAAATTCTTGATTTGGGCTATTAAGTACTTCGCCTAACCATTGTTCAATATTTTGTTTGCTAGATGCTAAATAATCTTTGAACATAGAATCTCCTTATTCGCTGATGCGGACTTCTTCGATAATTTGTTGTACTTCATCTTCAACAGAGTCAAGCATTTCAGCACATTCTTTTACCAAAGTTAAGCCCTTTTTATATTGTGATAAAAGCTCAGAAATGGTCATATCCCCATCGTCTAATTGCTTAACAATATCTTCTAAGGCCTTATATTTTTTCTCATAACTTTTTAGTGATGCGGCCATCCTTGTGCGCCTCCTTTACCGTAGCAGTAATATAACCATCAGCTAGTGTAACTCGTATATCGTCATTTGGTTGTAATTGGGCAACCGATGTAATAGGTTTGTTATCATGCTCAACCTTTGCAAAACCTTTAATCATCATTTGTAATGGATTTAGTGACTCTAACTGTTGTGCCAATAATGCTAAGTTATGTCTCTCTGCATTACATCGTTCTTTAGTTGCATTAGTTAGAGTTTGTGAAAGCTCTTGTAAGTGTGATTTTTGCTTATGTAAAAATTGCAGAGCTGGAATGCCAAGTTTTCGATTAAAGAGCAATGTTAAATCTGTACGTTTTTGTTGTAGTGTATAGCGTATATATTCGTGTAAATACTCTTCTTTTTCTGTCAACTGATCTTGTAATGTAGTAATTGGAAGTACTGCCATTTCTGCAGCATGGCTAGGCGTAGCACCACGTACATCAGCTACATAATCACATAAGGTGTAATCTGTTTCATGACCTACCGCCGAAATAATCGGTGTATGAGCATTATAAATTGCCTCTACAACAGCTCTATCATTGAAACACCACAAGTCCTCCATAGATCCACCACCACGACCAACGATGATGACATCAATATCTGGATCAGCATCTGCCGTAGCAATTCCTTTTGCTATAATTGGGCCTGCGGTACTACCTTGTACAGGAACGGAAAACAATTTAAATTGAACTAGTGGATTGCGTTGTTTACTAACATGTAGAATATCATGTAATACAGCACCAGATTGGGATGTAACAATACCAATGCAACTCGCCATATAGGGTAAACCTACTTTATGGCTATCATCAAAGTACCCCAAAGCAGTTAACTCTCGTTTTAGAGCGTCAAATTCGAGCTGTAACGGACTTTTAGCACCTATTTGCATATCTGATGCAATGAGATTTAAACGGCCCATTTTATTGTAAAAGTTAACAGATGCTTTTACAGTTACTAATAAACCATTTTGAATGGCATTAGCTAGTCCCTTTTGCATGACGGTACTAGACCACATTGTCACATCAATAGCAGATTCCTCATCTTTTAAAGAAAAATACATATGACCACTACTATGACGTTTTTGCATTAATAATGGTACCACTTACATATACATTCTTTAATAGATATTCACGATCTAAGGTACGTTTTATGAGATTGTTTAATTGTGTAATGGTTAATACATTCACGATTATCCTCTAGATTCTTGTAAATAAGCAGCACCAAAAGCATTACCTGTGGCATTATCAACAGAGAATTGTGGTTGCGCCACATGTAATTGGAGATGATTTCGTTTACAATAGGTTTCCATCCGCTTACGAAGTAAACTATTACTCATCACACCACCTACAGCAATGAGTGCACGTACAGGTTTCTCTTTAGTATGATAAGTAATCATTTTTTCTAGAGCATTTCCAATGGAAGTAAAAACAGCTCTAGCTAACTTAGATTTATCTATATCACTCATAGCGTTATTTATACGCCGCATAGCAGCACTACAAGGACCGGCAAAGCTAATCCATCCGTCTTTTACAGATGATGGCAATGGTTCATATTCTGTAGTTTGTAATGCTAATGCCTCTAAATGTTTACCTGCAGGAAATGGTAAGCCCAATGCGACACCTATGCGATCAACATATTGTCCCCCTTGTAAATCTTTAGAACCACCAACGATGTGAGATTCAAAAATACCGTTTCCTTGATAATGGCAATATACTAGTTCTGTCGTGCCACCTGATAGATGTAATGCCAAAAATGGCTCATTAGGAATATTTTTAAAATCTCTCAAAGCAGCTAATATATGATTCTCTTGATGTGCAAAAATATGTAAAGGCACATTCATAAGATGACTCAAGGTTTGCCCCTGTCCTAACCCGACCATAAAGGCAGGCATATAAGAGCGTTCTTCACGGCGTGGAAAAGCCACTAACACCTATGCCGCTAATTGGTACCTGAGGCAACTCTGACATTAACTTAGGCAATGCCTTTGTATGCTGAAAGACCATATTTGATTGTTGTAGTCCTCGCTCACCTAGTTTTACCTTTAAGATTTTACGTGCTTCCCCTACTATGTGAAAGTCGCTATCTACAATGGCACAACTTGTAGTGTAACAACTCGTATCAATGCCTAAGTAATATCGTTTCATCATTTACTCTTATTATATGCGTCTAAGATTGCATTGATTAATTTATAAGATGCATCAGAGCCAAAATCTTTAGCTAATTGAATGGCTTCATTAATAGCAATAGATGGCTCTAAAGGTTCCACTTTATTGGTCATTTCCCAAACAGCAATACGTAAGATAGAACGATCCACCTTATCTAAATTTGCTACTTTACGAGATTTACAGAATGGCTGTAATGTAGCATCAATTGCTTCAACATTTGATAGTACACCCTCTATAATACTATTTGCATATGCCTTATCCATTGCTTTATGAATGTTTCCTTCGGGAAATTGAACATCATTTTGATCAGTATGAAATTCATTGGCATATAACATTTGGAATGCGTATTGACGAGCCTCTCGTCGATTTCGCTTAGTTACCATGTAAAACTGGCTCCTTTTCTTTTACAATACCTTCAATATGTACATCAACCTTAATATGATCAAGATCTAGCATATTTTTTAAGGTTTGTTTGATTTCTAATTGCAATTGTTTCGATAATTCAATGAGATTATATCCATACAATGCTTTAATATAAATGTTAATTTCAATAAAACCTTTTACGATGCTTTTACATTGATACCTGGTAAAGCTACGTTTGACCAAAAGCATGGGTAATACCCTCTACCAACTCATCGTAAAAGCGTGGGCTTAAAGAATGAATACCAGGAATGGTTCCTAAAGTTTTTGTTGCTACATCAATGATGACAGAATCTGCAATATCAATGGTATCCGTGTATCTAAACCATAATTTAATTTGATTATCTGAACTCATAGAGATACCTCCTATGACGCTGAATTGGTAGGTGTACTAAATCATCAAAAATAATGTCTTGTACAACTACATCAATAGTTTGAACCTCAATTTCTGTATAAGAGACTAAAGCAGTTTTAATGCGCTCTTGTAGACGTAAAACAACATCAGGAATACGATATCCATACTGAATGCACACATATAATGTAACTGAAATTGCTCCTTCATCGTTAAAGGAAATCTTTACACCTTCATGAGCATTTTTACGTCCAAAAAAGGTATTAACCCCATCATTAAAGGTAGAACTCATATGATGGATTCCTTTAGTATCCAATGCGGTCATACTAATAATAGTAGCATATACATTGTCTGCGATCTTTAATTTTACCAGTCTCTAACTCAGTATTTTTTTCTTAGTCATACTAGGCCTCTTTCAAAAAGAGCACCTGTCCCTATATAATGACATAGACGACAAGTGCTCAGCTAACAAAGATATATGGGGGACTATATTACATTTTGAAAAGATCTGGCCCACTATATCAATGAAATAGTTTTAGGCACGTTCGATGTATTGACCAGTACGAGTATCAATACGAAGTACATCATCTACTTCGATAAAGAGAGGTACTTTTACAGTGTAGCCTGTTTCCAATACAGCTGGTTTATTACCACCTGTTGCAGTATCGCCACGGATACCAGGGATCTGTTTCAACTACGCGAAGTTCTACAGCTACAGGTAAAGTCAATACCGATTACGATACCTTGGAAGAACATGATGGATACTTCCATGTTTTTCAAGAAGGAAGTTTTTAGCATCACCCTAGTTGTTCAACATTCAAAGTTCCACTTGATCATATGTTTCGTTGTCCATGAATGTATAGCGCCATCAGCTTCGTATAAGTATTGCATACGACGACGGTCAACATGTGCTTTTAGGCACTTTTTTTCACCAGCGTTGAAAGTACGTTCTACTACGGAACCAGTTTGCAAGTTTTTTTCATTTTTAGTACGCACGAATGCAGCACCTTTACCTGGTTTAACGTGTTGGAAAATCAACTACTTGCCATACATTACCGTCGATCTCAACGGTTACACCTGGGACGAAAATCATTACTGGAAATCATCTAACTCTTCTCCTTCTAAATACCTATTTCGATTAACTCTTTTTGGACTATGTGTTAACAATTCACAGCCATCAGCTTTGACAATGACACTATCCTCTATTCTCAATCCGATTTCACCAGAAAGATAAATACCTGGTTCTACCGTAATGATCATATTTTCTGAAAATACCGTATCGGACTTTTGCATTGGCTACTGGTTCTTCGTGGATTTCTAGACCCACACCATGTCCCAGTACCATGATTAAACTCCTTGGTATATCCTCGTTCTCGTATATAGTCACGACATACTGCGTCAAGTTCTTTGCCTGTAATTCCTGCACGAACTGCTGCAACACCTCGTTTTTGAGCTTCTAAAACTATACTATACAAATTCTTTTTGTTGCTCTGATGCGGGGCCCCATAACGACAGTTCGAGTCATATCTGAATGAAACCCTTTATACACGGCGCCAAAATCAAAGGTGATAAAATCACCGGCATCTATAATCTTATCACTAGCTACACCATGAGGCATACTAGAGCGATTGCCGGATGCTACAATTGTTGCAAAAGAAGGTTCCTCCGAACCTCGTTTTAACATTTCTGTTTCGAGTATGATACGTGCTTCATTCTCCGCCATACCCACCTTTAATTGCGGTAATAATGCTGCAAATGCATCGTCTCCAATTTTAGCAGCTTTACGCATTAATTCTAATTCATCTTCTCGTTTTACAGCACGTAATTTTGCAAAATTGATAGATGTAAAATTAAAGCGTTCATCTAAAGTATCACATAAGGTTTCATATGTATCAACAGGCATATATTTTCCTTCAATACCAAAGAGACCATCGTGGATGTGATTGTCATTAAAAATATCTACAAGAGTATCCATAACTGATGTTTCATATTGAATAACCTCATAGCCTTCACATTGTTTTGTAGCTTGCTCTGTATATCTAAAATCGGTAATCATGAAAGCTTTATCTTGTGTGACAATAGCAAATCCTGTAGTACCTGTAAAACCAGCAAAATAATGTAAATTTATAGGGTCAATTAAAACGACACCAGTTAATTCTTGTTCTTTAATATACTTTTGTAGCTGATTTAATCCGTTCATAATCATGCTCCTAGTCTATAAAGTACACCTTAATAATACCATAAAAATGCCTATATTGAATAGAATTTTTATGCTATTTTTTTAAAAGCCCTCTATCTGTTCAACGGTCAATTCCATTGCAGAACCAACCTCTTCAATGCCACTTAAATCAATATGACCAATCGTAAGACGTTTCAAATATGTTACAGTACCACCTGCAGCACCAATCATGCGCTTAACTTGATGATACTTGCCTTCTTCAATCGTTACATGTACTGAATGTAACGATACAAATTCAATTTCTGCCGGTTTACATTGCGTACCATCTCCAAGAAGAATTCCCTCTTTAATACGTTGTATACCTTCATCAGATAGCGTTCCTTCAAATTCTACGTAATAAACTCTTAGGCACATGTTTATTACCATTGATGATAGAATGTCCCCACACACCATCATTAGTTAATAATAAAAGTCCTTCTGTATCCTTGTCTAATCTGCCTACTGGAACAACTCCCATTTTTATGAATTCTGGAGGGAGTAAATCCATAACAACAGGGTGATTAGAATCTTCTACCGCTGTAACATAGCCCTTTGGCTTATGAAATTTTACATAATATAGTTGAGTAGTACTAACAACCTTACCATCAACAGCAACTATATCAACATCAATATCAATATGAGTATCTTTTTTCGTTGTTATACTACCATTGATGGTAACTCTTCTATCCTTTATGAGTTGATGGACTTCTTTTCGACTACCATAAGCTTTATTGGCTAATAATTTATCTAGTCGCATTATGCATGACCTTGTAATACATCTACGTGTGCTGTATCATTGAGCAAGTTTAAAATATTATGATCAAATTCTCCCATGCCATTATAGAATATACGATTAATTGCTGTATTACCTTGACTAAAATTCCAACAATGACTAATGGAAATATCTAATAATTTACACAATAATGTTCGTATAGTCCCACCATGACAAGCAATGAGAAGTGTTTCCTCCTCATTATTAACATTGATGAATTCCTCTAGACCTGCCCATGCACGGTCTTGTAAATTCTTAAAGCTTTCACCATTAGGAACCTTAACTAGATGTGGTCGCAAATACATTTCATCTATCAAACCAGGCCAACGATCTTCGATATCTGAAAATAACATAGCTTCCCAATCGCCAAAATTAAGTTCTCGTAAGCGTTTATCTACTGTAATAGGAGTAGTACGTTCACCGCGAATGACTTCAGCTGTAACTAAAGCACGACTCAAATCACTAGATAATATGCGATCAAATTTAACATCTTTAAGAGCCTGACCACATGCCTTTGCTTGATTTAAACCATTTTCATTAAGTGGAACATCTGTGATGCCTTGGTATTTTCCCATTTTGTTCCAATCAGTTTCACCATGGCGCACAATATACAATGTCTTCATAGTCTTCCTATACTTTCAAAAATATCTGTTAATTTTTTTCTACTAACCTAACATTAGTATCATGATCTTTTATTGCAACGCGAACCCATTGATTATTTAATCCCATATAAGAATCACAGTTGCGAACAATCATATTATATTTTTTAAGCGCTTCATTAATCGACTCTGCTGTTATTCCTTCTTGTTCAATGTGGAACAACATAAAAATTAGCTGAAGGCGGATATACAGTAATACCATCTATAGTATCTAATGAGTTATACATAAAAAGTTGCTCTTCATGTAATACTTGTTTTGTTCGTTTCACATACTCTACATCATTCAAAGCCGCCTCTGTATAGGGATTGAGCTAATGTGTTAACAGACCAAGTTGGAATAAAACTATTTAGTTGCTCAATGATAAGAGGATTGCTGAAAGCAGCACCAATTCGTAGCCCTGGCACGGCATAGAATTTTGTAAAAGAATGAACCACGATAATATTATCAAACTCGTTAACTAGGGAGCGCATGGAGTATTCATTATCTTGTAATGTGTCGTTACCAACAAAATCGATAAAGGACTCATCTATAACAAGTAAACTATTAGCATCTTTCAGCATGCTTGCAATAGTACGAATATGATTCTTATCAAGTAACGTACCATCTGGATTATTGGGATTACCTAGAAATACAATAATACGACCATCTTGCCCCTTTAACTCAGCTGCAAAAGTTTCTAATGCTAAATAAGGAACCTCAAAATAAGGTTTTCCATGTTCATCTTCCCGTGGTCTATAATAAATATCGCGTACTGGAATTCTACTTGCTTCTAAAGCTGCTTTATATTCAGAAAAACCTGGTGCGGGAACAAAAGCGCCCGTATAGCCAGGTAACCGACAAATTGCATATAATAGCTCTGCCGCTCCATTGCCAACTACAATTTGATTTTTATTCATACCATAGATATCAGCAATGGCATTTAATATATCATCATTTGTAGCATCCGGATAATGTGATATATATCGCAATTGAGATTCTAATGCAGATAAGCCTCGTTGGCTAGGGCCTAGTGGATTGATATTAGCACTAAAGTCAATAACCTCGTATGGTTCAATTCGTTGTTCATGGGCAAACTGAAAGATATTGCCCCCATGTATTTTAGACATACTATTCTCTTTCTATGAAATACTTTATCGTTTGATATAAGTTAATCCTTCATTCGTAGTTTCAACCGTATCTACATAGGTTAATTGTGGCAACTTACGCAAAATCTCATTCTTACAATCATCAATACGACCATAATCAACGGGGAATAATAGTCCCATAATGGTTCCGCTATGAGCGATGATTGTTCCTACACTATTATAAGAATTACCTACATCGTGAAAGTCATATAAATTAGGTTTATATAAAATACGCTGATTGCCAAAGGCACTCAATGTAGCAGCTTGGCCAATAAGCTTTATATCATGCGTTGTAAGCCCCTGTTTAAACAAATCAAAGGATTCTTGTATAATAGATTCTTTTTTTCTAAAATTTTATTTTTGTAAATCTGCTTGTTTATTAAAGCTAACTGTATCAATGCTACCGCCTTCGTCAAAAAACGAGGATTTTTTTAAAGGTGGGCACATACCTAATGGCTTAGAGATAGTCCCTTTAATATAATCAAACTGAGTTACACCTTGATAAAAAGAGGCATCTGTAGGCTCTACAGATAGACAAATTTGCTCAAGTTCTTTTAATGATAAATCATAGTCCATGGCCAAAGCTGTAGCCATAGCTGTTACAGAAATATCTGCCGAACTTGAAGCCATGCCCTTTTTCCTTGTAGAATATCGGATCTTACATACACAGGCGGGCAAATTTGATTTTTCTTTTTTTCTTGGACCAACTCTTGTACTAATTTACGAGCTTGTGCAGATTTTTGGTTGAAGTGCACAAAATTCTTTAGAAAAAGGTTGTATTACATTACTCAATGCGTAGGAGTATCGATTAATTGGACATGTCACTAAAAATGACTGACCATCAATAGAACCTTGTAGAAATTCCCCACATGTACCTGGGGCTCTTACATAATAGGTCACATTAAACTCCTTTCACATCAAATAAAGTATACGTTCTAAAAATATTAAAAACTTTGAAAATCAAAAAATTTAGAGTTAGAACATAGTTGGATTATTAACTACCGTAGCTGATAGTATAGATAAAATTATGCTATATACCAGTATCAATAATACTTCAGTTACTTCCACAACAAATCCATATGTATCACCAGTAGTGCCACCTAACGCTTTTTACAATATAGCGGTTTAATAATCGGTTAATAATATACGTAATAATCATGCTAACAATATTGATTTGGAAAAATACCTATAGTAGCATATACTACACACCTAATCCTACCAAATATCCCTACATCAGGTGCTGATAAAAATTGCATAAGCACCATATAAAAGTGTATATAATACTAAACCGATTAATAGTAATAGAATAGGCATAAAGAACGTAGATATGGTGTTATAAGTATAACATGTTTAGGTGCTAAATTAGCAAATGCTGCCCCCATCCCCTGTTCTCTAGCATATGGATAGGATCGAATACTAAAAACCATAGACCAACGGCTCATTAAAGGCATCATAATGAGTGCCATAGGTATAAATTCAGCCGATGGAATCGAAGCTAATAATTGCCATTTCAAAAGTGTAACAAATACAAAAGCAACAACTCCAAAGGAGCCTATACGACTATCTTTCATGATTTCTAGTTTACGTTCTCTTTCACGGCCGGAAAACAAACCATCGCTTGTATCCATCAAACCATCAGCATGAAGGCCACCAGTTATTAAAAACTCAGCCACAACGATAATTAACATCAATGGCATAATCGGAATAAATGGCGATAATACGCCATATAATATAGCTAATATGAGACCAATAATAAGGCCCACATAAGGAAAGGCTACAACAGATTTACCAAAGTCCTCTACAGACCATTCAGTTTGATTTACAATTTTTAAACGCGTTAAAAATTGTAGTGCTATAAAAAAAGGTGTCATTATACATTCATCCCATAGGTAATGACTGTACTAATGATGACCATTAGTATAGTCGTAACATACATCATATAAATTGTTCGAGTAATATGGTTACGGTTTAGCTTTTCAATAGGAATCCCCATATATTCACGGAAGGTCATTTTTTTGAAATACTGATTGTAACCACCTAAACGGATATGTAAGGCCCCTGCCACAGGTGCTTCTGCATACCCCCCATTAGGGACTAGGATGTTTTTTTGCATCACGTAAACCGATTTCTATTGCCTTTTTTAGCATCAAAGCGTAAAAAAGAATGCAGAAATTACAAATAATACAAAGGTAATTCGGGCAGGAATCCAATTTAATATGTCATCAAAGCGTGCAGCTACGCGACCAAAGTACAAGTACTTTTGATTCTTATAGCCTAACATAGAATCCATAGTATTAGCAGTTCTATAAAGAATAGCCCCCATAGGGCCACCGATAATAAAAAAGAAAAAAGGTGCAATAATACCATCTACCGTATTTTCCGCAATCGTTTCTACTGTAGCCCGAGTGATTTCGCTTTCATCTAAGTCTTCCGTATCTCGTCCCACAATCCATGATAAACGTTTTGCGAGCATCTACAATATTACCTTGTTTTATTAACTGACTAATGGTAAAACCTGCGCCAGCCAATGAACGTGGAGAAATGGCAATGTAGAGGATCACTACTTCGAAAGCATAGTATACCCATTCGTCTACTACTCCACCTAGCCATAACAATAAAGATACTATGATATATACCGATATAAGAATTAAACCTACTGCAATACCACCGTACCACAATTTCTTCGTATCATTATCAGTGTCTTTATAAAGAACGGCTTCAAAAAAAGATATTATACGTCCAATAATGGCCACTGGATGATATTTACTATTGGGATCTCCAATAATTAAATCCAATAAAAAAATGCTAAAACTGGTATGCACACAAAGTTATACTTTGAAAACCAGTGAAAAAAATTGCTAAATGTTCCATATATCTCCTCTACTATCCCAAGGTAGACATAATATAATCCATATCTAGATGTTCCTCCACAATATCAGCTAAGCGATTATATGCCGCATTTTTATGGTCAAAATAATGGAATACTACATCTAATGGTTGTAATCCCTTGCGTTCACGTAATTGATTGATAATAAAACGTCTAAACTCGTCATTATCAAATACACCGTGAATATATGTACCCATTACTTGATGATTACCATCAATAAAACCATCAATAACATTGACAGCCTCTTCACTGCGACTTGTAATTGTAAAGCAACGAGACACCGAATCTGCTAGTGGCGTAGTATCCCCCATATGAATTTCATAGCCTACTAATTTTTCACCCCTGAAAGTACCATTTAAAAACTGTAAATTAGATACATTGAATTGTACTTGATGGGTAGTTTTTTGAGCCTTCATAGTCGTGGAGGATTCAACAAGGCCAAGTCCTTCAATTTCCTCGATATCACCTTCCATATGATGCGGATCATAAATAGTTTTTACCCTAACATTTGGTTACCGCCACAAACACCGATAATAGGTGTACCTTGAGCAGCCAATTTTTTGATTTCATCAGCAAAGCCTGTATCACGTAAATATGTTAAGTCAGCCAATGTATTTTTAGAACCAGGTAATATAATTAAATCTGGCGTACCGATAACATCTCCAGGGCCTACAAAACGGACAGATACATCTGGCTCATAATTAAGTGCATCAAAGTCTGTAAAATTAGAGATTTTAGGTGTTTGCATAACTACGACCTGAATATCTTTAGTACCACTATTGCGTTTGTTCTCTAATGCAACAGAATCTTCTTCATCAATATCGAGGTTCTCAATGGCAGGAATAACACCTACCACTTTTTTACCTGTTTTTTCTTCAATAAATGTAAGAGCTGGTTCTAATAGTTTGATATCACCACGGAATTTATTGATAACGATACCTTTAATAAGATCGCGTTCTTCTGGTTCTAATAATTCTAAGGTACCAACAATGGACGCAATAGCACCACCTCGGTCAATATCTGCAATGAGAAAAACTGGAGCTTGAGTCATCTTGGCAATACGCATATTTACAATATCATTTGCTTTTAAGTTAACTTCTGCAGGACTACCGGCACCTTCGATAACCATCATATCAAAATTTGAGTCTAAGAAATCAATAGATTCTTTAACCTTATCTAAAGCGGTTAGTGAATATTTTGTATGATATTCTTTGGCACTATATACGCCAACAGGTTTCCCCATCAATACAACTTGAGACGATTGATTTCCTGTAGGTTTTAATAACACAGGATTCATTTGAACAATTGGATCAATACCAGCGGCTTCGGCTTGAGCGACTTGAGCACGGCCAATTTCATCGCCCCATTTTGTCACATAAGAATTGAGGGCCATATTTTGTGCTTTAAAAGGAACGGTCTTAAAACCTTTTCTATAAAAAATACGGCATAATGCAGTACAAAGAATACTTTTACCTACATTAGAACTCGTTCCTTGAAACATGATTTTCTTAGCCATTTATATGAACCTCCTGTGATTTCAATTCAATGGTAACACCACTAATTGTTAAATAGAGTTTATCTGCAACAGAAGCTACTGCTCGATTCACACGACCAGCAATATCTCTAAAATATCTAGCCAGTTTATTATCCGGCACAATACCTAACCCAATTTCATTGGTCACAAATATAACTGTTTTACCTTCACATGATTGTATCGAGTCTAATAAAGTGTCTAATTCTGAAAGTATTGTCTGTTCTAATCTATTAGCATCTTCTTGACCACGAATGGAGCCATAAGCCATCATGTGATTGGTAGTGAACATGGTTAAACAATCTATAAGAATTACATCTGCTGATTGACTGATATTTTCCCATTCATCAGCTAAATGTAAAGGTACTTCAAAATTATTCCATATTTTTCCTCGTCGCTCTTGATGTTTTTTGATGCGATCCACCATTTCCTCATCAAAAGCTTGGCCCGTAGCTACATAAGCTTTTGGCCCCTTTGTAGCCAATGCTAAACGTTCAGCAAATTCACTTTTTCCACTGCGTGCCCCACCGGAACACAATATAATTTGTGATTTCATAATGCACCTATACAAGAATTTATAATTTCAGTATCATTATAAGTATAACAAAGGAGCGATACTATGGAAATTATGAATATGAAACTAAAAATGATGGCTACGCTATGGGATAATACATATCGTGTTGCCATCGATGACGGACAAGGTAAATATATTGGTACTGCACGAGTAGTAGTGAATGTTCCTCTACCACCAGAAGCTTTACCTGAAAATGCACCGCAAGTTGAAGCACAACTATTAGTATTAGTTGAAGACTTTGATTTCGGCGCTGATAAAATTATAAACTTTGAAACAACATTAGCCAATTTATTAAGAGAAAAATTCCGTTATGAAATTCCTCATATCTTCTTTTACTATCCTAGCCCTCAAGATGTTTTAAACCAAACAATTTCACAATAGGTCTATAACGAGCAAAAAGCTATGTAAAATACATAGCTTTTTTTGTTTATTCAGCTCCAAGTTCTTCCTCTACACGACACAAGATAAAGCAAAGGTCGGATAGACGATTTAAGTATTTTAAATTAGATTCGTGAACACTTTCACCAGCGTCTAATACTCGCCATAAAGCGCGTTCCGCACGTCGAGTAATCGTTCTAGCTACATGTAAATAAGCAGAAGATTGTTTTTCACCGGGAATGACAAAACTAGATAAAGGTTCTAACTTTGCATCAAAGCGATCAATAACTTTTTCTAAATGCTTTACATATTGCTCAGTAATTACCGGAGCAGTATTTAAACTTGCAATATCAGCCATTAATGTCCATAAGTTTCGCTCAATATCGTATAATTCAGCAGCAACACGTGGATTTTCAGCATAAGCGCGAGCCAATCCTAAAAAAGCTTGTAATTCATCGATTGTACCATAAGCTTCTACGCGTAAAGATGATTTCTGTACACGTTCTCCCGTGTATAAACCAGTTGTACCAGCATCACCTGTTTTTGTATAAACACTACTTGCCATATGATTACCTCCTATAGATATACATGGATGTAGAAATAAAAGCTAAATGATCCCAACCTTGAGATTATTTGTATTCAGGGAACCAAAGATGAATTTCACGAGCAGCAGCTTCTGGAGAATCAGAAGCATGTACTACGTTAGCATCCATTGTTAGGGCATAGTCACCACGAATACTACCAGGGGCAGCATCTACAGGATTTGTTGCTCCGTTTAAAGCACGTACGGATACAATTGCGTTCTCACCAGCTAACACAAAAGCAAGAACTGGGCCTGATGTAATAAAATCAACTAATTCACCAAAGAATGGCTTTTCCTTATGTTCTGCATAGTGTTCTTCCGCTAATTCACGAGGTACTTGTAAGAGTTTTAATGCTTTAATAACAAGGCCTTTACGTTCATAACGGCTAAGGATTTCACCACTTAATTGACGTTTAACTGCATCTGGTTTAATTAAAACTAATGTTTCTTGCATGATACCCTCCAGTAGATACTAATTATAATATTACCTTTTCTTTATACTTTGGATTCATAGCTTGTTTCTTTAACTTTTGAATACGTTCTTCCGTGCGAGGATGTGTACTAAAAAGATTGCTCAAGCTTTCACCAATTCCCATCATAGGGTTAATAATAAACATATGGGCTGTAGCATTACTTGCATTAGGCAATGCACCATGTTTAGAGTAGTAGTCAATTTTTGCAAGTGCAGAAGCCAGTGCTAATGGGTTGCGACACATATCTCCGCCTCCCTCATCAGCTAAAAACTCACGAGTACGGGAAATACTCATCTGAATAAGACCAGCTGCGATAGGTGCAATAATGATCGTACCAAGAAGCGCCAAAGGGTTAGTGCCTTCTCGATCATCGGAGCGCCCAAATATGGCAGTGAATTGAAGTATATTGGCTATCATAGAAATAGCACCAGCCATCATAGCTGCAATTGTACTAATCAATGTATCTCGATTCTTAACATGTGTTAATTCATGTGCAAGCACACCTTCTAATTCTTCATCAGTTAATAGACGTTGGATACCTTCTGTAACAGCAACTGCTGCATGACTAGGATTTCTACCTGTTGCAAATGCATTCGGTACTTCACTGGGAATGATATAAACCTTTGGCATTGGTAAATTACCATTTTTAGTCAATTTCTCTACCATTGCATATAGTTTTGGATTAGACTGTGCAGTAACAGGTTGAGCATTGTATTGGGCTAAAACGATTTTATCGCTGTACCAATAAGACATAAAATTCATACCCATGGATATGACAAACATCATAATCATACCGCTTCTGCCGCCAATCATATCACCAATAACCACTAAAATGGCCGTTAGCGTAGCTAACAAAAGTGTTGTTTTTATATTGTTCATAGTTTCCTCCAATTATTGTTATGGACTATGCCTAACACTATAATTATACCATAAACTATATAATTAACGCTCCAGTTGTATCAGCTTCTAAGCAATATATTTTATTTTCAATCTCATTTGCTGTGAATACAGCCCCCATAGCCTTTGCTACCTCTTGTACATGAGCTTTATCAACATATGCAATTAGAGTAGAACCCGATCCACTGATAGTAGCACCGTAAGCTCCAGCAACTTTTGCGGCTTCAAAAACTTCATCACAATGAGGAATCAATGTCTTACGATAAGGTACATGCAAGTTGTCATCTAAGGCAACAGATAAATTACTTAATTGATGCGTAATTAAGCTTGTTACAAATAATGAAGCATGACTTACATTTTGTACAGCTTCTTTGAATGGAATATGATTTGGTAGCACAGAACGAGCATACTCAGTAGATACCATGACTTCTGGTACTACAACAGCAAAATGTAGCTCCGGAGGAATAGAAATGACCGTGTTTAGTACCTTATTTTTTAAACCTGTAGCACAACATAAATTTCCGTAAATAGCTGGCGCTACATTATCTGGATGACCTTCCATACGATTTGCTATAACTAGTAACTCTTCTTTTAGAAAGTGGATGCTTTACTAATGCGTTCGCCAGTAAAAGTCCCCCTACGATAGCCGTACTACTACTACCTAGTCCACGAGAGGGAGGAATCAAGGTTTCAGAAGTTATATGACCATATCGAATTGGTTCTTGAGCAGTAGCAAAAACTTGATCCATAGCGAAACCAATTAGATTCTTTTTAGGATCTTCAGCGCGTAAAATATCTGCACCAAAACCTTCAAAAGTATATGTATATTCTGTAGCATTTTCATCTGGTGTAAAGCTGAATATATTATAAAGATTTAGTGCTAATCCTAAGCAATCAAAACCTGGGCCACAGTTTGCACTAGTGGCAGGTACTTGTACACGAACAGTATTCATAATTAAGCTTCCATAATACGAATAACACTATTAACAGCCTTAACGGAGCGCAAGCTATTAAAAGAGTCTATAAGATTTAAAATATAAGATCTTGGGCATTTAGATGTAACAATGGCAAGAACTGCAGTTTCTGGATCCATATTTCGTTGAACGATGGATAAAACAGAAATCTTTTGTTCTGCTAATTTTGCAGAGATTTTTGCTAGAACACCTGTTTTATTATCCACTGCTAAACGCAAGTAGTAGCTAGATTGAATTTTACCTGGAGAATAAATATCTTTTTTTGATCATAATAGAACGGTTTCAAACGCCCTGTTTCATTATAAGAGACATTCTTTGCCACTTCCATTATGTCAGATACTACAGAACTACCTGTCGGTAAGCTACCTGCACCACGACCATATAGCATGACATCATCGATACCATTGCCCTTAACATAAATTGCATTGTAGGATCCTCGAACAGATGCTAATGGATGTGTCGTAGGAATAAATGCAGGATATACATTTAGAGATAATCCTTGAGCAGTTTCTTTAGCAATACCTAATAATTTAATATTGTAACCAAACTCTTTCCCAAATTTTATATCTTCAGTATCAATACAAGTAATACCTTCTACAGTTACATCTTCAAAGAAAATACGACGGTTAAAGCTAATAGATGCAAGGATTGCCAATTTACGAGCTGCATCAAGGCCTTCTACATCAGCTGTAGGATCTGCCTCTGCATATCCTAAATCTTGTGCTTCTTTTAATACATCTTGGTAGCTTAAACCTTCTTCAGACATTTTAGTCAAAATAAAGTTTGTAGTACCATTCATAATACCAATGATTTCAGTAATACGATTACCGGCTAACGATTCATATAATGTGCGGATTATAGGAATACCACCTAGAACAGATGCTTCAAAACGTAGATCTACCCCATTTTTACTCGCTAAGTCTAATAAGTATGGACCAGCTTCTGCTAATAAGTCTTTATTTGCAGTTACCACATTCTTCTTAGCTTTTAAGGCTCCTTCTACGCAATTTTTTGCAAAGTTTGTACCACCCATCAATTCCACTACCATTTGGATGGAATCGTCTTTTAACACTTCATCAATATCAGTTACATATTTAGCTGTTTCTGGTAATGTAATATGACTATATTTTTCTGGATTTCGTACATAAATTTTTGAAATTTCAACATTGACACCTGTACGATTTTTAATTAATTCAGCATTGTCTTGCAATAAGTTAAAAAGTACCTTGTGCAACAGTACCAAAAACCTAATAAAGCAATTTTTATAGTGGTCATAATCGTCCTACTCTCTTAATTAGCCTATGCTTGGCCTAAAAATTTCTACCTTGATAATACCCTTCATAGAGCGAATATCTAGCAATAAATCTTCTAATGAACCTTGTAAATCCTTGGTTTCAAAAGAAATACTACTATTCGCAATGCCTTGTAATGGAATATCTTGATTAATCGTTAAAAATACTACCGTTACGTTCAGCAATGGCTTTCAAAAACGCTTGATAACATACCAGATTCATTTGACATAGAAACATAAATACTAACAATTTTCCTTGAGCAATTTCAAAAAAATGGAAAAAAACATAATCCTTTGTATTTATAATACGCAGATCGACTTAAATCCATTTTTTCAACTGCTTCGTTAATTGTTTTAACCTCACCTAGTTTTAGAATTTCTTTTACTTTTATCGTCTTTTTTATAGCCTCTGGTAAAATATCTTCTTGAACCAGATAAAATTTATCTTTTTTTGGTTTAGACATAGAGCACACTCCCTTATTGTTCTCTTGAAGTTTCTTGGGCAACGAATTGTCGTCCATATAATGTTAATACTGCATACATACCGATGAAGAATGGCATATATTCAGCCACAACACGCCATCCTACAGCGATGATGCCCACTGTTCCATTAGGTACAAAGGCACTAAATAATACTACAAATAGACCTTCTGCAATGCCTGTTCCCCTGGGGTTGGTGCAAAAATACAAAAATAAGATTTAATAAAATCATGCGATCTAAAATATCGATAATAGGAATATCTGGTGTGAAAGCATACATTAAAGCGGGTGCAATACAATATAAGCATAATAAACTCAAACCAGATTCAATAAAAAAACTATTAAAGATTGGACAGGTTGTTTATAAAGTAAACCAAGACCTTGATTTAATGTTTCTAATTTAGAAAGCCAATCTTTAGTGTTATGTGCTTTAAATCGTTGTGCTAGATTATAGACAAATTGACGCATATATTTAGTCTGTAATATATAAGTTCCCACTAAGGCCGCTATAACAGCAAGCACGGCAAAAATCAAAAGCATATCACGAGAGATATATGGAATTTCAATAGCATCTCGTAAGAATACTAATGGCAGCATAATGACCAAAAACATAATGGAAAAATACGGTACGTATTAATCACAATCGGTGTACCTTTAGATATAGGTACGCCATAACTTCTCAACACCAGTACTTGCGCGACAGCACCCCCGCTAGCTCCAGGTGTCAACATAGCCATAAAATAATTACTAAAAATAACTCGTAGCACTGCTCGTATCGATAACTTGTAACCACCAATTTTTACGAGCCTTTGAAGTCGTAATCCATCAAAATACATACCTGCTACTAAAGCAACTACAGCTAATAATAAGGAAATACTATTAAAAAGATGATATGGCTTTCAATGCATCTAAATCAATAGTATAGTAAATGATACCAATTGATACAGCCAACAACAAGAGAAACATAAAGATGCCTCTCTTCATCATTTTACTCATACCAAGTCTCCATAATTAATGAGCTCTATATCATGTTGACTTATATATAATCGCGTATGACTGGAACAGAGTGCTTGCAACTCATCTTCCCAATGATAACCCCAATTATAAAGCTTACTAAGAATACTACTATTACTACCTGGGTGAACCATCAATTCATGGGTACCAGAATGTTTATTTACCGCTTTTAGGATACCCATTAGAGATTTCTGATTTATATGGCCTCCATTTGCCATGCCCCAAAAATATTGGGTTGTAGTCATACAATTATTTTCGTATGATTGGTCGCGCATTAGCCGCAACCGTTGATAAACCAACTTTACCAAGAAATCGAATTGGGGAATACATATAATTCATAAAACCAGTAGACTCATCGGGTATACGTATAGCATGTATACCAAAGGATTTTGCCTGTTCAATCACAATTGGCAATACCGTTGGTAGAACATGCATATGTTGATGTCCATCAATATGAGTTACCCTTAAGCCGGTATCCATTATTTGAGCTATTTGTCCATGAATCTCTTTACGTAATTCACTATAATTGATTTTGCCAGAGTAAATACGTTTAATAAATTCTACATAGTTCTCTGGAAATACACCTTCTGGTGTGAGAAGTGATGAAACTTCTGATGGATCACATACTGGTTTCACCCCACCCTACCAAGGTAATATGAATACCAATGCCCAACTTAGGGTTTTTGTTTTTGCCATACTTACGGCTTCTGTAAAAGCTTCTCCTCCTGCCATTAAAGAGGTACTGGTAATAATACCCTCTACGATGACCATCAATAATACCAGCATTAACTGCACTATGAAGGCCAAAAATCGTCTGCATTTACAATTAATTTGGACATAGTTATCTTCCTTTTCATGAAAAAGGGAGAACTTTGTTCTCCCACAAAGGATATATGTTATTGTACCAAATACACAACTAAAAAAATCAATACAAAAGCCCTCTACTTGTATACTAGTAGAGGACTTTTTATAAGGTCATAAATTTTTATCATATATACTAAGGCATCAATTGTTCTTGTACTTTATACATACATAATGCAGCAGCTACGCTTACATTTAAGGATTCCATATCACCATACATAGGAATCATAATACGATTTGTACATAGATTCATAACCTCTGGTGTTACGCCATTCCTTCGTTTCCTAATACTAGCATAGTTCGCTTAGCATAACGTACAGTATGATAAGGATTGGAATGTTCTAAAGCTGTTACATAGCTAGTCATATTAGACTCAGTTACCATATCATGTAACAGAGATAAGGTAATATCCTCATATAAAGGTATTTTATGTAAGGCGCTCATAGTACTGCGCACTGTCTTGTCATTAAAAGGGTCCACAGTTCCTTTCATCAAAAATATACCTTTTACACCTGCTGCAACTGCTGTACGAATTATGGTACCTAGATTGCCAGGATCTTGAACTCCATCTAATGTAATATATAAAGCCATCATCAATGTGAATGCTTTCCATATCGTATTTTGGTTTTGATACAATAGCAACTACACCTTGTCCATTTACGGTATTATCCACCTTATCAAATATTGGATCTTGTGCAATAAATTTAGGTACAAATTGAACAGTATCTAAGTCTAATAAATCTAATACATGTTTATCTTGCGCTTTAGATTCACGTATAACAATTGTTTTTACTGCCCCCATAGCTGCAATATCTCGAATAGATCGAATACCTTCAACAATGTACTCTCCATATTTTTGGCGATTTTTACGCTGCCCTAATGAGATAATTCGCTTAATGGTCTTATTATCTTTAGATTGGATACATTCCATACTAACTCCCACTGTGTTGATTATTCCAGAGATTATAAAAGGTCCCTTTTTAAGTTGATAAGTTCATCAAAAGATCCTATTTCTATTATTTTACCATATTCCATATACACTATTTTATTGGCATCTTTTACTGTTGAAAGGCGATGAGCAATACTTACAATTGTTTTACTACCTCGAATATTTTCAATACTTGCTTGAATTTGCTTCTCCGTATGACTATCAATGTTAGCCGTTGCTTCATCTAACAATAGAATAGGTGTTTTTTTAATCAAGGTACGGCCAAAAGCCAACAATTGCTTTTGCCCATCAGATAGTAAGGAGCCTAAATAACCAACCGGTGTGTCATACCCTTCCGGAAGGTGTTCAATCATAGAATGCAAGTTAACTTGTTTTGCTGCATTGACCATATCCTCATTAGAAATTGATGTATCAAAAAGTGTTAAATTATCTCTAATGGAACCCTTAAATAGATAAGCTTGCTGAAAAACATATCCCATTAAATGACGAAGTACAGAACTATCATATTGGGCAATATTTATACCGTTAATATAGATAGCCCCTCTTGTTGGTTTGTAGATTCCCATCAACAATGACAAAAGTGTTGATTTACCACTACCAGAAGGGCCTACAATACCTATGAATTCTCCAGCTTTAATAGTGAATGTAAAGTCCTCTAGCGCATAAACGTCGTTATTTTCATAGGAAAACCATACATGCTCGAATTCAATCGTCTCTATATGTTTAAATTCATCAGGAACTTCATTAGCCATCTGACGCTCTTCTTCCTCTAATAAGGGAACTAATCTTTCAGCACCAGCTAATGCGCTTTGTAGAGAGTTATATTTATCTGCAATTTCCTTTAATGGTTGGAAGAATCGGTCCATATATTGTATAAAGGCAAATACTGTACCAGCATCAGCTACGGAGTCTATTAAATTCGTAGTTGTAAAAATAACAATTAACGCAACAAAGAATAGACCATCTACGAGCGGTCTAAAAATAGAAAATGTGGTAACCTCAAAAAGACCTGCTTCTAAGAAACCTTTATTAACAGTATTATAACGTTCCTCAATTGCTCTTTCGCCACCATAGGATTTTACGATTACAATATAATTTAACAGTTCCTTGATGCTTGCATTAGAAGCAGCTACAGAACGTCTTACCTGACGGAATGCTTTGCGAGAAAACTTTTGAAACACCCAAATAATTCCACCCATTATAGGTAGTAAAATTGTCATGATTATTGCTAAAGGTACATTAATGGCATACATAAATCCTAATATACCAATAATCATTAAACCGCTACTTGCCAAATTCAGAATTACATCTGTATATAATGTACGTAATGACTCTACATCATTAGTAATGCGAGTTACCCAATTCCCAATTGGCAACTTATAGAAAATTCATCATGTGGTTTATTAAGAATCTTTTTGAATATAATACTACGAATATTATAGATAATTTTTTTGACCAAAAACTTTTTAAAAAAGTAATTCTCTACAAAAGATAAATAAATACACTACCAATTATAGTAAAGCCATACATTAAAGCATAGTATTCAATAACAGCGATATCATTAGTGGCAAATCCAAGATCGATAACTTGCTTTAGTTAAATATGGGCGTAAAAGTAATAGTACTAAATTTCCTGCTAGCGCAACCGTTGCTAAAAATAGAATACCTAAATAAGGCTTAATGTAGCCAGTTATATAGGAGAATAGAGCCCAGTCATTTCTTAGATCACGCTTCTTCATGATGGCCCCCTCCATTCTGCGCTTCATATAAGGTGCGGTATAAACCATTGTTAGCTAATAATTCTTCATGAGTACCTTCTTCTACGATACGCCCCTCATCAAATACTAGTATTTTATCTGCTTTCTCTACAACCTCTAATCGTTGTGAAATACATAGAATCGTCTGATCTTTTACATTATGTAATGAATTTAATATAGTTGTAACTGTTACTGCATCTAAAGCGGAAAAAAACAATCATCTAGTAATACATATGGCGCATTTTTATAAAAGCCGCGAGCCATATTGATTCGCTGCTTTCTGTCCACCTGATAAATCATGACCTTCTTCAGCAAGCTCATGTAAATCATCGTTTAACAAATCGCCTAAATCTCTATATAAGTCTGCCTTTTGTGCTGCCAACTCTACAGTTTCATGCATGGATAAATCTTTACCAAATTTAATATTATCAGCAATGGTCGTACTTAATAGGTAAGATTGTGTCGGCACATAAGCAATTGAGTTTCTAAGCTTTGATAAAGAAACAGTAGCTAAATCTTGACTGCCAAAAATAAATAGATTTTTCCGGACACTCTTGTAATCCAATAAGCAATTTAAACAATGTACTTTTTGCCAGAACCAGGGTTTACCAACTAAACCAATAAAAGAACCTTTTGGTATTGTCGTTGTCAACTGAGATAATGCATGCCCTTTAGAGTTTTCATAAGTAAAATCTAAGTATCGAATATGAATATCCTCAAGCGGCAATACTTCATCGGTATCATCTATTGTTTCTGTAGGCAAATGCAAGAAATCCATGATACGATCTAAAGAAGCAAGACCTTTTTGTACAATAGAAATAAGTCCCCCAAAGCCTATTAAAGGTCCCACAATTAACATTATGAATGAATTAATAGTAACAAATTCGCCTATAGTCATTTTGCCTTCTACAGCTAAATGTCCACAAATAAAAATACTAATACTGATACAAATAAAGGGTGCAATTCTTGTCAACGGTGTTAATATTGCATCTAGTAGTGCAACATCCATATTCTTCTTATAATTAAGTTTATTTATTTTTTTCAAAAAGAATTAGAGATAATGCTTTCACGATTAAAAGCGCGAATAACATCCATCCCTTGAAATAACTCTTGTCCAAACTCTGTTAAATCGCTATAAGTAGCTTGTGCACTACGTTGTTTAATACGTAGCTTTTCTGCCTAGTACAAATATAGCCACAATAATTAAGAATACAGGTGTCATAATTTTAAAAGCTAATACAGTATTAATCTTTTGAATTAAAATTATGGAGCCCACAATGGAATAGAAAAATAATATCCACTATAATCATTACACCTAGACCAAGGGCAACACGTAGCGATGTTACATCGTTAGTCATGAGCGCCATAACCTTACCAGGTCCATTAGCCTCATAGTACGTTGTTTTTACTTGTAATGCTTTACTACACAAAATCTCACGAAAAAGATACTCCATGCGACGAATAGAGCCTAATAGGGTTCTGCGTGAGATAACTTTTAAAATAGTGATAATAATAAATAATAAAATGAAAATAAAAAAATATAAGTGACTAACCCTTCCTTATTATTGCTCAACGTATCTATAGCATTACCAATAAATTGAGGAACAAATAAAAAGCCACGTCAATTGCCATCAACATAGTTAAAGCCAATGGCATAGATCCAGCCTTCACGCCGGAAAAAAACTGCATAAATAAATCTATTGGTTTCATAGGTCCTCTCTAACATATCCTATTAAGTCTAATCAAAATCATTGCCTATATAATTACTAGTATCATTATATTGTAAATGAATTTAAATCAATACTGTAAAAGCTAAATCAACAAATTTTATTACGTTAACTTTTCTCTTTATAGTATACACATTTTTTTATGATACATTAATACACCTATACGTATAACAGTTAGATTAAAATATTTTATTACAGTAGCAGTTCTATTTCATCAATATTAATATTAGTTAAATGGCCTCTTTAAATTTTTACAGTAATCAATCGTAAACGATCTTTTTAATTAATACTATATCGAATTTTTAGTTTACTTATGGTAATGTAAATGTTATACTATGCATATAAAGAAATTATATTTTACATAATTAGAATTAAAACTCTTAGGAGGAATACAACATGGAAAAAAACGTACTGGTGTAGTAACATTTGCAGGTGGCCCTATCACATTAGTTGGCCCAGAAATTAAAGTAGGTCAACAAGCTCCAGACTTCACTGTATTGAGCAATGACTTGCAAGCTAAAACTTTAAAAGACTTCGAAGGTAAAGTAAAAGTTATCTCCGTTGTTCCTTCCCTTGATACAGGTGTTTGTGATGCTCAAACTCGTTGGTTCAACCAAGATGCAACAGCACTTTCCGAAGATGTAGTCGTATTGACAATTTCTATGGACTTACCATTCGCTCAAAAACGTTGGTGTGGTGCTGCGGGCGTAGATAAAGTTATTACTTTGTCTGACCACAAAGATGCTTCCTTCGGTGAAAACTATGGTTTCTTGATTGAAGAGCTTCGTCTTTTAACTCGTGGCGTTGTAGTAATCAACAAAGATAACAAAGTAACTTATGTTGAATATGTACCTGAAGTAACTCAAGCAGTTAACTTCGATGCTGCATTAGAAGCTATTAAAGCTGATATCTAATCTTAAGATTTTTGCTAATAGCTTAATATAGAGTAAAAAAGACCGTACGGTGTACGGTCTTTTTATGTAGTATAGTATTTAGATTATTTATTGTAGGTGAATTATATATGTGGATTCGTATTTCTAAAGCTATTATTAACGATAAAAAAATATAGCCCTTGTAGGTGTTGGCATTGCTTTTATGTATTGCTTTATTAATACATTGATTAGTCTTTGGTCTTTATTACGTGGGCGAAATATTCAAGGTTATAGTACTTACTCTTTATTGATTGAAGAACTAATTACCTTCTTTCTATACTTTGAGTTTATTGCACTCATCGTTAAAATACTTTTAAAGAAATAACTTCCACTTTTCCTCTTGATTTCTTTTTATATATTGGGCATTACTGCAATTGTAAGACTTCTAATTATCGATCATGAATCATCATTTGATAATTTAATTTGGTCTATTTGCAATTTTTTTGTACTTGTATGTAGTTTAGTATTAGTAGAAAAATTTATTGGACATAACGAATAAAATTTAAATCGTTTTGTTTGAATATATCTAATTTATTTAGATATATTTAAATGAAAAATGGCCTCTACGTATGTAGAGGCCATTTTTAGTAATAAATTGATCTTTATTAGAAGATATTTTTAGCGTAGTTAGCGTACTTTAGCTTTCTAATTCTTCCATTTTATCATTCATTTCGATTTGTAATTGAGATGCTAAATCATATTCACCATCATTAAGTGCATCGATTAAACGAGTGAATAAGGATTTACGATCATCACTATCTTTAGCAAGGTAGAAACGTAAGTCATTAACTTCTGCAAAGCGTTTATCATCTACACTATTTCGGCTATCAGTATGAATTGCAACCATGCTACGAACTGTATCCAAATTATTTGGGATTAAGCGGTTAGCCAATACTAGTTTCCAACGTTTAAGAATGGACGCAATAAAGGAGTCCATTAAATCTTTAGCAAATGCATTGCCTTGAGCCAATGTTTCTACTAATTCAGGATTATTTTGGTAACCCTTTATATTTTCCCATACAGTAGCTGGCGCAACACCAAACATTTGATTACGTTCTTCTTGTGTGAAATCATCAAACACATCTTTTTCAGTACGGTATGCACGATTTGTAGCAAGATAATCAGATGTTTCACCTACTTCTTTGGAAAGCTCTGCTTCCAATTGAGCTTGTGTTTTACCAGATGTAATGGCATATTTCATACCATCAAATGCAGAGATAAAGATCAATGCTAAAGCAGTATATGTATTGGTGTAAGGATTTGGAGAACGCAATTCATAACGTGTCGCCATAGGATTATCGATATCTCGAATTAAACCGCAAAGGATTGTACGGTTACGGCTAGGTTCAGATGGATCAGTACCTAAAGATGTAACAATACATACTGGCGCTTCAAACCCAGGTTTTAAACGGTTTAAAGAATCTGTTGTAGAGCTGATGAATGGATTAATAGCTTCATAGTGTTTTAAAAGTCCCATAATTGCACCAATGCCTAAAGAGCTAGCAGATTCTTTACGCATATCTTCTGGGCTAAATAAGTTAACAACTTTACCAGATTTTAATTTAGCCATAACACCAAAATGAGTATGTTCACCAGAACCAGCTACGCCAATAATTGGTTTTGCATTAAATGTTACATCAAGACCATTTTCACGGAACACTTCACGAACAATGATACGAGCTTGTAATTCATTATCTGCTGTTTGTAATGGGATTATTTGAGAATTTCCAGTCGATTTCTAATTGTTCTAATACAACTGCTTCATGACCATCTTCATCAAGTTTAGCTTTAACGCCACCTACTTCTTTATGACCCATTTCAGCAACCATACCATATCTATCAAGACGTTCAACAGCTTGTTCTAATGCAGTGCGAACTGTACCATGAGTACGTTGCCAGTATTGTTCTTGTAATTTTTGAGATACGGATAATTCTTTTTTGGTAACTGTTCTAGATGGAGTTTTTACCCAGAATTCCAGTTCTGTTGCAGATGTAAAGATAATGTCTACAACGTCATCAGCTTTCACATGAGGCATACCAGGTAAGACCATGTTCTTTAATCAAAGCCAATAATTCAGCACGAACATAGTCGCAGCTGCGTTTTAAAATAGAACGAGAATCTACATAGCGATAGTTATGCATCAAGAATGCAGGAATACGAAGTGTACCAGTTGGTAATGCCTGTAACAGGATCAATATTTTCGTAGTTGTAATCAACAAACCAGTTTACACTTGGATCGCCCCACATATCTACACGAGCATTATTTAATGTAGCAATATTTGTAAGTACTACAGAGGAACCATCTGTTTGAACAGCACGACCTTCAAAGAAAGATTCGTAGTCATCGAAGAATGCTGACATAGGAATCTTTTCATCAGTATCATTACCTGCTAAGTCAATACCTACAAGAGATACGAACTTGATTTCAGGATGTTGTTCTAATAATGCAAGAACGCCTTCTTTCCCATATTGACCCGCTGGAATGTAATATAATAATTCGTTAGTTGTCGACATATTTGTTCCTCCTAAAAGAAAAAAAGACTCCAACAAATAAATATATAAATCTATATATCTAAAGTGGAGTCTTCGTTGACCAATTATTTTATTGAGTTCATATTATCATATGTTGAAAATATATGTCAATAACTTTCTATAGAATTTCATTATTCTTTTTAAAGTTACATCTAACACATCTAAATACTATCAACTATAATCAATAACTGTATATAGAATGGTCGTTGATATCACTATATATTATCCAAGTAATTCTTTAACAATATTATTGACAACCTTACCATCTGCACGCCCTTTTGTTTTTGGCATTACATGTTTCATAACATTGCCCATATTTACGTTATCACCACATGCAGCAATGGCTTCTTGTACAATTGTACGAATTTCATCTTCTTTCAATTGCTCTGGTAAATATTTTTTTGTAGTACTGCCATTTCTTCTTTTTACATGACTAATTAAGTCCTCACGACCCTGCTTTTTCAAATTCTGTTAAGGAATCTTGACGAGTTTTCATTTCTTTAGCTAAAATGCCAAGAATGCCAGCATCATCTAGCTCAATTTTGTCATTGATTTCTGTATTTTTTATGGCACTATTGACCATACGAATTACAGATAACGCTGTTTTACCTTCTTCACGAGCTTTCATAGCTGCTTTCATATCTTCCTTTAATTGATCTTTTAAACTCATATTTCCTCCTTATGTATATAATAAAGAAACCCTAATTCTGGATTTCATAAAGCCATGAAAAGGCAGAATTAGGGTAATCATCTTATGCTCTGAATTTGCGTTTTCTTGCTGCTTCAGATTTTTTCTTTCTTTTTACGCTTGGTTTTTCATAGTGTTCGCGTTTTCTTACTTCAGACAAAACACCCGCTTTTTGGCAGGAGCGTTTAAATCGACGAAGAGCACTTTCAAGCGTTTCGTTTTTACCGACTTTGATTTCAGACATCTATATCCCTCCCTCCAAAAATAATCTCGGGAAGTGCTGATAATTTACATACGCACATATAATATTATATGTATAGGTATAGATGTTGTCAATATTTTCAAGTATATTTTATAGGTTTTTTAATAAGTATTATAAAAAGAATACATAATACTCAAAATTAGGCTTCTAGCCAGCCCATTTCTTCTCCACCTAAAAAGGTGTGCATGCATATGGAATACAGTTTGACCTGCTTTTTTTGCACCAGTATTAAAAGATCAAACGATATCCATCTTTAGAAATACCAAGCTCTTTTTGCTACATCACGAACAAATGGCAATAAACCCTTCAACATAATCTGCATTCTTTTTCATTAAGATGTGCAATATTAGATACGTGATTTTTAGGCACGATTAATACATGAACTTTTTCACTGGTTGAATATCATGAAAAAGCATAGAATTTATCATTTTCTAATACTTTTTTTAGACGGAATTTCACCATTGATAATTTTGCAGAAAAATGCAATCACTCATAATTAGACTCCTTATTCAATAATTAAATAATTATCTTCTAAACCTACAACAGTACCTCCGATTAGATCACCAATCTTATGTAATCCCATCAGACTTTACTTTACCATTTACATACTCATTTGTTAAGCCCATATAGTATCCATTCTCTTCCTTTTCGATGAGAATCTCACCAGGCTTACCAATGCGAGATTTTGCGTATCCTTCATAACCAGATTGGCTAAGACCATTTAAAAGTGCTACACGAGTTTTCTTAACAGCTTCTGGTACTTGATCCGCCATAGTGGCTGCAGGTGTACCCTCACGAATGGAGTATGGGAAAGCATGAATATGCGTAAACCCAATTTCACGTACTGTATTTAATGTTTCTTCAAAGTCTTCATCTGTTTCTTGCGGGAAACCTGCAATAATATCAGTCGTAATTGATAAATCTTTAATACGAGAACGCAAACTTGTAATCAAGTCTTTATATTCTTGCAATGTATAATGGCGTTTCATCAACTTTAATACATGATCAGAACCAGCTTGTAGTGGTAAATGTAAATGTGGACAAACACGTTTATTAGTAGCCATTAATTCTACTAACTCATCAGAAACCTCTACCGATTCAATGGACCCGAAACGAATGCGGTATAAATTAGGAATCTCTAATAAAGCTTTTACCACATCAGCTAATGTTGGACGACCTGGTAATTCGACACCGTAATTACCCAAATGTATACCAGTTAATACGATTTCATGGAATCCATGATCTACTAAACGTTTTGCCTCTTGTACAATATCATCAACTTTACGAGATTTTAATTTTCCTCGAGTATAAGGAATGATACAAAAGGCGCAATAGTTATTACAACCTTCTTGAATTTTCATGAACGCACGAGCTTTGTCAGATTCATTACCATATAACGGCATTTCCTCGAAGTTAGATTCCTTCATGATATCCCGAACAGCATTAATTTGTCGTTCTGTAGATTCTAATTGCTCTACTAATTCAACAATTTTAGAGCGATTATTTGTACCAATAACGAGATTAACACCATCTATAGCGGCAATCGCATCTGGATCAAGCTGAGCATAACAACCAGTTACAATAACATAGGCATCTTCATTTTGACGCTTTGCCTTGCGGATTAATTGACGGGATTTCTTTTCCCCCATATTCGTTACAGAACAGGTATTAATTACATATATATCAGCTTTTTTTCATCGAAGTCTACCGCTTCGTAATTATTTTTGTAAAAATAAACCTTTCATAGCATCTGTATCATATTGGTTTACACGACACCCTAAGGTTGTAAAAAGCAACGGTTTTCATTGCACCTCTCTATTCTTATTTTAATTTATAATTCTAATTCATATTGAATCATCGCTAACGATCCAATAGCAGCAGTTTCAGCCCGTAAAATTGTATTTCCTAGCGATACTGATTTTCCACCATACTTTTATAATAGCATTGATTTCCTTCTCTTGATAGCCCCCTTCAGGACCTATACAAATTAAAAACATCAGTTACAGACTTTGATCAGAATGTAAAGTTTTAAGTACATCTTTGATAGTCTGACCCTCTTCATTTTCATAGGCTACCAATTTTCAACGCCTCAGATTCAATGTCTAATGCTTGTAAAAGCGTTCTCCTACTACGAGTGTAGGCAGTGATTTCGTCCACATTGTTGAGCTGCTTCTAGCATTATTTTTTCCCAACGATTTACTTTTGATTGAAGCTTTTTTTCATCATATTTAGCTACGCAGTTAGCTGTGGGCACAAGATAAATTGTATCCACATTTAACTCCGTCGCCTTTTGTAACACCCATTCTAGCTTTTCACCTTTTAATAATGATTGAACTAGAATAGTACGATACGATGCTAGATTTCCTTCTACATATTCAATCAGTTTTGCTTGAGCTTTACCGTCTACTTCTTCTGTAATTTGATATGTACCACAACGATTGTCACTACCTGTTACAGTTATAGGCTTCTCCATATTATGGCGAAATACATGTAGTACATGATGGGTCACATCTTTTCGGTAATTCTATTATTTCATCTAATGGTGTAGGAATAAAAATCTTTTTCATCGTTTTTCTAGCGCAAACGTATGCCAAGGCCCTGCAACGCGCTCCTCAATAATATGCCAATGAGCCTCAATATATGGCATGATTTCATCATAACGATCATCAATAATGCCACTAATAATCAAAATGCCCTTATCATCCAGTTTCTTACCAATTTGAGGTAATAGTATTTTAAGGGGATCCACTGTTAAATTAGCTAAAATTAATTGGGCAGTACCATTGAAATCACTATCCAAATTACCACAAATGATTTCAGCAGATACATGATTATTCTCACAGTTAATTCTAGCTTGATTTGCAGCATACTCTTCTATATCTATACCAACTAAATTTTTAATACCTAAATGGGCTGCTACTAATAAAAGAATACCTGTGCCAGTACCAATATCCAAACAAGTAACTGTATCAAGATCCATAGATTTACTATAGGATTTTAATAGCTCTGCACAAGTCCGTGTTGTCTCATGAGACCCAGTACCAAAGGAAATATCTGAATCGATTTCATAATAGTTTTATTATCGACATTATTGTATTCCTGCCATGCTGGTTTAATGACTAAGTTAGGTAAAATTTCTGTAGGTTCAATATACTGTTGCCAAGAGTTTAACCAAGTTGACTCATCAAGAATATGTGTATCTATCGATATAATTCCAATATTTGCTTCTGTAAGACGTTTTTTTCAAAGTCAGACTTAATCATATCGGCATCTAGTGATGGATCACTGTACATAGACAATTTTATTAAATTAGGCTGATCTTCAACATCTTCTTCTATAATTCCATTGTCTGCATAATCGTCAAAAAGAGTAGTCACCTCATCGGTGGCTACTCTTTCACAGACAACGGATATTTCTATCCATTGCATATATGCTCCTTTATAGGGAATGTGATGGAACAAACCATTCCTTCACATGAGCTGTTCATTTCGTTAAACAGTCCTTGATTTTTTCAAAGAGACTTTTGCTCACTTGTAAGTTATTTACATCTTCATTACTTTCATTTGCAAAGCGTAACAATAGCTCACGTTGAGTGTCTGTCAACTTCTTAGGCGTTTGGACAGTTACCACAATATGTTGGTCCCCTTTTGGTTAGGGTTACGCAAATATGGAATACCTTTGCCCTTTACGCGGAATGCCGTTCCCGTTTGAGTACCTTCCGGAATCTTTAACTCTACTTTACCATCTAAAGGTGTTAACTTGTATAGTCGCACCAAGAGCAGCTTGAGCAAAGCTAATATTTACACGGCTAATAACGTCATTACCATTTCGTTCAAATTCCTTATGAGGACGAACAAAGATATATACATAAAGATCCCCTTTAGGACCGCCTAAAATACCAGGTTCCCCTTCATTAGCTACACGTAACGAGATCCGCTATCTACACCAGCTGGAATCTTAATGGAAATCTTCCGTTTAGCCAACATTTCACCAGTACCACGGCATTTAGAGCAAGGTTTTTCAATGCTTTTACCCGTACCATGACAGCGAGAACAAGTGCGAACGGACTGCATACGCCCAAATGGAGTATTTTGAATAACCGCTTCTTGACCAGAACCATGACAGTTTGGACAAGTATCGACACGAGAGCCTGGTTCACCACCAGTACCATGACAGTGATCACATTCTTCATGACGATGCACTTCAATTTCCATAGATTTACCAAAGGCTGCATCTTCAAAGGAAATATCGATATCTTCACGCAAGTCATTACCTTTTTGAGGGCCTTGTTGTTGGCGTCCACCACCAAACATGCCACCAAAAATGTCGCCAAAGATATCACCAAAGCCTCCAGCTTGACCACCGAAACCGCCAAAGCCACCTTGGAAACCACCGGCACCAGCGCCGCCTCCTTGTTTGAAGGCGTCGTGGCCGAATTGGTCATATTGAGCTTTTTTAGTTTCATCAGACAATACTTCGTAAGCTTCGTTAGCTTCTTTAAACTTTGCTTCCGCTTCCTTTGGATTATCTTTATTTACATCTGGATGGTATTGGCGTGCCTTTTTACGGAAGGCTTTTTGATTTCATCTTGAGAGGCATTTTTACTAACCCCTAGGATGTCATAATAATCTCGTGCCATTCGTTACCAACCCTTCTTATTTCTTGTCGTCATCCACTACTGTGTAATCAGCATCAACTACATTGTCATCAGATTTTGTTTGTTGTTGACCTTGATCTGCACCACCAGCTGCTTGTTGAGCTTGTTGAGCTGCTGCATACATTTGTTCTGCTAATTTATGTAATGGTTGTTCCAAAGCTTCACTATCTTTTTTGATGTCTTCGATATTGCCAGCTTCGATAGATTTTTTTCAATTTATCTTTTCGCTTCTTCTACTTCTTTCATCAAAGCAGCATCGCCTTTACCTTCAAGGTCTTTCAATGCTTTCTCAGCTTGATATACTAAGGAGTCAGCATTATTTTTAACATCTAATTCTTCTTTTCTAGCTTTATCTTCCGCTGCATGAGCTTCAGCTTCTTTAACCATGCGGTCGATTTCTTCTTCTTTCAAGCCGCTAGAAGAAGTAATGGTAATCTTTTGTTCTTTTGAGTACCCAAATCTTTAGCTTTTACATGTACGATACCATTAGCATCGATGTCGAAATGTTACTTCGATTTGAGGAACCCCACGAGGAGCAGCTGGGATACCATCCAAGTTGAAACGACCCAATGTTTTATTATCTGCTGCGAACTCACGTTCACCTTGTAATACATGGATATCTACAGATGGTTGGTTATCTGCGGCAGTGGAGAATACTTGAGATTTAGATGTAGGGATTGTAGTGTTACGATCGATAATACGTGTGAATACGCCACCCATTGTTTCGATACCAAGGGACAATGGCGTTACGTCAAGTAACAATACGTCTTTAACTTCACCTACTAATACGCCACCTTGAATAGCAGCACCAATAGCTACACATTCATCAGGGTTAACATTTTTAGTTGGTTCTTTACCCAATACTTTTTTGATTGCTTCTTGTACAGCTGGAATACGGCTAGAACCACCAACTAACAATACTTTATCGATATCGGATGCAGATAAACCAGCATCGCTCATAGCTTTACGAGTAGGTTCTATAGTAGCTTGTACCAAATCAGCAGTTAATTCTTCAAATTTAGCACGAGTCAATGTTACATCCAAATGTTTAGGACCAGTAGCATCAGCTGTGATAAATGGCAAGTTGATATTTGTGCTAGCTACGCCAGACAATTCAATTTTTGCTTTTTCAGCAGCTTCTTTTAAACGTTGATCAGCTAATTTATCATTAGACAAATCGATACCAGTTTCTTTTTTGAACTCTTCAATAAGGTAGTTCATAATGCGTTGGTCGAAGTCATCGCCCACCAAGGTGGTTATTACCAGATGTTGCTAATACTTCAAATACGCCATCACCAAGTTCAAGGATAGATACGTCGAATGTACCACCACCAAGGTCAAATACAAGAACTTTACCGTCTTCATCTTTATCTACACCATATGCAAGAGCAGCTGCTGTAGGTTCGTTGATGATACGAAGTACTTCAAGACCTGCAATAGCACCAGCGTCTTTTGTAGCTTGACGTTGAGCATCTGTAAAGTATGCAGGAACTGTAATAACAGCTTGTTTTACAGGTTCGCCCAAGTAAGCTTCTGCATCAGCTTTGATTTTTTGAAGAATCATTGCAGAAATTTCTTGAGGAGTATAAGATTTACCTTCTACAGTTACTTTGTAGTCTGTACCCATGTGACGTTTAATAGAAATGATTGTGTTTTCTGGGTTGGATACAGCTTGACGTTTAGCCAATTGACCAACTAAACGTTCTCCATTTTTTGCAAACCCAACAACGGAAGGAGTTGTACGTGCACCTTCTTGATTTGTAATAACCGTAGGTTCGCCGCCTTCCATAACAGCAACACAAGAGTTTGTTGTCCCTAAATCAATACCAATTACCTTTGCCATAATATATACCTCCTAAAACTTTATAATCTATTCAACAACTTTTACCATTGCTGGACGTATACAACGACCATCAACAGTATAACCAGTTTGCAATACTTCACACACCGTATCGGATTCATATTCATCTGACGGTACACGCATAATCGCTTGATGGAAATTTGGATCAAATGGTTGACCCACAGCTTCAATAACAGCTAAACCATGTTTAGATAACATAGCCATCAAATTTTGATGAATCATAATGAATCCATCGAGGAATACTTTTGCTTCCCCTTCTGCAGGACTTTGAACGGCCCGTTCAAAGTTATCCAATACAGGAAGAAGGTCCGTTAATACATCCCCTTTTACATATCCAGCAAGTTGCTCTTTTTCTTGGTTAGTACGTCGTTTGAAGTTTTCAAAGTCCGCTTGTAACCGTTTATATCGATTATCAAAGTCGGCTTTAAGTTCTTCTAACACTTGAGCAGCATCAGCCACAGCTTCTTCAGTTTTTTCAACAGTTAGTTCCTCTACATTCGTAGTATCCTCTGTTTCCTCCACTGTTTCTTGTTTAATGTCTTGTTCTTCAGCCATTATTTGCCCTTTCTGTTTTGTTCTTTTACCATAGTTTCCATTATATGTTTCATATGGGACAACATGCCGATGATACGTCCGTATTCCATCCGCGTTGGACCAAGAATAGCAAGAGTTCCGATAGGCTGATCTTGATTCGTAAAATCAGCTTGTACCACACTCATTGAATGTAGCGCTTCAGTTTCATTCTCAATACCAATCTTGACCTTAACAGGTGTTGGAGAATCATCTTTTAATAACTGTCCTAATTGATTTTGTTCTTCCACTAAGGAAAGCAAGGGTTGTACCTTCTCAACAGACTTAAACTCTGGTTGATTTAACAACTCTGTGGTACCTACCGAATAGAACAACTTACGTTTATTAATAGCTCGTAATAATGTCTCCGAAAGGATTAATAAAATTCCCTGCGGTCCTTCCATATGGACCAATATAGATCCTAAAGCCTCAGCCGTTACATGACCAATACTTACATTCTGTAGTGCATTGCTAAATTGTATGGCTAGACTTTGTAAAAGCTCTGGTGAAACACTTTCACCAAAGTACATCAACTCATTATCGAGTGCTCCTGTTTCAGTAATAACTACCATAATGGCTTGATGACTATCTAGCGGTAATACATGAATGTATTTGATTAATGCTCTATCATGGGCTGGTGCTAAGAATAAACTCATGCTATGACTTACCTGTGAAAGTAGTTTAGCCATATTTAGAAAGAGTTCACTCGTTGATCCATTGGAACGTTTCCATAACATTTCAATTTTTTCAGCATCCTGTAATGGAACAGGTTGTCGACTCAGCATAGAATCAACATATAAGCGATAGCCCTTAGCTGAAGGAATACGTCCAGCCGATGTATGAGGTTGCTCTAAATAGCCTAATTCCTCTAAATCGGACATTTCGTTCCGCACCGTAGCAGGACTGATGCCAAGATCATAATTTTTAGCAATCGTTCGAGATCCTACAGGTTCTGCGGACTTAACATAGTCTTCAATTATGGCTCGCAAGATGCGCTGTTTTCTTTCATCCATAATGACACCTCTTGTTAGCACTCATTAACTTTGAGTGCTAATCGCATGTATAATATTATCATATTCAAAAATTGTCAAGCAGAAAAATCCTTAAAAAGTCAAATAATATCTATTTAGTCAAAAAGACAATTCAATATTTTTTTAATTAATTGGTCAAAAATCAAAGTGTAACAAATAAGAAAAACACTTATACTATCTACGTTTATGTCATATCCCTAAAAATTTTAAAAGATTAGAATATGTTGGTCTAATAAAAATTTCTATTATTAAAACCTGAAATAGTATAAGTGTTTATATATAATAATTTTAGTTGTCATATAAACTCTTAGTTAAAATACTTTTTTGGGCCTCAAGAATTTACGGACTATAAACTATAAATCAATTAGAACTAAAAATGTACTAATAATTTATAGTTCTACACCTTCTAATGGATTACCAAGACGCTCCAACAGTTTCCCCATACGTTCACGAGGTTCACCATATTTAGCATACCAATCAATCAAAATATCTACAGCTTTTTTAGATTGCTCAATAGTTAGTTTTCTTGCTAAAATTTTTCCTGCTTCAGGTCTCATGCCTGTATTACCACCAACAGCCAACATAAAACCTTGAGATGTACCGATAAAGGCAATATCCTTTACCATTGCATCTGGGCAGTTACGTCCACATCCACTGATGCCGATTTTGCACTTGTGAGAGGTTTTTCGGCCGTAATGTTTTCTCTCTACATAATCAGCCAATTCTTTAGTTTCCATTTGTCCATTTTTACAATGGCCTTTACCTACACAAGCAATTAAGGAATTAACACCTCTATGAATAACAGTTGTCACGCCATCAGGCAATTCAGAAATAAACTGTTCCTTATCATCTTTTTCAATACCTGTAATTTGTATACCTGTTACAACATGACGGAAGGATCCACCATATTTTTCAGCAAGTTCTATGCATGCTTTCATTTGATCTAAAGTAAATTCATTATGTAAACCGTGTAATATTACAGATGTCTTCATCGCTCCTCCTCAAATCTAGCATGCTTATTCACCATCATCCTATTTATACTAACATATTAGATTTTGAGAAACTGTGAGAAATTACTCACGAATAAATTGACTAAATACATAGTTCCCATGCTTGGCACCTTCAGCGGTTAAATGATAACTTGCATTTTGATACTCTAATAGACCTTTACTAACTAAATCATCTAAAGCAGTACCAAATAAATCATGGACAGATACGCCAAATTTATCTTCGAATTTTTTCGCTCATCAAGGGCCCCTATTTAGTGCGAAGAGCTAAAAAGGAAAAATCCTCTTGAGCTCGCTCTAAAGTAATCGTCTCCGTATCGATAGTAGGCATAATATATCTGTCAACAGATTGTATATAGGGCATTACATTACGATTATTACTACGGCGTACTCCGTCATAGAAGGAATGAGCACCAGCACCAAAGCCTAAATAATCTACATAGTGCCAATATTTTAAATTATGACGGCTATAGGAATTAGCCTTAGCGAAATTTGAAATCTCATATCGTTCAAAAGCCTAATTCTTTTAATCCGTCCATCATCGTATCATACATGGATTCATCAATGGTTTCACTAGGAATAGAAATAAGGTTCTTTTTGTACTAAATGATATAGATACGTTCCTACCTCAACTTGAAGTCCATACGTTGAAATATGATTAATCGGTAAGTCTTTTACAATATCTAAATTATGTTGAATATCCTCTAATGTTTGTCGTGGCAGACCATAAATCAAATCAATATTGATATCAGCAAAGCCCGCCTCTTTAGCATCATAAACGGCTTGTTTTGCCTGTTCTCCCGTTGTGACTGCGATGAAGCATGGTAAGCGCCTTATCATCAAATGTTTGAACACCAAAAGCTAATACGATTAAAACCAAGTTTAACTAAGTTTCGTTAAATAATGTAGATTTACTTCCCCAGGATTCGATTCAATAGTCATATGACAATCGTCAGTAATTGTAAAAGTATTTTTGATTTTATCAAGAATCATCTGTAGTTGTTGAATCGATAATTCTGTAGGCGTACCTCCACCAAAAATAAATTGTATCAATAGCTTTAGATGTAGACTCTGGATGTTCAGAGACCCATAAATCGATTTCTTGAACTAAAAGCATATACATAGGTTTCGTAATAATCTTGTAAATTTTTGATAAGCAGGAAAAATCACAATACATACATTTCTGTTTACAAAAAGGGATATGGACATACAGCCCCATATCCCTCAGTGTAGACAGATTCAGAATATCAGAATCTGTTTTCATTTTATTAGTCCTCAACCTTGAGAATCGCCATGAATGCTTCTTGCGGAATCTCTACGGAACCGACGGACTTCATGCGTTTCTTACCGGCTTTTTGTTTTTCAAGTAATTTACGCTTACGAGAAATATCACCACCGTAACATTTTGCCAAAACATCCTTACGCCAAGCTTTTACAGTTTCACGAGCCACAATTTTTGTACCTACCGCCGCTTGAATAGGAATTTCAAACATTTGACGAGGAATCAATTCTTTCAATTTCTCAGCTAATGCACGACCACGTGTAGCTGCACGGTCCTTGTGTACAATAATGGACAATGCATCTACAGGATCACCATTTAAGAGAATATCCATCTTAACCATTGGAGATTGTTTATATCCAATCAATTCGTAGTCAAGAGATGCATACCCCTTTGTAGCGGATTTTAATTTATCAAAGTAATCATAAATGATTTCACTCAATGGCAAGTGATAAACGACAGATACGCGTGTTTCATCCAAATATTCCATAGATTGATATTCACCGCGTTTATCTTGAGATAATTCCATGATAGTACCAACAAAATCTTTAGGTACAATTGTAGTAGCCTTTACATAAGGCTCTTCGATATAGTCAATTTCCGTTGGAGGTGGTAATTTAGCAGGATTATCGACTTCGAGCATTTCCCCATTTGTTTTGTACACTTTGTAATTTACAGATGGAGCCGTCGTAATAAGCGTCAAGTTATATTCACGTTCTAAACGTTCTTGAATTACGTCCATATGCAAAAGACCGAGAAACCCACAACGGAAACCAAAACCCAATGCCAATGATGTTTCTGCTTCATATTCTAAGGCAGCATCATTAAGCTGTAACTTTTCTAATGCATCCCGAAGGTTTTCATAATCTTTAGATTCTGTTGGGTAAAGGCCACAGTACACCATAGATACAGCCTTACGATAACCAGGCAATGGTTCTGATGCAGGATTATTAGCTAATGTTACAGTATCGCCTACATGGCAATCTTTTACATTTTTGATGCTAGCTGCAATACAACCTACTGAGCCACATGGTAATTCTTGCACAGGTACAAGATTGGGAGTAAAAATACCGAGTTCTGTAACATCAAAGTCCTTTTTATCATGCATCATGCGAATTGTATCTTTTGCTTTTATTGACCCTTCTTTTACGCGGACATAAGCAATAGCACCTTTGTACGCATCAAAACGGCTATCAAAAATCAAGGCTCTTGTTGGCTCATCAGATTTATCTGGTGGTGCAGGAACTTTATTTACAATAGCTTCTAAAATATCAGGAATACCGATACCTGATTTGGCAGAGCATAATACAGCATCAGATGCGTCTAAACCAATAATATCTTCAATTTCTTGTTTAACGCGATCAGGATCTGCTGACGGCAAATCAATCTTGTTAATAACAGGAATGATTTCAAGATCATGTTCTAAAGCGAGATATACATTTGCCAACGTTTGTGCTTCCACACCTTGTGCAGCATCGACTACAAGTAATGCCCCTTCACAAGCTGCAAGAGAACGAGATACTTCATAGCTGAAATCGACGTGGCCCGGAGTATCGATGAGATTCAAAATATATTCTTCACCGTCTTGAGCTTTATACAAAATACGAACAGATTGCGCTTTAATAGTAATGCCGCGTTCACGTTCAAGGTCCATGGAGTCCAAAACTTGAGCCTCCATTTCACGTTTTTGTAATGTACCAGTATATTCAATTAATCTATCAGCGATGGTTGATTTACCATGGTCGATATGAGCTATAATACAGAAGTTTCGAATCTTTTTCGTTGACATACTATGTAAACAAGTTCAAAGAACTTGCATTCTCCTTTCTAACATACGCGATCGATAACAGCACCTCCCAATAATTGAGTGCCATTATAAAAGGCTACAGACTGACCTGGGGTAATAGCCCGTTGTGGTTCTTCAAAAATAACCTCCATTGTATCGTCATCTAAAATACGTGCTATGCAAGGAGAAGGGTTAGCTGCATAGCGAATTTTTCCTTCTGCCTTCAATTCCTTATGAATTGTATCATCTAAGAAGTTATAGAACTTACAAATCATGCGATTTGTAAAGAGACGTTCGTTAGGACCCACGATGACCTCATTACGATCCCCATTAAATCCAATAACATATAAAGGGTGTTTATAAGCAATACCAAGGCCTTTACGTTGACCAATCGTATAATTAAATAAGCCGTTGTGCTTACCTAATACCTCACCATCTTCGGTAACGATATTACCAGACTCTGGCTTACCCTTCATTTCTTCTACCACTAGCTTTTGATAGTTCCCATGAGGCAAGAAACAAATATCTACGCTATCTGGTTTTTTAGCGACTGGCAAATCATATTCAGCAGCTAATTTACGTGTTTCAGTCTTACATTGACCACCTAATGGGAACATAAGATGACTCAAAATACGTTGGTTCATATTGTACATAACATAACTTTGGTCTTTTGTAGGATCAACACCTTTATGTAACTCATATAGACCTGTTTCTTCATTATAATTTACTTGTGCATAATGACCAGTTACCATATGTGTGGCACCTAATTCAAGAGCACGATTGAGCATCAAGTCAAACTTGATGTTCTTGTTACAAAATACACAAGGATTTGGCGTACGACCATAGGCATATTCTTTTACAAAGTAATCTACTACGTTTTCGTAGAATACATCACGAGCATCGATAACATGATGCTCGATACCAAGAAAATCACACATCTTCTTAGCATCAGTTACGGCAAGAGGCACCTCATCATAGGGCGTACCACTCACCCATAACCATAGGGTAATACCAAATACTTTATAGCCTTGTTTTAATAGCATTGCAGCAGTTAAAGAACTGTCTACGCCGCCACTCATAGCTACAGCGATAACTTTTTCCATACTTTCTCCTTTTAATGATCTCTTGATCATAAAACTAATCAGGGTGAAAGCCTGACGTGTAAAACACTAGTTCGGTGTAAAAGTCCGAGTAGTATTGCTATAAAAATTATAGCAACTTATATTATAGCCTAGAAATAGGGTATATTGAAAAAGATTTGAAATAAAAAGAATCCCTTTCACAAAAGAAAGAGATTCTAAATATTATCTATGTTTTAATAGTTCTTCAGCAGCTCCTAAAATACCAAGCATGGAATGTTCAAACACTAGGCCACCCTGCATGAAAATTGTATATGGTGGACGTATAGGACCATCGGCACTGAGTTCAATAGAGGAACCTTGTACAAAGGTACCACCAGCCATGATGATTTTATCTTCGTACCCAGGCATATCCCCAGGAATAGGATGTACGTGAGCATCTACAGGAGAATAGGCTTGCATACCTACACAGAAATGCTCCATTTCTTCCCCATTTTTCAGATTAATGGCTTGAATCAAGTCATAGCGATCAGCATTTACCTTAGGGAATACATCATAGCCTAGTAACTCACCTACAGCAGCCGTATATACAGCACCTTTAAGAGCTTGTAATACTACGTGAGGTGCCATAAATAAACCTTGGAAGAACAAGCGATAACCAGGAGCATATGAACCCATATGATCGCCAAGTCCAGGAGCTGTCAATTGATATGCTGCATCCTCTACAAGGTTTTCTCTACCAACAATGTAACCACCAGTTGGTGCTAAACCGCCACCTGCATTTTTAATGAGAGAGCCAGCCATAATATCAGCACCAGCTTCTAATGGTTCTTGCAGCTCTGTAAATTCACCGTAACAATTATCTACGAAACAAATCGTTTTAGAATTTTTAGTTTTTACAGCATCTACAATAACCTTAATATCTGCAATAGATAAAGGTTCACGTGTGCTATAGCCTCGAGACCGTTGAATCACTACTACCCGCGTATTATCGTTAACAGCGTTAGCAATAGCTTCAACATCATAAGTATTATCTTTCAATGGTACCTCAGTATAGGTAAAACCTTTTTCTACTAAAGAACCACGTACTTCACGAGCGGCACCGATAACGGATTGCATCGTATCATAAGGAGCCCCTACGGCATAGATAAACTCTGTCCCTTTAGAGCCATTTCCCATCAAAGAAATTAATGTAGTAGCTAACGCATGTGTACCAGAAACAAAATGAGGACGAACGATAGCCTTTTCACCTTTAAATACATAGGCAAATACTTCATCTAATTTTTCACGCCCTACGTCGTTATATCCATAACCAGTAGTACCAGTGAAATGATAATCAGATACTTGGCATTCCTTAAAGGCTTCTAATACTTTTTTTGTATTGGCCAATGCAATAGGTTCAAATTTCTTAAATTCTGGTTCAGCCATTTCTAGGGCTTTACTGCGTATTTCTTCTAATGTCATGCTAATCCTTCTCTACGGATTAAATCCATAGCTTTATTAAATATAAAATCTTTAGATGTATTGCTATCAATATGTATCCATTCTATATATGGCATACGTTTATACCATGTAATTTGGCGCTTAGCAAAGTGACGTGTATTCTTCTTAATTAAGTCACGACACTCATCTAATGTTATATTGCCATTTATATAGTCTACAACCTCTTTATAGCCAATACCTTTAAAAGCTTGGCAATCTGGATTCACTCCAGATTTTATGAGTTGTTCCACCTCTTCAATCAAACCTGCATCAAACATCATATCAACGCGTAAATTGATGCGTTCATATAATTTATCACGATCTCTCATGAGACCGATAACAGGTCCTTTATAGGATACACCATCTTTTGTCTGATTTCGCAACGAATCTACATCACCATGATGCAATATCTCAATAGCTCGATACAAACGATGTTTGTCGCTATATTGTATCTCTATATTATGCTCTTTACCTAATGTGAAAGCATATTCTCGTAAGCCTTCAATACCTTTTGTACTATAGAGCTCATCGAGTTCTGCTCGCAAATATTCGTCAGGTTTAACATCATTAAAGTTGTAGTTCTCCAATAATGATTGGACATACAGTCCTGTACCACCAGACAGAATAGGAAGGATATTTCTATCTTTTAATCTTGCAATTATTTCTTTAGCTTGATCTTGAAAAATAGATACCGAATATGAATCATTTGGTTCCAGTATATCGATGAGATGATGTTTCACCCGATTAAGTTCATCCACCGATGGTTTAGCGGTACCAATATTAAGTTGTTTATAAACCTGGTAAGCATCACCAGAAATAACCTCAGCATGTAGCTGTTCTGCTAAGTCCAAGGTAAGATCTGTTTTGCCTACCGCAGTAGGTCCAACGATGGTAATTAAGGGATTCACAATAGCTCCTTCATATATACACCATAGCCTATGCGGCTATATTTTCCTCCTACCCATTGGTGAGGTGGATATTTCTGAAAGACAGAACTAAATGGTCGTTCTTTAATGATAACACCATAAGAGGCAACACGCATAGCTTCCTCCATAATTTTATCATCAATATGACTTTCCACAGTATGTCCACGAAGTGGTTTAAATTGAGGACTATCCTCTACAGGGACCTCAAACATGGGGATCAAAATAAATAATATCTATACTTTCATCTGGTAGATTAGGTACATAGTTTTCAAAGGTATCATAACTTACCTCAATACGACGTAATGCGTCCGTCACACTTTTTCACATTATGCGAAATAATGAGCTAAACCATAAGATGTGGCAAGCCATATAGGTAAAAGAACCTTCTAGACCTTTTTATTTTTAGCCTGAGGAAAAGCATAGCTCACGACGATACTGTCACTACCAAGACCAATTGTACAATCAAGAAACGAAAATTCTTCTTTATCAGTTATTTTCATTAGTACTTAGTATTGTCTGAACAGCATTAATTAAATGATCTCCTTCTCCACGTTGCAAACGTAGTATACGTAATTGAGCCATGGATAAATGAAAGCTATGTTGCTGATTATCAGGAAAATGAATAGTTAAGCCATTACCAGAAAGAACAGCAATAAAAATCACATGGATGAGCATTAAATAATGCTGGTATAGATAATTTTCCTCTTTTTATATAGGTCATATGCATAGAGGAAGCCAAAGCTTTGGCTTCCTCTTGAATAACCTCATTAGATTTATTTGAGCTGTAGTTAATATATTCATATTAAGACCGTAAGAATAATTTACCTAATTCATCAGGTGTAAATTTGATAATCGTAGGGACGACCATGAGGACATACATATGGTTTTTCGGTACTAAATAAGTCCTCAATTAAGGTAGTCATTTGATACATATTTAAATTATGACCTGCCTTGATGGCCCCTCTACAAGATGCATAAGCTAACATTTCATGTCGTAATTGGGCCTTAGTAGGCTGTTGATGATCATGTAAGTAAGAGAATATATATTGGAGAATTTCAAATGCTTTTGACTCTACTAAATCTACTGGAGCCCCTACTAATTTTATCTTAGTAGGACCACCTAACTCTACATCAAAGCCAAGATCAAGTAATGTTTCTCGTTCTTCCTCTACCAAATTCATTTCATCATTTGTGGCCTCACTATACTGAGGAACCAAAATAGATTGCATAGGAATCGATTCAGAAGACTTACACAACTTATCATAACGCACACGCTCATGTGCAGCATGTTGATCTATGATATATAGATCATCACCTTTTTTAGCTAATATATAACAAGATGCAACTTGACCCATTGGTAAAAAGCCCGAGTTTTGAATTGTACGTTCTTCTATCTCTTCGTTACGAATATCGTGAGACAAGGATTTAAACTTCTCTACATCTTCCGAAGTATAACTAGTGTATGCAGTAGGAACAGCTTCAAAACTTTCATCTACAAAAGAGGATTGTTCATAAGTAGCCTTAGGTGCAGGTGGTGTATACCCCTTTGTTTTAAGATTTTCCACAAACTGCGAAGTTTCACCGCGCATGACTTCATAGCCTTTTGTACGGCGTCCACCAAAAACCTTATCATAATCTATAGCTGTTGCTATATGTTCAGCTGACTGCATCGAATCGTGTACAACAGTAGGTGCTTGATAAGAATCATAAGTAGTATTACCAGCTAAGAATGTACTATTAGAACTAAAATTCTTAATATTACTATTACTATTACTAGCAATATCATTACCATATTTATCGGATATGTTAGCAACTGTACCAGTCATATAAGATGATGACTCTCGTTCGTATCTCTCATGGAGTGGATTATTTAAAGCATTTAAGATACCGTGATATACGGCTTTAAATATAATCTTATCATCTGAGAATTTAACTTCACTCTTGCGAGGATGTACGTTTATATCAACCATTCTCGCAGGCACAGTAATATTTAGTACCACTAAAGGATGACCATTTTTCGGCAATAGTGCATGGTATGCATTATCGATAGCCTTCATTATGGTTTTATCAGAAATCACGCGATTATTGACGATAATGGTCTGCCATATCCTTGTACTTTTTAAGAAGTGTAGGGCTTACTCACTACGCCATCGATATAGATAGAATCACTTTCATAGGCAACAGTAAAAATATCATCTTTGGTTTTATATCCATATAGCGCAGCTACAGTATCACTAATATCGCCATTTCCTGGTGTGATAATAGCTACCCGATCATCGATGATAAGCTTAAAAGAAATATGTGGATTACTTAGAGCTAATTTCCCTACAATATCTTGAATTTTAGAGGCTTCTGTACGCTCCGTTTTTAAAGAATTTACGACGAGCCGGCGTATTATAAAAATAAATCTTTAATTTCGATAGTTGTACCAGGTGCCGCACCATAAGGAATGCAATCGGTAAAAGTGCCGCCATCAACAGTAATACGAGTCCCCAAATCAGAGTCTGCTTTACGAGTAGTCAAAGAGAAATGAGATACAGAGGCAATACTAGCCAAAGCCTCCCCACGGAAGCCTAGGGACGCAATATCAAAGAGGTCCTCTACTTGTTGAATTTTAGAGGTTGCATGACGTAGAATCGCCAAGCGAGCATCTTCCTCCGTCATACCGATACCATTATCAGTAATCCGCATATAGGCCACACCGCCTTCACCAATTTCAACCTCAATATTAGTGGCAGACGCATCAATAGAGTTTTCAATGAGCTCTTTAATAACTGATGCGGGACGTTCAACGACTTCACCGGCAGCTATCTTATTGATTGTCGTTTCATCCAATACGTGAATGGTTGCCATTATTTCCCGCCTCCTTTACGAGCCTCCTCTTGTAGTTCATATAATTTATTTAATGCTTCAATTGGAGTCATACTCATTACATCGACTTCCAGTAAGCTATCTACTACGGAATGGGTAAATAAATTGCCTAGTGGAGAATCACTAACTTGCTTAACCGCTGGTTTTTGCCACATTAGTAAGTTGAGCACCCATAACTCGATTATTTAAAGTCACTTGCATCATGACTTTGATCTTCCAAGGATTCTAAAATCACTTCAGCTCGTTTTAATACAGAGTTAGGTAGGCCCGCCAGTCTGGCAACATGGATACCATAACTGCGATCTGCACCACCTTTAATGATACGACGCAAGAAAGCAACATCTTTCCCTTTTTCTTTAACTGCAACGGTATAATTTTTTAATTTACTATAGCTTTCTTCTAAGCAAATCAATTCATGGTAGTGCGTTGCAAATAAAGTCTTGCTATGAATGTGCTTACAAATATGTTCCACTACGGCTTGTGCGATACTCAAACCATCAAAGGTACTCGTACCCCGACCAATTTCATCGAGAATAATTAAACTATTATGAGTAGCATTTTCTAAAATATACGCTACCTCTTTCATTTCTACCATGAACGTGCTTTGACCAGTAGAAATATCGTCGCTAGCACCGACACGTGTAAAAATACGATCCACAGGTGAGATAGACGCTTCACGAGCAGGGATAAAGGAACCAATCTGTGCCATAATCATTAAGATAGCCGCTTGACGCATGTAAGTAGATTTACCTGCCATATTAGGGCCTGTAATGAGTAAAAATTCTTCTTCATCATGATTTAAAACGATATCATTTGGTACGAATACCTCACGTTTTAAGAACTTTTCAATAACAGGATGACGACCATCACGAATATTGATTTGACCATTCATCACAATAGTTGGACAAATATAGTTTTCTTCGTATCCAACTAATGCTAATGAGCATAATACATCAAGGTCTGCAAGAGCACGAGCCGTTTCTTGCACATCTTTGATAACGAGTTTAATATCATTACGCAATTGTTGATATAGTTCGTGCTCTAAAGCGATGATTTTATCTTTTGCGCTGAGAATTTTAATTTCAAACTCTTTTAACTCAGGCGTAATATAGCGTTCAGCATTGGCCAGGGTTTGTTTTCGTATGAAATAGTCTGGTACTTGTTCTGATTTACTATGGGATACCTCGAAATAGTAACCAAACACTTTATTGTAACCAGTCTTAATTTTTGAAAGCCCTGTAGCTTCTTTAATATCCGCTTCCATCTTAGCAAGCCATTGCTCGCTATTAGTCGCTAAAGAACGTAGCTCATCTAAATCAGCATTAAATCCATCTTTAATAACACGACCGTCTTTTAATGTCAACGCTGGTTGCTCTGCAATAGCTCGACATAATAAGTCATAAATATCTTTATGATCTTGCATGCGCTCATTAATAGATGTTAAAGCTAGACTTGAACATGTACCTAATACATTCTTAATATCAGGTAGAACTGCTAATGACTCACGAAGAGCCGTTAAATCTCTGGGAGACACAGATCCGGTTTCAACACGACCAACGATGCGTTCAAAATCGTAAATACAATCTAAAAAGTTACGAATATGAGAACGTTCAGCACCGCGTGTAATAAGTTCTGAAACGGCTGCTTGACGACGTTGTATTTGATTTATATCAGTTAATGGACTTTCAAGCCATTGTTTTAAAAGGCGTGCCCCCATTGGTGTCAACGTACGATCTAGTACATCCAGTAAAAGTACCTTTTTGTCCACCATCGCGTAAATTATGAGTAATTTCAAGGTGCCGCAAAGAAGATGTATCAAGAATAAGGCGATTACCTACACTTAATTGATGTACATAGTTGATATGAGAAATTTCAGATTTAATGATATCCTCTAAATATAAAAGCATATAACCTAATGCTTCCCATACATCCTCTTCCATAAGGCCTAAATCACCGAAATGAGTTACAGCTTTTTCAGCTACTTCACGTTGTGTATAGTATGTAGAAAAAGGAGAAAAATACGACATTACTAAATTGATTTTCAATAAAATCCTGAATATCTTGCGGTAATATCGTTCCTTCAGGCAATATGATTTCACTTGGTCTATACATGCTGAGTGCATCGTACATATCACTGCGTTTTTCACAATCAGTAATGCGGTGCCAAATAACTTCCCCTGTAGATACATCAGAAAACACAAGAATCCACGTATCTTTTACCATATAAAATAATGATAAAAAGTTATTTGACCGTGCATCGTTGCCATTTTCTGTCATCACTGTACCAGGAGTAACAACTTTAATGACATCGCGCTTAACAATGCCTTTAACTGCTTTTAGGATCTTCTAGTTGTTCACAGATAGCAACTTTATATCCTTTTTTTACAAGCGTTTCTATGTAGCTTTCAGCCGCATGAAAAGGAACGCCACACATCGGTGTGCGTTCCTCATCTCCTGTAGGGCGACCTGTTAAGGTAATATTAAGTTCACGTGATGCGACTAAAGCATCCTCATTAAATAATTCATAAAAATCACCTAATCGAAAGAACAATAATTCTTCAGAGTATCTAGATTTAATATCTAAATACTGCTCCATCATAGGTGTTTGCTTTTTACTCATATTCACCTCATATATTATGAGTCATATCACAGATTCCGCTTATATTCGTATATTCCCATACGATTATTAAACAAATATATAAACGGGTATAATAATTTATAAACAATAGGTGCTAAGGACAACATACTTCCTGTAAAATTAATCAATCCAGTCTGTTTAAGCTTAGGATTCATAACTACAATTTCATGACCGTCCTTAGTTCCCCACTGAAAAGAAACATTCATTTTACTAAGCATATCATGTTGTTTAGTGCGTTTTCGCCACATATGGAGAAATCATATCAAGATATAACGTAAACTCTTCAAAAGAATCAGTCAGCAAGCCTAAAAACTGCTTCATTTCATCCAATGTAAGATACATAACTACACCTTCACTAACAAGCAGTAGTTTTCGTCCATTTATCTCAATATTTTTAGTCCACAATTCATCAGTTATAGAACTCACTAAATTATGGACTCGTTCATGAGGCTCAAAAAATTGTGTACGTGCTTCAATCACTCCGGCAAAATCGATATTATACCAATCAATATAACCGTTGTCGACTCGATAAAACATAGTATCTAAACCGGCACCTAATGATACGACGATACAATCTGGATATAGAGATATAAAGTTTCGTATCTCTTCATCGATTACTTTTGCTCGTCCTAAAATTCCATAATAAGACATCTTAACATCTTTAAATTGATCAAAATCATAATCAATATGCTTTTAAAAATATCCCAGGATTTCTGATCCTTTAATACAGATTGATCTGACTCATAATCTTTCGCTCTTGCATATAGTGTCAATAATGCCGTTTCGCCTACAGCGTTTTAAATCAAGTTTCATAGTTACACCTTCTTTGTAAAAATACAAAATGTAAATGGTGTTCATACCTATGAATGTCTTCAATATACAACTTTTTATATTATTTTATTATTATAACACATATGATTTCTAATCAGCATCTATGGTAAAAAGAACATCGCCACCACATGTTTAGCAAACTAATTTTTAGATAAAAAAATTCTAACCTTAGAGTTAACATAATAGTGACGAGTTCTTTTTTTGATTCTAATAGTTTATTTTACAATACTACCATAACAAACCCATGTTTGAGCTTTATCGATATGAGCTGGTACAGTTTGACCAATTGATAGGGAGTCATCCTTAGGGAATAAAACCATTTTATTACCAGATGTACGACCGAACCACATGTCTTCATCACGAGGACTTGGTCCCTCTACAATAATATCAAATACTTGTCCTTCCATAGGTTTATTTAATTCATAAGAGATTTCATTTTGTACATCCATCAATGTTTGTAAGCGAACGCGCTTAATCTCTTCTGGAATTTGATCATCCATAGTTGCTGCTGGCGTTCCAGATCGCTTAGAGTAGATAAACGTATACGCCATGTCATAGCGCACATCTTTTAATAATTGTAATGTAGCTTGAAAATCTTCCTCAGTTTCTCCTGGGAAACCTACAATAATATCCGTAGTCACCACCACATCTTTTATTTTTTCACGGCAATAAGAAAGTAATTCTTTATAATGCTCTACCGTGTAATGACGATTCATTTTCTTTAAAATACGATTGGAACCAGATTGAATAGGTAAATGTAAATGCGTCACAATATTGGATGACCTACCAAGAGCATCAATCATAGACTTACTCATATCTTGAGGATGACTTGTCATATAGCGAATACGTTCTATACCAGGAATACCATCAAGAGCATCAATTAATGTACCAAAATCTGTACCATCTTTAAAATCTAGGCCATAAGAGTTTACATTTTGCCCCAATAAAGTGATCTCTTTAAATCCTTTAACCCCTAGGTCTGTAACCTCTTTAACAATGGCCTCTACAGGACGGCTAATCTCTCTACCACGTACATGGGGAACAATACAATAGGTGCAAAATTTATTACAGCCATTCATAATAGGTACCCATGCATAAAAAGAGCCATTTGGTTTTGCCTCTAATTCAGGCAATACAGAGTTATCCATATCTACGCTGATTTGATGCGTATGTCCATGTTGTACTTCTTCAATCATCTCGTTAATATGTTGAATATTATGAGTACCCAATACAATATCAATATGAGGAGCTCGTTTAAACATTTCTGCTTGATTTTTTTGAGCCATACATCCTGTGACGGCGATAATCAAGTTTTTATTATTACGTTTTAGTCTTTTTAGCTCACCCTATACGCCCATAAACTTTAGTTTCTGCATTTTCACGCACTGCACAAGTATTTAGCAGAATTAAATCTGCAGTTTTCAACATTCTCTGTTGGTATATACCCAACAGATTCCAGCTGATGCGATAATCGCTCAGAGTCGGCGGTATTCATTTGACAACCATAGGTGTAAATATAATAAGACTTCATTCTAACTCCTACACTTTAACAATCTTACGTTTTGTTTCAATAATATTCTTAACTTTAATGGACATGCGTTCAATAGACATGCCGGTAATATATTCAATTTCATTGCGAACAGATTTTTGTACCTGTTGCATCAACGGTTTAACAGGATATCCATGTTCAATAACTACAGCCATATCAACAACAAGACCGTTTTGACCTTTGTCGCTTTTTTTAAAAGAAATTATACTGGTCTCATCGACACCAGCTACTTTTTTTAACCCATTTCTAATCAATTTAATAATTACTTCATCGTCAAAAGTGAGTCGACCATAGTAGCTAAAAAGCAGGCCGTACAACAGAACGTTCAAATCCTTCAGAACCAATTTGACCTAAGGTATCTTGATCTTGTTTTTTCAAAGTCCTGCGGCGCCACATGGTTTTGATTGGATCAATCAAATACCCCCTAAAGTGTGGCTTTAATTCCATAGTCGGCACAGGAATTATATGTTTACCCTCTTTAAGACGTGCATGTTGTGCCTTTTCAATTTCCTTAGGTGTTGCAACATCTTCTATACGAATATATCGATCAGGTTCTTGTAAGCCTAAAGCTTTAGTAATCTTCTTAACCATATTATCAGAAGTGCCGATAATCATAAAGCTTTATTAGGTTTAATCTTATCTAATTGTTCTCGTACGGATTTAACTTGTACTTCGTCTTGAAAAAAATAGCACGACGAACAGCTTTTAAACGACTAGACTCTTTTTTTGCAGAAAAAGCCAGCTACAATTTTATTATCATGAATCAAAAATACCATCATCGATGATACATTCAATTTTATTTTTCATGAGCAACTACGAGGGCACGATGACTTTTTACCTGTGCCACTACTACCTACAAAAGCAACGACTTCCATAGCCTACCTCGTCATTTATAACAAACTAATAAATTCTGATACATCCTTACCAGATACTAAGTAATCACCAAATCTATCAGGTTTCTTGCCTACAATACCATGGTAATCAGAACCACCAGTAATAAATAGCTTATGCTTTTTAGCGAACTCTTTATATCGCTCCACATCATCATCATTATGCTTTGAGTGATATACCTCCATACCATCAAAATCATAATCTAACATTTCCAACACATATTCATCACTGGTAACCAATTTAGGATGAGCCATAACAGCAAGTCCTCCAGCTTTATGTATAATATCAATAATATAAGGAACCTCTACTTTTACCTTAGGAACATAGCAAGGACTATCTTTTCGAAGAATACCTTTAAATACATCATTAATATCCTTGGCATAACCACCATCAATTAAAAGTTTACCAATATGTGGGCGACCATAAGCTTTAGTATCAGGAAATTGTTTAATGAGCTCTTCTTTTTGTAATATAATATCCTTCATTGTTACAACGACGAATAATTTCATCGATACGTTCTTCACGTTTTCCTTTAAAAAAACGTAATAAAAATCGATTAAATCTTTATTATTTTCATCAAAACAATATCCTAAAATATGAATTGACTTATCTTTATAATCAGCACTAAATTCACAGCCATTTACGATTTTAATAGATTCATTAGGATCTAACTTCTTTTGAGCAACACGCAATGCTTGAATGCCGTCTATTTCATCATGATCGGTTAAAGCCATCATAGATACATTACAGTCTATGGCATGTTGCAATAGATCTTTAGGTGTTTCAACACCATCTGAAAAGATGGAATGCATATGAAAATCTACAAGCATATAGCACCTCCATTCCAAATATTCTATCATTTAATTATGACTTATTTAATCTATTAATTCAAGTTTAGAAAGAAAAAAATTGCGACCCTAATGAAACATTCACTAGAATCGCAATTCTATTATAAGTTTTGAAGCAATTTCTGTTACTTTATCAGCTACAGAATCAATAGCACATGGAAGAGCTTCTCCAGACTTACGGATTTGAATTTCTACTTCGTTATTCTCAAGAGTATTTTTACTTACTGTAATGCGAAGTGGATAACCAATCAAATCAGCATCTTTGAACTTAACACCTGCACGATCTTTACGATCATCTAACAATACATCTACACCAGCATTTTGTAATGCAGTATAAATAGTTTGACTAGTAGACATTAATGCTTCGTCTTTTGCATTAATTGGGACAATAACTGCTTCAAATGGAGCAATAGAACGTGGCCAAATAATACCATTTTCATCGTGATATTGCTCAATAGCAGCAGCTAGTGTACGAGATACACCGATACCATAGCAACCCATAATCATTGGATTAGGACGACCATTTTGATCTAAGAATGTAGCTTGTAATGCTTCAGAATACTTTGTACCCAATTTAAATACTTGACCCACTTCGATGCCTTTAGCATGTTCTAAAGCGCCACCACATTTAGGACACACATCGTCCTTCGTGATCAAACGAATTGGAGCAACAATAATGTCTTCTACATTAAAATCCCGTTTTGGATTGATATTAACATAGTGAGCATCTTTTTTATTAGCACCACCACAAACATTGTAAGTTTCCATAACAGATTCATCCACAACGATAGCAAATTCATCTGTTTGTTGTAATCCTACAGGACTGATAAAGCCAGCTGTTAAACCTACTTTTTCCAATTCTTCAGGGGTAGCCATCTCAGGCTCTACAGAGCCAAGTACGGCATGTTGTACAGCGACTTCATTTACTTCATGGTCACCACGAACAATGGCTAATACCACTTTACCATCAATAGAGAACACTACAGCTTTAATAGTTTTATGTAGTGGTAAGTTTAGCATTTCCGCAACAGCTTCAATAGTGCTAGCATTAGGAGTATCTACAACGGATAACTCTTGAAGAACTTCTTCATCCTGTTTTATGATGCCAGGCTTACCAATTTCGATATTGGCAGCGTAATCGCATTTAGTACAATATACGATATCAGCTTCACCAGCTTCAGCAATGGCCATGAACTCATGCGTACCACTACCACCGATTGCACCACTATCAGCCTCTACTGGGCGGAATGTAAGACCACAACGTGTAAAAATACGTGTATATGCATCGTACATAGATTTATAGGATTCATCTAAACCCGCTTCATCTACATCAAAAGAATAAGCATCTTTCATAATGAATTCACGGCTACGCATCAAGCCATAACGTGGACGGCGCTCATCACGGAATTTACTTTGAATTTGATATAAGTTGACTGGTAATTGACGATATGAGTTAATCTCATTTTTAACGAGGGTTGTAATCATCTCTTCATGTGTTGGTCCTAGACAAAACTCATTATCATGACGATCATTGATACGCATCATTTCTGCGCCATATGCGTTCCAACGGCCAGACTCTTTCCAAATTTCTGCAGGCTGTAAAATTGGCATCATAATTTCTTGAGCACTAGCACGATCCATTTCTTCACGTACAATAGCTTCAATCTTTTTAATACTTTTCCAACCCAATGGTAAAAAACTATATAAACCATTTGCAGTTTTACGCATAAAACCAGCGCGAAGCATAAGCTGTTGGCTTACTACATCAGCGTCAGATGGAACCTCACGCAATGTAGGTGCATATAATTTAGTGGCTAACATAAAGACTCCTCATCTAAATTTTCTAAATATTGGTCAATTTCTCTAAACAATGTATCTACTAATTCAGCTTCTGGTACAGTCTTAATAACTTTCCCTTTACGGAAAATAATACCTTGACCATCACCACCAGCAATACCAAAGTCGGCCTCACGCGCTTCCCCTGGACCATTTACAACACACCCCATAACGGCAACCTTAATAGGCGCTTTTATGGATGCTAGACGTTCTTCTACAATACCAGCCATATCAAATAAATTTACTTGGCAACGACCACATGTAGGACAAGATATCATAGTGGCCCCAAAATTTCTTAATCCTAAGCTACTTAAAATACTTCTACCTACTTCAATTTCGTGAATTGGATCTCCAGTTAAGGATACCCGTAATGTATCACCAATGCCATCGAGCAATAATGCACCAATCCCCATAGCAGATTTAATAGTGCCTTGTTTAATAGTACCAGCTTCTGTTACCCCTAAATGTAACGGATAAGGAATCTTATCAGATAACTTACGATATGCTTCCACCATTAGAGGTACTTCCGTTGCTTTAATGGATAATTTCATTTGACGATAATCGAGTTTTTCTAAAATTCTTACGTGTTCTAAAGCTGTTTCAACCATACCATCCGCTGTAGGATGTCCTCCATGAGCATCGAGAATATGCTTTGGTAAAGAGCCTGCATTAACACCAATGCGAATTGGGATTTGTTTAGGTTTTGCCTTTTCAATAACGGCTAAAACCTTATCTTCACCACCAATATTTCCTGGATTAATGCGCAATCCATCAACATTATTTTCAATAGCTTCTAAAGCTAATCTATAATCAAAGTGAATATCGGCGATCAAAGGAATTGAAATGCCCGCTCTAACAGCCTTTAAAGCCTTTGCAGATGCCATTGTAGGAACGGCGACACGAACCAGTTCACAACCAGCCTCTGCTAAATGATTAATTTCTGCAATTGCCTTCTCTGTATGTACTGGATCCGTAGTAATCATAGATTGAATACTTACCGGTGCATAATCGCCGATTTTAACTGTACCTACATAGATACCATTTGTTGGTTTACGTACAATCATTGTAATCTCCCATCTGTCTTATAGTAAACGGAAAATATCCTGCGTTGTTACATATAAGAATAATGCTACCATTAAGGCAACCCCAACCATTTGTATATACATAAGAGCTTTAGCAGGTAATCTACGGCCTGTTATAGCTTCCGCCAAGATAATAATCAAGTGACCACCATCTAAAACAGGTAATGGTAAAAGATTAATAACCCCTAAGTTAATACTAAGGAATGCAGCAAAACTTAATAGTGGTGCAAATCCTGATTGTGCAATAGTACCTGCCATTTGGGAAATTCCTACTGGACCAGATAATTCGGCTGCTTGTGTGCCACGAATCATATCATAAATCCCACTGACCATAGCAACAATAGTTTGCCCCGTCCGACTAACAGCAAGGCTCAAAGATTCACCAATACTATAAGTTTCACGAGTAAAGCTAGGGTAGATGCCAATCTTAGGACTATCTTGTTCCATTTTAGGTATTACCGTAGTCTCTATAGTTTTTCCTTCACGCTCTACAACAACAGTTACACCATGGTTTGCTGTGCCTTGTAAGCTAGGACGAATATCATCCCAAGTACTAATTTTTTTACCATCAATCGTAATAATTCTATCGTTAGCTTCTAAATGAGCCTGTTCTGCAGAACTACCCGCAATAATGTTACCAATTACAGGTTCATTTGTATATGTAAGATTTCCTACAGTCACATTTAGGCCAAAGAAAAGTACAATGGCTAATATAAAGTTAAATACAGCCCCTGCAGAAATAACAATAAATTTTTTCCACGCAGGTTTATTATAAAAGGAGCGCTCATTAAGAGGCTCGTCAGGGTGTCATACCAGCAATACGATTAAATCCTCCAAGAGGAATTATACGAATAGAATATAAAGTTTCCCCTTTTTGTACTTTTAAATATGGCTGGACCAAAACCTATAGCAAATTCATCAACTTGCATACCTGACATCTTAGCTGTAATAAAATGGCCTAATTCATGAATAAACACGATTAAACCAAATACAAATATTGTGGCTAATGCCGTAATCATATATTCTCCTATAACATCAACGATGTTGCCTTTTCACGGGCCCATCTATCGATGGATAATAAATTATCTAATGTAAAATCATCTTCTGGTCCCATAGATTCAAGAACAGAAGTAACGACTTTATAAATATCACCAAAGGCGATTTTATCTTCTAAAAAGGCATATACTGCCGTTTCATTAGCTGCATTAAATACAGCAGGTTTAAATCCACTAGCACGTCCCACCTCATACGCAAGTCGAAGTGCAGGAAAATCGTCATACCGTGGAGGTAAAAACTCCAATTGTAGTGCTTGACTAAAATCAAGATGATTCATACTTAAAACTTCACGTTTGGGATACGTCAAAGCATATTGAATGGGCTCGCGCATATCTGGATTACCCATTTGCGCTAATATCGCACCATCCTTCATACGTATCATAGAATGAACAATACTTTGAGGATGTACTACTACATCAATATGATCAAAATCAAAACCAAATAACCAATGAGCTTCTATTACCTCTAAGCCTTTATTGAATAAAGAGGCAGAGTCTATAGTTATTTTATTACCCATATTCCAGGTAGGATGTCGCAAACAATCTGCAGCAGTTGCAGTTTGAATTTTACTAGAATCCCATGTGCGTAAAGGTCCACCAGAAGCAGTGACGATTAAAGAATCAACATTGTCACGTTTCTGTCCTTCTAAGCACTGAAATATAGCACTATGTTCACTATCGATAGGTAGGATTTGCACGCCATGTTCTTTAGCTAAAGCCGTAATTAATGGACCTCCAGCAACAAGAGTTTCTTTATTAGCAAGACCTATAGTCTTCCCTTGTTTTATAGCTTCCACTGTAGGCTCAATTCCCGCAGCACCTACAATAGCAGTAACAATCATTGTTGCTTCTTGAATTGTAGCTGCTGCAATGAGGGCTTCCTTACCACCTATCAATTTTGTAGGACCTGTATAGCGTGCTTGTAATTCTTTTAAAAGCACCTTCATCTACAAGACCAGCCACCAAAGGTTTATATTCTTTAATCTGATGTTCTAAGAGGTCAATATTATGATGTGCCACTAAGGCAACCACCTTGAATTGATCTGGATGTTGAGACACCACATCAAGCGTCTGTGTACCGATTGAGCCAGTACTGCCGATAATACTTAGGTATTTCATAAGTGTACCTCTATGAAAATTAGTACGAAAAATAGTAATATATATACTAATGTAATGGGAGCCGCAAATAATAAACTATCAAAGCGATCCAATACACCGCCATGACCTGGTAATAATGTACCAGAATCTTTTACATTACATAGTCGTTTAATCTTTGATTCAAACAAATCACCTAATGGTGCTAATATACCGCTAATCATACCTACATGGATTCCCATCCACCAAGGAATGCCAACGATATACGAAAATACTGCACCTGTAAGGATACAGCCGATAAATCCACCAATAAAACCTTCTAGTGTTTTATTAGGACTAATGGATGGTACTATTTTACGTTTACCAAAAGCTCGACCTGAAAAGTATGCAAAGGTATCGCTAGCCCAAGTAGTAAACAATAATAACCAAAGTGTAATAGTGCCCCAGTTATATAGTTCAAAAGGCATTGATAAATCCATGTAAATTGAGTCATGACGAATCAAGAGTAATGAAGTCATACCCATACCAATATATAATAAACCAAATACACTAAAGGATACACTAGACATCGAGTACTTAGTTTCACCAAATGTACACAACATATAATTGGCAAAATAAACTTAATACTAAAAATAGCTATAGCTATAATATACTGATGACATGCAAGAGCAATCATTAGCAATAAAATGCTAATATATCCCCATATAATGGATATCCGAACACGTTTAGCTTTTACCAAGTAATACAAACTCACGCCACCTAATAAAGCTAAAAAGTGTAATTAGCACATCATATACTAATCCACCAAATGTAATGGCCCCTAAGGCAATAATAAAAACCAATAACAGCGGTAATAACACGTGTTTTTAACATTTTTATTCCTCATCACATAAGCCACCAAATCGGCGTTCTCGTTTCTGATATGCCGCCACAGCTTCAAGTAAAGTTTCCTTAGTAAAATCTGGCCAATGCAAATCGGTAAACCAAAATTCAGCATACGCTAGTTGCCATAACAAAAATTACTAATTCTAAAAATCACTACTAGGACGAATTAATAAATCTACATCACTAAACTCTTTAGTGAATAATTGAGAACTTACATATTCTTCAGTAATTTTGTCCATTGTAATAACGCCATCCGCAACGGATTTTACAATGTCGCGGATAGTTCTAACTATTTCATCACGCCCACCATAGTTAATCGCTAACTGTAATGTGAGGCCTGTATTATTCTGAGTTAATAATTCTGCATCTTGAATGATTTTTTGTAGGTCTTCTGAAAGCCCTCCAATAAAACCAATAAATCGAATGCGTACATTATGTTCATGCATATACTTAACATTATTATTTAAGTATTCTTTTATGAGAGACATAAGTAAAGAAACTTCCTGTTCAGGACGTTTCCAGTTCTCCGTGGAGAAACCATATACCGTAAGAGCTCTAATTCCGATCTCATCTGCGGCCATAACAATTTCTTTTAATACATCTGCACCAGCACGATGCCCCATGGAGCGCGGCATGCCTCTGCGTTTAGCCCATCGTCCATTACCATCCATAATAATAGCAACATGTTGTGGAATTATATTACGATCAATGACAGGCGTATCAGAACGTTTACGGTTAAATAATTTCTTTAGCATAGTCTACCTCGATAGAATTTCCGAAGTCGCTGGCAATCATTGGTCTATATAGTAGTATATGTAAGCACTCATCAACCTTTGTAATACGTGCCACATAAAATCCTTTATCTGAAATTTCAAAGAAGCGATTAAAGGATCCACCAATCATTACCTTAAAAGGAATATGGGCAGCCTGCAAACGAGACTTTGCAAGCTGCCATGGTATTCCAATAAGGCTATTAGAATCAAACATTATACTTCTAATACGTCCTTTTCTTTTACTGCTTTTAACTCATCGATTTGCTTAACTTTAGCATCGGTAAGCTTTTGGATTTGATCTAAACCGTCTTTAGCATCATCTTCAGTAATCGTTTTAGCTTTCTCTTCTTTTTTTAATGCATCATTTACATCGCGACGAATGTTGCGCACTGCAACTTTTGCATCTTCAGCCTTTTTATGAACTACTTTAACGATTTCTTTACGACGTTCCTCAGTTAATTGAGGAATACTTAAACGAATTTGTGCACCATCATTACCTGGGTTCAAACCTAAATCAGATTGTAAAATTGCTTTTTCAATAGCACCAATCATTGTTTTATCCCAAGGTGCAATCACAATCATGCGAGGTTCAGGCACGGAGATATTCGCAACTTGATTAATGGGTGATGGACTTCCATAGTAATCAACCATTACTTTATCAAGTAGTGCTACACTAGCACGGCCTGTACGAATAGATGCGAATTCATGTTTTAAAGCCTCAATAGACTTATTCATGCGGTCTTCTGCTTGTTGTAACAATTCTTTAATTTCCATATGAATTATTCTCCTCGAACAATGGTCCCTATTTCTTCACCTTTAGCAGCTTTTGTAATATTACCAGGAATATCCATGCTAAATACAATAATAGGAATATTGTTATCTTTACATAAAGTTGTAGATGTAGCATCCATTACTTTTAATTCTTTTGTGATAATCTCGTTATATGTTAATTCATCAAATTTAACGGCATTAGGATTTGTCTTAGGGTCAGAATCATATACGCCATCAGCAAATTTCTTTGCCATTAAAATAGCATCGGCTTCAATTTCAGCGGCCCGTAATGCAGCTGTTGTATCTGTAGAGAAGTAAGGTTTACCAAGGCCAGCACCGAAGATAACGATACGTTTTTTTTCTAAATGACGAATAGCGCGACGACGAATATAAGGTTCTGCAATTTCTTGCATTTCAATAGCTGTTTGTACACGTGTATCTACACCAGCTTGTTCTAATGCATCTTGCAATGCTAAGGAGTTCATCACTGTTGCAAGCATCCCCATATAGTCAGCAGTAGCACGATCCATACCTTGATTGCTACCAGCTAAACCTCTCCATAGGTTACCACCACCAACAACAATTGCGATTTCTAAATCAGTGGATTTTGCTAAAGCAGCAATTTCTTTTGCAAATTCTTCGACAACATCAGGATTAATACCAAAACCTTGTTCACCTGCTAATGCTTCACCACTCAACTTTAAAACAATACGTCGAAAGTTTCTTTTTGCCATATTTTTACTCCTCTATTGCAAAATAAGAGAACACTGTACGGTGTTCTCTTATTGTTTATTAATGTTACCAACAGATGCCATTACTTCTGCTACGAAGTCATCTTGGCGTTTTTCAATGCCTTCACCTAAACCATAGCGAACAAAACGACGTACGTTGATGTTTTCACCGATTTTTGCAATACTTTCATTAATGATGTCTGTAACAGTTTTGTCACCATCTTTAATGAATACTTGTTCTAATAGGCAATTTTCTTTATAGAATTTTTTTCGATACGACCAGCAACCATTTTTTTCTAAAAACAGCTTCAGGTTTTGGTTTGCGACCAGCTTTAACGTCTTCTTCAGCTTCTACTTTAGCTTGTTCCAATAATACTTGTTTTTCGTGTTCAATTACTTCAGTAGGAACTTCTTCACGGTTCAAGTATGTAGGATTTACAGCTGCAATTTGCATTGCGATATCGCGTGCTAAATTTTGGAAATCATCAGTTTTTGCAACAAAGTCAGTTTCACAGTTAACTTCCACTAAAACACCGATACGACCACCAGCATGAATGTAGGATTGTACTACACCTTCAGCTGCAATACGACCAGCTTTTTTAGCTGCCGCAGCCAAACCTTTTTCACGAAGAAGGTCAACCGCTTTATCGATATTACCGTCAGTTTCAACCAATGCTTTTTTAGCGTCCATCATACCTGCGCCAGTCATGTCGCGCAATTCTTTTACCAAAGCAGCAGTAATTGCCATTATTTTGTTCCTCCTAGTATTAATTAAGGTAAGGATATAGTCCTTACCCCAATTATATATGTTATAGATTTATCTTTCAAATGCTAATACGACAACGATTAAGCTTTACCGTCTCGAACCATTTCAGCAGAGTCAGCTACCATGTTATCTAATGCTTCTTCGAAGGATTCGCCTTGACGACCTTCAAGAACAGCATCAGCCATTTTACCAGCCAACAATTTTACAGCGCGGATAGCGTCGTCATTTGCTGGAATTGGGAAATCAACTTCATCTGGGTCACAGTTAGTGTCAACTGTTGCAACCACTGGAATGCCCAATTTTTTAGCTTCCGCAATAGCAATTTTTTCTTTTTTAGGATCTACTACGAAAAGAGCACCTGGCATTTTAGGCATATCTTTGATACCACCAAGGTATTTTTCCAATTTTTCCATTTCATGACGAAGACCGATAACTTCTTTTTTAGGCAATACTTCGAAAGTACCATCTTCTGCCATAGCTTCCAATTGTTTTAAACGTTTAATACGAGTTTCAATTGTTTTGAAGTTAGTCAACATACCGCCCAACCAACGTTCGTTAACGAAGAACATGTTAGCGCGGATAGCTTCTTCTTTAATAGCTTCTTGAGCTTGTTTTTTAGTACCTACGAACAAGATTACTTCGCCTTGGGAAGCAACTTCACGCAAGAAATTGTAAGCTTCTTCTACTTTTTTAACTGTTTTAGACAAGTCAATGATATAAATACCATTGCGTTCAGTGAAGATGAATTTCGCCATTTTAGGGTTCCATCTTCTAGTCTGATGACCAAAGTGTACACCAGCCTCTAATAATTGTTTCATTGATACTACTGCCATTGTGGCACCTCCTGTTAATTAACCTCCGCCGCTTCATCCTTCGGGTCACCCAAAATTAGGCACAGTACCGAAGTCCACTGACGTGCATATTTTTTTCATACCTAATAATTCTAACAAAAAATCATAGCAAAGAAGCAAGCGAGTGAGGAATTCTTTAAGTATTCCTCACTCCTTATTTTAAATACATTCTCTTTCTTATTGATGTACGATCTTATGTTCAAATTTGAATTATAGAATATTATGAAAACTATTTATTTCAATTATTGCGAATGGAGTCAATCATACTTGCACGATTTTCTGCTCCAAACACTGCAGAACCAGCAACTAAAACTGTAGCCCCCGCTCTTTTAATCGGTACACAAGTAATATCGTTAATACCACCGTCCACCTCAATGACTGCCGTTGAATTGTCTACTTCTTCTAACAATATCTTGGCTTGTTTAACTTTTTTTATGGCATTCTTAATAAAAGATTGTCCTCCAAATCCTGGATTCACAGACATAATTAAAATCATATCTAAATCTGCAGCTACATCTTCTAGTAGAGATACAGGTGTACTAGGATTCAATGCTACACCAGCCTTCATCCCACACTGCTTGATATGTTGAATCAAACGATGCATATGAGGTACAGTTTCTTGATGAAAAGTAAAATATTCTACACCAATTTTTGCAAATTCTTCTACATAATCACCAGGATTAGTAACCATCAAATGCACATCAAATGGTAATTTTGTATATGGACGAATGGCTTTCACAATGGGAGCACCAAAGGTTAGATTCGGAACAAAGTGTCCATCCATGATGTCGATATGTAATAAATCAGCCCCCGCTGCTTCAATAGATTTTAATTCCTCGCTTAACACCGCAAAATTTGCGGAAAGCATAGATGGTGCAATTTTTATCATATTAAAACCTCTTTCGTTGACTTTCTATATCATTACGTATAGACATATAAGCATCATATCGTCCTTGATGAATATGACCAGCTTCTAGAGCAGCTTTAATCCCACAAATGGGTTCATGTTCATGATAGCAAGGATTAAATTTACAAGTATCAACATATTCACCAAATTCTGGGAATAATGTAGGCAATCTTTCAAGGAAACATCATTAAATTCAATAGCACTAAATCCAGGTGTATCCATGATAAAAGAATCTGCATCTAAACTATATAAAGAAGCGTGACGAGTAGTATGTTTGCCACGTTTAATCTTATCACTTACCTCCCCAGTCTGGAAGGCAAATTTTGGGTCTACTGCATTTAAAAGACTACTCTTTACCAACACCAGATGGTCCTGCAAAAGCTGTTACCTTATGTTGAAGCACATGACGTAAATCATCAATGCCTGTCATATTATATGTGGATGTCATCAAAACCTCATAGCCGATTGATTTATAAAGATCAACCATAGTTTCCGTCTCTGAATCCATCAGGTCACATTTATTGATACATAGTACGATAGGTATATCCGCATGTTCAATCATAACGAGCATTTTATTGAGTAATAACTCATTAATATCTGGTTCATGGGCAGCCACAACTAATACAACTTGGTCAATATTAGCTACTGCAGGGCGAACCATCGAATTATGACGTTCATGGATGGATTCAACGAACCCATCCTCCGAAATCGTAACGCGGTCCCCTACAAGTAAACTATAGCGTCCTTTGCTTAAGTCTGCCACGAACCTTACATTCATGAATGGTACCTGTATCATCTTGTACATAAAAGTACCCATTCATATTTTTGACAACAATGCCTGTAATCATAGTACCTCTTATAATGCAGTTTCTTGCACTAATGCACCATTGAGGTACACCTCAATACGTACATTACCTACACCAGACACTTTTTGAACAACACGATCTCCAGGTTTATTCGTATCATCATAGATTACGGCAGAACCTTCATCATCTTTTACGACAATTTTAAGTTCTTGATTTTTAGAACCAGCTGGTACAGTAACATCTATAGTACCAGTTGTTTTATTACCACTGTTTCCATCTTTTTTATCAGATTTCTTTTTATCATCTTTGAACTCAGTCGTAAGATTTAATGTGGAGCCTTCGTCAATTTCATCGCCAGCTTTAATGCTTTGCTCTATAACCACAGATTTTTCTTCCACAGATCCAGATACTTGGTTTACACCTAGTTGAATATTACTCAATGTATCACGAGCATCTTTTAATGTCATACCAACAAGATTAGGTACTTTGACTTTCTTAGCCTTCGCTTTATTTACAACGAGATCAATTGTTGTCCCTTTAGACACTTTAGAATCTCCGGAAGGACTCTGAGCAATGATTACACCATCTTTTTTACCATCTACAGATTGCTGTGTTATTTTCCCCACAACTAAACCTAAATCTTTAAGTCGTTGACGGGCTTGATCCACAGTTAAATCAGTTAAATCTGGCACCGTAATATCGCCTACACCTTTAGAAACCACAAGGTGAATTGTCCGTTGCTCTTTAACCTTTTCTCCAGCCCCAGGTGTTTGAGAAATAACTTGACCAGCTGGCACATCAGGATTTGTAACTTCACTTGTAGACACACGCAAATGTTTATCTTCTAAGATATTTTTTGCTACAGAAACTTGTTTGCCTACCACATTAGGTACATCTACTGTTGTATTACTCCAGAAATTTCCGTAGCTTAAGAAAGCACCTAAAAATGCTACTAAGAAAATGACAGCAGCACCTAGAACGATGTATTTTTGTGGAATCGATGCAATTTTACTTAACATACTCTTCTTTTTACCCTCGTCTTTACGTTCTTCTTGAATAGTACTTAGATCTTCAAGTGCTTCAGGATCAACCGCAGGAATCATTTGTGTAGCAAAATCATATGGTTCATGACGTTGTGTTTTCCCCATTGTAAAACCTTGAGATAACCGCAAATCACTGATCATATCAGAGATAGAATCAAAACGATCTGCAGGATTTTTAGATAATGCTTTCATAACAACAGCTTCTAAAAGCGGAGGAATTGATGGATTATATCGAGTTGGAGGTTCTACCTTCTCACGAACGTGTTTTAATGCTACTGCAATTGGCGTTTCCCCTTCAAATGGTACACGACCTGTAAGCATTTCATACAATACAACACCCAATGAATAGATATCTGTATTTCCATCTACCGGTTTACCACTAGCTTGCTCTGGTGATAAATAGTGTGCAGAACCCAAAATCGAATTCGTATACATAACTGTGTTAGTTGCATTTATTGCACGAGCAATACCAAAGTCAGTTACTTTAACGCGCCCCGTATTGGTAATAATAACATTATGTGGTTTTATATCACAATGAACAATGCCCATTGTATGAGCGTGTTCTAAGCCTTCAGCTATGGCGATAGTAAATTTAACAGCCTCATCTATAGACAGTCTTCCATGACGAGTTATATATTTTTTTAAGGTTTCACCATCTACATATTCCATAACAATGTAATGTAAATTTTGGTCAAAACCTACATCATACATATTTACAATATTGGGATGATTTAATTTACCTGCCGCTTGTGCTTCTCGTTTAAATCGAGTCACAAATTCATCATCATTTGCAAAATTAGCATGCAATACTTTTATTGCTACTTGTCTACCTAGTAAGGTATCTTCTCCAAGGTATACATCAGCCATTCCACCAACGCCAATTTTATCAACAATTCGGTAGCGGTTATCTAGAAGTATGCCTTTTATATTCATAGTACTCATTATTTCTCCATTTCTAGATTAGATTGTTCCCACCACAATGGTCACATTATCTCCTGCTCCGACTTCATATACAGCTTCCATCAATGATTCAATAACCAACATATCATCATCCGTTGATTGTAATGCAGAGGCAATTACATCATCAGATACATAGCCACTTAATCCATCAGTGCAAAGTAAAATACGATCACCGGGAAGAATAGACTCTACGCCACTATCAACCTCTAAGATTTCATCAACACCAACTGCACGGGTTAATAAATTCCGTTGAGGGTGATTTAGCATTTCATCCTTTGTAATCTCTCCAGCTGTTAATAATTCTTGTACCATAGAATGATCCGTAGTAATTTGTCGTAAATGACCATCTCTATATACATACAAACGACTATCACCAACACTTGCCCAGTAAAGTTGATTACCATTTATAGCTGTAACTACAGCGGTAGTACCCATACCAGCAAGACGTTCTTCACAAGCAACGCGATTTACAATACGTTGATTAGCGTGAATAATAGCATCACATAAGTCTTGTTGACCTATCGTTTCAAGGGAGGACAAATATTCTTTTATTTCATCTACAGCATAGGTACTTGCAATTTCACCACCGCTATAACCACCCATGCCATCAGTAACAGCACAAATATGGCCATCAATGAAGAAACGGTCCTCGTTACGCTGGCGCACAAGCCCAATTTTACTTAAACCAACAAAATTATTCATGATTCTCCTTTTTCCGACCATGAGCAGCCTTTAACTGTCCACATGCGGCTTGGATTGCATCGCCCATTTCCTTTTCGTACCGTTACTGATACGCCATAGGAACTGACGATGTCTTTAAATGTATTCATATTCGTAATAGATGGTTTATATAATTCAATATGTTCATTGCCATTAACTGGGATCAAGTTAACATGACAATTTGGGAAATCTTTACAGATTTTCCCCAAAGCATGAGCCTCATCCATAGATGCATTTACAGAATCTATAAGAATATACTCAAAGGTAACACGACGCTGTGTCGTATTATAATAGTATTTTACCGCATCTAAGACTTCCGTCAATTCATAACGTGCCCCAACGGGCATAATACTACGACGAACTTCATTATTTGTAGCATGTAATGAAAGTGCTAAGGTTATTGGCAAACCTTCATCAGCTAATTTATAAATATTAGGAACCCAACCACAAGTGGAAATCGTCATCTTACGATAACTAATATTACAAATCATAGGATCATGTAGTAGTTGTAATGCTTGTAATACATTATCATAATTTTGTAACGGCTCCCTGCGCCCATAACGACAACAGAATGTATTTCCTCTTTAGTAAGAGCCCCAAATATGACAACTTGTCCAATAATCTCAGCGACTGTTAAATCTCTGTATAAGCCACCTTGTGTAGAAGCACAGAATACACATCCCATAGCACACCCCACTTGAGAGGAAACACATACAGAATACCCATAGTGTTGCTCCATCAAAACTGCTTCCACACGACTTTGATCTGACATCTCTACAAGAATTTTGCGAGTCTTTCCATCAGGGGCAATAGACTCTGTAATTAATGTAGGTAAAGAAATAACACAATTATCACTAGCCATTGACGCAAGTCTTTCGGAAGTGTGTCATGTCTTCAAAATCAAAAAATATCTATGATAGATATAGTCAATTAACTGTTTCGCTCGAAACTTTTGTATATTATGGGTCTTAAAGATAGATTGTAATTCTTCTAAAGACTTACCCAATAATTCTATCATGGTGCTCCATTTCTTATATTATGATAAGCGTTTCATGCGAGCCATAAAGAAACCATCCATATGATCTCGCGGTGGATAGGTTGTAATCATACCATCTATAGCTTGTGGTGCCCCTTTATATGATACAGGATCGATGATAAAGTTCTTATGAATTGCCAAGAATTTATTTAGAACAGCTTCATTTTCACCACTATTCATAGTACATGTGGAATATACTAAATATCCATTAACCTTAACCATTTCAGAAGCTTTTTCTAATATTTCAAGTTGTAACGGCGGCAACTCAATAAGTAAAGACTCTGTTTTACGCCAACGCATGTCTAATTTCTTTTGTAATATACCTAGACCAGAACAAGGAGCATCAACTAAGACGCGATCAAATTGTTCTTTCCAATTATCAGGAAGATAACGACCATCTTGAAGCTTAGTAGAAATAATAGATACACCTAATCGCTCAGCATTTTGATTAATCAGTTCTAATTTATGGTCGTAAATATCACAACTCATAATAGCTCCTGTATTATTCATAAGACTTGCCATATGCATAGACTTGCCACCTGGTGCAGCACAACAGTCTAAGATACGCTCTCCTGGTTGAGGATCCACCACATGGGCTACTAACATAGATGCTTTATCCATAAAAGTAATATGACCTTCTAAAACAGGTTTAGCTTTTTCTAAATGACCTTGATGTCCATCAATATAAACTACTTCAGGAATATATGTATCCTGTTCTACAATCCAATCTAAATCTTCTAATTCTTTTAAAACAATCCTCAATAGATACTTTCACTGTATTTATGCGAGCCGTCAAACGAGGTTGTTCATTAAACCAAGAACAAAGATCTACGGTCTTATCTTTTCCCATTTCTTTTATCCATAAGTTGACAAGCCATAATGGTTGATTGTAGATAAAGGAAATTTCTTCAGCTTCGGACTTAGCTAGTTCACCGATAGAAATGCTATCACTTTTCACGTAAAACCGAACGCAAAACAGCATTTACAAAACCAGATAAACCTCTAGTTAGCTTTTTGGCGAGTTTAACAGATTCGTTAACAGCCGCACTTTCAGGAACCTTATCCATATAGATAATTTGATAAATACCAAGTCTAAGGATTTCCACAACCATAGAAGATAGTTTCTTTAAGGGTCGCTTTGCAAAGTGAACAATAATAGCATCCAAGTAATTTTTTCTACGAATGACCCCATACACAAGTTCAGTAAAGAATCTTCGATCTAAATCGGATAGATGATATTTCTGTAAATACTCTTGCAACTTTATATTTGCATAAGCACCATTGCGATTAATTTCACTCAATGCTTTTACAGCGAGCAATCGAATATTTTGTTGTTGATTAGTCTTTACCTCTATCATTACTATTCCTACCAATCAATTGTTCTACTACTGCTCGAACACGTTCAGAATCGACTGTTGTATTACAACATGGCCCATTAGGACGTTCATTTAATACCCCAATAACTGGGATGGGAAATACATCAGCCATTCCACTTGCTAAATCTCGTTCGCAAGCTATTGCTACAATAGCTTTTGGGCGTGCTTCCTTTACCTTCATCCGCGCTAAGGTGCCTCCAGTGACAACTATAAATTGACAACCATAGTCCTTAGCCACTTGCAACAAATTACCAACCTGGCATCGCCCACACTGCTTACAATTATATACATCATGTGTAACCTTATGAACACACGAACTTTCTTGTAAACAGTGAGGAGTTAATAATAATATACGTTCTGGATCTACCGTATACATATCTAGCATTACTAAATGATTGATTAAATCAATCATAGACTGAGCGGAGTTGATCCTAGTAACCCCTCTCACCTTACCAATCGCCAAAGTTAATGGAAATAATCCATAAATAAACTGATTGGCTAGTCTTAAAACAATAGGATGTAACCTTATAATACCTGTGCTAGCAACAATTAAAGATAAGCACAAAATCCATATAATAGCAATAAGTATAGATATAACTACACTACTTATAATTGATGCAAATGGATGCAATTGTAAAAGTCCTGGTTCTAATATATACATTAGAAAGGCTAGTACTGCTGTGAGCAAAGCACATGTAATAGTTGATAAAATCAAGTATAACGGATACGTTTCGTACTGCTTATATTGAGTCCCCAAAAACGATACCTTCCTTTATTTGATGACCATTTATAAAATCAATTGCAGAAATGCGTTTTTTATTTTCTGGTTGGACTTCTGTTAATAGAATTATATTTCCATCACCACAAAATACACCTAAACCGGCTATTTTAGATACGATTGTACCAGGCACAGTTGTGGCTGATATAGCAATTGGTACATGTTTACCATGGACATCTATCAAACAGTGAGTCGTATCACTGGGAACCACTTCTCCAGACCATACTTTTAAACGTTTTCCATCGAGATATGTATAACATCCAGGTGCTGGATTAAGTCCTCTAATGAGATTTGCAATTTCATTAGCCGGCTTAGACCAGTCGATCTGCCCCATTTCCTTTGTAATCTTAGTAGTATGTGTAGCCATTGAATCATCTTGTGGTGTAGCCACAATTTCTCCATTAACCCAACGAGTTAATACAGGCACTATAGTTTCACCCCCCAGTACAGCTATACGTTCAAATAACTGTCCTGTCGTTTCACCGGGTAAAATATCTATCTCCACAATGTCAATGATATCACCTGTATCAAGGCCATCATCCATATGCATTATGGTAACACCCGTTTTAGAGTCTCCATTAAGAATTGCATAATGAATTGGCGCAGCGCCTCTATAACTAGGTAAAATAGAGGCATGAACATTAATACAACCATATTGCGGCAATCGAATAAGCCAAGGAGGTAATATTTTACCATACGCAATAACAATCACTACATCTGGTTGTAATGCTTCTAATTCGGCTCTCACTTGTTCATCACGCAAAGTGACTGGTTGATATACAGGCAAGTCATGCTCTAAAGCAGCTACTTTTACAGGGGGCATTTGAACTTGTTTACCACGCCCTTTTTGTTTATCAGGCTGGCAATACACACCGACAATAGAATGACCAGCTTGAATCAAAGCCTCTAAGGTAGGCACAGAAAAGTCTGGTGTCCCCATAAAAACGATGCGTAATTGTTTATTATCAGACAATTTCTTTCTCCTCTGAATGATCAGTAATTAATCGTAAGTTAGTTGCTTTTTCAATAAACAAATGACCTTCCAAGTGATCAATTTCATGTTGGAAAATACGCGCCAAAAAACCTTCAGCTTTTATAGTTACCTTCTTATTATGTGGATCAATACCTTTAACAGTGACTTTATTAAATCGTTCCACATCTCCGAAATATCCTGGCACACTTAAGCATCCTTCAGGTCCAACTTGAGAACCTTCAGCATGAGTGATTTCAGGGTTAATTAGCGCAATAAGACCACTACCAGATTGGTCATCTACAACGATAATACGTTTAGCTACAGCCACTTGAGGTGCTGCAAGACCAACCCCTTCAGTCTTATACATAGTTTCAGCCATATCATCGATAAGGGCTCTAAGTTTTTTATTAACATGTTCTACAGGTTCCGCCACTTGTTTTAAAACGGGATGACCTGCTTTCACAACATCTAATACAGCCATTGATACTCCTACACTACACGGGATCCACGTCAATCAGCAGTCCTTCTTGCGTGAAAATCCATGAGTTATATATATATTCTTTCAAATTCGTTAAATCTGTACCGCGAATCATAATAGCTAAACGATACATATCGCGCACTTTTTTTATAGGCGCTTCATAAGGACCATTAATCAAAATATCCTGATTTCCTTTATAAGACTCCAAGTCATCGACAATACGATTTGCTATAGACTCTAATGTTTTCATATCTTGATGACGCACAACCATATGAATCATTTCACGAAATGGAGGATATCCTAAAAGCTTTTTACGGTTTTTGAATTTCTTCATTGTAAAAGCCTATATAATCATGAGCCTTACTCTTTATTATAGCATAATTTAAAGGATTATATGTTTTGTATTACAACGCTACCCGGTTTTTCACCCCTACCGGCACGTCCAGAGGTTTGAGTAAGTAAATCAAAAGTTCGTTCTGAAGCTGTATAAACAGGAATATTCAAAACTGAATCGGCTGTTAAAATACCAACAGCTGTTACATCTTTAAAGTCATGTCCTTTAGATACCATTTGTGTTCCCAACAAAATATCATATTTATGAGCCCCAAAGTCATGTAAAATATCTTCTGCTAATTGCTTATTTTTTGTCACATCTTGATCAAGACGAGCAATGCGGGCCGATTTAAAGTGACGACGTAACTCTTCCTCTACCTTTTGTGTGCCTGAACCAAAAAACTTAATCCTCTTACTATTACATTTGGGACAAACAGTTGGAATTGGTTCATGATGTTCACAATAATGACAACGCAATTCTTCACCAGCTTGGTGATAAACCATAGCTACATCACAATGAGGACACATAATAGTTTCCCCACAATCCCGGCACATAACAAAAGTACTATAACCGCGTCTATTTAACAGAATAATCATTTGATTATGCTCATCTAATGTATGTTGAATTAAGCGACTCATGGCATCAGAAAAAACGGAGTAATTTCCATGAAGAATTTCTTCCTTCATATCTACTATAGTAACCTTCGGCATAGGTTGCTCAAAAATGCGATTTGGCAACTCTAGTAAATGATACTCCCCTTGCTTAGCTTTATAGTACGAAGTAACAGATGGTGTAGCAGAACCTAAAATAACGGGACAACCATGTGCCTCAGCACGCCACAATGCCACGTTACGTGCATGATACCGAACCATATCCTCTTGTTTATAAGATGGATCATGTTCTTCATCGACCACAATAAGGCCGATATCCTCAGCTGGCGCAAATACGGCAGAACGAGCGCCAATAATAATGTGACTATCCTTACGGCGCAAACGCTCCCAATTATTGTTCCGTTGTTGTACCGTCAATTTACTATGAAATACTACGACTTCGTCACCAAAAGTTTCTACAAATCGTCTCACAATTTGATCAGTCAATATAATTTCAGGTACTAAAATAATAGCCGTCTTATCCTGACTAATACATCTTGCTGTAGCACGTAAATATAATTGAGTCTTACCACTACCAGTGACACCATGAAGTAAAAAGGTTTTATGTTCATGGCTATTCATTGCATCTTGTATTGGTCCATATACAGCTTGTTGAGCTTCAGTAAGAGGAATATTAACTTCTTCTGTTAAAAGCTCATCAAATGTTGTTTTTGTGGCTTTAAAACGAGCTTCAACGACAATACCTTTAGCTTCACTCACTTGTTTAATGACCATACGAGAATAGCCTTTAGCTAGTAGTAATGCCTTAGATGCTCCGCCCACTTCAAGTAAGTATTTTGCTAATTCTCGTTGCTTCTTTTTTCGTTCACTAAATTGTGCCACCGAAAATTCTGGCATGACTACTAACCATTCTTCCTTTGGTGCCTCGTAAGATTTTAATGTCTTATTCACTGTAAACAATCGCAATGCATCGCCATAAGAGAATAAATAATACTCATTTAGACGACGGGCCGTATCCATCATTTCCGGTGTAAACCAAGGTTCGCTATCTAATACTTGCACAATATTTCGTAAAGTGAACTCTGGTGGCTCAACTAACTCGTCGTAACCAATAAGAATGCCTTCTTCACGACTATGTCCTAAAGGAATGAGTACGCGTACCAGGTAAGACATTACCAAACTTTTTCAGGCATTAAATAGCTCAAAGGTTTATGAAGTTGTTTGGCCGGTCTGTTAATTATAACTTGTGCTACGCGCATACATTTTTTTCCTTTCGTTTTATTATAAAAGGTCTCAGTAGAAATTCTACCAAGACCTTTTGTATTATAAGCTCAGCTTCTTCTTTTTAGAATTTGTGCTTTATCTGTACGTTCCCAAGGTAAATCCACATCAGTTCTACCAAAGTGACCATACGCTGCAGTTTTTGCGATAATGAGGCTTTTAACAAATCAAGCATTTCAATGATTCCTGCTGGACGAAGGTCGAAATGTTTTTAACAAGCTCTTGAATTTTTGTTTCCTCTATGCGACCTGTACCAAAAAGTATCAACTAAAATAGATACAGGATGAGCAACCCCTAATTGCATAAGCAACTTGCACTTCACATTTATCAGCAAGACCTGCTGCTACAACATTTTTAGCTACATAACGCGCTGCGTATGCTGCAGAACGGTCCACCTTTAGATGGATCCTTACCAGAAAATGCACCGCCACCATGACGGGCCATACCACCGTATGTATCTACAATAATTTTACGGCCAGTTAAACCAGCATCTCCATGAGGGTCCTCCAATTACGAAACGACCAGTTGGATTGATGAAGTATTTAGTATTTTCATCAACGAATTCAGCAGGCAACGCTGCGTCAATTACATAACGCTTCAAATCGGCTTTAATTTGTTCTTGGGTAACTTCAGGGCTATGTTGCGTAGAAATAACAATTGTATCAATGCGCTTAGGTTTACCATCAACATATTCTACAGTAACTTGAGTCTTACCGTCTGGACGTAAGTAAGTTAAGGTCCCATCCTTACGAACTTCTGTAAGTCGACGAGATAAACGATGTGCCAAGGAAATTGGCAAAGGCATGAGTTCAGGTGTTTCATTAGATGCATAGCCAAACATCATACCTTGGTCACCAGCACCGATTTTATCAAGCACTTCACCATTGCCATCTTTTTGATTCAAGTGCTTCATCAACACCCATGGCGATATCCGCAGATTGTTCATCGATGGATACAAGTACACCACAAGTATCACAATCAAAACCAAATTTTTGCACGAGTATAACCAATTTCACGAATTGTATCACGTACGATGCGAGGAATATCTACATATGTGTGAGTAGAAATTTCACCTACTACATGAACTAAACCAGTAGTAACTAAAGTTTCACAAGCCACACGAGCAGTTGGATCCTTTTCAATAATCGCATCCAAAACAGCATCAGAAATTTGGTCAGCTATTTTATCTGGATGGCCTTCAGTAACAGATTCAGAAGTAAAAAACATATGTTTTTCAGCCATTTTATCCTCCTAATACGAAAAAAAGTCTCTCATGCACTCATGAGAGACCCTCCCATCTAACGACATTTGTCATAGGAATTAGCACCTTTTCCGCTTGGAATGGTTGCTGTAGCTTCACAGGGCCTATCCCTCCACTACTCTTGATGAGTTACAGAAATATTATAGTGTATTTACAGTGAGAAAGCAAGTCATTATTATACCTCTCTTGCCTCTTTTAAAGCTAAATCATGTTCAGCCTTATGAAGGGCACTTTCAAACTGACGATACATATGATGACGGCCCAGAATATCCAAGAAATCAGATTTATACATCTCTCTACGTATATCGTAACTCACATCACTAAGCAAAACTTCTATGCCTCTTTTTTTGAAGTTCTTCAATAATACCTCGTAAAATACGTAAACCCGTTAAATCTACAAATGGTACTTTTACAAAAACGAATGATTAAATATTTAGGATCTTTATGTATAGAGTTTAACGCTCTATCAAATGCACTTATAGCACCAAAGAATAATGGGCCTTCTACAGTGTATACCATTATTTCTGGATGGATTGTAATCTCATGCCTAATCTGTGCTGATAATTCGGCACTACTTGCTTCATGCACATCAATTGTATTAACCATTTTGCGCATAAACTGCAACACTGCAAGTACTACACCTACATTTACAGCTACTACTAAATCCGTAAAAATAGTCAGGAAAAAGGTAAGCAATAATATTATTTGATCTGGACGAGGTGCGAGAATAAGCATTCGTATAAAACGTGGTACATCACTCATATTGTAGGCTACTACAAATAATATGGCTGCCATAGATGCCAACGGAATATACACTGCATATGGGGCTAAAAATAAAAGAATGGCACCTAATGTAATGGCATGAACAATACCTGCCACCGGAGAATTACCACCTTGACGAATATTTGTAGCAGTTCGCGCAATAGCACCGGTTGATGCAATTCCACCAAACAATGGCGCAAATATATTAGCTAATCCTTGTCCAAATAATTCAGTATTAGATTCATGCTTGGTGCCACTCATACCATCAGCAACAACTGCAGACAATAAGGATTCAATAGCGCCTAGCATGGCAATTGTAAAAGCCGGCCCGATTAAAGATAAGATTTTATCAAAGCTCAATTTTGGTACAGAAAATTCTGGCAAACCTTGAGGTATACCACCAAATGCACTACCAATGGTTAAAACCGTAGGAAATTGGTAGATAGCTTGAATAACCGTAGCAACAATCATAGCTACAATGGGAGCTGGAACTTTATTAATATATGGGATTTTAGGTAAAACTAACAGTAGACTTAAGCTTAAGAGCGCAATCCCCAATGTAGGTAAGTCAGAGTATGGTAAGGACTGAATCATAGCCCATAATTTTTCATGGAAATGAGCCATATAAGGCAACGGTGGAAATCCAAAGAAATATGGCCATTGCCCTACCCAAATTGTAACACCAATACCTGCTGTAAAACCCATAATAACAGGTGTGGGTATAAACCGAATGACTGTCCCTAACTTTGCAACGCTCATTAAAACCAGAATAATCCCTGCCATCATGGTCGCAATTTGTAAACCTTCAAAGCCATAATTGACAACGATACTGCTCAATAGAACGATAAATGCCCCTGTAGGGACCCGCAATCTGAACAGGGGAGCCACCAAACAAGGATACAAATATACCTGCAATGATTGCCGTATAAATGCCCGCTTGCGGTGTAACTCCACTAGCAATAGCAAAGGCCATTGCTAGAGGCAGAGCCACAACCCCTACGACCAATCCGGCGATAATATTATTACTCCATTTTCCTTTTCCTAATGAGCCGTCTAAATATGCTTTTTGTATAGCAAACATGTAAGAAAAACACACCCTTTTTAAAACAACACACACAAGAATTAATTTATATCAGCTCTGTTTGCTACTAAATCAATAACTTCTCTAAGGATATGTCGAGCAAGGTCAGATTTTTTCATATTAGGCATTTCTTTAGGCTCTTTATCAGGATATAAAAAATAGCCTTCATTCGTATCTACATTAAAACCTGCATTCGATTTGCTTACATCATTGGCTACAAGCATATCTAGATTTTTCTAGCCACTTTATCCTGACCATACTTGATTACATGTTCTGTTTCTGCCGCAAAACCAACAAGAATTTGATGACTTTTTTTAGAGCCCAACCCTTGTAGAATATCTGGATTTTTTACAAGTTCTATGGTCATAGACTCCATTTTCTTTATTTTTTGCTCTGCTTTATGAAGGACTCTAAAATCAGAAACAGCGGCAGCCATAATAACTACATTAACATCATTATAACGAGCTTCAACAGCCTCCTGCATAGATACCGCAGAATCTACAGAAATAAAGTCTACGCCACTTGGTATAGGCAAGGATGTGGGAGCACTTACTAATATCACCTTAGCCCCCATGTGTGCAGCCTGTTCTGCAATGGCATATCCCATCTTACCGCTAGAACGATTTCCAATATACCGAACAGGATCAATACTCTCCTGTGTTCCGCCAGCTGTAACAAGTATAGTAGTACCTTCAAGCTCATTGGTGCTGCACATTTTAGATTCTAGCCAATCCACAATTGCTTCAAGCTCCGGTAAACGTCCTACACCAGTGATGCCACAAGCTAACCAACCTTCTGCAGGGTCCATAATATGGTAGCCCAAAGAACGTAATCCTTCTAAATTGCGTTGAGTAATAGGATTATTATACATTTCTGTATTCATAGCAGGACAAAGGTACTTAGGTGCTGTGGTAGCCATAATTGTTGTAGTTAACATATCATCAGCAATGCCTGCATAAATTTTTCCGATCACATTTGCTGTTGCAGGCACAACTACATATGCATCTGCCCAAGTGGCCAGTGCAATATGTTCTACATCCCACTGATGAACTTGTTCAAACATGTCTAGAGCTACAGGATGTCCACTGATTTCGCCAAATGTTAAAGGTGACGCAATATACGTTGCATTTTGTGTCATTACAACCTTTACTTCAGCCCCTTTTTTTACGAAGTCTGCTTACCACTTCAATTGCCTTATACGCTGCAATACCTGCAGATACTGCGACAATGATATGTTTTCCGCGCATGTTCTTCTCCTTTTAAAAATTCCTTGTATCAATGATACAAGGAATTGATTTTTTATTTAATGCCTTCTTTAGTGCGTTTATATGTCACTTCACCTTCAGCAATTTCATAAAATGCCAAAGATACAGGCTTGTCAGTCGCATGTGTAGATTCTGCTAAGCAAGGTTCGCCATCTGTTAATTCGCGAGCGCGTTTAGCCGCTAAAGTCACCAATGTATATTTGCTATCTACTTGGCTTTCCAATTTTTTTAATGGAGGTTTTACCATCATACTATCACTTCTCCTTAGACTCTTGATATTGTTTATAAATATATTGAATTTGCTCTTTATTACGACTAATCTTACAAGACTCAGCTCGCAAGATAGAAGCAACCTTTTCAGAAGCCTCTGCTAAATCATCATTTACAACGATATAGTCATAACGATGAGCTAAGGCCAATTCTGAACAAGCCAATGACAATCGTTTATCAATGACTTCTTTAGCATCTGTGCCACGATTATGTAAACGTTCAGATAACTCAGATAGTGACGGCGGTACAATGTAAATAAATACAGCATCGCTAAAACGTTCCTTAACCTGCATAGCGCCTTGAATATCGATTTCTAATAGTACACTTTTCCCATCATCTAATAAATCCATTACATGTTGTTTTGGAGTACCATAGTAATTATCATATACCTTAGCATATTCTAAGAATGCGTCTTCACTAAGTAAAGACTCAAATTCCTCTTTAGAGCGGAAGAAATAGTTAATTCCTTCCTTTTCACCCACACGTGGAGCACGGGTTGTCATAGAAACGGAATAAACTAAATTAGGCATTTCTTTACGAATATTCGCACAAATCGTACCCTTACCTGCGCCAGATGGCCCGGATATAACGATTAATAATCCTCTGTCTGACATATGCACTCCTATGATTCCACTGTATCTTCATCCACATCATGTTGCACAAGTCGATGTGCTACGGTTTCAGGTTGAATTGCAGATAATACAATTTGACCACTATCCATAACTAATACAGCACGTGTCTTACGACCATATGTGGCATCAATGAGCAATCCCTTGTCTCTAGCATCTTGAACCATCCGCTTTATAGGGGCGGATTCAGGACTAATAATAGCCATAACACGGTTAGCAGATACCATATTACCAAAGCCTATATTCAGTAATTGAATACTCATTCATAGACCTCCTATTACTCTACATTCTGTACTTGTTCTCTAATTTTCTCTAACTCACATTTAAGTTGAACCACAAGCTCAGTAATAATCGAATCCATTGCTTTGGATCCGATTGTATTTACCTCACGATTCATTTCTTGCAAAATAAAATCGACCTTACGACCGATTGAGTTTGTATCTGCAAGTGTATTTTTTAATTGTACCACATGAGAGGTAAATCGGACAATCTCTTCCGTAATATCCGTCTTATCAGCTAATAGAGCAATCTCTTGTATAAAACGATCCTCACTAATACTCGCTTCTAAAGAAACTAAATATTCCTGAATTTTAGTTTTTATGTGTTCGCGATATGCTTCTACAACACCAGATTTATTAGTGTCAATTTTTAGTAATGATCTTTTCAAGTGTATCGATACGATCTAATAAATCCTGCTTGATATGTTGACCTTCCGCAGTTCGCATTGCTATTAAAGCATCTAATGCTTGAGTCGTTGCTTCTTTTACAATATCTGATAGAACATCTTCTGCAATTGGTGTATCTTGTTGTTGAACCCATTCGGTAGAAATCGAATTTACAGCTTGTAAAAGGTACCTTTTTAGAATCATCATAGAATTCTTCTTGTACCAACAACTCTTGTATTTGTTTTCTCAATACACTATTAATAGTAAAAGTTTTAGGTCGCTCTCCCTGCATCTAAAATAGAAACTGATACCTCAACCTTACCACGAGTAATACGATCTTGTATCATTCCACGAATAGTACTTTCAAAAGGATTCATTTGTTTTGGACTACGAATAAACAGATCCAAGAAGCGAGCGTTTACGGACTTAATTTCTACCGTACAGGTAATGCCATCTTTGGTTGCTGTGCCAGAACCAAAACCGGTCATACTTTTTCATAAATCATCCTCCTTAGTAGTTTTTATTATTGTACCACGAATTACACAATCCGTGTTTAAATACTAAGAATTATATGTACACTATGGTATACTAAACTATACTTCTAAATATATTTGAAAGGAGTACTATGAATTTAGACGGACTTACTCATGTCTGTACTCGCTAAAGAATTAAACGAGCGACTACAAACAGGTCAAATACAAAAAAACTATATCAAATAGATAAAAACTACATTATTATTTAAAGTTCGAGCACTTAACGAAGACCAAAACTTAATTATTACCGTAGGTGCCACACCAGCAATGTATCTTAGCCAACCACTTCAAGATCTACCAAAAGAACCAAGCTCACTTTGCATGTTCTTACGAAAGCATATTGAAGGTAGCCGCATCGTAAAGGTGGAACAAATCAACGGTGACCGTATCATGTGTATCCAAACGGATAAACTAGAAATGGATGGTTCTATTACGAGTACATATATTTATATTGAATTAATGGGCAAATATTCCAACTGTATCTTCGTACAAAGACGGTATTATTTTAGAATCCTTTAATTCACGTATTCCCCTCATGAACCGTGAACGTATTATTAGTCCAAAGTTACAGTATGATTTACCACCAAATGCTAATCGCGTAAGTTTAATGGACTTTTGATAATAATGAAATCAAAAATCTACTTACCTCCTTTTGGTAATGGCTCCGTGCAACAATCTATTCGAGCTATCTTTAACGGTTTTGGTAAACCTTTATTGGATGAACTTTTATATATTTCCAAATCTAAGTGGTGAAGAAATCATAACCGATTTAGATACTTCTCAACTAGATACGCTTTCTAAAGCCTTTGTACGACCTCAAGGTAAAACTCGAAAAATAGCAAACGGGTTTGTTTACTTTTAGTTAACGATAACAATAAAAAAAGCTTACGCAAGCATTTTATTACACAACTATAAGGTATTAAAAGAATACAACACTATTTCTGAAGCCTTTAGAGGAATCCATTCATAATACAAAAGCAATTCATACAGCTGATAAAGAGTTAGAAAAATCTTAACAGCAGCCATCAAAAAGGAAGAAGGTCGCCATCAAAAGATTAAAAGATGAATTAGAAGATACTAAGAAAAATGAAACCTATAAATTATATGGTGATCTTCTAATGATAAATGCACACCTTCAAGTGCAATATGAGCCTTCTATTGAATTACAAAATCTGCTCTCTGAAGAAAATGAAATGTTAACGATTCCTTTAAAGCCAAACTTAACGATTGTGGAAAATGCACAATGGTATTATAAAGCTTTATACAAAACTAAAAAATCGTATGGTTAGTGGCGAGTTCCAACTCAATGCTAGTACTACAAAACTAGCATACTTACAATCTATTCTGTACAGCATCTCTTTAGCCACAACTCGTGAAAGCTTAGAAGAAATACGCAAAGAATGCATGGATGCAGGTATCATAAAAAAATCAAAAAAACCACTATCTTACAAGCTTGGCAAATCTAACTACATTCACTTAACAATTGATGAAGGTGAAATATTCATCGGTCGTAACAATCAACAAAACGAATATTTAACACACCGATTTGCAAAGCCAACTGACATTTGGTTCCATACACAGGATATCCAAGGTTCGCACCTTATTTTGAGACTCAATGTTGAGCCAGACGATATGATTCTATCTAAAGTAGCTCAATATGCAGCCTACTTCAGTAAAGCTCGTGATACTAGTAAGGTCCCGGTAGATTATACATACATTAAAAATATCAAAAAGCCACCTGGATCTCCTTTGGGATTTGTTATTTTTAATACCCATCAAACTATGATTGTGGAGCCTAAAAAAAGCCAGAAAACTATAGATGAATGATAAAAAGCGAAGGTATCCCTTCGCTTTTATTTTTGGCTTTATTATTTTGCTCACATTATTTTTACATATTTGATCTGAAAATTTGATATTACTTTATCTTAAGTTTTCTATGGAATTTAAAAATATGAAAAAGAGGCTAGATATAATATGATATCTAGCCTTTGTTTAAACTATTGGTTTTCTTCTGTACGTTGTTCAGTTTGTTTCAAACTTTCACGATTTTGACGCAAGCTTTCCAATGTTTTCTCCAAGTTGTTTTCAACATATTTAAGAACATCACCAGCATATTGAATAGAACTAGCTTTTCAACTCATCAGAGGATTGATTTGCATGCATTAATAATTTGATTAGCTTGTTCTTGAGCTTGTTTTACAAGTTCACTTTCAGCTGTCAATTTAGCAATGTAGTCTTTAGCTTGATCGATCAAAGTTTCAGCCTGACGTTGAGCATCGGCTAACACTTTATCTTTTATCTGCTACAATACGACGAGATTCTTCAAGTTCCAAAGGTAAGGATTCCTGAATAGAATCAATAATACGCATAATTTCGTCTTCCTCAACCATACGTTTTGTAGTCATAGGAATACGGCTGCTAGATTCAATAAGAACCTCTAAATCTTCTAATAATTTTTCTGTTTTTCATACATTTCACCCCTATTTATTATGGACCGTATTAAAAGCTGTTCTTCAAGTTTTTCCTTAACATCATCCGGAACAAGACCATCTAGCTTACCACCAAATTTAGCTAGTTCACGAATACCCGTGGAGCTGACAAAAGAGTATTTGTTATTTGTCATAATAAATACTGTTTCAATGTCATCATCCAAATATTTTGCAAATAATGCGCGTTGAAATTCATATTCAAAGTCGCTCAATGCACGTAATCCTCGAATAATAATAGTAGCATTCTTGGATTTAACATACTCATTGAGCAAGCCACCTGTACAATCAATTTCAACATTAGGAATATGTTTGACAGAATTTCGAATCATCTCAACCCGTTCTTCCATAGAAAATAAGGAATTTTTATTCGGATTTGAGCTGACAGCAATGATTAATTTATCAACCAATCGGCTGCCCCGTTCAAAAATATCAACATGTCCATTAGTAACTGGGTCAAAACTACCCGGACATACACCTATACGCACAGGTTTAGCTCCTTTCAGCTGTCTTTACAAAATAGGAAACCATCGTATAACCAAATTTCTGTTCTTTTATACATTTCCCATGATTCTGGTAAGGTAAAAACCTCATCCTTATGATGTTCTAATAATAAAACACCTTCAGGTTTTAACAAATCATAGTTTACAACCAAATCTATGGTATCTTGTATAAATCCATTTTCATATGGCGGGTCAGAAAATATATAATCGAACTGTCGCCCTACTATATAATTTTTTAATTGTGAAAGTTTCCTCGGAATAATTTCTAACCGATCATCCACACGACAATGTTTAGCATTCTCTAAAATTAGTTTTCCTGTTTTAAAGTCCACTGCTACTGCATGTGCTGCACCACGACTTAAGGCTTCAATTGCTACTGCACCAGTGCCAGAAAATATATCTAGTATATCAGAACCAAATATACCTCTATTTGCTAATACATTAAATACACTTTCACGAACACGATCAAGTGTAGGCCTAGTATCTAATCCTTTAGGTGCTTTTTATAGTATGTCCCTTTAGCAGTTCCGCCAATAATTCGCATACAACCCTCACAAGATTATACTCATTAATTATAGTATATAAATAACCAAATTAAAAAGTATCTTTTATTTATGATACTTCAATTTTAATATCACGTCCCCATCAACTCAGCTAATGCTATGGATGGAGATTTTTTTTCGTATAAAACCTCATATAAAGCCTTCGTTATAGGCATTTCAATTTGATGTTTACAAGCCATTTGTATAAATAATTTCTGTTGCGAAAAATCCTTCTACAACCATATTAGTATGATTAACAATAAAATCCATCGTCTTACCCTCGGCTAGTTTTTGACCAGCCGCACGGTTACGACCATGTGGGCTCATACAAGTAGCAATCAAATCCCCCATACCAGCAAGACCAGCATAGGTTTCTTTTTGGGCCCCTAAGGCCACCCCAAAGCGAGTCATCTCATGAAGACCACGTGTTAATAGTAAAGCCTTACAATTATCCCCTAAAGCTAAACCATCTGCAATACCAGCTGCAAGGGCAATGATGTTTTTCGTGGCTCCTGCTAGTTCAACACCAATCATATCAGTATTTGCATAAATTCTAAAATTTTGACTACATAATGCCTTTTGCAATGTTGTAGCTACCTCTAGGCTTTCAGTACTCAGCACAGATGCAGCAGGTAAGTTGCGACCAACCTCTTCTGCATGATTAGGTCCAGACAAAACCGCTAAATTACACCCTATGGTAGCAAGAACCTCTTTCATCACAGTCGTCAAAAGTTTGCCACTGGTTCGTTCTACACCTTTTGAACATAGAATATAGGCTTGATTTTTATGAGCATACGGTTTAATAGCCTCTAAACTGGTACGTACATGTACAGAAGGAGTAACCATTAATACCACTTCGGCATTACTAATACAGGCCTCTAAATCAGAACTATATTGTAATTCTTCTGGAAGTTTTACACCTGGTAAATAGTCTTTATTCTCTAAGTCTTTTGCAAGTTTATCTGCAAATTCTGGACGACGACAATATATAGTTGTAGTATTTCCAGCTAAAACGGATTTAATAGCAAGGGCCGTCCCCCAACTACCAGAGCCGATAACAACAACATTCATTCTTTAATCCTTTTTAATGCGCTCTACTTTTAACTCGTTTCCAGCAAGTAGACGCTTAATATTATCCCAATGACGTACAATGACAAACAAAGCTGCTAATCCGCCAAAGCCAACAAACCAGAAGGATTCTCCAGTGAAATACATCAGTACTGGTACTAATGCAGCGGCAATGATAGAGCCTAAAGATACAAGTTTAGTGAAATATACGATAACACCCCATACCAAAAAGCAAATCAATGCTACTATTGGTGAAAGAGCAATAAGTACACCTAAACCCGTAGCAACGCCACGACCACCCTTTTAAAGCCCAGGAAAAACAGACCAGTTATGTCCCATCATCCCAAGAATACCACCTAAGATCATAAACATAGGCCCATAGAGGTGAGAGTAGCACTACTCCTGCTGCCCCTTTTAAAGCATCACATAGAAATACAGGTAAGGCTGCTTTAAGACCGATAACTCGATATGTATTAGTAGCGCCAATATTTTTAGAGCCATATTGTCGTACGTCTGTATTAAAGAAAAGCTTACCTATAATTAATCCACTAGGAATTGATCCGATAAGATATGATAATACAGCATATACAATAATCATAATATCCATTAGTCTTCATCATCCCGTTTCTTGCCACGTAATACTAAACGAATCGGGTTCCTTCAAAACCAAAGGACTCACGCAATCGATTCTCTAAGAAACGCATATAAGAGAAGTGAATTAGCTCTGGTTCATTTACAAATAAAATAAATGTAGGCGGCTTAACACTAGCTTGCGTCATATAATAGATTTTTGGAATTCTACCATTGCGAGATGGTACAGGATTTACGGTTTGTGCATCTTGTAATAATTGATTTAACGTCCCCGTAGATACACGGCGGTATTGTTGTTCAGATACAAACTTCAACATATCAGCTAAACGGTGAATACGTTGCTTAGTTAAAGCAGAAGCAAACAGGATAGGTGCAAACTGTAAAAAACCTAATTCATCATAAATATCTTCAGTAAATCGCAATGTTGTTTTGTCATCTTTTTCAACAAGATCCCATTTATTCACAACAATGACTACACCTTTACCCGCTTCGTAAGCATAACCTGCAATTTTTTTATCTTGTTCTGTAACACCATCTTGAGCATCTAGTACAAGAACTACAATATCAGCACGATCCACTGATCGCAAAGAGCGGACAATACTATATCGTTCAACGGCTTCTTCGATTTTAGACTTACGACGCATTCCCGCCGTATCAATAAGTACAAATTTTTGGCCCTCATGAGTCCAATACGTATCAATGGAGTCTCGAGTAGTACCTGCTACATCAGATACTATTACACGATCTTGTCCTAATAATGCATTAGTCAAAGAAGATTTACCTACATTTGGACGACCAATAACGGCAACATGAATAGTATCTTCATCATCTACATTAGTGCCAACTGGTGGAAAAATGTTTAACAGTATCATCCAGCAAATCACCTAAATTCATAAGATTTTTAGCTGAAATGCCAATGGGGTCCCCCAAACCAAGATTGTAGAATTCATAAATATTCGGCTCTTGATTTACACTATCAATCTTATTAACTACGAGTACAACAGGTTTTCCACTAGCTCTAAGAATATTTGCAACTTCTTCATCAGCAGGTACAATACCTTGTTTACCATCGACGACAAATAAAATTACATCCGCTTCTTCAATAGCTAATTCAGCTTGTAATCGCATCATCTTAGGAATAACATGACTATTTTCAGTAATGAACTCGATACCACCAGTATCGATCATTGTAAACTCACGATTTAACCACTCTGCATCGAAGTAAATACGGTCCCTTGTTACCCCCGGAATATCTTCAACGATAGAGATACGTTTATTAACAATGGCATTAAAAAGTGTAGATTTACCTACATTTGGACGGCCTACAACAGCCACTAATGGTTTTGCCATAGTTTCACCTCATTATCTAATCTAATACATTACTATATTTTTATCATATTCTAAGTAAAGTATGCAAAAAGGCTAACCAAGGAAACCTTGGCTAGCCTTTTATTAGACAATGAATTATTCAGCGTCTTCTGCAGTTTCTTTTTGATTCCATCAATTCAGTCAAAGCCAAACCCAATTTCTTTTTCATCTTTGTTAAGAGAAATGATTTTAACTTCAACTTCTTGACCACGATTCAAGTAATCTTCAACTTTCGCATTACGTTGTTTTTGTAATTTGAGAAATGTGAAGTAAACCTTGGATGTCGTCATTAACAGCTACGAATGCACCGTAAGCTACTAAACGAACAACTTTGCCGTTAATAACATCGCCAACATGCAATGTTTCTTCAGCAACGTCCCATGGGCTCTTAGATAAAGCTTTTAAGGACAAGGATAATTTATTGCTTTCAGCGTCGAAGGATTGTAATTTAACTTCGATTTCTTGGCCAACAGAAAGAACATCTTCCACTTTTTTGATTTTTTGCCAAGAAATATCGGAAATGTGAAGTAAACCTTCAATACCGCCGATATCTACGAATGCACCATAAGGCATGATTTTACGAACAATACCTTTATAGTTTTCGCCAACGTTGATATTTTTCAATGCTTCAGCTAATTTAGCTTGACGTTCCACTTCCAATACTGCACGACGGGAAAGAACCAAACGGTTTTTCTTTTCATCGATTTCAAGTACTTTAGCTTCGAATTCTGTACCAACCAAGTTGTCCAAGGATTTTACGAAATGAACATCACCTTGGGACAATGGAATGAAAACCACGAAGGATTTAACTGTTACTACTAAACCTGCTGGGATAGCATCAATACCTTTACATACGATAGCTTCATCTTTTTCTTGTGCTTCGATAACATATTGCCAATCTTCATCTTTAGCCAAGCGAGTCATGGAAAGATAAATAGGATTATCTTCTTTGATGTGGTTCATGATAACTGCTTTAATTTCATCACCATTTTTCAACACATCTTTGGCAGATTCTGGTGCTGGATAAGAAATTTCAGTTCTGTTCAAAATGGCTTCAGTTTTGTAGCCAAAAGATACATAAGCGCGTTCATCTTCAACTTGAACTACTGTACCTTCTACAACGTTCCCTTTCTTAAATTCTTCTTGACCTTCGGCTGCTAATAATTCTGCAAAATCTTTCATTGTCTCAATGACCTCCTTAATAATCCAGTCGGGAGTCGATGCTCCTGCTGTTACTCCTACCGTCTGTACTCGGTTAAACCATTCCAGTTGTAATTCAGTAGAAGTTTCAATGTGATATGTTGTACATCCAACGTCACGACAAACCTCTGCCAATCGATTCGTATTGCCGCTGTTCTTACCGCCTATCACTATCATAAGATCTACATTACGTGCTAAATCAACGGCAGAATTCTGTCGTTCTTGCGTTGCATTGCATATCGTTTTGAAAACCTTAAGATTCTTAGATTTTTTCTCTAATATGTCTATTATACTGTTAAATTTGAATTGTGAAAAGGTTGTTTGTACAACAACGCCCATTTTTTCCACAACTTGTAGTTTTTGGTCGGATTCTTCATCTTCGATGATTATTCCTTCGTTATTTGCCCATAAATTGATGCTTTTAACCTCAGGATGGTTTTTTTCTCCAAAAATCACCAAAGTCATACCTTCATCTATAACAGACTTTGCATCTTGCTGTGCTTTTTTTACATGTGGACATGTGGCATCCACAACATGTAATCCTTTTTCTTCTGCCTCTTCGTAAATAGCAGGTCCTACACCATGAGAGCGAATAATCATTGTGCCTTCAGCGATATCAGACACTTCTTGAACAGGGCTTACCCCTTTGTCTTCAAGACGACCTACAACTTGAGGATTATGAATAATAGGACCTAATGTATAGCTTTTACCATCGTTATTTGCAGCTTCATTTGCCATTTCAACAGCCCGTTTTACACCATAGCAAAAACCATGGTTTTTAGCCAAAATTATTTCCATAAAGTCTCCTCTATACAATTGTTATGATAAGAATCTATCATTCGTTGGATTTCACTTTTAACACTATCATTTACTTTTTGAATCGCTTCTGGAGTCGCTTTAGCTTTTTCAACTGGAATCGGTTTACCAATAATACAAGCCACTTTATTACGTTCCATATTGTGAGAGCCAATGATAGCAACAGGCACTATGCTAACCGCTGTTCTAAGAGCAATTGATGCTGCACCATCATGAAATTTACCAAGCTTACCACTTTTTTGACGGTTACCTTCTGCAAATATGCCTAAAACCTTATTATCTTTAAGTAGTCCCATGGCATGACGAATAGCAACTTTATCAATAGCACCGCGATTTAACGGAAATGCACCAAGCCATGTACAAAAAAAACGCGAAATAGGATTCACAAATAATTCTTGTTTAGCCATAAAGTGTACATGTCTAGGCAAAGCATAGCCACAGATAGGGGGATCATTATTACTTAAATGATTAGGCACCACGATAACGGGTCCTTCCATTGGAAAATTATCACGACCATATACTTTCAGTCCATACCCTACCTTATAGCGAAGCCAAAAAGCGGTACGCCATAACCAGGTTGAAAATTTATTCATGATTGATTGTCTCCTGCACTAAATTCAATATATATGCCACAGTTTCATCGAAATTCATATCGCTAGAGTCTACAACCACTGCATCTTCAACGCATACAAGTGGAGACTCTTCACGATTTTTATCCATTTCATCACGACTAACAACATTCTTTTTAATTTCGTCTAGTGTTTGCTCGTTTGATGTACCTTGTACTTCTAACCATCTACGTTTTGCACGTGCATCTACAGAAGCGGTTAAATAAATTTTTAGCTCTGCATTAGGTAATACGACAGAACCGATATCACGTCCATCTAATATAACTCCCCCAACGGCGGCCATCTCTTGTTGGCGTTCTACCAAATATTTTCGAACCCCTTTATAAGAAGCTATAGTCGATACATTATCATTAATTTGCTGCTGGCGAATTAATGATGTAACATCTTTCCCTTTAATATAGACCTTGCATGCTGTTGCAGTAGGCTCTAAAGTCAAATTTAAAGAAGGTAATAAAGCTTCTACAGCAGCTTGATCCTTAACATCGATTTGACTATCAAGAACTGCCCATGTAACACCGCGATACATGGAACCTGTATCGATATATAAATACCCTAATTCATTGGCCACTACTTTAGAAATGCTACTTTTACCAGCCCCAGCAGGACCATCAATAGCAATGGCAATTTTTTTAGTGTTCATAATAACCTCTATTCTTCATCACCGTGTACGGCATGCATAGCCGCCACATAGCCTGTGGAAAAGGCAGCTTGTAAATTATAGCCTCCTGTAAAAGCATCTATGTCTAGTACTTCACCAGCACCATATAAACCACCAATCAATTTAGACTCCATAGTTTTAGGATTAAATTCTTTTAATGAAATACCACCTGCTGTAACAATAGCTTCCGCTACAGGTCGTAATTCCTTAACAGTTACTGTCATATGTTGCAATACATGACATAAGCGCAAACGCTCTTCCTTTGTAATTTGATTAATTGGTTTAGCCGGATTTAACTCAGCAAGCTTTATAACAATGGGAATAAGATTTACAGGTAGTAAATCCCTCATCCCATTAGCCAATTGTTTTTTAGAATATAAGTCAAAATCCTTTTGCAAGCGCTTATCCAATACTTCTGCAGTTAAAGCAGGCTTAAGATTAATTTCAATGGTAATTTGAGGATTTTTCTTACGAAGCAACTTACCTACCATGTGACTTAATGATAAAATTGTAGGCCCCGTAAGACCAAAATGAGTAAACATCATTTCCCCAAATTGTTTAGCTTGTACCTTACTTTTAGAAATTACGGATACCTCAACATTACGAAGACTAAGCCCCATAATTTCCTTTACCCACGTTTCGTTTGTAACGATAGGGACTAAGGATGGACGAATATCAGTAATAGTATGTCCCACTTTTTCGGCTAAAACGTAACCATCACCAGTAGAACCTGTCAATGGATAAGATGCACCACCAGTACAAATAATAGCAGCATCACAAGCATATTGTTCCTTATCCGTTGTAACACCAACTACACGATTTTCCTGTACAGTAATCGATGTAACAGGTTCATTTAAATGAACTTGAACATTATACTTTTTTAGGATTTTCATAAAGATATTGCGTACTTCTAATGCAGAATCGGATTCAGGAAACACTCGTCCCCACGTTCTACTTTAGTTTTTAACCCCCAGCTATGCAATAGGTCCAGAAGATCTTCATTACTAAAGCGTTCATAGGCACCGTACAAGAACTTACCATTACCAGGCGTATTTTTTATAAATTCGGCCATATCTGCACTATTCGTAATATTACAGCGACCTTTACCGGTAATGCCCATTTTCTTGCCAACCATATTCATTTTTTCCAATAAGATGACGCGTGCTCCTTCACGGCCTGCTATAACAGCTGCCATTAGACCTGCCGCACCACCGCCAATGACTATGATTTGCTTCATGCCTTATCTGTCCCCAATGCTTTTAGTGCTTTTACTTCACGAATTGTTAGTTGACGAGAAGCGCCTCGTTTCACACCACCTAAAGTAAGACCAGCATACGCAATACGTTTTAAATTATGAATACGATAGCCAAAGTGTTCAAACATACGACGAACTTGACGATTACGACCTTCATGAATTGTAATTTCTACTTCATGTACACCATTATGATCATCAAAACCTAAATCTACAATTGTTGCAGGTGCAGTTATACCATCTTCAAGCTCTACACCATTTGCAATAATTTGCAAATCATCATCGCGAACACGACCTTTGATACGAACTTCATAAGTCTTTTCCACGCCTTTAGATGGGATGCGTTAGATTTTGTGCCAACTCTCCATCATTCGTAAGCAGTAACAAACCTTCTGTATATAAATCGAGACGACCAATAGGGTAAATTCGTTTCGTTTCATTTTTTATATAATCTAAAACCGTTTCTCGACCTTGAGGGTCAGACACAGATGTAATGACCCCCTTTGGCTTATTTAACAAATAATATACTGGTTTCTCTTGAGCCAATAATTGCCCATTAACCTTAACCTTATCTTTTTGTGGATTAATTTTGACCCCTAATTCGGTTACCTTGCGACCATTGACCTGTACTTTACCTTCTGTAATTAGTTCTTCTGCCTTACGCCGTGATGCAATACCACAACTGGCAATATATTTTTGTAATCGTTCCATGCTACCCTTCTGTTTCCGAAACTTCTTGATGTAAGGCTTCTATCGATTCTACACCAGCACTTCTCAAAAATTCATCAGTCGTGCCATATAGAATCGGTCTACCTACAGTATCCTTATGACCTAATTCAGCTATAAGAGATCGAGTCAATAATTGTTTTATAATTTTATCGCTATTTACACCGCGAACCTCTTCAATTTCAGCCTTTGTAATAGGCTGCTTATATGCGATAACAGCTAATGTTTCCATGGCCGCATTAGATAATTTATCTTCTTTTTTACGAATATGACCAACATAATCAGCACATTCAACAGCGCTGACTAATTCAACACCGGCTCCTGATATACGTAATCGAATACCTCTATTTTGTTCTTTTAGTTCACGTTGTAATTCTTCTATATATTTTTGTGTTTCCTCTGTGGAAAGACCAAACACCTCTTCTAGCATATCTATCGATATAGGCTTTGCTGCTGAAAACAAAACGGCTTCTAAATGCATCGTTGGTAAGCTCATATAGCCCCCTTTCTACACGGCCCCATCCAAGGTAGCAGTGAATATAATATCATCATCTTCATAACGCATTTCCATAACTTGTTGTTTTAATAATTCTAAAACAGCCATAAAGATGGTTACCATACCACTTTTCGTTTCAATTGCTACTAATAACTCCCTAAAATATAGACATTCGCCACGATGTATACGACGAGACAAGGATATAATCATGTCCTCTAAACTATACGTATCCTTTTCAACCTTTACCTCACGAATCGTCTCTTCTTCTGATAACTCTTTAGCTCGTTTTATAGTTTGATAAAAAATTTGATATAACTGTGAAAGTTCCAAATTATATACACTATCTAATCCAAGCACACTCGTTTCTTCAGGACGACTAAATATATTCGCAGATACAGCGGTACGCTCCATTAATAGAGATGTAATATCCTTAATTTTTCTTAAATTCTACTAATTTTGCTACCAACTCGTCACGTGGATCCTCTGCTTCATCGGGCTCAGGTTCAGCCTTTAGGTAATAACATGCGTGATTTAATCTGTAATAAGGTAGATGCCATAACAAGAAATTCACTACTATAATGAATATCAAAATGGTTCCAATTGTCTAGATATGCCAAGTATTGACTCGTTATTTCAACGATAGGAATATCGGTAATTTCTATTTTATGTTTTTTTCAATGAGATGCAAGAGCAGATCAAGGGGACCTTCAAAAACGTCCAACTTGTAGTTATAATCTCCCATAAAACCCAATCCTCAGAAAAAAATGTTTTTAACTATATAATTATAAAAGCATTTATAGTAGTACTTTCAAATAATTGTTTTTACACTCATCTGCTATCTTTTATTATTGTAATTATTTTATATTAAAAAGATACGTTATTGTGTATTCCTTTTAGAGAGGATTTATTATGTCATCGAGTGTGAGGCAAATTGGGCGAAATCCAATTTTTCGCTTTGGTATTATAGGTATTGTTTTATATATCATCTTATTTTTTTAATTTATGAGCCCATAACCTTAGGGCTTGATGTAGAGAATATTACGATTTTAGCTGTACCAACAATTGTAGGTACCTTTTTATTTCAATATTTTATGGGGTGTACCGTTTTCCACAGGCCTTTTTTAGGGTATGGCCTAGTCGGAATCTTATGGGCACTTACCTTTCCTCTTTTATTCCATTGGTCCTATGTGAAGCCATTATACTTCTATGAATTTGCTAATGATTTTTTATTTGGCTTATTAATTTTCATGGGATTATCAGGCATTCAGTTTTTACTGAACCAAACAAATCGCTTCCATAAAACAACATCCTTAATCATGGCTATCATTTCCATGATTCTGAGCTTAATACCATTCTTACAGATCGGCTATTACATGACTACTTGGCATTGCTTAACGCCAGCCAGTCTGCTAGCCGTATATATGACCAATCCAGAAGAAGCATTTGGTTTTTTAAAGAATGCAGCTGGTATACCTGGTCTTATAGCAGTGAGTATTGGTCTTATTTTATGGACTTATTTATTGTACTGGTCTAACTTAGGAATGAAAGCAGTAGTAAACTTAAATACTACACGTCCTATGCGGTCAGCTATGCTCATCGCATCCCTTGTAGCTTTTTTAGTATATGTACCATTCTTCTTGTTCCCTCAAACCTGTATTGTGGCGAACTGGATTGCTGCAGGCGATTATGTAAAACAAATGCAACAATATAATGATAATCACCACTTAGTATTTGATTCCTTTAATTTAGACACAAAGGAAACAGCGGTGAACAAAACACCTGGTACTATTATTCTAGTCATTGGCGAATCTAGTTCTCGAGATTATATGAAAGTATATAATCCAAACTTCTCATATGACGATACTCCATGGCAAGGCAATATGCGTTCGGACAATAAAGACTTTGTCTTCTTTGATAATGCCTATTCATCGTACGTACAAACAGTACCAACCTTGGAGCGTGCACTATCTGAACGAAATCAATATGATGATAAACCATTTCTTGATTCAGCCAATATCTTAGATATTGCTAAAAAAGCGGGGATACACGACTTCTTGGTTTAGCAATCAAGGTGTATTCGGTGAATATGATACAGCTATTTCATTAATGGCTAAGACTGCAGACACAACAAAATGGGCCCATGAATCTTATGCATTCTCAGATCGATATGATGAAGCTCTATTGCCATTATTAGAAACTGTAGATCCTACCAAGAACAACTTTATCGTTATACATATTATGGGTAGTCATATTTACTACAATGATCGTTACCCGCATGAATTTAGCAAGTGGAAACAAGGTCCGTATCCTGATGGTCAAGAAGCATATGCTAACAGCCAATTATACACAGACTGGTTATTACAACAAATTTACAATTATGGCAAAGACAAATTAAACTTACAAGCCATGGTGTATTTCTCCGATCACGGTGAAAGTTTAGACAAATCGCATAACCCTGATACATTTGATTTTGTTATGACACATATTCCATTCTGGGTATACCTATCTCCACAATATCGCTCAACCTATCCACAGACTGCTGAGGTACTTGCAAAACACGAGCATCAATTCTTTACTAATGATTTGCTATACGATACATTAGTTGGTCTCATGCATGCTCCAAGTCAACGATATGATGCAACACGAGATTTTAGTAATGCTCAATATCGATTTAATCTACATAACTTAACTACATTACTTGGTGAACAACCATTAGCAAATGATCCTGTTAATGCAAACAAGTAGTCTTTAATTGATATTGTAGCCATTATTTTTTTCTATTGTATTAAGTTATTTTAATAGTAAAACAACTTAATATAACCAAAAAGAGATGAGTTTAACTCATCTCTTTTTCTGCAAGCAAAAAGCTCTATATCATTTTCCGTATAAATTCTTATATTCTTTTCTAATAGAGCCTCTACAGTACATCCATGACCATTTTTCAATGTTCTAGTAAAAGTTCCATCATAAATGCACTTATATCCACAGCTAGGACTTTTCGCCTTCATCAAAGCTTGCTTGCAACCATATTTTTAGTGCAATATCAACTGTTAATTGAGCACCTCTTACAAACTCATCTGTAACATCAGCTCCATTAACAGTACATATACGTTTACCTTGACGCTCCGCAGGATCACGAGGCGTACTAAGTCCCCCTAACACTTCCGGACATACTGGTACTAATTCATAATATTCCTTTAGAGCCTCTATCGTTTCTATATAATTGTCTTTGCCATCATATCGACAGGGTACACCAAATAGGCATTCACTAATCAATAACTTAGGTTTCTTATTCATAGATTTATCTATCTCTTATATATTTATACGTAACTTATAGTAATAATTTTTCACAAATCGTTTTAATTGATATAAGAAAAAAAGACTAACCCAAAGTTAGTCTTAATTGGTGCCGAGGACCGGAATCGAACCGGTACGGTTGTTTCCAACCGACGGATTTTAAGTCCGTTGCGTCTGCCTGTTCCGCCACCCCGGCATGGGTAACGATTGTGGAGGCGGCACCCAGAATCGAACTGGGGAATAAAGGTTTTGCAGACCTCTGCCTTTACCGCTTGGCTATGCCGCCATATAAAAATTGGAGCGGGAAACGAGATTCGAACTCGCGACCCCCTGCCTTGGCAAGGCGGTGCTCTACCGCTGAGCTATTCCCGCATATAAATGGTGCCTCAGGACAGAATCGAACTGTCGACACACGGATTTTTCAGTCCGTTGCTCTACCAACTGAGCTACCGAGGCATAAATGGCGACCCCGATCAGATTTGAACTGACGATCTTCGCCGTGACAGGGCGACATGTTAACCGCTACACCACGGGGCCGTAACCAAAGTACTTGCTTAGTATATCGGTTATCAGGACTTTTGTCAACACTATACTACAATATTTTTTTAATAAATTCTTCCTCATGTTTTAATATAGTAGATTCCCTATGTCCAGGCTCGACAATCAAATCCTTGGACAAAGGTTAAAAGATATTTCAAACTCTTAATCAAATCAGCTGGATTACTGTTATAATTATCTGTATTTCCCTACATTTTGTTTAAATAAAGTATCACCAGTAAATAGATGGCCTTCAATTTCTAAACAAACCGATCCAGCACTATGCCCAGGTGTATGATGAACTATTATATTAAAAAGGATCTAACTGTAATTTGCCCTTCTACTAAATCATTTACAATGTGTATACATTTTTCTTATATACACTTGGTCTCCGTCGAATTAACTGTAACAATTCTTGATCTAAAGGATGTAAATAAGCGGGAATATTATAATGTGTACACATTCATCAAGGCTGACACATGATCACAATGACCATGTGTCAATAAAACTGCTATGGGTTGAGAATCTGCAACCATATCAATAATGTGGTTACAATGAAAACCCGGATCAATGATTATAGATTTTCCCTCTTTGATAAGCACATAACAATTTGCTTTATAAAGCCCTAGAGGACGTTTTATAACTTCCATATAGTTCCCACCCTCCTATAGAATACGATATCGTTTAGGAACCTCTTTTTTAATAAAATACCCTTCCCAAAAACTGAGGGTGAAGCATAACTAAAATCGTAATAACTCCAAACGACCTAGTAACATGTCTACAATAGCAATACATTTAGCAGTATCCGGCATAACATTAAAGGAATCAGTAGGACCAAAGCCACCAAACCCTAGTCCTACATTGCTAAGAAAGGCCGTGACCACTTGCATAGAATCATATGTATTAAGACCAGTACAAGTCATTAGAAAAACAGATACCACATAAATCATTAAATATAAAAATAAAAATTGATGTGTCATCTGGATCCATTTAGTAGGCATCGGTTTGCCATTAATACGTACTACTTGAACCATATCAGGATGAATTGATTTTTCGCAGATAAATTATAGAACTCTTAATCAAAATAATAAGTCGTATAATTTTTACACCGCCCGTTGTAGAACCACTACAACCACCAAAAAATGTACAAATAAATAACATCATCTGTGCTGCAGACAGGCCACAAATCATAATCACTAATAGCAAAACCACTACCAGTTTGAAGCGAAACTAAATTAAAGGCAGCATTTCTAACAATCTCTAAAGGACTAGAATAGCTAGATTGTAATGCTAGAGATATTGATACAATGGCAATACCAATAAACACTCACAAGCCAGTACATACGTGTTTCAAAAATCATTAATTAAAACGCGAATTCCTTTTTGAAGTGCATTGTAATACACAGAGAAATTGCCACCAGCAAGAAACATAAAGAATATAAATACGAAACAAATATAATTACTTTGTTCATAAATAAAAGCCCCTGCTGATGTCGGTGCAAATCCACCCGTGGCAATAATAGAAAAGGCATAGTTTAACGCATCAAAAGGTTCAATGCCTCCAGCCCACAGCATAAGAAAGCAAAGAGCAGTAAAGGCAATATACAACTGCCAAAGCTTTGTAGCCATTGATTGAATACGCGGCATTACAACACCAGGCTTTGGTACAGATGCCTCTGCATTAAAGAAATGTGCTGCATCTGCTCCTAAATTCTTTAAAAATGATAAGATAAGGACGATGATCCCCATCCCTCCAACCCAGTGCATAAGACCACGCCACAATACAAATGTGTTTGGTAACGTATCAACACTATAAATAATAGTTGCACCAGTTGCAGTAATACCCGAAGTGGCTTCAAATAAAGCATCAAAAACATTAGTCAATATGCCACTCCCCAAAAAAGGTAAAGCCCCCAAAATAACCGTGAATATCCAAGTAGAGGATACAACTAAGAACCCATCACGAATACTAAAGCTTTGACTTTCACAACCGTAATAAGATAAAAGCGTCCCCAAAACTAAAGAAAGGCTTGTGGTTATAAGGAATGACCAATATGCAGTTTCAAATACAACACTGTATAAAAAGGGATTAAAGTAAAAACCCCAAATATATAGAGTAGTCGACCCACTAAGGACATAACGATTTGAATTCGCATAGCCCCTCCTTACTAAGTAAGATATTTAAGCAATTTGCTTACCGATTCAGGTAATGTAAAGAGAACGATATGATCACCATCTAAAATTTGAGTATTACCACGAGGTACGATAGCTTCATTTTCCCGTAAAATTACACCTACTAAGGCCTTCCCAGGTAAACGAATATCTTTCAATTGTTTACCTGCTACAGGTGATTCATTGGTAATTTCAATTTCGATAGATTCGGCTTTACCACCTTCAAAGGTGGAAATAGATACAACCCCTTCTCCACTTCGTACAAAGCGCAAAATTTGACTTGCAGTTAATAAACGTGGAGAAAATACTACATCAATACCTACTTGCTCCATCAGCATAATATATTCTGGCCGTCCCACACGAACAACGGTTTTTGGGATGCCCATATGCTTCCCTACAAGTGCTACAAGTAAGTTAAGTTTATCATCATCTGTTAGAGCAATAATTACATCGCTATCAGCAATTTCCTCAGCTTCGAGCAAATCAAAATCAGTACCATCCCCATTGATAACCATGGCTTTATCCACTTGATTTGCCAGTTTCTCACAACGGTCAAAATCTTTTTTTCAATAACCTTCACAGAAAAACCAGCTTTTTCTAGTAATACAGTTAAGTTACGACCTAAAGAGACCCTGCCCCAATGATTACAGCCCGTTTATAGAATGTATTATAATTATGGAACCAAAGTTTCTCCACTTCAGAAACGGACTCTTTCAAACCTAGGAAAAATACACTATCATCAGCCTGTAAGCGACTTTCACCATGCGGAATAATCATTTCACCATAGCGCAAAATACCAACTAATAGAACACCTTCAGGAAAGCGAATTTCTTTTAGTGGCTGTTCTAATAGAGGAAATTCATTATTCAATTTGAATTCCATAAGGCGCACAGCACCCTGACCGAACTCCTCAACATCTATAGCTGATGGTGTTTCTAAAATTTGTAGTAACTCTTGAGCTGTAACCATTTCAGGATTGATAAAAAGATCAACACCTAATTGAGCTCGTATCTCCTCATCCATATGTTCCGCCACACTATTATCACGAACGCGTGCAATAGTCGTAGGAACACCTTTTATTTTAGCTACCGAACAGGATAACATATTAACCTCATCTGAATCAGTAACAGCAATAAACATACCAACATCAGACATATCGATTTCATTCAATAATTGAACATCACTGCCATTCCCTAGAACTAGGCTAACATCTAACGTATTTTCAAGATTATGAATGCGTTCTGGTGAGCGATCGATGACATATACATCATGATCAGTCTTGAATAAGACGTTGTGCTAATGAATAACCAACCTTACCAGCGCCTACAATGACAATTTTCATCGTCTTTATTCCTCATCTTGGGACTCATCACTAACAAGAGGTGTCCATTGGCGACCTATGTCGGTAAGCAATGTCCAACCATCCTCCTGAACAATTTTTTTCTCTTTCATTAAATGCCCTAAGGCACGTTTGAAAGCAGCCTTACTAATATTGAACTTATCTTTAATCAACATCGCTGAAGACTCATCACTATATGGCATCTTTCCACCGCGATTTAAAAGATATTCCATAATAATATCACCATCTGAAACAAGAGCTTTTTCCTTTGTAGGGCGCATAGATACATTGACACGACCATCATCGCGTTTGAAAGTAATACGACCTTCAATCATTTCCCCTACTTTTAACTTTCTCGTCATTTCAGAACGATGTAAAAAGGCAATCCAACGCTCAGGAGTGATAAAAAATGCCCCCTCACTCGTTAAGTTATAGATAGCACCTTTTACAAGTTGACCAACCGTAGCTTCAGTAGCAGCTTTAGAGGCACGACGCATTTCATCATCTACATCCATGGAGACCGCAAAACGGCCAGATTTATCTGTATAAAGACGAACCCACACCTTTTCCCCTACCTGAGGGCGACCACGCATCTCCGCATGAGGCATAAAGATACCACGTTCTGTGCCAACCTCAACGAAGCAACCAAAATTTGTCGTATTGATGACCTCAACATAACCAATTTGGCCAACCTTCATAGCTGGTAAACGCATAGAAGCAGTTAAACGCCCCTTTGGATCGCGATATAAAAATACTTCTACCTCATCTCCTATAGTAACTGGTGAAGTTTGTTGATCTTTATGAAGCAAAATATCATCATTTGTATTGCCTGTTTGACCATCTAGAAAAGCACCTTGGTCACTAGTACGCAATACTTTCAATGTGGCAATTGTATTTTCCAACAATTCTGTAGCCATATTATACTCCTTCAAATGGAACTCGACCAGCGTCATTCCACAATTCTTCTAAACCGTAGAATTCACGCAATTCATCACCACCAAAGACATGACAAATTATATCGCCAAAATCCAATAAGATCCATTCACCTTCACGATAACCTTCTCTATGCTGTACTGTTATACCTAATTCGGCTGCTTTATCTTCCATTTCATCAGTAATACTTTGAGATTGCTTACTATTATTTGCACTAACAATTAAGAAATAATCACCTAAAATAGAAATTCCATCTAAATCAAGAATCTCAATATCTCTGCCCTTTTTTTATCAAAATGCAGCTTGTGCAAGTTCTAATACAATTTGTTTAATATCTTCTTTCTTTTTCATTATTTTGCCTCTTATCTTATCGCTTACTACCGCTCTCCTCACCCTGGTTCTGTGGGCTTTGTAATAGTGCCACCATTATGTTCCGATTCAGGTGCAACTTTCGACATACTATTTGTTGGTGCAGATATAAATTGCGTCATTTCATTAGCTGGCAAATTACCCATTGTAATCCCTACTAAACGTTGAGCTTCCGTAGGGTTTACCTTCCAATAAGTCGTTTCACCTATAAGCTCTTTTTCTCCAGGAAGAATATAGAAGTGAATTTCTTCCTTATTAATTTTGCTCGCATTGTATACCAACTTAATAGCATCTAAAGTAGAAATATTACTATCATAATGATCCCAAATACGCCAAATATGCCATGCATTTGTTAAGAAAAATGCATTATGTTCTTGTTCCACCCACAATTTTAGGAATCTTTCTTGTCGTTGCACACGAGTAAAGGTATCGTGTTTAGGATCTGAATATCGTAAATACGCTAAGGCATTATTACTATCTAAAGTTTGGTAACCACGTCGCAAATCAATATCTATATTGCCTTCTGCATCAATATGTTCCATCGGTTGTTCTACATAAATTTGCTGATTTCCTAACACATCATTAGTTTTCTTGAAGGCAGTTTGATTAACTACTACATAGTACGGGATTGAAATATGGAACATATCCTCAATTACAGCTTTAGTAAGTTCAATGCCTCCTTTTTCATAAATACTATTTAACATAGTCGCATCGGTTTGATCACGATTATCGATTTTACTATTACTTGGAATGCCGATAACGTCCATCGTTTTTTGATCAAGGTTTACAGATAATAGGAATAAACTATCACCTTGACTAGGATTATTGTCATCAGTGCCGATAACCAAAATATATAAAGGTTTATCTAAGCCTTTTTGCTCTACTGATACAGTATTTGCGTCCTGTTTATTTCCACTATCTGTCACGGCTTCAGTAGCTTCAGTAGTTCCTACAATTGCTCTATATGCATAAGATACACCACTATATATGCCATACCCTATCCCACCGAGCAAAGTGAAAACTACAACAATAGCCAAAATAACTCTAGGCCACTTCACAGATGGCTTTTGTTGACGTCTTTTTCTACGTCGACGAGCTCTTGCACGTTCACGTTCGTCCATATAAAAACTCCATTATTTACAAGATTTTAATACATCATTACGACCAAGAATGGTCAAAGGATAAATTGAAAGATGTTGCTCAATAAGGTGGTTAATAGTATTGTCAAAACCAAGCAATACAGCCTTATTTAGATCTTTTTTAGCCATCTTTCGAAGTTCATCAACACCTGGGAAAATCACGATTGGGTTCAATATAATCTGCTAAGAATATAACTTTATCTAATTTAGACATTCCCACCTTACCAGTTGTATGAACACGAATAGCTTCTAAAATCTCTGAATCGGTTATAGAGAACTCAAGTTTAGCTCGAATCATACCTGCTAATCCATGTAAAAGATTACCATTGGCTAATAATTCTTCATCAGCTTTGTAATTATTCTCCTTCACCAAATCTTGCATCTCTTTCAAAGGCATTTCTTTAGCACAATCATGTAGCAATGCCGCTAATCGTGCTTTTTCTACATCAACATTATAAAGTTTAGCCAACTGAGTTGCGGATTCAACAACACCTAGAGTATGCTTAAAACGTTTTTTCCCCATCCATTGGCTTACCCTATGCTGTATTTCATCAAACGATAACATCATTTATTCCTTCCCATATATATGGTTTTCTTCTATATAATCCACTACACATTTAGGCAACATATAACGAACTGTCTTTCCAGACCGTAAGCGCTCTCGTAAATACGTAGCAGACAATTTCATTTCAGGCACTTCCATAACATGTATTTTTTCACGTGCTTTAGATCCTAACTCATCCAAAGTAGAATCAATAGCACTTGATCCATCTGGCCTAGTAGCTCCAATAAAATGAACCTCATCTATAAGTTCATCTATAAATTTCCAAGTCGGTAATGCACGAATAGTATCAGTCCCTGCAATAAAGTAAAATTCAACAGTAGAACCATATAGTTTTTTTAAAATATTGAATCGTATCAACGGTATACGAAGGGCCTTCTCGGCGCATCTCTACATCAGAAATTTCAAAATTTGGATTATCCGAAACTGCGGCCGCCGTCATAGCATATCGATGATGACTATCAATCACATCATGTTGCTTATGTGGTGGAATACGAGCAGGTACAAAGATAACCTTTTTCTAAATTAAAAGCTTTCACAAGCCACCTCTGCAATCATTAGATGACCTAAATGAATGGGATTAAATGTTCCACCAATTATACCCTATGCGACGTTTATCTACCATAATGTGGTCACTCCCTTAATGACAATGACACAAATAATGATGAATATGAGCAATGCTTTTATATAGGATATCCATTCATATCGACCCTTTGGTGTTTGAATGTATCTATAATATGCTCTTATAAAATAATATAGTTTCTTCACGTCCGTACTTGGCCTTCTCCAAATACAAAATATTTATAAGATGTCAGAGCTTGTAACCCCATAGGGCCTCGAGCATGGAGTTTTTGTGTACTAATGCCAATCTCAGCACCAAAGCCAAACTCAAAGCCATCTGTAAAACGTGTAGATGCATTATGATACACAGTAGAGCAATCTACTAAATTCATAAACACATTAGCACGCATAGGTTCATCTGTGATAATAGCCTCAGAGTGATGTGTAGTATACCGATTCACATGATCAATAGCTTCTTCAAGATTTTCAACGATACGCACATTTAAGTCCATATCATTGTATTCTGTGCTGAAAGACTCTTCTGTTAAAGGAATTGTATTCTCCATATATTGGGCTACATCCTCATCACCATGAATACGAACACCATATTCTAGTAGTGCTATATTAAGGCGTGGTAAAAACTCTCTAGCCACAGCTTGATGAACTAGTAAGGTTTCCATAGAGTTACATACAGATGGACGTTGAACTTTAGCATTGACTGCAATTTCTAGAGCCATCTCTAAATCAGCAAATTCATCAACAAAGGTATGACATACACCGCTGCCAGTTTCAATAACAGGGATACTACTATCTTCTACAACACGACGAATAAGTCCAGCACCCCCACGTGGAATGATTACATCAATATATTCCCGTTGTTGTAAAAGTACTCCAACCAGATCTCGATCAAGCACCTCAACGAGTTGAATAGAGTCACCATTAATACCTAACGACTCTAAGGTATTCCGCATGATAGACACGATGATTTGATTCGTGTGAAATGCCTCCTTACCACCTCGTAAAATTGTAGCATTTGCTGTCTTTAAACAAAGAACACCTGCATCTATGGTTACATTAGGACGGGCTTCAAAGATAATACCAATTACACCAAAAGGTACGGATCGCTTTTCAATAATCAAACCATTAGGACGAGTGATTGTTTCTATAATGGAACCTACAGGACTTTCAAGAGCAGCCACTTGACGCACCCCTTCTGCCATTTGAGCAATGCGACTAGGTGTCAAAGTCAATCGATCTATCATAGTTCGAGGTAAATTATAGTCAACAGATTTTTCTAGGTCTAACTCATTAGCCGCCATAATTTCATCTGTTTGTGCTTCTACAGCATCAGCAATTGCTAACAATGCAGAATCTAAAGTTTCTTGATCGAGTTGGGCTAATTCAAAAGATGCCGTTTTAGCTCTCTGGCCCATATCTTTACAAATTTTTTCATACTGGTTCATAGGATTTCCTCAGTGTAATAAAACTAGATTATTACGATGTACAGCCTCATCATAGGTCGTATTAATACCCAGAATTTCGGCTATATCATTTGTATTGTGACCTTTAATCGCCTTCATATCATCAATACTATAATTAATAAGTCCACGACCAATTTCCTTATGATCATGATAAATGGAAATTGTATCACCAGGTCCAAAAGTCCCCTCTACTTCAATAATACCAGCGGGCAGAATGCTAGCACCCTTATCTAAAACAGCGCGAGCACATCCGTCATCAATCGTAATGGAGCCTTTTAATCGTTTACCAAAAGCTAACCAATGATGTTTACCAGATAAACTTGCATCATGGGCTTCAAAGAGTGTCCCAATTTGTTCACCCTTACATACACGACGAACAGAATCCTCTACTTCACCTGAGGTGATAACCATTGGTACACCAGAATTTGTTGCCATATGAGCAGCTTTAATTTTTGTATACATACCACCCGTTCCCATATTAGAACCAGCACCACCTGCAATAGCATAGGTTTCATCGTTAATTTCAGAAACAGTTTCTATCAAAGTAGCATCTGGATTAGTGGCTGGGTTAGCTGTATATAAGCCTTCAATATCTGACAAAATGATAAGTAAATCTGCATCTACAATACCTGCAACAGTAGCAGATAATGTATCGTTATCACCGATTTTAAATTCTTCGATAGCAACCACGTCATTTTCATTAATAATAGGAATAACGTTAAGTTGCAATAAAGTATGTAATGTATTACGCAAGTTAAGATAACTATGTCGTCCAGTACTATCCTCTTTCGTTAAAAGAATTTGCCCTACGGTTCGACCATATTCTCGAAACATGCGCTCGTACATATGAATGAGAATACCTTGACCTACTGCAGCAGCTGCTTGTTTTAATACGAGATCTCTAGGCTTTTCTTTAAAGCCTAAAGGGGCAAGACCTGCACCAGTAGCACCAGAGGAAACAAGAATAATCTCTTTACCTTGGTTAGCCAAATCTGATAATTGGCGCACTAATCTTTCAATACGCTCCAAATTTAAATGTCCGTTAGTGTAACAAAGCGTACTGCTACCAACTTTGACTACAATTCGTTTTGCATTAACGATGGCGCTGCGCATAGACTAACCTCCTAAGGTTGAAATTCTTAACTACGATGTATACAAATTTTTATGATCTACTAGATATAAAATTATTTTGGCAAAATGATTTTAGGTTCTTTTTTAGCTTTATATAAAACACCATTAAAAACCAATCACTTGAACTAATTCAGCGCCAAGCATATCTGCTAAGTCTTGAAAAATTGTCTTATCTTCAGGGACTATTATTATGTAATTTAACCTTAATAAGCTCACGTGCTGTAATCGCTGCACGAGCACTATCTATAACGCTATCCTCTAAACCATTTTTACCAATTTGGACAACCGGTGGTATTGTAGCCGCCAATGAACGTAAATACCATTTTTGTTTTCCTGTCATTATTACTCCTACTCTTGGAAAGTAAAGCGCTGATCGCCGATTACAACTTCATCACCGTCTTTACAGCCTTTTTCCTTCAATTTTGCATCAAGCTCCATAAAGCGCCAAATGCGTTGGAATCTACGAAGAGATTGATCATCGTCAAGATTTGTCATAGCTACTAATCGTTCAATACGTTTACCAGTAATGTAGAAAGCAGCATCATCACCACGAGTAATGACAAATTCTACATCTTGTTTTGCTTCGTATACAACTGTGTCATCATTTGCTTCAGGCTCTGGTTCGTAGTTTTCTACATAGTAGTAAGCTCGTTCCATAAGCTCTGACAAACCTTCACCACTTAAGGCGTTAATGAGAAATACTTCATAGCCTTTATCTTCAAAATATTTTTTTGTTTCGGGAATCGTCGTGTCATCAAAGACCATATCGATCTTATTGAGAGCTATAATTTGTTTCTTATTAGCCAATTTTTCAGAGTATTTACGTAACTCTTCATTAATCGCATCAAAGTCGACCTTAGGGTCTCGGCCTTCCATACCAGATACATCTAGAACATGAATTAAAATATTCGTACGTTCAACATGACGTAGAAAATTGTGACCTAGACCTACACCTTCACTAGCCCCTTCAATAAGACCCGGAATATCAGCCAAAACAAAGCTACGATCTCCAGAAATTGTAACTACCCCGAGTACTGGTGTTAGTGTAGTAAAGTGATACGCTGCCACCTCTGGTTGAGCTTTAGATACTTTTCGCAAAATACTAGATTTACCAACAGATGGATAACCTAATAAACCTACATCAGCTAATACTTTAAGCTCTAATTGTAACCAGAATTCTTCACCAGGTTCACCCTTTTCTGCAAAGGTTGGTGCACGGTTAGCACTAGTTTGGAATCGAGCATTACCACGACCGCCACGACCACCTTTGGCACTAACAAAGGTATCGCCATCGTTGACAAGGTCGCAAAAGATTTTTCCTGTTTCCTCATCTTTAATTACTGTCCCCAATGGAACTGGAATGATAAGAGGATCGGAACCTCGACCGTGCTTATTAGAGCTTTCACCATTACCGCCAGCTGGTGCCTTTAAACTGACGTTTATATCTAAAGTCTACAAGCGTATTAATATTCTTGTCAGCTTTAAAAACAACATCCGCACCTTTACCACCATCACCACCACTAGGGCCGCCATTTGGCACGTATTTTTCTCGACGGAAGCTGGACATACCATCCCCACCGTCACCAGCTTTAACAAAGACGCGCGCTCTATCTATAAACATAATTTAACTCCTATGCATTATTGCTGTAATAGCTCTAATGCTTTTTTAATTTGAATATCATCTAATGTACTAGATGGATGTACACCTTTTGGTAAATCGATTTCTACATCAGGTTTAATACCTGTTCCATCAATAACACGATCACTTGGCGTGTGGTACTTAGCAATAGTTACTTTAATTCCTTCATCATCTAAACTAGGGAAAATAGTTTGAACGGTACCTTTACCATATGTATTAGTACCTACGATAGTGCCTAATTTACGATCTTGAACAGCCCCTGCTATGATTTCTGATGCACTAGCAGAGCCCTTATTAACTAAAACAACCAATGGCATAGCTACATCAGGTCCATCTGACTTATAAGTATCCTTTTTACCTGATCGATTTTGTACTGTTACGAGTGTACCTGGAGGCATAATATAGTTAGATATCTTTTCAGTAGTAGATAATAAACCGCCTGGATTATCTCGTAGGTCCAAGACAAGGGCCTTCATACCTTGAGATTGAAGCTCTTTATATTGAGTGGCAAAATCTTCTGCGGTATTTTCTGCAAACTGACTAATACGAATATATCCAACTGTGCTAGTAAGCATTTTACTTTTAACAGTAGGCAAAACTATGGATTCACGAGTGATATCAAAATGCAACTTTTCACCATTACGTTCAATATCTAAAGATACGAGTAGTACCAGCTTCGCCACGAATACGAGAAGATGCTTCCTCTACCGGAATTTCAGTAGTGGATTGTCCATCGATAGCAATAATGTGGTCTCCAGGTTTAATTCCAGCTTTAAAAGCTGGTTGGTCTTCCATTACGCTAACTGCATATAGACCTTTATCATCAGTACCAAGAACCATACCAACACCAGCATATGTTGCAGATGTTTGCATTTTCATGGATTTATATTCTTCTGCATTTAAATAAACACTATGCGGTTCTCCCAAAGAGTCAATTAACCCCTTTAGCATACCATCATAAAGGGTACTTTTAGCCATAGGTGTCATAAAACTTGACTCGCAGTATAATAGGCTATAAATAATCTTGGTAGCCCCCAGAATGAACCGGAAAGATACCAAAATGTAAGCCACATAATAACAATGCCAGAGCCTATATATTTCAATAGACTCCATAACACTGTACGTGTATCAAATTTCATATTATAAATATCCCATAGGATCCACAGGATCCCCACTTATACGAACTTCAAAATGTACATGTGGCCCTGTACTATTACCTGTGCTACCAGCATAGGCAATAACTTGACCCTTACCTACATCTTGCCCTTCAGAGACAGCAAGTTCAGAATTATGTCCATAAAGAGTAGACATGCCATTACCATGATCGATAACTACGGCATAACCATAGCCACCCATCCAACCCGACCAAGCAACAGTACCACCATCTGCAGCATGAACAGGTGTACCTTCATCAACACCAATATCAATGCCAGAATGATAAATTGTAGTGCCCCAAATCGGATGTGTACGATAGCCATATGGAGAGGTAATTTCACCACTTACAGGCCACCCAAGTTGACCAGACCCTTGTACCCAAGAGTAAGTTGGTGAAGATTGTTGAGCCGCTGCTGCAGCACGAGCAGCGGCACGCTCTGCTTGACGTGCTTTCAATAACGCTGTAATCTGTGCAGAAGATGCATTTAATTCTTCTACTGCTTGCATTGCTGTAGCACGATCATTTTGAGCCTTTTGAAGAACTACCTCACGTTCTTTTTCTTCTTTTGCTCTATTTCAGCTCGTTTTGCCGCAGCTGCTTTTTCAAGCTCAACTAGTTTTGCGCGAGACTGTTCTAGTGCTTGCTTTCGAGCCGCTATTTCAGCGCGCTCTTTTTGATTTCCTCAATTAATTTAATATCAGAATCAATAATTCGTTTTAAAATTTCTAAACGATTAGCAAAGTCTGTAAAATCTTTAGATCCAATAACTACATCTAAGTAACTTAAAACGACCATTAATATAAATATCACGTACACGCTTATAAAATACGGCTTCTCGCCCTTCTAGTCGCTTTTGTGCTTCAGCAAGTAATTTTTCATTCACTGTAATATCATTTTCAACAGCTATACGTTGTTGTTGAATAGAATCCAATTGTTGCTGAGCCTGACGTAATTGTTCTTCGATTTGACGTAACTGTTCGGATACACTGACTATTACAGTTTCAGCATCTGCCTTTTTAGCATTTTGTTGATTAACTTGTTGTTGAATTGAATCAGTTGATTTGTTAAATCTTCGTCCTCTGCAACGATGTATAATGGTGTTCCCAATACCACTATACCAGTCAAAATTGCCGCTACGAAGCGAGATTTAAATATACTATTATTCATAAACATTACACCTTCATGTATTGTTTCAAAGAAATAGTACTACCAATAGCACCTACTACTATGCCGCCACCTAAGATATAAAGGGCTACATCATAGAAGAATGGGAACATTGGTACTAAAGGGAAGAATGCTAATGATTCAGAAACTTCCATTGTGATGAAGTGATAAAATTCACCAACGCAAAGAACGGCAATGATAGCACCAATTAAGCCTAACAACATGCCTTCAATCAAAAATGGCCAACGAATAAATCCATTAGTAGCACCTACATATTTCATGATTGCAATTTCTTTACGACGTGCGAATACAGTCAACCGAATTGTATTTGAAATGATGAATAGTGTTGCAGCTGCTAGGAAAGCAATCAATACAATCCCACCAATACGAATTACTTGCGTAATGCGGAAAAGCTCTTCTACAATATCTTGACCATAGTGTGTACTTTCTACGCCTTGGAATGTCGTAGCTAATTTTGCAGTTGCTTTTACATCGCTAGGATTATCAAAGGTTAACACATACGAGTTAGGCAACGGATTTACATCACCTAAAGCATTCACCAATTGTTGCTGATCACCAAGGCGTTCTTTGAACTCCTTCATAGCTTGCTCTTTATTAACAAATTCTAAATGCTTTAAGTTAGGTATAGCCTTAATTTGCTTTCCTACTGCCATAATTTGATCAGTTGTTAAGCCATCCTTTAAGTAAATACTTAACTGTACTTGATTTTCTAGACTGGATGCCATGTTATTCAAATTAATGACACCACAAAGGAATACACCGAGCATAAATAAGGATAAAGCCACTGTAGAAATGGACGCTAATGTCATAAGTCCATTACGTTTCATAGACTTCAGTGCTTCTTTAAAATAGTATTTATCGTTCTAGGCTTCATTAATTTCTGCACCTCTCATATTATCACTTTGAACACGGCCGTCTTTTAAACGAATAACGCGTTTATTCAAGTATGAAACAAGATCCATATTATGGGTAACCATAATAACGGTAGTGCCGAAATTGTTAATATGCTTAAACAATTCAACAATATCCTTACTAGTATCAGGATCAAGGTTACCAGTAGGTTCATCAGCAATTAATACTGTTGGGCGATTAACAATTGCACGCGCAATAGCAACACGTTGTTGTTCCCCGCCAGAAAGATCCTCTGGTAAGTCATTAGCCTTCTCAGATAAACCAACAAGGTCTAATACATGACTCACCTTTTCTTTAATGATTTTTGGTTTTTCTTCAATAACTTCAAGAGCAAAAGCAATATTCTCTGCTACCGTTTTATTAGGCAATAATCGGAAGTCTTGGAATACAACGCCAAGCTTTCTCCGCAATTTAGGAATTTTACTGCGCTTCATACGCGTAACATCAAAGTCATCAACAATGACAGTACCAGCATCTGGCACTACCTCATGTGTTAATAACTTAAATAATGTTGATTTCCCTGCACCACTGTGACCACAAACGAGAACAAATTCACCATCGTTAATGGTTAAACACACATCGTCTAATGCAACAGAACCATTATCATAGACTTTACTAACATTCTTAAATTCAATCATGGGATCCCCTTTGATTATTTACGAGCGATTACACGTTTTACGGCTTCTACAATATCATTGGCAGTTAAGCCATACTTTGCCATTAGTTCTTTTGGTGTTCCACTCTCCCAAAATGTATCTTGGACACCAACGAATTCCATAGGTACAGGCTTATTAGATACTACTACTTCAGATACAGCAGAACCGAGGCCACCAATAATATTATGTTCTTCAGCTGTAACGATAGCACCAGTTTCCGCAGCGGCTTTTATAATTGCTTCAGCATCAATAGGTTTAATAGATGCCATATTAATAACACGTGCAGATATATTAGATTCAGATAAAGTTTTAGATGCCTCTACAGCAGGTCCAACTAATGCACCACAAGCAATAATTGTAACATCAGAACCATCTACCAAAATAGTAGATTTACCTGGCACAAATGAGTAGCCTTCTGTTGTTACATCATCTACACCAGCACGCCCCAAACGAACGTATACTGGGCCGTTATAAGATGCAGCCCATTCGATAACAGCCTCTGTTTCACGCTCATCAGCAGGCACCACTACAGTCATATTTGGCAATGTACGCATACAGGAAATATCCTCTAAACTTTGGTGCGTTGCACCATCCTCACCAACAGTAATGCCCGCATGTGTAGCACATACTTTCACGTTTAATTTAGGATAGCATACAGCATTGCGAATTTGTTCAAATGCACGTCCTGTAGCAAACATGGAGAAAGATGATACAAATGGAATCTTACCTGCCGCTGCAAGTCCAGCACCAACAGAAATCAAGTTTTGCTCTGCAATACCTACGTTAAAGAAACGTTCCGGGCACACAGCTTTAAATGTATCTGTTTTAGTAGATTTGGATAAATCCGCATCTAGTACGATAATATTAGTATTCTCTTTACCAATGCGAGCTAGCGCATTACCATATGCTTCACGTGTTGCTTTACCCATTATTGCACCCCCATAATTTCATTAACAAAGGCTACACCTTGCTCTTCACTTGGTGCTTTACCATGCCAGCCTGCTTGACCTTCCATCTCTTCAACGCCTTTACCCTTTACAGTATGCATGATAATACATGTTGGGCCTTCTGTGAAAGCTTTCGCAGTTTCAATAGCATTATGAAGCTCATCAAGGTCATGACCATTAACTTCAATAACATTCCAATTAAAAGCTTTGAACTTTTCTGGAATTGGTAATGGAGAAAGAACTTTAGTAATATCACCATCAATTTGAAGACCGTTAAAATCGACAAAAGCTGTCAAATTATTCAGTTTATAAAAGCCAGCAAACATTGCAGCTTCCCACACTTGACCTTCTTCAAGCTCACCATCACCAAGAATAGAGTATACACGGTAATCTGCATTATCAATTTTGCCTGCCAATGCCATACCACAAGCCGCAGAAATGCCTTGTCCTAAAGAACCTGTAGACATATCTACACCTGGTGTGTGTTTCATATCAGGATGGCCTTGTAACATATGATTAATTTTACGTAAGTTCAAAAGTTCTTCTTTAGGGAAATAACCTTTTTCAGCCAATGTAGCGTATAGTGCAGGCGCTGCATGACCTTTAGAAAGGACAAAACGATCTCTATTAGGAGCTTTTGGATTTGCTGGATCTACATTCATCTCAACATAGTACAACAAGGCCATCACATCGGCGATGGATAATGAACCACCTGGGTGACCGGATTTCGCTGCCGTTACAGACTGTACAATACCAACGCGAATAGCTTTTGCCTTCTCTTGAACTAATTGTTTAACATCTTGTGTTAATGTAGCCATAGAGACCTCACTTTCTGGATAAAATCCAATATATTAATAATCTTTAAGTAATGAAATAGCAATTTCTGCATTGCGTTGGGAATCTACACGCAATGATTCAATGCGATCATAAGATGCTTGATACTCCTCACGAGAATTCAACAATTTATGACACCATTGATATAAGGCTTCTTCACGCAAATGAGTCATTGTGCCAATAGGCTCTTGACCAATCATATGTAAAAAGCTTGTAATTTTAGGATCATAGGAAATACCAATAACTGGTTTTCCCATTAAAGAACTAAAAACTAAAGCGTGAAGACGTATACCAATCATGAGGTCCACATTTCCAGATAATGACACTTGTTGCTCTGTAGAGAACGGACCTTCTAGCACAATAGCGCCATTCGGCATATAGCTGGCAATGATCTTAGCCTCTTTTGTATCCTCAGGATGTGACATAGGAATAAAGATAATTTCCACATTATCTTGTTCTTGTAATCTGCTCAATACATTAGCTAAGGATTCTCTATACTCTGTATCCTCTTTCCAACTACGAACCGCCACACCAATTCGTTTACGTTGTTCATCTGCTTCAGATATTTTAGATATATACCCTTTCAGAATATGAGAGCCAATTGAAAGATCTGCTGGTTGCATGGCCAATACCGCATCTGCAGTAACTTCTACATCTTCAATTCCCAAAGAAACTAGTTCATCCTTTGAAATAGAATCTCTAACTGTAATAGTATCTACAAAACGCAATACAAATCCAACGGCACGACGTGTTGATGAACGATTTAAAGGACCAATACCTTGGGAGTATAGCATTACTTTTTTCCCAAGCAACTTTGCTAACGCCATAATACTTAAGTAATAGTAAGTATTGCGAATACTAGTAGCATCTTGTAATAAACTACCACCACCACTAATAACAAGATCCGAATGAGCAATTGCTTTTAAGATACCCAATGCAGAAAATGTACCTACAGCATTAATATTATGCTTTTTACTAGTCTCTTTAGGATTACCAGAAATTACAGTAATATGTGCATCAGCCTCTTCTTTACGAATAGCATCGATAATAGCACAAAGCATGGCCTCATCACCAGCATTACCAAAGCCATAATAACCAGAGATAACAATATTACTCATGGTCAACCTCCCTAGCTTGGAACCATTGTGTTACGTACATCATAAACCGTACTGCGATGATAAGAAGCACTCCAAAAAGGGCGCCAATTAACAAACCATCATAACCACGCATGATGGACATGAACACTGGCGTTCTAAGATGACAGAAGGTTTCAACCATCGAAGCAATGCCAATAACACCAGCTAGAGTTAACAAGAAATGAATTACTGTAGGCCACTTACGCATGAACGCAAAGGTAGCTAGCATTAAAGCAGGATGACCAATAATGAACTCTTTTTCACGCGGTCTCGCATACATTGTATTTTCAAGAAAACGACGTAGCATAAGTTCAAAGCCTGGTACAGGAACACCTGCAGTGTGTCCACTACGGCCAACAAATACCCATACTGCACCACCAAGTGCTGCTATTATAAAGAATACATATAATTTAACATCCATAGTTAAGAATTCCACTACAAATGTTTTCGCTTCTTCTTTGGAATTAATCATGCGGCCGTTCCACAATGGGAATCGTTGAAGGTACGCAATAATAACTAAAATAATTGGCAGAACAAAGGTCAACTTAACACCTCTAAAGAGAGCAAACTCCATAAAGAATTTCGTATTGCCCAATAAAGATGCGATATACATTCCGCCAATAGCAGCAAATAATGCAGCAATTACAAGATATAATAAGGCAAGAATCGTAGACTTAATGGCACCTAATGGACGTGCACCATCATAACGGCGCCACTCTTCCATCAAGCGTATCATAGCACCTACAGGAGCCATAATAGCACTAGATAGAGCCCATATTTGAGTAATTAAGGTACCACTTGTAAGAATAAATACAACAATGGATGCCAAAGAAATGCCAAAAAAGGCCACAAGTTGCGTATGCTTAGACATTGGTAACATCATTTGTAGAACATATACAAAAAGTGCTATAGCCCCGATCATTGTAATAACTACTAATAATGGATTTGGTGTATAAGCAGGATAAATATCCGCTGGACCAAATTCATAACCTTTTACAGCCAATTTCTCTGTAGCTATGTTAATATAGTTGATTGTAGTCTGTAAAACAGTTTCATTATTTATACCTGTTTCATACATCGGAAACAAGTTAAAACGAATATTTCGCTCTATATCACTAATGTAAAAGCGTTGTGCCGCTTCTTCAGGGGTAATTTTCTTTAACTCCTCTTTAGCGATAGTATACACACGACCTACACTATAATTATTTTTGGCCGCCATTTCCAATAAACCTTGTTGTGGCTCATACTGCAACTGATTTACAGCTTCGATACCAACTAGTGGAATATGGTTTTTATTTAGTAATGCTAATGTTTCATCCGTTAAATTAGGTGCACCTAGAGCTTCTTTACCAGCAAAAATCATCCCTGTTACATGAGGAATGCCTTCAAGTCGTTTAAATACATATTGAATATCTTCAGATGTTACGTTTCTATAGTTTGTTGGACGAACGATAACATTGAAACCACGATCTGCAACCTCTTGTGCTTGCAACTTTGAAATACCAAGATTCATCTTTGCATAGCTATCTGCTGTTGCACCATACAATTCAAGAACAGGACCAATACTTGTATTAAGCTCTTTCACCTTGTCCTTGCCAATACGGTGGTATAAATCCTCTCGAATTTCTTTATAATAACCTTCTTTACCTGAAATTAATGCCACATAAGTCGCCCCAGGTTTAATCGCAGCGCCATTAACACGAACAGAGTCCATCTCTTCAGAGCTTAATACTTTAACTTGGCCCGCATCTTTTGCTTTTTCTAACGTGCGATCATAAATAGCAAAAGCAGTCACACCAGCATTATGTAATGCATCAAAAGCTTCTTGTTGACTACGCTTTTCAAAGGCGCTGGCTCGTAAAACTGCATCATAGTTCTACAATATTTTCAATATGATTTTGAGATTTTTCAATCTGATGGCGTTCAAATACTAAGTATAAGGAAGATAAAAGACCTATAATAATACAAAGTATAAGAATCCATGAGTACTTACTTTTTTGTGCGTTCCGATGATTCACGACAAATCCTTTCTAGTTGAGTACAGGTTTAACTTTAATGAGAATTTCACCATTATCAACAGTTAAACTTTCCGCTTTTACAGGAATTGGAAAATTGTTAAAGTCATAAATTTGAGTACTTTCTAACACATTAGATGTCATACCAGGAATTGTAGCACCATTTATGGTGAACTTTTTAGGTGAAAACAATAATGTATTGCCCTTTAACTCTAAATTCCCATCTAATTTAACATCCCCTTTAAACACCATGCCTACATTCATTTTACCGGTTAGGCTGATATTATCTTTACTAATGTCAACTTGTACGTCTTGAATATCACTACCTGCTTCATTACTTAAGAAAGTCCCTAAATCAGCTTTATTAATAGTCCCATCAATACTAGCATTCCCAACACTAACGATATCAATTTGTTGACTAGCTAATAAAGAAATTGGATTAACAAGAATTTGTTTTAGCATCAAATCGAAGCTAGCAAAATTCAATTTACCCAGTTTAATATTCTCCAAAGTGCCATAAACACGATCCACCTCACCATATAAAATTTTGAAAGCAGGTTGAGCCTCAACATTTACTGTTTGAGCCGTTGGTTTCAATGTTTCATTTAATTGACTTTCAATACGAGAGCCAATAAAAGATGGTAATAAAAATTGGGATGCCACTACAAGAGCAATAATTAGCACTAATAGGAATAGTAAAAACTTTTTCATAGTATCTCCTAAATTGTTAAGTTAGCCTCTTTTTTTAAGAAACCTTCGATAAATGGGTCTAAGTTGCCATCCATAACAGCTTGAACATTACCAGTTTCTACACTAGTACGATGATCCTTAACAAGATTATATGGATGGAATACATAGGAACGAATTTGACTCCCCACTCAATTGCTTGGTAGGTACCTCCAATCTGTTCTTTAAGTTCAGCTTGCTTTTCGAGCTCTAACTCAAATAGTTTCGCCCGTAACAAACGTAAAGCTTGTTCTCTATTCTGCATTTGAGAACGTTGTGTTTGGCATTGTACTACAATACCTGTTGGCTTATGGGTCATACGAACAGCAGAATCGGTTTTATTAATATGCTGACCACCAGCGCCACTAGCACGATATGTATCAACTTGAACGTCTTTCATATCGATATTAATTTCTACAGTATCATCGATTTCAGGCATTACATCGACAGCAGCAAATGATGTGTGACGTCGAGCCGCAGCATCAAATGGTGAAATACGAACGAGACGATGTACACCTTTCTCAGACTTCAAGTAACCAAAGGCATTTTCACCTTTAACAAGGAATGTAGCAGATTTTATCCCTGCTTCATCACCAGGTTGTTCATCCATTAACTCGATGGAGAAGCCAGATTTTTCAGCCCAGCGCAAGTACATGCGAATTAACATAGAACACCAATCTTGTGCCTCAGTCCCACCAGCACCAGCATGAAATGTTAAAATAGCATTATTTGCATCATATTCACCACTTAACAATAAAAGTACTTCTTGCTTTTCCAAGGTTTCTTCTATTTGCTTAACATATTCCTTGATTTCACTCTCCATGGAGAGGTCATCTTCATCTATAGCCATTTCAAGCATCATATTAGCATCTTCAATATCACTAACAAGTTGCTTATAGCTTTCTACAGCATTTTTTAGTTGTGTGGCCTCTTGAGAAATCTCACGAGCTTTATCTGGATTATCCCAAAATGTAGGATCACTCATCTGTACATCAAGTGTAAATATTCGGTCTTCCTTCTGAGCGATGTTAAAGTGAATCCCTCATCCCATAAATACGTTCTTCTAGATTAGAAATAATCGGTTTTAAATCTTCTAACAATTTATGTTCACCACCTTTAGTTAATTAGCTCTATTACATCAATAAACTATTACCTTAACAAAATAGAAAAATGGCTGTTGCCCAGTGGAAACCTTTGAGCAACGTGCCATTCACAAATCTTAATCTATGTTTTGTGGCTCCAACACATCTTCATGATGGGATTGTGCACCTTCTAAGTGATCAACTGGTTCTTCGATTTCTTGAATCAATTGTGCACGAATTTTGTATAATGCCATGATTGTCTCATCTTGAATAGCTGCAATCATGTTTTGGAACATATCAAAAGCTTCAAACTTATATTCTACCAACGGATTCTTTTGACCATATGCACGGAGGCCAATACCTTCTCGTAGCATATCCATATTATCCAAATGTTCCATCCATTTATTATCAACAACGCGCAACATAATCGCCTTTTCAAGTTGACTAAACATAGCCTCTCCAAGCATATCAACGCGATCTTGATACTCTTCATGAGCAATTTCTAATAAGCGTTCTAATAAGTCTTGACGACTATATTCTTCCATATCTTGAGAAGACATAATCTCCTCTGTTAAGAAATATTGACTTAAATGTTTATAGAGACCTTCATAATCCCATTCTTCTGGATAGAGCTTTTCATCAGCATAAGCATCTACAGATTCGGTAACAAGCTTGTCAATCATTTCATTAATTGTTTCACGCAAGGATTCGTTACGTAAAATACGACGTCGTTGTTCGTATAATACTTCACGTTGTTGATTCATAACATCATCATACTCAAGTACATATTTACGAATATTATAGTTATGATCCTCTACTTTCTTTTGAGCACGTTCAATAGATTTAGTAATCAAAGAATGCTCGATAGGTTCATCCTCTTCCATACCAAGTTTATCCATGATACCTGTAATATTGTCAGCACCAAAGATACGCATTAAGTCATCTTCTAATGATAAGAAGAATTGAGAAGAACCAGGATCCCCTTGACGACCAGCACGTCCGCGTAATTGATTATCGATACGTCGGCTTTCATGGCGTTCTGTCCCCAAAATTGCTAAACCACCTAGTTCTGGCACACCTTCTCCAAGAGTAATATCTGTACCACGACCAGCCATATTAGTAGCGATTGTTACCATTCCCATTTGGCCAGCAGCTGCAACGATTTCTGCTTCTTGTTCATGATGTTTAGCATTCAATACTTTATGAGGTACACCTGCACGCAACAACATGTCTGAAAGTTCTTCAGACTGTGTAATAGATGTAGTACCAATCAAAATAGGTTGCCCTATTTGATGCCGTTCTACTGCATTTCGTACTACAGCACGATATTTAGCAGCTTTAGTTTTGAAAATTTGATCAGGCAAATCCAACCGGATTAAAGGCTTATTTGGTGGAATTGGTATAACCTCTAATCCATAAATATCGATAAATTCTTTTTCCTCTGTTTTAGCAGTACCTGTCATACCTGATAATTTATCATACATACGGAAATAGTTCTGGAAATGTGACAGATGCTAAGGTTTGGCTTTCGCGTTCAACTTTCAAACCTTCTTTAGCCTCAATAGCCTGATGCAAACCATCAGAGTAACGGCGTCCAAACATCAAACGGCCCGTAAATTCATCGACGATAACAACTTCACCATCTTTAACTACATAGTCTGTATCACGATGCATCATAGCATAGGCACGCAAAGAAGCACCAAGCAAATGATTCAACTCGATATTTTCTGCATCATATAGGTTTTCAACACCAAGCATTTTTTCAACCTTTGCGATGCCAGAATCTGTAGGGGCAATAGTTTTTTGTTTTTCATCGATAACATAGTCTTCATCTTTTATAAGGTGAGGAACAATTTTAGCCAATTTATAATAATTATCAGTGGAACGTTGACCAGGGCCTGAGATAATTAATGGTGTTCTTGCTTCATCAATAAGAATGGAGTCTACTTCATCCACAATGGCATAATTCAATGGTCGTTGTACCATTTGAACAACATCGGTTACCATGTTATCGCGTAAATAGTCAAAACCAAACTCATTATTTGTACCATATGTAATATCACACGCATAGGCTTCTTTACGTTGATTAAAGTCAAGATTAGCCACAATAAGGCCCGTGGAAAGTCCTAAGAAATTATATAAACGTCCCATTTGCTCGCTATCACGAGTCGCCAAATAATCATTTACTGTTACAACGTGTACACCCTTACCGGTCAATGCATTCAAATATACGGGCAATGTAGCTACTAATGTTTTACCTTCACCAGTACGCATCTCCGCGATATTACCATTATGCAGGCAAATGCCCCCCATTAACTGTACATCGAAATGACGCATGCCTAAAACGCGTTTAGATGCTTCACGAACTACAGCAAATGCTTCTGGCAATAGGTCGTCTAACGTTTCCCCTTTTTGCAAACGACGTTTAAACTCATCAGTTTTTGCCACTAAGTTAGCATCACTTAATTTAATATAATTAGGTTCAATTTCATTAATATGATCTGCAATAGCACGCATTTTTAATTTCTTTTGCGTTATTATTGCCTAATAGCCTTTGTAAAAAGCTTAACAAACAAATCACTCCTCTACGGGACATCTTACATTATTTTATCTAACTTTATTATA
>BNJU01003866.1_pt1 | contig 138907 bp, 164 predicted proteins | sample 8539281 | NCBI WGS metagenome assembly BNJU01 (sample SAMD00202456, study PRJDB9452) | human saliva metagenome | isolation source: human saliva | place: Japan | reverse complement strand
GTTCGCAAAGGAAAAACCCTTGCCAAACCATCACAAGAGCAAGCAAGAGGGATAAAATCTGTCTCTTTGCTTTCATGTTCTTCTTCTCCTCAAAAACAAAAAAATTAAATATATTTGACGATTAGTTACTTTTAACATATAGATTCAATATTTTTCAACATAAAGAAAAAGAATATTGTAGAATAAAAATTATCATAGAAGAAATTGATTTAATAACAATGGATTATAATTTTTTTATAATTCTTCTTCAATTCGCCATAGTGTGATTTCTCTATTTATGAAAAAGGAGAAAATAATTCGAGAGAATAGAGAAGAAAAATGCATTCCGACTTTATGGATATTCAGTTTAAATCGTGCTACCATTTGTACGTATCTTGCTGATAGAGAGGGATAAGCTATGGGTAAAAAAAGCTAAAATATATTGTCGGCATTTTGATTATCGGCGTACTGCTGTTTTTCGTATTTTTGCGGCTCACAAAGCCGAAAGGAAGAAGTGGAAGCAAAAGCGCTGCCGACTGTCACGACCATTTCCATGGAAAAAGGGAATATTTCCGTAAAAGAAGAGCTTCTCGAGAGATTTCCGCGAAACGAGCAGTTCGTTTTAATCAGTAAGATTTCCGGAGAGGTTTTGAGATTTATAAGGAAAAATGGAGCGGAAGTCAAAAAGGGGAAGAAGATCGCTCTTTTAGATAACCAAAAGCAGATTGATGCGGCAAAGTACAGTCTGGAGCAGGCGAGGGCTCAGGCACAGGTGGCGTCGGACAGCCGGGACAGGCTGGCAGCACTTAGGGATTCGGGCGATATTTCCGTACAGGATTTTGAAACGGCGAATGCACAGGCGAAGGCTATGGATGCACAAGTTAAGGCGGCTAAGCTGAATTATGACACACAGCTTGAGTTTGCATCGATCACAGCGCCTGCAGACGGCATTTTACAAAACAGCATCCTGGTGCAGGGCGCCTTTGTTCCGCAAGGAACACAGCTTGGCACGCTTATGGGATCCGGTGCACAGCAGCTGAACTTCTTCGTTACGGAAGAGCTGGTAAAAAAACTGCAGCTTGGGCAGGGAGTCGTTGTGGAAAAGGGGGAAAGGAGAGCCATACCGGTTCCATCACGGAGATTTCTTCTGTCCTGGTTCCGCAGACCGGACTCTATCCGGTTAAGGCGAGCGTGGAAAACACAGCTTTTCCGGAGGGCTCCAAGGTGAAGCTGAGTCTCATAAAGGACAGTCGCTCCGATGTGGAGACCCTTCCTGTTAATGTGATTTATTACGAAAATGAAGAGGCCTTTGTTTACATTTTTGAGAGGACAGAGGGAGAGGAAGGGGTTCTTCGTAAGAAAAAGTTGGAGCTTGGGCTTATGGGAGAGGAGAAGGTCGAGATTCTTTCCGGTTTAAGTCCGGATGATCAAGTAGTTTCCTCCTGGAATAATGAGATGTATGACGGAGCCAAGGTGAGATTGCAGGCTGAATCCGGAAAAGCAGGGCAGACAAAAGATGAACCGGTGCAAAAAGAGTCTGTAACAGAAAGCACAAAAGAGTCTGTAAAAGAAGAAAAGGGGTAGAAGCGGATGATATCGATTACGAAATTGGTTCTGCGCCGCCCGGTTTCGACTTTCCTTGCGGTGCTTTCACTCGTGTTTTTTGGCTTTATTGCCTTTACGACCATGAAGATGGAATTGCTCCCGGACATGAATTTTCCCTACATGATTGTTACCACCGTTTATCCCGGTGCTTCTCCCGAGGATGTGGATGAGCTTATTTCCAAACCGGTTGAAGAAGAGGTTTCTCTCCTTTCCAATGTGCAGGAGGTGCAATCCCGTTCCATGGAAAATCTTTCCATGGTCATCATTCGCTACCGTTACGGCACAAACATGGATAAAGCCTATGACAATTTAAAAAAGAAGCTGGATGTTTTAAAGGCGAGTCTTCCGGAAGATGCCGAGGATCCCTCTTATGTAGAGTTTGATATCAATGCACAGCCCGGCATGGTTCTTGCCGTTTCGGATAAGACGAAGGGAAATCTCCATAATTATGTGGAGAACAGGATAGAGCCCGAGCTGGAGAAGCTTTCTTCGGTTGCGTCCATTTCTTTGTCCGGCGGTCAGGCGGAGTATGTTCGCGTGGAGCTGTCGGAGGAGAAACTCGCCCAGTATCATTTGACCATGGAAAATATTATCCAGATGATCAAAGTCTCCGACTTTACCTATCCTGCCGGAAAGACAAACTACGGGAAGCAAAATCTGTCCCTTAGCGTATCGCAGGATTATTCCACGATTGAGAAATTAAAGAACCTGCCTCTTACCACGGGGACCGGAAGTACTTTATACTTAAGGGATCTTGCGACTGTAGGTTCAGCGCTGGAAGAAGAGAACAGCATCGGACGATTTAATGGGGAAAATACCGTCAGCCTGAGTTTAACGAAGTCACAGGCTGACTCGGATATAGGGATGAGTCAGGATGTAAAAGCGGTTATCAAGGACTTGGAAGCGCGGAATCCGAATCTTTCCATCCATATTATTCAGGACAATGCGGACAGCATTAAATCCTCCCTTTCCAGTGTTTTTCAGACCATGATTATGGCGGTGGTGATTTCCATGGCCATCATTTTCTTTTTCTTCGGAGACTGGAAAGCGTCTCTTATTGTGGGCTCTTCCATTCCGATGGCGATTCTCGGTGCCATTGTCTTTATGTATGCCATGGGCTACAGCATGAATATGCTGACTCTGTCCGCTTTGGTACTGGGCGTGGGCATGATGGTGGATAATTCCATCGTTGTTTTGGAGGCGTCTTTCCGTGCGATGGACGAGGTTCAGGAGGAAAGAAGGTCGAGGAGGGAAGCGGCGATTTCCGCAGTGCGGATTGTAGGAGCTTCAGTCTTCGGCTCCACCCTCACCACCTGTGTGGTTTTCCTCCCGCTCGGCTTTTTAAAGGGAATTTCGGGACAGTATTTTAAGCCGTTGGGCTTTACGATTGTCTTTTGTATGTTGGCATCTTTGCTTTCTGCAATTACGATTGTCCCGCTCTGCTTTACTCTCTATAAACCGAAGGAAAATGAGAAAGCGGTGGCTTATCGAGCCGTACGGAGTTTGCAGGATTCCTACAGAGAAGTGATTGGGCGTTTTTTACGGCATAAGAAGCCGGTGGTTTTGGGTACCTTCCTTATCCTTCTTTTGTCTCTGTTTCTTGCGACGCAGATTCAGTCTGAACTGATGCCTGAGATTGACAGTGCAACCGTACAGATTTCCATTACCCAAAAGCCCGGTTTAAATACGGAAGAAAAGAAGAAGACGATTTTGGAAATAGAGGAAATGGTGTCGAAGGATCCGGATGTGGAACGCTATACCACCATTTCCGGAGGGGGAGAAGGGTTTTCCGCCTTGTACGGATCAAACGGCACGAGTACCGTGACGGCGTATCTGAGGAAGAAACGCTCCATGTCTACAAAAGAAAAGGCCAAGACTTGGGAGAAGCTCCTGGAAACAAGGCCGAATGAGGTGATTTCGGTAAAATCCGTAAGTGATGCCAATTTCGGGGCAAGTGATGAGGATGTCAAGACAACGGAGGGTTATGAGGTCACTTTAAAAGGATCGGACTTGGATATTCTACGAGAAAAGAGCAATGCTATTGTTACGGAAATGCAAAAAATGGATAGCCTTACCGGAATTCATTCCAGTCTGGAAAATGCCGCTCCGCTCTTAAAGGTGGAGGTCGATCCTTTAAAGGCTGCGGCAGAAGGACTTAGCCCCGTTGTGGTCGGACAAAGCCTGAATACGATTTTGGCCGGAAAATCGGTTATGAAAATGGACTTAAACGGAGAAAAGGCGGATGTTCGGGTGGTATATCCGAAGGACAGCTATGACACCCTCGAAAAGCTGAAGAATATTCGTTTTTCCACAGCAAGTGGCGGTATCGTTTCCTTAGACAGTATCGCTACGGTCAAATTCACGGATTCCCCGGCAAGTATTCTTAGGGAAGATAAGAAATACCAAGTGAGCATCTCTGCACACTATACGGAAAAGGCGGATAAAAATACGAAGAAGGAAGTGGATAAGCTGGTGGACTCGTATCTTGGAGAGGATTTGCAGATATCCGAGAGCTTAAGGACACAAAATATGAGAGAAGAGTTTACCGACCTCTTCCGTTCCATTGCCATTGCAGTCTTTTTGGTCTTTGTTGTGATGGCGGGACAGTTTGAGTCCTTACGTTTCAGCTTCATGGTTATGACTACAGTGCCTTTCGCTATGATTGGGTCCTTTGGACTGCTTTGGCTCTTTGATGCGACCATTTCCATGACTTCTCTTCTCGGCTTTTTAATGCTGGTCGGGACAGTAGTAAACAACGGAATTCTCTACGTGGATACCGTAAATCAATATCGAGAGGAAATGCCGCTTGAAAAAGCCATAGTGGAAGCCGGAGCAACAAGACTCCGTCCTATCCTCATGACGACTCTTACGACCGTTCTTTCTATGGTACCGATGGCGATGGCTATCGGGGAAAACGGAAAGCTTATGCAGGGACTGGCTCTTGTTGATGTGGGAGGACTGACTGCGTCCACTCTGCTTGCGCTTCTCCTCCTTCCGGTGTATTACAGGATAATGTACGGGCGAAAGAAAACACCAAATCTTCACAGTATTGCTATAGAAATGTAAAAAGTAAGATGAAACTGTATGCTATAGTAGAGGGCGACAGAGTGGAGATTTCTTTCAGGTAAAGAGTTTAGATACGAGAGACACTTTAGTTGAATGTAAGAAGCAATTCTGTTTAGTGAATGAATGTATCTTGGTTTTTGGAGGATAAAATGAAGAAAAAGGGTCTGATTTTACCGATTTCCTGCATTGTTGCGAGTATGGCGTTTACCCCTTCCTTTGCGGCAGGGCGTTACGGTTTTTCGGAGAATGTGGATACGGCACCGATGCAGACTTCCTATGAGAGGGAGAAAACTGCGGAGGAATGGGCAAGTCTTCGGGATAATACGATTTCCTGGGAGGAAATCGATGCTTTGGTGCATGAGTACAATCCTACGGTTTCTTCTCTTTGGATTAATTTTCGTGACAGTGACCGTAGAGGTTCTTACAATATTGATGTGGAGTCGGCGCGCTCTGCGATAGAAGACGCTTATGAGAAAGCACTTCTTGCCGCAAATGGAAATGCGGTTCAGGAAGCCTTGGCAGAGTTACAGTATCAGAGTAACAGCAATACCTTTTTCTGCCGATGCAGTGGCACAAAAACAGCGATAGGGGAGCTTTGCGAAGCTTTCCATAGAACAGACGGAAAAGAATACGATAGAAACGATTAAGAAGTCCTTTATCAGTAGAGAGAACGGCATCTTACAAAGACAGATTGATGCCTTCAATCTGGAAGATGCACGGAGTGAGAAGGAAACGGCCGAGAGAAAGAAGGCGGTCGGACAGGCTACGGAAATCGATGTTTTAACGGCTAAAGCTGCTGCGGATCAGGCGGAGCTTCAGTTAATGAGTGATGACAGTACCGTGAAGAAGACGTCCGAGCTTTTGCAAGTGAGTCTTGGCTGGAAAGCAAATGCCGAGCCCGTTTTCCCGACGATTCCGGAGACGGCAAGAGAGAGCATCGAGCAGATATCCCTTTCCGAAGACACGAAGAAGGCGGTAGACAATAATTTAAGTCTACAAATCAACGAAAGAAAGTTAAATCTTTCCGAGGGAGAAGCCAATAGAGAGAATTTATCCAAAAGCATGGAGAATCAGAAGGAAAAGATTCAGTCGGATCTGCTTTCCCGCTATCAGAGCTTAAAGCAGGCACTGGACGCGCAGGCACAGGCTGTTTTACAGGAAGAAAATGCGAGAAAAAACTACGAAAAGGCGGAGCGAAGCTTGCAGCTTGGGACAATCAGCGTAAAAGCAAGAAATAAGGCGAAAAACGCCTATACCATTGCCGGCTTACAGAAGAAGCAGGCGGATTTAAGCTTACGGAAGAATATCTCGATTATCGTGCAGGAGTAAGCGGACTTGCCACTGCGGAGTAGAGCATTATAGGAAGAAGACCCTGGTAAAGAATTGTATAGATGAGACAAGTGTGTATAAAATAAGCTCGAATACAATCAGCATAAATACAATAAGTATAAATACAATAAGTATAAATACAATAAGCATAAACACAATGCATGCAAATAAAAATGCATACAAATATGATGCGTATAAAAACAATGTATATAAACAAAATGCGTACAAGTAAAATGAGTGGAATAAAGATGAATACAAAATACAATGAGCGGAAATGAAAAGAGTGCGTATAAGGCTGAATCAAAAGTGGAAGAATGGAATAGAGAAGAAGGCTTTTGATAGCACTTTGTTCCTTCTCTCTGCTTTCTCTCCGCTTTTCCCTCTTTTGCGGAGAATGCCAATAATAATGTAGAGAGCGGTACAAACAATACTGTAAGCGGTGATGCAAATGCCTGGAATCTGGAAGACAACAGCATTTCCTTTTTTGAGGTTCCGGAGTTGGTGAATCACTACAGCAGTATAGCGGAGATGGAAAAGGATCTCATTTCCCAAAGCACGAAGGGGAATGGAGGGCGTAAAATCTGCCGTAAAGGAGCAGAAGGCGGATATTGTAGATGCTCTTTCCGACAAACATTTCCCTCCTGAAGGATCAAAGGGACAATACAGAAGATAAGACTGTAAAGGAAGCACTCGGAAAAGAGATTGCAAAGCTGGAGAAGGTCAAGAACAGTAAGAAGATTCTTCCCGGACTGGACAGTAGCTTGGTCGAGGCAAATTATGCTTTAACGGAGCTTGCAAAGACGGATAAGGAGATGACGAAAGCGGAAAAGAAGACGGAAAAGTCTATTCGTTCTCAGTTTCTGACCGGAAAGGCTCTGCTCTCCGATGCGATGCAGAATCTTCTTTTCAGCTATGCACAGACGGAAAAATACTCGTAAGATGCTGGAAAAAAACGGGTAAGTCTTATGCAAAGAAGTCTGGATAAAATAAGAAAAGAGCAGAGTCTTGGCAAGGCGACCGGAAATGATGTTACGACAGCGGAGATTTCCTTAAAATCGGCTGAAGCGGATCTTAATAAGCTAAGAGACGGACTTGACACGATGAAGAGAAACATCGGCTTAAGTCTGGGCTGGCACATGAATACCTATCAGAATATAACGATAGAAGCCATTCCGGACTTTCCGAGAGAGTATCTAAACGGAAGGAATCAGGAGACGGACTATCAAGCCGTTTTAGCAAGAAACAGTGAATATGGTGAGATTCTTCGGGAAAAAGAGAAGAACATTACCGGCTGGACGGAGAAGAAACAAAAGGAAAGAGAAAAGTCGGAAGAGATTCGCAGTGCTGTGGAGGCTTTGTGGGCAACGGTGGAGGAAAAGGCTCTTGCCTTTAAAGATGGCGGAAACAAATTCCTCTCTTTCTCAATTAAAGAAGGACAGAGCTGCTCGGATGGAAGCGCAAGGACTTATTAGCAGAGTCGATGCGGAAGGCATGGAGCTGGATGCCCTTTCTTCTGAGAATGCGTATGAAAATGCCCGTTTGGACTATAATCAGGCGGTTTTTCGCTATGAAGAAGCGGTGAATAAGGGAATTCTGAGTTTAGAGTAGGGAACAAAGAATAAAAAAGAAAGAACAAAAGAAACAAAAGAAACAAAAGAACAAAAGAACCAAGAAATAGGGGCTTGTTCGTTTAAAATAGCAGAAAGCAGTTAGCAAGAAAATTCTTAATCTCAGATCAGAAAGCAGAGAACAATGGAAAAAGAGCTGTGGAAAAAGACGAGAAGAGAAAAGGGCGGAAAGCTTTGGAATAAAGTAAAACGAGGCTTTCTTTCCGTTTCATCGAAAGAGTGGAAAGAGAAGGATGGAAGGGATGAGCGGGTAGAACATGTTTTTGTGGTGCCTTGCTATGGAAAGTCCCCTTATCTGGAAACGATGCTCCGGTCTTTACTTGCGCAGAAAAAGAAGTCGCCTATCTACCTCTGTACTTCCACAGATAGTTCTTTTTTGCAAGTGCTTGCGAAGAAATATCATTTGCCTCTCTTTATTCGAAAAAAAGAGCCTTCCTTGGCAAAGGACTGGAATTTTGCGTTAGAGATAGGAAGGAAGAGAGGGAAACTTGTGACGATTGCGCATCAGGATGACTGCTACCATGAGGACTATAGCCTTGCAGTCTGCCATGCCTACCGGAGCTTCCCGGACGGAAGCCTGATATTCACTCAGGCAGAGGATATTAATTCCGAAGGAGAAAAAATCCCGAATGTTTCCGAGAAAATCAAAAGATTGCTTCGCCTGCCCTACTGCTTTACGAAAAAGACGAATCGGCTTCCCTATAAGCTGTTGCCGCTCTCCTTCGGGAAATTCCATTCCCTGCCCAAGCTGTACCTATGTGATGGACAAAAGACCCCGGAATTTCTTTTTTTGATAACAAGAGCAAATTTCGTAACGGACTGGATCGCTTTTTCTTCGACTGGCAAAAAGCGGAAGGCAGATTTTTTTATGTCAAAAACCGCTCTTATACTATCGAAGACACCCTCCTCGGAGACACGTAAGCAGATGAAGGACAATCGAAGAAGAAAAGAAGAACGGGAGGTTTTACAAAGCATACACGGGAAGCTCTTAGGCGGAATCCTTTCTTTCGCCTATTCCGCATCGTCCTTCTTTGCTTGATAGATATAAATAAAATAGGACTGTAAAAAAATCAAAATAATAAAGTGATTTTTTTGCAATATAGGTCTGAATGCGGGGTAGTCTGAGCCCGTCGGTACTTGCGAAAAACAAGAGAAACGCAGTTTTTCGCTTAGTATCCGTTACGTGGCGAAGCTAGCGAGAGCGTGCCCAAGTTCAGACCTATATTGCTTAGAAAATTATTTTGATTTTTTACAGCCCCTATTTTTTAATTCTCTCTCATCATGCTGAACTGATCCATGGGATAGTTCTTCAGATTGTCCAATACCTTTCTGGTATCCGCTTCTTCCATCAGGCTTTCTCTGCCTTCTTTGATCTCACTTTCCGCCTTATGTCTGGAAGGTCCACCCACACAGCCGCCTTCGCAAGCCATGCCTTCGATAAAATCCTCCGGAAGCTTGCCGACCTTTAAAAGGGAAAGTGCAGTGACACAGGCTTTCCCGCCGGAGCAGGCACGAAGCTTAATATCGGTGGTGTCTTCGCCTCTTTCCCGCATGCATTCCATAACGGCATTGGCAACACCGCCGGAGCTTGCAAAGCCCTTACCCCAGAGGGAGGCTTCCTGATATGCCTTTACTTCCGGCTCCATGCTGATGTCTTTGGAACGTAACAAGGAAGTAAATTCTCCGAAGGAGAGTACATAATCCGCATTTCCTTCGATTCCCATCTCTTGTGACTCCGACTTCTTTGCCATGCAGGGTCCGATAAAGACGGTGATACAACCCGGATGAGTCGCTTTTAAGTAGCGGGAAACGGCTGCCATGGGAGAAATAGTTTGGGACATATTTTCATGATACTGATCCGGAAAATGTCTCTTTAAAAGGTGGATAAATGCCGGGCAGCAGGAGGTAGTCATCTTCTTTCCTTCTTTTCTTGCTTCCGACCACTCAAGAGCCTCGTAAGCTGCCGTCATGTCTCCGCCCAGTCCTACTTCCACCATATCGGTAAATCCCAGCTTCTTTAAAGCGGTTCGGATAGAGCCCATGGAAATGTCTTTTCCGAACTGCCCTTCCGTTGCCGGAGCACACATCGCAAAGACTTCTTTTCCGGTCTGAATTGCTTCGATAACATTCAGAATATAGGTTTTTGTGGAAATGGCACCGAAGGGGCAGGAGTGTACACACTGTCCGCAGCGGATACAGCGCTCATCATCGATAACACAAAGTCCGTTCTCATCATAGGTAATGGCATTGACCGGACAGGCCTTTTTACAGGGACGGGTGAGTTGCGCAATAGCACTGTAGGGACAGGCCGAGGCACAGAGCCCGCACTCTTTACATTTCATCGGATCAATGTGTGCACGCTGGTCGGTCATGGTGATGGCGCCGAAATGACAGCTGTTTTGGCAGGCTTTGCCGAGACACAGACGGCAGTTGTCCGTTACGGAGTAGGAAGAAATGGGACACTCTTCACAAGCCGGGTCGATAACCTGGATAACATTGTTTGACTGCCTGTGCGGATTCGCATTTTCATTGCAGGCCAGACGCACTCTCCTACGCAGTATTTCTCTTTCCTTGTATACGCAGCAGCGGAAGATTGCCTTCGGTCCCGGAGAAATCTCCCGAATCAGCTTTTCTGTACTCTCTTGATTAACGTTGTTTTCCCATGCAAGTCTTGCAAGACCTTCAATTACCCTGTGTTTCAGGGGGATAAAACCCTTATCATTGGTTACCATAGCGTTTCTCCTTATAAACCATAGACTCTGCTCTTTCAGGGGCGCACCCTGTCAACTCGGAGGTAGTATAACATATTTTTAACAAAGTGTTGTTCTTTTTCCGAAAATGCCTTTCCGCGCTTATCCAAGACCTGCAGACGGCCGATAAACAATTGCAGGGATGTTTTTTGTTCGCGTGCAATGATTTAGAAAAGAGAGATATGGCTGAGTGAAGCGAAGTCTCTTGTGAATTAGTGTATGAGAGGGAGAGCTTATGTCGCTAATGGATATTATTTTCGGAGAATCCGAAGAGGGCAGTCCTCTGAGTGAAGAGGAGATGATTTTAAAAGCCGGTACGTGTTCTTGGCGTAACAGGGGAAAAAAATTACAACCGTGAGCATCGGAGAAAGCCTGGATATCGTACAGGAAAAGGAAGAAGGACTGATTCGTTTGGTTCAGCGAAATGAGAGGAATGAGGAGATACGAAGCCTTATGAGCTGTCCTTATCCTCAAAAATGCGGATGCCAGAAAAGAGCTTGTGGATATGATGACATCCGTAAAGCTCGATATTGCCAATGCTTATCTAACGGGAAGAGAGTGTATTCGAATTCCAAGAAGTAAATACGAACTTTTTATTTACATGAGAAGACGTCCTACGATTCCGATTGATATGAATAAATTAAGCAGAGAATTGTCTTCCGGTGAGGCACGGGAAAATGTGGGGATGTTTCGCTCCTTTATGGAAAAACCCGCGTTTAAATATTTATGCGTCAGTGGATTCTCTTGCCATGGATACGGCGTATCGTATTTTGAAACAGGAGTTTAAGGCCTTGAGCAATGTGCGCTTTATTCCGCTGGATAATCCGAAGAAAAAGGAAATCAGCTGGGATGATCCGCGGATTCAGGAGAGTTTACGTTATACCCCGAACGTCGCCTCTATCGGACTGGGAATAAGCGGTGGAGAAAAGCCGCAATATGGTCTGGAACTTCTGAATGAGGACATTACTTCCGTAGTGATGAAGGCCTCCTTATTGGGGCACCACAGTTGCAATATTCGTGAATGTATGATTGATGCCCAGGCGGTGGGCCATGCTAAAGCGATGTGGGAGCTGGGAACAAAACGGGGAAAGAGTCCTGAATTCATTCAGAAAACAATAGAGGACCTGGCTTTTGAAGATGCCTGCTATCGTATTTCGGAGAGCAGTGCGAGAGCCATTATTGAGCATGCACGGCAAAGAGGTTTTTGTGAAGGAGAGGACATCGGGCTGATTCGGGTTCCTGTTTTAGACAGATTTTTACTTTTAAATCTGTTCAGGCAGGCGGATGACGGTTTCTTGGTCTATGAGGAGTCGAAAGGCTTTCAATATTATAAGGATGTGACCGGAAAGCTGGTCATTCAGTTTGGATGGACAAAGGACGGCTTTTGGTATATTGCTCCTCCGGATAAGGGGGAGCGTGAAATTCGTGCCGATGCGGCTCAGGTCATGCTGGAAGGAAAATATCTGAAAGCCTTACAAAAAAATTTTGAAATCCAATCGAAATCGTTCTGTAAGCGGTGCTTTTGCAAAGCTCAGAGAATTTATTGAATCCTATCAGAAACTGGGTATGGGATTAAATGAGCAGCAGGAATGTATCCGTACTGCAAGAGATTATTTCGAAGGAGAGGATATGGAAGAAATCATGATGGTAATCGAGGAGATATTGTCTACACACTCTTTGTATGAAAAACTTCGGTTTCTAGATTTTTTTAAGGTGATGCAGGAAAGAACGGCATCACCTTTTTTTAAAAGAGTGAAAATTCGCTTTACTCAGGTGGAAAGGGCATTATGAAGGAAGAACGAAAGAAAAATCATTTCTTTAATTTCCGTGGGAGCGGTGCTTCTTTTTCCTTGTGGTAGCCTATTTTACTACGACAGAGGATACGGTGCAGGAAAGTTTTTGGTCTTTGCTTCCTCCGCTGATAGCGATTGTGCTTGCGCTCGGTACGAAGGAAGTGTACAGCTCTCTTTTTATAGGCATTCTCTCAGGAGGACTGCTCTTTAGCGGATTCAGTTTTGAGGGAAGTATCCGGCATATTTTTATGGACAGCATTATTCCTGTGCTCAGTACCTCCGCCAATGTGGGAATCATTTGTTTTCTTGTGATTCTGGGAATGATGGTACAGTTAATCAATAAGACGGGAGGCTCTCGAGCCTTTGGAGAATGGACCAAGGGCGTGATTGAGACAAGAAGCGGAGCCATGCTTGCTACAGTGGCGCTCGGCTGTCTCATCTTTATTGACGACTATTTTAACTGTCTTACCCTAGGATCGATCATGCGGCCTGTAACGGACAAACACAGAATCAGCAGAGCGAAGCTTGCTTATATTATTGATACCACGGCAGCGCCTATATGTATCATTGCTCCCATTTCCTCCTGGGCTGCAGCTGTTTCGGGTTTTGTGGAAGGGGAGGATGGGATGAAGATTTTTTTGGAGACCATTCCTTATAATTTTTACGCTTTGCTTTCTATTTGCATGATGCTCTTCCTTATTATATTGAAGGTGGATTTTGCTTCGATGTGGGTTCACGAAAGGAATGCGGAGGAAAAAGGAGATTTATTTACAACTGCGGAAAGACCTTATGGAGATGGAGAAGAGGATAAAGGGAAAACAGGAAGCATTCCGGATATGCTTGTTCCCATTTTTTTACTTATTCTATCCTGTATTATCGGCTTGATTTACTCCGGCGGCTTCTTTGCGGGGGCTGATTTTATCACTGCTTTTTTTCCCATTCCGATGCACCTACCGGTTTGGTGCTCGGTTCTTTTATGGCACTTGTAATCAGCCTCATCTATTATTTATCAAAAAGCCATTTCTTTTCAAGAAGCGATGAACTGCCTGCCTGAGGGCTTTAGGCAAATGGTACCTGCAATCCTGATTCTTACCTTTGCTTGGAGCTTAAAAAGCTATGACAGACAGCCTTGGCGCAAAGGAGTTTGTTTCTGAACTGGTGGAAGGAAGAGCGGACACTATGCTTTCTTTCCTTCCGAGCTTTGTATTTCTTATCGCCGTAGGGCTCTTTTGCAACAGGAACTTCGTGGGGAACATTCGGTATCTTGATTCCTATTGTGGTGGGGGTTTTTGATAAATCGGATTACAACATGATGATTATTTCTATTGCTTCCTGTATGGCGGGAGCGGTTTGCGGAGATCACTGTTCTCCTATTTCCGATACGACGATTATGTCTTCAGCGGGAGCTCAGTGCGTGCATTTGAACCATGTTAGTACGCAGCTTCCTTATGCCATTTTGGTAGCCTTGGTATCCTTTTTGCCTATATTATGGCAGGGTTTATAAAAAAATCCGTGGGTCTCCTTTTTCGGCGGCTGCCATTCTGCTTTTTTCATTCTATTGCAAATAAAAACATATTCAGATAGCGAGAGAAGAGGAAAGACAGAGAAAAAAAGAAGGGTATTACGTTAGAACTCTGCGACAGGCCCGATCAACTTGAAGAATGGAATAAACCGGAAACATGAAATGGGATAAAATATTAAATAAAATAAAAAAATATCAAATATTTTATTTATTCATTAAAACGCCTTAAGTAGTTTTTGAAACTGCTTAAGGGCGTTTTTGAAAACTACATATCTTAAAAAATATTTCATTGATTTTAATTATATAGACCATTATAGTATATCTGCTAAATAGTTAAATATATTTTATCTTTTCCGGAAGAGAGAACACTGCTGACCGAAGTATAGGAAAGAAAAATCGGTTATTCGTTACTCCCTAAATCATCCGGAATATAGTGAAAGGAGAACAAATGGAATTCGAGAGATTAAAAGAGATTATTGTAGACACTTTGGCTTGTGATGAGGAGAAGGTTACTTTAGATGCGGACATGGAGAAGGACCTGGAAATTGATTCCCTTTCCTTGGTGGAGCTCCACATGGCTTTAGAGGATGAGCTGTCTGAGACCATTCCGGACGGAGAAATCGGAAAGCTGCATACCGTAAAGGACATTCTCGATTATGTAAACAGTATAAAGGGCTAAGCGGCTAGGCAAGAAACTTTTATGAATAGCCGGATTTCATGTTGAAGAACAGTTCAGGAGGGAGTATGCAGTCACCGATTAAAACCTTGGTAGATATGGTGAAGGACAGGGATTTAAAGCAAAAAGCACTTTCCGATAGAGTGGGCAGTACAGCGCCGATAAAAATCCCTTCTGCCTTTATTGCCTGTAAAAAGTGTGGAAGAAGGGCGCTTCGCGCTCGCTGGGAGGAGCATCTTTTCGTATGTCCTCACTGCGGAAGCTATGCGGCGGTTGGCGCTTATTACCGTTTGGAAAAGCTTTATGATTCGGGAACTTTTCAGGAATTGGATAAGGATATTGCAGTAAGGGATCCCTTGGATTTTCCGGACTATAAAGAGAAGGTAAAGGAACTGGAAAAAAAGACCGGCTTAAAAGAAGCAGTAGTTTCTTCCAAAGGAAAAATCGGAGGCATTCCTGTGGTAGCTTTGGTCATGGACAACCGTTTTTTGATGGGGTCCATGTCTCAAGCGGTCGGCGAGAAAATTACAAGGGGAATTGAAGAAGCGGATAGACTTCGTTGTCCTCTTATTATTTTTTCGGCATCCGGTGGAGCAAGGATGCAGGAGGGAATCTTCAGCCTTATGCAGATGGCGAAAACCTCTGCGGCAGTGGAATTGTTTTCCGAGCACGGCGGACTCTTTATCAGCGTTTTAACCCATCCTACGACAGGAGGGGTTACGGCGAGCTTCGCCACTTTAGGAGATATTACCTTGGCGGAGCCGGGAGCACTCATCGGCTTTGCGGGACCGCGCGTCATTGAGCAAACCATCAATCGTAAGCTTCCGAAGGGATTCCAAAGGGCGGAATATCTGGAACAGCATGGCTTTGTCGATGCTATTGTGGAACGAAAAAATATGAGAGAGAGTTTAATGCAGATTCTTTCTCTTCATCAGGAGTAGAAACAGACGTATTGTTTAGCCTTTTAAAGGATTTGGTTCGCATAGCGTGAGGTTTTTGCCGGAAGCAGAAAGGAAGAATATGAGTCAGGAATTAGCGGAAAAGAAAGCGTTGGAGCCGGGGGAGAAGGTTTTCCTTGCCCGTCATCCCAAAAGACCGCATATTGAGGATTTTATTTCCCATATCTTTACGGATTTTTTTGAGCAAAAGGGAGACCACCTCTATGATGAAGACCGCTCTATTTACGGAGGGAATTGCTCGATTTTCACGGAAAGCCGGTGACAGTGCTCGGTCATAAAAAAGGGAAGGGCATGGAGGAAAAATATCGCCTGCAACTTCGGTATGCCCCTGCCCGGAAGGCTATCGTAAAAGCAAAGAGACTGATGGAACAGGCGGAAAAGTTTCATCGTCCGATTATCACCTTCATTGATACGCCGGGAGCTTATCCCGGACTGGAAGCGGAGGAGCACGGACAGGGTGAAGCGATTGCAAGGAATCTTGCTTTTATGAGTTCTCTTCATGTTCCAATTATCAGTGTTATCAGCGGAGAAGGAAACTCCGGAGGAGCACTGGCCATCGGCGTCGCAAATAAGATTCTTATGCTGGAAAATGCCATTTACTCCGTATTAAGCCCGGAGGGCTTTGCGACCATTCTTTGGAAAGACAGCTCGAAAGCGGGAGAGGCGGCAAAGGTGATGAAACTTACCGCGGAGGACTTAAAGGAAGCCGGCGTTTGCGATGCTATCGTGCCGGAAGTCCCGGGCGGTGCTCAAGAAGATTCGGAGGCTTTGTTTTTGGAATTGGAAAAAGCACTGGAGAAAGTCCTTTCTTCCTATGAGGGAATGATTCCGGAGGAGATTCGTAAGGATAGACTTAGGAAATACAGAAACATCTAACAGCATAAATCAGGAATGAACTGCTATAGCGAAAAGAGGAGTGGTAAGCCGATGTGCTTCCATTCTCTTCTTGTAAAAAGCTTAGGCGAAGACAAGATAAAAACAAAAGAAATGAGGAAAGATGCAGGGATTAAAAATAATTGGACTGGGCTCGGCACTTCCCGGAAAGCGTGTCCATAATGATGATTTGGCCAAAATCATGGAGACCAGCGATGAGTGGATTTTCAGCAGGACAGGAATTCATGAGCGGCGCTTCTGCGAGAAAGAAGAAAGTGCGGCAACGCTTGCCATAAAGGCCGGAAAAGATGCACTGGAATCTTCCGGTATCTCCGCTTCGGGATTTAGGGGTAATCCTTGTGGCGTCCATGTCACCGGATTTCACTGCCCCGAGTATGGCGGCCATTTTAGCAAAAGAGCTTTCTGCAGAAGAAGACTGCATTGCACTGGATATCAATGCAGCTTGTAGCGGCTTTGTCTACGGCTTGGAAGTGGCAAGAGGACTTCTTGCGTCCTCGGAAAAGAAAAGAGCTTTGGTAGTCGGAACGGAGCAACTTTCCCGTCTTTTGAAAATGGAAGACAGAACCACCTCCGTACTCTTCGGAGATGGAGCCGGAGCGGCTGTGGTAGAGGAAAGCAATACGGACTATGCTTCCTTTCTTAGGTTCCCGCGATTTTTTTCCATCGTGTCTCCGTCTTTATATACCGGAGCCTTTTGACGGCTTTTTATGAGGACGGGACGGAGAATCCGGAGATACTCGGGCAGGGAGCAACGGAAGGAAAGCATGAGAAGATAGACCACCTTATGATGGATGGGAAATCGGTTTTCCTCTTTGCGATAGACATTATCCCAAGGTGTATAGAGGGGATTTTGAAAAAAACGGGAGAACGCTTGGAAGAGATAGACCATGTAGTGTGTCACCAGGCCAATTCCCGCATTATTCGAAACGTCGTTCGTCACCTGAAAGCGAAGCCCGAACAGTTTTTTTGAAGATATGGAGCTCTACGGCAACACATCAGGGGCTTCCATTCCATTTGCCTTAAAAGATATGGAAGAGCAGGGACTCTTGAAAGAAGGGGAGAAGCTCCTCCTCATTGGTTTCGGTGCAGGGGCTGACCTTTCGGTGCCGTGGAGATCGTTTATGAGAAAAAGCAATAGATAAGATAATCGATCATGAAGAGAAATAGAGAATTGGTTCTTCTGCATTATTTGTTGAAAGAGAAAAACGAAGGAGAAGAAGTGGCAAAGAGGAGAAGAAGTGACAAAGAGCAGAAGAACCAAAGAGTAGAATCAGTAAAGAGTAGAATCAGTAAAGAATAGAATAAGTAAAGAACGGAAGAAGTAAAGAAATAGCAGATATCGAAGTACTAAGAATTGAGGAAGGGCTAAAAATGCGATTAGACGAGATGCTGGGGATTCGTTATCCGATTATCCAGGGAGGAATGGCAAATATTGCAACGGGAAGCTTTGCTGCAGCTTGCTCCGAAGCGGGAGCACTGGGACTCATCGGTACCGGAGGAATTCGTGAGGCGGAGGGAACTCAGAAAGGAAATCCGGATTTTACGAGAAAGAACGGAAAAGCCCTTTGGCGTGAACTTGATGCTGATGAATCCGGAAACGGAGAAGATGGTGCAAATCTGTATAGAGGAGAAAGTACCTGTAGTCACGACAGGTGCGGGAAATCCCGGTATCTACATGGAAGCGCTGAAGACAGCGGGCTGTAAAGTCATTCCGGTTGTAGCTGCGCCAATACTTGCGGAAAGACTGGAGAAGCAGGGAGCGGATGCCGTGATTGCGGAGGGATGTGAGTCCGGAGGTCATGTCGGGGAAATGACAACGATGTGCCTGGTGCCGCAGACGGTAGACAGTGTGAAAATCCCTGTCATCGCAGCGGGAGGCGTTGCGGATAAGAGGCAGCTAAAGGCGGTTTTTGCACTGGGGGCTGCCGGTGCGCAAATCGGAACCGCGCTACTTGCGGCGGAGGAGTGTCCTATTCATGAGAATTATAAGGATGCGATTTTAAAAGCAAGAGGTTCAGACACTGTGGTGACCGGAAGAATCGCTGGGGTGCCGGTTCGAATCTTAAAGAATCAGATGAGTAGAGAATACCTCCGGCAGGAGAAGGCCGGAGCGAGAAGATGGAACTCGAGAAGTTTCCCCTGGGTTCCTTAAGAAGAGCAGTCTTTGAAGGAGATACAAAAACCGGCTCCCTTATGGCAGGACAGACCTGCGGACAGGTGGGGGAAATCCGACCGGTTGCCGAAATTCTAGCCGACATCTGCTCCGAATCATAGATTGATTTTTGCACTTCATTGCGGTGCCCTACGCCTCTCTTCAAAAGGCGCCTCGTTCGACCTCGATAGAGCGGAGACTAAGCATCAAAACTCGCGTGCGCTCGTTTTCTGCAAGTACCGGCGTCTTCACACGCTTTTTTTCAGAGAGGCGTAGGGCACCGCAACTAAAGAAATAATCAAAAAAATCAAAGTAAGATGATAAGAGAGAAGTATGGGGAAGATTGCAGGGAAAAAGGCAAGAATTATGGCAGAGGATATAGAAGCCTAAACTAAGTAAGAGGATGTGAGAAGCATAGGGTAGGTCTGATTGGTATAATCCGGGCAGACTCAAGAATCGGAAAGGGGAAGTGATGAGCAAACGGGCATTCTTATACGCCGGACAGGGCGCGCAGATAAAGGGGATGGGAAAGGATTTATATGAGGCTTTCCCTGCCTTTCGAAAGGCCTATGATGAGGCGGAACTGGACTTTAATGTAAAGGAACTTTCTTTCTTTGATCCGGAGGAGAAGCTGAATGAAACGCGCTTCACCCAGCCGGCGCTCGTTGCCTTTGCGACGGGAATGACGGCCTTACTTAGGGAAAAAGGAATTCTTCCGGACTACTGCCTGGGCCTGTCTCTCGGAGAGTATTCCGCACTGGAAGCGGCAGGCGTATTTTCCGCAAAAACTGCCGTAGAGCTTGTGGCTTTTCGCGGAAAAAAGATGGAAGAAGCCTCAAAAGGAGTAGAGTCCTCTATGGCGGCTATTCTTGGGCTTTCCGAAGAAGAATTGGAGAAAATCGTGCTTTCTGCCGGCGGAGAGGTTTATCTTTGTAACCTGAACTGCCCCGGACAGATTGTTATCGGGGGAGAAAAGACTGCTGTAGAGCGTGCGTCAAAGCTCGCATTGGAATCCGGTGCGAAAAAAGCGATTCCCTTAAAGGTTTCCGGCCCCTTCCATACGCCTTATATGGATAGTGCGGGAGAGGCACTCGCAGAATATTTTCAAAAAATCAAGTGGCAGGAGCCGAAAATGCACGGTGCTTCACAATGTGCTGGGAAGAGAAAGAAAAGAAGGGGACCCTTCGATTCCGGAACTTTTACAGGAACAGGTGGCAAAGCCCGTAAGAATGGAAGAAAGCCTTAAGCGTGTATTGGAACTTGGTGCTCGTGACTTCATCGAGATTGGACCGGGAAAGACGGTATCGGGCTTTCTTAAAAAAGTTGCGAAGGAACTGGGAATCGAAGACTATAGAGTCGTTTCCTTGGAAACAAAAGAGGATGTGGAGGCGTTCCTATCTACAGTGGAGTAAAAAGGCGGATTGGAATTTTGAGGCTTTGTCTTTGGAAAAACAGAGAAAGGGAAGGATTGTGGAAAGAGAGACTTGTTTAATTACCGGGGCAAGTGGCGGAATCGGTTCCGCTATTGCTTTAAAGATGGCGGAGGAAGGGCTATAATCTTATTCTTCATTACGGAAAGAATAAAGAGGCGGCGGAGGAGCTTGCAAAGGAGATTAAAGTAAAGAATCCGGAAGCGGAATTGCTTCTCCTCTCTGCGGATATTCGAAAGGAAGAGGAAGTCAATGCCCTTGTGGAAGAAGCCTTTAAGCCGTTTTTCTTCCATAGAAGTCTTGGTGAACAATGCCGGCGTGACCAGGGATCAGCTTCTTTTGAAAATGACAGCGGAAGACTTTGACTGCGTAATCGAGAGCAATCTGAAAAGTGCCTTCCTTTTTTCCAAGGCGGTGTCGAAAGCATATGATTAAAGAAACGCTACGGAAGAATCGTGCAGATTTCCAGTGTGGTAGGGATACACGGAAACAGCGGACAAAAGTAATTATGCGGCATCAAAGCAGGACTTATCGGATTTTCGAAATCTCTCGCCAAAGAGCTTGCCGGACGAAATATTACGGTCAATGTCATTTGCCCCGGCTTTATTGATACCAAAATGACGGAAGTGTTACCGGAGGCAATGAAGGAAGCGCTTCTTTCTTCCATTCCGATGAAAAAGTTCGGTACAGGAGAAGATGTAGCCAATGCAGTAGCCTTTTTTGCAAAGAGAGAGTCTTCCTATATTACGGGGGAAAGTCTTCTTGTAGACGGCGGTATGGGAATGTAGCCTGTCGGTATGTAAATAGAAACGAAAATCTATTTTCCTGAAAGAGGGAGAGACGGAAAACAATCTCTACGGGAATCAAGCAAAAATAGAGCAAAGAATCATAGGGAGTGAAAATGGAAAAGAGACGAGTGGTAGTGACAGGACTGGGGAACGGTGAACCCCGTCGGAAATACGGTAGAAGAGAGCTGGAAGGGGATTCGCGAAGGAAAGATCGGTATCGGGGAAATCACTGCCTTTGACAGCAGTGCCTTTTCCGTGCACCTTGCCGGAGAAGTAAAGGATTTTCATCCGGAGACGGTCTTCGATAAAAGGGAATTAAAGCATATGTCGCGCTTCACGCAGTTTGCCATGATTGCTGCGGAAGAGGCGATGCTGGACAGCGGAATTTCCGGAACCCTTCCCGCCTGAAGAAATGGGAGTCATCGTTTCCAGCGGAATCGGCGGATTTAAAGACCATAGAGGAAGAGCATACCAAGGGGCGAAAAAAAGAGGCTTTTGAAAGAGTGAGTCCTTTCTTTATTCCGATGTCTATTTCCAATATGGCGGCAGGAGAGATTGCCATTCGGCATAAGTTGAAGGGAATCTGTATTTGTCCGGTCACGGCTTGTGCCGGCGGGTCAAATGCGGTAGGCGATGCCTTTCATCGTATTCGGGACGGCTATGAAACCGCCATGCTTTGCGGCGGAACAGAGGCGGCTATCTCGGAGCTTGGAATCGGCGGATTTGCAACGATGAAGGCTCTTTCTCCGGCGACAGAAGTAAGTCGTGCTTCCATTCCTTTTGATAAGGAGCGCTCCGGTTTTGTCATGGGAGAGGGCTCGGGAATCCTCATTTTAGAGGAAAGAGAGCATGCCTTACAAAGAGGAGCGAAGATTTATGGCGAAATCGTAGGCTACGGGGCGAACTGTGATGCCTATCACATTACTTCACCCTCCCCCGGAGGAGAGGGCGCAGCTGCCTGCATGGAACTTGCCTTAAAAGATGCAGGAATTACATCTTCTGAAATTGATTACATCAATGCGCACGGCACTTCCACTCATTTAAATGACCTCGGAGAGACAGCGGCGGTAAAGGCTGTTTTTAAGGAAAGAGCTTATTCCGTTCCTATTTCCTCCACAAAGTCCATGACAGGGACACTCTGCTCGGTGCAGCCGGAGCAGTGGAAGCGATTTTCTCCGTCCTTGCTCTTCGCGACAGTTTTATTCCGGGAACAATGAACTATCAGGTAAAGGATGAAGAGCTGGATCTGGACTATGTGCCGAATAAAGGGCGGGAGAAAGAGCTTCGCTATACCATGTCGAACTCTCTCGGCTTCGGAGGGCATAACGCTTGCCTTGTCTTTAAGAAATAGCAAAGGAAGCTTTACAAAAGGAGTAAACGAGATATCGCATGCTTTGCGAGCGATACTCGTTATGAATAGGAGGAAACGACCCTCTATACCCTTACGGGCAAAAGCGTTTGGAGGCCTCGGCACTTGATGAACACAAGCATAGCGAAGTGTGAATCTAGTACCGCTAGGCCGGAACCGAGCGAGAGCGTCTTTTGCCGGAAGGGCTAGGGGGCGTTTCCTCTAGAAGTACTTATGAAAGGAACGCACTATGCCAAAGTTAAATATAGAAGAAATCGAAGCAATCCTCCCGCACCGTTATCCGTTTTTACTGCTTGACAGTGTGGAGGACTACACCCCCGGGGAGTTTGCTGTTGCAAAAAAATGTGTTTCGGCGAATGAGCCGTTTTTCAGGGGCATTTTCCAAAGTTCAAGGTAATGCCGGGGGTTTTAGTGGTGGAAGCTCTTGCGCAGACAGGGGCAGTAGCTCTTCTTTCTCTTCCGGAGCATAAAGGAAAGATTGCCCTCTTTGGAGGAATCAAGAACTGTAAGTTTAAGACTCCGGTTCGACCGGGAGATACGCTGGAGCTTAGTTGTCGTTTAACGAACAGAAAAGGCCCGATTGGGATAGGTGAAGCGGAAGCGAAGGTGAATGGAAAGACGGCTGTAAAGGCGGAGCTCAGCTTTGCTATCATGTAAATTGCGGTTTTGTCATACTAAGAAGTTCGGACCGATTCGAAAAGGAAATTATTTTAATAATAGGAGCTGTTCGCATTCAATAAGCAGTGTAATATTATTAAAAAAATATTAAAAAAAGAAAATATTGCTTTTTGAAAAATGAATATAAACATATGGATTAAATCATTTAATTAAAAAAACTCTTAAATATAGGCTTCTGCTATTGGAAAAATCGTAATTTTCTGTTAAAGTTGGATTGAAATAGAAAATTGCTTTTATTTTAACAAAGTAAAAGTGCGTGATGACAATTTAATTTTTGAGAAAAGAGAAACGTATGTTTAGTGATGCCATATTTGGTCTTTACGACAAATTTCGGATTTATTTTTATATGCAGGTATTTGCGAAGTTTGAAAAAAGAGAGGCGAGTCTCACTACTGTAGAAAGCTACAGCATAGAATGCATTAAGGCTCTGGGAGAGCCAACTGTGCAGGAGTTTGCCATCATGATGGGCATTTCCGCGCCGAATGCGGCCTACAAGGTTAATGCTCTTATTCAGAAGGGTTATATTGAGAAGATTCAGGATGAAAATGATCATCGTGAATTTCATCTTCGTCCCGACAAAGAAATTCTGGGACTATTATGAGGTTTCTTTCCGCTATGTGAAGAAAGTAGAGGAGCGTTGCAAGAAACGCTTTACGAAGGAAGAAATGGAAAAGCTGGAAGAGATGATTCATATTATTACCACAGAACTGATGCCTGAATTGGATACGGCAAAATTTACCAAGGAAGGTGTAGAACGTCATATTAGTATTGGGGCTGAGGACTAAGTGCAAATCTCTGTCCGAAGCAGTGCGTTTTCAAAGGGCTTCAGGCTTGGATATTCCTGATTTGTATTGAAAGAGCATCCGATTGCGGATGCTCTTTTTATTTCTTGCACTAAGACTTTTACCTGTGCTAATATAAGGCAGTATATGCCTAAGGAAAAAAGGCAAAATCTTTTGCAAAGGAAGTACGAAATGAACAAGAAATTTAAGGCTACATTACAGTTGTTGGGAGTCCTGATCCTGACTGCGGCGTTCTGCGTTCTCGGCTATATGAACGCAAACAATATTAAGCTCGGTTTGGACTTAAACGGAGGTGTTTCCATCACTTACCAAACTGTGGACGAGAATCCCACTGCGGAGCAGATGAGTGACACGGTGTATAAGCTGCAGATGAAGGCACAGAGCTATTCGGATGAAGCGCAGGTGTATAAAGAGGGAGATAATCGAATCAATATCGATATTCCCGGTGCCACGGATGCCAATGCAATTCTCGAAGAGCTGGGAGAACCCGGAACACTGGAGTTTGCGGATGAGAACGGAAATGTGCTTCTTACCGGAGATGATGTAAAAACAGCTTCGGCAGGGAATGACCAACCAGAACAATAATAAGGAATATGTGATTGAGCTTGTCTTTAATGAGGCGGGAGCGAAGAAATTTGAGGAAGCGACCAAGAACAATGTAGGGAAGCGCATTTACATTATCTATAATAATGAAGTGATTTCTTCTCCGAATGTAAAGGAAGCGATTAGCGGCGGTCAGGCATCCATCAGCCCGATTGAGTCCTATGATGAGGCGAACAAAATTGCTTCCACCATTCGTATCGGTGCCCTCCCGGTAAAGCTGACAGAGCTTCGTTCCAATGTAATCGGTGCGACCCTCGGTGTGGAGGCAATTGCGAGCTCCTTAAAGGCGGCTGCTATCGGTATTGCGCTCGTGATTCTTTTCATGCTGCTTGTTTATCGTCTGCCGGGGCTTGCCTCTTCCATTGCTTTAGTGCTGTATGTAGGGCTCGAAATGGTACTTCTACAGGCATTTGAAGTAACCTTGACGCTTCCCGGTATTGCCGGTGTTATTCTTTCTATCGGTATGGCCGTGGATGCGAATGTCATCATTTTTACCAGAATCAAGGAAGAGCTGGGACAGGGGAATTCTGTAGAAAAGTCTATTAAGGCCGGCTTTGAGAAGGCGCTTTCCGCTATTTTGGACGGAAATATCACGACCCTTATTGCGGCGGCGGTGCTTTACCTCCGTGGTTCCGGAACGGTAAAGAGCTTTGCGACCACCTTGGCAATCGGTATCGTGGTTTCTTTAATCACGGCGCTTTTTGTGACAAGAGCACTTTTATATGCTTTCCTTTCCATGGGAGCGGAGAATCCGGCTCTTTACGGAATCAAGAAAGATACCAAAATCATCAACTTTATCAAGTTCCGTAAGATTGCCTACCTTGTTTCTGCGGTAGTGATTGTTGCCGGCTTTGCCATGCTCGGAATGAATAAGAAAAACACAGGGTTATATCTTTAACTATGACCTTGACTTTAAAGGCGGTTCTTCCACAACGATTACCTTTGATAAAGATTTAAGTATGGAGGAAGTGGATCAGCAGGTTATTCCGCTCTTTAGGGAAGCAACCGGCGGGGACGCTTCCGCACAGGCTGCGAAGGTTGCAGGAACCAACGAGGTTATCATTAAAACCAGAACGATGTCAACGGAAGAGAGAGCAAAGCTCTACAACAGTATTCAAGAGAAGTTCTCCATCTCCGAGGATAAAATTGTTACGGAAAATATCTCCGGTGCCGTTTCCAAGGAAATGAAGACGGATGCCGTTTGGGCACTCACGATTGCCATCTTCTGTATGCTGATTTATATCTGGGTTCGTTTCCGGGATATCAAGTTTGCATCCTCTTCGGTACTTGCTCTTGCGCACGATGTGCTTGTGACAGTAACCTTCTACGCGGCATTCCGCTGGGCGGTAGGCTCCAATTTTATCGCTTGCATCCTGACTATTGTCGGATATTCCATCAACGCGACCATCGTGGTATTTGACCGTATTCGTGAAAACATTCAAAATGGGGATGTGAAGAAGAAAGGTTTGGACTTTGCGGTAAATGAGGCGATTTCCAATACCCTTACCCGTTCTATTAATACATCGATTACGACTTTTATCACGGTATTCTGCCTCTTCCTCTTCGGCGTAAGCTCTATTCGAGACTTCTCTATGCCGCTTATGGTAGGTATTGTTTCCGGTGCTTGGTCTTCCGTATGCATTGCCGGACCTCTTTGGTATGATTTTGTAAATATGTCCAAGAAGCGGAAGGAAAAGCTCTCTGCAGAGAAGGGCAAGAAGTAAGAACGGTTGAAGTAAGCTTGTCTTGAGCGGGATTGCCCGAGCTTATTAACCGGATAGAATACGATGAGAAATCATAGAGAAATGGATGTAGAATCAAGTTCACTGTAAAGTAAGGAGCGGATATGGCGACTGTCAAAATGAAATATGAAATAGTCGGACAGTGCGGAAGGGCCAAGTCCGCTCATATGGAAACCGTACACGGCGTGATTGAAACTCCGGTTTTTATGAATGTGGGTACGGTAGCCGCTATTAAGGGCGGAGTATCCACGGATGACCTTCGGCTAATCGGAACACAGGTGGAGCTTTCCAACACCTATCATCTTCATGTAAGAACCGGAGACAAGGTGATCAAGGAGCTTGGCGGACTGCATCGGATGATGAACTGGGATAAGCCGATTCTCACGGATTCCGGCGGCTTTCAGGTCTATAGTTTAGCAAAGACCGGACGGAGGATTCGGGAAGAGGGGGTAGAGTTTCGCTCCCATATTGACGGGCGAAGGATTTTTATGGGGCCGGAAGAGTCCATGGAGATTCAATCCAACCTGGCTTCCACCATTGCCATGGCTTTTGATGAGTGTCCTCCGGCACTGGCGGACAGGCAGTATATTGAGCCCTCTGTGGAGAGGACGACACGCTGGCTTCTTCGTTGTAAAAAAAGAGGATGGAAGAACTCAGTCAAGAGGAAAGCACGATTAACAAAAATCAACTTCTTTTCGGTATCAATCAGGGCGGCGTCCTTTCGGATGTGCGAATTAACCATGCTAAGCAGATCTCCGAGCTGGAGCTTCCGGGCTATGCCGTAGGAGGTCTTGCGGTGGGAGAGAGTCATGAAGATATGTATCGGATTCTGGATGATGTAGTGCCCTTCCTTCCAAAGGATAAGCCGACCTACCTTATGGGCGTCGGTACACCGGAAAACATGGTGCAGGCGGTAGACCGCGGAATTGACTTCTTCGACTGTGTATTCCCGAGTCGTAACGGAAGACATGGTCATGTTTATCATGCCTCCGGTAAGTTGAATCTTTGGAATCTTGCCTATGAAAAGGATTTTCGCCCGATAGAGGAGGGCTGTGACTGCCCGGCATGTAAGGGGATTCGCTTGGAGGACGGAAGTTACACGGGTGGTTACTCGAGAGCTTATATCCGGCATCTTTTAAAGGCGAAGGAAATGCTCGGTATGCGCCTTTGCGTATTGCATAACCTTTCCTATTACAATCGTTTGATGCGGGAGATGCGTTTTGCGATTCGGGAAGGAAGATGGGAAGCATGGAAGACGGAAGCGCTGTATAAGCTGAAGATACAGAATTCCTAAAGCGGAGATTTTGAATATAAGATTTTAGTATAGATAAAAGCCTTTGCTTTTTTTCGATAAAAGGTGCAAAATGAAGGACAGAATTGTAAAGGACAAAAGGAGAAAAAAATATGGGAAACATTGGGGTATTCGGAACGGTAGCGTACATTTTGGTCATCGTCGGTATTTTCTATTTTATGGGAGTTCGTCCTCAGCAGAAGGAGAAGAAAAAGCAGCAGGATATGTTGTCCAGCTTGGCTGTCGGAGATACAGTATTGACTACTTCCGGTTTCTATGGAGTGATTATCGATATGACGGACGATACCGTGATTGTAGAGTTCGGCGGAAATAAGAACTGTCGCATTCCTATGCAGAAGGCTGCTATTGTGCAGATTGAAAAAGCAAATTAAGTTTTATCTATTGCCACTCGGTTTTCGGGTGGCAATGCTTATGCATAACGAATATCGGGTGAAGGGTGTATGATATCTTTTGGGATAAAATAAGCGATGCATTTGTCCTATGCGGACTTATAATACGCAGGAAAAAATGTTTTACCCAAGATATTTGGGAAATGGAAAAACGGAAACAAAGAAAATCAAGAGGGTCGAAATGAAAAATTTACTTTTACTTTTTGGCGGACAGTCCACAGAACATGAGGTTTCCTGTCGTTCCGTCCTTACTGTGGCAAAAGCGGTAAACAGAGAAAAATACCGTCCGCTTTTTGTGGGAATCACGAAGACCGGAGAGTGGATTCCGGTTGAGAATACAGGAAAAATTGAAGATAATAGCTGGAGAGAAGGAAAAAGAAGAGCGGCGCTTCTCCCGGATGCGGCTCTTAAGTCTCTTGTTTTTATGGAAGAAGATGGAAGCTTCCATCTGGAAAAGGTTGACATCGTGTTTCCGGTTCTTCATGGAAAGGGCGGTGAAGACGGGACGGTTCAGGGGCTTCTGGAGCTTGCGGAGATTCCCTATGTAGGCTGTGGGGTATTATCCTCTGCCATTTCCATGGATAAGGTATCCACAAAGCTTGCCGTGGAAAAAACACTGACAAAACAGGGTGTCCGTCAGGCGAACTACATTGCATTGCGGCATTCCGAGTGGAAGAAGGAAAAAAGAAGAGAAGAAATTTGTGCAGACGTGGAGCGGGAATTGCATTTCCCTGTATTTGTAAAACCCTCCAATGCGGGTTCTTCCTGCGGAGTCAGTAAGGCGGAAAACAAGGAAGAGCTTTTAAAAGCGGTAGATTTTGCTCTTACAGTAGATAGGCGTGTTTTGATTGAGGAGTGTATCAAGGGAAGAGAGCTGGAGTGCGCAGTATTTTCCGGTATACCCGGAGAAGTAAAGGCTTCCTCCGTTGGAGAAATTAAAGCGGCGGCGGAGTTTTATGATTATGATGCCAAGTACAATAATCCGAACTCGCAGACAGATATTAATCCGGACTTACCGGAAGGGATAGAGGAAAGAATTCAGAAGGCGGCAAAATCCGTTTTTTTCTGGCAGTGGACGGCTTCTCTTTGTCCAGAGTGGACTTTTTCTTTACGGGAGAGGAAATTGTATTTAACGAGATCAATACGATGCCGGGCTTTACTCTATTTCCATGTATCCTATGCTGTTTCAAAAAGCGGGATGGAATATTGAAGAGCTGGTAGAGAACCTGATTTCGTGCAGAAAAACAGACCGACATAGTTCCTTCCTAGACCTTAAGAATTTCATAAATAATTATTTCTTTTAGACTTTAAACTTTTTTTGGAAATAACTGCTATACTTAAAAACATAATCGATTTGATAAAAAAAGTTTGCTTTTTATCGCCTGAGGGTTCTGTTATGCACGCAGAACCCTTTTAATGTATAGAAAAAAACGAATTGACTTTTTGTGCGGTTTGATGATGAAGAAAGAGCGAACCTGACGAATACAGGCGGATTCTTTGTTTCGTAATAGGGATTGCCTATTTGCACTTTTTGGTTATAAGGCTCGAAAGGGCGGAGAGAAATGAAGGTTAAAATTAGATTAAAAAAAGCAAGCAAAAAAATCGGAGAAGAACTTGATGAGTTTACCATAGAGGAAAAGGGAGTACTTCTAAATCGCGGAAAGAGTTATCTTCTGAGTTATTTTCAGGATAACATCCACCATTCCTCGGAGTTTTTTTCCTTCGGAAAAACAAACTGGTTATGATGCGAAACTGGAAAGAGACGCAGCGAGTGGAATACCTTTCCGGCATCAAATGGTCTGTGGACTATGAAACGGAGCTGTAGCCATGCCGCTTTCTTTTGATACAAAGGAAGTGAAATATCTCTATGAGGAATTTTTCGGCAGGACGCAGAACTGCGTCTTTCCTATCTTCTTTATCAGTTTGAGGAAATGATTGCGGAGACGGAACTTCCATTGCAATTTTCCCCTTGAAAGGGTAGAATACTTTCGTTGTTCCAATTCGTAACGGGCTATATGCGTAAGCTGTGCAATATCTCGTTTCGCTATGCATAATCATTTTGAAAGAAGAGGTTGTTTTTTATGTTGCTTGCGATTTCTGCTCAAACGGTGTTCTCTGTACTTATTACAGTTCTTATTATTCTTTCTGCTGTCTTGGTTATTCTGTATATTTTGGGACGTCGCCTGCAAGCAAAGCAAGCTATGCAACAACCTATGCTTGAAGCCAATACCATGGAGGTCTCCATGTTGATTATTGATAAGAAGAAGCTTCGGGTGAAAGAAGCGGTGGCTGCCGGACTTCCTGAACAGGTGGAAAAGGAGATGCCGGTTTATGCTCGTATGTCCAAGCTTCCGGTTGTGAAGGCGAAGGTTGGCCCGAGAGTCCTGACTCTTATGGCGGATCCTACAGTCTATGAGATACTCCCGGTTAAGAAGGAAGTGAAGGTTGCCGTTTCCGGAATCTATATTCGTTCCATTAAGTCTGTCCGAGGCGGAGTTGTGCCTGAAATGCCCAAGCAAAAGGGCTTTTTTGCTAAGTTAAGAGGAAAGGCTGAGAAGGTCGTAAAAGAAAACGGGACAGAACAGAGTAAGAAGAAAAAGTAAGAAATTCTGCAGAAATGATCAGAATCAATCCGAATTCGTCAGATAAAAAAATATTCACAGAAATTCATAAAATATAGAGTAAATTTTTACTATGCTTTTGCCTTGACAAGAGGAAGAGAGAAATGATAGTATGAAGTTTGCTTATTTGGCAGACACAGGGCAAACTATGCCCTTTTTCCGCACTTTAGGAATAGGATGCCGGATTGAAGTGAACGAATCGTCAATTTTTTTACAAGAAAAGGATACCCAACAAGAGCTATAAAGATATCTAAATATCTTATTCCCCTGTAGGGTGCTTTTTATTGTGAATTCTCAGCAAGGAGACGGGTCCGTCTCGGATATTAGGGTGAACGGTCGATGAAAAAAAGCAAAATGCATCCGGTAAGAACCGGGAAGAATCTCAGAATGACTTTCTCTCGCAGTAAGGAAGTTCTTGAAATGCCAAACCTCATTGAAATCCAAAAGGATTCCTATGAATGGTTTTTGCATGAGGGCTTGAGGGAGGCCTTTGATGATATTTCTCCCATCCAGGACTTTGCCGGTCATTTGAGTTTGGAGTTTGTAGACTTCAAGCTTGTTAAAGATGAAGCAAAGTATAGTATAGAAGAGTGTAAGGAAAGGGATGCAACTTATGCAGCCCCGCTTAAGGTAAAAGTTCGCCTGTTTAATAAAGATAAGGAAGAAATCAACGAGCATGAGATTTTCATGGGAGATCTTCCTCTTATGACCGAGAACGGCTCCTTTGTGATCACTGGTGCAGAGCGAGTTATCGTTTCTCAGTTGGTGCGTTCCCCCGGAATTTACTACGGCGTAGATCATGATAAAGTAGGTAAGGAGCTTTACAGTTGTACAATTATTCCGAACAGAGGTGCTTGGATTGAGTATGAAACCGACTCCAACGATATCTTCTTTGTTCGTGTAGATAGAACCAGAAAAGTGCCGGTAACAGTATTCATTCGTGCGCTTGGTGTCGGATCTTCCAAGGAAATCTGGATCTCTTCGGAGATGATCCGAAGCTTCAGGCATCCATTGAGAAGGATCCTTCCGAGAACTATCAGGAAGGCCTCTTAGAGTTATATAAGAAGATTAGACCGGGGGAGCCTCTTTCCGTTGACTCTGCGCAGTCACTTTTGAATTCCATGTTCTTTGATCCGAGACGTTATGATCTCGCAAAGGTGGGAAGATATAAGTTTAATAAGAAGCTTCACTTAAAGAACAGAATCAAGGGACATACTCTTGCGGAAGCAGTTTATTCTACTGAAACCGGCGAGCTTTTGGCAGAAGCCGGAACCATGGTGAGCAAAGAGCTTGCAACGACCATTCAGGACGCTGCGGTTCCTTTCGTAATGATTGACGGCCCGACCCGTACGGAGAAGGTGCTTTCTTCCATGCAGGTAGACATCAGGGCATGGATTCCGGAAGAAATTGATCCGGAAGAGCTTGGTATCAATGAGCTGGTGTATTATCCCGCTTTAAAGGAACTTTTGAAGGAAGTGGGCGAGCAGGGCACGGAGAGCCTTAAGGAGGCTATCCGTAAGAATATCCATTCCTTGATTCCAAAGCACATAACAAAGGAAGATATTTTTGCATCCATCAGCTATGCTTTAAATATTGATGAAGAAATCGGAACGTCAGATGATATCGACCACCTTGGAAACCGTCGTATTCGTGCCGTTGGAGAACTTTTACAAAACCAGTATCGTATCGGTCTTTCCCGTATGGAGAGAGTGGTTCGTGAAAGAATGTCCACGCAGGATATTGATGAAATTACTCCGCAGTCCTTGATTAACATTAAGCCGGTTACTGCGGCTGTAAAGGAGTTCTTCGGATCTTCTCAGTTGTCCCAGTTCATGGACCAGAACAATCCGCTTTCGGAGTTGACTCATAAGAGAAGACTTTCCGCACTCGGACCGGGCGGACTTTCCAGAGACCGTGCAGGGTTTGAGGTGCGAGACGTACATTATACACACTATGGAAGAATGTGTCCTATCGAGACCCCTGAAGGACCGAACATCGGACTCATTAACTCTCTTGCGTCTTATGCAAGAATCAATGAGTACGGTTTTATCGAAGCCCCCTATCGCGTGGTGGATAAGACGGATAAGGCGAATCCGATTGTAACCGATAGGGTGATTTACCTTGCGGCGGACGAAGAGGACAATTTCGTAGTAGCACAGGCAAATGAGCCTCTCGATGAAGAAGGACATTTTAAGCATGACAACGTTTCCGGAAGATACAGAGATCAGACTTCTGCCTTCCCGAAAGCAAGCATCGATTTGATGGACGTATCCCCGAAGATGGTTTTCTCCGTGGCGACTTCCATGATTCCTTTCTTACAGAACGACGACGCAAACCGTGCCCTCATGGGATCCAACATGCAGCGTCAGGCAGTTCCGCTTCTGACGACAGAGTCCGCTGTAGTAGATACCGGTATGTCCAATAAGGCTGCCGTTGACTCCGGAGCCTGTGTGGTAGCGAAGAACAGCGGCGAAGTTACTCTTTCTTCCTCGTCTAAGATTGTGATTAAGAGGGATAAGGACGGAGGGTATGATGAGTATAAGCTGATGAAGTTTATGCAGTAACCCTGAGTAACTGTTATAATCAAAAAGCCGATTGTAGATACCCATGACCATGTAGAAGCTGGGGATGTTATTGCAGACGGTCCGTCTACCAAGAACGGAGAAATTGCCTTTAGGAAAGAACCCGCTTATCGGATTTATGACATGGGAAGGCTATAACTACGAGGATGCTGTTCTCCTTTCCGAGAGACTGGTACAGAACGACGTATATACTTCCGTACATATTGAAGAATATGAGCTGGAAGCAAGAGATACGAAGCTCGGACCGGAAGAGATTACTTCCGATGTACCGGGTGTCGGCGATGATGCCTTAAAGAACTTGGATGAAAGAGGAATCATCCGTATTGGTGCTGAAGTAAGAGCTGGAGATATCCTCGGTAGGAAGGGTTACCCCTGAAGGGAGAGACCGAGCTCACTGCAGAAGAGCGTTTACTTCGTGCCATCTTCGGCGAGAAGGCAAGAGAAGTAAGGGATACCTCTTTGAAGGTACCTCACGGTGCTTATGGTACGGTTATCAATACCATGGTATTTACCAGAGAGAACTCCGACGAGCTTGCACCGGGAGTTTCTCAGTCTGTTCGTGTTTACATTGCACAGAAGCGTAAGATTGGTGTAGGAGATAAGATGGCAGGTCGTCACGGAAACAAGGGTGTCGTTTCCCGTGTGCTTCCAGTTGAGGATATGCCCTATCTTCCGAACGGCCGTCCTTTGGATATCGTATTGAATCCGCTCGGCGTGCCTTCTCGTATGAACATCGGACAGGTGCTGGAATTACACCTTTCCCTGGCTGCAAAGGCGCTGGGCATCGATGTATCTACCCCGATTTTTGACGGTGCAACCGAGGTGGACATTCAGCAAACCCTTCTTCTGGCAAATGATTACGTCAATCTTAGCTGGGAAGAATTTTTCCGAAAAGCACAAAGAAGAGCTTAACCCGGAGGTTTATGAGTATTTAGGAGCTCATCTTGAGCATAGAAAAGAGTGGCAGGGCGTACCCATCGGCATTGACGGAAAGGTACAGCTTCGTGACGGTAGAACCGGAGAGAAATTTGACGGTCCGACCTCTATCGGATTCATGCACTACTTAAAAGCTTCACCACTTGGTTGACGATAAGATTCACGCAAGATCAACAGGTCCGTACTCCTTAGTAACCCAGCAGCCGCTTGGTGGAAAGGCGCAGTTCGGCGGACAGCGTTTCGAGAGATGGAGGTTTGGGCACTGGAGGCTTTACGGTGCCGCTTACACCTTTACAGGAGATTCTGACGATGAAGTCGGATGATGTTGCGGGACGTGTAAAGACCTATGAAGCGATTATCAAGGGACAGAATATTCCGGCACCCGGAGTACCTGAATCCTTCAAGGTACTTCTTAAGGAAATGCAGGCACTTTGTCTTGATATGCAGGTTCTGGATGAAGAGCAAAACGTTGTGGAGATTACGGAAGATCTCTATGATGCAAACCAGGATATGCATAGACTCTTATCCGGCGGAGATTATCGCACGGAAAAAGCAGGAGAACTTTGGAGCTTACGGCTATACAAAGCAGGAATTTAAGGACGGAGAACTGGTAGACAGCGAAGAGGGAAATGATGATGCAGGGGAATTTTCCGATCAGGATGCGGAGGAATTCTTTGAAAGCATCACTTCCGGCTTAGTAGATGATGATGGTGAGGACGAGTAGAGGAGGAAAAATGGCAAACTTTCAAAGTGGAAATGAGCCGGTACAATTTGATTCCATAAAAATCGGTTTGGCTTCTCCGGAGAAGATTCTGAATTGGTCTTACGGAGAGGTAAAAAAGCCGGAAACCATTAACTATAGAACCTTGAAGCCGGAGAAGGACGGATTATTCTGTGAAAGAATATTCGGACCGGTAAAGGACTGGGAATGTCATTGCGGAAAGTACAAAAAGATTCGATATAAGGGAGTAATCTGTGATCGCTGCGGTGTAGAGGTGACCAAGTCTTCCGTGCGTAGAGAGAGAATGGGGCATATTAGCTTGCTGCCCGGTTTCTCATATCTGGTATTTCAAGGGCATCCTTCCAGAATGGGCTTGATTTTGGATATCAGCCTGAGAATTTTGGAGAGAGTTCTCTATTTTGCTTCTTACGTGGTTTTGGATCCGATGGAGACAAGTCTAAGTTATAAGGAAGTGCTTTCCGAGAAGGAATATAGAGATGCAATAGAGCAGTACGGCTATGGTAATTTCCGTGTAGGTATGGGTGCAGAGGCGATTTTTGAGCTTCTTTCTCATATTGATTTGGAGAAGGAATATAGCAGTCTTCGTTCCGAGCTGGACAACTCTTCCGGGCAGAAGAGAGCCCGTATTGTGAAGAGGCTGGAAGTGGTGGAAGCTTTCCGCTCTTCCGGAAATAAGCCGGAGTGGATGATTCTTACAAATCTTCCGGTTATTCCTCCTGATTTAAGACCGATGGTACAGCTTGACGGCGGACGTTTTGCGACTTCCGATATCAATGATCTGTATCGTAGAATTATTAACAGAAATAATCGTCTTGCGCGTCTTTTGGAGCTTGGTGCACCGGAAATCATTGTTCGTAACGAGAAGAGAATGTTGCAGGAGGCGGTAGACGCTTTAATTGATAACGGTAGACGCGGACGTCCTGTGACCGGTCCCGGAAATCGTGCACTGAAGTCCCTTTCCGATATGTTAAAGGGTAAGCAGGGACGTTTTCGTCAGAATCTCTTGGGAAAGCGTGTAGACTATTCCGGTCGTTCCGTTATCGTAGTAGGCCCGGAACTGAAGATTTACCAGTGCGGTGTGCCGAAGGAAATGGCGATTGAGCTCTTTAAGCCCTTCGTTATGAAGGAACTTGTGAATACCGGTAAGGCACACAACATTAAGAATGCAAAGAAAATGGTAGAGCGTCTGGACGAGGGCGTTTGGGACATTCTCGAGTATGTGATTAAGGAGCATCCTGTTATGTTGAACCGTGCTCCGACCTTGCACCGTTTGGGTATTCAGGCTTTTGAACCGATTCTCGTAGAGGGTAAGGCAATTAAGCTTCATCCGCTCGTTTGTGCGGCCTTCAACGCCGACTTTGACGGAGACCAGATGGCTATCCATCTTCCCTTAACGCAGGAAGCACAGGCAGAGTGCCGTTTTATGCTTCTTTCTCCGAACAACCTCTTAAAGCCGTCAGATGGTGGCGTGGTTGCGGTTCCTTCTCAGGATATGGTACTGGGTGTGTATTATCTTACGCAGGAGAGAGAAGGAGATACAGGAGAGGGCATGCTCTTTAAGTCCATAGATGAAGCGATTCTTGCTTACGAGAATCACTTCGTGACCTTGCATGCAAAGATTCGATGTAAGATAAGAAAAGAATGGGTTTCGAAGACGGACAGAAAGAGAAGCTGGAAGGAATTATCGAAACCACGGTAGGTAGATTGCTCTTCAACGAGATTATTCCGCAGGATTTAGGTTTCACCGATCGTTCTATTCCGGAAAACAGACTGCTTCCCGAGATTAACTTCCTTGTAAAGAAGAAGAACCTGAAGCAAATTCTGGAAAAGGTTATGGATGTGCATGGAGCAATGCAGACAGCACTGACTCTCGATGATATCAAGGCTATCGGTTATAAGTATTCGACGAAGGCTGCGATGACCGTATCTATTCACGATATGACTGTTCCGGCAAGTAAGGAAGAGCTTTTTGAGCAGGCGCAAAGCACCGTTGACAGAATTGCAAAGAACTTCCGCCGCGGACTGATTACGGAGGAAGAGCGTTATAAGGAAGTGATTGAAACTTGGAAGAATACCGACGATCAGTTAACCCATGATCTTTTAACAGGTTTGGATAAATACAACAACATCTTCATGATGGCCGATTCCGGAGCCCGTGGATCCGATAAGCAGATCAAGCAGCTTGCCGGTATGCGTGGACTCATGGCGGATACAACTGGTAGAACCATCGAGTTACCGATTAAATCCAACTTCCGTGAAGGACTGGACGTTTTGGAGTACTTTATCTCTGCACATGGTGCTCGTAAAGGACTTTCCGATACCGCTCTTCGTACAGCTGACTCCGGCTACCTTACCAGAAGACTGGTAGACGTTTCTCAGGATTTGATTATCCGTGACTTGGATTGCGCTGAAGGAAGGGAGACGATTCCTTCCATGGAGATTACTGAACTTTCCGATGGACAGGAGAAGATTGAGTCTCTACAGGAAAGAATCACAGGAAGATTCCTTGCGGAAGATATCATCGATCCGGAGACCGGTGCAATTGTCATCAAGGCAAATCACATGGTTACTCCGAAGAGAGCACCTCTTGTTATGAATGCGCTCACCAAGATGGGAAGACAGTCCGTAAAGATTCGTACGGTATTGACCTGCCGTTCCAAGTCCGGAATTTGCGCAAAGTGCTACGGAGCAAACCTTGCAACAGGAAAGCCGGTTGAAGTGGGTGAAGCAGTTGGAACCATTGCCGCACAGTCCATCGGTGAACCGGGAACACAGCTTACCATGAGAACCTTCCATACAGGAGGTGTGGCAGGTGGAGATATTACCCAAGGTCTTCCCCGTGTAGAGGAGCTTTTCGAGGCGAGAAAGCCAAAGGGACTTGCTATTCTTACGGAGATTCCGGGTGTGGTTGAAATACGGGATACCAAGAAGAAGCGAGAAGTGATTGTTACGGACAACGAATCCGCACAGTCTAAAACCTACCTGATTCCTTACGGTTCAAGACTGAAAGTTGTGGACGGACAGGTACTGGAAGCCGGAGATATTTTGACGGAAGGTTCCATCAATCCGCATGACCTCTTGAAGATTAAGGGAGTTAAGGCAGTACAGAACTACATGATTTCCGAGGTGCAGAGAGTTTATCGTCTGCAGGGTGTAGAAATTAATGATAAGCACATTGAGATGATTGTTCGTCAGATGATGAAGAAAGAGCGTATCAATGAGGCAGGAGACTCTCGCTTTATTCCGGGAACGACTGTGGATCGCTTGGATTTCGAAGATGAGAACGAGAGACTCATTAAAGAAGGAAAGACTCCGGCAGAAGGAAAGAGAACGATGCTTGGAATTACCAAGGCTTCCCTTGCAACCGATTCCTTTATGTCTGCGGCTTCCTTCCAGAGAGACAACCAAGGTGCTTACAGAAGCGGCAATTAACGGTAAGATAGACCACCTCATCGGACTGAAGGAAAATGTCATTATCGGTAAGCTGATTCCTGCCGGAACCGGTATGAGAAGATATCGTAATGTAAAGCTTTCACCGATAAGGAAGAGCATGTAGACTATACCCCTGAATGTTTCGGAGGAAACTGGAGCCTCTTAGCACAGAGGAAATCTTTGATGCTGATCCGCAGGGACTTTCCGGACTGGCTGAAGCCTTAAGAGCCATTAAGGATGGAGAGAACGAGCTGTAATTGGAAAACAAAAACATAGGGAGAAATGGGTAAGCCCTGCCTAGACAGGATATCCGTTTGAAAAGGGACGCTCATTCGAGTGTCTCTTTTCTTTCGAAAAATGGGAGGGAAACAATGTCAAATCTTACGAAAAGTACTTTGAAGCCTCTTTTAAAGAAATTGCTTCTAAAAAAACCTTTGGATAAAATTACAATTTCGGATATTGCGGACGACTGCGGAATGAATCGTATGACCTTTTATTATCATTTTCAGGATATATATGACTTGATAGATTGGTCATTTGCGGAAGAAGCGGAGAAGATTCTGGCGGGGAAGAAGAGCTATGAAACTTGGCAGGAAGGCTATCTTCAGCTTTTTCTTTCCATTCTGGAAAATAAGCCGCTGATTATGAACGTTTATCGCACGGTCAGTAGAGAGCAACTTGAGCAATATTTGTTTAAGGTGTCGTACAGACTTCTTCGTGATGTTGTAGAGGAAGAGGACAAGGAAAGAGTAGTCAGCGAAGAAGATAAGGACTTTATAGCTAACTTCTACAAGTATGCTTATGTCGGGCTTATATTGGATTGGATTCAGCGTGATATGAAAGAGAATCCTGAAAAAATCATTTTGCGTATGAGTCTCCTTATGCAGGGAAACTTTGCAAGGGCTTTGGAAGCGTATTCAAAATATCGGTAAGCATCGGAATATCGGATCATTTAGGAAGTTTTTTTTGAGATCAATTAAGCAAAACAGTCGGTTTGATAAGTTTTTTATCATGCCGGCTGTTTTGTTTATAGATTTCCTCTTTTTAATGCACTAGAATAAGGCCGTAAACAAAAAACAAAGAGAAAGAACAAAGAGAAAGGGAGGGTTAGAGAATGTATTATTCCAGTGGAAATTATGAGGCATTTGCCCGTCCGGAGAAGCCGGAAGGGATAGAGAACAAGTCGGCATACTTGATTGAGGCGGTTTGGCATCTCTCGCAGCAGCTTGCTTTTTAGTAAGAGATGCCCAAATGGAAGGAAAGAGAATTCATATTTTGGAAAAGGAGTCTCATCCGGGCGGAGCCTTGGATGGGGATAAAATGATTGCAGGCTATGTTATGCGCGGCGGCAGAGAGATGGACAATCATTTCGAATGTATGTGGGACCTTTTTCGTTCTATTCCCTCTATCGAAACCGAGGGAGTGAGCGTACTGGACGAGTACTATTGGCTGAATAAAAAAGATCCGAATTATTCTTTATGCCGTGCGACCAAGAATCGCGGAGAAGATGCAAAGACGGAAAATAAGTTCGGTCTCTCCGACAAAGGCAGTATGGAAATCATGAAGCTTTTCATGACGCCGGATGAAGATTTGGCTAATGTGAAAATGACGGAAATTTTCGATGAAGAAGTTTTTAAGACTAATTTCTGGATGTATTGGCGAACCATGTTTGCCTTTAAGGACGATCAAAGTGCCTTGGAAATGAAGCGCTACATGCAAAGATTTATCCACCATATTGGCGGACTCCCGGATTTTAAGGCATTGCGTTTTACCAGATACAATCAGTATGAATCCATGGTGCTTCCCATGGTAAAATATCTGGAGGAGCATGGAGTACAGTTCCATTACGGTGTCAGCGTGACAAATGTGCTTTTTGACATTTCCGCCGAAAAAAAGCAGGCAAGGCGGATTGAACTTCTTCGAGACGGCAAAGAGGAAAGCATTGATTTAACGGAAAATGACTTGGTTTTCTATACGAATGGCAGTAATGTGGAAAACTCCACTTACGGCAGTCAGACCGAGGCCACCGGTATGGACGGGGAGATTCACCCGGGCGGCACTTTTCGACTTATGGAGAAGGATTGCTGCGCAGGATTCATCTTTCGGAAAGCCGGATAAATTCTGCATGGACCCGGAGGACAGCAATTGGGTGAGTGCTACGGTAAATACCTTGGATGAAAAGATTCTTCCCTATATCAAAAATATTTGCAAAAGAGATCCTCTCTCCGGAAAGGTGGTAACCGGCGGAATTGTGACCGTCACTGATTCCTCTTGGCTCTTAAGCTGGACCATTAACCGTCAGCCCCAGTACAGAAATCAGCCAAAAGGACAGGTTCTGGTTTGGCTCTACGGTATGTTTTCCGATAAGCCGGGGACTTTGTTAAAAAATCCATGCGGGAATGCACCGGACAGGAAATCTGTGAAGAATGGCTTTATCACTTAGGCGTCCCGGTGGAAGAGATTCCGGAGCTTGCAGCCCATAGTGCAAATACCGTGCCTGTAATGATGCCCTTCGCCAGTGCGTATTTCCAGCCTCGTGAAGAAGGGAGACCGTCCCTGGTTGTACCGGAGGGTTCTGTAAATTTTGCCTTTATCGGAAATTTTGCGGAAACACCCAGAGACACGGTGTTTACTACAGAGTATTCCATTCGAACAGCAATGGAGGCAGTGTACACATTGTTAAATGTGGATAGAGGAGTTCCGGAGGTCTGGGGCAGTGTATATGATATTCGAGATTTGTTAAATGCCACGGTGGTACTTCGGGACGGAAAGAAGATTACAGACTTACAGCTCGGTTTTATTCAGGATATCGTGCTGAAGGCAGCCTCTAAAACGAATCAAAGGGAACAGAAGTGGAAAAAAACTGATGAAGAAGTGCAAAATGATTTAGATTTTGAAGATGCAGTCACGGAATGCAGAAATCTTCTTACAAAAAGCCCTCAACGGCGAAAAGTTGAGGGCTTTTATTCAAAAGGGGCTGTAAAAAAATCAAAATAATTTTTCTAAGCAATATAGGTCTGAACTTGGGGCACGCTCGCTAGCTTGCTCTGACTGAGCAGTGGTTTTGTTAACCACTGCTCACTTTGCTTCGCAAAGCAAATTCCTTCGGAAGTTGGTCTCGTACAGGACAACTTTTCTGATGAAAAGTTTGTCCTTACGTAGCGGATACTAAGCGAAAAACAGCGTTTCTCTTGTTTTTCGCAAGTACCGACGGGCTCAGACTACCCCGCATTCAGACCTATATTGCAAAAGAATCCCTTTATTATTTTGATTTTTTTACAGCCCCTTTTGCTATAGTACTTATCGCATATTTCTACTAGTGAAATAAAAAAATGGAATATAATACAGATATTATTGATTAAAAGTTAAACAGGTATAGTAGGAGCAAATACTTGATATGAATGAATCCATGATTCAATTTTCCTATGATGGGCTTTGCCTGCGATTTGATAAGGAAAATTTGAGATATTCTATTTTGGCAGGAAAGACAGCTTGGGAAACGGAGGAGAACTTTTCCCCTTTCTTTCGCGTAAAAGCCTGTGAGAAGCCTATTTACTTTAAAGAGGCCAAAGAGCAGAAACATGAGCTTGTGAAAAGCGGTGTAGGAGAAGGGATTCGTAGCAGCTATAGCGGCTTCTCTCTTCCCGATTTTTATAATGAAAACAGGCATGGGCATACTCTTAGTTCGGATAAGGATAAAACGGTCAGTGGGGAAGAGAAGAAAAACGAGTTTTCTTTTGAGACCTTCGTTTGGGTAGAATACAGCACAAAGCAAGTCTATTTTGAGTGGATTCCTTTAACAGAGGCTCCTCTGAACTGTGTAGAGCAAGTCTTATTCCCGGGACCCTTTTCCTTCAAAAAGGAAAGTAAAGATTGGTACACGATTATTCCGAAGGAGCAGGGAATCTTGATCCCCAATACTTGGGATGTGCGCTTTAAGCAGGACGGCTTCAACGGTCGTTTCGGAACAGCGAGTGCCTATCTTCCCATCTTTGCACAGGTAAAGAACGGGGAAGGGTATCTCGCGGAGAGTCTTACTCCCTGGAATATGGGCTATGAAGCGGTGCATGAGGCGGGGGCAAATGAATCCACTGTGCAATTTCGTATAGAGCCGAGTCTCGGACAGATGGAATACCGTCGGATTATGCGCTATATCTTCTTCTCGGATTGTGATTACAATTCTATTTTAAAATGTTATAGAGAACTGGCAAGAGAAGAGGGAAAACTGAAGACCTTGAAAGAAAAGGAGGTGTCCACTCCTTCTGTAAAAAAACTGATCGGTGCATCTTTTGTGCATAAGGGAATCAAGACTTGTGTACAGTCGGATTCTGAATTTTTCGATAAGGATGCTCCGGATAAGAACAACCGTTTGATCCCGTTTCGAAAAAGAACGGAAGAGATGAAGGCATTCAAGGCGGACGGAGTTAAGAAACTCTATCTTCACCTTGACGGATGGGGCGATGCAGGCTATGACAATAAGCATCCGGATGTAGGGCCTGCCTGTGCAGAGGCCGGTGGATGGGAAGGGATGCGAGAGCTTTCTAAGACGATGGAAGAGCTGGGCTATCTCTTTGGCATCCATGACCAGTACAGGGATTTTTACAAGAAGGCGGAAAGCTATGATGATGACTTTGCCTGCAAAAGTGCAGACGGCAGTATTTATACCCATGCACGCTGGGCGGGAGGACCGCAGGCCTATCTTTGTACCAGTCAGGCGCCTTTCTATGTGAGGCGGAATTTCGAAAGGCTTTTGGCGGAAGGAGTGCATTTAGACGGAGCGTACCTCGATGTCTTTACCTGTAATGAAGGGGATGAGTGTGCAAATCTCGTCATAAAAATGAGTCGGAGAGATTCCTATGAGTACAGAAATGCCTGTTTCCGTTATCTCTTAAGTAAGAATATTTTGCCAAGTTCCGAGGAGGTCAATGATTGGGCTGTACCTTGGCTTGTTTTTTGCCATTACGCCCCCTATGATTTTATGATGAGAGAGCCGGGAAGCCCGAAGTACGGGATTCCGATTCCGATGTTTAATCTGGTCTATCACGACTGTCTTATTATTCCTTGGATGATGGAAAAGCTTCCGGAAGAGGACTATATGCTCTATGCTCTCTTAAACGGAGGTGCGCCTTATCTTGTGCGGGATTCTGCTTATATGGGAATTGACGGTGCCTTTACTTTGGAGGAGGAAATGCCTTGGAAGACCCATTTAGAGAGAGTTCGCATCGTTAGCGATTTTCATGAGAAGGTTGGGGAGGCGGAGCTTGTCCGCCATGAAATTCTGGATGAGAAGGGCTACAGACAAAGATCAAGCTTTGCAAACGGCTATTCTGTAGAAGTGAATCTGAAAGAGGGGACTTACCGGATTTTTCTCCGGAATAAGGCATAAAGATATTCTGCGAATAAGCTATGAAGATATTCCCATTAAGAAAAGGCTATACGGATATGCCTTTTAGGAGATAAAGATACTTTTAGGAGATAAAGATACTTTTAGCAGATCAAGATAATAAAAAAAGTTTAATCAAAGTTCACTATGCCAAGGAGGATTTACTCCTCGAAGGCTTAGAAATAGCAAAGGAGAAAAATTATGAAAAAAAGAACAAAAGCATTGCTCGCTTGGGCAGCAGTTCTCACCATGGGTGTGAGTGTATTGGCTTCTTGCGGAAACAAGACAGCGTCCGGAGATTCGGCGGCTGCAGGGGAGAATAAGGCTGAAGGAAAGACCGCCTTATCTCTTGCCATCTGGGATGAGAAACAGAGACCGATGATGGAGTCGTTAGTAGAAGCTTACGAAAAGGAACATCCGGATGTAACGGTAGAAGTACAGTTAACTCCCTATAAAGGGCGGAGAGTATTGGACCAAGTTGGAAGCGGCTGCGACAGGCGGAAAGGCACCGGATGTATTCTGGTTAAATGTTCTCCATACAGACAGCTATGTAGACGGCGGGATCCTTGCGGATCTTACGGATGCCATTGCCAAGTCCGATATTAAGGACAATTTCCCGGAATCGCTTGTAAACAACTATGTAAGAGACGGAAAGAACTATGCCGTTCCAAAGGATTTTGATACCAATGCACTTTGGTACAATAAGGAAATCTTCGATAAGGCAGGCGTAAGCTATCCGACTAACGATATGACTTATGAAGATTTGGTGGCAAAAGGCGGAGGAACTCAAGAAAGCGGGACTTCCTGACGGTGTATATCCTTTCGCGTGTCCTGTAGACTTCCAGACCTGGTACTATCAGACGGTTTTTGCAAACGGCGGTTGGATTCTCAGTGAAGACAAGAAGACTTCCGGATACGATGATCCGAAGACACAGGGCGGTATTCAGTGTTGGATTGATATGATTGACAAGGGGCTTTCTCCCTCTTCCGCAGCTCTTTCCGAGACCTCTTCCGATGCTATGTTTGAGGGCGGACAGCTGGCTATGAACTTTGCAGGATCCTATATGGTTCCGGAATATGCAGGAAACGATACCATTAAGGATAAGATTGACTGCGTTGAACTTCCGAGCTTTAACGGCATCGAGACAAACTGCATCAACGGTTTAGGCTATGCGGTGTATGAAGGAAGCAAAAACAAGGAAGCCGCTACAGACCTCGCTATTTGGCTTAGCAGCAAAGAAGCAATGGATATTCAGGGCAATGCAGGTGTAGTTATTTCTGCAAGAAATGAATCTCAGGAGCTTTTTGCCAAGTCCAGTGATAAGTATGATCTTTCCGTTTATACTGCACACACCGATAAGGCTTATCCGCTTCCGGTATGCAAGAATGCAGCTGAGCTTTATGATATGGAGGCGAAGGCTTTACAGAAGGCATACAGCGGAGAAGAGAGCCTTGCTGATGCTTGTAAGGCATTGAAGGTGGAAGCGGACGCTTTCCTTGCAAAGAATCAATAAGATAAACGGGATATCGCGTAACGCACGATACTTGTTAAGAATCAGGCTGTCCCGGGAGAATTAGGCTTCCGGGATAGTTTCTTCTTACTACTGAAGCTCTGGTAGAAAAATGCAAGACTTTCAGCCGTAAGATAGAAGGAGTAAGTATGAAGACAGAAGAGAAAAAGACAGGGCTGTCCTGGAAGATGAAGGACTGGATTGCAGGCTATATATTTATTGCGCCTGTTACACTCGGACTTTTGGTATTTTATATCTGGCCCTTTATCCAGAACTTTTGGTTTAGCTTTAATAATGTAAATAAGTTCAATGTAACGCATTTTATCGGACTCGAGAACTATAAGCAACTTTTTTTCCGATAAGGAGGTTTTTCAAACCTTCGGAAATACGCTGAAGTATGTCGTAGTAACCGTACCGGTAGGCTTGTTTCTTTCTCTTGTGACTGCAGCTTTACTGAATTCAAAAATCAAGGGTAAGTCCCTTTACCGCACCCTCTACTTCCTTCCCTCCGTGACGATGGCTGCCGCTGTTGCCATGGTATGGAAATGGGTCTTTAATGAGAAAATGGGAATTTTAAATGCGCTGATTACTTCTTTTGGCGGCCCGCGTATCGGCTGGCTGACGAATCCGAAGACGGCTATTTTTGTGGTGATGCTGGTCGGTCTTTGGATGAGTGTAGGCTACAATATGATTATTCTCCTTGCCGGTATGCAAGGCATTAGTAAAAGCTATTATGAAGCGGCCGCAATTGATGGCGCAGGTCCGCTTACTCAGTTTTTTTAAGATTACCGTACCGCTCCTCACTCCAACCATTTTCTTTGTGATGATTACCTCCATTATCAGCGGCTTTCAGGTCTTTGATGTAGTCTATATGATGGTTTGAAATCGAATCCCGCCTATGAATCGACGCAGACTGTGGTGATGCTTTTCTATAGACAGGCTTTTGATTACGGCTATAAGGGCTATGCTGCAGCCATTTCCATTTTGATTTTTGCGGCCATTATGCTGGTGACTCTTGTGCAGTTCTCCGTGCAGAAAAAATGGGTAAATTATTAGAAAGGAGGAAGAAGTATGGAGCAGAAATTATCTTGGAAAAAACTCTTTGTGCATCTCATCCTTATTGCAGGACTTGGTGTCACTATCTTCCCCTTTCTTTGGATGGTTTTGACTTCTTTTAAGACAAGCGGAGAAGCCATGGCAATTCCGCCGACGATTTTCCCGAAGAAATTCATCACGGAAGCCTATACACAGATTGTAAGTTCGCTTCCCTTCGTGCGGATTTATCTGAATACGATTTTTTCTACGGTGGTGACGGTTCTTGCCCAGCTTCTCTTTTGCTCTATGGCGGGATATGCCTTTGCCAGAATAAAAATTTCCTTCAGAAATGTCATTTTTATCCTGCTTCTTTCCGTACTCATGGTTCCGGGGCAGATTTTCCTGATTCCGCAGTATCTGATTATCCAGAAGATGGGACTTTTGGATACGATTCCGCACTTTTTATCCCGAATCTTTTCAGCGCCTTCGGTACCTTTTTGATGCGGCAGTTTTTCTCTCGCTTCCGGAAGAATTGGAGGAGGCGTAGTATTGATGGCTGTAGTCGCTATCAGATTTTTGGAAGAATCATGTTGCCCTTTGTAGCCCTGACCTTGTGACTTTAAGTATTTTTTTACCTTTAAGTTTGCTTGGAATGACTTTATGTGGTATCTTATTGTGAACACCTCTCCGAAAAATATGATTTTAGGACCGGCTCTTTCCACTTTGCAGGGACAGTACACGACACAGTATCCTATGCAGATGGCAGGGGCGGTTATGGCGGTTATTCCCGTGATTCTCGTCTTTTTCATTTTCCAGAAGCAGTTTATTGAAGGGGTAGCACAGTCCGGAATTAAAGGATAAGAATTTTTTGAAAATGTTGAAAAGCGTAACCGGCTAACTTATTTTCTTGTCTTATAGAGTAGAATCATCGTTCGTGTAATTTTTTTTTGGGAGGAAAATTATGAAAAGAAAGATTCGATACGGGAAAGTGCAAGTGGGAGCGGCAGTGTTGCTTTCTTCCTTACTCTTAAGTTCCTGTTCCGGCGCAAAGCAGACTGCTTACAATGATTCTGCAGCAAATTCCGTATATAAAGAAGAAGCGGAACTTAGCGGAGTGGGAGGAGAGCAGTCGGGACTGGCTAAATCATCCGGAGCAGAGGCGGAAAACGGTGAAAGGGGAACTTCTTCCGATTATGCAGAGGGAAACTTACAAAATGAGATTCCTACGAATGCTGTCGAGGAGACAGAGACCAATACCGATATGGCGGCTCTTTCCGAAAAGAAGATTCGGACCGTAAATATAAGTCTTGCCGTTAAAAGTGTGGAAAATGCCGCCAAAGAATTGAAGGACAAAGTTAAGACGCAGGGTGGCTATATTGAGTCGGAAGACTTTTTCGACACTCAATGAGTGGGATGATACAAAAAGAATGAGCTTTACCATTCGGATTCCGAAGAACAATGTGGACGGCTTTTTGGAATTTTTAGATGGCGAGGGGAGAATCCTTTCCAAGTCGGAAAACTTGCAGGATATTCGTCTGCAATACAGAGATGCAAGAGAACCACATCAAGGTCTTTGGAGACGGAGCAGGACCGAATCCGGCTCTTATGGAGAAGGCAGAGACAGTAGAACAGTTAATTGCTCTGGAAAGCAGACTAACGGATATTCGTTACCAGTTAGACTCCTACAATTCGGAAATTCTCGAGTATGACAATAAAGGTGGATTTCAGTACGATTTATCTGGAATTACAAGGCACGGTGGATGATCAGCTAAACAGCAAGCCAAGCTACAGCTTTTCGGATAAAGTAAGAGATGGTTTTTATAGAAATATTTTAGCTATCCAACTTTTCTTCTTGGACATTGCCGTATTTGCCGTGGTGTATATTCCGCAGATTATTCTTGTTCTTCTGGTAATTATGGCACTGCTTCTTTTGAATAAGAAGTTAAATGCAAAGGCTAAAAAACAGAAAGATGCAAAGGGTTTAAAGACGGAGGATTCTGTAAAGACGGAAGCGTCGGAAGAGTCGAAAGATCCCATCTCGACAAAAGAGGATATGAAAAAGAACTAAAAAGAGCTGAAAAATAAGTCACCACGAAAAGACCGATAAATCCAGCAAGCACCGGTTTATCGGTCTTTTCTGAAATTTCTCTTTGGGACTTTTTACAGCCCCTTTATTATTCTGCTTTTCCAACGGCAAGGCTCTGTAGAAGTCCGTTTTGCAATTCAAAAATCGCACTCTGATCCTTTGCTACAGCAGAGCGATTCGTTTCCTCTGCATGAGAGAGCTCCTCCCGAAGGATAGAAATATGCTTTGGGGCATCAATAGCGATGCGAACCCCGTCTGCAGCAGTTTCAATCACTGTAAGGCGGATGTTATCTCCTATTAAGATGCTTTCGTTCTTTTTTCTTCTAAGGATCAACATGGTTTTCCTTCACCTCTTTCTTCCACATCCCTGTGGAATCTTATCCTCTATACTGCAGCTTTTTCTGCTTGTAAGTGAGTAAAGCTGCCAAGTTTGTGCTTGTAGTCATAGCCACTGGATTCCAGTATGACCTGCATCCCCTTATGATTCTCCGGATTGATTACCAAAGGACACTTCAGATTTACGGTATTGCTTAAGTAATCGTCTTGTAAAATGCAAGTTACATAGTAGCTTAACTCCTCTGCGGTCTTTACACCAAGGTAGCTTAATTCTTCCTCGGTGAGGGAAGGAGTGTAATCAGGATCTAAAGCAAAAGGATTGATGACTACGAAGGCAATATTCGGATCCTCCACGCCATGCAGGAGAAGAACGGTAGAGTCTTCTTCTTCGTTTAAACAGAGCGGAAGATAGTGCTGCACCTGACTGAAGCCGAAAAGCCCGTCAGAAAAGTGAAACAAATCCTTCTCCTCATAATCGATAACGCCATAGTCCTTGGTTTGTAATTGCATATTTTCCTCCATAGAATAATAATGATAAGTCTACACTAGCTTACAATATCCACATTTTCCCCTTCTATAGGTTTTTTGGGAAAGTAAACAAAATCTCCAGTGTACTCGAACTTTATTTCCGGCATCTGGGTCACGATGACCATTTCCATCGCAGGGAGATAAACAATCTCTCCCTGATGAACCCTCATCTCAAAGGCTCCCCGGTCCTGTAGATAGCCGGCATTTTTTTCATTTCGTAAAGCCTGAACCGTAGCTAAGGCTTCCATGCTCTTTGCAGCGGCGCATTGCGTAGTATCTGCGGTATGGAGATTCAGGGGTAGAAGCTGTCTGCCTTGTAAGGGATAAAGCATTCGGATTTATCTCCATTCTGCGCATCCTGTGTACCAAAGCTCCGTAATTGACTTGACCGGAACTTCGATAGCAAAGGTTTACTGCACGCCGGTACCCGATATCGTGTGTTCCGGCAATTTGAGCTTCCATTGCACCCATTCGAAGCGCTCTCCCTCGTGCTTCGTCGAGTAAATCAGAGGGGACCAGCCTTCCGCCTATCGAGAGGTGGATGGCCCTAAAGTCGGTGGTACTTATTTTAATGACTTGTCCCATACACGCCTCCCTCTTAAAAGTCCGGCTTAGTAACAGATGAACAGTAGAAAAATAAAGTCATTTGTTTATTACGGACTTCGGAGAATAAAAACAGCTTTTGGCTATTTCCATCCATAAAGAGAAGAACTCTTAACTTACAAGAGCGTCTTACTCCGTGTCGTGATGGTCAGGTAATTTTGAGAGATGACCAAATCATTTTATCTACCTACAAAGTCAAACAAGGATGCTTGCATGATATGCGCTCCTACCTTCATGGCTGCATTGTAACTGTATTGATAGGAATACATCTTTACTGCAGCATCATACTGGTCGATGGCCAGTTTAGCACTGTATTCATTCTGTAAGCTGTCCATGGTAAGATCGAGTCCCTTTTGCGTGGATTCCAAAGTGGCATACTTGATGCCCAGTACGCGGTAGGTATCGCTTACTCTGGATTCCGCATCATCATTTTGAAGGATGAAGTCGGATAGATCTTTATGGAAACGCTCTTTCGCGGTAGATACACCGGTATTGGTTTTTAGTGCATCAACATATTGATGTGAAGTAAGGATGGCTTTGGAAAGCAAGGCGATAGGAGAATTCATCAGAGAATCCTCTTCTTGGATAACTGCGCCTCCATTGCTTGCTCCCTTGATGCGATTGATGGCATCCGTATCACTGAGAGATTTTAAGGCATCGGAACTAAGACCGGTAATCATATTCAGCCCACCGGTATAAGTATCAATCAGCGTACTGCGGTCCCGGAGAGAACCGTAACCGGTGCTCATCTTGCCCTGCTCTCGCATAGCGGATAGAATAAACTTTAAAGTATCCGCTTCGCCCATGGGAGTTCCGTTTCCGTCTTTTCCGGAGAAATCATTTTTGTAGTGTGCTCCGTCAAAGCTGTACCGGATATTCATCTCGGTAGTCTGCGGGTCTCCCGGAAACTTATGCTTATAGGTTAAAGTAATGCTTGGGGGAGTACCGTCCAAATCCTCTTTAAGGAGAAGGGTACGGTAGTCATATCATTTCCGCCATAAACATAGAAGTTATCATACTGGGAGTTTAAGGTATTCACCATGGAATGCAATCTTTGAGTAAACTCCGACTCAAAGACGCCTACGGTTCCGGGCATATTGTTATTTGGCTCATTTTTTAACCGGATAACATTGGTATTCACTTCTCGCATACCGTCTTGAATGCTTAAAGCTCCTTTTTCCTGTTGAATCAAACGGTTTTTCACATCATCGATTACAGATTTCTTGGCCTCCGCATCATTGTGCTGATTTTCAATTCTCTTTCCGGCGTAATAGGCAATCGGGTCTTCCTCGGCTTTCTCAAAGCGACGCCCGCTTCCTACTTGCTCCATGGCTCTGTTCAGCTTACTATGGAGGTCATTCACATGTTGTGCATAATCCTGATAATAGGTTCTTGCTGTTACTCTCATTTTATTTACTCCTCTATATCTACGAAGTCCATCCTTTCTCTACATTTGACTCCGTATAGCCGCTGTTCCTTTCTTCCTTGGCATCGCTTAGCAATAAAAAGAGACAATGCCTCTTTTTCTGTCAAAAATATATCGTTCGAGTTTTTAAAAACTATAAGTAATTTCGGAAAGAACTCTGATGAAAATAGAGTGAAATAGAAAAAAAGGAGAAATTTAGATATTTTTTTCTTTTGAAAAAAACATGCTACTATACTGCGTGTGGTAAAGAGACAGCTTTAATTCTTGGAAAGGGAATGAAGATAAAGAGATGAAGAAAATATTGTTAATCGGAACAGGGGGAACCATTGCCTCCAAAGAAACGGGAGACGGATTAAGCCCCGGACTTGCCGCCGAGGAAATTGTGAATTATGTACCGGAGGTAAAAGACCTCTGTGAGATAGAAGTTTTCCAGCTTTGTAATATCGACTCAACGAATATGAACCCAAGGATTTGGACGGCTTTGGCGCAGGCGATAAAAGAAAACTATGACCGCTATGACGGCTTTGTGGTGCTTCACGGCACGGATACCATGGCCTACAGTTCTGCGGCGCTTAGCTATATGATTCAACATTCCAGAAAGCCGATTGTCGTAACCGGTTCGCAGCAGCCCATAGAAAAAGAGGGGACGGATGCAAGAGTGAATTTACGGGACAGTATTCTCTATGCGATGGATGAGTATTCGGAAAATGTAGTGCTTGTTTTTGACGGAAATGTCATTGCAGGCACGAGAGCAAAGAAGATGCAGGCCCGTTCCTTCAATGCCTTTCAAAGCGTAAATTTTCCCGTTCTTGCAAGAGTACAGGACGGGAGAATCATTCGTTATCTTCCCTATATTCCGGAGAGGGAGCCGGTTCACTTTTTCCCGGAAATCAGCGATTCGGTCTGTGTGTTTAAGCTGATTCCCGGAACAAGACCGGAGCTTTTGTCTTATTTGTTTGAAAACTATGATTGCATCGTGATAGAAAGCTTCGGAGTAGGAGGAATTCCCGATGCCCTAATGGACACCGTATACCGGGAAATGAAGAAGTGGAAAGAGACCGGAAAGGTTCTTGTCATGGCGACCCAGGTTATGAACGAAGGCTCCAATATGGAAATTTACCGCGTCGGACAAAAGGTAAAAAAGGACTTCCAGCTGATTGAAGCCTACGATATGACACTGGAAGCCGTTGTCACAAAGCTTATGGTCTTACTTAAGCAGTACGGAAGCTCCTACGAAGACTTGCAAAGGGCATTTTATAAAGAGGTGAATCACGACATCCTTTGCGCTGTATAGGAATCTCGAAAAGAGGAGCGTAAAAGCTGTAGTTTTACTTGCTTTCGCCTGTTCCTGTTCCGCCTTCCTTTTTATACAGTGCGGAAGGTTTCATACGGCTACGCACGGACTGGATAATCGGAACAAGGAAGATGGCCACGATTCCGCCGGCAAGCCGTTGTTGTAGAGGTTTGTTCCATTGTAGACCGCGCCTACATTTAGAGCAACGGAAGAGTGAAGAAAGCCTGCTACCATTCCCCAGAGTATCCCGAACTCTCCCGTAATCGGTGCGAGAGTGGTAGATAGAATCAGGGTCAGCGTAGAGCTCGGATCGTTCAAATCCCAGATTTTTAAGTAACTTGCAATAATGACTCCGACAAGCACCGGAAGAATATTTCGGATGTGTTTTCCGAGGGCACTGAAGCCGACCACGCAGAAGATGGAGCCGATGGTCGGACCGTTAAAGTCTCCTCCTGTATAGTAGAGCAGGAGCGTCATGAGAAGACCGTTTACACCCATATTGAATATGGTAGGATAGTCTCCGTATTTTTTTAAGAAGTCCGGACCGCCCACTCCGCTTTCTTTCAGCATTTCGAAGTAGGAAGAAAGGGTTTCTCCCCGCCCGATGACGAGGGAGAGAAGAATGAGCGTTAAGAAAAGTGCAAGAAGACTGTGAAATCCGAAGAGTCTGTGTCCGGTATCCCAGAGCAGTCGGGACTCAATTTTGGCGCCAAAGGATTTCATAAGGGAGGTCACGATGGTGGCGATGATTCCGCAGGAAAAACCGACATTATAGAGAGAATATCCCATATGAGCGTGTTTGGTGTGAAGAGAAATCGGAACTAAAACATAACCGATGATAAGCCCCACTGAAACCGCAAGGAGCAGCTGCCAATGAAAAGGCAGAGTCTTGGTCAGCATGATTTGCGTGATAATGGGAGAGAGAGTGGTGCCGTAAAAACCGATATAGAGATACTTTTTTATCGGTACCCGGTGAACTTTTGCGTATAATACATAACCCATTAAGATAGACCAGATATTCAGAAGGTTTTTTCCGAAGAGAGAAAAACCGAACATAAGACAAGCTGCTACGATACAACTTCCGTCAAAGTCGGACTTGGTAAAGCAGAGAATCCCGAGTGAAATGATGGCAAGGCAGCCGGCATTAAAAAAAGCGGCACCGACGCCTCCGACAACAAAGTAGTCGGAAATCAGAATGTCGGGCTCTCTGATAATATTTTCAACACCCTTAAGAACCTCTCCCGGTGCCTGCTGAGTAAGACTGATCAGCATAAAATAGAGGGGGACACAGCACATCAAAAGATAGCGTTCCCAGTTCGGTAAGTTGTGATGTAGTTTTTCTATATTTTTTTTCACCTTTTCGTGCACCTTTTCCTGCACGGATTTATGAAAAAAGCTGGAGTTTCATGCGTTACCTCTTCTTATCCTTAATGAGTATCACTCATATAGTATGTGAATTTTAAAAAGCTAAAGCTTAAAAAAAGCTTACGTATCTCTTTCGGATTAATTATAAGAACAAAAATACTACAGTAGAGGATAAGAAAAAGCAAGACATAAAAAAGTAAAGAGTAAGAGAGTAAAAGAGGTCTCCGGTGAAGAAGACTCCTCTTTTTAGAGGATTGGATATATATCAAAATTTGAAAGAACGCTTTGTTATCTTCCGATTGCCAGCAAGGTTTCCAAGGTATCATTTAAGGTAGTCATAAGTCTTGCGGCTGCATTGTAAGAGGACTGGAAGGTCATCATATTTGCCGCTTCTTCATCAAGACTGACTCCGGAAAGCTGGTCTCTGGAGGTATTCAGACCGTCTAAGACGGTCTTATTGATGGTATGCGCATTGTTGTTGGCATAGGAATCGGTAGCCAAAGTAGTGGATACATTGTTCATATAGTCCCCATAACTGGTTTTGGTATTGTTCATTTTCATCATGGGGCTAATCAACTGCTCAAGCATCTCCAAAACCGTATCGGTTGTATCCCCCTGATTGGTTAAGGTGGGACCGTTTCGGAAACCGTGGGTTCCGACATGCGTGGTTCCGTTTACCCAGCCTTTGGAGATTCCGATATTTGCTGCAGTCACATCATCCGGAATATTTCCTCCGGTCGGACCGGCTGTCTTATCTCTATTAATCAGTAAAACATGGTTCGGGTTTGTCGGATTCGGTGTTACAGTACCGTTATAGTCTGTATTTCCCTTCTTATTAACTGCATTCATATTTTTAGTAAAGGTTTCTGCAAGGAGATCCAACTTACCCATATAGAAGTCAAAGCTGTAGGATGTCATCTCGTTGCTAGCCTTTAAATCAGCTAAGTTGATTACGCCTCCTGCATGAGAGAGCTGACGAATATCACAGGAAGAAAGCATATCCAAGTTGGCCTGTACACTACCTGAAGCAAAGCGAACCTTCGAGGTATCCGTAGTAAAGCTGTCCGGTGTACCGACTCTCTTTTTGAAACCGGTAAACTTCAGCTGTGTATTTAAAGGATTGTCCTCCGAGTACGGTTGTGCGGGTAAGGCGGGGGTTGCAAGCTCCACTTTTCCTACATTGTAATGCCTTCCCGTAGCATCCTTTAAATCCGCATCAATAGAACCGTTTACCAAGGTGATTTTCTTTATTTCCGTGTTGCCGCCCGTGCTGTCCCGGTAAACAAGATTGACACGGATATCCTCCGGCCAATCGGAGCGTCCTGTGACATTTCCCGCGGAATCATAGTTGTAAATACGATAGCGGGTAGTCGGCGGGGTTGCTGAGGTATACTCCTCGGAAAAAGTTTCCACCTCAATGGGAATATACTTGGAAAGCTCATCCAAACGCTTATTTCTCTCATCCATCAGTTCCAGTGAGGGATGTTTCATAAGCTGGTTCTTTTTGATTCTTCGGTTTAAGTCTCCGATTTCTTGTACTAAAGTATTTATTTTTGAATGGCACCGTTTTCTGAGGTTCCGGTTCCATCTATTTTACGAAATTCGTTTTTTTCCGCCTGAATAATGCCCTCTGCGGCAGAATTTAAAAGCTGTGTCATAGCCTGGACTCTGCCCATGAATTCTCCTTCATAGACCGGGTCCTGTATCTTAGAGGGATCTTGCATGTTGAGAAGAGATTTTTGGATATCATCAAAGGAGGCGCGGAGACCGTTTATCTTTGTTTCATCTAAAAAATCTGGACAACGCTTTTAAAGACTCTCCGAGTTCCTGAGAATAGGATGCCCTTCCATTTTGGGCACGATATTGCTTATCCAAGAATTGATCACGAAGTTGTCGCATTCCATCCATTGCAACACCGTATCCCACATTCGTTTCATTCGAGTTGGTATAAAAAATGAAGTCGGATTTTTATAGTTGATGGACGATGTTTTCATATCCTGCCGTGTATAGCCTTCGGTGTTCATATTCGCAAGGTTATGTCCGACTACATCCAGTTTTTTCTGATTCATCCGCATTGCGGACAATGCCGTATCGAAGCCGGCAAAAGTCGCTCTTATCATAACTCCTCCTTGAAAAAGAGAAGCATCCTAAAAAGAATGCTTATACCCTTCTATCCCTAAATTTTTTCGCTTCGGTCTTTCCCTCGAGCTTTTGGGAAAAATCGATTAAACGTACCTGCATGATTCTATCGGCAGTTTCTTTCGACTGTATAAAGCGATGCAGATTCTTTTCCAGATTTTCGATGCTTTCCGCCCATTCTTCCTTCTCCTCATCCGGAGCTTTTTCCAAAATGGAAGGAAGAGAGGCGGGAACCAATCCCAGTTCTTTTTGTAATTTTTCCCGTTTCTTCTCTAAGCCCTTGAAACGGAGTAAAGTGGGCTGTGCCTCTGTCACCAATGCGTCAATTTTATCCTTTGCATTGTTTGAAGCGGATATACTTAGGGAATCTTCGAGGTCACAAAGAGAAGAGAGCAGAGCGGACAACTCCGTATAAACGGGGCGCAGCTCATCCCACTTTTTTTTACATTCAACAGTCATGATATTTTCTCCAATAAAAACTTTAGTCCTTATAGCCTAAGAGTTTTTCTGCAATGCGTCTTGCATTGGGGCGATAGGCACCGGATTGTACCTGTTGATGAAGCTCAGCCACTTTCTTGTCCGAGGCACCGACTCTGATGGAATCGGCAGTTGCCTTACTAAGGGCTGCTACAAAGCTTCTGTCATCGATTTTGTTTCCGCCGGAAAGAGATAAGGTATCCGTATCCGGTTTTTTTGCCTTTTCAACCTGCACAGCGGGTTTCTTGGCTAAGGACGCCTGACGAGTCTGATAATCTACGCGGGTGTTAAAATCAGGTCTGATTGAAAAATTCATTTTTCCTCCTATAAACGGCGTTTTTCTCCTCTATTCTCACCGTTTTCTTTTGCAATTATTCTAGGCAAAGCATCCGCCCACTCCCTCGGGAAAGATTCTTGCACAGGGGAAATAGATGGGGTATACTTCCTTTAAAAGAAAAATTTTCATAGGAAATACCCTTCTACCCCTACTATATCGGCGAGAAATTTGTCGATATAAGTAATGTACAGTTGAAATACGAGATTAAATTTCGTTTTTTTATTAGAACAATTTTACACTTTGGGAGGGAAAATGGCAAATATTTTACAAGTAACATCTGCCCCCGTGGCTCCGGATCCGTCAGTACAACATGGTCGTGTGGCTCCGGATATGTCCATTAAAAATCCGGTAAATCCATCTGCGGTAAACCGGGCAGATGGGCAGGAGACAGGACAGACAGGAAGTTCCACGGGAGAAGGACGGTTTTCTGCGGTCGATTTCGAAGGAAATTACGCGTACTTTTTGAGAGAGCTCACGGACAATGTGAACCTTCCGAAAGAGATGGAAACCGTACTTTTTGGGGAAGGCGCTGTGGCGCTAAGCCGAAATAAGGAAGAAATCAGTGAAGTTTTAAAAGAACTTTTTTCTTCGATGGAAATGGACAGTCCGGAAGAGTTAAAGGATTTTTTACAGAATCAACAGCAGGCACAGATTAAGTTTTCCGGGAATCTGTTTAACAATTTAAGGGGAATGTTACAAGGTAACATTTCTTCCTCTTTGCGTACCGCAATTTTGAACTTGCAAAAAGCTATAACGACTACAGTTCGTCCGGGCATTTTTTAGCGCAACTGGAAACCATTGCGGGAGATATTGATAAACTGCTCTTACCTTCCTTCCAAGGGGAATTCGAGGATTTGATATCGCAGATGAATTTTAAAGGGGGCATGGGAGAGGATAAAGCGAATTCTTCCTTAATAAATGGTCAGATTATTCCTTTCTTATCCAACTATATTTCCCGTACCCATGATTACGGGGCTGTGCGTAATGCAGCAATTCTCTTTGTGCTTTATGCTGTAAAATACGAAAATGGATCGGAAGAACTTCTTGCAAAACAAAAAGAGGCACTATTGAATAATTCCGATTTTCGACTGCTCTTTTAAGGGAAATCCGGAGGAAGCTTTCCAAGAGAGCTTAAAGAATCTGGAGATGAAAACAGGAAATAATTTTACAAAGCTCTTCAACCAATTTCTCCTTGCAGGAGCGGAGGGAAAGACGGGAACGGAAAATATTTCTCAGTTTCAAGATGTCTTAAGAGGGCTTTTACTGAATGAAAGTGTATATATGCCTTTGCAACATCTTGTTTTACCCTTCCGATACGGAGAGAAAGATGTGATGAGTGAGATGTGGGTGGATCAGGATGCGAAGGATATGAATGGAGGAAAGCTGACCAAGATGCTTTTAAAATTCAATATCCAGAACTTGGGAAGTTTTGAAATCATTTCCGGTATTACCGACATGAGAGTGGATATGAGCCTGTTTATGCCGGAAGATCTGATGGAGAAGCAGAAGGATGTGGAAGGAGTTGTAAACACGATTTTACGGCAAAACGGTCTTTCTGTTGCGAATCTGGGAATATATCAAAAAACAAGAGATTTTAAATTGCAGGAAGTCTTCCCGGGACTTAAAGATGCGGAGAAGGGACTAAACGTAAGAATTTAGACAGCTTTTTTCCCTTTTAAATAGAGAAAAGACTGCCGATAGAATAAGCAGTGCGTAGGAGAAGGAGACAATGGCGGATTTCAGTAAACTCATGGAGAGAAAAGCAGCGGCGCTGAAATATGACAGTGAGAAAAATGGTGCACCCATGATTGTTGCGGCAGGAATGGGGCATATGGCGGAAAAAATCACGGAAACTGCCATGAAAGCAGGCGTGCCGGTGTATGAGGATGACAGTTTGGCGTCCTTGCTTACCCAGATGAAGCTGGGGGCAGAAATTCCGGAAGAGCTTTTTCAGGCAATTGTAGAGATCTATATTTATTTTTTTAGGCTTTACGGGAGATGCAGAAAAAGATAAGGAAGAACAAGAAAAAAAGAAGAGGAAAAGACGGATTAGAGAGCTCCAAAAAGAACGAAGCAGGGCAGGAGGAACAGTCCGGACAAGAGAAAGAAACGAAGATACGGGAAAGACTCTTCTTAAGGTTTGCCTAAGGACAGGCATAGAAGAGCGAGGTTTAAAATGAAGGAGCAGAGTATACGGAAGAGTTTTGTTCTCATAGTATGTCTTTTTTGTACTGTTTTTCCGGGAAAAATGGTTTTGCGGCATCCTCTCCGATACGAAATATTCGTGTGAAAGTGCAATCCCGCCCTGGAGCCCGGAGATAGTCAGGGAGATATCCGAATCGAGGGAGCGGAGGCTGAAGCGCATGAAGTTGTTGCCATGGCAAAAGGGAGTAACTTTACCATTACAAAGGCGGAATGGGGTAGCGGGAAAAAGTCCTATGTAACCGTGGGTGATGAGCTAAGGTAGTGCTGGTGCTTACTCCCGTAGATGTTACAACGAACTTCTTTCATACCGCCTATCACTCGGAACGTTCCATATAGAAGGCGGTTCTTATGTTTCCGCGAAACGAGAAGGAGATGATCTTCACCTTACTGTAAAACTGAAAGCGGTACAGGGAAGATACGATGCGCCTGTTTCCGTAGACTGGAATGCAAGAACACTCAGGCAGGTTTCCGACTCCCGGACAATCGGATTCACACAGCTACTGGGTTCAGCTTTTTCCGAAACGGAAATCGTATTTTTGAGCTGGCAAGACTGAATGCAACACAATACAATTTTTTACCCCTATATGACGAAGGCGGGAAGCTATACGGTACGGGTAAAAACGATTCTGAAAAATGACAAAGAAAAAAATTATGCGGGAAGCAGTACATACAGCGAGTCCTCGGAGCTGGTAATTGACGATAGAGATGTATCGGATGGAAAAGGAAGAGTCGGAGACAAGGTTGTCAGCGGAACAGAAAAGAAGGTCGGTTGGGATAAGGATGGAAATGACTATGTCTATCGCTTACCAAGCGGAGCACTTCTACCGGCTGGGGACATATCGGCGGCTACTGGTATTATTTTCGACCGGACGGGAAAAATGGCAAAAAGATGGGAGAATGTAAACGGAAAGTGGTATTTCTTCCATGAAAACGGAGATATGGCTGTCGGATGGATTAAAGACAATAACAACTGGTATTACCTTGTTCCGGATAACGAAGCCGTAAACGGACTGGTTTCCGGAGAAATGCTTGGGCAGGGTTGGCACATCATAAGCGGCAGATACTATTACATGGAAGAAAGCGGCAGAATGCATAAAGGCTGGCTACTTGATCAGGGGAGATGGTATTACTTAAATGAGCTGGAGAATTCGCTGGAAGGCGTCATGTTCAGCGGTTTTATGGTACGGAATGAGAAGACCTATTATTTGAACAGTAACGGAGCGATGGAAACGGGCTGGGTCTCCATAGACGGAAACTGGTATTATTTTCAGAAAGACAGCGGGGAAAATGCTTAGGAACACCTGGGTAGACGGTTTCCCCTTAAATGCAGACGGTATATTAGATGAAAACAGCTTTAGGCGATAGATAGAGAAGGAAATAAGCCCTTCTTATCCGCTAAACTTGCTTATAATTTTCTTTCCTTTCGTCGATGTAGAGAAGAAGGAAATGAAAGAGAGACGGCTCTTAAGAAAACATAATGAGTCGTGCTAAAAAGGCAAGGAACTGCCGGATAATGAAGGAGAAGGATATGAAAAGGGGAAGAAGAAGGCTTTGGGAACGTGGGAACTTCGGATTTTGGAGTTTACGGAAAAGCTGATTCTGCTTCTCCTTTTAATTTGGCTGATTTTAATTCCCTTCAGCAACAATGCAAGGGCGGCAGAATCGACGGTCATTGAGACGATTAAAGTCAATTTTGCAAGTCGGTTTGGGAGATCAGGAGGAAATCGTTCCCCTGATGTTACTGTCTCTGACAACGACGTCGAGATTACGGATGTGCATTACCGAAAGGACTATGATTACTGGGTTCCGGGGCAAAAGGTAAGAGTGGAAATTCTTTTACATGCTAAAGAGGGGAAGGTATTTTCCGCTGTGATTAACCGCTCCAAAGTTGGAGTCAGCGGTGCAAATTTCGTAGAAGCAAAGCTCATAAAAGGGAATAATCTGTTGGTCAAGGCGGATTATATCCCGATGATGGTTCTTGGCAACGTAAGCTATGCAGCTTGGAATGGTGCACACTCGATGGGAATCTGGGATAAAGTTCGTTTTGCTCCATCCTATACAGTAGCACTCTATGGAGACAATAAGCTGGTACAGGAATTTAAAGGGGTCAAAACCAGTTTTTTTGACTTCGGAAAATATATGAAGGACAAGAGGAAAACCTATTACTACGAAGTCAAGGCAGCACCTCTTACGGAAGAGCAGAAGAAATATTTAAAGAAGGACAATATGTTATAGCCACAACGGATGAGGTGCCGGAGCCTGCAGGAAGCGGACCTGAGCTTGAACCGGAGCAAAGCATTGAAGACTATCTAAGCGAAGGAAATGGAGTAGAGCCCAATTCTCGGCGCTATGGGGGAGACGCTGGTACTTTTTTGGATGCATCCTGTCGAGTCAAGAAAGGCTGGCTGGAAAGAAGCGGAGAATGGTTTTTCTTAAATCCGAAGAGCGGTGCAATGGAGACAGGCCTTGTGGAGACAGGAAAGGATAAATTTGCTTACTTCCGGGATGACGGAGTGATGCTAAGCAATACTTGGGTGCATTACGGACCGGATGTGTGGTATCTCTTCGGGCAGGACGGATACATGATAAACGGTTGGTGGAAGAACAGCCGGGGAGATTGGTTTTACCTGAATCCCGATTTCAAAGGAAGGATGCATATCGGTTGGTTAAAAATATAAAGAAGACTGGTACTACCTTGATAAAAACGGAGCCATGCTAAGAGGTTTTCAGAATATCAACGGAAAAACCTATTTCTTTGTTGAAGACGGAAGGATGCTTAGCAATACCGATGTGGAAGGAAGACATTTAGGAGCCGATGGAGCCGCAACATAGGACAGCGGCGTCGATTTCATGGCTTATTTTTGTTTGTTTTTAGCAATGAATGTCTCTTGTGCCGACTATGAAAAAGCGTTTGGAGACGCCGGCACTTGCAGAGAATGAGTGTGAGCGAAGTTCGATGCTTAGTGCCGCTCTGTCGGAATCGAGCGAGAGCGCCTTTTGAATAGCCGACACAAGAGACTTTCTGAAAGCAAAGAAAAAATCATGAAATAGAAATATCCGCTTATCTTTGCGGAAAATGCTGTCGATACAATAGTAATTCGTACGGAATTCGTATGCAGTATTAGGAGAAGGAGTTATTAAGATGGATTTATTTCCTTTACAAAGTGGACTACAAGGAGTGGTAAGGGGAGTTCAGAATAATCCGATACAGGGTCTGTCCCAAGCCGGGGACGCGCTGTCTTTTCGGGATGTCCTTTCCACTACGGTGAGAGGGGGAAGCCTGCAGGGAACGAATGCTTTTACCAAAGCGAGTGCTCTTCCGGGAAGGGCTGCACAATATGAGTCTATCTTCGACGAAGCGAGTCGAACCTACGGGGTATCGAAGTCGCTTCTTCTTGCTGTGGCAAAACAGGAATCGAATTTCAACCCGAATTCGGTTTCTCATGCTGGAGCACAGGGAATCATGCAGCTTATGCCCGGTACGGCAAAGACGCTAGGGGTAAAGAATGCGTTTGATCCTTATGAAAATATCATGGGTGGTGCCAAGCTCCTTCGAGACAATATTAAAAGCTTCGGCTCTGTTCCGCTTGCTCTTGCAGCATACAATGCCGAGCCCGGGGCAGTGAAGAAGTATGGCGGTATACCGCCATATAAAGAGACACAGGACTATGTCAGAAAGATCATGGCTGACCTCGGAGACAATGCGTATCAGGCAAAAAGCCACTTTAATTATAAGGGAGAGCAGGGAGGAAGCAGTTCAGCTTATTCCGAAAGCAACTTGGGACTCGGAGGAGGGAATGGGATTTTCGGAAACAATTCACTCTTGTCATTCTTAGGTTCCTCCGGAGGGAACTCTCTTCTTCTTTCCGGTGTGATGCAGTCTCTTCTTACGCAAAGTCTCTTACAGGGAAGACAAAGAGAAGCTGCAGCAGGGGATGGAGACAATTCTACCGTGACATTGGACAGGCAGAGTTTTCAGAGCTTGGTATCGTTATTGCAGATTCAGATGATGATGCCGGCTCGGATAGGAGAAACCAGGGATAGAATTTAAAGGAATTGGAGAAAGCGTATTTTCTGCTATTTGACTTCCGGATTTCTATAAAGGAGTAAAAATGGTTTTACGGGATTGCAAAAAAGGAATGGTGCACTGGCCGGAGGGAGATAGAAATATTCCCGTACTGGTAGAAAAAAATGACGAGGAAATCATTCTTTATTTTAAGGGATATAAGTTTGAAGATAGACGCTTTATATCGGAGATAGACTTTTATGACCTGCAAAAGGGCATGATAGTGACACTCTCCGAAGTTCTTATGCGGAAAAATCCGGCATTTCCGGAAAGCCCCTATCCTTGGATTGGAGTTTGCGAGGTACAGGAGGTTCTCCGTATCGTGCAAAGACAGAACGATGTCCGTGTATCTGTTGCGATGGAGCTTCCCTTTGTAAAAGAGACAGAGCCGGATGCAGAAGATGGAGAAAGTGAGGAACTCCACTTCTTCGGCGTTATCCGAAATTTAAGTGCCGGCGGTATCTTTATGGAAAGTTCGGAACCTTTGAAAGAAGATGATATTGTACGCTTCCGCTATCGCTTCGATAAAGAAGACCGGGAATTAAAGCTGTGGTGGTTTGGATGAAAGCTGCCGAAAATGGAAAAATTTGGCTACGGGCTTCGTTTTCTCCGGATGAGCCTTTGGGATGGAATCGAAGTGCGGAATCATGTGTTCAAACTGATTTCCGAAAATGCGAAGAAGAAGTAGGAAAAGGATTCCACAAGAATGGAAATCAAGTTTTAACTTTTGTGAGGGAGAACAAAGTGAAACTGTCTTTAACGATGATTATCAAAAAAATGAAAAGCCGTTGTATAGAGCGTTGCCTAAAGGCAATTATACCTTATGTAGACATGGTAGTGCTCTGTGACACAGGTTCTACGGATGGAACCCTGGAAATTTGCAAGGCGTGGGAGGATAGGAAGTTCTTCCATGTTTTTTCTATTCCTTGGGAAAAGGATTTTTCAAAGGCAAGAAATCATGCTCTGGAACTTGCAGAGAATCTGGGAGCCACTGCACATATTGTTTTTGGATGCGGATGAAGAGTTCGTGGAGGAGTCCGATAAAAAAATCAAAAGGAAATCGTAGTACAGAAAAAAAGTATGTTGAAAAAATTTGTTCAAAAAGGGGAAGGAAATGTTCCCCATTTGACTAAGGATGAACTTGAAACAAGTATTGCAACAAACTCCAAGATTAAAAATTTACTTGAAACAGCAAATAAAGAACATGGAAAAAGCTGGGTATGTGCTTTTCGAGAAAGGAATTTTTTTTATAACGAAGAAGGGGAAATAGAAGAAGCCATATCGGAGTCTCACAGAATTTTCACCAAAGGACTTCGTTTTTCCGGAAAAGTACATGAGCAGGTTGATTTTCACGGACCAAGGCTTCGTTTGCCAATTACTTTTTTGCATGACGGATATTTGATGAAAGGAAAAGGGAATAGAAATCTGGAGCTATTGGAAGAAGAGTTAAAACAGAATCCCGAAGATGCCTATCTTCATTATCAAATAGCCATTACTTTGCAAAAGGAAAAGGAGAAAGATAGGGCATTATATTCTTTTCAAAAGTTTCTCGAATATCTTCCTGAAGAAGACTTGGAAACTCCCTATGGGAAAGAGGGAATAATACAGTATCTTTATTTGGTTATGGACTTGAATAGAGAGGAACTTTATCAAGAAGCCATGGATTTAGTTTATACCTTGGGACAAGATGGAAGAAAAAAAGTAATGGAGCAATCGGCGGATTATCATTTTGCTTTAGGACTTTTTTATATGAAATATATTGCTAATGAGCCGGAAAGTCGTCTATCGCTTTTACCTGCAATTGAAAAGCAATTTTTACACTGTCTCTCAATAGGTGAAGAAAACAGGAAAGAAGGTACAGTAGGAACCGCGTCATACAAAGCACATCATAACCTTAGTCTGTATTATGAATTTATTGGAGATAAAGAAAAGGCGAAGAAAGAATTGGAAGAAGCGAGAAAACAATAAATTGTCCAGCGAGATAAGGAAAAATAAAGGAGTAAGATGGAATTTACAAGAGAGTTTTTTTATGATGAAGTACGAGATGGGTTTTATATTCCGGGGATGATGAAGAGGCTTTGGGGAGCAGAACTGACCATTTTGTCTGAGGTGGACAGAATCTGTAAAAAACATGAAATTCCCTACTATGCAGATGGTGGAACACTTCTTGGGGCAGTGCGGGACGGTCAATTTATCCCTGGGATGATGATATTGATATAATGATGCTTCGAGAGGACTATAATCGGTTCGTCCGGGTAGTTCAACAAGAACTGCCTGAAGAAATGTCTTTTTATAGTTTTGAGGTATGTAAAGAGTATGAGACATTTGCATCGTCAGTGGGGAAAGCTATTATCGGATTCGACTCTGCATTACTTAGAAAATATCAAGAGATTCCATACTCGGTAGGGATAGATATTTTTGTCTTGGATGCGCTGTCTAATGATCCGGAAGATGAGGAGTATAGAAATACAATATGGGAGATGTTCTTTGTAATTCTTAAATTCTTAGAGAAAGATAAGAAAAAGCGAGCCATTTAATAGGGCATTAAAAGAAATAGAAAACTTGTTTGATATTCATTTTGATAAGGAAAAAAAACTCAAACCGCAAATATACAGACTTCTCTATCAGTTGTTTCAAGAGTTTAATGAAGCAGGAGGGGATTTTCTGGCAGTTATGCCTTATTATGCGTTTAAGGGAACATGTAAATTTCCCTGTTCTGCATTCAAAAAAACCCGATGGATTCCTTTTCATGGTATGCAGCTTCCGATTCCGGAAGACTATGATGCGATACTCCGTTCGGAGTATACGGATTATCATAAGAAGGTAAGAAGTATAGGGGAACATGATTATCCCTGCCTTAGGGCTAAAGAGAAAGAACTGCACGATATCTCACAAGGTAAATGGGATTTGCATTATCATTTTTCTGATGAAGATTTGATTCACTCTGAAATACAGAATTTTCGAGATTTAGCGATGTCTATGGCGGAAGCATTTACCGTATTACAAAAACAGCTTTTTGAATATTATCATGAAGGAGATATTCATTCTTGTCTTTTGGGGCTAGCTTCAATGCAGGAGAAAGCTATTTCATTTGGGAATGCCATTGAGCAGAAAAAGGGAAAAGGTACAGAGTCGGTTTCCATATTAGAACAGTATTGTGATGCTTTGTATCACGCTCATGAAGCTTTAATGGCTATCGTGGAATTGAATGTAAATGAAATAGATGAGCAGGGAACAAGAAATGAAATGAATTTCCCAATAGATTTTTCTTCTACATTGCAAAAAGAAATGCAGCGAACATTGAAAAAACCCTCATATTATTTGAAAAAATTAAAGACAACTTTGAAAAAGGACTTTAAGAAGCAGGTCGTTTTTCTTCCGCATAGTGCTAAACATTTTGAGAGTCTTCGACCTTTAGTGGATGCGCTTCTAGAGGCGGGAGACACGGAGTGTAAGATTATTCCAATTCCCTACTACGACAGATACGGAGATGGAAGCTTGAAAGAAATGCATTATGAGGGAGAGGACTTTCCTAAGGAGTATGAAATCGCAGATTATAGGCACTACAACTTTGCAACAGAGCTTCCGGATTGTATCGTAATCAATTCCCCCTATGATCAATTCAATCCGGTTTGGATGGTGGATCCTCATTATTTTAGTGGAGAGTTAAAACAATATACGAAAAAGCTGGTTTACATTCCCTGGTTTGTGACAGATGAAATAAACCCGAAGGAGAAGGAAGATGGGAAGGCATTTCGTATTATGGACTATTATGTCAATTTACCCGGGCTCTTTCATTCCGATTTAACTATAGTGCAATCAGAAGGGATGAAAAAAGCTTATCTTACTAAAATAGCGGAGTTTGCGGGAAAGGATATTCGGAAAAAGATGAGTAAAAAGATATCCGGAGCAGGCTCTTGTCTTCTAGGGGAGAAAGAAGGGCAGGGAGTCAAGGAAGTAGTGGCGTGTTTTAGAAGATTTCTATTTGCATCGAATAAAAATAGTGTGTCCAAAGCTTGAGATTTCTCTTTTTAAGATTTTCGTAGAATGAAGAAAGCAATCCAATATAGAGAAATGCAAAGAAGGAGTATTATGCAATTTGAAAGAGAGTTTTTTTATGATGAAGTAAGGGACGGGTTTTATATTCCGGGTATGATGAAGAGGCTCTGGGGGGCAGAGCTGACCATTTTGTCTGAGGTGGACAGGATTTGTAGAAAACATGAAATTCCTTACTATGCGGATGGCGGAACACTTCTTGGAGCGGTGCGAGATGGACAATTTATTCCTCGGGATGATGATATTGATATTATGATGTTTCGAGAGGATTATAATCGATTTATCCGCTTTTGCGCAGAAGGAACTTCCGAAAGAATTAATTCTTACTGCTACGGATGTGGATAAAGACTATGTTGGTTTGGCGGCGATTGTAGAAAAAGTTAAAGTTGGATTCGATTCTGAATTACTTAAAAAATATCATGAATATCCTTATTCGGGTGTGATAGATATTTTTTTATTTTGGACGAAATAACAGAGGATTCTGAAGAGGAAGAAGAGTGGAAAAAAAATTTGAGGATGCTTGGGAGCTTTCTTGCTATTTCTAAAAATGAAGAAAAGAGTGAAACCATTTTTCATAAGCTAAAGCAAGTGGAAAGCATAGTCGGTATCCATTTTGACAGAAAAAGAGCTCTGAAACCGCAAATATGCCGGATAATAGATAAACTATTTCAAAGGTTCAATGGACAAGGAATGAGACAAGTATCGATTTTACAGTTTTACATTCCTTTGAGCACATGCATTTACCCCCGTTCCGCTTTTGATAAAACAGAATGGATTTCTTTCCATGGTATGCAACTTCCGGTTCCGGAGGGTTATGATGCGGTGCTCCGTTCTGAATATGCGGATTACCATAAGAAAGTGAAGGGCGGGCCCGGTCATGAATATCCTTTTTTAAAGATACCGGAGAAACAATTTATTGAATATGTGAAGGCAAATGGGATCCTTATTATCATTTTTCCGAGGAAGATTTACATCGACCACACATACAAAACTTTCGAGATATAGCCTTACTGCTGGAAGAACATCTTATGGAATTACAAAAACAGATTCATGAAGATTATAAGAGCGGATGTATTCAGTCATGTCTTTCCGCGCTTGTCACTGCGCAGGAAGAGGCGATTGCTCTTGGAAATGCTATAGAGCAGAAGAAGGGAGCCGGAACCGAGTCGGTTTCCATACTTGAGCAGTATTGTGAAATAGTGTATCAAACCCATCAAATCATGAATGAATTAGATAATTCCCAAAAAACAAAGCCCGAGAAAGAAGTGGAATGGAAGCTTAAGGAAGCAGAATCCTGCTTGCAGAGATTAGATAGTAGTTTAAGAAAGGAGTTGAAGAAAAAGATTGTTTTTCTACCACATACTGTAAGGCATTTTGAGAGCCTTCGCCCTTTAGTGGATATTCTTCTAAAGGAAGAAGATAATGAATGTAAAATTATTCCGATTCCTTACTATGATAGGGGAGGAGATAAAAGCTTGAAAGAGTTGCATTATGAGGGAAGGGAATTTCCGACAGAATATGAAATTACAGATTATAAGAACTACAACTTTGCAGAAGAACTTCCGGATTGTGTCGTAATCAACACCCCTTACGACGAATTTAATCTAACATGGACCGTGGACCCGTTTTTCTACAGCAAGGAGATGAAAAAATATACGAATAAACTGGTCTATATCCCCTGGTTTGTAACGGATGAAATCAACCCACAGGATGAAGAAGACGGAAATGCCTTTTATCAACATGGAACACTATGTGACAGTTCCGGGGCTTTTTCACTCGGATTTAACGATTGTGCAATCGGAAGGGATGAAGAAAGCCTATCTTGCAAAGATAGAGGAGTTTGCAGGGAAAGATGTCGCAAAGAAGATGGAAAAAAAGATAGCCGGAGCAGGTTCCTGTCTCCTAGGAGAGAAAGAGGGGCAGGGATTCAGAACGTGGTGGACTGCTTTAGGAGCTTTTTATTAAAAGCGTAAAATACAGAATAATTAGGAAGAAGTTTCATCTAAAAAGAGATACGGAATAAAAAGGAGAGATATGACATTCGAAAGAGCGTTTTTTTATGACGAAATACGGGATGGTTTTTATATTTCCGGGATCATCAAGAGATTTTTGGGCGTATGAACTGACAATTTTATCCGAGATTGACAGAATCTGTAAAAAATATAATATTCCGTATTATGCTGATGGAGGAACTCTACTGGGCGCAGTCAGGGATGGTCAATTTATTGCTTGGGATGATGATATCGATATCATGATGCTGCGAAAGGACTATAATCGATTTGCGCAGATTGCCCAAAAGGAACTTCCGGAAGAACTTTCCTTTAATTCTTTAGAGGTGAATAAAGACTGCGAAGAATTGGCGGCTTCAGTGGGGAAGCAAGTTGTTGGATTTGGTGCCGAATTACTTAGAAAATATCACGAATATCCTTATGCAGGATCAGTGGATATTTTTATTGTAGATGAACTGGAAAAAGATTCGGAATTGGAAGAACATAGAAGTTTAGTACTGAAAAGAATGTTATTCCTTTATTGAAGCAATTGAGAAACACGGGAAAAAGCAAAAGCGGTTTTGAAAGAAATAAATGAAATAGAAAAAAATACTAAAGATTCAGGTCGATCGAAGGATTGCATTAAAGCCACAATTACGCCGCGTAATGGACAAAAATATTTCAGGAGTTCAATGGACGAGAAGGGGACCAACTTGCTATCATGCAGTTTTTATGCATTTTTGGGGACCTGTAAATACCCTCGTTCCGCTTTTTGACAAAAAGCAAATGGATTCCATTTTTGTGGTATGCAACTTCCGATTCCGGAAGATTATGATGCAGTACTCCGTGCCGAGTATGGGGATTATCACAAGAAGGTAAAAGGGGCGGGTGGACATGGATACCCTTGCTTAAAGAAATATGAGAAAAAATTGAAAGATTTGATGAAGGGAGCATGGGATCCTGACTACCACTTTTCTGAGGAGGATTTAGTTCGTCCTAAAATACAGAATTTTAGAGATATAGCCATTTCTATGGCGGAAACTTTTAAGCATTCACATAAACAATTTTTTGAAGATTGCCTAACAGGGGATATCTCCCCTTGTCTTTCAAGGCTTTCCCGGATGCAGGAAGAAGCGATTGCTTTTGGAACTGCGATAGAACAGAAAAAGGGAGGGGGTACGGAGTCGGTTAGAGTATTGGAAGAGTATTGTGATGCTCTTTATCAGGCTTATAACGCTTTAAGCGATTTAACGGCTCTTAAAGAAGACGGAATAGAAAAGCAAAAACAGACAGAAGAAATCTGTAGATCTACAGATATTTCTGCCGGCTTGCAAAAAGAATTGGAAAAAATTGCAAATACCCTTTTGTATTATCCGGAAAAATTGCAAACTGCTTTGAAAAAAGACTTTAAAAGGCAGATGGTCTTTCTTCCGCATAGTATGAAGTATTTTGAGAGCATAAGACCTTTAGTGGACGCCCTTCTTAAGGCGGAGGATATGGAGTGCAAGATTATTCCGATACCTTACTATGATAAGTATGGAGATGGAAGCCCTAAGGAACTGCACTATGAGGGAGATGCTTTTCCTAAAGAATACAAAATTACCGACTACAGAACGTATGACTTTGTGAGTGAGCTCCCGGATTGCATTGTCATAAATTCCTCTTACGATGAATTTAATCAGGTATGGTCCGTTGCGCCTTCATTTTATAGCAAAGAGATGAAAAAGTATACGAATAAGCTTATCTATATCCCCTGGTTTGTGACAGATGAGATTAATCCCAATGCTAAGGAAGATGAGAAAGCTTTTTATTAATATGGAATATTATGTAACGGTTCCGGGGCTTTTTCACTCGGATTTAACGATTGTGCAATCGGAAGAGATGAAGAAAGCCTATCTTGCAAAGATAGAGGAGTTTGCAGGGAAAGATGTCGCAAAGAAGATGGAAAAAAAGATAGCCGGAGCAGGTTCCTGTCTCCTGGGAGAGAAAGAGGGAGAGGGGATTCAGAACGTGGTGGACTGCTTTAGGCTCTTTTTAGAAAAATAAAGGAAAGAAGTATTGGCTGGTAAATCAGTTTATATAGGATGATCGAAAAGCGTAGACAGAAAATCGATTTTTGAAGATTTGAATGGAGAAATGCAGTGAGGAAAAAAATAAAAGAGAAAAACTTCTTTTTGCTGGAGAGTTATGGAGAAGCCCATAGTACGATTAGAAATATGATTATACAGGAAAAAAGCATAGTCAAGCGGTTTCTCTCATGGCACTTTGTCAAGAAGGAATCGATAAGATAGAGCAGGATTGCTTAAGAGAACTTGATAGAATAAAGAAAGACGAAAAGAAAGATGAAAAGGATGACTTAGAGAATCTAAGTGAATTATGCATGCATTATCAGAAGGCTCTTTTCTTATCTTCGGAATGTATATCTGGGGATGGATTTGATAATCTTAAAGATAAAGAGATAGAGGAACACTCACTTAAGGAGAGCAAAAGAGAAAAAATTAGACAGGAATCGGATAAGAAGAGGAAACTGGGAGAAGCATTTGGATTTTTGGATGAAGCGGAAAGAATATCCAAAATCATAGAGGAAATAATCAGAAATATTCCTCTTCATAGTCAGATTTTATTTTTACCCTATAAAGCCTCTATGTGGGACAGCATGGAATCTGTATATCTTGCTGCGGTGCAAGATCCGTCATGTGAAGCACTAGTCATGCCTATTACGTATTTTGAAAGAACAGAAGATTTGAGTTTTGGGGAAGAAATCAATGAAAGAGACAAATTTCCAAGTTCCATTCTGCTAGTGGAAGAAAGCTTTCCTTTTGAAGAGGAGAGACCGGATGTAATATACATTCACAATCCCTATGATGACTGGAATTACGTAAGCTCTGTTCATCCTCGCTATTATTCTGAAAATCTAAAAAAAATTTACGGAGAACTTGGTTTATATTCCTTATTTTGGAACTATGGGCTTATGTACTTGGGGTGATGATATATTAAGTGCATATGGCCATATGGATTACATGGTGGTACAAAATGAAGAACATAAAAGAAGTCTCCCCGAGCTGGCACAGAAAAAAGCGATAATCTTAGGGTGCCCTAAGTTTGACAGAGTTATAGCGAGTAAGAAGAAACCGCCCGTTATGCCGAATGCATGGAAGGGAATTGCTTCCGGAAGAGAATTGCTTTACTTTAATTCCGCCATAGGAGAGATGCTGGAAGATACGGAATCTTTTCTGCAGAAGATGGAGTACATCTTTGTGCTGATGAAAGAGCATCCGCGATATTGCTTGCTCTGGCGTCCTCATCCGCTCTTGGAAAGTACATTCCTTACAATGAGAAACAAAGACTTGCCCCGCTATATTACACTAAAGAATAAATTCATTGCTGAAAAAATAGGTATTTATGATGACACGGCAGAAATCGAGAGAGCAGTTAGTCTATCCTTTGCGTATATTGGTAGTGCAACCAGTTCTGTTGTATCCCTTTTTGCAGTAGCGGAAAAGCCGATTCTTATCTTGGATGATTCTCTGCATGACTTGAAAGCTCTTGAAGAAGATAGAGGATGCACCTTTTTAAGGAAAATCCTTTTCGAATCCGGAGTTTTGCAGCATTTTAATGACTCGGGGATGGAAAAAAAGAGAAATAAAGGGAAAAAAGACAGTGTGTGTGAAAGTCAAGCTTTTATCCGGTATAGTCCACAAGACGGTGATGCTGCAGTAGTTTATGAGGGAAGATTTTTGCTTCTTCCTCACAAAAAGGGAGATGCAATTGTTGTAGATAAATTAAAGCTCATCGATTGGAGCCTCCCCGAGAAAAGAGCTAAAAAGTACTTCCTGCAGATGAATATGGAGAGGCTTATTTTCAGGGAGGGAAGTGGATTCTTTGTCCAAGGGCGGGAAATAATTTTATGATTTTGGAAGAGGGAAAAGGGAGAAGAAAGATCTGTCTTTCGCGGGTTTTAACAAAACCAAATGCTTTTTTTCCGGCTCTTATCGCATAGGAGACTATATTTTTTTGTATAGCGGAGAACTATCCTTGTTCTATCCGTTTTTCACTTAAAAAATTATGGAATCAAAGAAATAACAAACGAAAGGATAAGAAAGCCACAAGAGATAAATAAAGAAGAAAAAGGAGACGATACAAGAAACACAAATTATCTTTTAACTTTTCTCCGGATGAATTGCTTTACCGGATTTTTGCCGTGGAGGAAATTTTTTTATATGGATTACAGGAAACGATATTGTACACTCTCGAGGATTTTTTTGGATAATAAGACACTTTCTTTACCGTTTGACCAAGAGTTTTCTCATAGCAAAGTAAGAGAAATTGCTGAAAAATATAGGGAATACGGGCGAAAAGGTCCATCATTATTTTCAGGATTTAATTTTATCTTAAAGTAAATATGTAATACCGCAGGACTTTATCCGGCATTATCTGCATACTTGATTATCTAAATATTTGACCTTGGAATTGTTCATTTACAAGAAGGAGTAGGGAATGAAATTCGAAAGAGAATTTTTTATGATGAGGTCCGGGATGGTTTCTATATTCCTGGGATAATTAAAAGACTTTGGGGAGCAGAGCTTATGATTCTATCCGAGGTTGATCGAATTTGCAAAAAATATGATATTCCTTACTATACTGTTGGCGGAGCCCTTCTTGGAGCGTTACGAGATGGAAACTTTATACCTTGGGATGACGATATTGATATCATGATGCTACGAGAGGATTATGAGAGGTTTAATCAAGTTGCCAAAGAGGAATTGCCGCAGGGGATGTCCGTCCATTCCCCGAATCAGATAAGAACCGCTGTGAATTCATTACAGTTATAGTAAAAACGGGAGTGGGATTTCACTCGGGATTACTGCGCGAATATTATGATTTTCCCTATCCTGTTCAAGTCGATTTGTTTGTCTTGGATGAATTGGCAAAGAATCCGGAAGATGAGTCCTATAGACAGGCAGTACTAAAGATGTTTGCAGGGCTTCTTGGAGGTGTGGATAAGAAAGATAAACAGTCCTTATTTCAAAAGGAATTGGCACAGGTGGAAGAACTTCTTCATATACAATTAAATAGAGAAGAAGATTTAAAGGGACAGATATACCAATTTATGGATAAGATATTTCGTGAGTTTAATGGAGAAGGGGGAGAGAGGCTTGCCTGTATACCTTGGCATACTTTTCAGCAAGCATTTTCGTATCCCAAACAGGCTTTTGAAAAAGCAAAGCAACTTTCTTTTTGCAATATGCAGATTCCTGCACCGGAGGATTATGATTCGGTACTTCGTGCGGAATACGGGGACTATCATAGGAGGGTTAAAGCAGGAGGAGCACATAACTATCCTTGTTTTCGAAGGTTTGATACACTGCTCCGGGATTTTGCAAAAGACAGATGGATGCCGGAGTATTCTTTTTCAGAGGAAGATTTACGAAGATCGCAGATTCAAAACTTTAGAGACTTGGCGATGCTTACAGTAGAGTCTTTTTGCTCTGCACAAAAAAAGAATTAATGGTAGCCATAGAAAAATAGAGAGTTTTCAAGATGTCTTTCCAAACTTGCTACTATGCAGGAAGAAGCCATTACCTTCGGCAATGCCATTGAGCAGAAAAAAAGGAGAAGGCACGAAGTCGATTTCTGTGATAGAAGAGTATTGCGAAGCCTTATTCGAGCTTTATCAGAGGATATCCGAGCAGGACGCGAGAGCTGATTTTTCGAAAGTTCCAGCTCTTTTAGTGAAATCGTTTAAAAAAAGAGAAAAAAATTCAAACTTGTCTTGAAAATTTAGAGTTGCTGTGCAGAAAGACTTTAAAAAAGCAAGTTGTCTTTTCTGCCGCATAGTGCAAAGCACTTTGCAAGCCTTCGTCCTTTGGTGGATGCTCTGTTAGAGGAGGAAGAGATAGAGTGTAAGATTATTCCGATTCCCTATTATGACAAATGCGGGGACGGAAGACTGAAAGAAATACATTACGAAGGAGAGGATTTTCCAAAGGGATATGAAATTATTGATTACAACTGCTATGATTTTTCAGTAGAACTTCCGGACTGTATCATAATCAATTCTCCTTATGATGAATTTAATCCGGTGTGGACCGTGGATTCGGCTTTTTACAGTAAAGAGCTTAAAAAGTATAGCAATAAAGCTTATCTATATCCCTTGGTTTGTAACGGATGAAATTGATCCAAGGAGTGAAGAGGACGGAAAATCCTTTACCAATATGGAATATTATGTGACGGTTCCGGGACTTTTCCATTCGGACTTAACGATTGTGCAATCGGAAGGAATGAAGAAAGCCTATCTTGCAAAGATAAAGGAGTTTGCAGGGAAAGATATTTCAAAGAAAATGGAAAAAAAGATATCGGGAGCAGGTTCCTGTCTTTTGGGAGATAAGGAAGGGCAGGGAATTAAGGAAGTGGTGGAATGCTTTAAGGCTTTTGCTCTAAAAAATAAAGAGAAGAATAAAATGAAGCGGGAATAGGGAATGCAAAACAGTAAATAAAAATCATAAAACCAAGGAATCCGATATAGATGTGTGAAGAAGGAGTAAAATGAAATTAGAGAGAGAGTTTTTCTACGATGAAGTAAGAGATGGATTTTATATTCCGGGAATTATAAAGAGAACGTGGGGAGCTGAACTTACTGTTCTGTCAGAGCTAGACAGGATTTGTAAAAAATACGATATTCCTTACTATGCTGTTGGAGGGACTCTTCTTGGAGCGGTACGAGATGGAAACTTTATTCCTTGGGACGATGATATAGATATCATGATGTTAAGGAGCGATTATAATCGATTTGTTCAAGTGGTAGAGAAAGAGCTTCCGGAAGAATTGGGCTTCAAAACATTGGAGGTAAATAATGATTTTTATAGATTGTGGGGAGCCTTAGGAAAACAAGCTATTGGATTTGGAGCAGAAGTTCTTAGAAAAATACCATGAATGTCCATTTGGAGTTTCCATAGATATTTTTTTAAAATAGATGAACTTCCTATAAATCCTGAAGACGAAGAATTGCAGAAAAATATATCGAATATGTTCTCCGTTATCCTTCAAATTATAGAAAAGAATGATAAAAGCAGACTTCTTTTTAAGGAGTTACAAGAGATAGAAACATTATTGCAAATACATTTTGATAGAGAGAGGGACTTAAGACCACAGGTAGCTTATCTTATGGATAAGATATTCCAAGAATATAATGGGAATCAAGGTGAGTGGCTTGCAGTGATGCCTTTCTATTTTGATCAGGGAATATGCAAGTATCCTAAATCCGCTTTTGACAAAAGCAAACGGATTCCTTTTTGCGGTATGGAACTTCCGATTCCGGGAAACTATGATGCGGTACTTAAGGCGGAATTTGGAGATTACCATAAAAAAGTGAAAGCAGGGGGCATTCATAACTATCCTTGTACCAAAACACTGCAGAAAAAGCTGCAAGATTTTTTGGGGGGAGAATGGGATTTCGATTATCATTTTTTGGAGGAAGATTTAGTTCGTCCGAAAATACAGAACTTTCGAGATATGCTGCTGTCTATAGTAGAGTTCCTTATAGCCTCTCAAAAACAGCTTTTAGAAGAGTATGTAAGAGGAGATATTTCATCCTGTCTTTCAAGACTTTCTTTTATGCAGGAAGAAGCGATTGCCTTTGGAAATGCCATAGAGCAGAAAAAAGGGGAGGGGTGCAAGTCCGTTTCTGTATTGGAAGAGTATTGTGAGACTTTGTATCATGCCTATCAGTCTTTAATAGGATTAAAGGATACAATGGATAAAGAGGAAATCAAGAAAGAGATATGTTTAGCGAAAGATTTCTCTCCGAGCTTACAAAAAGAACTACAAAGAAAATTGAAAAAACCTATTTCTTATCTAAAAAAACTGCGAGTAGCTTTGAAAGAAGACTTTAAGAAACAGGTGGTTTTCCTTCCTCATACTGTAAAGCACTTTGCAAGCCTTCGTCCTCTAGTGGATGCTTTATTACAGGATGAAGAAATAGATTGTAAGATTATACCCATTCCTTATTATGATAAATACGGAGATGGAACCTTGAAAGAGCTGCACTATGAGGGAAAGGAGTTTACGAAGGAATATGAAATTATAGATTATCACAATTATAATTTCGCAAGAGAACTTCCGGATTGTATCATAATCAATTCCCCTTATGATGAATTTAATCCGGTGTGGACCGTGGATTCGGCTTTTTTTCAGTAAAGAGCTTAAAAAAGTATTCCAATAAAGCTTATCTATATCCCTTGGTTTTGTAACGGATGAAATTGATCCGAAGAATGAAGAGGACGGAAAAGCCTTTACAAATATGGAATATTATGTAACGGTGCCCGGACTTTTTCACTCGGATTTAACGATTGTGCAATCGGAAGGAATGAAGAAAGCCTATCTTGCAAAGATTAAAGAGTTTGCAGGAAAAAGATATTAAAAAGAAAAATGGAAAAAGAAGATATCAGGGGAGCGGGTTCTTGTCTTTTAGGAGATAAGGAAGGGCAGGGAATTAAGGAAGTGGTGGAGATATTTAAGCAATTTTTAGAAAAAAATAAAGGAAAGAAGAATTGGCTTTTAAATAAGCTTTATCTATGATTATCAAAAAAAGTACAGATAGAAAAATCGATTTTTGAAGATTTGAATGGAGTATGGTATGGAATTCGAAAGAGAATTTTTTTATGATGAAGTACAGGATGGTTTTTATGTACCAGGGAATTATGAAGAGAGCGTGGGGAGCCGGACTGACGATCCTGTCTGAGATTGACAGAATCTGTAATCAATATGATATTTCATATTATGCAGCTGCAGGAACTCTTTTGGGAGCTGTCCGAAATGGACAGTGTATCCCTTGGGATGATGATATTGATATTATGATGCTTCGAAAGGATTACAACAAGTTTAAAGAGATTATAGAAGACGAACTTGCAAAAGAATTATCTTTTAATACTTTAGAAACACAGGAGCATCATTATAGTTTTTTTACAACAATATCAACACAGGGTGTGGATGTTCATTCGGGATTACTTCGCAAGTACCAGGAATACCCGTTCATGGCATCAGTAGATATTTTTGTTATAGATGAACTTTCCGAGAAGCCCGAGGAGGAACAAAGAAGAAAAAGAGTATTGATGGGATTTCTTGCTATTTTAAACAGGTTAAAGAAAAATCCTGAAAAAAAGATGATACGTTTCGGGAAGAACTTAAAAAGTTGGAAAATCTGGTTTCTGTGCATTTTGACAGGGACTTGCCTTTAGAAAGACAATTATATAAAGAGATTGAGAAAGAATTGATTCAATATAATGGAAAAGGTGGAGAAAGGCTTACCTGTATCCCCTGGTATATTCTCCACAAAGACTATTCGTATCCTAAAAAAGTTTTTGAAAAAAGGAAAAGAGTCCCTTTTTATACCGGCTCTCTCCCCATACCGGAAGGCTATGATGTAATACTTCGTGCAGAATTCGGAGATTATCATAGAAAGGTTAAAGCAGGGGGAGCGCATAACTATCCCTATTTTAAGAAATTTAAAGGCATGCTCCAACAGCATTTTAAAGACAGATGGATGCCGGAGTATTCTTTTTCGGAGGAAGATTTAATAAGACCGGAGATTCAAAACTTCAGAGACTTGGCCATGTTTACAGTAGAGGCATTTCACTCTGCACAAACAGAATTAGTGGAAGCCATAGAGAATAGAGAGTTTCCAAGATGTCTTTCAAAACTTGCCACTATGCAGGAAGAAGCCATTATCTTCGGCAATGCCATAGAGCAGAAAAAAGGAGAAGGAACGAAGTCGGTTTCTGCAATAGAAGAGTATTGCGAAGCTTTATTCGAGCTTTATCAGAGGATATCCGAGCAGGGCGTGAGAGCTGATTTTTCGAAAGTTCCAGCTCTTGAAGTGAAAGCGCTTAAAAAAGAAATGAAAAACATTCTAACTTGTCTTGAAAAATTTAGAGTTGCTGTGCAGAAAGACTTTAAAAAGCAAGTTGTCTTTCTGCCGCATAGTGCAAAGCACTTTGCAAGCCTTCGTCCTTTGGTGGATGCTCTGTTAGAGGAGGAAGAGATAGAGTGTAAGATTATTCCGATTCCCTATTATGACAAATGCGGGGACGGAAGACTGAAAGAAATACATTACGAAGGAGAGGATTTTCCAAAGGGATATGAAATTATTGATTACAACTGCTATGATTTTTCAGTAGAACTTCCGGACTGTATCATAATCAATTCTCCTTATGATGAATTTAATCCGGTGTGGACCGTGGATTCGGCTTTTTACAGTAAAGAGCTTAAAAAGTATAGCAATAAGCTTATCTATATCCCTTGGTTTGTAACGGATGAAATTGATCCAAGGAGTGAAGAGGACGGAAAATCCTTTACCAATATGGAATATTATGTGACGGTTCCGGGACTTTTCCATTCGGACTTAACGATTGTGCAATCGGAAGGAATGAAGAAAGCCTATCTTGCAAAAATAAAAGAGTTTGCAGGGAAAGATGTGGCAAAGAAGATGGAAAAAAAGATAGCCGGAGCAGGCTCTTGTCTCTTAGGAGATAAGGAAGGGCAGGGAATTAAGGAAGTGGTGGACTGTGTTAAGGCTTTTGCTCTAAAAAAATAAAGAGAAGAATAAAATGAAGCGGGAATAGGGAATGCAAAACAGTAAATAAAAATCATAAAACCAAAGAATCCGATATAGATGGGTAAAGAAGGAGCAAGATGAAATTAGAGAGAGAGTTTTTCTACGATGAGGTCAGAGATGGATTTTATATTCCGGGAATCATTAAGCGACTTTGGGGGGTCGAACTTACTGTCTTGTCAGAGCTTGACAGAATTTGCAAAAAATATCGTATTCCTTACTATATAGCTGGAGGAGCTTTGCTTGGAGCGGTACGAGATGGTCAGTTTATTCCTTGGGATGACGATATTGATATTATGATGTTTCGTAGAGATTTTGAAGTTTTTACAAAAGTCGTACATGATGAGCTTCCGGATGAACTAAGCTTTTTGTCTCTTTCCATTAAAGAAGATTTTTATAGTTTTTTTTCAACGGTGTGGAAGGGAGAGTTGGGAGGTCGAGAAAAAATACTAAAAAAATATAGTGAATATCCTTATCCGGTGTCAGTTGATATATTTATTTTGGATGAGTTATCCGGAAATCAAAAGCTGGAAGAAGATAGAAGGCAGCGGTTGGAAGCGCTACTTTCTCTATTAATCGCCATGAATCAGGGAGAGGAAAGTCAGAGATTTCAACTTGCATTAAAAAGGGCAACGGCGGAGTTCAGATTCTCTTTTTCAAAAACCTTACCGTTAAAAGATCAACTATATAAGAATATGAACGAGATATTTCAGGAAGAAAATGGAAAGGGAGGAGAGGAGATCTCCTGCATTCCTTGGCATGTCTTTCAAGAAGAGTATAGACTTCCAAAAGATGCTTTTTCAAAAACGAAGTATATTTCATTGTGCAATATAAAGTTTCCTGCTCCGGAAGGCTATAATGCAGTGCTTCGTGCAGAATACGGAGATTATCATAGAAAGGTTAAAGCAGGAGGAGCACATAACTATCCCTATTTTAAGAAGTATGAAAAAGAACTGAATGATAAGGCAAAAATGAAGTGGAAAAAAGAATATTCCTTTTCAGAGGAAGATTTACGAAGACCGCAGATTCAAAAACTTTAGAGACTTGGCTATGCTTACAGTAGAGGCATTTTATTCCGCACAAACAGAATTAATGGATGCCATAGAGAATAGAGAGTTTCCAAGATGTCTTTCCAAACTTGCTACTATGCAGGAAGAAGCCATTACCTTCGGCAATGCCATAGAGCAGAAAAAAGGAGAAGGCACGAAGTCGGTTTCTGCAATAGAAGAGTATTGCGAAGCTTTATTCGAGCTTTATCAGAGGATATCCGAGCAGGGCGTGAGAGCTGATTTTTCGAAAGTTTCAGCTCTTGAAGTGAAATCGTTTAAAAAAGAGAGAAAAAATTCAAACTTGTCTTGAAAATTTAGAAGTTGCAGTGCAGAAAGACTTTAAAAAGCAAGTTGTCTTTCTGCCACATAGCGCAAAGCACTTTGCAAGTCTTCGTCCTTTGGTGGATGCTCTGTTAGAGGAGGAAGAGGTAGAGTGTAAGATTATTCCGATTCCCTATTATGACAAATGCGGAGACGGAAGACTGAAAGAAATACACTACGAAGGAGAGGATTTTCCAAAGGGGTATGAAATTGTTGATTACAACTGCTATGATTTTTCAGTAGAACTTCCGGACTGTATCATAATCAATTCTCCTTATGATGAATTTAATCCGGTGTGGACCGTGGATTCGGCTTTTTACAGTAAAGAGCTTAAAAAGTATAGCAATAAGCTTATCTATATCCCTTGGTTTGTAACGGATGAAATTGATCCAAGGAGTGAAGAGGACGGAAAAGCATTTACAAACATGGAATATTATGTAACGGTGCCGGGACTTTTTCATTCGGACTTCACGATTGTGCAATCGGAAGGAATGAAGAAAGCCTATCTTGCAAAGATAGAGGAGTTTGCAGGGAAAGATATTTCAAAAAAAATGGAAAAAAAGATATCCGGAGCAGGTTCCTGTCTCTTAGGAGATAAGGAAGGACAGGGGATTAAGGAAGTGGTGGAATGGATTAAGGCTTTTGCTCTATAAAAATAAGAGGGAATAAAGATAAAAGGCGAAAAGAAGAATCATTATAAACAGAAAAAAAGCAAATTCATTATAAACAGAAAAAAAGATAAACTTATAGACGGAAAGAACTTGAGATTTTTCCGGATACGATATAAAGAAAAAGGGGTACTATGGAACTGGAAAGAGAATTTTTTTCTATGACGAGGTCCGAGATGGTTTCTATATTCCGGGCATGATGAAAAGAGCGTGGGGAGCGGAACTTGCGATTCTATCCGAGGTTGATCGAATCTGCAAAAAATATGATATTCCTTACTATGCGGGTGGAGGAACTTTAATTGGAGCTGTTCGTGACGGACAGTTTATCCCTTGGGATGATGATATTGATATCATGATGTTAAGGGAAGACTTTAAGAGATTCCGTCAGCTGGCAAAAACAGAATTACCAAAAGAATTGTCTTTACTAACCATAGAAGAAAAATAAGAATAATCATACCTATATCTCGTCGGTGGCAAAAGTATGTTATGGCTTTAACTCGGAACGGCTAAGGAAATATCAAGAATTTCCTTATATGATATCCTTGGATTTATTTGTTTTAGACGAACTTCCCAACAAGCCGGAGGAAGAAAAAGATTGGGAAGAGACATTGTGTATACTTAATCAAATATTAAATGCAGTACAGAAGAAAGAAGATGAAGAAATCATCCGGAACTGGATTAAAAAAACGTAGAAAATAAATTAGAATTTCGTTTTGATTTAAAGAAAGATTTGGAGACACAATTATATTTTATATTAGACACTCTGTTTCAAAAAAATTTAATGGCAGATCCGGAGATAGGATTGCCTGTGTTCCGTGGCATTTCTTCAGAAAGAATTTTTTTTTATCCTAGAATCGCTTTTTGAAAATACTTTACATATACCCTTTTGTAATATGCAACTTCCCATTCCTAATGGATACGATGCTATACTCCGTGCTGAATATGGAGATTACCTAAAGAAAGTAAAAGGTGGAGGAGAACATGGCTATCCGGAATTTAAACAATATGAGGAGATTTGTAAAAAAACAGATTTAAAGAGCAATGGAAATTTGATTATTGTTTTTCTGAAGAGGATTGTAAACGACCGGATGTAGAAAATTTTCGATGCCTTACAATGAAAATGCTGGATTTTTTTGTGGCTTCTCAAAATCAAGTTTTTGAGGATTATGAGAGAGGGAACATATTGTCTTGTCTTTCGAGACTTTCCGCGATGCAGGAAGAAGCCATTGCTCTTGGAAATGCTATAGAGCAAAACAAAGGAGAGGGAAGCAAGTCGGTTTCCGTATTGGAAGAATATTGTGAGGCTTTGTATCATGCCTATCAGTCTTTAATTGGATTGAAAGAGGAGGGAAAGGATAAAAAGGAAAACAAGGATAAAGAGGAAAGCAAGGAAGAAATTTGCTTTCCGATAGATTTTTCTCCGAGCTTACAAAAAGAACTACAAAGAAAACTGAAAAAACCTCTTTCTTATCTAAAAGAACTGAGAATGGCTTTGAAAGAAGAGTTTAAGAAACAGGTGGTTTTCCTTCCTCATACTGTAAAGCACTTTGCAAGTCTTCGTCCTCTAGTGGATGCTTTGTTAGAGGAGGAAGAGATAGAGTGTAAGATTATACCCATTCCTTATTATGATAAATACGGAGATGGAACCTTGAAAGAGCTGCACTATGAGGGAAAAGAATTTCCAAAGGAATATGAAATTATAGATTATCACAATTATAATTTCGCAAGAGAACTTCCGGACTGTATCATAATCAATTCTCCCTATGATGACTTTAATCCTGTATGGACAGTGGATCCCAACTTTTACAGTAGCGAACTTAAAAAGTATACCAATAAGCTTATCTATATCCCTTGGTTTGTAACGGATGAAATTGATCCGAAGAATGAAGAGGACGGAAAAGCATTTACAAACATGGAATATTATGTGACGGTTCCGGGACTCTTTCATTCGGATTTCACGATTGTGCAGTCGGAAGGAATGAAGAAAGCTTATCTTGCAAAAAAATAAAAAGAGTTTGCAGGGAAGGATGTCACAAAGAAGATGGAAAAAAAGATAGCTGGAGCGGGCTCTTGTCTCTTGGGAGAAAAAAAGGGACAGGGAATTAAGGAAGTGGTAAAAAGAATTTAAGAATTTTTTTATAATAAATATCATAAAATATATTTTTCCATCCGGGAGCTTTGCGGTAGAATAGGCTGTGAATTTTTTGTTTTATCGGCTTATCTTTATAGTTGCTCTTGAAAGAGGTCTATAAGGGGAGAGGGAAAAGGCCTTAAAGGAGAATATTGTAGTTATGAGAAAAGAATTGATAGAAGCGCAGATTGTCCTCGGAAGGGACGATGTAAAAAGAGAGCTGAAGGATTCGATTCGTCGTAATGCATGGAAGAGAATCTTTCTCGTTGCGGGAAATTCTTTTTTTAAACTTCCTATAGGAAGAGACTTTGCAGAGATTGAAGAAGAAATGGGAATCACAGTGGAGAAGTTTTCCGGCTTTTCCGTGAATCCCAAGTTGGAAGAAGCGATAGAAGGAAGTAGAGCATTCAAGGCTTTTTCCGGAGATGTGATTATTGCTGTAGGCGGCGGTTCCGCAATGGATACGGGAAAGTGCATTAAGCTGTTTTCCGCCGTGCCTGAGGAAACACTCTTTCAAGTTCCGTGGCAGGACAACGGAGTACCCTTTGTGGCTATCCCCACTACGGCGGGTTCCGGCTCGGAAAGCACTCCCTTTGCCGTATTGTATCGGGACGGAGAAAAGCTATCTATAGAAGAGGAAAGTATCTATCCGCTAATTCGCGTAGAAGATGCAAGAAGCCTGGCTTTCTTACCGCTTTACCAGAAGAAGGTATGTCTTATGGATGCCTTGAGCCATGCCATGGAGGCTATCTGGTGTAAGAATAGTGTGGGAGACAGCATGTATTACGGGAAGGAAGCGATTGAAACGATTTTTGGATTTCTATCAGGCTTACTTTGAAAAACCGGAGTGATGCTCTTCAGAAAATAGCCTATGCTGCAAATCAGACCGGAAAGGCGATTGCCATTACCAAAACTACCGGAGGACACGCACTTTCCTATAAGCTCGGAACACTATTCGGGCTTCCTCACGACTTGCAACGAGCCTTGTTAATAAAGAGCTTTATCCCTTACTGACAAGGAATAAAGAGAAGATGGAAGACTCGAGAGCCTTCGCTTTCTTGCCCATTGCTTTGGCGGGAACAAGCCGGAAGAGGGGTGGAGCGTTATCTGGAATTTCTGGAAGAAATGGATCTCATTCCGAAAGAGAGACGATTCTATCTGGAGAATGGATTTGCAAGACAGTTCTCCTGAGAAAGAGCAGGATTTTTTTGGAAAGGGACGCTGGAGACTTTAACGAAGTCGGTCAATGTGGAAAGACTGCAAAACCATCCCATGCCTCTTAGCGAAGAAGAAATCAGCGGAGTGTATCGTTCCATTCTGCTGTTAGAAGAATAAGAATTTATATTGGATTTGAAAAATTAAATTAAGAAATAGCTTTTTATACAGTATAGGTCTGAAAGAGGGAGAATCTGCGTTCGCATCCTCATTTCAGTACTATATTTTTCAGGTCTATATTTTTTTCAGTACTATTTTTGTTAAAGACATCATTTATTTTTGCTGGCATCTTTTTATAAAAAATATTAAATATGTGTTTGTATTTGAATTTGCATTTATATTATTTAAGAATTCTGTCGAAACGACTATTGAAAAGCGAAGTAAAGGCGGAAACATTATATTACTAAAGAGAAAAACAAAAATATTAATTTTTAATTTTTCTATTGACACTGCTTCGCAATATGTTATAATCCGAATTGTAAGTTAATTTGAAATCCTGCTAGCCAAGGAGATAGCAAGGGAAGCACGACTTACCAGCAGATTCTGACCGGATCTGTTTGAGCAAAACCGGGGAAACCCGGTGACGCAAAGCTATAGGGCCTGTAACATGGCAGCCAGTTGCGATCTTTCAGTATGAAGATGTTCATTTAAAACAAATTTCATGTGAAGATTACGGTTAGCTGGCAATCAGGAAGGGATCCTGAGTGTCGGTTTTTTTATACTCGAAAAGGAGTAATTCTTTTCAAAACAATATGGTTTTTAACCATGGCAAACCCGGGGAAACCCGGTGACGCAAAGCTATAGGGACTGTAAAATGTCAGCCAGCTGCAATCATGGATCCCCTGACCAGGGCGAGATGATTCTGCTTCCTGACTCCCTCGTAAAAGAAGGAGTTATCACATGAAGAAACTAGTAATAAAATTATTTGTACTTACAGCCATATTTACCGCATTCTTTGCAATTACAGCTTATGCTGCAAAGGGAAATGCACAGGACGCATTTGCAAAAGTGAATGAAATCAGAGTAGCAAACGGATTAAGCCCGCTTACATGGAACGGACAGATTGAGAATGCAGCGAAAGTTCGCGCAAACGAAATCGTAAGCAGCTTTTCCCACACAAGACCGGATGGAAGTTCTTGGTATACGGCAGATGCAAGTGTTCTTTACGGAGAAAATCTTGCACAGTATTATGACGGTGCCGATGAAGTAGTTGCAGCTTGGATGAATTCTCCATCCCATAAGGCCAATATTTTAAAGCCGGAATTCAAGAGCGGCGCAATCGCAGCCATTGAAGTGGACGGAGAAGTATATTGGGCAGAAGAATTTGGGATTTAAGCAGTATGCAGAGCTTTTTATAGAGTGAAAAGCCCGAGCGAGTTTGCTAAAAAATAAAATAGTAGAAAAATGTGAATCATTGAACGTGAAGGAAGGGTTGCCGACAGATCATCGGTAGCCTTTCTGTGCGTTTTGAGACAAAATTCCGCTAATCCTCTTTTTTTATCCTGCAATTCATAGTAAAGTAAAGAAAGACACAGGGGGACGACTATGGAAGAAAAAGAGAGTCTGAACAGCACATTTATTGTCGAGGTTAAATGCATGGAAAATGATACCTGGCAGGGAAAGATTACTTGGGCAGAGAAAAACCGCGGACAATATTTTCGAAGTGCTTTGGAACTTCTAAAGCTCATGGATAGAGCCTTGACGGAAGGGAACTTCCATCTTGAGGAAGACGAGGAAGGCAAAGAAGAATAGGAAGAATAGCGGGATATGGACAAGCAATTAGACAGCCTTTATGCCATTGATTTACTGGGAATTCTTATCAGTGGCAGGGAAGAGGGAGACTTCCAAGGGGAGCTCGTGCAACAATATTCAAAGGATAGAATTCCTTTTTACGGTACCTTGGATTTAATCAAAAAAATGGAATCCTTCTATGATGAGTGGGATTACCCGGAGGCTTCTTCCAGAGAGAGAAGCTTCCGAAAAAGAGAAAAATACAGCTACCCCGACAGAAGAGGAAAGAAACGATTGGCGGACGAAGCGAGTCATTTAGAAAAGTTTCCTATAGTAGAGGAGCGTGGCAGCAAAGGGAGCTTTTTTGTACACACCAAGTTCAGGCAAAGAACGAGCTGGCAAGGAGATGTATATCATGGGGAATCGGGAGATGCCTATTCCTTTTCCAGCGTGCTTCACCTGTTTCGGATTATGGAAAGGGAATGTGCAAGGTGAAAAAACTGATATTCCTGCTTCTTTTTCTTTTCCTTGTTTCCTGCGCAAAAAAGCCCAGCGGTAAGATACAGGGAAGAGAGATTCGTCTGGCCTATGATAAGGATAATTATCCGTTTACGGCAGAAGACGGCGAAGGCAATCCCATTGGCTTCGAAATAGAACTGATAAAAATGATTTCGGAAAAAGAAGGATTCAGCTTGAAGTTTCTCCCTAAAAACCAATCCGCCTTGGGCCCATCCGTGATTACCGGCACTTCCGATATGGCAATGGGAGGCTTACTTAAGGAAGAGGAAGAAACGCGAATTCAGTTTTCCGAATCCTATGGGATGGTAAAGCTTGGGCTTCTCCTTTCTCCTTACCTTTTTGGAGAGGAGGGCGAGGACGGTTCGGATGTCTTCGATAAGCTTCGCGGAGAGACCATTTTGGTAAAGGAAGGGAGCCTTGCGGCAAAGTTTTTGGAGAAGCAGAGAGAAGAAAAAGGCTATTTTCTGAAAGTAGTACAGAGCAATGAAGATTTTATTCAAAAAGCGGAAGAAGGCGAGGCGGATGCTGTTGCGGAAACGCTTCCTGTTCTGGAAGTGTTAGCAAACAAGATTGTCTTTTCGGATGGAGAAAAGTCATTCAGCAAAGTCGGAGTACGGATTTATCCTATTCAAGAAGAGGAGGAACTTTGCTTTATAGTCAGTAAGGGGCAGAATGGAGAGATTCTTCGCGCATTTGAACGCAGATTTCGAAAACTAAAGGAAGACGGAGAATACGAAGCTCTTTGTGAACGCTATGGATTCTCTTTCACGAAAACAGAATAAGAGAGAATTTTTAAAAGAGGAGTTATATCTCCTCTTTTTTTGACGATAAATCTTGTAGACCTCGTACAACGGTAATGATTAAGGGGGAGAACACATTATCCTGCCTTTCTTGTTCGTTTCGACAGAATACTTCGGACATTTATCCAAATATTTCAGGTAGGATGCCACTATATCGGAGGGAACCGAATTGAATAGCAATCAGAATCCGCTTCTTCCGAAGTGGATAAAAAAAAGAAATCAATTGAGAGAGGGAGACTTTGATTCCCTCAGTAAAACCATAAAAATCAGTTGTTCCGGGAGCTTGCAACAGAGTTCATGGAGGAGGGACAGCTTCTTTGTTATTTTAATATTGTGGATTTTAAACTGTATAATGATCGCTTCGGTTTCGAGATGGGAGATGCCTTATTGGTGGAAATGGCGAATATCTTGCAAAAAGCCTTTCCGGATGCCCTGATCACTCGTATGTTTGCAGATCAGTTTGCCTTATTGTCAAAGGAAGAGGACTGTGTTGATGCACTCATTTCGGCACATGAGGATTTTTTGAACCTGAAAATTCCTATGGCTCTGGATTTTAAGGTTGGAATTTACAGCATTTCTGCCAAGAAAAATATAATTAATGCTTGTGACAGGGCTAAAACAGCCTGCGACTGTATCAAGAAAGAGCGAGAGATTTTTTATCGTTTTTATGATGAAGAACTAAGTCATCTCCTTCTACAACATCGATTTATTGTTGACCACATTGAAAGCAATAGAGAATGGGGATATTTATGTTTACTATCAGCCTTTGATTCGTGCACTTTCCAAGGAGGTTTGCGGATTGGAAGCCCTTGTTCGTTGGATAGACCCGCAGTTTGGCATGTTCTCTCCGGCGGAATTCATTCCGGTTTTAGAGGAATATCATCTAATTCACCTCTTGGATATCCATGTTATTTCTCTGATTTGTCAGGAGTTTGCGGCAATACGGGAAAGAGGGGAGGAAATGATTCCGGTATCTCTGAATCTTTCCAGAATGGATTTTGAGCTTTGTGATATTTTCGGCGAATTGGAGAAACTGGTAGAAAAGTATCAGGTACCAAGAGAACTGTTGACTTTGGAAATCACAGAGTCGGTGCTGAGTAAGAGCCCGGCACTGATCAGCAGTAGAATCAAGCGCTTCCATGAAGCCGGTTATAAGGTATGGATGGATGATTTCGGATCGGGCTACAGTTCGTTGAATGTATTAAAGGATTTTGACTTTGACCTGATTAAGATAGACATGATGCTTTTACAGGATTCCAATGAGAAGTCCAGAAAAAAATCATCAGCTCTATCGTGGATATAGCCAAGAAAAATCGGAATCAGAACCTTGGCGGAAGGGGTAGAAACGGAGGAACAGCTTGATTTTTCTTCGGGAAATCGGATGAGAAGTTGCAAGGCTATTATATAGGACGCCCCGGACCTTATCAAAACAGCATTCTGCATTGTAAAGAAAACGGGTTCCGCTTTGAATCACCGGGAAAAAGGCAGTACAACGATGACTTAGGATATATCAATCTTCTGAGTAACGGCTGTCTTCCGCCTTCCGCTCTGGAAGAAAAGGAAGATATCGCACCGGGGATTCCGCTTTCTATAGTAGAAATGCTTGGAGACAGAATCGAGTTTCTATGTGAATCAATCTTTTTCAACGGGAGCTTGCAATAGCAGACGGCTTAAGTGTGCAAGAGACGGAGAGACTGATAAACGACAAAAATACGGCACAGTATAAACAGATTCGTTCCTTTCTATCCGCTCTTTCGGAAGGAGGAGGCAGTGATATGGATACGATAGAGGGGGATTCCCTCTGTTCGATTCGCGGAAAGGAAATCAGCCACATACCGGGAAGAAATGCCTATCTGTTGAATATCCAGGTTTATCGGGGTGATTTTCTAAAGTTGAAGCAGAAGAAGATGATGGACAAAGTAAAGGATTTATACAACGGCTATGAGCTGGTACTTCTATGGAATCCCAGTCTTGGACAGAATGAATTGCTCTATGAAAAAAGTCACGGAAGTCTTGCTCCGGGAGACAGGGATTTCTTGACGGAATATGCCAAAACCACATTTTCCAAATCGGAGGAAAAGCGTTTCTTTCAATTTCTGAGGAAGAACAATGTGATAAGGGATAAGGAAACAGTGAAGGAAGAAGCCTTTTTCGGAAGAGACCGGGAAGGAAAGAAAAGGATTTTTCTTGTGAGCCTCAAACCTTCCGCACTGGAGAACGGAACCAAGGTTCTGCTTAGTGTCAGAAGGGTTTGGAATCCGGGAATTGCAAAGCTTGTTGCGGGAGGACTTGGGAATAAGGATCCAATTCGAAAGGATGCATAAAGCGGGTAAAAGATACGCTTTTGCCCGGGACAAAAAATGAAAGGAAATGTTCTGAAAAACTTAATAAATAAAATTAAACAAATTATTTATAGGAAAATTCAGAAAAAAAGCAGAAATATATATATTTTTACAAGAATATTAGGAGAAAAAGACCAAAAGTTTAAATAACTTAAAGAAAAATCACAAAAAAATATTAGAGAAAACAATGAAATCAATAAAGAGTACTCTTGTAAAGACTATTTATATTTGCTATATTACCTAACACACACTTAAAAAAAATACTTAAAATTGTTCGCTCAGAACTTTTTGAATTTTTTTGAAGAATGGCATCGTGAGAAAAAAGTTGAGCAAAAAAGTCTTTGTGTCCTGAAGGAGGAACAACATGGACCATACAGAATTCATTGTCCCTATGACTTCGTGGAAATTAGGGAATGTTTTTGCAAATCAAGAGATTGGAAGGGGAAGTTCCGAATCTCGTGCGGCGCATACCAATCTTTTTAAAGATGTATTTGTGTCCGCTATCAATAATGTAAAAACAACGCAGTTGGATGTAGAAAACAAACAATATCTTTTAGCGACAGGTCAGCTTTCCGATGCCCACAGTCTTCCTATTGCGGAGGCCAAGGCACAAATCAGCTTGGACTTACTTGTATCGTTACGGAATAAAGCATTGGACAGCTATAACGAGTTGATGAAGATGAACATGTAAGGAATAGGGGAGCTAGCAGGTGCAAAAACTCAAGGAAATGTGGCAGAAGCTGTCACTAAAATCGAAAAAACTCTTGGGCATCATTGCTGCGGCTACGGCTTTAGTCATTGCAGTGGCAGTTTTTCTGATTGCCAGAGGTCAAAAAACAGAATATCAAACCCTTTTTAGCGCACTGAGTCAAAGTGAGGCACAACAGGTGGTTTCCCTTTTACAGGAACAGAAAGTGCCTTATCTCTATGACGGGAAGAGCGGATCGCTCAAGGTTCCGGAAAAGTCGGTAGATACCTTAAGAGTGCAGCTTCTATCCAAGGGATATCCGAAATCGGGATTTACCTACAATATGTATATAGGAAATTCCGGACTGATGACGACGGAATCGGATAAGAAGCAATACACCCTCTATGATTTACAGGATCGACTGGGGGCTACGATTCGTCTCTTTGAAGGTGTTCGGGACGCCAAAGTCACGATTGCGGAAGGCACGGAGCAGAATTATGCCATAGAAACGGAGAATCCGATAGATGCCAGTGCCAGCGTAGTGGTGACGATGGAAGACGGGGAGAAGCTGGGAGAAAAAAATGCCGAAGCAATCAAGAACTTGGTTGCCCGCTCTGTTAAAGGAATGAATTTTACCAAGGTATCCGTCTTTGATGCGGGAACCATGGAAGAAATTAAAACGGAAGAAGATGGTGACGGAGCATCCGGAGCCGGCATGGCAAATCTCACGGCTACCGTGGAAGAGAATATCGCTGCCAATATAAGACGGGTACTCGGGAAAATTTACGGTATGGAGAATCTGGCTGTTTCCGTAAAAGGAACGCTGAATATGGCGAAGCTGATTCAGGAAAATACCCAGTATTCGGTTCCTGAAAAAATCGAGGCTACGGATAAAACGGGTCTTCTTCATAATGAAGAGGTGGCAGGAGAAAATGCAGGCGGTTTCGGAGAAAATGCAGCGGGTGTCGCCGGTACGGACTCCAATGCGGATACGCCGCGTTATACCGTACAAAACGGACAGAACAGTGCTGACGGATACGCCAATTCCAGTGCGGCGAGAGAATGGCTATACAATGTTTTAAAGGAACAGAAGGAGATTTCTCCCGGTGTCTTGGAAAATACCACTGTGGCGGTGGTGATTAAAACGGATGATTTGAGTATTCCGGAAAAAGAATTGGTCAATCTTGTTGCAGATGCTGCGGGAATCGAAAGAGAAGACGCAGACAGTAAGATTACCGTTTTACGTTCTATTACCAAAAAGGATGAGGAACAGGTGGAAGAGGCTCCGGCAGAGCAGAAGAGCGTACTGAGTCGATTCCCGCTTTGGGCATTGATTGGTGCAGGTGTTTCGGCATTCTTATTACTTCTTATCGTGATTCTTCTTATCCTGAGAGCGAAGAAGCAGAAGAAGCTGAAGAAGCTTATGGAAGAAGAGATGGAAAATCAGGAGACACTTAGCGTAAAGCCGAGTGATGAAATTGCAGCGATAGACGAACCGGATGAATATGAACTGAGTGCGGAAGGCAAGATGGTTCACGGTATGAAGCTAAAGAAGAGCATTGGAGAGTTCGCTGATCAAAACCCACAGGTTGTAGCAAAAACTGATTCAAAGTTGGATGAGAGAAGAGGAGCAGAACCTTGGCAGAAAAACAGCGTAGAAGTACAAAAAAATAAAGGAAATAAAAATCCCGCAAATCCGGAGAAAACGGAGCCGCATCAGGAACTGAACGGAAAACAAAAAGCCGCCTTGGTTGTGGTTTCCTTGGGAGCAGATCGTGCCTCTCAGATTTATAAGTATCTGGGAGAGCATGATGTGGAGGAACTGACCTTTGAGGTTGCAAAGATGGGAAGAACGACGAACTCCATGGTGGAAGATACTCTGGAGCAGTTTTACCGCCTTTGCGTGACCCACAAGATGATGACGGACGGCGGTATGGAATATGCCAGGGCTGTATTGGAGAAGGCCTTCGGAGCAACGGCTGCAAAGTCTTTGCTCGATCGTGTTTCTCATACGCTGGCATCCAGACCCTTCAATTTCTTCTCAAAGGGAGATCCGAAAGCTTTGCTTTCCCTTTTACAGAATGAAAGACCGCAGGTTATTGCCCTTATCCTTTCCTATATGGATGCGGAGCAGGCAGCGCAGATTCTGGAGACTCTTGTAGAAGCTAAGCGCATTCCGACCGTGGTCGCCATGGCAAAGATGGATCGTGTTTCTCCGGAGGCGATTGCCATTGTGGAAGAAGAAATGAGAAGAAAGTTCGATACCATCATTACCAGTGAGGACAATATGAACCTTGGCGGTATTGACTTTGTAGCGGACGTGATGAACCACATTGACCGCAGCAATGAGAAGAAGATCTTTGACGAATTGGATGTAACCGATCCCGATCTTTCTACAGATATCAAGGATAAGATGTTCGTATTCGAGGATATTCTTACTATGGACGATCGTTCCGTTCAACGCTTTATCAGAGAATGCGAGTCCAAGGATATTGTATTTGCATTAAAGACGGCAAACGAAGAAATGAAGCAGATTTTCTTCCACAATATGTCCAAGCGAATGGCGGAAACTGTGCAGTCCGATATGGAAGTATCCAGAAATGTCCGCTTAAAAGGATGTAGAAGAGGCACAGCAGCGTATTGTAAATCTCATTAGGCTACTGGAAGAAAAGGGTGAGGTCATCATCAATAAGGGAGGCGATGAAGACAATGTCCTCGTCTAGAAATATTATAAAATCCAGATACAATAAGGAGCTTTCCAGCTATGTCTCTCTTCTGGAAGCCGAATCCGCAGTGGCTTTAGCGGATGTCGAAAATGCGGTAGAGGAGGAAGAGCAGCAGAAGGAAAGCTTGGGGATGGTTCTTCCGGAAAAAAAAGAGGAGAATCCTTACCATGAGACCTTACTTCACCTTGCGTTGGAAAAGGCACAGCACATTATAGATGGTGCTGAGAGGGAGGCCGAAGAGACCCGCTTGAAAGCCCAAAAAGAAGGAAGGGAAGAAGGGTATCGGGAAGGTTTTGCGGAAGGAAAGAAAGAGGCGGAAGAAAAAATTCTTGCGGAACACGCGGAAGAGCTGGAATCCTTTAGACAGGATTTAAACCGTACCCTCCGTACCGTGGAGGATGCCAAAACGGAAAGACTCTACCGCTATATGGATGAGTTAAAGGACGTCGCTATCGCTGTTGCGGAAAAGATCATTCATGTCAGCCTTCGGTCTTCCGGAGAAGTGATTCGGAGAATGATTTTAAAAGAGGCGGAAAGAATCAAGAAAACCACTTGGTTGAAACTGCACATCGACAGGCTGGATTATGAAATGCTGATAGCGACGGACTCCGATATTGCATCGGAACTGGCCCAGGTTTCCGACAACATCAAGTTTGTCATCGTGGAAAAGGAAGAACCGGGAACACTCATCATGGAGACGCAGGAAGAAATCGTAGATGCAGGGATAGCGACACAGATGGAAAACCTGCGAGAAAGATTGGGACACTTGGATACCCAAGAGAGTGAGTAATCAATGTATGAAAATATTCTCTCCACCATTAAAAAGATGGATACTGTCGAGAATATCGGAAAAATTGAAAATATCGTAGGGATGTCTATGGAGGCTTCCGGTACGGGAAAGTCCAGTATCGGAGATATCTGTATGATTTACAGTGATGAGACGGAGACGCAGGTTGCTGCGGAAGTGGTCGGATTCAAGGGAGACCATGTACAGCTCATGACTTATAAAAGTTCCGTGGGCATCACCTCCGGTGCCTTTGTGCGGAACACACGGCGAAGACTGCGTATTCCGGTAGGCGATTTTTTAAAGGGAAGAATCGTCGATGCACAAGGGATGCCGATAGATGGAGGCGCGCCCTTCCCGGAAAGTGAGTACTATACAGTCAATAATTCGTATATGAATCCTTTGGACAGACCGCCGATCAGAGAGAGGCTTCAGTTTGGTATCAAGGCAATAGACGGATTGAATACCATAGGGAAGGGACAACGTATCGGCATATTTTCCGGGTCCGGTGTAGGAAAGTCAACCCTGATGGGAATGATTGCCAGAAACGTAAAGGCGGACATCAATGTGATTGCGCTTGTAGGAGAGCGTGGTCGAGAAATTCTGGAGTTTGTGGAAAAGGATCTCGGAGAAGAGGGAATGAAACGTACCATCTTGGTTGTGGCAACCTCCGACCAGCCTGCAATGCTTCGTGTGAAGGCCCCCTTGGTTGCGACTACGATTGCAGAGTATTTCCGGGATAAGGGCATGGATGTACTTCTTATGATGGACTCCCTAACCCGTTTTGCCATGGCACAAAGAGAAATCGGACTTGCAACGGGAGAACCGCCCATTGCAAGAGGATACACTCCTTCCATTTATGCGGAATTCCCGAGACTTTTGGAAAGAGCGGGAGCCTTTAGAAAAGGCTCCATTACCGGGGTTTATACGGTACTTGTCGAAGGAGACGATACCAACGAACCCATCGCGGATACGGTCCGCGGTATTTTGGACGGACATATCGTACTATCGCGTCAACTTGCGGCTGAAAATCATTACCCAGCGATAGATATCGGTATGAGTATCTCCCGTCTTATGACGGAACTTGTCTCCGAAGAGCATAAAAAATATGCCGCAAGAATCAGAAACGTTCTTGGCTTATATCAAAAAAATGCGGACCTCATTGCTATCGGTGCATATAAAAAAGGATCCGATCCTAAACTCGATGATGTTATAGACAGATATCCTGCTATTAACGAATTTCTAACACAAAAATATAGATGAATCATTTTCCTATGAAGAAACAGTAATAAAAAAATGGAAGAAATAACCGATATTCCTTAGGATGCAGGATATTCCAAAAATAGAAAGGACGGGCAGAAATGAAAAAGTTTTGCTACAGTCTCGAATCAGTCTACCGGTTTAAGCAGAATGTTTTAGACAAGAAGAAGGAAGAACTTGCGAAAAAAGAACAGGATGTTCAGAAGCAAAAAAACCTTTTAGAGGAGCTCAATGATGAGTTGCACTACTATGAAGCGGAGTTTGAGCGAATCAAGAAAGAGGGCTGTTCTATCGAAAACATGATGATTTACGTGCGCGGACTGGAAAGAATGGAAAAACGCATAAAAAAAGAAGAGAACGAGCTTACACGTCTAATGGTTATCGCGGAGGAAAAGAAAAAAGAAGTAATCAAAGCCCATATGGATACCAACACCTTTGAGAAATTAAAGGAAAAAAGGCTGGAAGAATATCGCGTACAGGGACGAAAAGCGGAGGAGTCCTTCATTGAAGAATTTGTTACTCATGCAATGAAGGCCTAGAAGTAGTACAGGAGACAATATGGCGGAAATAATGATGTTGAACAACAGCACAAGTACAATTCAACAGAATCCGAGCCTTTCCTTGGGAAAAGAGAGTTTGAAAACAAGGGGAGGGGAAGCAGAAGACCTTGCCCTGAATTTCGGGAATTTCCTTCGTGCTTCGAAAGAAGAGAACGGAAAAGAAGAAGTGGCGGCAAAAGGGAAAAAGAAGGATGTAGAAGAGCAGCCAAGGGAAGAGAAGGAAGTGAAAGTGAAGACGCCGGATGAAAAGAAGGCGGAGAAAAAGCCGGAAGAGAAAGACATGCTTTCCGAAGAGGAAAGAGCGGATAGTCTTGCCTTGGAAAATAACTTTCTGATGCAAAGAGATCAGCTGAAGGTGGAACTGAAGACGAAGCTGGAAGAGGCGAACGGATTAAGCGGAGAAGTAAAGGCGGTAGAAGAGAGCATTCGAAATCTTCCCGCTATAGAAGAAAGCTTCAAAGAAGAAGGCGTGGAAAAGGCAATTGCTTCCGAAGAGGATTCTTCCAAGGTATCGCTTCCGCTAAATGAAGAGAAGCTTGAAGAGAAAGGCGAAGAGCTTTTGAAACCCGATTCAGAAAAGAAGCCTGCTGTGCAAAGTGAAAAGATGGAAGCGGCTGATACAAGAGAAGAAAAGAAGGGAAGCAGGATCCTGAAGGACCGAATTGCGCGTCCCGACTTAAAAAAAGAAGACTTGCAGCAGATGGGAGAGCTTAGAGCGGAAAAACCTTTCAAAGCGGAATTAAGCCCTCTTCCCGGAATCGAAAAAGCGGAAAACTTACATCTTGTCACAAAGGAAGAGTCTATAACAAAGGATGTGGCAGAACTTTTAGCTGAGAAAATGGACTTCCATAAGGGAGAGCTGAAGATTGAGCTGGAACCGAGGACCTTAGGCCAGATTACCGTAAAGGTAAACTTTATAGGCGGAAAAAGCCAATGTGGTGATTTTAGCGGAGAATCCGAAGACGCTCCATCTCTTACAGAACGGTGCAGGAGAGATGGCAAGAATCTTGGAAGAGAAAACCGGAGAAATCACAAAGGTCATTGTCCATGAGGAGAATCAGGGTGAACAGTTCTTTAGGGATAACGATTCGAGCAGCAAAGAAAAACAAGAATGAGGCAGAACGTAGGCTAAGAGAAGCGGAAGAAGAGAAGAATAAGGGTAACACCGAGGAATTCCTACATAGAATGAGACTCGGTCTTACGGAGTAAGGAGAAGAATATGGGTATTTCAAATGTATCTTCAGCAAGTAACCCCTATGAAACAGGGAGCTACTCGGCGAAGGCCAATGAGAAAAATACATTGACAATTGAAAGCTATTTTAAGCTTTTGTCTGCGCAGCTTGCTCATCAGGATATGACTAATCCTATGGACAACAGTGAAATGATGGCGCAGATGACACAGATGGCAATGGTACAGAGCTTGGGAACCATGACCACCAATATGAAAGAAGAGATGGCATTGACCAAGACAACTTACCTTGCCGGGCTTATCGGAAAAGAAGTAACAGTCAGGGTTCCGGAGGAAATACTTGCGGCTAATCCTAGTGCAGCCAAGGAGAAGAGCGGTACGATTGTTTCCGTAAACTTAAGCGGTAAGGAACCGACCTTCCGGATAAATGGCGATACAACGGAATATCCCTTAAACAGTTTGATACAGCTTAGACAGGCAGGAACAGGTACTGCTTCATCGAGTACCCTTCCTGCCGCCCCTCCACCGGAAGTCCTGCCACACCGGGGTACGGGAGGTCATTAAAATTTAATTTTTTTCTATTATAGAAAAAGAGAAAAAATGGTCGATAGTCAAACGTAAACTTATACAGATTGCAATACCTCTTTTTAGAGAAAATTCAGATCTCGGAAAGGAAATAAAAGAATGTTAAGAGCAATGGATTCTGCTGTGGCAGGTTTAAGGGCACATCAAAACAAATTGGATGTAATCGGTAATAATATTGCCAATGTCAATACCTTTGGTTTTAAGTCACAGGCGTATAGCTTTAAGGATGCAATGTACCAGACCTCCAGAACTTCTTCAGGGGGAAAGACGGATACAAACGGAAACGGGATTATCGGAGGTGCTAACCCGGCTCAGTACGGTTACGGATCTCTTACCGGATCGATTGCAACGGACTTTACAACCAGTACACCGACCTATGTAGGCGGATTTAATGCAGCCATCAACGGTTCCGGTTTTTTTATCACCAGTTCTTCCAATAAGAAGGTGGTGTTGGACCCTGCAGATATTCGGGCAACTACGGCGGTACTGAAGAAGAGCAATTTCGCCTATACCAGAGTAGGACAGTTCTCTGTGGATGCAAACGGCTATATTGTGGATGCAAATCATAATTTCGTATACGGCTTCCAGCCGGATTCTCTGACAGAGCCTACAAAATATGGAGACGAGGGCAAGGATTTAGTTCCTTTAAGAGCTCCCGAGTTAAAGGCCGACGGAACGGTTGACCTTACACCGCCCTCCTTTGCAAACCGTGCAGCACAGATGAAGTCGATTGAAATCGGCGAGGACGGTATTATAAAGGGCATTATTGATTTGAAGACCCTCGGACCACCCGCACAGATTACAGCAACTTCTATCGTTTTAGGAAAGGTTGGCGTGGCTTCCTTCCAAAATCAGGAAGGTTTGAGCAAGGCAGGAAACAACACCTTTAATGCCGGAGTCGGGGATAATACGGGATATATTTCCGCAACCATGCCGGGAGAAGGTTCAACCTCCACTTTGATGGCCGGCTATCTTGAGGCTTCCAACGTAGATCTTGCCAAGGAGTTCTCGGATATGATCACCACGCAAAGAGGTTTCCAGGCGAACACCAAGATTATTACCGTGTCTGATGAAGTACTACAGGACCTTGTTAACATGAAGCGATAAGGGAAGAAGCTTCTAAGCTAAGTATACACTTATCTGCGGTTTATCTTGCGGGATAAACCGTAGATGAGTCATTACCCGATTAGGTTGAAGAGAGGAAGGGAATCATGATTCGCCTAACAAAGTTAAACGGAGAAGAAATCTTTTTAAATTATTTTCAGGTTTTATACATTCGACGAATACCGGAGACGAAAATCAAGCTTGCCAATGGAGACTTTTACCTTGTAAAGGATAGCGTAGAGTCTATTATCAAGCAGGTACAGGGGTTCTTGGGGAATTGCCTTACTTTTCAGAATAAGCTCCACGACGGAGATGATGTCCTTGAGATAAAGGGGACAGAGGTATTCTGATTAGAAGAAATAAGCAAGGAGGCTAATGGATAGAGTATGGATTTATCAATGATTATAGGCTGGGTAGTGGCCATAATACTAATCATTAACGGTATTACCGCTGATAAGCTGATGAATTTCTGGGATATTCCCAGTATTCTGATTACCGTAGGAGGAACTCTTGCGGCAATTGTTGCCAGCTATCCTTTCCGTATACTGAAGGAAGTTCCGAAACATATCGCTATCTGCTTCCGGGGCAATAAGAAATACAGTGTACCGCAGGCTGTGGATTCGATAGTGGATTTGGCATTAATTGCAAGACAAAGCGGATTGCTTGCCTTGGAAGAAAGAGCGGAGGATTTAAAAGAACCGTTTTTCAAACAGGCGGTCTTGATGATTGTCGATGCAAATGATCCCGATAAAGTAAGAAAATCCTTAGAGAAACAGGTGGAAGACATGATGATCCGACATGAAGAAGCAAAGAGCCTGTATATAAGAGGTTCAGGCTATGCACCTGCTTTCGGAATGATTGGAACACTGGTAGGACTGATCAATATGTTAAAGGGGATGAATCTTTCCGGATCCGGAGGTTCCAGTACGTTGGGACAGGACATGAGTGTAGCCTTGGTTACCACCTTTTACGGTACTATTTTAAGTAATGTTTTCTTTCATCCTATTACACAAAAGTTGTCGTTAAGAGATGCTGAAGAAATCTTATATTGTCAGACAATCATCGAGGGTGTTATTGCCATTCAGTCGGGTGAGAATCCCAAGGTAATAAGAGAGAGACTTCTTGCCTCCCTTGCACAGAAACAGCAGAGTAAGATTTTTGGCAAGGGTCGGACTGAACTCGTCGCATGGAGCGACTGAAGGAGAAAAGTAATGAAGAGAAGAGGAGGTGGACCGGAAGGCGGTTCCTGGATGGACACCTATGGAGACATGGTTACTCTTTTACTGACTTTCTTTGTACTTCTTTATTCGATGTCTACCCTGGATGCTGCAAAGTGGGATGTTTTTGTCCGCTCCATTTTTCCGAACGGAAGACCGGGAGAGAAAAGTGCGGAGCAGATTATTATAAACGGTAAGTCAACGAATGAGAGCGAAAGTGCGGGAGCAGGAAACCCTTCGGAGTTAACAGAGACGATAGAGAATGCAGAAGACCTGTATCTTCAGATTGTCAAAGCCCTGAATGATGCCGGAATTTCCGGTGTAGAGGTTTCCCGAGGGGAGGATTATACCTTTGTGGTATTTAAGGATAAAGCCTTCTTTGATGGAGACAGTTCCGTGATTACAAAGCAGGGGCAGGAAACCTTAACCGTCTTCTGTGATGCACTGCAAAACAGTGGAGAAAAGTTATCTCAGGTCAATATTATGGGACATACGGCGCAAGGAGATCCCACAAGACCGAACAATCCGAGAAACGACAGAATGCTTTCGGTTATGAGAGCCGCGGAAGTTTGTCTCTTTATACAGGGAAGAGGAATCATCGCTCCCGAAAAACTCATCAGTATAGGATATGGGCAATTCCATCCAATTGCGGATAATGAGAGCTCTGAAGGCAGAGCGAAAAACCGAAGGGTTGAGATTCTTCTCATTGATGAAGGGGCTCAAATTCGAGACATAAATGAGTATTTTCAAGAATATTATAGCGGAAAGAACGCCGATAAAACGATTGTAACTTCAGGTGTTCCGGAAAATATTGAAAATGGAAACAATCAGGAAGCACTGCAAGAGGTTTCCCCTGAAGGGGAAGAGCCTCAGGCAGAGAATATAGAGGCAGGCGGAGAGATGGCAACGGCAGAAGTGCAAGCTCAGCCGGAAGCAGTACCGGAGGAAGTACCGGTTCAACCGGGAGAAGCCGTTCCCGCAGGCCGTGCGCCTCACTCTCAGGAGCAGGCGCGAAATAAGGTACCGACTGTCGCCGGTGCTTCTCGTGAAATTCCCGGAGAAGAGGAAGAGGAGTTTGTTCCTTACCTTGTAAGAGAGCTTTCCAGAGGGCTGGGACTGGGACATTCACGATAAGAAAAAAAGGAAAGAGAATTGCAATCGGGGCGAAAGGGGTTAAGTGAAAAAGGGAAAGCTTTTTCGCAACAGTTCAGGAAGAGGTTTGTAGATGGCAGATGTATTATCTCAAAGCCAAATTGATGCGCTTCTGAAATCCATGCAGGACACTCCGCCAAAAGAAGAGGCGGTGGAAACGGATCTGGACGAGATTTTAGACCAGCTTAATAATGAGGAATCGCAGGTTCAAGAGGATCATTACAGTAAGTATGATTTCTACAGCCCGAGGAAGTTTACCAAAGAGAAGATTCGTTTATTAAAGAGTATATTTGATAACTATGCTCGAATCTTGACTTCCCAGGTGAACGGTATTTTCCGTACTACAACGGATATTACGGTTTTGGAATTACGAGAAACCCGGTATTACGAGTACGTCAATGCTTTTCATGAAAACGACTGTATGACCATCGTGGAAACCCATGTTGAGGGAAAGGGAAAGAGCAATGTGCCTTTGATGGCTTATCTTTCTCCCGGATTAACTCTGACTCTGGTCAGTCACATGCTGGGCGGTACGGAATCCTTCTTAAAGACGGAAGGGGAATATCGCTACACGGATGTGGAAATGGCGCTGTACAAAAGGATTATGGACTATATCGTTCATGCCTTGGGAGACGGATTCAGCAATTATATCAATGCGGAGTTTAAGATCGCAAAGGTAGAGACGAACCCCTCCATGGTTCAGGAAGTCGGTTTGGATGAGACGGTAGTCATTGTCGTATTGAACGTTGACATTTCCGGTCTTGCAATGGAAAGAATCAGACTTTGTCTTCCGGGAACTCTGCTGGAGCATATCTTCAAGATTATTGATAACCGGAAGCATCTGGCAAGAGGTTTTGCTTACGAAAACAACCAGGACATCATTATGCAGCATCTCCGTGCGTCCGAGTTCCCGATGACCGGACAGCTCGGTATTGTGAGACTTGATATCGAAGACTTGTATCACTTAAAGGTAGGCGATGTAATCGATTTGAACAGGGAAAAGGATTCCGCAGTGAAATTATATGTGGGAAGACAGCCTTGGTTTACCGGAAAGATGGGAGTTTTCAAGAAATATTGCTGTTCGTATAGAGGAACGCATTATGCAAAAGGAAGATCTGCCGAAAGAAGATACAGTAGAGGAAGATCTTTTGGAAGAGGTACCTAGGGAAGAGGCATCCGGTGAAAAGTTGCCGGAAAGCATTGATGTAAGTGCCATGGCAGACAGTCCCGATGCTGACGCTAAGATAGAGAGTCCCAATACAGGCGTTATGGCGGAGGATGTTCAGGAGCTTTTGGAAGACGTGAGTTCGGAGTATTCCTTAGCTGAGTAAGGTGGAAAAAGATACTCTTAAGGTGGAGACACCAGGAGATATAGAAAAGCAAAGATAAGGATAGGAGAAACGAAGATGGCAAAGATTTTGTTAGTGGATGATGCAGCGTTTATGCGAATGATGGTCAAAAACTCCCTGACCAAGGGAGGGTTTGCAGATTGCACCTTCGTGGAAGCACAGGACGGCATGGAGGCGGTAAAAAAGTTTGATGAAGAGAGCCCGGACTTGGTGATTATGGACATTACGATGCCCAATATGGACGGTTTGCAGGCCTTGAAGAAAATCAGAGAGGGACATCCTGAGGCAAAGGTTGTGATGTGTACCGCCATGGGTCAGGAAAGTATGGTAGTGGATGCTATTAAGTCGGGGGCGAAAGATTTTGTTGTGAAGCCTTTTAATGCCGAGCGTATCACTTCTACGGTTAAAACCATTTTAGGGGTTTAAAGAGAGAAGAGGAAGAGTATGTCATTTTTAAATTCATTTGATATCAGTGCTTCAGGTTTGAGTGCGCAGAGAGTCAGAATGGACATCGCTGCAGAGAATATTGCGAATGTGGATACCACAAGAACGGAAAGTGGCGGAGCTTACAAAAGAAAAGATGTCGTTTTGGAGAGCTTCGGAGCACGTTCTTTTCAGCAGGCGCTTAGGAATGCGGCAAATGGCAAAGGCTTCCGAGGGCAGCATGCGGGAGTTAGAGTGCATAGTATTATTGCGGACGATCGGGAAATGAAGAGGGTCTATAATCCGAACCATCCTGATGCGGATGCCCAAGGCTATGTGAATTATCCGAATGTAGACATTTTGAAAGAGACGGTAGACTCCATGTCTGCGACTCGTTCTTATGAAGCAAATGTAACAGCGCTCAATGCCATGAAAACGATGGCACAACGTGCGTTGGAGATTGGTAAATAATAAGACAGGGATTGTTTGTATTAGTTAGCGGGTTGTGTTTCATGTGCTTAAAGCAACATAACTCATTCCAGGGAATATAAAGGAGTATGATTGATGAGTACCACAAGATTCAATGAAATGGAAATAGATGCTATTGGCGAGATTATGAATATCAGCCTTGGGGCATCTGCGACGACAGTATCCACTCTTTTGGGCTCAAAAGTAAATATTACTACTCCGGTAGTACAGGTGAAAAGAAAGGAAGAATTTGACTTTCATGATTTGGAACCTGCGGTAGGAGTAGAAATTTCGTATGTTACGGGAATAAACGGAAAAAGCATTATGCTCTTCTCCAGAAACGATGTGCGCATCATTGTATCGACGATGATGGGGGCAGATATTTCTGCGGAAGAATTTGTAATGGATGAAATCAATACCAGTGCGATTCGCGAGGTTATGAACCAGATGATGGGGGCCTCGGCAACGGCACTGTCTGAGTTTTTGGGAACAACGGTAAACATTTCCACTCCAATCTCGTATGAGATTAATGATGGAGATGCCTTTAAAGATAAATGTTTTAAAGAAAGTGAAGTAAAAGTAGCGATTCGCTTCACTTTAGAGATTGAAGGAAAGCTGAAGAGTGAGTTCATTAACATCATGTCTGTAGATCTTGTGAAACGTCTCTTGGAGCCATTTAAAGCACAGTACGGTTTGACGGAAGAAGCCGAAGCGGAAATTCCGGATGCTTATCCGGAGAGTACCGTAGCGGAAGAATCTGCGGAAAGCGGCAGCATAGAAGCACCTATGGATAGAAGCGGTGCAGAAGCTCCTATGGAAGTCGGTAGTGCTGAAAAGTCTGTGGCAAACAGTGTGGAAGCTCCTGTTGAAGCAAAGACGGAGACACAAGAGGAAGTACAGAAGGAGATGCACGAAGGAATACGGGAAGAGATTTTGCAAAGAATTAAGAAAAGAAAAGAGGAAGAAGACAGTGAGAAAATGCCTGTTCCTCAAGATGCAGGATCCCTTGATCCGACTCAGTCGGATGTACTTCTGGACAGTCTCTTACATGGTGGAACGGATGAAAACAATGTAAGCACAGCTTCCGAAGGAACAGCGAACAGGTCGGCAGAGAGCTCTGCACAGTCCGTTTCGGGAGAGAGTCCCTTTGTTAATCCGGGAGGGAATGGCTTTGCCGGAACAGTAGGGAGTACGATGCAGACAGGAAGCACAGGCCCGACGCAGGGGTATCCGGAAGGAATTCCTGCCGGAACACCGATGATGAGCATGCCGCAAGGCGTAGAAATGGGGGGCAATTTGGAACCGATGACCATGCAGCTTATCAATCAAATGCAGCAGTCCCAGAACCAGATGATGGAATTAATCCGGGACATGAAACTGGAAAGAGATAAGCAAAACGAAGCCAATATCATACGTCCTTTGAACTCAAAAGAGTTCCAGGAGGATGATGCGGAAAGAGATGAAAATGCAAGTAACCGTGAACTCCTTATGAAGGTTCCTTTGGAGATTTCCGTAGAAATCGGAAGAACCAGAAAACTGGTAAAGGATATCTTGGAATTCACACAAGGCTCTCTTGTTGTTTTGGATAAGATGGCGGGAGAACAGGCCGATCTCTATGTAAATGGAGAATGTATTGCCAAGGGAGATATCGTAGTTGTTGAAGATAACTTCGGTATTCGTGTAACGGAAATCTTGAAGAAAGACATCAATGAGGAGAGCTTATAATGTTTACGGAAGACAGTATTTCCTTGGTATCGGGTTTTCTTCTCCTTTGTCTTTTCCTGCTGGGAGCATGGGCACTGAGCCGGTTTATCGGAAAAATACGGTAGAGCCTTTCAAAAAGGGCGCTATATGAAGGTTGTGGATTCAATACAGATCACGCAGGACAGACAGCTGTTTATTCTTTGTTTGGAGAAGGAAGACCGCTGTCTACTTCTCGCATCCGGTCCTGAAGGCTGCAACTTGATTTCGGAACTGAAGGCGGATTACCCGGAGGCGGCAGCCTTGCCCGGGGTGAATCCGATAGAGGAATTTCTCCTTCTTGGAAGGAAGAAGGCCGGGGTGGATTTTTCCCATATTTTCCGAGGAAAAGCGGGAGACGGGAAAGTAATAAATGACGATGGAGCGAACAATTTCGGAAAGGAGTCCGGATGAATGAGTTATTAACTGGATTAAACGGCGGGTCCGTGCCTACACTGGAATTGATTTATCTCCTGACTTTTGTGGCACTGCTCCCGTCTATTGTCATTATGATGACTTCTTTTACGAGAATCATCATCGTTCTGTCTTTTACCCGAAGCGCCATGGGAGTGCAGCAGACTCCTCCCAATATGGTTTTAGCCGGTGTTGCCTTTTTTCTGACGCTGTATATCATGGCTCCCACTATCAATAAAATTAATGTTGAGGCCTATGAACCCTATAAAAAGGGAAACCTTAGTCAGGAGCAGGCGCTGGACACCATGGGAAGAGATATGAAGGAATTTATGCTGCGAAACACGGAAGTAAAGACGCTGGAGCGCTTTGTGAGTATGAGCAAGGCGGAGCTGAAAAAAGATCCAAAGGATTATCCTTTAACCGTAGTGGTGCCGGCTTTTATGACCTCTGAGCTAAAAAGAGGTTTTACTGCGGGCTTTTTGATTTACCTGCCCTTCCTGCTTATAGACGTGGTAGTTTCTACCACACTTATGGCAATGGGAATGGTTATGCTTCCCCCGGCCATGGTCTCGATGCCCTTTAAGCTCTTGCTTTTTATCACAGTGGATGGCTGGAACCTCCTGTTTTCCAGCTTGGTACACAGTTTCCGATAGATATGGTTTTAGAGATGAAAAGAGGACGGATCAAAGTGAAAGCGAAAAAAGGACAGTCTTCGGATAATGCGGAAAAGATCGGGAAAGGGGGATGCAATGCTGAACAGCAGTGAAATTCTGGATATTATGAATCAAACCTTTATGCTGGCCTTGCGTGTTGCCCTGCCCTTTCTTTTGATTAGCATGATATTGGGTATTGTGGTAGCCATCTTTCAAGCCGCAACTTCCATCAATGAGCAGACACTCAGTTTTGTACCGAAGCTGATTGCCATTATCATCTTACTCTCTGTTCTGGGAAGTACCCTTTTAAAGACGATGCAGGATTTTTTCACTATGATTCTCGGTCTGGTAGCGGGAGGATAAGATGCTGATTTTATTTTCCTATATAGTGATGAGAATGAGCGGAGCTGTGGCGTTTAACCCGATATTTGGAAGAGTGAATTATCCAAACAAAGCGAAAGCGGCGTTTATCCTGGTCTTGTCTCTTCTTTGCTACAACTATACGGGCGGGAAGCTTACAGTGGAGCCTACAAGCTTTATCGAATACGGTTTTCTTCTCCTGAAGGAACTGTTTGTGGGTTTTTGTCTTGGCTTTTCCATGGATCTTGCTTTTTTATCTCTGCGCTTTGCGACCTCCGTCATTGATTTTTCCATGGGACTGAGTATGTCGCAGGTATTCGATCCCCAAAGCCGTTCACAAGCCACGGTCAGTACGGGACTGTTTTACGGATTTTTACTTTTGCTTTTCCTGTCCGTTGACGGGCATCTCCGTTTTTTGGAGATTCTCTTTCGGACTATAGATACAAACCCCTTCGGTCAAGTGTCGATACGACTTCTTATGATGCCGAAGCTGATGCTGAGTCTCTTTGTTGCTTCCATGAAAATGGGATTGGAACTGGCCTTTCCGATTATGGGCATAGAACTTATGACGGAGGTGGCACTGGGAATACTGATGCGTGTTATTCCGCAGATTAATATTTTCCAGGTGAACTTCCAGCTGAAAATTGCCGTCGGACTTTCCATGATTTATTTTCTGATGATTCCCATTTCGGATAAGATGAAAGACATTATCGGCAATGCGTTTGAATATCTTGGAAAAGTAATGCAGTTGTTATAGAAGAAAGGGAGGAAAATAGTGGCAGACAGCGAAAAAAACCGAGGCGCCTTCCGAAAAAGCGAAAAGATGCCAGAAAAAGAAGGTAATGTTTTTTTCAAAGTCGAGATATCGTTACCGTTGTGGTTCTTTTTGGGGTTTTCTATGCTGCGCGTTTTTCTCATTCCCTTTATCTATGAAGATTTACGGAATTTTTCTCGCCTATATTTTTGGAATTGATAGAGGAGAGAGCCGGTATCCAATCAATTGTTATACCGCGTTATATGGCTTTCCGTAAAAATGGCACTGCCTTTACTGCTGATTACCATGTTTTTGGGCGTTATGGCAAGCCTGGTGCAGACTCGCTTCAATATCAGCTTTAAACTGCTTTCGCCAAAGCTTTCGAACTTAAGCCCTACAAAGGGACTGGGGAGGATTTTTTTCCAAACGGAATCTGGTGGAGTTGATTAAAAAAATATTATTAAAAATATTGATTCTAATCAGTTTTCTACTCGATTTTTAAAGGCGGATATCATTCCTATTTCCAAAAATGATTCATATGGACATTAAAAAAATTCAAGTATTACTTTGATGAGTATGATGTTCGACTTGATTACCCGAATCTGTGCTGTCTTCCTTGCTATCGCTTTTTTCGACTTTATGTATCAAAAATGGCAGTATGAGATGGATCTTAGGATGACAAAGCAGGAAGTGAAGGATGAGTACAAGCAGTTGGAAGGAAATCCGGAAATCAAGGGTAGAATTCGCCAGATGATGCGCTCCAGGGCCAATCAGAGAATGATGCAGGCGGTTCCCGATGCGGATGTGATTATTCGTAACCCGGAACATCTTGCCATTGCGATTAAGTATGATCCGGATAAGAATCAGGCTCCGATAGTCCTTGCAAAAGGACAGGATGAGCTGGCACTGAAGATTGTGGCTGTGGGAGAGGAACACCATGTTACGGCAATTGAGAATAAGCCTCTGGCAAGAGCCATGTATCCGGTATGTAAGGTGGGAAAAGAAATTCCCGGAGATTTTTACGGAGCTGTTGCGGAAATTCTGGTTTATATCTATCGGAAAGAGAATAGACAGGATATTTTAGAGAAAGCAAAGGAAGATAATAGGAATGCTTAGACGACTTTTGCAAAATTCAGTGGTACTTTTTGTACTGGTAATCATATTACTTTTGATTATTCCGTTGCCGCCTGCCCTTGTGGATGTGGCAATTGTAATTAATATGGCGATTTCCATGATGATTCTGGTGATCACCATGACGATTCGAGAGCCTCTGGAACTGTCTATTTTCCCCTCTCTGCTTTTGATTACCACTCTCTTTCGACTGGGAATCAATGTTTCTACAACGAGAAACATTCTGACAAGAGGCGGAGAGTCCGGTGCGATTATCAAAGCCTTCGGTGACTTTGTTGTACGGGGAAATGTGGTCGTCGGATTAATCATCTATTTGATTATCGTCCTCATGCAGTTTATCGTCATCACCAAGGGTGCGGAACGTGTATCGGAAGTTGCTGCGCGTTTTAAATTGGATGCCATGCCCGGTAAGCAGATGGCGATTGATGCGGATCTTTCTTCCGGCATGATTACCGAAAAGCAGGCCAGAGAAAGAAGACAGAAGATTCAGACGGAATCCGATTTTTACGGTTCCATGGACGGTGCCACGAAGATTGTAAAGGGGGACGGAATCATGTCTCTCGTTACTACGGCAATTAACCTCATCGGTGGAAGTATCATCGGTATCGTACAGTCCGGACAGCCTCTTGCTACCGTGCTTTCCACCTATTCCATCGCAACAGTCGGAGATGGTCTTGTAGCACAGATTCCTTCCCTTTTGATTTCCGTTTCGACGGGTATGATTGTTACAAGAGCGGTTTCGGAAGGCTCTTTAAACGAGGATGTATCCAGACAGTTTACGCAGCAGCCCTCGGTCTATCATGATTACCGGATTGGCTATGCTGGTACTCGTGCTGATTCCGGGAATGCCCATTTTGCAGATTATCCCGGTTGCGGCAAGCTTTATCGCTGCAGGCTTCTACCTGGAGAAGAAGATTAAGGAAGAGCCTGAATTTGCCAGAGCGGGAGGAGAAGGACTTCTCTCCCCGATGGACGGAGACGGCTTGGGCTTAGAGGAAAATCAGGCGGAAACGGCAGCACAGAGCGAAGAAGACTATTACAAAGATGTAAACAATGTCTACAACCTCTTGCAGGTGGAGCCTGTTGAAATGGACTTTGGATATAGCCTGATTCCTCTTGCGGATGAATCGGTTGGAGGAAGACTCATTCAGAGAATCGTGATTTTCCGAAGGCAGTACGCACAGGATATGGGCTTTGTAGTGCCTTCCATCCGACTTCGTGATTCCTCGAGTCTCGGAACCAATGAATACAGTATCAAAGTAAAGGGGGAGGAGATTGCCAGAGGAGAAATCCTTGTGGATTACCTGCTTGCTTTGGAACCGGATGATGTAGAAGAATCAGTTGACGGCATTGAAACGATTGAACCGGCCTATGGGATTCCCTCTAAGTGGATTCGACCGGAAAATCGGGATAAGGCGGAGATGTATGGCTACACGGTCATCGAACCTCTGGCGGTAATGCTTTCCCACCTTTCGGAGACTATCAAGAGACATTCCCATGAGCTGATGAGCAGGCAGGAAGTTGTCCGTCTTGTGGAGAATCTGAAAAAAACCGCACCGGAGCTTTGTGAAGAAGCCTTTCCGGGAGTCATCAGTTATAACCTCTTGCAAAGAGTCCTGACGATGTTACTCCGCGAAGGAATCTCCATTAAAGACTTGGAAACCATTGTGGAGACCTGTTTTGAGACCATCAGTGAGAACGGTTTACCGGTAAAGGATGTGGATCAGATTGTGGAGAAGGTTCGTGCCGCTTTAAAGAGAACCATTACCAGAATGTACTGTGAAGACGGCAACATGAAGGTGGTTACCATCGATGCGGCTTTAGAGCGAACCATGGTCAATTCCCTCTCCAGAGGAGAGAACGGCATGTATCTTGCCTTAAACCCTGAGCTTTTGCAGAGTCTGGTTCGGCAGGTTGCGGAAGAGTGCAGAAAATTTAATAATCTTTCCGGCCCTCCGCTCATTTTGACCTCACAGGTTATGCGTATCCATTTTTACCACCTGATAGAGCAGTTTTATCCAAACGTGCGAGTACTTTCCTTTAATGAAGTAGCCAGCAATGTGCAGATACAGGCAATTGGAAGCCTGCAACTGGAAGAGGATACCGAAGAAAAAGGAAGCGCTTAGAAAGAATACGGAATAGCTTAAAGTTGAAATCCGGGAAAAGAGGAATCCATCTTGAATGCTTTAAAATACCCAAGTTTAGAAGAAAAGTCCAATGAAGAACTCTTCCTTTTGTATAAAGAAAATCATGCCCAGGAAGTGAAGCAGGAACTGACTATGCGATATGTTTATATCGTGCGTTCCATCGCATACCAGATGCGGGAGATGTACCATGACTTTATGCAGACGGATGATATCGTAAATGAAGGTGTTATTGAAATCATGCGCGCCATCGAGCGTTACGACGAGAATCGGGATAATAAGTTTGAAACCTATATCTCCCGTCGTATCCGCGGTATGGTGATAGATATGATGCGTAAAAATGACTGGCTTCCGAGAAACTTTCATAGAGACAGCAGAAGCGTGGAGACGGCAAGCCTGGAATTAAATTCCCGTTTGGGAAGAGCACCTTCGGATGAGGAACTTGCGGATTATCTCAATATCAGTGTAAAAAGTTGCAGAAGATTCAGCGCATGAGCAATATGGTAAACGTTCTTTCTCTTGACATGACTTATGATGAGGGAAATGAAACCTTGCTGCAGATTCCATCCAGAGACAGCAGCACCCAGCCGGAATTTAACTTTATGCATAAGGAAAATGTCCGTGCTCTGACTTCTGCGATAGAAGCTTTGCAGGAAAAGGAAAGGCTGGTTATTTCCCTTTATTATGTGGAAGAGCTGAATATGAACCAAATTGCGGAAGTCATGGAAATCTCTCAGCCCAGAGTTTCTCAGCTCCATAGCATTGCCATCCGGAAGTTAAGGAAATATATGGATGAACATGGAGAGGGATAGCGTGTTTTCTGTTAGTACCGAAAGCGCCATACGCTTTACTTGGAAAAGGGAACGCGATTCAATCTAAAATAAGTAAAATAAATCCGTAAAATCGTTATAAAATGAGGAAAAGAGTCCGATAATCAAGAAGCGAGATGCTTATCCCTGTGGAAAAAGGGACGAAGACCAATTTCGTGAAGGATAGAGGACTCTTTTTTCTGTATCCGGAAAAGAAAGGATGAACTATGTATCAAGGTTTTTATGATTTAACATCGGGCATGATTACCCAAAGAAGAAATCTCAATACCATCAGTAACAATATGGTCAATATTCAGACTGCTGGATATAAAAAAGATACTATGGTCAGCACCACATTCAAAGAAGAGATGATGGTGCGCACCGGTAACTATAACAAGAACCATCCAAAGGATATTGCTATGGCTTCCCGCATTAAATCTGCGGCAAGAACCTATACGGACCACGAACAGGGGTCCTATGAAACGACCGACGGAATTTACGATGTTGCATTGGGGGGAAAAGGATATTTTGCCATTTCTACGCCAAGGGGAACGATGTACACAAGGGGTGGTGCCTTTTCCGTGGATGAAAATGGGGTGCTGGAGCTTGCAGGAGTAGGAAGAGTACAGAGTACGGACGGACGGGATATCGTGCTTCCAAACGATAATTTTGCGATTGATCCGGACGGAAGTATTTATGACCCGCAAAGCACGGGAGAGCAGAGAACGGTATACGGAACGCTGAAGGTTGTTGATTTTGTGGATTATAACGCAATGCATAAAGAAGACAATAACCTTTTCAGCACAAACCAGGCAGAGCTCGATAAGCCTCTAGATACCACGGTAAATTGGAAGATATTGGAAAAATCCAATGTGGACATGGTTGAAGAAATGACGACCATGATGAGCTCCCAGAGGGCATTACAGAGTGCTGCGCAGATGCTTAGGATGTATGACAGTGTGATGAGTAAGGCAAGTAGTGATGTAGGGCGAATTTAAGAGGTAGAGGGATAATCTTATGAATATGTCATTTTATGTTGGCGCACTTGGCGCAAGTGCCAGCCAGAAAAAGTTGGATGTTATCGGAAATAATCTGGCAAATATCAATACAGACGGTTTTAAGCCGAAGAATGCCGTTTTTTCAGAGCTGATTAATTATAACTTGAACGATTCTCCGGAAGCAAGAACAGAGTTACAGGCAGGTGCCGGCACAACGGTGGTCAGAACCAATACCGAGCACGGAACGGCTGCATTTATGAGTACCGGTCAGCCGAATGATTATGCGATAGGAATGGATCATGCCTTCTTTAAATTACAGGATCCGAAGTCCGGAGCAATCAGCTATACAAGAAACGGACATTTCATATAGGAGAGTTTCCCGACGGAAAGTTCTACCTGCTTACCGAATCCGGGAAGCATGTTTTGGATGAGAAGGGCGAGAAAATGCTCGCCAATGAAAGCGGCTTAAAGGATGCTTGCGGATGCGGCAAAGCAAGGACAGGATAGGGAAAACAATCTATACGAGAACGAAAACTGACGAAGAAAGCATAGAAGAAAAGCGACAGAAGGTTGGAGTTTATACATTGACTTACCCCAGTCGATTAGTAAATAAGGGAGACAATGAATTTGCAGTCCGCGCGGGAGATACACAAAATGTAGACAAGGCAGTAGAAAACCCGGTGCTGGAGGAAGGAACGCTGGAACGCTCCGGAACGGATATGGCAAAGGAAATGACCCGTCTTATAGAAAGTCAAAGAGCGTTCAGCTATGCACTAAAAATGGTACAGACATCGGATGAGGTGGAAGGCACCATTAACCAATTAAGAGGATAGGAACCTTGTTTTAAGATGAGGAAATAGAGAAATGAAGATAAACCGCTATGAAGATCTGAATCTTCAAGAACTGGATGTCATGAAGGAAATAGGAAGTATTGGAACGGGTCATGCAGCTACGGCTCTTTCCAAGCTACTGCAGAGAGAAGTTCGCATTACGATTCCCAAGGTGCAGATTCTGGATTTTGACGGTGCGGTAAAGAGAATAGGAAAGGAAGAGGAAATCATCGGTGCAACGCTTGTGCAGATGAGCGGAGATCTCGATGGACTGATGCTGTTTCTCTATGACAAACGCTTTGCAAGGAAGATGCTGAAAAAACTCTTGCAAACGGAATACAAAGATTTTGATGCCATGGATGATATGGCATTTTCCGCTTTAAAGGAAGTCGGAAATATCATCATTTGCTCTTATATCAATGCCTTTTCTCAGCTGGTGCATGTAGATTTGCACTTGTCCGTGCCCAGCAGTACGGTGAATATGTTGGGAGGAATTCTTACGGTACCTATGGCAGAGTTCGGATATGAATCGGATAAGCTGATGTACAGTAATGCGGATTTCCTCATGGATGGCAAAAGTCTCCCCTCCTGGCTTTTGATGCTTCCGGATATTCACTCCTTGAATACGATTTTGGAAAAGTTGGGAGTGTAAGATGCAAGCGGATAAGCAATTAAAAGTTGGGATTGGGGATATGAAGCTGACCCGGGGAGAGGGGGTCCTTGTCACATATGCCTTAGGCTCCTGTATAGGACTGGCATTCTTTGATTCCTATATCAAATTGGGAGCCCTATTACACATCATGTTACCGGAGAGAGCGAACGAAAATGACCCGAATCTCTTTAAGTATGCAGACACGGGAATTCGGGAAACTTTACGAAAGATGTCTGCCTTCGGGATGGTGAAAAGCCGAACGACCGTGCGTATTGCAGGCGGTGCCAAGATGTTTGAAATCAGCGGAAATGCAGGTTTCGGAAACATCGGGCAGAGAAATATTGACAGCGTGAAAAAGATTCTGAAAGAAGAGGGAATAAAGCTTACGGCGGAAGATACAGGTGCAAACTACGCAAGAACCATGAGCCTGAACACCGAAACCGGGGAGGTCCAGATCAGAACCTACGGAAGAGAGATAGTTCGGATTTAAGGATAGAGGAAGTGCAATGGAATGGGGCAGGATGCAGGCCCGAGTTTAAGGAAGAACGGAAAAGGGAGAGGTTATACGAAGATGAAAAAGAAGAATGAGAAGGAAGGTATTTTACTGGAATCCGGAACGAATGAAATTGAAATTATGAAGTTTCGTGTTCTGGGAGAATTCTACGGAATCAATGTGGCAAAGGTAAAGGAAATCATGATGACGGAAAAGATTAAGCCCATGCCGCATTCTCATGCATCGGTAGAAGGATTCTTCAAGCCAAGACAGCAGCTTATTACAGTTATCAATCTGGCAAACTATCTGACGGGGACCACTCCGGAGCAGGGAGCAAGAGACCTCTTTATCATCACGCATTTTAATAAAAATGATGGTGGCATTCCGTGTAGATTCTATTGAAGGAATAAGCCGTATTTCCTGGCAGAGCATCCAAAAAGCCCGACAGAACTTTAGCAAACGGCGCTGAGTCCGTAGCAACCGGAATTGCACAGTGTGACAATCAATTGGTAACCATTTTGGACTTTGAAAAAATAGTAGCGGAAATTGCTCCGGCTACCGGGATTAAGCTGGAAGAAATTGAAAAAATGGGAGCAAGAAGCACGATTACTGCACCGGTTGTGGTTGCGGAGGACTCCGTTTTGTTGCAAAAAAATGATTGGTACCTCCTTGCAAAAAGGCAGGATTTACCGATGTTCGGGTATACAATAACGGACAGGAAGCATGGGAATATATTTCTTCCCTGAAGGACGATCCGGATCTGTATAAGAAAATCAATCTTGTGATAACGGATATTGAAATGCCTATGATGGACGGACACAGGCTGACGAAACTCATGAAGGAAGATATGCGATTAAAACGAATACCGGTTGTTATCTTCTCTTCTCTGATTAATGAGCAGATGCGCGTGAAGGGAAAAGAGGTGGGAGCGGATGAGCAGCTTTCCAAGCCCGAAATCGGACACCTGGTTGAAATTTTGGATATCTTGATAAAACGCTTTCGTGAATCGGACCACGCAGTACTGGCACATGGAGCATAAAGACTTTGGAGAAATATACTAAGAATAATCATTTTTCTACAAAATAAATCAGGGATGGTGAGAAGGAAAAAGTTTTTTCACCATCCTATTTTTAAATCTTATAGTAAATTTAACTAGAATTTATGAAAATTCCTAGCAAAAGTTTTGTGTATTGAGTATAATAAGGAGGAAAAGGGATGAAGAATCACAGGAAGAGCGGCATTGCGGCATTGTTTGGGCTTTGTATGATGAGCGTCCTTTTGTTCCCGGAAAAGGCAGAAGCGGGAAGCAATTTTTCCGGAGACTGGGTAAAAGAAGGTGGCAGCTGGTATTTCTTTTTGGGACCGAATGAACCGCTCGAAAATGAATGGCTTGACTACAATGGAGAGAGCTATTATATCGGAAGCGGCGGGAAAATGGCTACCGGGAGATTCGTGGATCCCGAAGACAAAGCGGAATACTTTTTTGATACGGATGGTAGGCTGCTGGAGGATGAGTTTAGTAAGAGTGGAGAACTGTATATCGGAAAAGGTGGTAAGGAGCTCCGTTATTTTAACGAATACCGCAGTTTTATCCGAAAAGAGCTGGAGAAGCTGAAAGGGAAGGACTTCGGAAAAAAACGGGAAAAGGACAGCGGAGAGAAAAATGCAAAAACAGAGGAAGAAGCAATTCATCCGGCTGCATTTGCACTTTTGGACATCAATGAAGATGGCTATAAGGATATTATCCTTTTGCAAGACAGGGTAGGGGAGGAAACAAAGTTACATCCCACTATTTTGTCTGTCATATTGTATCAAGAACAAGTAGCTGCACAGAAAGGAAGTGGCGGTCAGTCGGAGAGCGAGTCTTTGCCGGTAAAACAGAGAACCCTCCTTCCTCTTTTGGAAGAAGAGGGGAACGGTGACTATACGACAGTGATTCGAAAGAATAAACTGAGCGGAGAACCGGTGTTTTTACGGACGAATGGTGCGGAGGACTTTTCCCTCTTCATGTATAAGAAGGATGAAGGTCTAACAGAGCTCTATTCTTTGGTCGGAAAGAGAGACCAAATGGGAGGAATAGAGTATTATTCTTTTTCCGACAAAGTCAGTTTTCAGGATTACCAAAGCGTATTTTTGACCATCCAAAACCAATTTGCCGAACCCTATTCTCTTAAGGCGTTTAATTTGGATGAAGAAGGCCTGACGAACGCTCTAAAAGACTTCAGTAAGGAAGAACTTTCTTTTTATGCATCTCAGGAGTTTAATCAATAGTAATCCGATTCTTGCATGCTAGGAGGTTTTACTTTGTCTATTATTATCACCGTATCGAATCAAAAAGGAGGTGTCGGAAAGACGACTACCTCTGCAGCTATATGTGCAGGTTTTGCAGATAGAGGTGCGAAGGTCCTGGGGATTGACTTGGATCCCCAAGGGAATCTGGGCTTCTGTATGGGGCTGGAAGGCGTGAATGGCAGTACAATTTTAGATGCTCTGCAAGGAAAATTAAAGTTGCAACAGGTTGTACGTCGTTTGGGAAAGGTGGATATCCTGCCTTCGGACATTTCTCTTTCCGCAACAGGACTGGAAAAGCTCGAGCCCGGAAAAAGGGAGACGGCTTTAAAGGAAGCACTTTCACCCATGATGGATTATTATGACTATATTGTGATCGATACACCGCCGGCTTTAAATTTACTGACCATCAATGCCTATGTGGTATCCGATTTTTTGATCATTCCCATGACTACGGATATTCTGTCCCTTGTCGGACTTTCTCAGCTCAGAGAGACGATTGATTCCGTAAAGCGCAGTTTGAAACAGCAACCTTAAGGTCTTGGGGATTTTACTGAACAAGTTTGAAAAAGGAACCGCTCTCTCAAGGGATGTGGAAGAGATGACGGAGGATCTGGCAAAGCAGATTTCCACCAAGGTCTTTAAAACGAAGATTCGACAAGGTGTGGCTATTGCCGAAGCCCCTGCACACGGAGAAGACATTTTTACGTATAATAAATATTCCCCTGCGGTGAAAGATTATTCCCGCTTTATTGATGAAATTGCAGAGGAAATAGAGGAAAATGTTCGTGTAAGTGAGGTGGTGGGATAATGGATAATAAGCTTGTAAGATCGAATAAAACTTCTCATGTGATGAATTTACTGACTTCTACACCGGGAGGCAGTGCGGAAGGGCTTAAGAATCTGGAGGAGAACTTAGCAAAGGAGACTGCGGAAGCAGTGAAGGAGAATACGAAAGCTGCAGAAGAGAACAGCGAAATAAGCGCAGTGGATTTCTCTTCGCGCCTTATCCATAAAGCGGAAGAGAAATTTTCAAAACTTCGTACAGACCCCTCCACAGCCAATGCAGAATCCCATCCGGGAGAGAATCTCTCTTTCGATGCCGGTATGCTTTCCGATTTTCATAAAGCGGCGGAAAAAACAAGGCAGGCTGCAGAGCACTTTGACGGTGCGGTAAGCAATTTTAAAACGGCAGTAGACAGTTTTGACAGTCTGGAAACAGAAAAAATGGGGCTCGCAGAGATGAAGGAAAATGAAAAGAAAGAGGAGGAACTCGCATTGAAACCGGAAGTTTTTTCTCCCTCTTTTAACAAACGCAAGGTTACCGTCATAGACGAGTCTTCGGAAAATGATAAAATCACCAATGAAATCCAGGTCAATCTGGAGAAGAATCTTTTAGCTGAATACAACGAGCCGGAACCGGAATTTCATATCGTGAACGTCATGGCGGAGATATTAAAGACCAAGGATGTCCCGGGCCTGATGAGACAATATGGAGGATGCACCTGCGACAAGTGCATTGCCGATGTCACGGCCCTTTCTCTGACAAGACTTCCCGCGAAGTATGTGGTTTTGGAAAAAGAAAAGACAAGTCCTATGATTGGCTTTTATCAGAGTAAGTTCCGTTCGGATATATTTGTGGGCCATGCTTAGGGCGACTTTGGATGTAAAAGAGCATCCGCACCATGATACGGAAAGAGGAAAAGATACCACGAAATTTGATGAAGGGGAAAGAAAGAGTCTGGGAACCAGCGCTTTCAATCTTCTGAGAGACGTATAAGAAAAGACGATTGGAATGAAATATGTAGATGGAAGAAAGAGGACTACAGAATCTGTGGCTTCTCTTTTTTCTTTCCTTATATTCTTTTACGCTTTTGCCGATAATGTCATGAGAAGTTAGCAGAAAGAATGTCCTGGAAGGGAGTCCGGGCTTCTTGGGGGCTTTTTGAAAGGGCATACCGGTGAGAAGTTTTCTTACGTTAAAAGTCTTGCTAAACCGTAAGCGAGAACACCTACTTTTCTCGTTTAAATCAGGAAACCGTGTCCGGTATAGAGGACCGGCTTTTTAAGAGAGGAAGGATGAATCATGGGAAGTTTAACAATGGGTGCAACCCAGGGAAGCTCCGGAATAGGAAACACTTCTTTGCGTGGTTTTGGAGGGATGGCTTCCGGATTGGATAGAGATGCTTTAATTGAACAGATGACCAAAGGGACGCAGGCAAAGCTCACCAAAGCAAGACAGGAGAGCACAAGAATAGAATGGAAGCAAGAGGCATTCAGAAGTCTTTCTGATAAGACGCTGGATTTGCAGGATGATTTTCTTTCTTATTCCTCGCGTTATTCACTTAAGAACTCGAATTATATTCCACCAATCTGGTGGATGCAAGGGGAGATAGTGCGGCTACAAAGTTCATTACCGCACGCGGTGCGTCGGAGATGAGTAAAAATCTGAAGATTGCGGCAGTTACCAAGCTTGCGACAGCAGAGTCCGTTGTTTCCGATGTAAAAGGGATCGGTTACCGCGATTAAGACGGGAATCTCTCTAAATGCAATGTCGGGAGCAAAAAAAGCGAAGATCAGTAATTTGAAGGGAACTTCTCTTCAATTTGGAAACTATGATACGACAGGTGCTTTTACGGAGAAAACCCGCTTTACTTTTCCCTGCGTCGTTTACGGACGAAAATGGCAAGACCGTGGAAATCGACTATACGGGAGACAAGCAGAAGCTGGTAGAGAATCTGAATAAGGCGGCAAAAGCAGGCCGGAGTGAAGCTTGGAGAGCACCAGGATTTGAAATTTAAGTATAATCCGGGAGCAACTCCGGGAAATGACTTTATCAGTATTGAAGGAAGCTCAAATTATGTCATTAAGACTGAATCGAGTGCACTGGAAGCTTTGGGATATGAAGCAGGGCATCCGGGAGCAACATCGACCGGCAGCGGATCGGCTGCTTATGGCTTAGGACTGAATCATTTTAATGCCGGGACGGCAGCTGCGCATAAATTTACGCAGAAATCGATAAAGGAAACAGATTATCTGGATTACCTTGCGGATAAAAAGATCAGCATAAGTTTTGGAGCAACAAGAAAGGATGTAAGCATCCTTACACAGCAGCAACTTAATCAAATTAAAACGGCATCCACCGATCCGAGCACGAGACTCAATGCGGTGAAGGCGGCAATGCAGGAGAAATATAGACCATGCTTTTGGAAGCGGAAAAATCAGGGTGGATAGAGATACAGATCATCTTACCTTGAACAGTGCGAACGGAAAAGACACGGTTACCGTGAACGCCTCTGATAAAATCGAAAGGGATAATCTGGGGATTCAGGAAGGAAGCTCCAACAGAGTCTCTGTATCCAGCTCGATTATGAGTAACCTCGATAAACTGGGACTTGGTTCTTTTTCCGGGAATAAGGCTGCTTTGGATACTGCCCTATCTCACTTGAAGATTAACGGGAAGGAAGTAAAGGGACTTAGTTCCGATATGACGGTATCGGAGATGCTTAAGAAGATTAATGATGCCGAGGTCGGAGTAAGAGCAAGTTATATGGAAGGTTCCGGACGTTTTGTGCTGGTAAGCAGCGAGACCGGAAGCGGAAGAACGATTGATTTAGGGAATGCTTCGGATCCGAACAATGTTGCTGCAAAAATCTTTGGAGCAACGGCATCGGGAGGCGGTCAGATTAATCACGGAGAAGATGCAGAGCTCGTTTATAATTATGGAAACGGAATCAATGAAATTGCACATTCTTCTTCCAATACCTTTTAATATTGACGGCTTGGAAATCACGGCAAGCGGAAAATTCGGCGTGGAATTAGATTCGAGCGGAAAACCCGGTAACAAGACCGGATGGAAGCTATAACTATGATACTTCCAAAGACAGTAAGCTTCAGTTCGAAGGCCAATGTTGAAAAAGCTGCTACCAATATGAAGAAATTCATAGAAAAATACAATGAACTGGTGAGCGAAGTCAATAGTGCCGTAAGAACTCGAAGAGAAAAAGGGGTCGATCCACTCACAGAAGAACAAAAAGAAGCAGATGAGTGAAACTTCGATTGAAAACTGGGAGAAGAAGGCAAAGCAGGGAGTTCTATACGGAGAAAGCTTCTATCAGAAACTATAGTATGTCATTAAGCTCTGTGATGACGAAGATGATGGGGGACTTGGAGAAAGCGGGGACTTAGCTATAGGGACATGGAAGAAGCGGGGAATCACCATGTCGTCAGATTTCCAGGATGGCGGAAAGTTGGTTTTTGACGAAGAAAAAGTTTAAGAAAAGCCATGGAGACGCATCCGGAAAAAGATTGAGAAGATGATGACCGGATACCATGGTTCGAAAAGGCTTGGTGAAAAATCGTGGAAGAAGCGGTAACACCGTATGCAACCCGCTTTTTCCGGAAACAATGGAGGATCTTACGGAGAATTAATTAAACAAGCCGGATCTAACAGGATGTCTTATACGAATCTTTCTTCCGTGATGTATCAGAAGCTGAAAGAGAATTCGGAAAAAGATTGAGAGAAATTAAAGGCATTACTTAATACGGAACAGGATCGTTATATCAAGCAGTTCTCGCAGTTAGAGCAGTTAATCAGCAAGATGAACGCTCAGGCCTCCTACCTGAGTGGACTGAATAATTAGTTATATCTGAACAAGTTGCATGCACTCATAAGGAAGGAAAGAGGATGTGAAAAAGAAATGTCACATCCTCTTTTCTTTATAGTAAGAACTTTTTGAAAAAATCCTTTATAAAAACGGAATACCTGACGAAATACTTTAAGAGATGAAAATAAGGATTCAATACCGAGAGGATGTGTATCGGAAAGAATTTTTCTTTTTATCAGATGTATAAAAGAGTCCAATTCAGTATGTAATCAGCTATTTTCTAAACACAGGAGAAGTCATGAACGAGTATCAAAAAAAGTATAAGGAGCAAAAGTATTATGCAAATGAGTCAAGGAGAGCTTTTTGATATTGACCTTTGATGAGGCAATCAAGTGTTTAAAAGCAGGCGGATCTTGCCTTGGGAGAAAAGAACTATGATAAGTTTGATGAATTATTGGACAAGTGTAATAAAATCATTCATTACTTAAGAAAAAAACACTGGATATGAAACAGGAAATCAGCCGCGATTTAATGGAATTATACGACTTTATTACCTTTGATATAGGTTTAGTCAAAGGCGGGAAGAGAAAGAAGGCAGGAAGAGCTTCCTAAAGCTTGCAGATATCCTTAATGATCTTCGAGAAGGTTTCTATGGTGCTTCTCAAAAGGTTACGAATGTCCATATGCCTGAAGAAGCTAAGGTGGTAGGGATAGTCGGAATAGATTTACAGTTTGCTTGTAGGCATTGGAAAGGGGGCTGTAAAAATTAAAAGTGCCAACTTTGATTTTTACAGCTACTTTTCTGTAATGGGGAGAAATAGATGGACATGGAAAGGCTTGCCAGTCTATATCAGAAAAGATATAATATAACGAATGAATTAAACAGGATAACGGATGAACTTCTTGTGTCTTCCGAGAGACAGGATAATGTAAGTATGGATCTTCTTTTGGATATGAGAGAAGAGTGTATCCATAACTTGGAACAGAATGAAATGGAAGTTCGCGAGATGGTGGAAGTAAGCGAACCGGAGGCGAAAATTTACCAAAAGATAACCGGTATAGGGGAAAAGGAAAGATCTTCCTTAAAATATCCGGAAAAACAGGTTGCGGAGTTATACCTGAAGGTCGGAGAAGTTTTTGGAAGAGGTAAAGAAGAAAAATAAGCTGATGCTTTTTCGGGCCAATCGCTCGAAAGACTATCTTGCTGATAAAATACTGGCATAAACAAATTTCGATTTTAAGAGTGCTAAGAAAGGAAAGCAATGAATCGAAGTGTGTATGAAGGCAAGTTTTTGCTGAACCTGGTGGGGGGAACCTTACGACAGGATGAATCTTTTCCTGTGATGCGGAATATGAATTGGGCGAGACTGTATCGTATTGCCGAGTATCATGAAATCACTTCCGCAGTATATCTTGGTATGCTTTCGGTGGGGGCAAGGGTTCCTGCCCTTTTTGGCGAGCGTTTTTTTCAAAGGTATCAGGAGGCGGTGCATTACGGAGAGATTTATGAGGCTTCGGAGTTGGAAATATTATCCGTGTTTCAGGCCTTCAAAGTCCCTGCAATCATTCTGGAAAGTGCCGCTGTTCGACGACTCTATCAGTTACCGGAAACTGCGGCAAATTCTCCTCTGAGAGTCTATATTCCGGAAGAAAGCTACTATCTTGCAAAGGGTTATCTTGTGGATCTGGGGTATATCACGGATGAACAGTATAAGGGCTTTGGAGAAAGCATGAGACGGGTTGCCGGATTTCGTGTTGAACTATATCATACCCTCCCCTACCTGACAAAGACCTATAAGAATTGCATGAAGGGCATTTTAAACAGGGCCTATCCTGACAAGCAAAATCCTGCTTTGAAGGTCCTGTCCTTAGAGAGCAGTTATCTTTTTCCGTATTGCAGAGGCATCCTATCATTTTTGCAGCGACAGTTTGCGAGTCAGGGAGCTTTTGGATCTCTATCTGTTCTACAAATTATTCAACAAGGACATGAACCGTCGTTTTCTGGATGCGAGAATCAAGGAGCTGAACATCGGACTTTTGTCACAGACTCTGCTGCACATGGCGGATATGTGGTTCAGTAGCCGGAATAACTCTTTATTTCCCTATCCGAAAGAAGACATCAGCCTTTATGATGATATGGAAAGCCGCATACTCTCGAACGGAATGGTAGGAAGAGACAGTATTTCCGAGAGCCATAAAGTTAAGAAAAAGAGATTCGCAATGTGGAAGACCAGGAGGAGCGGGTAGAAAAAAATGGAGAAAGTGGAAGGATAAGTGGAAGAACCGCTTTAAAGCGTTGGGAAGACAAATCAGATGGCTGTTCCCGGATAAAAACTATATGACGAGCCTCTATCCCGTACTTGAGAAAAATGATTTTCTTACTCCCGTTTTGTTGGATAAGAAGAGATATAAAAGCTGATCTGGATTATGATTCATACGAAAAAAATGAAGTGCCGGAAGAAGTTCCTGAGATGAATGACAGGACGGATTCCAGTGAAGTGGCAAAGTATCGTAGAATCAGAAGCATTTCCTCTACAGAAGACATAGGCTATTCGGATGATCCGTTTAGAACGGACGGCAAGAAGAAGGCATTCTATAAAGGAAGAACCGGAGCTTTGGAGGAGGGAGTCGCAGGAGATACCGAGGCGGAAGAGCTTCCCTTAAATAAAGACTACAGTTTCCTGTCTGAAGAGATCAATGAAGAGGAAGAGGCGAATGAGGGGAAAGAGACCGACTTAAATCTTTGGGATTTTAAGGCGGCATCTCAATCCGGTGCATTATCGACTCCGTCTTCTACATCGAGCTCATCGTCGACTTCGGCGTCGCTTTTAAAAAGGAACGAAAAAGAGAATGCGCTGTCTGAAGAAGAAATACAGAAAGCCTATGCGCAGGGCTTACCCAGAGAGATGGATACAGAGCCTGACCCCTTCGTAAATCGGGAGGCGGCTCCGGAGCAGTCCGGTGTTTGGGATTCTATCCCCAAAAAGAGCATACGGATGACCCCTCTTCCGCCATTTTCGGAAAAACTCAGTGCGGAGGATGAGGATAAGGCGGTGGGGAGTCTTTAGTTCATTTTTGGATAAGGATTCTGCTTCCGGCTTAAGTGAAGAAGAAATTCAGGAAAAATATCAGACTGATTGAGGCTCGATACAGACAAATCCTGGAAGGAAGCGGACTGGATGTGGAAGATACAAAGCCGCATGTCGGAAAGGAAGCGGAAGAGATAAAAAAAGTCGGAAGAGCCGACCGATCCAACAGAGATTACAGACGACATGATTAAAAAGCATTGAGGCGGAACTGGTACCAGAGATGCGCAAGGTAAGAAAAAAATCAGCCAGCAGGACAAGGCGTCCGTGAAGTCGAGTTCAATCTTCCGGGAGGAAGGCAGTCCGGAGCGAGTAAAAATCATGGTGAACAAACTGTTCGCGAAGTGGGATTTGATTTTCCGGGTGAAAAAATAGGACAAGAGCAGCTAAAAAAATCCTGGCGAACAAACTATTCGTGAAGTGGGATTTGATTTTCCGGAAGGAAATAGGACTACAGCAAAGTAGAACTGCTGCTGGCTAAGGAATCCGTGATGTCGAGTTCGGCTTTCCCGGAGGAAAAACAATCCGGCGAAGTAAAGGTAGCAGGACAAGGTGTTCGTGATGTCGACTTTTAATCTTCCGGGAGGAAAACAATCCGGTGAAGCCAAAGCAGTAGGGCAAGGTGTTCAGGGATGTTGAATTTAATCTTCCGGGAGGAAAAACAATCCGGTGAAGCCAAAAGCAGTAGGGCAAGGCATTCGCGAAGTGGATTTCAATCTTCCGGGAGGAAGACGACTTGAAGCAGAGAAAAATCCACATGGACAGGGGAATCCGTGAAGTAGAATTCGGCTTTCCCGGAGGAATCTCAGGTGAAGACAGGCATTCAGAAGGTACCGGGTATTCGAAAAGTGGAATTTGCCTTTGCCGGAAAGCCAAAAGGCGGAATCGGGAAGAGAAAGCTTTTAGCAGTGCAAAGGAAGAAACCGTGATGGTGGGCGGTAAAAGTATGAAGGTTCATTCCTGGATGTTCCCGAAAGAAAAAGCATGAAGAGAAATAGCCTCTCTTTTCGAGGGACAAATATTCTTTGGGAAATGAATTCCGACAGAACTGTTATTTTTAGCATAGTGTAAAAAAATTCACCTTGATAAAGGGTGAATTTTTTTATGTGTATGGTAATCCGGATATAGGATAGAGTTTTTTTCTGTATTGTAGGATGCGATATTATATAAATTGCAGGATGTGTTATTATACAAATTCATTTGACATAAGATAAAAAAGGAGTAGAATTACAAAAGCATTTTTTTGCAATGGGACAGGTAAATTATGCTCTTTTATAAGTTTTACCGGTTCTGTGATTACTTAAAGCAGGGCTTTGGTACTGGGCTACATTAAATACTGAAATCAGTCCCTGACTGGACCAGAGTAAGTAGCCTGCACATAGGAGGTTGTTATGAATTCTTACGTAGCAAAAGGCTTCTACTATCGAAAGAAAGTGGTTCGTGGTAGATGCAGAGGGAAGACACTCGGACGTCTTGCATCGGAAGTAGCATCCGTTCTTCGCGGAAAGAGAAAGCCGACTTTCACACCGTTCTTAGACTGTGGTGACTATGTAATCGTAGTGAATGCAGAGAAGATTCAGGTTACAGGAAAGAAGCTGGAGCAGAAGTTGTATCGCACCCATTCTCGTTATGTCGGTTCCATGAAGGAAACTTCTTTAAGAGATATGAGAGCCAACAAGCCTGAGCAGGTTATTGAACTTGCAGTAAAGGGAATGCTTCCCAAGGGACCTTTAGGTAGACAGATGTACAAGAAACTTTTCAGTGTATGCAGGCCCGGAGCACAAGCACCAGGCACAGCAACCAGTTGCATTATCAATCTAAGGGAGGAATAGAGAATGGCTACAAATAGAAACTACGGCACCGGTAGAAGAAAAAGCTCTGTAGCAAGAGTGTATATCATGCCGGGTACAGGTAAGATTACCGTAAATAAGCGTTCCATCGATGAGTATTTCGGTTTGGAGACTTTGAAGACCATCGTTCGTCAGCCGCTCGTGGCTACACAGAACGAGGGCAAGATCGATGTACTTGTCAATGTATGTGGTGGCGGTACCACAGGTCAGGCCGGCGCTATCCGTCACGGTCTTTCTCGTGCACTTTGCGAGATGGACAGCGACTTCAGACCGGTTTTAAAGAGAGCAGGATTCCTTACAAGAGACTCTCGTATGAAGGAGAGAAAGAAGTACGGATTAAAGGCTGCTCGTCGTGCTCCGCAGTTCTCAAAGAGATAAGAAACAGCTTCGTATTCTATGGGTTCTCCGCATATGCGGAGGGCCCTTTCTTTTTGCCTGTTCGACTATGTTTTCGTTTCTTATCTCTTTTCGCCCTGCGGAACAGTCTGCTGAAAAGCAGACCGTTACTCGCTGAGAATATGCCAAAGGGCATATTCCCTTCACGCTCGTACAGTTTAGTAAGAGATAAGAAAAGACATACTTAGGATATAGAATGTTCAAGCACTTGGGGAGTCTTTTCTTATCCCTCTAAACTGCGGAACTGTTCGCCGTAAAGGCTCACAGTTACTCGCTAGCAAGATGCCAAAGGGCATCTTGCTTATCCGCTCGTACAGTTCTCCAAGAGATAAGAAACGAATTCATATTCTCTTTACGCTCGTACAGTTTAGTAAGAGATAAGGAAAGACAACAATTATTTTTATATGAAATTTGCATATTTCAAGAGGATTCAGAAATTTGTTGTCGTTGAAAAAACTTCAGCAACCAAGAACAGCGTATGACTTTTTGTGGGGTCAATAACAGATTAGAAAAATAAAAACGTGAAGCATGTTGATATTTTATTATTTTCGGCGCATAATAAGATTACAAGAAAATAAAAGAGGGAAAACCGTTTTTAGAGGAGAGCCACCTATGAAAATACTCCGTATCACCGCACAAGGACTTCCGTTATTCAAAGAAAACTTGGATATTTGCTTTTATGCGCAGCAACGTGTTTGCGAAGAAGACAAAGATAGCCTTTACCGTTTGACGGATAACTACTATCTTCACTCTGCCTGTGCTTTAATTGGAATTAACGCATCAGGCAAAACATCGGTGTTAAAGGTCATTAGTTTGGCAATGAATATTGTGAAAAATGTGCCCATCAATCATGTGGAGGCAAAAAGCATTCTTGGCGGAACAAAGAAAGCTACAATCCGCACCTATTTTTATGATAAGCGCAGTTATATCTGCTGTTTGGAAACTGTAATTGTAGCAAAAAAAGCGAAAACAGAGGAATATGTGTATACGATTCTGTCTGAAAGCCTTTGGGAAAAGCCGATTGCAACCATTAGGTCGAAAAAGTATCTGACTGATTTTACAGGAATGAAGCCGGTAGAACAGCGCAATAGCGATGAAGCATACCTTTCTGATGATGTCAGCTTTATCATTGCACATAATAAAAAAGCGAATGACTCAGTGGAAATATTCAGCCTGCTTTCCTATACGAATGTGAATGTGCTTCCATTTACCGAAGATATTCCGTTGGAGGTAATTGCCTTTCTCGACCCGACCATTGAAAAATTGTGCTTTGAGAAGACAGAGGGGAAAACATTTGTCCACTTGAAGTTTAAGGATGAAGAAGAAATTATCCTGAATAATGCGGCAGACCTTGAGCGGTATCTGTCCTCCGGTACGATTAAGGGCATTATTACATTCTCGATGGTAAAGGAAGTTCTTCGTTCAGGTGGTTATCTTCTGGTGGATGAAATAGAGAATCATTTCAACAAGGAAATTGTAACGACCTTAATGCGCTTCTTTATGGATAGCAGACTAAACAAAGTCGGCGGAACGCTTATTTTCACCACGCATTATCCGGAACTGCTGGATGAATATGACCGAAACGATGGGATTTGTATTGTAAGGAACCGTAATGGTATTACAGCAGAAAATTTGAGCTATATATTGAAGCGTAATGATATTAAAAAGAGTGATGCCTACCAGAGTGGCTTCCTTGAGGGAACAACGCCGGCATATGAAGCGTATATGCGCTTGAAGAAAAGCCTGGCCGCTTCTATCCATTAAGGAGGAGGCAGAATGGAATTAGCAAAATATAAGGCGTGTATATGTGAAGGTTCTGCCGAAGAAGCTATTATCGACATATTGGTTGATAATGATCTTCTGATTTTCAAAAGAGAAGACATGCTGGAAGAATGTGTTATCCGTTGCAGAAGCGCTAAGCGATTTGAGGAGCGATACTTACGGAAGGGATTCGATGAGCAGATTTCTGTGATACGGATTTTGGATTCTCGCAGAGAGGGATTTCGATTGAGTAATGCATATGAGCAGAAAATTGACGTAGTAAATGTTATTACTGCTCCGGAAATTGAAATGTTGATTATTCATACGGAAGAAGCATATGATCAATTTAAGCTTTCCGGAAAAAAACCAAGCGAATTTGCAAGTCAAATCTTCGGATGCATGATGTGAAGTCGTATGATTTTGTGAAGCAGTATTTCAGTAACCCACAGCTCTTAGTGAAAGCCATAAAAGAGTATCGTAGAACAGCGAATATTCCCAAAGGAGAATACTGTTTGTCTGATTTACTGAGATGAGCTTGGAAAGGTTTTTGATACATAGACCGTGGCTCAAATGATCACTAAGAGGAATGGATAACAGTTTACAGAAAACAGAATAGAATCATCTTTGATGTTGGAACGTTGTTGAGGAAAAGGCTTATGGCAAAGGATGAGTATTTAATTACGGATAGACCGCTGAAAGCATTGACGATTTTTGCCATGCCGATGATTTTGGGCAGTTTCTTTCAGCAGGTTTATAACATGGCGGATTCGATCATCGTCGGTCGCTTTGTCGGATCTTCCGCCCTTGCCGCTGTCGGCGCCTGCGCAGCCCTGACCAATGTTTTCATTTGCGTGGCGCTGGGTGCCGGTGTCGGAGCCGGCGTTCTTGTCAGCCGCTATTTTGGGGCCAAAGAGTATGGGAAAATGAAAACGGTTGTGTCAACCTCTTTGCTTAGCTTTCTTGTTCTAAGTCTACTTCTTTCCGTCTTCGGTTTTTCTTTTTCCTACGCGATGATGGAAGCTTTGCAAACGCCTTCCGATATTCTTAGGACCTCGGTGCTGTATCTCAGAGTCTATTTTATCGGCTTTCCGTTCCTTTTTATGTACAATATTCTCTCCACCATGTTTACGTCTGTCGGGGAATCCAAAATTCCGCTAGGACTTTTGATTTTTTCCTCCATCTTAAATATTTTTTTCTGGATCTTTTGGATGGTAAGAACGCTCTGCCTTGGGGTGTTCGGCGCAGCCCTTGCGACGCTTATCGCACAAGGCGTTTCCGCCGTACTCTCTTCTCATTTTTCTTTTTATCGAATAAAGCGCTATCAAAGCAGTTTCAGGTGCTTTTGACCTAGAGGAACTATCTTCCATACTTCGGATTGCCGTTCCTCCGTCCTTCAGCAATCCACGGTTTCCGTCGGGATGATGATTGTACAGTCGGTGGTCAATCCCTTCGGCACACAGGCTCTTGCGGGGTATTCGGCAACGATGAGAGTGGAAAATGTTTTCGCTTTGATTTTTGTCTCTATCGGGAATGCCGTTTCACCGTTTGTTTCCCAGAATCTTGGTGCAAAGAAAATGCGTCGTATCAGAGAGGGCTATCATGCCGCGCTTCTCCTTGATGCGGCCTTTGCCGTTTTTGCCTTTATGATTATTGAAACCCTGCACACGCAGATTTCTTCGCTGTTTCTCGGGAAAGACGGAACTGCTCTCGCCTATCAGGTGTCTTCCGATTATATGAGATGGCTCGGCTATTTTTTTCTCTTTATGGGAGTGAAAATGGCGACTGACGGAGTCCTTCGAGGACTTGGAATCATGAGACCATTCCTCGTTGCCAACATGGTGAACCTTGCGATTCGCCTGTCCGTGGCCTTATCTTTAGCACCTCGTTTCGGCATTTCCTTTGTCTGGCTTGCCGTGCCAATAGGTTGGCTTGCCAATTTCCTGATTTCTTACTACGCGCTAAAGAAAGCCTTTCCCGGGGAGTCCGGCTTATCCGCTCGCTAGTGCAGTTTATTTATCGACAAGATGCGAACCTATACAAAAAACTTATGAATTTCTGCTTCTATTGTGTTATCTGATGTAGCCGGAAAAATACAATGCAAATATTGTCATGAAAAATAAAATCCTATATAATCGCTGGGAATTACTTGTTGTGTTTCAGGGAAAAGACGGAAAAGGAGGAAAAAGAGTGAAGAAAAAATGGATGAAATTGTTCTCTATTGTGGCGTTAAGTCTGGCGGTAACAGCCTGCGGAGCTGCAAAACAGGAGAGTAGTGAAACGAAGACAGGAACAGCTGCACAGTCGGAGAAGGCTTCTGAAGGGCAGACGGAAAAGGCTGCAAGTGCAAGTACAGAAAGCGATAGCTTCACTTACATTATTGACGGCGATACGGGAAATACTTTGAATCCGCTTACAGCGGATGACCGCTACGGCTTAATGACTACGCATGCTTTATATGCTCCTCCTTATCATATTTATGGAGACGGAACAATTGATTATATCTTGGCTGAAAGCATGACTCCGTCGGAGGACGGTTTAACTTTAACCATGAAGCTGAAGGACGGTTTAAAGTGGAGTGACGGAGAGCCTCTTACTGCTGATGATATTGTTTTTACTTATGAGAGTATCAACAAAATAAGCAAGAATCTCTATATCGGAGATGATCCCATTACGACGGAAAAGCAGGATGAGAGAACAGTGCTCTTCCATCTGCCCTCTGTTTCCGCAAGTGCCATGGAGATGCTTTCCGACGAAATCAGCATTATCCCGAAGCATATTTTCGAAGGGAAGGAAAATGCGGATATTTCCCTTTTGGACGATAAGGTTGTAGGTTGCGGTCCCTATACTTTTGAAGAGTATAAAACAGGAGAGTATCTGAAATTCAAGGCCAATCCCAACTATGTGAAGGGAAACCTTATATTGATACCTTGATTTACAGAATAATTGAGAAGTCCGATACCGCGACCTTGGCTATGCAGAGCGGAGAAGGGGACACCCTCGTTCTCACACCGGATATGATTGAGCAATATAAGGGAAATGACGGCTTTACTCTGTATAACTACAGTGAAGGAAGAGTTCCCTATGTTCGCTTAAATGTCAATGCCGACACAATGAAGGATAAGAACTACAGAGAAGGCATTTTAAAGGCTTTAAATCGTGATGAGATTATGCTTGCGGCATATGGAGATAAGGATTACTACGAGCTGGGATATTCTTTCCTTCCCTATGATAATAAGTATTATACGGATGATGTAGAAAAATGGGATCAGGACCTTGAGAAAGCAAAGGAACTGACCAAGGACGGCGCGAAGAGCTTAAAACTTGCCTATGTTACCAACAATGGCGTTCTCGAAAGAGAGGGGCTTGCCATCCAGTCGGAATTAAAACAGGTAGGAATCGATGTAGAACTTGTCGGAATCACGGACGTTGCATATTCCAAGATGTCCAGAGAAAAGGGAAATAAAGAGTATGATATCGTGCTCGGCGGATATGTAATGGGAACAGATCCAGATACCTTCGCTATGCTTTTCTCCTCTCAGAAAGACAACAGCATGAGCTTTAGCAATGCGGAAATCGATAAGCTCTTTGAAGAGGGAAATGCGACCTTAGACGATTCGAAGAGAATGGAAATCTATAAGAAGGTGCAGAGACTGGTTTCCGAAGAAGCAATCTATTATCCGCTCGGTACCAATCTGAGAACCATCGTGACCAAGAGCAATGTGGATCCGGAAGAAGCGAAGCTGGTTCCGATTTATACCTACGGTGATCTTTCCAAGTTAAAGTTTAAATAAAAATATAGTAAATCGAAATACAGTAAATCGAAAAAAATAGTAAAGTACAATATAGTAAATTACAATATAGATTGTTCGATTTAGGAAGATAAAATAATGGAGATGGAGTTATCCATTTCCATTATTTTATAATTCATAACGAGTATCGCTCGCAACAAGTGGCTTAGGGCGATGTCTGAGATATCTTGTTTATAACGAGTATCGTGCGCAAAGCGTGCGGTATCTCGTTCTTAACAAGTGGCTAAGCCGAGACCGAGGATATCCGTTTTAGAAGGATATCGGTATAAACACATGATGCCTCGTTAAGAAGAAATTTATCTTTATGTAAAAGAAATCAGGATTTTATGACTAAATATATAGTAAAGAGATTAATACAAACAGTTCCTCTGCTTTTTCTTATTACGGTGCTCTGCTTCACCTTAATGAATCTGGCACCCTATGATGCAGTGGATGCTATCGCGAGTTCCAAGATGACTGAGGCGCAGAGGGAAGAAAAGAGGGAAGAACTGGGACTGTTAGATCCTCTTCCCGTACAATACATTCGCTGGCTAGGGAGAGTGGCTAGAGGAGACCTCGGAAATTCGCTCCTGAATCATACCAGCATTTCGAAGGACCTTCTTATTCGGATTCCGAATACCATCAAGCTGGTCCTACCTTCCTATGCTACCGCGTATATCCTTGCGATTGTACTGGGGCTGTACAGCGCAAGCTTTCAAGGAAAATGGCCGGATAAGTTGATTGACGGCTTCTCTACGCTGGGACTTTCTTTGCCAAGCTTTTGGATAGCGATGATTTTTATTTATTTTTTTGGATATAAGTGGAAGATTTTTCCCTTGCAAGGGATGCAAACGATAGGAAAGGAAGGGAATTTTTTGGACTTTATTAGGCATCTCGTACTTCCCTACCTGGTTCTCGTGATCGTTTTTCTTCCGGACTTATGCCGTTATGTCCGCTCCTCTGCGATTGTGGAGCTTAGACAGGACTATGTATTGGTACAAAAAGCGTTCGGTGCTAATAAGAAAGAAATACTTTTTCATCATGTTGCCAAAAATGTTCTCTTACCGCTTTTTACAAAACTCGGAATGGCTTTGCCGCTTCTTGTAACAGGTGCAGTTATTACGGAAAGTGTATTTGCCTGGCCGGGTGTCGGTTTATATTTTTGTAAAAAGCCGTGGATTCTTTGGATTATCCTATTGTTATGGCGGTTTTGCTTTTTTCCGGAACGCTTGTGATACTGGGGAACCTCCTCTCGGATATTCTCTATGCACTAGCGGATCCGCGAATTGCCTTTTAAGAAAGAGAGCCGGTGGATATGAGGATTAACAATTTCTTTTCTGCATTGAAAAAGGATAAGCTTGCGCTCTTAGCTCTCTTTTATCTTCTTTTTGCAGTTTTTATCAGCATAGTGGTTCAGTGGATTCCTATTGACCCGGACCAATTGGATGTAATCCATGCTCTCGCATCGCCTTCTCCGGCGCATTTTTTCGGTACCGATGAGGTGGGGAGAGATTATTTTATACGCGTACTTTATGGAGGAAGAGTCTCCTTATTAGTAGGTTTTTTATCCATGCTTATGAGTATGAGCATAGGCGTGGTTTTGGGGCTTGTTTCCGGTTATTTCGGGGGCTTTGTGGACGCGATTCTTATGCGTATCGTAGATGTGATTTCTTCCATTCCCTGGATTATTATGGTTATGGTCATTGGAATGATTTTTGGAAGAGGCTTTCTCTCTTTAATCTTTGTTATCGGACTTTTGAGCTGGATGGAAATCGCGAGACTGATTCGATCGGAGGTTTTGTCTTTAAAGGAAAGAGAATATGTGCAGTATGCAAGATTCCTCGGAATTCCTTCGGGGAAAATTCTCTTCTCTCATATTTTCCCGTCCATCCTTCCGACTACCATTACGGCTTCTACCGCAGCAATTGCCTCATCGATTATGGTGGAAAGTGCCCTGAGCTTCCTCGGAAGAGGAATTTCCGCTCCGATGTCCAGCTGGGGAAGCTTATTGCAAAGCTCGCAGAAGTTTTTGCAGAAAGCCCCTTACATGGCGGTCCTTCCCGGAATTCTTATTATTCTGACCGTATTTTCCTTTAATAAGCTGGGAGAGGTTTTACGGAAATCTCTGGATCCCGCTGCGTTACAGGGGGCTTAGCCGGATATGTAATCGGGGAGATAGCGTGCACCAAGAAAGCAGGTACCAAGACGAAAGCGGAAAAAGAATGAACTATATTGCTTTTACATTTGGTAGTACTGTAGTTTTTTTGTACTATGCATTTTATGAATCAAGTAAAGATAGGACTAAGGTAAGGATATAACTAAGGTAAAGATATAACTAAGGTAAAGAGATGAATTGGGAAGAAAACGAAGAGCAGAGAAAAACAGAAGAGCAGAGAAAAACCGAAGAGCAGAGAAAAAAAGAAGAGCAGAGAAAAAAAGAAGAGCAGAGAAAAAAAGAAGAGCAGAGAAAAAAGAAGGATATAGAGTGGAAGAAAAGAGAGTAGTAGATGAATATAGAGAGCAAGAAGAGGAGCTTCTTAGTGTAGAGGATTTAAGTGTGGAGATTCCGCTTTCGGAAAAAACGGTTTACCCTGTTTCCGGTATCCGCTTTTCTCTGAAAGAGGGAGAATTGGCAGCGATTGTCGGAGAGTCGGGAAGCGGAAAATCCGTGGCAATGAAATCCATACTCGGTCTTCTTCCGAGTGGCGCAAGAAGAACAGCGAAGAAACTGTCCTTTAAGGGGCAAGACCTTATTTCTTTATCGGAGAAAGAGTATTACGGCATCCGGGGAAAAGAAATCTCCATGATTTTCCAAGATCCCATGACCGCTTTAAATCCTCTGATGCGAATTGGAGAGCAGATTTCCGAGGTCATCCTTCGGAACAGGAAAGAAAAAATGACCAAAAAAGAGGCGAAGGAAGAGGCAATCCGTCTCCTTTCTTCTGTAGGGATTCTCGATGCGGAGAAAAAAATACAGGCAGTATCCGCATGAATTTTTCAGGTGGCATGAGGCAGAGAGTCTTGATTGCCATGGCGCTATCCTGTTCTCCCGCACTTCTTATTGCGGATGAGCCGACTACGGCACTCGATGTTACGATTCAGGCACAGATTTTGAAGCTTTTAAAGGAAGAGGCAAGAGAGAGAAACACGGCGGTTATCTTAATTACGCATGATCTTTCGCTTGTTTTTGAAAATGCGGAAAGCCTCTTCGTGATGTACCGCGGGAAAATCATGGAGAAGGGTAAGGTAGAAGAAATCTTCTCTACTCCGGCACACCCGTATACGAAAGCGCTTCTTGCCGCGATTCCGTCGATGGAAATGGAAAAGGGAGAGAGGCTAAAGCCGATAGAGGGGAATCCGCCTTCTCTTTTTGAAAAGCCCATGCGCTGTCCGTTTTTTGAACGCTGTAAGGAGAGACTCTCTATCTGCGAAGTGGAGCTTCCGAAAGAGCAGAGTTTAAGTAAAACGCATAGCTTTGCTTGCCACCAAAAAGTGGAGTTTAAGTAAGGGGCATAGCTTTTTTGCCAAAAAAATAGGTGTCTAGGCAAGACAGATAGCCTGGCTTGCCACAAAAGAGCAGGGTTTAAGTAAGGCACGTAGCATTTATTTATTATAAAAGAGAAAATCCAATGGAAGGCATATGGTGCTTGCCGGTTATAAAACGGAAGAGGAATAAATGAAAGAAGAAATATTGCGAGGAGAGGGGATAAAAAAAGACTTTCCTATTCGTAACTTTTTGGAAAAATTAGGAAATATTGCGGCGGTAAAGGATGTCAATATTTGCTTAAATAAAGGGGAGACCTTCGGTCTTGTCGGGGAGTCCGGCTGTGGAAATCCACCTTGGGGCGTTGTCTCTTGGGGAATGATTGACAGAACAGCCGGGAAGCTCTACTTCCACGGCAGGGAAATTCCGATGGGGGAGGAAAAGTCGATAAGGGAGATGCAAAAAAAGATGCAAATCATTTTCCAGGACCCGTATTCCTCCTTAAATCCTTACTGGACAGTTCGGGAAATTCTGGAAGAGCCGCTCTCAGAGGAGCGTTTATCGAAAAAAGAAAAGGAAGAAAAGATAGAGAAAATTCTGGAGAAGGTGTCTTTAGCAAAAACGGATCTTTTGAAGACTCCCTATGCCTTTTCGGGAGGACAAAGACAGAGAATCGGTATTGCACGAGCCCTCGTAAAGGAGCCGGAGCTGGTACTTTGCGATGAGCCGATAGCGGCTTTGGATGTGTCCATTCAGGCGCAGGTTGTGAACCTACTCAAAGATTTACAGGAGGAGTTAAAACTCAGCTATCTTTTTACGGCGCATGACCTATCTATGGTGCGCTATATCAGTGACCGCATCGGGGTGATGTACTTGGGGACAATTGTGGAAACGGGAGATACGGACAAGGTCTTTCAATCCGCACTGCATCCCTATACGAAAGCACTCCTTGCCGCTGTGCCAAGAGTCGGTAAAGCAGTAAAAAAGGAGGCTATTTTGGAAGGAGAGGCGGAATCTATCGGAACGGAAACTGGCTGTCTCTTTGCTTCCCGCTGCCCTTACAGGACTGCACAGTGCCTGGAGGCTCGGCCGGTACTGGAGAGCGCGGCAGAAGGACATCAGGTGGCTTGCTTTAGGTGGAAGGAGATAAACGGGTAAGTGTGAAGAAAGTCTCTAACTTACTTTAATATCTCCGGCTCGTCTTTTGCAATATAAGCCTCTAGGGTATTTCTATCCACCAAGGATGGCTCTACGCCTTCTCTGGTAATGCTTAAAGCTGCGGCATAAATGGCGATACGGATTGCCTTATCAAGAGGATAATCAAACAAAAAGATAAGAAGCGAGAGCACTGATAAAGGCATCAGCAGCACCTGTTGTGTCGATGGCGCTAACTTCCTTTGCAGGAAATAGAGCACAGAGACCCTTTCCTTTTGCAAAAAGACCGCTTTTTCCAAGCGTGATGATAACCATGCCGGCTCCGCTTTTTAAGAAATAGTCAGCACAGCTTTCCAGAAGGCTGATGTCCGACTTTTCTTCTATTTGCATCTTCTGCAATTTTTCTGCAAGCCTTGGCTCATCTAGGGATAGGAGAGTGAAGGCTTCTTCAAGGTTAGGAACGAAAAAATATCCGTTAAAGGACAGGATTCTTTGCTCAATTTGCCTTATGGAAGAAGGCTTGAGGATAACAGGAATCCTGTTTTTTTGTGCAAGAAGACAGGCTTTTAACACGGCATCTTGCGGGATTTCCGTATTTAAGAGGCAGATTTTACAGTCGCTAAAAGCGGGAGCGCCCTCTTCGATGATTTTTCTACTGACACATTCATTTGCACCGGAAAGAATAGAAATCATGGAATCTCCCGTATGGTTTAAGAAGATATATCCTTTTCCCGTGATTTCTCCGGGGATACGTTTTAAATAAGTGGTATTCACGCCCTTCTGCTTTGCGGTTTCATAAATGGTATCCGCTTCAAGGTCATCTCCAACCAGTCCGATGATGGATGCATTGTGCCCTAAATTGCTGACGCCAATGGCTTGGTTCATACCTTTCCCTCCCGGTAGGAAGCGGAACGTGCGGTACGGGTTGCGATTCCGGGGCTTGGGAGTTCCCGGAAAAAGAGATAGGAGTCTATATTGACACTGCCAAGAACCACAATTTTTTTTCTCTTCGCTGTGGAAGGCGCGGCAATCGAATTATTGTGGTTTAAGCTGTATGCAGGCAAAAATGCAGATGGTTTCTTCTTGGTAGAAACGGAGATTTTTGCATCTTGGGAAGCTTCCATCTGCGCGATAAGGCATTTTCCTAAATACTCTCCGAATGCTTCAAAAGGAATAAGGAGAGCCGAAATTTCGGAGAAGTTATGGATATTGCTTTGGTGCTTGCATAAAGTGGTCAGGGAAATATCGTTTGGGATATGCAAGTGCCGATTCAATAATCGCTGGTACACACGGAAGCAATTTTGAAAATGGAGACTTAACACGGCAGTAGTGCTCCCTCCGGAGATGCTCCGATAAAATTTATCGTTGTCTTTGGAGAAGAGCAAGTCCTCTGTAAACGGCAGAGAGTTCTTGTATAAGCAGTTTTTAAAGCCTTCTATAAATTCTCCACGAATAGGACTGTCTTTCTCTGCGATAAGGGCGATTCGACTGTGCCCGGCTTCCACTAATTTTTCTGTTAAAAATTCCGCCATATTTCTGTAGGACATTGCCGGGAGAAAATCGGTCCGACCATTTTCTTCTTCCGCACTAAACAAAAAAATAGGGTTTTTGCTTTTGCAAAAAGCTGTGACTGCACATCGGGAGACAAGCTTTTGCTTATTGGGATTAAAAAGAATTCCGTCAACATTACTGGAATAGAGAAGTGCCAGATTTTTCAATTCCTGAGAAGGATTCAGATGGCTTTCCAATACAGTGATGCCATAACCGCGAGAACGTGCGATATTCATCAGTCCCTTCAACAGTCGTTCATCAGGGAATACAGTCCCTGAAAAACAACTCCAAAAATACTGGATTTTTTTCAGGGGTATTGATTCCGCACGAAGGAATAAGGCTTTGTAATTGTATTCTTTGGCCAAAAGAAAGGACGTGTTCTCGTGTTTGTGTGCTGATATTGGCATCCTTGTGGTTCATGATTTTGGAAACGGTGGAGACGGAAACGCCTGCCAGT
>BNJU01001912.1_pt1 | contig 138907 bp, 179 predicted proteins | sample 8539281 | NCBI WGS metagenome assembly BNJU01 (sample SAMD00202456, study PRJDB9452) | human saliva metagenome | isolation source: human saliva | place: Japan | reverse complement strand
ATATAGCGCGACGAAAAATACTGTATCGCCTTTCCCGAATATCATCGTTTCCGCACTTCCTCCAGCAGTCCCATAACATTCCTGAAACAAATACCTATGTATCTCCTTCAAGCCTTCAGTGTTCCCACTTGAATATTTTTCAATATCCTATTGTCAAACAAGTCTCTTGCCCGTACTCAAAAATTCTTCATCATCTTGTGAAACTAGCTTTTTTAAAATTTTGTCACTTACGTTTTCCAAGCTGTGATTTATTTACCATTTGTTTTTCCTGTTTATCATAAAAACATTTCTTTTTATTTTATCATAACAAAACTCATTTAAACAATATTTCGTTTTTAGTAACTTATTGTATTCAAAAATTAGAACAAAAAATTTGATATAATAAATTTTAATGGAGGTGTCTATGGATATTGTAAAAAGTATTTGGAACAATGTAAAAATTTACAGATTGCAATTGTCTCAAGAAAAACTTGCAGAAAAAGCTCATTACATAGAACTTATATTAGCTGCTATAGAATGTTACAAAAGAAGCATTTCTCTTGAAAATATACAAAGAAATTGCAGATCGCACTAGAAAATTGAAACTTATAAATTATTTTTTTGAGTGTGATAAAAATGATAATAAACAATGAAACTATTGGAATTTGCTGCGAAATTGCTATTTCTGATTATTTTGGAATAAAAGTAGATGAAAATTATAGAAAAACGTGAAATGAAAAAATTGAAAAGTTTAATCTCGAATTATCAAACATACCTTTAACATTAATTCTATTCCAAAAACCCAAAATTATTATCAGCCAAACAAAATAAAATAGATATTAAATTGAAAATAATCAAACATTATCTGTGAAATCTAATAGAACTAGGAAAAGTAGCCCCACAAGTCAAAGAGCCAACCTTCCAGTGAACATTTTTGAAAAATATCGCAATATAATATTGGAATAACTAATTCGATTTTTGTAACAACAATTTTAAAAATTTAGAATATCAGACATTATTCAAAAATTTGTTTTTCTCACCAGAAAAATTAATAAAATCTATTGGGAACATCTTTTTGAAGCTGACTATTTAATTTGTTTTTAATATTCTGAGATAGAAATAATAATATTACTGTGTAATCCTGAGCATTTGTCTAACTAAAGAATAGCTTACCACCTTTGGATAAAAATGATTTTTCCTTTACACGAACTATTGAAGAATTGGAATGAAAGCAATATAACAAAATACAGTTTCAATAGGTGAATTTCAACACAATAATAGAGATAATTTTCAAATTTCGATTCAATTTTAATGGACTTTTAAAAGCTGGTTTTAATTGCAAAAGATAATTTTTATCTACCTTTTAAATACCATATATACCTCATGCTTAAAAATATAAAAATCATTTGCCAATGCCTATATCGCCAAATTGCCTTTTTGATTAAATTTTACCTTTGTTTCTTCAAAATTTTTACAATAATTGCTTTCATTTTGAAATAAAAATAAATTCATAACTTTTAAAAGCCAATTGAATTATTTCTCCATTTGATATTTATCTCCAATAACAACTGTACAATACCTATCTTTTCTCCAAGATATTTACAAGTATTATCAATTATTTTTGACGATTTTTCCATTTCTAAAGTTTTTGAATTTGATAAATCTCTTTTATCTTCTGAAAATTTTTATTATATTCAATAAGGCGGATGAAATATTACAAAATTGTACTTTCTATTTTACATTTTTGCAATATTTTTATTGATATTTACATTTTCACTGTCTCCTACCTTAACAAACATTTTGTATTATCATCTTTTCTAAAATCAATTTATTTTGTATTTTCTAAAACTTCTTTGTAATTCAATTCCTGTACCATTTCTACCCATTCTATTTGCTTCATCAAGTGTCGTTCCACTTCCCAAAAAGGATCTAAAATATAACTTTTTTGTATATCTCAACATTACATTGTCTGTATCTGTGGTACAAAATTTGCATGATAATCTCCACTATGAACACCTGTAGTTATCCTCTTTTTATTATCCACAAGGAATCTGTATTTATTTCTTCATATTCTTTCCATTTTTCATATCTAAATCATTATATTTACTCATTTTTCTCCCCAAACCCTTTATCTAAACAATGTAAATATTCTATTGTTTTATCTGCTTTATGATTTCTTTAAATGTGCCTTGTCAGCTCTAAAATCTTTATACTCCTGCAGAATACAATTTATAATTGCCATATTTCCTAAAATTTGCTCAATCTCATCAAATGACATAAGTCCTTCATTATTATAGCTCAAAAATATATTTAAACTTTGCATTTTTATTAAATCCTCAAATACTTCTTTTACTGCTCTCTTAGAACACCATTTTGATTTAACATTATCCACTCTAAGTCCCGTCTTTTCCTTATTTCTGGATTATCATTTTTCGCAACAGTTTCTAAAAATATGATAATTAGCGGAATACTGTCTGCTATTATATGGCGGATCTAAATATAAAATATCATCTTTATATCAATAAATTAGCATCTTCGTTATATGCTTTTGCTTTTACGTTTTCCAATTATTATTGGCAAACACTCAGTAATTCTTTGTGCAGATATATATGTAACAAAAATGCTACCGCTAAACGACTGTAGTTGTACATACTTATCAATAGAATTTATCAAACTTGCTAAATAAATACTATTCTTCTTCTTTTATTGAAATTTTAACAATTTCAATCTCTCTCATATTTTCATACACACTATTCTCCATCAATAATCAAGTGCTCTTTCACTCCTGAACCTGCATGCAATGGTGAAATATAAATCCTCTTTCCTTTTAAGTTCATTAAATTTCTTTTCGAATATTTGTCCTGTATTTTACAATTATTTTCAATAAAAGTGTTTTATGCCAAAATACAACTATAATACTGAATATCATTTGCTATAACTTTACATCCTCTAGATTCCATCTCCCACAATAGAAGTTCCGATATCACAGCATCTCTTGTCTTTCATCTCTCAAAATTTTGCAAAATCTTCTGCTGACTGGACACTATCTATTAGAGAATATTTTGATCCTATATAATTCACTTCTTTCTTCTCCTCTCGTAACCATCGATAAAAATTTACCAGCTCCATCACATACTATACTGCAATTTTTATTTTATATCAATCAAAATTTATTCTAAATCTCCAACTCCCCACTCTTCACATCCCACTCTTCCATCTTCTCCATCTCTTCTTCTTCCAGCCTGTCCAGCTTTTCCTGCACTTCCATCAGTTTTTCCATATTGTTTTCTTTTCCAGCTTTTTCGTATTCAGCGTTTAAGTTTTCTCTCATTTCTGTGATTTTTTTCCATTTCCTTTTCCAGTTTTTCAATATCACGTTTCAATTTTGCGATTTTTCTTGACTGTTCCTTCTGCTCCTGATATGAAAGTTTTTCTCTTCCTTCGTTTCGAGGTCTGTTCCTTGAGAAGCTGATTTTGCTGTTTTTAGGCTTTCTTTGTAGTCTTCATAATTTCCTTTGAATTTTGTAAGTCCGTTTTCGTCAAGGCAGTAAATTGTGTTGCAAACTATGTCTAAAAAGTGTCTGTTGTGGGAAACAACTAACATTGTTCCGTCAAAATCCTCCAAAGCATCCTCCAGCACTTCGATGGAATAAACATCCAGATGGTTTGTCGGCTCATCTAAAATCAAAAAGTTGGCTTTTTCCATATAAAGTTTTCAAAAATGCCACGGACTCTTTCTCCCACCGCTTAGCATACTAATTTTTTTCTGCACATCATCTCCTGAAAACAAAAATCCACCTGCGAGTGTTCGCAAATATTCTTCTGTCAAGTCAAGTGAATTGTTTATTTCCTGTAAAATTGTGCTTTTCCTGCGAAAAATTCCTGATGATTCTGATCATAATATCCGATTTTTAGCCTTGTTCCAAACTCAATTTCCCCTGTATCCTTCGACAACTTATCCAAAAGTATTTTTAAAAGCGTAGATTTTCCAATCCCATTTTTCCCAATAATTCCAACTCTTTCTCCACGGAAAAGCTCAAAATTTATATTATTCAAAACTTTTTCCGTCAAAGCTTTTTAGACAAGTTTCTAACTTTCAGCACATTTTCCCCGCTCATTTTAGCCATTTCAAATTTTAGCCTCATTCTTTGCGGATTAAATACAGGATCTTCCATTCTCTCGATTCTATCCAGTATTTTTTGCCGTCCTTTCGCCTGTCTTGCCTTTATTCCAGCTCGAAATCTGTCAATATATTCCTCCATTTTCTTAATTTTTCCTGCTCCTTCTCATACTCGCTTGATTTCCCCTTCAAAATCATCTCCTTTTTGAAGAATAAACGATGAAAAGTTGCCATCATACTTATGCAGTTTTTATTTTTCCAACTCAAAAATTTTTCGTACAGACATTATCCAAAAATATTCTATCGTGGAAACAAGCAAAAACGCCTGTATTATACTTTTTCAAATAATCCTCAAACCCACTCAATCGAAATCAAGTCCAGATGGTTTGTCGGCTCGTCCAGAATCAGCAAATCAGGTTCAGACAAAAGCAGTTTTGCAAGTGAAACACGTGTTCTTTCCCCACCGCTCAAATCCTGCAATAGCAAATTCTCATATTCCCCAGTAAGCTCAAGTCCTGTAAGCACCTGCTTAATTTTGTATTCAATCTCATAACCATTTTTTGCCTCATAAATAGAAGAAAGTTCAGCAGACTTGTTAATCAACTTTTCCATTTCATCTTCGTTCGCTGTTCCCAAAAGCATATTAACCTTCTGAATCTCGTCCCAAATTTTTCTCTCTTCCTCAAAAATAGTCATCATTTCCTCGTAAATCGTATTTTTTTCATCTGAAAACTCTGTATTCTGTGACAAATACCCAATTTTTGTAGCCCCACTTTTCACAATTTCCCCAAACTCATTAAGATTATTCTCATTCCCATCAATCCGCTCTTCCCCAAAAAGCATCCTGATAATTGTAGACTTTCCCAGCCCCATTTACCCCCACAAGCCCAATCTTATCCTTTCTCTTCAATCGTAAAATTAACATCTCTCAAAATATATTCCCCTGCAAATTGCTTATATACCTTGTTAAACTGAACTAAACTCATTAAATTTCCTTTCCTTTTTCCCCATTTTTATCAAATTATTTTTATTTAAATTTATTTTTAAATTATATCATTTTTGATATTTGTTTACAACGTTTGTGAAATTTTGTAAAATAATAAAAATTATAAGAACTTGAATTTTTATGAGAAATTAAGTTATAATATTCACAATTATAGAATTCAATAATATATATTTAGAAAGTTGAGGAAAAATAAAATGAAAAATTTATATTTTTAGCAATGATTTTAATGCTTGCAAGCAGCTGTGGAGTAATTCAAAGAGCAAATATGAGAAGAGCGATAAAAATAGTGGAGGCTCATGCGAATATGTATCAGGTGTTGGAGAAATCTGTGCAGTGCCTATAAGACAATAAATTCTACTGAATACTATAAAAATAAAAAGGCTTCACTCAATCAAGAACAGAGCCTTTTTCATAAATTTACCTCTCGATTCCCAAAACTTTGCAATTTCACAAATAAGAACGAAATATCCTCAATTATTATCTCAGATTTAGCAACAAAAATTCCAGTCATTTTATCTATTTCTTTTTAAAATTATTTTTCTCGTTATCAAATCTTTCAATTATCCCAAATTTTTCAGAATATGATTTTCTCATGCTCAAAATGCACTAATATTTTTATTTTCAAAGCATTTTTTCAAAAACTTCTTCTATTTTCATTTTTACAATATTTTGAAAAATTTCTTCTAAATTTATATCTTTTGTTTCTATTAAATTCATTCTATCATTAATTTCTTCAATATCTGACATTTTTAATATCGTAAATTTATAATCGCCAAAAATAAATCCTTTTCGTAAATCAAAATATGATTATCATCTTGAAAAATAATATCACCTAAAACATCATCTAAATCATAAACTTTTTATCAATTTATTTTTTTTAATTTCACTATCTTTTCTACAATAATATCTTTTATAACATTTTTCCTGCTCTTATAATTTTTACTCCGTATTTTCTTATAACTTTCTTCTTCGTTTTTCATCTTCTTCATCACAAAAATGAAAACTACTCATCTGAATTTTTAATTAAATATCATTGTTATTCCAATCTCTATCATAAGAAATTTGCAATCTTATTTTATTTTTTATAAAATATTCAAATAAATGTTCAAAAATTTATCTTTTCTTAAAATAACAGTTTTTCCTCATTGGAAAAGTCTCTTTTATATTTTCCTTCATTAATTCTAAATACCATTTTTCTTCCTAATTTCTTTAATTCTTCATCTTTTTAAAAATTTGTATCCTTCATACTTTTCCATATGGATTAATTGATGTAAAAATATGAAAAGTTTATTACTATTTCCAATATAATTTCCAACAGAAAATCTATCTCCTAAACGTGAATACTCCAACAACTCATCTTTCCCAATTTTTCTCTAAAATCTTTTTCATAAAAATTCTCCTATTCTACAAAACTTTTACTCAGTTGTAAAAAGTCTAAAAACCCCTGATAAACACAATATTTTTTTAATGTTTAATTTCCTTGTTTTTCTACACTCTTTGACAAGGGGATCTTGATTCCATGGTATACTCCTCAATTTCTGCAACTTTTTACTCTTATAACTGGCTACAAATCAATTACAGTTCTTCCTTACTTTCATTAGATTTACCATTAACATTCTCTCCTTATTCACATTTTCGTTCATCAGAATCCTCATTTTTCCTTTTATTAGAATGAATAACGTATCTTGAGCCTGAAAAACATTATTTTTGAAAACATGCTTTTTATTCGGCTGCTTCAGCGATACACAAATGTTTTTCTCAAAATGAATAAACTCTTGTCAATTCCAGCAATGAAAATAATCTTAAAATAAATCCTATAACAAAAGGCAAACCTTATTGTGTAAAATTGTTCTCGAAAAATATAAATTACCCCATTATTTATAAATTTTCCCAGTATTCCACCAAATAATCCTGCCAATATTGCCGAAAGTCCCGAAACCATCGCATAAGCTCCCACATACGCATCAGCAGGCTCGCCTGAAACTTCCATCATCAGATTCAGTAAAACTTAATGTTATCGCTGTAAATCCTATCGCATCAATTACTGCGGCTGCAAAAGCATTGACATTTTATTGTCCTGAGTCATTGAAAAATAGGTAAGCACGTAATATGTTGTAAAAAATATCCCCATTCTTAACATTGTCTTGTTTCCATATTTATCAGACAATTTTCCATAAACTAGATAAAGTATGCTTGACAATATCGCTGTTAGAACTCCCATTTGGGAAATGAACATTGTATTTACTACCAAGCACTTTTGATTCTGTAATATTCTGTCATTGGCTTTTAGAAATTCCCATGTAAACAGCCACACGAAGCAAATTTTCAAATAAATGACAAAATTTTTTTATTTTTAAATGCCGTCTTTATGCTCACTTTTTTCATATCACTTTCTGAATCAGGTACATAATGAAGACACATAAATATCGCCGAGCCTATTGCCGAAAGCGACATTGCTATTGTCAAGATAAGCATTGCATTTTTCCTGTCTGACATTGATAAAACATATCCGTAAAACAAAGTGTAAACTACAGTGGACAACGATGAAAACAAATTACGTTTCCCAAAATATTTTCCTCTTTCCCTTTTATCAACAATCTTAGTCATTACAGCCGTCCAGACATTATTTGAAAAAGGTGAAACAAGAGCATAAATAAACATTACTGCAAAATACACTTCCTGCCTTCTTATATCAAAAAGAACAGCAAAAGGCATAACACAAATAACCAGTCTTGAAACAGTCGCCGCTATCACCATCGTCTTTTTCCTGCTTCCAAGCAAGATATTTACCCGCTTAGTAAATATTTGCAACAAATATCCTGCAGTTGGCAGAGATGATACAATTGATATAAAAAAAGAACTCATATTAAAATAAATCGCCAAGCTCAAAAGTACAAAACTCTGCATCCCTACTGAATACCCGTTAAAGAACATAACCTCCAGTATCGCATATTTTTTCGTATTTTCTATTGAATGTTCCTTATCCATAATAACTCCTTCACTAAATATCCAAGTTTTTCATACCAAAATTTAATAAAAATATTCAATTTTTTACATTACATTTTATGCCGCTCTAACAACTCCTTTCCAATAAAAACCCTGCACACTGACAGCACAACACTCAAAATTGCATATCCCTAAAGCAATCCCAGTATTTCCCTTCTCAATCAAATTATACGTTTCCAGCGAAAAATGTAGAAAACGTAGTAAATCCACCACAAATCCCCACTTTCAAAAATAAATTCCAATTCTCTGAAATCTCCTTTGCCAGCCACCACCTCAACAACCCCAATCAAAATTGCTCCCAAAAACATTCGTAACAAAAAGTCTGTACAGGAAAACTCACTTTCAGAGGCACAACACTAATCAAATATCGAAGAATCGCTCCAATTCCCCCACCAATTCCAATCATCAAAAATTTCATTATTTACCATCCTTAATAACTAAAAATTTATATAAAAAGCATTAGGCTTTTATGAGATAACTTTAAAAAAATAAAAATAGTCCTTTGCCTAATTTACATACATGTTTTACAATTTTTATTTTTCACCGCCAAAAATTTCCCAACTAATCCCATTACATCATCTACGACATTTCCATCTTATTTGCATCGAGCATATTTGTAACTGTACTTATAATTCCACCTGCTCCAGTAAAGTTTGATGCAGGTTTGATGTCAAATTTCCAATTCCTTGTGCATCTAGATTATTTTCCTTTTTGCTGTCCCAATGCACCTAATACAAGTGGAGCTAAAGTTTCTAATATTTTCATGCTACCTTAGGGTATCAAGTCCGCTTGATTGGGAAACAGCATTTGCTACATTTTGCGTATTATTTCCAAATAAATGCCCTAAAATTCCTGCTCCATCCTTTAAATCAGGATTTTGCAAATAACTTTCAAGATTATTTAATACTGAACCATCATGTTGATTTAACGCATTGTTCAATCCTTCCGCTTTTTCACTGTTGTTTGCATTTTTATTAACTGCCGCCAATATTGCAGGTAAAGCTGCCGCTACTCCATTTTTTTACTTGTGCTGCTTCCTCCTATTTGTTCTGTTAATTTTACCTAAATCCTGTCCTTGTAAAAGTCCAAATAATGCTTCTAAATTCATTTTTCCCTCCTGATATCGTAATTTATTTTTATAAATTTGCTAATATTTCTAGAATTTTTCTTTTTTATCTTTACTCACTTTAAATTGCTGAATACTTGTTACATTACTTTCATTTTCAGATTCTTTTGGCAAAGAATATAAATTCACTTGTTAAGGATCTATTCTCACGCCATAAGTTATCTTGTTGTATATGTCAACAATCCTGATAATTCTTTTTCACCCAGATTGGATAAAAATTTTTCGCATAAATTACTCTTGCTTCAGAATCCTTAATGTTTTCATCAGATACCTGTATCAAATTCACAACCATATTTTCTATTATTCCTAAATTTGCCCTTCTCTACTTTTTCCAACCTTCAAAAATATGCTCGTAGCACTTATTCCACTGTAATCAAGTGCATAAATGGCGTCACTTTTGAATTTATTCTAGCATAATAATAGTTTTTATTTTCATAGCTCAATTTTTCAAAAATTTCCAATACTTACTCTATTTTTCTTTAGATTTTTGAAAAAGTTTCAATTATTTTTCGATTGAATTGTTTGAAAAAAATATTCTCCTGTGTAGTTTTATTCTGTAAATTTTCAGAATTTTTCTTTTTTGATTCATTTTTCTTTTTAGTTTGCAACACTACAAAAGAGAAAGAAAAATATTATCATTTTCTTATTTAACATTTTCATACCACCTAATTATTTATTTTTGTACATTATACAATATTGTTCTTATTTTTCCATATCTTTTTCTAAAAAGACTATTTGAAAAATAAGTTAATCTCATTTTTAATAGTCTCCAAACTATAAAGAGTGAACTACTCTCGCTTTTAGAAGCGGAGCTTCTTGGGAAGTATCTGCTTTTGTTAGCCAAATATATTTACAAGCTCTTCGGGCAGTTCCTACCCTGTCTTTTTATTTTCCTAATATTTCAACATCTCTTTCCAATGTTTTTATATTCAGTGCCGCATTGTAATCTCTATCAATCTCAATTCCACAGCACTCCACATTTATAACTTCTTTCTGATAATTTCAGTTCCTCTTTAACATTTCCACATCTACTGCAAGTTTTCGATGACGAAAACCACTTATCTATCTTCAAAAATTGTTTTCTCAAAAACATCAGTTTATACTCAAGCATTCTCAAAAACATTCCCCATCCATTATCTCCTACACTTTTTCCCAAAAATTTAATGCCTGGCTCATCCCTTTCATATTCAAATCCTCAACAACCACAGCATTATATTCTTTCAGACAATTTTTCGATAATTTATGCAAAAATCTCTTCGACAATTTTAATATACTCATGCAATTTTGATATTTTTCCTTTTTGCTTATACCAATTTTTAGAAAAATTTTACTTTTCTGATAATGATTTTTGTAATTTTTTTCAATTTTTCTCAACATCCTAAAAATATCTTTGGATAATCAGCCCTTTGGTTTTCAGAACTGACAAATAATTCAGACATTGAAAAATCAAGTCCAATTACTTTATCATTACTTGGTATTTTTGAATTTCTTTTTCAAATTCTGTCAAAACAGAAACATAGTAATTTCCATTACTGTTTGTCAATGTTACTGACTTTATCTCTATAATTCTTTGGTATTTCTCTATGATATTTTCAATTTTACTTTTTCAATTTTTGGCAAAACCAAATATTTGTTTTCCTCAATTCGTATTGAATTATTCACACAATTTGTCGTATAACTTTTAACACTATTCTTTTTAGATTTGAACTTTTGAAACTTTTGCTCTCTTCTGAAAAAAATTCGTAAACGATCGTTTTACATTCAATTGAGCATTTGAAAGTGTAGACTGTCTACTTCTTTTTCAAAAATTGGTTTTCACTTTTCAAACTGGCAGTGTGTAATTATTTTTATTTTTCCAGTTTCTTCATAAAATTTTATTTGCAGTATACAAAATCGTATTGTAAACAAAACGAACACATCCAAAAAGTCTTGTTTATCAATAATTTCTTGCTCTTTATTTGGATAAATTCTGTATTTGAATGCTAAATTATATTTCATAAAATTACACCTCCTTTTTGATTTTGAATATATTTTTAATTATCTCTAATAGTGCACCTCCAACACTTACAACTAAGTAACTTCTACTCCAAAAATATTCTTTCACTAATCTTCTCCTTATTTCAGGGAAATTCTTTTTATCAACCTGCTGGAGCATTTTTTGTAAGTATTTACAAACTTAGAAAGTTCAGTATTAGGCATAGCATTAATCAACATATGAATATGATCAACATCATGTTCCCATTCTTTAAGAACAATGTTATACTTCGGACATATTTTTCAAAAATCTCTTTCAATCTATTAGAAATTTCATCATTAATGACTTCTCTTCGATATTTTATACAAAAATCATATGATAATTTATATCAAATGCTGAATGATAATTACTATTATATGACATTATTATTACCTACTTCTATATTATTTCACTGAATAAATTATATCATAAATATATCCTTTTTTTCAATACAGCAATTCATCTCCCGCTTGTGAAGCCGGAGACTTATTGCTATCTTTTGTTAAATTACATTACTTTATTTTTCGATTTTTGTATAAGGCATTAAAAGCGATTTGTCTCAGCTCTTTTAATTGCTTTTGGTAATTTTTCTTTTGAATTTTTGCTTTCAAGTCCTGTTACTCTTGCTGGAGATATTTTTCCTTTATCATTCATAAAGTTTTTAATAATTCAACATTTTTATAATTAATATCTTCTACTTTAAATTTAACTTTTGGTCTTCTTTTTCTTCTTTTAAATTCTGTAACTGGTTTAGCTCTCATTAAATTTGCACCTCCTAAAAACTTTTATAGTAAATTTCATTCCTTTTCAAGTTTACTTCGTTAAAAGAACTCTTATAAAATTTACTTAGCTATTATTAAAATGAAACTCTTCATCGTCATCCATATCATCGTTATCATCTTCATAAGTATCATTTTTGTACTGATACTGGTTTTTAAGTATTATTGCTAAAAGACTGCTGTTGCTGATATCCTCCATTATTCCCAGAAGTTCCTGAACTTTCAACAAATTCAAAACTGTTTACAACAACTTTTGTTGATTTTCTTTTTTCGCCATTTTGTTCGTAATTACTTACGCTCAAACGTCCTTGTATAAGAATTCTGTTACCTTTTCTAAAGTATTCAGCAATTGTTTCTGCAGTTTTTTCCCACGCAGTACAGTCAATAAATTCTACTTCATCTTTTGTTTTTTGCACAGCTAATGAAAAATTTGCAAATGCCTTTCCTCCTGAAGTATATTTCAACTCAGGATCTCTTGTCATTCTTCCCATTAGTATTACTATTCATAAATTTCCCCTAATTTTATATTTATTTTTAAAGTTAAAATAACAAAACCTCAAATTTAAGTTATTTCAAATTAATCATTTTTAACAATCATGTATTTTAAAATTGATTCATTAATATTCAATTTTGTTTCAATTTCATTAAATTTAGTTCCATCTGCTTGGAATGTTGTTAAAACATAGTATCCGTTTTCTTTTTTTCTTGATTGGATAAGCTAATTTTCTATCTCCCCAGATTTCTGTCTTAACTTCAGTTGCTCCAGCAGACTGTTAATATTTTTCTACAAATGCAACTCCAGCTTGTTTTTCTTCGTCTGTTAATTGTGTAGATAAAATAAACATAATTTCATAATTTCTCATTATTCTTTCTCCTTTCCTATGGCTTTTTTAGCCCTCTTCCTTAAATAGAGCAGGTTCTATTATTATACAAAAAGCCTAATAAAATCAAGTTATTTTAAAAATATTTTTATTTTTATGTATTAATTTTAAAATAACTTATATTAGACTTTTAATAATTTGAGTTTTTATGTAATTTTTAAAAATTGGATTTCAGTTCACTATTCTTCAAAAATGGTGGTAAAACAAAATCTGAGATACTGCTTTCATCTGATCTTTCTTCTGTATCATGATCCTCTTCTTCAATTTGATGTTTAACTTCCTTCTTTTCTTCAGTCCACTTCTACTTCTTCTTTTTTTAGGCGGCGCAAATCTAATTGCTCTTGAATCTATGTTTTTCACTTCTAGCCAAAAAGTTCTTCCTGAAAAATCTGTTGCTACTAATGATACACTTATAGTTCCTTCCAATTCAGGTTCCATAATGTATCCTCATATCAAATTAGCTTTATCATTTCCAGCTTTTTCTGCAATTGTTTCGGCAACTTCCTGTATTTCCTGTAATCCGATATCTGGTCCAGCTGTAACATTTATTAAAATTTTTCTTGCACCTTCAATGGATTTTTCTAATAGTGGACTGTTTAATGCTTGAGCAGTTGCACTTTTTAGCTTTTTCATCTCCATTCGCTTCTCCAAATCCTAACATTGCAATTCCTGAATTTTGCATAATAGACTTTATATCTGCAAAATCCAAGTTTACAATCCCCTGTTTTGTAATTAAGTCAGAAATCCCTTTTATTCCCATTTTTAAAACTCCATTTGCTTCTTTGAAAGCATTCATTAGGGAAATATTCATTCCTGGTATTTCAAATAATCTGTCATTTGGAATTGCTATTAATGTATCTACATTTTTCCTTAAATTATTAATTCCTGTTGCAGCATTATTTTTCTTTAGCGGTCCTTCAAAACTAAACGGTTTTGTTACAATGGCTACAGTCAAAATTCCCATCGCTTTTGCAACTTCAGCAATAATTGGAGATGCTCCTGTTCCTGTTCACCACCCATTCCGGCAGTTATGAATAACATATCTGTTCCTTCTAACACTTCTTTTATTTTTTCTTCTGATTCTTTTGCTACGATCCTCCCTTTTCAGGATCTGCTCCAGCTCCCATTCCACGCCCTAAAAAGTACTTTTACTGGAGCTTGAGATCTGTCCAAATCCTGTTGATCTGTATTAATCGCTATAAAATCAACACTTGTTATATTACTTTCAATCATATCGTTTATTGCATTTCACCAGCTCCAATTTACGCCTACTACTTTTTAGTTTCGCTGTATTACTAAAGTTATCCATTTTTCTTTGCTACTTAAAAATATTATATAACTAAAATTAAAGTAGCTCTCCTTTCTCTTATTTTTACCACAAGATATCATTTCACAACAATATCTGTAAACCTTAAATCCATGTAGTTATTGCTTTTTCTTTTTATTTTCTCGTATAATTTATATGCATCATTATATCTGTGACTAAAGTATCTGTTATGATTTTTACGTTATTTGTAAGAAGTATTTCATAATTTTCAGATTGTCTTATTTCTGATATCATAGCATAGAAATCTTTATTTTTGTATTTTAGAAAAGTATCGTTTTTATCCCATTCAAACTCTCATCGCTTGTATAGTCTATTACTGGAATATTTCTGGACGGATCTTCTAAAATATCACCATATAGTTTAAATCCTTATCTGCTAAAAGTGTTTCTTCTCCTTTTTCACATATACATAAGGTTCTTTCTTCCAGAACAACTTCAATTTTACTAGGAAAAAGTTTTTATTGATACTTTTTACTCTTATGTCATTTTTATAAAGTTTTCGATTTTGTTAGTATTTATATATACGATATTTTTCCTTTCATTTGCTCAAGCTGTGCTGCTATATCCTGTTTTAATAATTTTGGGACTCCATCTCATAAAAACATCCTGAACCTTAAAATAATCCGTATCTATGAACCTTTTACCAAAAACATCGCTCCAGCTAACAAAAACAATGCAATTAGTGCTTTAATCGACACTTTTCATAATTACTCCATTTTTCTAATATTATACACTTTTTACATTTTTATTCAATATCTTAAGTTAAAATTTATTTGTAAACTGAAATTATTTTAAAAATTATAATCTCAGTTTCAATTTTACTCCAAATTTTTCAAAAACAACTTCCTTTACGTGTTCAATGATTGAAATAACATCATTAAATGTAGCATTTCTCACATTTGTTACAAAATTCGGATGTTTTTGGTGAAACTACAACATCTCCAACTCTATAACCCTTTAAATCCGCATCTGAAATAAGTTTTGCCGCAAATGTCCTTCTGGATTCTTAAATGTGCTTCCAAGATTCGGTAAATCAATGGATGTTTGACTTCTCTTTGATTTTTGTCTTGAGAAGCCTCCTTGTCAAAAACCAAAACCAAATTTAAATAATGCAGAAATTACAATCCATTTATTTTTCCTTTGATTTCAGTAGTTCTATATTTAAAATTCAAGTCTGTTGTCTTAATTTTTACAATTTCTCCATCATTTTGCAAACTTCCACTTCCTCAATGCAGTCAAAAATTTCTGTTCCGTAAGCTCCGCCATTCATATTTACAAGCCCGCCGACAGATCCTGGAATACCAGTAATATTTTCTAGCCCTGAATAATCATTTTTTCCATAAAAATCTATCAAATCATCCAAGTCCAATCAGCTTCCACTTACCAAATCATAGCTATCCTCTTTTTGGTATTTTCAATTTTTCTTCAACTGTTATAATCTTTTTAACGATAAAAAGCTTATATCTAAATTTCCATCGTTAATAAGCGTATTTGTACCCATTTCCCAAAAGAAAAATATTATTTCTTGTTTGCAGAATTTCCTTTAATTCATTTTTTTATCATCTATGAAAAATAAAGCTCCTTTTGCAGTTCCTCCAACCTTCATATTTGAATATTCTTTCATTTTGGCATTTTTATTATTTCCATTTTTATTTTCCTCTCTCAATTCTTGATTTTTCAATGTTAGATTTCTATTCCTACATTTTCTTCAAATCATTGGCTATTTCGTGAGCTATTTTTGACACGCTTCCAGCTCCCATAAATACATAGGTATTTTCTACTATTTTTATCATTTTTTATAATATTCTCGATTTCTTCCTGAGTTTGCACCCTTACATTTCCACCAATTTTTTCAGCAAGTGATTCTGAACTTACATCATAAGTATTATCTTCACTAGCTGCATAAATTGGAAGTAAGATTAAATCGTCAGCTTCTTTTAATGATTTTACGAAATCATCAAAGAAAAATTTTGTACGGCTGTATCTATGTGGCTGGAAAATTACTGTTACTTTTCCTTTTTCAGTATTGTGTGCTGCATTAATTGTAACTTTTACTTCTGTCGGATGATGTGCATAATCATCAATTATTCTTAAATTGTTATCGTAAATAACTTGATATCTTCTGTTTGCACCTTTAAATTTCAAAAATTCTTTTCCTTTACTTTTTCATATTGCAATTAAATTCATGAGCAAAAATAAATTACTGGAAGTGAATTTGAAACATTGTGATTTCCTGGTACACTCAAGCTGAATGTTCCCAATTCTTCACCATTTTTACAACTTCATAGCTTGTAATTCCATTTTCCACTCTAATATTTTTAGTATAAATATCAGCTGTTTCATCTTTTAGGCTATACCATACTACATTTTTATTTTTATGTCAAGTCCTACTTTTTCGACTGTATCTTTACAAAGAACAGCTATTCTTTCTGTACTGTCAATAAACTGCTCAAATGATTTTTATATTTTCAAATGTTCCGTGATGATCTAAATGATCAGCTTCTATATTTGTTACAACGGAATATTTTTGGTTTTATATACAAAAATGAATTGTCACTTTCATCAGCTTCTGCAATAAAAATATTCAGAATTACCAATTTGGCTGTTGCTCTGAATTTCTGGAATAATTCCTCCAACCACGATAAAAAGGGCTCCTTTTTCCAAAGTGCCACGCTCATCATTGAGCTTTGTTGTAGTTTTTTCCATGAGTTCCTGCAACTGCTATTCCGTCAAATCTATTCATTATTTCTGCAAGCAGCTCTCCCTCTTTTTATTTTTATGTTATTGTCAACAATATATTTGTATTCAGGATTTGTTTCTTTTATTGCAGTTGAATATACAAATAAGTCTATCCCTTGTCCTTTACATTTTCTTCTACTTGCCCTATATAAACTTTTTATTCCCATATCTTCCATATCTTTAGTTAGAGGTTTTTCTTTCAAATCTAGAACCTGCCACGTTAAATCCGTCTGATGCCAGAATTTTTGCAAGTCCACTCATTCCAATTCCGTTTATTCCGCTAAAATATATATTATTTATTTTTGTTAACATAATTTTTGATTCCCTCCAAATTTTCCTATTTTCTTCTTAAAGTCCCATTTCACTGACTATTATCTCCGCTGAATTGCCTTTTTCAAAGACTTTTTACATTTTCACTCATAAATTCTAGCATTGATGCTTGTCGCACTATTGACAATGCTTCGTCTATTGCCTTTTCTACAGTTTCATTTGTAAAAATTTTGGCACCATTTACATATTCCAGTACATCTGCATTTTCTTTTTGTCCTACAAAGTCATATGGAATAAGTATTGACGGTTTTTCCAACTGAATAAGTTCTGAAATTGTTGAAGCTCCTGCACGACATATTACAATATCCGCCGCTGTCATCAGTTCTGGAACATTTTCAAAATATGGCTCAACTACCGCTGTTCCAAAATCTCTAATTTTACAAGTCGATGCTTCATAATTATCTTTTCCTGTTGCCCAAAACAACCGTATTCTCTTGTCTTCTGATATTGTCTTCCATTTTTAAAATTGCTTCATTTATGTTTTTAGCTCCAAGACTTCACCAATTACAAGAAGCACTTTTTCGTCATCTTTTATATTTAATTTTTCTTTCTCTTTTTCTTTCTTTTTCCATAAAATTCTTCTCTTAATGGATTTCCCGTCTCAACAAATTTATTTTTATATTTATCTTTAATTCTGTCTAGTGTATTTCCAAAAAGCAATAAATACTTTTTCGCACCTTTATAAAAACCATTTGTTTGCCTGTCCCATTGTATGATTCTGTTCCTGCAGATAATACGGTATTTTTAACACATTAGCTGCAACTAATACAGATTGTTATATAATTTCCAAAGCTATAATTTTTGTTGGTTTTTCCTTTTTAACAGCTTTATTGTACTTATCGTTGCTGCAATCATTTTTAAATATTGATTTTAAAGATCTTAATGCAATACATCCAGTCCAATAAATCTAAAATTTTCACGTGGACAATATCCTTTTTCCATTCTATGCTTTTGTCCCAATAAACAATGTATCTATATTTTTTTTCTCTAATTTTTGTGCAATTGATAAGGCAGGATAAATATGACCACCAGTTCCACCTGTAGTAAATACGACTTTCTCCATTTTTATTATTTCCTCTCATTTTCATTTTATTTTTTAAACTCGCAATTAGCTTATCTTCGTTTTTCTCTGATTAATCAATTCATAGTCAATTTCATTCATTTTCATCGAGATTTTCTCCCATTTCCTGTTTCATATAACGCTCTTATTATATTATATACTATTCCCAGCGTTGACATCATAACTATTGTTGTACTTCCACCATAACTCATCATTGGAAGAGGTATTCCTGTTGAAGGAATTACATTGCTGACAACTGCAATATTTCCAATTACTTGAGTGGCGAACATTATAAAAATTCCGACTAGAATATATTTTTGCATATACATTTTTATTTTTTTCTTAATGTAATTGCAATTATGACTAATAAAGATATGTATAATCCTAACAGAAAATAATGCACCCTATAAATCCGTTTTTCTTCAGCATATCCTGAAAAATATAATCTGTATGTATTTCTGGCAGAAATCCATATTTTCTGTAAACCATTTCCATAAAACGTCCACTAAATCCTCCGCTTCCTATGGCAATCAGCGAATTAGTTGTATGATATCCAAGGTCGTCTCACATAAGACGCTAACCTGCTGGCTCTATATCCAGTTCCTACTATTCCCTAGCCAGCCTAAAATTCCGATTATTGAACAAAAATTCCAATTATTGAAAACTTGACTTCTGAAATAAGTAAATAAGTAAGTCCAATTATTACAATTTGAGCTGTATTACTAAATGATTTTCTGCTATAATAAGACCTGCATATATTCCAGTTAATCCTAGAATTGATATGGATGACAGCCACGGAAGAGTTTTTACTTTTATCCCGCTTTGTAGCATATTTTAAATTATATCAAATGTCGCCAATGTTATAATTAATATTATTTTTACAAATTCTGAAGGCTGAAATGCAAAACCACCGATTGAAATCCAACGTGTAGCTCCTTTTTGATGTTCTTCCTATCAATAGCACCATTACAAGTGTAAATGCACCTCAACATAAAAATATTTTTATTATATCCCTATATTTTTATAATTTAGATTAGCTGTAAATACAAATCCCATTCCGCCATTAATAGCCATAATGCCTGTCTTGCCAAATAAGAATAGCTTTTTCCAAATTCTTTCTGTGCTTGGAAACTCAAGCTTGCCATTGTTATCAGGGCTTAATGCAGATAATATTAAAACTACAATTATAAATGTTCTAACCACTCTATTTCAATTTTTCTCCCGATTACCTTTCTTTCCTAAAAATTTCCTATAATTTTTGTCAATTCCTTAAACACTTTTTCCTCTATGCTCAAAAGCTTTTAAATTGGCAAAAACTGATGTTGCAGGGTGAAAACAGCACTGTTTGATTTTTGAAAAATCAATGTTTTCTTTTAAATAATTCAGTACATTTTTCAACCGTTTCCAAATTTCTTTATAATTTTTATATCCCAATTTTTCCATATCGTCAATCAAAATTTGAGCATTATCTCCAATCAGATAAACAAAATCAGCCTTTTTCCTTAACTCTTTTCAATCAAAGGCATATTATCAATTTTCTTGTCATCTCCGCCTCAAAATCATAATAATCGAATTATCAAACGAATCAATCGCCTTTAATGTCGATTCTACATTTTGTACCTTTTAGAATCGTTAATAAACACCGTATTTTCCTTTTACAAAAAGTTTTCCAGCCTATGTTCCAGAGCAATTGTCGATTTTAAAAATTCTGAAATTTTTCATTTGAAATATTTAAAATTTTAGCTGAACCAATTAAAAAAATAACATATTTTCCAGATTATGTCTTCCTTTTAACGACAACTCATCTGTTTTCATCAAAATTTCTGACACTTTATCACATTTTTCGTCAAAATTTTCAATTTCATCAATACGTTTTTCAAATCTTTCATTATACGAATATTATTTTTGTAAACAAAAATTGTTCCTTTAGTTTCTGTACTCAAATATATCTTCTTAGATTTTATTTTTCCTTTATTTCATTTCTTTCATACAATTTTTCAAAATCTTTATCATCTAGATTAATTAATGCAAAATCACTTTTCCACCTGCTTATCAAAAAATATTAAATTTGTAATGTAATAATCTTCAACTGAATTATATCGTGTCAAGTGATCTGGTGTCAAATTAATTATTCCAGCGATATTTGAATGAATTTGCGGATTATTTTCAATTGATAACTGCTAAGTTCTAGCACAATGTAATCCAACTTTTCTTCATCAGCCACCAGCTTTTGCAAATGAGAAAATCCTGCATTTCCAGCTAGTTTAGCACGAAATCCAGCAAAATTCAATAGTTCTGCCATTTTTGTAGATGTGGTTTTCCATTTGTTCCAGTAAACGAAATAATTTTTACGTTCTTATCTACATATCTATATGCTAAATCAATTTCAGAAATAACTTTAACATTTTTCTCTTTTGCAACTTTCAAAAGTTCAGCTTTCCAAGGTATTCCCTAGGGCTTTTTACTATAAATTCAATTTTTCTTCATTCAAAAGTTTTATTCCCTTCTGTTGACGGCATTGCATACCTTGTCATCTATCAAATATGCTTTCATATCCTTTTTCAAGTAATTCTTTTGCACCAAGCCCACTTAAGCCTGCTCCAAAACTATCGCTTTATCCATGTGATCTTTTCCCTCTTTTAAATTACGTTCTTATTTATCTACTTCATTTTTGAATAAAATAATAAATAAAAATATAACTTTTTAAAATATAAAACTAGATTGCAGGGGAAAAATCCCCCGCTTTATTTATCTTAATTTTTAAAATTACAAATGTTAATAGACAAGTCATTATTGAAACAATCCAGAATCTTATTGTAACTTTCGTTTCAGGAAGTCCCAACAATTCAAAATGATGATGAATCGGGCCATTTTAAATACTCTTTTTTTCCAAAAGTCTTAAAATGCCAGACTTGAATCATAACCGACAATGCTTCCATAATAAATACGAATCCATGCGATTGGAAGTAATAATTCCTGTTTTATAAAAATAACGATTATTCCTAAAAATTCCACCAAGCGTCAAAGGAACCTGTATCTCCATAAAACATTTGAGCAGGGTAAAAATTATACCATAAAAATCAATTAATGCACCAATTATTGAGGCTAAATATACTGTTATTTCTGAAACTTCAGGATATGGTATAAATTTCAAGTATCTTGCATAATTGATGATGTCCTGTCAAATATGTTATTATTAGTAATGTAATGCTCACCACAATTATTGGACCGCTCACAAGTCCATCCAGTCCATCCGTCAGATTCACAGCATTTGAAGACCCAATATCACGAATGCTATGAATACAAAAGAATAAAATTGGCGTTATATATAAATAGAATTTTTATCAACGGATTGATTATTGAAAAATCAATTGTTTTTATTGACAAGTCCGAATTTATAAACAAACCAGAATGTCAATGCCGTGATTATCATTTGTCCCAATATTTTTCTTTCCAGAAAGTCCATTTTTATGTTTTGTTAATTTTTAAATAATCATCATAAAAATCCTATTGTTGTAAATAAAATTGTAATTACGAATAAAAAATACGACAAATTTGTTTGTAAAATTTCCAGCGATGGCAGTTGCGAATAAAATTGCCAATTATTAAAAGTCCTCCCATTGTAGGGGTTCCCGATTTGTCAAAATGCGACTTTTGGACCTTCCTCCCTTGCAGTATCTCCATATCTTTTTCAGCCAGACAATAAACGGCTTCCCAAAAACCAGCATAAGCAAAATGCAATCATAAATGCTACAGAGGCTCTTAACATTATTGACTTAAAAATACGTAAAACTTTCCAGTTGTTTATAAATAACTCCTGTAATAAATATAGCATTATTTTATATTGTAGAATCTTTTTATCTATACTCAGCATTTTCAACTTTCAAGTAAATTTGTGGTACAGTAAAATTACTTTAAAACAAATTACTCAAATTCTAATTTTTCTATAATTTCAATATTAAAAATTTGAGTATACAATAATAATTCCTCCTTTTCCAAATTTCAAATATTATTTTTCTATAATTTCTTCAGTTTCATTCACGTGATCTTTTAATAGCACCGCTTACTTTCTGAAATCTCTCGTATTCTATCTTTTTATTTTTATTTTTTTCATCAAAATATTCAAATTCCTTATTTTTAAACTTTCATTCTCTAAATTACCATTGTCCATATTTTCTTTTTATTTATTTTCAACAAACTTTTCATTCTTTTCTCCAAAAAGATACAGCTTTGTCAAAATTTAGTATTTTTATTGTATCAAAAAGGTCTCTATGAAAGTTTTCAGTTCTCTTTCTCCTAGTTCCAGCATATCTCCCAGAACCATAATTTTCAACTTATCGTTAAAAATTTAGCGAAAAATGTTTCAAGCGACTTTTTCATAGACATTGGACTTGCATTATAGGGCATCGTTGATATATGTTGTATTCCCGTTTTTCAATTATTTGAAACCGCATTCCAGTAAGTTCTATATTTTTACAGCTTCACTGATAATCTTTATCTTCCATTCCAAATTGTTTAGCTACGCAATCGCCATAACTAAGTTTAGTACATTATGTTCTCCCTAGAACATTTGTCTTATAATTTCTTTCAACTGTGCTTTGACACATTTTCCCAAAATATTTTAGAAAAGAAAATTGGTCCCACTTTCATCAAAATGAATATCTCCATAATAAAAATCAGATGTCTTATCCTCATATTCATTATTTCTCAAATTCAAAGCCCTTACAATTTCAATATTTTCAGCTTTACATTTTTCAAATATTTATCATCCCCATTGATTACAAGCGTACTTTTTAATATGTGGAATAATTTCCGTTTTTGCAAAAAACACATTTTTCCTTCGTTTTTAGAAATTCCAGATGTGATTCTCCAATATTTGTAATTACATTAATATCAGGGCAAGGGCAATCTGCCCAAGCAAATCAATTTCTCCAAAATCGACTCATTCCCATTTCCAGAATGATAAAATCATCATCCTTTTTCCGCACGTAACAAAGTGAAAGGGCGGTCCAATATGATTATTGTAGTTCCCTTCAGTCTTTTTCCCCTTTATATTTTTGTGAAAGCAAAGTGGTAAATCATATCCTTTACTGTCGTTTTCCCGTTACTCCTGTAATTCCAATTACTTTTTATATCTAAGTTTTCGCCATTCCCTAGCAAATTTTTGTAAAAATTCAATACTATCTTTGACAAAAATGCACGTTCAGCATATTTTTCATCAATTTTCACAGCCTCGCTATCATAAACAACAAAAGCTCCTTTTTCCAACGCTTCATTAACAAAAGCTGTTTCCCACCTCTAATGGCAACGAAAATATCATTTTTTATTAAGTTCTTTTGAATTAATAGAAACATTATTTATCTTCAAAATCTGATGTTTTTCCTGATTAAAAATTTTTGAATACTTTCACTTTTATTCATAAAATTTCTCCAAATTCTTATTTAATTTTAATACTTTTTATATTTTATTCACATGTATGAAAATTATATCATTTTAAGATTATTTTTTTCAATATATATCAAATTTTTCAGAATTTATCTTAGAATCGTTTTAAAAGTCAAGTGATTTATAAACCTAAAATTTGGCAGAATACTCGATTTTTAAGTTTCAAAACATTTTTATTATCATTTACACCTCTATCATTTTTAATCTCTGTCTTGTCCTCTATGCCGTGATTTTTGAATATTCAAAAATTTGTCCATTTGACGAAAAGGCACATTTCTACTTCCAGAAATAGGAATCGGCTCTTGATTTTTAAATATTTCTTTTTCCAGATCTGTCAAATCTGCCTTTATTACCCTATGCACTTTGAATACTCAAAATTTAATGTACTTTTTCTATATCTCGTAAATTGAATCCTTTAGCACATCCTCTTTTAACCCTTTGATTGTCAATATTGGCATATAGGTGTATTCAATAACGCAAGGCTCGTCGTTTAAATAACGAACTCTTTCAATATAATAGACAAAATCATTTCTTTTCTATTTTTAACTTTTTCGGCTATTTCGGCTGAAGCTGGGATAACTTTGAACTTTATAACATCAGATGTAACCTTTTTACTTTCCATGAGTTGCCTTTAAATCCCATAAATTGCTTTTTCATGGCGATTTCTATTGCTCGTCATCCTCATATCCTTTTACAAATGTTCAGAACCTCTCCTTCTTTGATTATCAGCCTTCTGAAACCAGTAAATCCATGGCTTTTTACGGTAATCCTGCTTGCCATGTATTTTTCACATTTTCCTTTTTCATTTCGAAGCTTTTCATTTGGAATATAATCTCCATTTATTATTTTTATCTCTTAATTCTGAGCAATTTTCCTATATTTTAACATGTCTTTCATCTCCTTAAATAATTTTTCATTATAAAGATATTTATCCTTTAAAGTCAATATTGTAAAAATAGTGGAAATCGGAGAAAAAAATGGACTATCTTTGTTCAAATAACATAGCCCATAGTTTTTTAATAACTATTCTTTCTCTTTTCGCTTCATTTTTATTTTTCTTTTTCTTCTTCCTACTGCTTTTTGAGAATACAGTATAAACGGTATCATAAAAGCACCATCACAATGAATCCTATTATTTGTTTTACTCCTCCCATAATGGAATTTGTTGCAAGTGTTCCACTTATTCCAAGAGGCATAGTCCATGGTACCGCCACTCCTGTTGTTCTAGGCATTATTCCAATTTTTGTTGCAAAATAGGCAATTGAAATTGTTATTGGTCATCCCAGTATCCATGGTATTGCAAGTATAGGATTCAATATTACAGGAAGTCCAAATAATGTAGGTTCGGATATATTGAATATTCCTGGTATAAATCCTAATTTTGCCACTTCCCTTTGCTGTTTTATTCTGCTTACAATAAAAATCGCTGTTAATGCTGACAATGCTCCCATCGAACCGATACTTACTGAAAACATCTCCATAAACTGCTTTGTTACAATATGAGGTAATGGCTGTCCTGCATTATACGCATTCAAGTTTTCAAGTGAAGCCACATTCCAGATTGTGTCCATTATCGGATTTACCACAAGATGTCCATGTACTCCAAAGAACCAGAAGAACTGTACCAATGTTGCGGCTATTATTGTAGCAAAGAAGGATGTTCCCCAAACCAACAAGCGGTTTTTGTAAAAATTCATACACAAAAGTATGTATTGATTCAAATTTAGTATGTTTTAAAGAATGTTTATTATCATAAATACACTTAAAGTCAAAAATCCTGGAATAATTGCTGAAAATGATTTTGAAATCGCAGGTGGAACATCTTTAGGCATTTTTATAGTCAAATTCTTATTTAACAAAAACCCATAAATAGTTGTCGAAATAATTGATACAAAAATTGCAACAACCAGCCCTTGAGCTCCAACTAACGAAGTTGGAATAACTCCTGTCATCAGTTCTCCATTTTCAAGTTTTACTGAAAAAGGCGTTACTATAAAAAATGCTACAGCGCTACAGACCCCAGAATATATTGCATCCTGTGTCTCTTCGAGTTTTATATACAGTATAAATAATAGCAATCCCTATACTTACAAAATATCGACATAAGCAGCATCGAGCTTTCTATCGAATGTCCCATCAGTGCTCAAGTCCTTCCCTAGCCTTTTTCGCTAAACCCAGGGAAAGTTTGTTACAACAAGCAAAATTGAACCAAACATTGTAAGCGGAAATGAAAGCATAAAAAGCATCCCTTTAAACTCAACAAATAGATATTTTTCCCAATAATTCCCGCAAAAGCTCATTAATTTTTCAGATAATTTTTCTTAAAAAGTTCTTTCCATTTTTCACTCAAATATAATTTCTATTTTTATTATTTTCAAAAATCGTATAAATTTATACTAAAAACTCTTAGCTAAAACTCAGGTCTATATTTTACTCAAATTTAAATATCCCAACCTATCAATTTCGTTAGTTTCAGAAACTTTTCTTTATCCAGTACCCTGATTTTTACTCGTCTTTTGTTGCGTTGGCAAATCTACGAGATAAATCCATATCTATTCTTGTAGGCATTTGTCCAGGACCAGCAGTCTATCGGTGTCCAAGTATGGTAGCCAAAGCAGTTTGAGCCTTCTTCTATTGCTCTATGAAGATGTGTCAGATGTTCCTAAAAATCTATTCTATAGTCATCTTCAATTATCCCTGTTTCATTCTTAAATTTTTCTTCTCCTTCAACACCCATTCCATTTTTCTGAAATAAAACCATTTTATATTTTTTATAGTTATCCTGAATATTTTTAGCAATATCATAAATCGCCTGCGGATAAATTTCCCATCCTCTGCAAATATTCATTCTTTTCCCTGGCATATCATAATTTTTCAAAAATATTTATCAGACAGCTACCATTCTTTAGAAATATCAAACTCTGTTTCTCTTGCCTTTATCCTTCTAGGTTGATAATAGTTCACTCCTAGAAAGTCAACTGTATTTTCTGAAATAATTTTTAGTTCCTCTGTCATGTCTCCCACAAAACTCCCATCCTTTTCAGTATATCTGTCAGCAATTCAGATTTACCATAAAGTCGCTAGGAACTAAAAATGAAGTTTAAAGTTTATATAAATTACAGATTCAGATTTTTCGAAAGCATGTCATAGTAGAAACAATGAAAATGAAGTTATGCTTATAATTGTTGTAGTAAAAATCCCTAATACAATCAGCTAGTGAAGGTGCTTGAAAAAGCTGTATAATGAAAAATAAATTTATAAAATCAGTGTATATATTTTCTGTGAAAATAGACATAAATAATGTTATTCTTGGAAGATACAAAACATATATTTGGAGATGAATATTATGAAAGAAAATGGAAGGAATAAAGTTTAATATATATCCAGATTCTTTCTTGATTAATAAATCACAGGCAATAAAGCTTTATGACAAGTGACTAAATTTCTAGGTGAGCAGAAATACAGTAATTGATGCATTTTCAGGAACAGGAACAATCGCAATGGCTCTTTCATCAAAGGTTGAAAAAGCAATAGGAATCGAAAGTGTAGAAAGTTCAGTAAATGCAGCAAGAGAAACTGCTGTTGAAAATAAAATTGATAACGTAGAATTTATAAATGGAAAGTTGAAAAGTACTGCCTGAATTACTAAAAAGAAAAAGGCTGAAGCGATAATATTTGATCCGCCAAGAAGGAATAGATGAAAAAGGCTCTAGAAGCGTTATGAGAATAAAATTAAGAAAATAGTATATATTTCATGTAATCCTGCAACTTTTGCAAGAGATACGAAATTTCTGATTGAGAATGGATACAAGTTGGAAAAGGTGTCAACTGTAGATATGTTTCCTCAAACTAATCATGTGGAGGTTGTAGCATTAATACAGAAAGAGTGATAGTGAAAAATATCGATTTTTAAATTGACTTTTGTTCTTATAAATAATATAATTTAAGAACAAAAGTGGTGATGGAAATTAGAAAACCTGAACTTCTAATTAGAAAAATGAAAAGATAATGGAATTATAACTACTAAAGAAGTTGTAAATCTTGGTATTCATAAGATGTACTAAAAGAATTAACTATAGGAACTTGATAACAAATGACTTATGCACTTCCAAGTGAGAATATTGATGGTATCTTTATTTCATCACAGAATCACCCAGGTATTTTCTCACGAAACAGCGGCGTATTTACAAGGATTATCAACACGTATGCCCTTGTTTTATGTGATGACTGTAAGGTGAGGAGATAGATGTCAGCAAGTTAGTCACAAGAGATATTATTTTAAATGTAAAAAGATTATTATGATATTGGGAAAATAACTATAACCAGTCCTTTTGTAGAGAAATATCAGCATATGACAAAGGAAGAACCATACTCGATATTATCGAAAGATAAGGACAGAATAGATGTACAAGTGTTTAGTGAAGTGATAAAGTCTTACTTATGAGCAAGGAGAAAATTTATTAAAACTATCGAAATACGCTATTATGATGAATGAATATGCTTTTTGAACAATATTCGGAGTATTGCTGCAAAAACACCGGAACAAATAAAAAGGAGTGATTAGAATATATCTAAGAAAACAGGAGTTAATCCGAACTCTCTTACCAGATGTGCTTATTTTGCAGGACAAACGTATGAGTAGAAATAAATTATGAATAATCCTTTTTATGATATATGCAACCAGATATACTTCAGCAGCTTTATAAAAATGGCAAGTATTGAATTTTTAAAAATACTATTTTTGTCAAGTAGACATAACATTTCGTGCGACGATGCTGGTATATATTAAGCAAAATGTTGAATATAATCAATATTAGTGATATAGTTGGCAATGGTAATTACGAAAACAGGGTTAATAGCATTAAACTATAACCCATTATGATACAACTTGCAAAGAAAGGCTTAAAGAAAACTGATGTTATAGTACTGGCAGGATTAACCACCAACGTTAGTGGCATAGATGTGGACAGAACAAGCTGATAATACTTAAAAATTTAGAGAGAAGCTATGCAAGGACTTGACTGCATCTAACATTCTCTTTTGATGATGAATATGTTGAACTGGATAAATTAAATAAAGTATTTTCGTGAGGAGGCGAGACTACTTGAAAGAATATAGTTGCAGTTTAGAAAAAGAATTTTGATAGAAAAATGGTTTCAAGAGGAAGAGAAAAGAGCCTCAACTGATTATAAATCTAATGATGAATATGCTACAATTTTGGCAGTTTTTAACATCTGAAATGACTTATCAAGTAAGAATGTACGGTGCATTGGATATTTATCAGAACTAGTCTGATATTTTAGCATTTATGAGATGTGAAAGTTTTAAAGATGACAATTAGAGTTCAGGAAGCATTGGCAAGGCATTTGATGAATGAAGAAAATAGGATATGAAAAGCACTTCCAATAATTGATGAATGGTTAAAAACAATAACCCTAATATAAGGAGCTGTTACGGAGGGACTAAATATAGACAATATACTGCCATATTTCAAGGAAAATCCGAATGACTATTGAAAAGAATTGCCAACTTGAAAGAAGATGTAAGCGAATATGTGAAAAACTCAGTTGAAATGTTTTAGGGATATTAGCAAAGAAAATTTCCAGAGTTGATTAAAATTTGAGCTTGGTAGCTGGAAATTAGAAATAAAACAAATTTACAAGTTGTCAAGTAAGTTGATTGTATGACAAAAAGGAGAGTGAATAAAATATGAAATTAGGATTTTATTTTTGTTTGATACTAGGAGAAGCGATTATATGAGTAATAGAATATCTATTGGAAAAGGCGTTCTCTGCGTACTTATTTGGTTTTGGTTTTGATGATTCATGTATGCAATTCTTGATATTTCAATATGGAGAAGATTGCACCTGAACAAAGTAGAGTTTTAAACAATCACTGTTGTTCTCATGTATGGCGATATTTCTTAATTTACTTATAACAAAAACAAATTTCAAACTACAATTGTTTTCAAAATATTTCCTTTATAGGAATAACATTAGCGTTAGGTGTTCCGTATTATTTTATTTTCTTTTTAGATAGGGATTGATCCCATATTTGAAGATTTATTTCCATCAAGTAAAGAAAACTATCAACAAATTATCCGTTTAATAAAGATATCGCCGATTGTCAGTTTTCTCGATGTATCCTTTGCAACCTATTCTTGAGGAAGTTTTAATGAGGATTCTTGTGATGGTCTTTCCACAAACTATGGGAAAATTGTTTTACTTATATCTGCCACTCAATATCATTTTATATCGTCAGTGGTACCTTCATTTTATGTGGCATAATTTTAGGTTTGCTTGTATACTGATTCTATATTTTCTTGTATCCTTGCTCCTATAGGATGATAATTCACTTATGATGATAATGTTACCTATATATATAAATCTCTCAAATACTTAGTTTTAATTACAATCGAACTGTTAAGATATAAAGTTTTGCTTATAATTTTATTCAAAAGGAGAAGAAAATTGATTGTATAATATTTTTCAGAGCATTTATCGCATTGTACATGCAATTCTGACTCTTATTGCAGTGATTGCGGAAATGAAAGAGATAGGTTTTCAAAGCATTCACTTGCTATATTTTATCGGAGCTATTTTGTTGATTTCGGCTACAGTCACGAATCTACCATGGCTTGTATATCTTTCCTTAGTGTTAATGATTCCATTGGTAATTTTTACCGGTTATATAGTTGGAAATTTACAATTGTCTCATATTATAATTCGTATATTGATTACAGTACTGTTGTCTTTAATATCGGTTGCTCAGTTCGCTGAGTAAGTAGAAAAATATAAAAATAAATTTTTTAAAAGTGAGTTATAAAAGGAAGGTAAAGCAAATAGCCGATGCTTCGCTTTTATTGCTCAAAAGTAAAAGTACCAAGCTAAGTACACATAGAGCAAGATACTATAGTATTATCATACTGAGGAAATAAAATGGATGTGGCAAAACGAATGGAAGGTCTAAAAGCATTGGTGTGGAAGAAAAAGCGATAATAAAGGAAGAAAAAGAAGAATATAGATATTATATAAGCAGTTTGAAAGAAGATATAGATTTGTTTTCAGGGCGATAAGAGAGGGTCATTGGAGCGTAGAAAGTATGCATTGGTATCAGATGTAACATTTATAGTGAGCATACAAACCGACCTAAAATATGGTATAATAACTTTATGGCATATGAAAAGATTATGAAAAATTTTAAATTTTATTGTTATGAAAATGGAAAAACAAAAACATTATTTCAGTTCAACATAGTTCCAGCACATTGTACGGATGGATAAAAACTTAAGAAAGAGCAGGGAGATCTTTCATCAGAACACGGAAAGAAAATTTAGGTGCTTGATCACAGACAAAACGACGAATATATGAAAATCCAGAGAATGCAGATATACATGCATCCGTTGAAATAGCAAAGATTTTGGCTGTGGAAAGGAGACGGTGAGAGCAGCACTGAAGAAGATTAGGACACACCAGAGAGAGCAGACAAAATACAGGGAGCAGGACGAGAGTAAATAGATAGTTTATTATCGAAAACGAGGTTCAGGCAGAGAAATAATCTGTATTGATGAAACGGGCTGACGAATATTACCACTTACGTGAATACAGAAGCTGGAGTAAAAGAGGAGAATGTCTATTGAAGGAAAGAAAAAGAGGATTAAGATATTCAAAGAATAAATCTGGTTGCTGGAAAAATAGGGAATGCACTGATGAGGAGGTATGATATACAGGAAACAATGGAGAGTGAATTTTTGAAGAATGGTTCAGGAAATACTAAGAGATATTGAAAGAGTAGGGAAGAGAGTTCTAATGAGTGATGGATAATGCGAGATTTCATAGAAAGAATATGTTAGAAAAAGATAATTGAGAGAGACAGGGCATTGTCTAGTATTTCTTCGCCCGTATTCATGAATTTAAAATCCAATAGAAAGAGTGTGGGCTAATATGAAGAAAGAAATTAAAGACATAGCCCATAATTTTTAATACACTAGACAGTTACTTCTGTTTTATTTGAGGCGTGTCTGACTCTCAAAATGATGAATTTTAACAGAATTTTCAAATCATAATAAACACTGATTTTATCGTGATTTGCTTATAATTTATAAAATCACATTATAACATAGATTTCGGTTTTCAGACACAGCCTATCAGAATAGTTCAGTTTTAATAGGTTTACTATAGAAAATGAGAATAAATATAACAAGGGTTGTTCAATAGCTAATTCATAATCTGCGGGTAGTTCGTAGAACGTTTCGCCATTATCTCTAAGCAGCAGCCAGTTATACGTTAAAATAACTGTTATTGCGAAAAAGGGCATGGCGTCTGATGCCCTTGCGTTACACTGAATATATATACGTCATAATACTTATAGATAAAGTATAAAAGACTTTTGGAGATGGATACTTGAGGGTAAAATTTGATAGCAAAGCTATCAAATTGGTGCTGTAAAATTTTATTGCTATTTTTCAAATCGGGTTTCAGTATAAAATAAAGTTATCAAACAGACTAAACTCAAAGTTTACTACTCCAAACAAGTCTTTTCCTATTTCATTTAATATCTCTAGTAATCTAAAATTTTTCTTTTTCAAACGTTGCTTTGCCATCCACTCAAACAAATGTTCCCCTTTATTATTCACAGGCATATTTCTAAGACTGTAAATCCAGCTCAGTGTCCATTGTACTCAGTTTCATGAATTTTTGACATTTGGATAAGAGGAAAGTATTGCTCTATATTTTTGAAAGAACATCGTAAACTCTTTTGCCCTGTATTTTCGTAGAAATAGTCGGATCATTTTTGTGCATGAACCATCCAAAGCGGTTTTATTTCTTATTTTTCATCCAAATCCTGTGTAGTAGTTGCAACTCCGCCAAGTAGCCGCTTTATCAAGAGCAGCTGCACTTGTACTACATGCTGCAAAATAATCTGGATATTCAATCATCATTCTAAATGACATGTATCCACCAGCAGAGCTCCAAAAACATAAATTCTATTTTTATCAACGTTATTTTCAGAAGCAAATTCATCAATCATGAGCTTCACTGATTTTATATACCCTTTGGTATAATTATTGTACCAAGTGTCATCAGCCTGTGGTGCCTAACATAAGCCCCGCCAAATATCTTTTTGTGTTTTATCTTTCTGCAAAAAGCCACTGCCCTCGATTTGCCAATTTTTGTGAAACATTATTCCGATAATCCTTGTATCCGCCTTCACCATTCCCATGAAACCAGATTATAGCGGATGTTTCTTCCCATCATCTTTATTAACAGGTTTAAAATATTGATAATTCACTCACTTTTAGACTTCGCCCTGCTTTACAAAACTATCAGCTTCTTCATCAACAACTTTTCGCTCTCTATAAAATCCTGTTTATAACCCTTTATCTCCTTTGCTCCACTCTATACTCCAAGTCCATCAATACATTCGTGAAACATCTCCAGTAACATAACTCAAAGTATTTCGCTCCAGCTACATCTTTCCCATATTTCAAGTTAACAATATTTCCCTTGTCATTTACATAAATATTCTCAATTTCCTCTCAACTTCAAAATGTCCCCGATGATTTAGTATTATCGTCCAGCACAATTCAGCGTCCTTTTGGCAAAAGTTCCTTTATAAAAACTTTAAATGTATCTTTAGCAATTTGTTTATTTTTGAATATTTTTCCCTTTTCCTTTAGTATTAATTTCAATGGAAACAATATTTTTGCCCATAATCAAAACTTTTTGCATGTATCAAATAATTATAAAAATGAGGAACGATTAGCTTAAGAATACTTCACTAGAAATTCCTAACACACTTACCAAAAGCAAACCTACAAACACCAATACCTTCGTTCTCATAGCCATCACTTCCTCTACAATATTTTTATTTTCAAATTTAATTGATAAAATTATTAAATAAAGTAAAAAAATTTAAAAAGTAAACTATTTTTATTCTTACTTTCCTATATCTATTCACCGCCCCACAAAATTCCTGCTTTTCTAGGCAATGCCAAATTTCCTGGATGCCCTGTGTACTGAAGAAATCGAGTCAAGCCCTTCCTTTTCAATTTTTTCATAGATCCTGTCAGCCGCTTGCGAAAGCGCGAGTTTTTCATCCAGCACTTTATTTTTAAAATAGTCAACCATTACAGCAATGCAGTTTGTCTGGCTGTCATCCACAAGTTGCTCCAGTCCTGAAATGTCGATTAATTCCTTTCCATACAGAATGCTGTATTTCCCTTTGGCTTTTGTTTTATCCAGTTTTCCAGATTGCGAAAAACTTTTTTTGAGTGGAATTCGCTGTGTAACTCCTTGAAATTTATCATTTGGAGAAAATTCTCGCTTGTTTTCATCTGATTTTGCAATCTCCTTTGCCTTTTCTGTTACATCTTTTGGTACATACTCATCCATCATTATAACGTGATTTGCCACATCAAAATAATCTCCAGAGCCACCGACAATCAATATCGTAGAAACTCCAAAATTGTCATAAAGTTCTTTTACCCTGTCAATAAACGGTGTTATCGGCTCTTTTTCCTTTGCCACAAGTTTTTGCATTCTTCCGTCACGAATCATAAAATTTGTAGCCGAAGTGTCCTCATCTATTAGAAGTAAAGAAGTCCCATATTCCAGTGCTTCTGCCACATTTGCCGCCTGCGATGTGCTTCCACTCGCATTTTCAGTCGAAAAAGCCCTTGTATCCTTATTTTGTGGCAAGTTATTGATAAATCCACTTATATTCACTTTTTCCACATTTCTTCCATCTTCCGCACGTATTTTTACCGCATCTGATTTCAGAAATTATGAATTCACGTCCATCTTGAGCAATGTGATTGTAAACCCCTCTTTCAAGTGCCGCAAGCAAAGTGGATTTTCCGTGATAACCTCCACCTACAATTAGCGTAATTCCTTTTGGAATCCCCATTCCACTTACTTCTTTACCGCTCGGAAGTTTTAATGTAATCTCAAATTTTTCTGGACTTTTAAACTTAACTGCATTTTCATAGGGTTTATCTGAAACTCCACTTTCACGTGGAAGCACAGAACCATTAGCTACAAATGCAACAAGCCCTTTTTCCTTCAATATTTTTCTTGCATATTCCTGATCCAGCACTAGAATTACCTGCTCATTTAACGCTTTTTTATTCAAATTATCATAAATAATGGATTTTTCTACAATTTCAGGCAACTGCTCAAAAATAATTTTCTGTGCAGCTTTTCCCATTATCCGTCTTCCTCTGGCAGGCATCCCCATTTCAAACTCTCACTTCAACTTTTCTCCCTTTATCAGAACTGAAGTTCTTTCCAAAGATTTCCTGTCCGCATCTATCAATAAAAATTCTTCCACTTCCTCCAGTTCCTGTACTGTCATTTCCACTTTTCTGAATTTCCCTGTAAAAAAATTTCTCGTAAGAAAATCCGAAACTACAATATTCTTATCCTTCGTATCCGTCAATTCATAAGAATTCCGCAAATTTTTCCTATCCATTATAACTCTCATTTTTGAAGGCTGGAGCATAAGGATCCGACTGCATGATCAATCGCAGAACATACTTTTCAAATTTATATTCTCCTTTAAGCGATTTATACGCCGAATAACTTTTCCATCCATTGAAAAATAATATTTTTCTAAACTCTTTATAACTTTTTCATCTTTCTCAATTCCTCCTACAATCCTCTTTATTTTTGAATATTGTTTACTAATCACTGAAAATCATTCTATCCAAAATATCATTTACACTAATAGAATTTGAACTTATCTTCTAATTTTGTTACTAAATTATTTTAGAAGTAAGATATTATCTGATATAAAAATTTTAAATTCTACAAAACCATTACTAAAATTCATTTTAATATTTTGATTTTCTTTTATATTATACCTCTTTTCAGTTAGTTTTATCAAGAACAGTCATTTAAAATATATAAAATCTAATTATTTCTCCAAATACTTTTCGTAATCATTCTTATCAAGTATTTTTAAAATCTACTTATATTTTTAGTGAAATTCAGAAACAATATCATTTAATAGCAAGTATTTTAAAATGCTTCTAACATTTTTTCTTCATAATCTTTTTACAAATATCTTTAAATTGATATGCTTTCTAATATATATTATAAACATATATTGCTTCATAAATACATACTTTGTTTTGTTCTTCCTCTATCTATAATTTCTAAATCTGCGATATTATACAGTTCTCATCGATATTTTAATATAAAGTTTCTTTTTCTATATGTTTTAAAAAAATTTTTCAAATCTTCTAAGTTTTACGATAATATGAACGAAATCTTCTTCATTCATTAAAATGTACGTTTTGGAAAATAAATATCTTCTATTTCCATCCTTTTCCAATTAAAAAGGCTCCTTATAAAGTCATAATAGAGTAGTTACCTCATCAAATAAAAATTTTTGTATTGCTGTCTGTATTCATCCTTTTATTTCTTCTTTATTAGGTCATCTAAACCATTAAGAATCTAACCTGTCATAAAATGTTTTTAAATGACATTGATAAAATCCTCCCTTATATTAAAAAACCTCAACAAAGGTTTTAATAATCTCTATAAACCCAATTTTATAAGCATAATATAGAACGATCTTTATATTTTTCATTATACTTCTAAAAATTAAAAAGTCGCCTCATCAAATTCTTTTCTTGCTCAATTCATCAACTATTTTCTCATATTAATTTTCATAGTAAAATCTTGAAAATATTCTTTTCTTAATATTTTTAAACGATCTTCATTCAGTTGCTCTAATTGTTTCTCATCTGTCCATTCAAACATTATATCTAAAATTAAATATTAAAAACAATTTATTTGAATCTCTCATAAAAATATATTTTTCCAAAAACACTCCAATCCCATCACTATTATTATCCTCCGTAATAAAAATCCACCACACTTTTTCGTAAGTTTGCTTCATTTCCCATAACGACTCCAATTCAGCGTTTTTCACCATATCGTAATCATTATCTTCATCTCCGAGTACACATAAATTTTCCATTGATAGTCGTGTAAATCAAGTTTGCTGCAATCCATAAGTTTTTGAAACTCTTGGATCCATGTATTCGTAAAGCACACTTGCCGTTTTTAATGAAGCTGATTTATATTTTTCATTTTTAAAGGTTTTGCTTCTTTCAATTACATCTTTCATTGTTTCAGGATTTGTCATTATCATCAGTTTCTGACGAGGCTCTTTTAAAAATTCTTCAAAATCAAGCATCTTATATTCTACCCCATCAATTTAGCTAATAGCCTAATATACTCGTCGTCCTTAGAAGCATATAAAAATCCCTTTATCTGGCACAACAAAATTCACATCCAAATCTTCATAATGCTTTATAATGTCCTTTATAAGCTCCCCAGCCAGTGGATAAGCAATTTTCTCAACATTTTTCGTAAAATCACAAATTTCAGAACCCTCTGTTCCCACAATCACATCCATATACTCCGCAATTCCCCATTTTTTCAGAAGCTCCTTTACACTATGCATATCTCTTCCCGTACAAAGCCCAAATAAAATCCCTTTTTCTGTAACTTTTCTAATCACTTCCAATGTTTTTGGCGAAACAATCCCATTATCCGTCAAAAGTGTCCCATCCATCACACATAACTATCTTTATTTTTCCCAAAATCCTTTTTCCATAAAAATCATCCTTTCTTAAATAACTTGTTTTTACATATCTATCTAAATTATTTCCCGAATTTATTCATGATACACTATATAACTCCCAACAATTCCTATTAAAAGAGCCTACTAAAGTGTTAAAATCTTCCTTGAATAAATAAAAATGTGGTTTTGCTGAACAATGTACTGGCTTCAGATAAAAATTGTCATAGGAGTTATAAAATCATTGCTATTCCATAATTTCTAGGAACTAAATATTCTACAATAAATTGAAATATTATTGTGAATACATATTTCCCATGGATTATTTACTAATAAAAAGTATTCCCCAACAAAAATAACTCCTATTAACGTTCCAATAACTCTTTGAATACTTCTTTGAAAAAAATATGCTGAGCTGAACTTCCTTGCATCACGGCAATGCAGGCAACTGCTACCCAATAGAGGTTGTCAAATTTAAATAGTATCCTGCTCCTAGGGCTATGCTCAAAAATACTGCAAATATAACTGACTCTATAACATTCTTTTTATTTCTAACGGAATATGAGGAATATTCATAGTTTTATTCAAACCAGATTTTTCCCAACAATCAGACAGTATAAAAACTATCAAACAAGTTGACAATGTTCCAAAAGTTAAATAACCTATATTCTCTGCAATTTTAGATATTGCTTGATGTGGGATTGAAATAGCAGTTGAGCATAACATTATGAAAAAGAAATCTTTTTGGCGGTTTTTAATTTAAAGTGCGAAAACTGTCCAATGAATGATTCCTACCGTGATTCCAAAGACTATAACTGAAATTATTCTATTAAAGCTAAAAATCAATCCTATCGTATATACTGATATAAATCCAAATGAACAGCCTATCAGCATTAGTATTCTTTCAGAGAACGAACCTTCCAATGGAAAATATACAACCATAATCGCTGCCAATGAAGCAGTAATTCCCAATTTTAGGTTGTTTGACAACAATCCTATTAATATCAGCACTGCCATTGCTAAACTTGCCAATAAAAGGCAAATCTTTTGTGTTTTTATTTCTTTTAATTTTAAAAATCTCGCTCAAAAATTTTCTTTATATCCTTTTTGATCATCCCATTATCCCTTCCTAACAACTATATATCTTTTTCTATTTCTAACCCTCAATTTTATCACATACCCTTTTTATTTTTCCAAATCATTTTTCTTAATTAGATAAAAAATACCCCAATCAATGAAGACCAGAGTATCTTTTTCACCTTTTTACAATTAATTATGAATAAAAATATTTCTTTTTCATTCAAAATTACTGCACAATCTCTATTCTTTATTTTACAATATAAATTTACCGTTTTTCTAAACTTCCTGAAAATTAAAATTTCAATCCCAATCTATCGCCTGTTGAGGTATATTCCTAAATTTATAAATTAATGGTTTTCCATTTCTTTGTATCGATATGAGAATCATCCTTCATTATTTTTCATCAACAAAAATCCCCTGTATTTCGCGAGTTACTATGGCAAACCAGTCTGAACATCTGTAACTTTTGCCTCTATGTGAATTGGACACTCCTTTATTCTCACAGAATTTACCATTTCACCAGCTAGTTCAGTAAATCCTGCAATCTTAAACTTATCTTCACAATATGTATATCCAAGATTTTGCTTTACTTCTGATATTTCTGTATCGCCTGTAAATTTTTCAATCTTTTTCACACTTTCGTACAAGTTTTCATCTGGAATATTAAAAGTTACGTCCGATCCATTTTCAATATTCTTAAATCCTTTATTTCCAAATCCTATTCCCACAACTATTGTTTTTCCAAGCACAAATGAAGATGATAACGGAGTTACATTACTTTTGCCTGTTTCTTTATCCTTTGTAGTCATCAGTAATACTGCAAATCCATAATAAAACCCATTTTTCTAATTTCTTAAACATAATTACCACTCCTCATATATGAAAATTTTTTATGTATCTTTTTAGTAATTATACTCTCAAATCTTTTTCTCAATTTGCAAACAAATATTTTTATCATTCTGTTATTTCAATCAAATTTCCTTCACAATCCTCAACAACACTCTCATAATATCCATCTCCAGTCGTTTCCCTAGGCCCATTAAACATCTAAATCCATCATTTACAAGTCTTTTTGTCAATTTATCAACATTTCTCTTTGTTTCCAACGCTAAAAAGCAAGATGGATAAAGCCTTCATTCATTATTTTATCGTTTCTTTCCGAAAAGTTCAGGACGTGACATTATTTCAAGCCTTGCTTCACTATCTGGAAAAGTTAGAAAATAAGTCTGTAATCCAGTATTTTTTTATTATGATATTTCTCATTTGCCTTTGCTTTCAAAATATTTCTCATAAAAATTCCCTTGTTTTTCCAAATCTTTTTACATAAATTGCTACATGATTTATTTTCATAATTAATCTCCTTCAATATTTTTATAAAATTTATTTTTATTCCAATCCTTCTATTTCTTTCTCAATTTGACTTTTTCCATCAACTAAATCCCATTTTTCGTAGAGTTTTTTTCAATTCTTGGCATAAATATTCCAAGTAAAGGTCCAAACAGAACCATGCTAATTATCGTTCCTCGTAAACCATTCTCTGAAATTACATGTATCACTACTGTTCATTTTTGTTCCTGTCAAAAACAAAAAGATAATTTTGTCACTCTATTCAAAAATAGATTCATGGAAAGCAATATATATTTTCAATCCTTCTATTTCTTTTTCAATTTGACTTTTCCATCAACTAAATCTATTTTTCTTAGAGTTTTCAATTCTTGGCATCATCTTCAGTAAAGGTTCAAACAGAACTATGCTAGTACCGTTCCTTCGCGTAGACTCCATTTCTAAATTCCTATTTTTAAAACATAGCCTCAATAGCCCCAAAAATTAATAAATGTACAGGATAAAACAAATAATTCAAAATTTTATTCTGTTTTTCCTCTCTCCCCCGTTATAAGTAAGCGTCAATCCAAATCCTAACAAAGCCCATCGGGGTCTTAATAATCGAAAAGATATCCTCCTATAATCGATAATATTGGATTATTTCGAAATATATAGAAAAATACGCAATCAAAAATCCCATGATATTCATAGTCCAATCCCCAAATCATCGACAGCAGGCAAGTTGTTATGACGATTATTATTGAAACAGGAAACCAGAATATTTTAGGAACTACACGTGATTTTCGGCACTTTCAATTCATCAATAATCCAAATCATAAAGTAAAGCTAAAGCCAATGTAAACATTATATTATTTGAGTTTGGCTGAAAAAGTACTGCCGACTGGAACAAGTCAAATGGAATTTCAGAAATAATTCAAAAACAATCAAGTATAAAAGATATTTAAATCGATTTCTAGTTTTAAAAACCTTCCACAAGAAAAACATAAAAATCAGATGCAATTCTTCCCAAAATATCAAATACATCGCTCACATATCTCAAAAACCATTTTCCGTTAACAAAGGATACATCAAAGCCTTATTCACGTGGTCCAATCAACATTGATAAAAAGCAATATATTTTAATTGTGCTCCTGAAAAAAACTTTTATCTTGTCCAAGCCATTAATACTCATATCAGTTCCCCTTTATATTTTCATTTTTCTAAGATTCTAATCTATTTAAGTTTCTCAGTTTCATTTTTAAAAAGTTTCACACAAAAATCAAAGGGATTCGCTATTTTAAAAATCCCTTATTTTTTTACTAATTTTTCAATAAATAATTTCAAATGCTAATCCAAATCTTCTCCATTAGTTGCGATAACTTTTTATACCAGTCGAATGATTTTTCTTGCTTCTCTTCAATGTTCCATTTCCATCGTTATCTCTATCTACATAGATAAATCCGTAACGTTTTTTTCATTTCTCCAGTTCCGCACTTACTAGATCAATAGGGTCCCCCAGTTGTATATCCCAAAGTTCCACTCCATCCAGTCTCAACTGCTTCCTTCATTGCCTTTATATGATCTCTCAAATAGTCAATTCTATAATCATCTTCCACGTATCCATCTGCATCTGGAACATCTACCGCTCCAAGACCATTTTCCACAACAAACAACGGTTTTGGTATCTGTCGTAAATTTCATTTATTGTCGTTCTAAATCCTAACGGATCTAGTCCCCAACCCCAGTCTGTCACTTCGATATACGGATTTCTCATTGTTTTTAGTAGTTTCCTTCTCCAAGTCTATCAGCTTCTGCAGAAATACAACGAGTTGTGTAATATGAAAAACTTACAAAATCAACTGGATTTTCTCTCAAAAATTTTGCTCATCTTCATCTGTAATTCCAATATTTATATTTTTCTCTTTCAAAAATTTCTTAGCATAGGCAGGATAATATCCACGAGCCTGCATCTATGAAAAATAATTTTTCTCTGTCTTTTTCAAGTGCAGTCCCATACATCTTCAGGCTTTTTGAAGTAAGTGGATAAAAATTTCCCAGCCATAAAGCATACATCAATTTGTTTTTCAGGGATCAATTTCATGCCCAATTTTGTAGCCCAAGCACTTGCCACCAATTCGTTGTGTGCCGCAGTATACAAAACCTGATTTTTATTTTCCCTTTCTTCAAAAAAACGATTCCTGCTCCCATAAATGGTGCGTGTAATAAAATATTAATTTCATTAAATGTAAGCCAGTATTTTTACAAGTCCTTTATATCTAGTGAAAAATTACAGTACACAATCTTTTGTAAAAATCAATAACTTTTCTGTTTCTCCATCCGCCATATTCCTTGATTAAGTGAATAGGAAAATCAAAATGCGTTATTGTAACCAATGGCTCAATTCCATATTTTCTACATTCCTTAAATACATTTTCATAAAAATTCAAGCCCTTTTTCATTCGGAGTTTCTTCATCTCCATTTGGGAAAATACGAGTCCATGCTATCGACATTCTATAAGTCTTAAATCCCATTTCAGCAAATAATGCAATATCTTCCTTGTATCTATGATTAAAAATCAATCGCCCCTTTAGCAGGATAAAAATGCTCATCGTCAAATTCCAACATCTTTCGCTCCCCAGTAATTACAGCAAGCCTGTCTTCCCCAACTGGCGACAAATCTACATTGGCAAGCCCTCTTCCATCCTCATTATAAGCTCCTTCAAGCTGATTTGCAGCAGTAGCTCCGCCCCATAAAAAGTCTTTTCTAAATCCATTTCTATCTCCTCCTAAAAATTTTTCGTATTTAATATTTTTAATAATTTTCCTTTACATTAAAAATATAACACTAAAATCTTACAAAAACAAAGTATTTATCAATTTTTCCCCATTGTTTCAAAATTATGTCTATTGTAATTATTTTTGATACTTTCGGTTCATTTGTCTCATAATTTTTACTGACTTCCAGTAAGTATTTATATTTTTTGTAGTAATTCGACACTAAAAAGCGAGTGAAAAATATATCCAGCACATAATTAATCCCAGTAAATGCCGATACCATCTCAAAACTCAAAATATAATTTGGAGCATGTATTTCAATATATTCTGAACACGCTTTTTTTATTTCCTCAGACGAGCCATTCCCAATTCTACAACAAACACATTCCTTTTTCAAATATTCCGCAATTCTAATCATATACGGATTATTCACGAAAGCGAGATAATAAGAGCCATATCCTTTTTCCCTTTTTCCGTAGAAATTACATAATGCTCATTAAGTCCATCATAAGCCGCACTCTCGATTCCAAGCGTCATAAATTTAAATGAAAGCCAGCTTTGCAATATATACGAAATTCAGTTCCATAAATCTCAATTTTTCTTAGCATTTTTAAGTTTTTCAATAATTTTTTCCATAACAGTTGTGTCCAAATTAAGTTTTGTAGCCCCAATAACTCTTTCATAAAGCGATGGAATAATTGAGATAATTTCATCGTATTTTGTTTCACTATTTTGAGGCTCTTCACTAAACAGTCCTTTAATTTTTCATCATTTCCTCAACTTCCTTATCCAGCCTTCTCTGAAATTCCCTATACCCTTTAACTAGTTTTCTGCAAAAATCTCACAACAGTATGCCTTACTCACAAACGCCTTTTCAGCCAGACTCTCCGCTGACAACAAATGCACTTCATCCAAGTGTTTTAAAAATGTAATCTGCAATTTCTTTCTCATTATTTGTAAAATTCTCTTTTTCCTCTAATTTATTAATAATCATCTTCCACTTCCTCATAACTACTATTTTACAAATAAAAAGACAAAACTGAAAAGCAGAAAAACACAACGGCATAATTCCCCGCATTTCAGTTTTGCCCAATCCAAATAGTAACACCTAAACACACAATTTTATATTCTTTACATTTATTATACCTTAACTTTTTAGTTTGTCAACAAAAATTTTTATATTTTTAAAATTTTTCATATTATAAATTAAAATTTTTAGAATTAAACAAAATAAATTTATTCCGTATATTCAAAATCTTCTAATATTTTTCCAAATTTTCTTTCGTAAAATTTTCTTTCAAATACTCAATTTTTCAATTCCCGTTCTTTCTCAAATATCCTAAAGCTTACTTTCGTATTCATCAGCTTTTTGACACCTTTTTAATATTATCAAATACAGCCTGTCTCGTAACTCCATATTGTTCTGCAATTTCTGAAAGTGAACTATTTTCTTCCAGATAAAGTTCTAGATACTGCTTTTCTTTTTGGAAAAAGTTCTCCATAATATGAAAAAGTACCGAATACTTTAGAAAGTCATCCAATTTATCCATAATTTCCCAAGCTCCCATAAGATTGATTTAATCTAATTTTTATTTTCTTTTATAACCTGATTTTTCCAAACATACCGCTCTATTTTTCTTATCAACTTCCTTTTTGACAATTTTCAGTCTTTTCAGAATATCTCCATAATTTTTATTTTCTGTCCTAACATAATTCTGCAAAGTTTCTCACATTTTTCCAGCAATTCCAATGACTTTTTATAATTCTTATTTTTCAAAAATAAACATTTGCCCAATTATTTAAAATATTCAAATAAAGAGTATTATATTCTCCCATTTCCCTTTTCAATATTTTCTGAAGTTTCATTCATTGTTATTTCAGCAAGTTCTTCATCTTTAAGTTTTACATAAGATTTTACCATATTGCTCAATACAACTGCACTTTGTATTTCACTATCCCTGTCTCTCGAATCTTTTAATACTTCTAAACTTCTTTTTGCCAATTTATAGAATCCTGATAATGTCCTTTTTCTTCATAAAAAGTCCCAAATTATTACAAATTCCTGCAAATACATAGCTATTCCTAAAATCATTTTTTTATAAGTTTTATTGCCTTAAAATATTTCTCTTCAACTTTATCATAATTTTTCATAGTTCTATAAACTTCTCATGTTTGCGTTACAAGTAACAAAAGGCATACTATTTTCACCATATTTTTTTAATAATAATTTTCTCTGCCCTTGCTAAAAAGTCTTATCCTTCTTTAAATTTCCCGATATATTTCAAGGAATTTCCTAACTCCGTTAAAAACTTTTTATATTTTCTTCACTTTCCACTCCAAAAACGCTTTTAAATAAAAATTCTCAATTCTCTCAGAACTTCAATTTCCTTATCTATCTCACCCTTATTTACATATTCTTCCCTTTTTCAATTAATTCTTTAATTCTTTGCTTTTTACTCTCTATTTTATCTACTTTTTTATTTCTTGCTCACTCATCTATTAATCCTCTTTTCTAAAATTTTTATAACATACCCAAATCGCTTTAATATCGAGACTGATAAAATTAAATAATATTTGCTTTAGGTAGAATAAATTATAACTTTTCAAGTTAAGTTTTTAACACTTATTACATTAATTCGATTTTTAAAGAAATTCGGTTTTTATTCTTTTAAAATTTCATACTACTTATTCTATAATACCACAAAACAAGCAATAAATCTATTTTTAATTTGAGATAAAAGTAAAATATTTACTAATAATAAGATAAAGTTGCTATAATAACAACACTAATTTACACAATAAAAAGGAAAATCATATGAAAGAACTATTTAAAAAGCAAAATAATAATTATTGAATTTTTCAGAAATATTCTATACAGAAAAAGAACTGGAAAAATGAACCAAAATTATTAAATGAACTAAATAAAAAATCAACCTTGCTAAATAATCAAGCTAAAATTAAAAAAATACAAATAAAACTAAAATAAATAAGCAATTGGAAAAAAATTCAAAAAATATAAAAAATGGCAAAATACAAATTATAAATGTAAATAGATATGTTTTAAGGTTTCTGCTCATAGTCCTATTTTATATTTCATTTTTAAATCTTGCGTTAAATCTAAAAGGATACAACTACTTTATATATGCTTCAGCTGTTATTATAATAATACTATCGTTTTTGTCAATGCTTATAACTTTTATTATAAAAAAGAAAATTTTTACTGCCTATTTTTACGACTATAATATTAAAAAAATTTTTCTAATGGCTATAATTTTTCTTTGGAGTAGGCTACTTCCTTAATTCTTACAAAAAACGAACTTGAAATATTAAAATAAAAATCCATTCTAATAAAAATGCGAAATAAATTCAATAGACAGGTTAAAAACAGCACTCTCGAAATTGTAAACAAAGATGGAAAAAAACAAAATGGAAAGTAGATAAAAATTTAAAAAATTCTTGCTACGAAAACTCTCAAAAGGGAAATATAAATATCACAGATACAGTAATTGACGACAATAACAATGTAAATTTATCTTTTATAAATGAAAAATGAAACAATATGGCTAAAAAGGAAAGATAATTTATTTCAACTGGGATACCGTAAAAATAAAACTAAAAATAAAAATTATTGAAGGAGAGTATATGGAAAAAAATAATTAAGCTGGAAACTGGTGAAACTTTTAATATTAAACAATAATTTTGAATTACGGGATGAAAGTAAAAAAATTAGTGATTTTTGGTGTGATGGGAACTAGTTTAAATATCAAAAATTATAAATAATTTTTGTTTACATTTTAATAATTTTTATTTTGATAGAATACGAATACTACAATTTTTCCATTTGAAGAAAAAGAAAAAAATAGTATCCAAATTAATGCTAAATGAAAAATACTCTAACAATAAAAATCTGTTTTTCAATCCTCAGAACAATAAAAACTGCTAATGTTCTCAATAGCCTTGATTCAAACGCTACTAATAAAAGTTTTATCTTCAGTCTATTTTTGACAAAAAAATCTAAAAAGGCTACGACATAATAAACGTCCTCGTATCCTATTTTTCAAAATCCTACTTGCTAATTTTTATAATACTCCTGCTCCCAATACTAACAGAGTTATTTAACATTCTAAAATTAATTAAACGCTACATAATATTAAACAAGATAGAACAGATTTTCTAACATAAAGATTATTCTCGAATAATGATTTATAGCAGAAATAACCGCTATCTAAATTCTTTTATAAAAGAACTTCTAAAAAGAGTAATTTTACTAAAAAAATTTTCCTGTATTAAAATCTAAACTAGATTATATAAATAATATAAAAATATAATTTGAAAATACGAATAAAGTAAAGAAAAGGAGATCAACTATGAATAAGTTTTCAAATTATCATTGTTATTTACTTTTTATAGTTGCTATTGGTCTATTTTATAAAAATCATTTAAAAAAGCAAGAATAAATGTATCAGATTGTCCAAATAATCGCTATATGGCAAACAGAAAAAGAATACTATGAAAAAACTATAAGATTTTTAAAGAAAAGGCAAATAAAATTTTATATAGATGATAAAAAACTGGAAAAATGCGAGAAATTGCTAATCAAGATGAATTTTTCGCTTCATTAGAGAAAGCTAAAGATTATGCTTATGAAATAGTTGGAAAAATGGTTCTATACAAAAAGAAAAGTTATTTGGAATAGCATTTGGAATTGATAAGGAAGCAAAAATAAAAATATATTTCAGTACCAGAAAAAGAAAAAGAAAAATATATTAAAAATATAAGCAAATATCCTGAAAAAGAATATAGAAAATAGATGTGTACTAGTAGAAGTGCTGAAAGGCAATTATTAAGAATACTAGAATAAAAATAAAAACAACTTTAAATTTTAAAATATTTTTAAAAGTAAAAATGAGTATTAAAAATTAAAAAGGGAGATAAAAAAATGTCAGAATATAGAACAATATGGGCAGCTGCAGATGTTAGGAACATATGAAAGATGTTATAGAAATATTTCGAGGATATGAAAGATAAAATTGAGAAAGTGTATCGAGGAGATAATATCTTATTTGATGCATTTAGCAAAATAATAATAGACACTGCACGTTATAAAATATCTAATGTTTTTAATAAATAAAAGAGCTGATGTTAAAGAGTAGTAACAGAAGAAGGAGACTACTTTATTTTTCCATTATTTGATATAGTGGAGACATGATATAGCTAAAATAACAATATTATGTAAAAACATTATTGGAAAAAGATAGAATATAACAACAATATACTAAACCATAGAAAATCGTAGTTTTTCAAAGAATTTATTTAATATTTTACTCATGAAAATCGAGATGATTCCACTATATCAAATTAATCTTTTTCTCAACCAGGACTTCCACTATTAATAAAAAGATAAATGGGGATTAACAGTAATTGGAATTTGCTAGAAAGATCTAGATAGACCAATAGCAGTAAAAATGATGGAAGATTATATAAAAAATATAATCTGAAAAAGAAAATAGTTAGAATTTTTAGATAACCGTTGTTGTGAAAAGACAGCGATTATTTTTAGAAATTAATACTACTTCTCATTTAAATAGTAGAAATCAGAAAAAATTCATCGAGTTAAAGCCTTTTGCTACAAGATTGTCACTATTTACAATCTATGTCTTATAAAAATATCCTATAATTAAATTTAATCATTAAAGTATTCGTCTTAAAAAGCTTTTGTAATTTTATTTATTAATAATAAGCAGTTTTTCAAAAAATCTGAATAAAAATCTCCTATACAAATACTTAAAAATTAGATTTGATTTTTTACAAGGCTATCAAACTGAGTATTATAAAAATTTTATTACTATAAAATAGGGGTTTAGTATAAATACTTTATTTCAATATTTAAAGAAAATAGGCTGTGTCTGAGCTTAAAATCTATATTATTTTAATATGATTTTAGAAATTGTACAAAACACCATAAAATCAGTATTTATTATTTTCTAATTTTTAGAAAAATTTGTTAAAAATTCATTATTTTAAGGATTAGACATCATCTAATTTAAATTCTAAATTTTTAATCCTATAATCAGTTTAACAAGCAAAAACTACATTTTAATTTCTTGTTAAAAATATTTTTAATAAATTAATTATTTAAATCAAAGCCTAGTATCAAGTATACTAAATACACTCTGTTTCAATACTTTTCCAAAAATCCTGAATTCATATTAAATTTTATATGTTAAGTACGTGTATTCAAAACTTCATTCTTCTTTTCCCCTTTACTTTTATCAGCAGACAAATTCTATTATCCCAAATCTTCATTTCTCCATAATATAAATCAGAACTACACAAATACTCTTTCTTCATCATAAATTCCCCATCACAAAAATAGAAACTCAAATATCTTCTCACTAATCCCCATTTCTAAACCTATAAAATCAATATAATTTTCCTTAAACTCCCATAATTTTCTATCACTGCAATATCATTATCAAGAATAATTTCTTCAATAAAATACAACCTATCTCCTTCATTCTCTAACCACAATATTCCCTTTGCCAATATAATTCCAACCTGTCGAGGACCCTTCCAAACTCTCTCGCCTTGAAGAAATCATCTAACATTTCTCATCATTTTCATAAATATCGATAATCCTATCCATACTATTTTTCACCCATAATTTCAAACATCTCCTAATACATTTACTACAGTATACCAAAAATAAAATACAAAAATAAAGAAAACAGATACTATTTAGCTATTTTTATAAGAAAAGTACCACCTTACAAACATCAAATACTTTTTAAAAATTCATGTATAAAATTAAACAAATTTATTTTACAACTATCTAATACTATTTCCCACCCTCTAAATAGAAATGTTTAACAAATTTTAAATTATATCATTAAAACTTTTTGTTCGTAATATGATTTCTATAATGAGATTTAGTATTAGATTATTTTTATTTAATAGCAGTTTTTACTATTTTTATTATGTTTTTCCTTTTTTTAAAAGCCTTGTCAATTTATTAAAAACTAAAAATTTATTTTATCCAAAAACATATTTATTATGAATTTTTCAAGATTTTTAATCTTTCAGTAAAGATATGTTATCTGAGTTTTCTATTTTATTTAAATTAATAATAACTTTATGAAGAATCAAAACAACTTTTATTAAAAGCAATTTTTATTTTAAAGACAAAAATACTTCTTTATCAAAGTTTTTCTTGTCTAAGCTAGCCATATTTCTCACAATAATTTACTATCTTGATATTTATAATAGTATCATTCATTAACTATGCTGTACAATGCTTTATGCCTTTTTGCTTTTTGCTTTAAATCACTTATGAAATTTTGCATGGCGTCCCAGTTGAGACTCAGACCAACGACCCTCTGATTAACAGTCAGATGCTCTAACCGGCTGAGCTACGGAGACACACACAAAAAGAGTTTGGCAACTACCTATTTTTCCCGGGGACGAATCAAGTATTTTGAAGCGTAAACAGACTTAACTGCCGGGTTCGAAAATGTAACCGGGTGTATCCCTGCTGCTAACATCACCAAACTTCAAGAATTAAATTGTCAAGTTAAGACAATGAAAATAAATAGTAGTAGTAAAGATTAACTAAAAAGCAGATGTAATATAGTACCAGTCAGCTGAATGCATTGCTGCACTTACACCTCCTGGCCTATCAACCATGTGTTCTCCATGGATACTACGAATACTCATCTCAAAGACGGCTTCTCGCTTAGATGCTTTCAGCGATTATCCGTTCCAGACGTGACTACTCAGCCATGCTCACTGGCGTGACAACTGATACATCAGAGGTCTGTCAGCGGTCCTCTCGTACTAAGGTCAGAACTTTACAGTATTCAAGCGCCTGCAGTGGATAGGGACCGAACTGTCTCACGACGTTCTGAACCCAGCTCGCGTGCCTCTTTAATGGGCGAACAGCCCAGCCCTTGGGACCTTCTCCAGCCCCAGGATGAGACGAGCCGACATCGAGGTGCCAAACACTTCCGTCGATATGGACTCTTGGGAAGTATCAGCCTGTTATCCCCGGGGTAGCTTTTATCCGTTGAGCGACGGTCCTTCCATACGGAACCGCCGGATCACTAACTCCTACTTTCGTACCTGCTCGACCCGTCAGTCTTGCAGTCAAGCTCCCTTATGCGTTTGCACTCTTAGGCTGATTTCCATCCAGCCTGAGGGAACCTTTGAACGCCTCCGTTACTCTTTTGGAGGCGACCGCCCCAGTCAAACTGCCCATCTAGCACTGTCTCCGTTACAGATTAAATTTCAACGGCATATGGTTGGTATTCCAACGACGACTCAGTTAAAAACTGACGCCTTAACTTCACAGTCTCCCAACTATCCTATACACACACAGCCAAAACCCAATGCCAAACTACAGTAAAGCTCCACGGGGTCTTTCCGTCCTACTGCAGGTAGTCGGTATCTTCACCGACATTACAACTTCACCAGGTCTCCAGCCAAGACAGCTCTCAAATCATTTCACCATTCGTGCAGGTCGGAACTTACCCGACAAGGAATTTCGCTACCTTAGGACCGTTATAGTTACGGCCGCCGTTCACCGGGGCTTCAAATTGGAGCTCTCACTCCTCCTCTTAACCTTCCGGCACTGGGCAGGTGTCAGCCCATATACGTCGCCTTTCAGCTTAGCATAGACCTGTGTTTTTGGTAAACAGTTGCTTGGGACTCTTCACTGCGGCCTGTTTCCCTTGAGGTGTTTCTCCTTTCAGGTATATCAGGCACCCTTCTCCCGAAGTTACGGGGCTATTTTGCAGAGTTCCTTAGCTAGAGTTATCCTGTCGGCCTTAAGTTTCTCACTCTGTCCACCTGTGTCGGTTTACAGTACGGGCACTATTTCTCATCGATAGAAGTTTTTCTTGGCAGTGTAGGATCTGTGACTTATGCAAATGCACTTCCCCGTCAGGTCTCACGTTTAGGCGTGCGGTTTACCTGCGTGTCCATCTCTACTCATAGAAAGACTATTCCGTCAGTCTTCTCACATGCCTTCCTGCGTCACTCCGTCTCTCAAGCGATAATAGTGGTACAGGAATATTAACCTGTTTTCCATTCGCCATCACATTTTGCTTATGCTTAGGTCCCGACTTCCCCAGGGCGGACAAACCTTCCCCTGGAAACCTGGACTTCCGGCCGGCGGGATTCTCGCCCGCCTTCTCGCTACTCATTCCTGCATTCTCACTTCTGATGCCTCCAGAAAGCCTTACAGCTTCACCTTCGGCAGCCTGCAGAACGCTCTCCTACCAGGCGTGAAAACACGCCTCCGCAGCTTCGGTTTATGTCTTGGCCCGTTACATCTTCGGCGCAGATACTCTCGACCAGTGAGCTGTTACGCACTCTTTCAGGTATGGCTGCTTCTAAGCCAACCTCCTGGTTGTCTGTGAATATCCACCTCCTTTCCCACTTAGACATAATTAGGGACCTTAGCTGGCGGTCTGGGCTGTTCCCCTCTCGTCCATGGACCTTGTCATCCATGGACTCCTCCTGACGATTAATATATGGTATTCGAAGTTTTGCTTGATTTCGGTAAGCAGTACGCCCCCTAGATCATATGAGCTCTACCCCACTATCTTAACATCAAGGCTGCACCTAAATGCATTTCGGAGAGAACAGGCTATCTCCCTAGTTCGATTGGCTTTTCACCCTAGACCTATCTCATCTCCCAACTTTTCAACGGCGGTGAGTTCGGCCCTCCACTGAGTCTTACCTCAGCTTCCAGCCTGGACAGGCCCTAGATCACTAGGTTTCGCGTCTATGACCAGCGACTTAACGCCCTATTAAGACTCGGTTTCCCTTCGGCTCCACTTTATTAACCTTGCCACTGATCATAACTCGCAGGATGATTAACCAAAATCCACGCAGTCACACATAAAGTGCTCCTACCGTTTGTAAGCACACGGTTTCAAATTCTATTTCACTCCCTTGCTCAGGGTTCTTTTCACCTTTCCCTCACGGTACTCTTCACTATCGGTCAACAACAGTATTTGCCTTACGTGATATGGTCCACGCTGATTCACGCCAGATTCCTCGTACCTGACGCTACTCCAGGTGCTTCCAGTCGTTATATGTATTTTATGTTCTACAGGACTCTCACCTTCTTTGGTTCAACTTCCCAACTGATTCTACTTACATACAACTTAAACATTATGACAATCCGTTAATGGAAGTCCCTGCAACCCCGTGTCAGCAATGCTGTCCGCTTGACACTGACACGGTTTGGCTTATCCCGTTCGCTCGCCGCTACTTGAGGGAATCGTTTTTACTTTCTTTTCCTCCCGTTACTTAGATGTTTCAGTTCACGGGCTTACCGTTTTCACGCATATCCTCCAGACATGCAGGTTTTTCCCATTCGAAAATCCGGGGATTAACGATTATGTGCATCTACTCCCGGCTTATCGCAGCTTATCACGTCCTTCATCGGCTGTTGTTGCCTAGGCATCCTCCGTGTGCCCTTATTAGCTTTTTCTCCCAGAATAACTTTTTACTCTAGTTTATTGTAATCTTTTGCCTACTATTCATTTCCATTGTCCTAATAATGAACATAGACATAAGAAGAAGCAGTGTTTGTTACTCACTTAGAAAGGAGGTGATCCATCCGCACCTTCCGGTACGGATACCTTGTTACGACTTCACCCCAATCACTATCCACACCTTAGACGCCTTCCTCCTTGCGGTTGGACCGGCGGCTTCGAGGTGCAAACAACTCTCGTGGTGTGACGGGCGGTGTGTACAAGACCCGAGAACGTATTCACCGCAGCATTGCTGATCTGCGATTACTAGCGATTCCGGCTTCATGAAGTCGAGTTGCAGACTTCAATCCGAACTTGGACCGGCTTTAAAGATTGGCTAAGCGTTACCGCCTTGCGGCTCTCTGTACCGGCCATTGTAGCACGTGTGTAGCCCAGATCATAAGGGGCATGATGACTTGACGTCATCCCCACCTTCCTCCTGCTCTTCGCAGGCAGTCTCGCTAGAGTCCCCAACTTAATGATGGCAACTAGCGATAGGGGTTGCGCTCGTTGCGGGACTTAACCCAACATCTCACGACACGAGCTGTCGACAGCCATGCACCACCTGTCTCCCACGTTCCCGAAGGCCTGCCTGCTCTCCGTAGCATACGTGGGATGTCAAGATCTGGTAAGGTTCCTCGCGTTGCGTCGAATTAAACCACATGCTCCACCGCTTGTGCGGGTCCCCGTCAATTCCTTTGAGTTTCAGCCTTGCGGCCGTACTCCCCAGGCGGATTACTTATCGCATTAGCTTCGGCACGGACACTCTTCATGCCCACACCCAGTAATCATCGTTTACAGCTAGGACTACCAGGGTATCTAATCCTGTTCGCTCCCCTAGCTTTCGCACTTCAGCGTCAGTTATCGTCCAGTGAACTATCTTCATCATCGGCATTCCTACACATATCTACGAATTTCACCTCTACTCGTGCAGTTCCGTCCACCTCTCCAGCACTCTAGCCAAACGGTTTTCCAGGGCAGGGCTTGCGGTTGAGCCGCAAGTTTTCACCCCAGACTTGTCTGGCCGCCTAGATACGCCCTTGTGCCCAATAATTCCGGATAACGCTTGCGACATACGTATTACCGCGGCTGCTGGCACGTATTTAGCCCGTCGCTTCTTCTGCGGGTACCGTCACTTTCTTCTTCCCTGCTGAAAGCGCACTTTACAATCGAAAACCTTCTTCGTGCACAGAATTGCTGGATCAGGGTTGCCCCATTGTCCAATATTCCCCACTGCCTCCCGTAGAGTGAGGGCGTATCTCAGTCCCTTGCGGCCGTTCACCCTCTCCAGGCCGGCTACCTATCATCGCCTTGGTGAGCCGTTACCTCACCAACAAGCTAATAGGACGCAAAGCTCTCCTGCAGCATCACTTTTTCATTGCCGGGCACATGCGTGCTGGCAATTGTATCAAGTATTATCAGTCGTTTCCGTCTGTTATCCCTGTCTGCAGGCAAGTTCTTTACGCGTTACTCACCCGTCCGCCTTGGCTGGGCTGTGCAAACTGGATTCGCCAAAGACTTGCATGTGTTAAGCATTCTGTCAGCGTTCATCCTGAGCCAGGATCAAACTCTTCATTCAATATATTTTTACATATATTTAATTTCACCTTTTGTCTTGACGAGAATCTTATCTTATAGACAAGAGTTCTTGACATTAATATTTAGCTTTTACATATTGCTTCTTCTATTCTTATATCATTGTCCTTTGATACCTTTTTGTATCGACAAGATATATATTATCATAATTAAATTTGTTTGTCAACTACTCCAAAAATTTGGTTTTTGTAGTAGTGTATTGTAGTAATCAAGTGCAACTAAAATATATATAGACATAGTAAAAATGATCTGCTAGATATCCCTTATCAAATATTAGAAAAATTATTCTGGATATGATTTATAGTAGCAAAATTTTATGTGATAAAGTTATTACAAGCATTTTTACTTGGATAGAGTTTTGTGAGACTTGATAATATACTATTCATTTTTAAAAATAATTTTATAATCTTAAAATTGACTTATAATAAATGATGATTATATTCTTTTTGCATTGATTACCTGGTATATTTTACTGGATTAGAATGATAATTGGCTTAAAGAGAGCAATTTATCTGGAAGAGCCTAAAATGAAAACCTGAAAATGAAGGAAGGTTATAATCATTTTCCAGGAAAAGGCGGATATTATAGAAAATGCATAATGATAATGAAATGGGATTACATTTTAAATATCCCATTGTTTTTGAAAGAAAAAGAAATCTGAGAAAGAGGAACGATAGAGAGGCTAAAGTGAAAAGCAAAATGGGGTTTTAGTATAAATAAAAAGACCTTTGAAATTTCCAGTTTTTATTTTTAAATTTCTCAGGTCTATTTTTATATTATAGCTAAACTTTCTTATATATTGAACTAGGTCATATATAAAAATTTAAAATTAATATTTTAACTGTGGTGAGACATCATAGCCTTCTGCAACTCTCTTCCCTTTAAATCAGTTAATTCTATCATAAATGCCAACTCGTAAACTTTTTGCTTCCAATTTTTCTACTAACTGAACCATTGCTTTGGCAGTTCGCCTGTTGCTAATAAATCGTCTACTATTAGTATTTTTGAATCTTTTTGAAAGCATCTTATGAATTTCTATACTATTTTTACCGTATTCTAATGAATATTCTACACTTTCTACTTCTGCTGGCAATTTCGGTTTTCTTGCGGGAACGAATCCAGCTCAATATTATGAGGCAATAGCGGCTCCAATGAAGCCTCTTGCATCAGCTCCTACTACGTAATCTATTCCTTTATCCTTGTATCTGTCTGTAAAATCTTTTTATGATGATTTCCAGTCCTTCTTGTCTTTTAACGCTGTTGTAATGTCTCTAAAAGTACTCACTTTTCTGGAAAATCCTCTACTGAACGAATTAAGTTTTTCTATTTTTATCTTTTTCTTTTATTGTCATTTTTATTTTTCCTCTTTTTCTTATATTAAATATACCTGATTAAAATAAATTAATAAAATTTTAATCATTCCATAAACTTCCCAAATAATTTTCCACTTTTTCTCCATTTACTATTTTTAGTAAATTTTTCTTTTATATTTGGATAAATAGTCATTGATTTTTAATTCATCTTTTTGTTACAAATTTCAAATCTGTAGAACTGCTTCATTTCCTAATTGGATATTATCATCGTTTTGTTATTACGATGAACTTTGAAAAATAATTTAAAACATGACGCTCTTTATTTGGTGAAATTGTTTCTGATAAAAATTCATCAACTTCTATATCTAAATTTGTTTCTTCTTTGTACTCTCTAATTAGAGCTTGTTTGTGGTTTCTCCCCAGTCATTTCCAGCCTAGGAATTAACCAGTATTTTTATTATTCTTATGATGTTGAATTAATAAAATTTTATTATTTTTCAACAAAATTCCTGCTACACGTATTCTTGGTCTAACTTCTTCATTTTTCTCCTTGCTTTCTTTCATTCTTCTTTTTCCTGTTCAATAATAACCGCTCTTACTCTTTCAACACAGCTTATTATCTACATCAGTTACTTTTAATACAAAATTATCGCCTTTTACCTGATCAAAGACATCGTAACTTTTCCCAACTTATCCTAGAATATATCCTGAAATAGTGTCGTACTCTTCAGATAATGGAATTTCTATTTCCAATTTGTCATTGATTTCTTCAATAGGCGTGTCTCCTTTTATATCGAATATTTTTCACGAATTTGCTGAATATTTTTCTTCTTCCGATCAAACTCATCCTTATTTCTCCAACAATTTCTTCCAGTAAGTCTTCAATTGTTACAATTCCCTAAGTTCCTCCGTACTCGTCTATAACTATTGCCATCTGAAGCTGCTTTAGTTTAAATTCTTCCAGCAGTTCTACTAAAGGCTTTGTAATTGGAACAAAAGTGAGGCTTCTTTCATAAAGTCCTTTATTGGCGGATTTTTCTCGGTTTCTTATCATAACGAGGTAAATCTTTCATGTGACTGTTCCTACAATTTTTGTCGATTGTTTCGGTGTAGAATTGGGATACGTGTGAATCCTTGATCCAGAATTTCATTCCATACATCGTCAATTTTACTTTCTGCTTCCAACGCAAAAACATCTCTTCGTGGATGTAGAGTATTTCCTTAACTGTCGTTTCAGAAAATTCAAAAATACTAGTAATCATTTCCTCTTCGCCTTCTTCAAATACACCACTTTCCGTTCAGCCTTTAAAAATGTCAAAATTTCATCTTCTGTTATTTCAAACATCTGATCCTTTACTTTTTATTTTAAATATACCAACGATTAATCTTGAAATATAGATAAATAATCAGATTAACGGTCTTAAAAATAATTCTTAGAGTGTTTAATGGGATTATCAAAGTTTTTGAAACCCGTAAAATATTATTTCTGGCAATTAATCTTGGTATCATTTCGAAAATAATAATATCAGCAGTATTAATACAAAAATGATATTCCTAATGGTTTTTCCTTATAAAGTTTCTTTATTAGGTAGATTCCTGTGAAAAATCATTGAAGAATAGAAATTGTCTTTATAAATAAAAAGTGTTGTAAGTAATTCATTTGGAGTTTTCCAGCCAAAATTTTAGGAGTTCACTTTCCCTAGTTTTTTTCCTTTTCTTTTTGAATCACTTTTTAAATGAATTTGTTTAAGTGATGATAAAGCTGACTCTGCAGCTGATAAAAACGATGTACAATAGAACCAATAACAGAATAACATCTAACAAAATCCTCTTCTCTTCCAAAATTTTATCCCTTCTTTTTCAATTTATATTTTTAGCGAAAAACTATTCAACAATAAATAACGCCTGTCCTTTTTATACTATCCTTATCTTTTTACCAATACTTTTTATTTTTCCTGAAACTGTTGATTTTACTTCATTCATAAGTTTCATTGCTTCTACAATACAAAGTGTCTGCCCTTCTTTTTACGGAATCTCCTTCTTTTTACAAATGGAGCAACTGTTGGTGATGAGTGATGTATAAAAGTTCCAACCATTGGTGACGTAATCTTTGTTCCTGAAATTTCTTCCAGGAGCTACTTCTTTTAGTTCAGCTGGTGCTGCTGTTTCTTCAATTTTGCTTCTTCTTCAATACTCACTGGTGCTTGTGCTAAAAGGCTGTGGCTGAGATAAAGCTCGACTTAAAAATAACGTTTCTTTCTTTTTCTGTCAGTGAAATTTCAAAGTTATTATCTTCATATTTTACTGCCTCAATTTTATTTTCATTCATGCTTTTTAGCTAGTTCTTCAATAAATTTAATTTTATCTTTCATAAAATTTTCTCACTTTCTTTTATTTATTTTTAAATTTTATTTACCTACTGTTTTGTATGATTTGAATGTATATTAACATCACAATTGTCATTGGTCCTACACCGCCAGGAACTGGAGTAATGTATGATGCTTTTTGTGAAACTTCTTCAAAATCCACATCTCCACATATTTTACCGTCTGCCGAGTTTGTTCCAATATCAATTACAACGACCTTCTTTTACATCTGAACCTTTTTACTAATTTGAGGTGAACCAGCTGCAGCTACTACAACATCAGCTTTTTGCAGCTTTTCAGGTAAATTTTTGTTTTGAATTACAAACCTGCTGTTTGCGTTTATTTATAAACAAAAGTGTCATCGGTTTTCCTACAATATTGCTTTGCCCAATTGCAAAACGTCTTTCCTCAAGTCGATATTGTATTCTTCAAACATCTGAATTACTCCAGCTGGTGTGCGAAAAGGCAAAATCCTGTTTCATCTCCAATCATCATTTTCCCAATATTTGTTGTAAATCCGTCCACATCCTTTTTCAGCTGAAAATTGCATTTATAACTTTCAATTCATTGATATGTTTTGGAATGTGTAATTGCAAAAATTCCGTCAATATTATTATCATTGTTTAATTTTTCAATTTCCAAAAAGTAAATTTTCTTCTGTAATATGCTCATCAAGTCTAGTGTTTCAGAATGATCCTACTCTCTACATCTCTTATTTTATTTCTTACACTAGATTTGTGAAGCAGGGTTTTCACCTACTATAATTACTGCAAGTCCAGCTTTTCTACCAACTCTGTCTTGTAATTCACTGTGTTCATTTCAATTTCTTTCAAAATTTTTATCTGAGAGCACCTTTCCCAGTCAATTATAGTCCATATCTTTACTGCTAATCAAATTTAGCAGTTTCTCCTTTCATTGTTATATCTTTCATTCGGACTATTTATTCGCCAAAAGTTTAGTTCCTGCAATTTTGGCGAAATATCCATATCTACCTTTTATATTTTTCATTTAATTCTAATTTATAAGTTGTCATATTAAGTATCGCTTTACAAATTCCATTTTTACAAACTCTTCAGCTGCAAATTGTGCCTGCTCTTTTTATAACTGCCAAAATAAGCTGTATCTATCTTTATGTTAAATTCATTTTTGATGTTTTTATAAACTCTTCAACATTTCTTACATCTTGAATAACTAAATTATTTTTCCAGCAATTTTTCCAATTTTATTTTCATCTTTGTCCAAAGAAATTCCTACAATTTAAAACCTTCTCCTAGAACTTCACATTTGGAAAGCATTTCTCCCATTTTTCCATCATCCTACAATTATAATGTTATTAATTTTATCTATTCCCAGAATTTTTGTAATAATTTCTATAAGATTATCAATGTCATACCCTTGCCACGTACACCAAATTCACCAAATGTCGATGAAATCCTTACGTACTTGAGCAAGTTGTATTCATAATCTTTGCTAGCTCAATGGAATTTATTTCATCATCTCGTTTTCGAGCCTCTTTTAAAAATAGATAAATATTCTGTCAATCTTTGAACAACTCTTTCAGAAATTTCCAATTTTTAATTTCATAATTTCCTCCTATGAAAATTGAAAATCACTATTCACATAAAAATTATTGCTTTAACATTAAATTTTAGTAATTAATATTTCTTTACAATTTTTCTCTATCATCATTTACACACATTAATAATATCTACTCCCTTTTTGAGTTTCTTCCCTTCAAATTTCGCCTCAAAATCAATATTCCGCCATTTGCAACTTTTACAGCAGGCCCTATGTGATAATTTCGACAATTGTACCATTTTCTATTTCAGTTTCATTTTCATCTTTGTAATTTTTATCAATTTTTCACTTTTTGTAAATTTTTATGTTTCGCCTTTTTCATTGGAGTATGTGCCGCTGGAAATGGATTTAATCCACGAATCTGATTATAAATAACTTCGCTGTACTATTCCAGTCGATTTTTGCCTGCTCCTTTGTAATCGGCTTTACTAAAGTGACTGCTATCATCTTGCTTTTCAGCCTGAACTTCTCCATTTTTCAATCAATTTTAATGCCTTTGTAAGTCCAGCTGCTCCTAAGTCTTTCAGTTTGTCGTGCAAAAAGTTCCAGCGTATCATCTTCATTAATTTCACAATATTCCTTTAAAATTACATCTCCAGAATCAAGCCCTTCCTCGATGTACATAATACTTACACCTGTTTCTGTATCGTGCGTTTAAAATAGCCGAATGGATAGGCGAAGCTCACGATATTTCGGTAAAAGTGAAGAATGCATTTATTATTCCATATTTTGGAATATCAATAATTTCCTTTGGTAAAAATTTTTCCGTAGCTACTAACCACGATTAAATCAGGATTTATTTTCGTAATTTTATTTATAACTTCTTCATCTTTCATGAGCTGAATAATTTTCAATATCATTGTCAATTCAAACTGCTTTACAGGCGAAAATATAATTTTATTTCCTCTAGCGTTTATTTTGTCCTCTTTTGTAAAAATAAGCTGTCAAAATCAGTATTTTTAAACACAACTTCCAGACTCGGTATCGCAAATTCTGGCGTTCCCATAAATATTGTCTTCAGTATTTTTCTCACTTTCCTGAGCTTTATTCAGTCCAAATCCTATAAATTCGACCTTTAGTAAAATCTCTTTTCAAAACATCTAATTTTTAGCAACTAATCTTTTATTCATAACCGAAAAGGGTTTATCTGTAAAAACAGAAATTCCCTCAATGTGATCAAATTCATCTTTGAAATGCTCTGACCACATTTCTTCAAGCTCTTCAACAACTTCTTCCCATTTTCATTCAAATATTTTTACTTTGATTTTTCCATGGGACGGTTGCTTTCTTAAAATTCCTGGAATGCTCAAGCATCCTTCCTCCATATCTGCAATTTCATCAGAAAATTCCAAAAATCTCAGGATTTTAACCCTTTTTCACAACTCCATCGTGTTCAGCATCAAAAATCTTTTTCGCAATATCCACCTGATTTGCAGCAAGTCCCTACGCCATTAGCCTTTCTCATAAGAGCAACCATTTCATCAGAATCTCCCTTACATTATCCTCAACCATCAGCACTTTTCGATTTTTGACGCAAGTTGGGTGTCCCGTATAAAACTATTTTCATTTTATTTTTCTCTCCTTTTTAAAGCTCATTGTTGGCACGTCTTATTTTATCATATTATTTGATAAATTTTTAATACAAAAACATCAATTAATTTTTGATTTATCATTCCTCAATTTTAATCCCAATTTTTGTTTCCGACACAAGCTACCGCAAAAAGCACCAAACCAGCTCCAGCTGCCACTCTTAGCGACAATCTCTCACTTAATATAAAAAATGCAAAAAAGTGGAGCAGTGATTCTGTTGACATTAATATTGAAGCTCTTATAGAAGTTGTATATTTTTTGGGCAGAATGCTGTAATGCCGTCGGTATCGCTGTTGAAAAAGTGTTAAATAAATTATTGCAACTAACGTCATTCCAGCAGGTTTTCAATTTTGCCACATCTGAAAAATAAAAACATTTATCACAAATAATATTCCAGCCACAAAACATCTGCATAACAACAAGTTTTAACGGCTCAGCTTTTTGCTGAAATATCCATTTGTGGCAATCTGCCTACATACTGCACTTATAATTGTCAAAATATCTCCAAAATTAAGATTTGCAGATTCATCTTCCTGTCAAAACTTATCACAGCAACTCCCATTACTACAAATAACTGAAGCCAGAAATGCAAAAATATCAGGACGTTTTTATGCAAAAACCAAAAATATAAGGCACAATTATAACATTTATCGAAAGTAGCATTTTTACTGGCAGTCGTAAACATTGCCCATAAGTTTTGAAAAAGCATATCCAAAAATTGAAAAAATTCCAACTATTAATCAGCCAAAATATCCTTTTTCGTAAATCTGCCCAACTTTCCTAAAGAAAAATCCGCAAAGAATAAAGCCCTCCACAAAACCTAACCACTGACAAATAAAACGGATCTAACCCTGTATTCAGCCCAATCTTCACAAATACAAACAGTCCCCAAAATATCCCCACAAAAAGCAGTCCAAAATCTGCTAAATCTGTTTCACAAAACTTCTCACTTATCATTTTTAAATCTTGTTTAGTCATTTGTAAAAAGTATAAAAATTTATATAAACACAGTATTTTTAACGTTTGATTTTCTTGGTTTCTCTGTTTCCTGACAAGAGTCTTGACCCCTTGTAATTCTCATCACGCTGTTATTCAATCTTTATGCTTTTACTTTTTACAATTTCCTAATTTTTAAATTTTATATGTTATTATTTTTCTACTTTCTGAATACTATTAGATATATGCAATAATCTAAGTTTTATTTCCACAAGGGGTCAAGACCCTTGCTTCCAGAATATTTATTTTTACTATTTTTGAATAATATAAATTTCAAACTAATAATTTAAAGTTAATCTGTCAGTTATTAAAAACTTCCTATAAATATCCATTTTCAAAATTCATTTTCTATTTTTCCCATCATTCTTTTCAAATATTCCATTACAAAATCATACAAATTTGATTTCCTTCACATTTTTACAATGTCAAATAAAAAGCATCAGATACTCCACTTTGCCTTGTTCCTAAAATTTCTCCTGAATTACGTAACTTTAAATCTTCTTCGGCAATTTTGAAACCATCTGTTGTTTCTTCCATAACTTCCAGTCTTTTGGTTGAAATTTCATTTGTTGTTTCAGATTCTAAAAAGCATAGGACTGTATTTTCCACGACCAACTCTTCCTCGCAGCTGATGAAGTGAAAGAAAGTCCGAATCTTTGGAGCGTCACGGATTACCATAATATGAAGCATTTGGAACATTTACTCAACTTCGATTACCGTTGTGGAAACTAGAATGTCAGGTTCGTGATTTTTACTGTTCCACTGACTTTTCTGCTTTTCCTTGTAAGTTTGCCGTCCGTGCATAAGTCAATTTTTCTATTTGGAAAGGATTGAAATGTATTCTTCGTATGTTTCCCGTGCTGATTTTACATTCAGGCTCTCACTTTCCTCAATTAATGGCGACACTATGTATACTTGCCCGTCCATCTTTCATCATAAAGTTATACATGCCTGTCAATTTCATTTTGTATCCATTTTGTCTTAATCGGACTTCTTCCTAGCAGGCAACTCGTCAATAATTGATACATCAAATCTCCATAAATTGTAGAGTGCAAGTGAACATGGAATCGGGTGGCACTCATAACAATTAAATTGGCAAGATTTGCACTTATCACGTAAAAAGTTTTCGCTGTGTTACCCCAAACCTGTGCTGTTCATCAATTACAATTAGTCCAAGATTTTTTGAAAATCACATTGTCCTCAATTAGAGATGTGTCCCAATCACAATGTCAACAAGTCCTTCTTTTATTTCATTCAGCAGTTTTTCCTTTTTCTTTCCTTCACTTCCAGTCAAAAGCTCCACTCGTGTGTCAAGATTCATAAATTCATCTGCAATTCTAAATAATGCTGTGTGCAGAATTTCTGTCAGTGCCATAGATTACACCTTGATAATTGTTTTCAACCATATAAAGAAGCATTATAAACGAAACAATCGTCTTTCCAGAGTCAACATCTCCTGAATCAACCTATTCACAATCTTTCCAGCCTTTAATTCAGAATAAATCTCCTTTATCACACGTTTCTGAGCTTTTGTCAATTCATAATCCAGACCCTTTATAAATTTGCTCACAAGACTTTTGTTGTCCTCAAGTTTGTAAATATTCTTATTTGCCTTGTCTACACTAAAACGATTTTGCAAAATTCCCATTTCCAGAAGCAAAATTTCCTCCAGCATAAATCTTTTCGTGCCTTACTTTGCTTTTCCTCATTTTCTGGAAAATGAATATTTAAGAACCGCCTCTTTTCTTCCAGCAGATTCTCCTTTTGCAAAATTCCTTTGGCAAATTTTCCTGCAACAAATATCCGTAATCCATTGGGGCATTTTCCATAACTTTTCTGATTGCCTGCTGTCTAAGCGATTCTGTAGACGGATAAATAGGTAATATCTGCTTTTGTGCTTGCATATCAAAACTAGCCTGCTTGATATATATTCAGGATTCTGACAAGCTGAAATTTTACAGTCTTTCTCACTTTCCATAAACTGTAATCTCATCTCCAATGTAGATACCATTTTTCACAAACCTGTTATTAAACACACAAGCTCAATCATTTCCACTATCATCACTTAAAACTGCCCTAAAGCATAGTTCTCCCAGCCTTTATATACTGATTAACCACATTCACAGTGTCCCTGTAAAATCACAAATTCATCCGCCAGAATTTCTGCAATTTTCTTATGATTGCTCCTATTCTCATAAAGCCCTTGGGAAAAAATAAAAACAAAGTCATAAAGTGTAAAAACTCCCAATTTCTAAATTTTGGAATGTTTGTTTTTGTAACTCCTTTTGTATTTTTACATTTTTCTAAAATTTTTCATAAAAGCAAGTTATATGTTTTCATAGCCATTTCCACTTATTTATACTACATTTTTATTCGTATTATTATAATAATACCACTACTCAAATTTCCTATATAATAAGATTAGTAGACAGAGTAAAAATATGCAGTCATTAAATACCACAACAAATCTTTTTTGACTGCTTTTTTTAAAATATTTTACTTTGTGATATTTCTTTCAAAACTTCCCTAATCGGACATTCTCCTCCTCTCAAATATGGCATATTTGTGCTTTTTCCTGTTTCATTAACAATTTCTGGCAAGCATTCCATCTCTATTACCTTTTCTAGTGAACTCGTTCTTTTGCCGCTAAAGTACAATTCATACGCCTTTTCCCTGTTTTTTCCATAGTTTGCAAAGAAAGTGTGGTATAACGCTCTTGCCTTTATCTTTCTTCTTGAAAATGCTTTTGGCCTGCTTGATAGAAATCTTGAGCATTCGTGGGACACTAGGGCTTCCGTCCTTGAGCCTATGTAGTCCTCCTCCGTGTATATTCTTCTTATCTTCTCATACTGGTTAAACAGCATCTTCGTCTGGTCTTTTCTTCTCTGGCTTACATTCTCCTTTTCCTTGAAATTTTCATAAAAATTTTCAAGTTCTTTAAAATCGTCTCCCTTTAGCCATTTGTAAAGATTTTTTGATATTTCCTTGTCCCTTTTAGAAATTTCAGCTATGGCTTTTACTAAATGGAACTTGTCATAGATGTGTATTGGCTTGTAAATTCCAAGCTCTCTTACAAAGCTGTCTATCCATATTCCTCCATCAGAGTTCACAATTAGTTTCTTTTTGTCCATATTGTATCTTTTTTCAAGATAGTTAAGTACATACTCCGATACTTCCTCAAGCGATACGGATGTAGGAAACATTATTGTGTGCTTGTCAATGAGTTTGTTCCTGTCTGTGCAGATTTCCTCAATTCCACGATGTATTACAACCATCCTCATATATGTATTTTTACTTCTTCTACACTTCATATGATCTTCATCAATCTCCATATATACTGGCGAATTGTCATCTCTTTCAAATCTTTCAATATCAAGTTTCGGCATTTGAAAAGAATTGACAAGATTATACACGGTAGCCCTTGAAACACCGTAAGTTTTTGCAAGAAATGAAGCTGTAGTATATTGATATTCAAAAAGTATAGTAAAAATCATCTCCTCAGAAAGCCGTCTATACCGCTTAAGTCCAATTTTTTCATCAATGTAATAGTGAATGCCTGTTTTTTTGTTTACATATTTTCGACGTTCAAAAGTTACATCCCCGAAGGCAGTGGTAACAGTTCTTTTAACAAATCCTTTGCTTTTAAACTTATCTTTTCTTTCGTTGGAATGAAAGAAGTAATCATCAACTCTTTTGACATAAACTCTAAACAGCGTTTCAAAAGCTTTTGTGACAAACAGCTTAAACTGCTGCTCAAACGGAAGTCTGAAAGAAAAAAATATTTTTTTAAAAAAAGTCTTTACAAGTGAAGAAAAAAATTTGATATTCTAATCATGGGGAACCACCTTTCAATGGGATTTGCAGCGATTATATTGCAACTGGTTTCCTCTTTTTGTTAATTTGAAATTTAATTCATTTATTTGCCCTATTTTTACTCTGTCAAATTAGTATTTATATTTCAATAAATTTATGATAAAATTTTATTATATACTCGAACTTCTTTAAAAATCAAACCAATATAATTTTTAAAGTTTGGGTAAAACAATATAATGGTAGTTCAGTTTTAAGCATTACTATATATTCCGTTTCTTTCCAAGACTGAACTAATAACTGGGAGTTTAACTTTTATCGTAAAAGGAGAAATAAAAATGTATAAAGTATTAATTGCAGATGATAATAAGCAGGTTGTATCAATACTTTCAAATACTGTACATAATTTTATTGTAAGCACTGTTTTTCCAATGGAAAGACGCTCTTAAGGAGTGGAGGAAAATAAATTTGATATTGTGCTTCTGGATGTTATGATGCCAAAAGATGGATTTGATGTATGTGTAGACTGAAAAATTTTCCAATGTTCAGTATAATGATTACAGCACGTGGAGAAGACTGATGAGAAAATAATGGGGCTGGAAATAGGTGCGGATGACTCACATTGTAAAACCATTTTCACCTGGAGAATTATAGCAAGGGATAAATGCCATTTTACGCCGGATTACTCCAAAAATGATGACAGCGAAAAATATTCTCATTTGATAATCTTGAAATTGACTTAAATAATTTTACTGTAAAAATAAATAACGAAATAATTTCCTTAACAAAAATCGAAATTTCTGTGGACACTTGCGACAAATCAGAATAAAAAAGTTTTTACGAGGAGAAAATCTACGCTAGATTTAATCACAGGGGATTCGACTATTTTTGGCGGCCGTCTGTTGATACCCATATAAAGCGACTTCGTGCAAAAATGGATAATTATGAGCATAAAAATGGAATATTAAAACTATTTGGGGAGTTGGATATAAATTTGATATTCTGGAAAAACTAAAATTATTATAACTATGTTACGACTTTAAAAATACAAAAATTTACGATACAATATTTGTATATAAAATTTATATATAATTGATTCATAATATACAACCGGTAAAAGTGTAAATTAATGAAAAAGGGAGAAAATATGTATATTTTTGGTTTGAATTTTAAAAAGTTTAAAAAATTTTTAAAAAAGGAGATGAAAAATGGCAAAAATATATATTTTTCTTTAATGGAAGAATATCCTCCAGAAACATTTCGATTGGCAATGCTTCTATGTATGGTTGAGATTTATGGACACATATACATTTTCTACACGTGGAAATGTGTTGGCTAATGCTGAGACTGGAAATATTGTTTTTCTTACAGTAAATTTGGGAAAAAGGAAATTTTTGGAAAAGCATTCTATTTTGTTTTCCAGTATTTGTATTTACAATAGAATAGTGTTTTCAAAATTTATACGAATCAGAATTTGAAAAACATAAAATTTTCAGATAGCAGCAAATTGTGATATTTATCAAATCACTAATAATGTTTTTATTGCATTCGTCCCAAGCGGAAAATGGAATATGCCAATAAACATAATTATGTCATTTTATCGCTGCAATTCAATACCAAGGGTTCAAAAATTAGAGGAATGGCAGGGAGCAACTACTATATGTAGCAGGAAACCTGCGAAGCGGAATGGAAAAATCTATTTAAATATATAAATACAAAAGAAACATCATTTTTACAAGAATTTTTGGATATATATTGGATTAGATTTATTTTTCTAGTCAGTGCGCTTCTTTGCATGGTTTTAGTTGGAATATATGGTGAGTGTCACTATTAGCATGCTGAATGCCTTATTAATTATCGTATTTTTCAGTAATGTTTAAAGAAAGCTATTTAAGGAAATATAAAAATTGATTTTGATTATTTACTTCAGTCAATAACATATGAAAATATTGTGTTTGTATGTTGTTGTACTGATTTTTATATATATAGCGTACCGTGAGAATCGAACCCCAAGCACTTCAGATCCGAAGTCAGACGCTCTATCCAGTTGAGCTACGGGTACACACAAAAAGTAAGTTATTAAAAACTTACTTTGCTAATACTTACAAAATTTTAGGACTTAATGTTTCTTTATAACAAGATAACTGATCAACATTTTTCCCTTTTAATGTTTTTCGTGCTTTTGTACAAACTCTTACTCTAACTTCTTCATTATTAATAGTTAAAAGCATTGTTTGTAAAATTAGGTCTCAAAATTCTTTTTGTAGCTCTGTAGAGGTGACTTTACTCTATTTCCGTGGCTTACTGTTTTCCAAAAACTTCACCATCTTTGCATAATTATTCACATCTACTAAATAACTTTAGTAGCTCTCCTCTATTTTTAATCATGATACAGTCTTTTACTGCTCTTTCCTTTAATATATAACAACTATTTTATAAAAATTATATGTTCAGTTAAATTATTTTCCATATCGGTCTTTATTTTTATCACATTTTCTAAGAATTTTTACAAGTTATTATCCATATTTTTACTTTATTTCATCAAATTTTTCTTATTTTTCAAAAATTGTTTTAAATTTGTGGAAAATAATTTGGTCCTTTTATTACCTTTCCATCTTTACGATAAATTGGTTTCCCATTTTCATCTAGCTTGCTCAAATTACTTCTATGAATTTCCTCAAACACATCTTCAATAACATCACCATCCATGCTCGGTGATTGTTCCACAAAGTCTAAAAGCATATCCCCAAAACATCTGCAACTTCCACGACATCTCCTCTTAGCCGCTTCCAGATCTCATCATTTTCCTCTTTCATCAAGTCAAATCTTAACTTTTCCAGTCCATTTTCAAGTTTTCCAATTGGTTTATCAGAATTTCCCAGTTTATAAATTCTATGAAAATTCCTCAACACATTCTATTTTTCTTTTCATTATTATCTTTCCTTTCTAAATTTATCTTATTATCAACATCAACCAAAAGATATAAAAATTACTACTTTTACAATGTCAGAATACAACACAACTACTGAAAATCTTGTTTTTCTAAAATTTCAATACTGTCAGTTTCTACTAATATCTTGTATATTTTTATGTATTAAGAAAACTAGCAATATTAGTGCTAACACAAGCATTATTCAGCAATAACAGTTTTTGCGTAACAGTTTTCAAGAAGAAAATAGATGAAATTAAGCCATTATTAACGATAGAACTATTAGGGCGGACTTCATATTCTTTTGTATTTATTAATATTTTTGGGCAGGATAAAAGATAAAGAGTTTCAGTATAAATAAAATTATGAATAAAATTCCTTTCACATCGGGAAGTTTTAATTTTCTTAATGACTGAATTATGTTGTCTAGCTCGAAAATCATATGGTTTTTAATATCATCACATAACAAAATTGAAATTGCAATTCCTGAGAATACCCATATTCTGCCTGCTAAAATTTCGTCCTTATAAAATCTTGTCTTTCTTTGCTGTTTATTGTCAATGTTAGTTTTCAAAGTTTTTCCCCTTTAATAAATAGAATAAGAGTTATTTTCAGGATTGTGCTGAACAGTTTTTAATGTCAATAATCCCAAAATAACCCTTTTATATTTTATTAAATTATAATATTTGTTATTATCTTTTCTTCCTAAAATTCTTAAAATATGTATGGGAATAAATTTACAAAGTCCAGATATAGATTTAATGCACCGATAATTTTCGATTTTGTTCAAAATCTCGAATCTTCTGAACTGCGTAAGTGATAATTTGCTTATCTGTTTACATCAACTGCAATGAAAATTGTAAAAATAATTACCTATTACTGATATAAACAAGTCAACTCCGCTACTTTGCGGAAAATGTTTACAATGCTTACTAAATTAATGTTATTAACCCGGCATCATTAGTATTGGTGTAAATTTTGTCAAATTTTCTTTTAGTAAAATAACCATAAACTGCTAAACGACAAATAGTATCAATGTTCCTAAAAATGCTGAAAAATATAATTTCTGGAGCATAAATAAGCCCAATAACTGAAGTGTCAGCCATTAATATCGAATATGCAACAAACATCAGTCTTAATGTGCCTGAGATTAGCTCTGTAAAAGCAATGCGTAAATCCGAATACCACAACTACTTCCAGAATAGCATATACAATACATATTCAAAATTCCATAAGCAATCAGGCTCACCTGAGTCCAGTCCACATGTAAACGAAAACCTGACCTCCTGTCAAGAAGTCCCAGTACCATCACAGCGCCTTCCCAGACACTTTTGAACTTACAAGTCTATCCAAATCATCATAAGTCATCGTCATTTCTCTGTGTCCGCCACTTTCATTCATTATAATCATCGTTATTATGATTATAAGTTTCTAATTCGTCATAATCATTTCTCATAAAAATCACCTCATTATTTTAATCTTTTTATTTTCAAAAATTATTTTATTTTAACAACTAAATAATTCTGTTAGCATTTTATAAAATTTCAACTAAAAACTTTTATTCAAGCTATCATAGTATTATAACTTTTTAACTTTTTAAAAGACTTTTATTTATCAGTTAAATTACTTAATTTTATCTTTATACTATTTTGAAAATGGAACATGTAGATTCCTGTTTTCAACGTTTCGATAATTTCGTCCAACTGATACATTTTTACTGTCTTGTGAGACCAAATCTTCTTACATTTTACTTCGTTGTTTGCAACTTCGTTTTTACAATTATTAATTGAACTGGTATTTTTGGTCTCCGTTTTGCTTCCCTGATTTTTGTATCCAATTTTTCTACTCTTGTGTCAAGCTCTACTCTGATTCCTGCATCTTGAAGTTTTGTAAACAATTCTTTTTGCAAAAGGTACCTGCTCGTCAGAAATTGTCAGGATTACTTGCTTGTACTGGTGCTAACCAAGTTGGGACGCTCTGCGTAATGTTCGATTAAGATTCGATAAATCTTTTTCAAACTTCCATACATTGCCCTGTGAGATCATTACTGGCTCGTGTTTTTCACCATCTGCACCTATATGCTCATTTTCAAATCTTGCTGGAGGTTAAAGTCTAACTGGATTGTTCCACATTGCCAAATTCTTCCGATTGAGTCTTTCATCTTAAAAGTCGATTTTTGGTCCGTGAGTGCTCCATCTCCAGGATTTAGCTTGTAATTAATTCCTTTGTGTTCCCAAAAGCTGATTTCAAGTTTGCTTCAATCATTTCCCATATTTCGTCTGAGACCTATTGCTTTATCAGGTTTTTGTTGATAATTCAATGTGAGTATTCAATCCGAATACAGTATAAAATTTATCATATAAATCAATAATTTCGATAATTTGTTCCTCAATTTGCTCTTTCGTACAGAAAACATGGCATCATCCGTGTAAATGCTCTAACTCTCATAAGCCGTGTAAGCTCCACTAAATTCGTGTCTGTGAACAAGCCCCATTTCTCCATATTTCAATGGCAAATCCTTGTATGGATGCAGAGTTGTTCTTGTAGGCAGTGTCGAACCTGGACAGTTCATAGGCTTTGTGCATACTCTTTTTCATCAATTGTTGATGTACATATTTTCACGGTAATTGAACCAGTGTCCAGAAATTTCCCACATTCCTTATCTAGCATAATAGAGTTTTATTTCCTGATAACCTCTTTTTTTATGCTCAACTCTCCAGATTTCCTGCAATTTATTGAATAATTCCACACCTTTTGGGCATAAAGAAAGGAATCCTGGTCCGTGCTCGTCTACAAAGAACAAGTCAAGCTGTTTTCCTAATTTTCTGTGGTCTCTCTTTTCAGCTTCTTCCATCATTGTCAAATAGTCATCCAGCTCTGTTGCAAAAGCCACTCGTAAATTCTTTGAAGCATTTTATTGTTTTGAATCTCCACGCCAGTAAGCTCCTGCTGTTGACATTAGCTACATGCTTTTAGATAGCCAGTCGATGGAATATGTGTTCCACGGCATAAGTCTATAAATTCACCTTGCTGATAAATGCTACTTGTATCTGCACCTCAAATCGTCAATTATCTCCAACTTTGTAAGTTTCACCTTTTTCAGCAAAAGAATTTTTTGCTTCTTCGGCAGTCATTTCACTTCTTTTAAAATTCATAGTTTTCTTTTTACAATTTTTGTCATTTCCTCTTCAATTTTGCTAAATCTTCTTCAGTAAACGGTTTTTCAGGGTCAAAATCATAAAAATCCATTTTTCAATAACAGGCCCTATCGTAACCTTTTGTATTTGGGAAAAAGTCTTTTGCACAGCCTGCGCCATAATATGTGCCGCACTATGTCTTATAATTTCTATCCTTTTCCTTGTGTTAGTAATTATTTCAATTGTTCCAGATTTGTCAATAATATGAGATGGATCAACTACACATCATCAATTATCGCCCCAACGGTTGCTTTCCCAAGACTGCTCCCAATACTTTTTGCAAATTCACAACAGTCATCGGATTTTCCAACTGTCTTTTACTGCCATCAGGCAAAATCATTTTCTATCATTTCGATTCCTTCTTTCTCTCTTTTTGTCAAAATAAAATTAGGCTCTAGTTAGCCTAATCGCATAGTATTTATTATAGTATAATTCTTGCTTTTCAACCTAAAAATATACAATGAATGAAAATAATATTTAAAACTCTATTTTTAGGTAATATCAATTCATTCGTTTTTATAGAAGGCTAATCACACTTAATAATAAATCTAAAATATATCTTAGATTATCATTTTCTTCACACCATAAATTAGGATCATTTTTATTTCACTTATCAATTGAAAATACTATATCTCTCAAAAATCCATTCAACAGCTACTTTTCCATTTATCTGATATCATATACTTCCAAAAGGGATATTTAAATTTTTATATCACTATTAAATATTATTATATGACTTATTTCTCTTTGATATAAAATCTTAATTTTTCTACTTTAAAATTATTTTTCTTCTCCTGAAATTAGAATTTCTGCTAATTTTCTAATTCCTCATAATTTAAAATGTAAATCGCTAATTCTTTTCCTATATCAGAATATTGTTTAAAAATTTTCATATTCTTCAACTAATGGTAATTTAGGAATTTCTCAAATCTGATTCAAATCTGTAATTTAAATCTATGCAAAAAGCCATACACATAGTAAAAATATCTTCTTTTGTAATGCTAGGTGCCTGTATTTTTCTTTTGCTAAAGTTATGAATAAAATCATTTATTCCATCATTTAATTCTATTATCTGAACTTAAAATATGCATAGACTTATCTTTTTGTATTTTTCTTATCATCAATATAGTTTTAATGGATAACAATTTGCTTTTTCTAAACAATCTAGATTTATCATCTCTTCTGATATAAATCACTAAATGGCTTACTGACTTGATTTTACCATTTAAAATAAAACTTTCCTTTAAATTTATTTTGTTGAGAGGGTCTCTATCCATGAAAAAATATAAATTTTTGGCTTTACAAATGGCTCTATATAAAGATATTGATATATTTTCATTTTTAAACTCATCCTTTTTAATGAATCGAGTTCTTTAATCCTCTCAAGACCAACTAATTTTCTTTGTATCTGTATTTATAATTTCTTCATTCTCTTTGTATTTAATTTATTACTTTCTAATTCTTTATTTTTAATAATTTTTCTACTTCTGTTTATTATAAGACCAATGTATCTTTCATCTGCTTTTTCCAACTGAAACTTTTGAAAATGAATAAACCTATGGATCTCTCTGTCACAATTCATTTTGAGTAATATTAAAAATACTTTCTTTTTATTATTTTATTATCTTTATCAAATAATAGTATAAAACTTTGAAATTCTATTTCTATGGTTTATCAGTCCCTCACTTGGTTTTGATTTCTGTCCATGGAATACTTTTTATAGAATTATAGTCTGATTTTGTTAAGTTTTTCTTCTCTACTCAGATAATCTCCTATATCATAATAATGTATTTCAGCTTTTTCTTTCTTCTCATTAGGATTTTTACTAATAAACTGATACTACAGGTGTTTTGTTCCTTCTCCAAAAACATTTCCTTTTCTCTTTGTTCTCCTGAGGGTTCTGCATTCCTCTTAAATTAAAAACATAGATAGAAGAAAATTCTTTTCTATGAGTTTTTCCTAAATCCTGATGTTGCTGTTCCATCTATCCAAGCTCCATTGATTTACAAATCCTACTACTCTCCATTCTTATTTAGCCTATCTGTTGCCCATCTAAAAGCTTTTATATAAGCATCATATAATGCTTTATTCAATCCTGCTGAAGATTCTTTAGAATAAGTTTCTAATATTCTATTGTCTAAAATAGGATATTTTTATTTTGAGACATTATCATTAGCAGAGTTCTGTCCTATAGTGTATGGAGAGTTTCCAAAAATAATTTGTAAAGGAGCATTCTTTTGTCTTTTCAACTCTTTCTGAATTTTCTTTAAAGAATTAGATATCAATTGTAGATTCTTCTTTATCTTCTCCCAATTGAAAAGTATCTGTCAAACATATACTCTAAACTCTTTATACTCTGTTTCATTATTCAAATCATGATATATATTTTTCAATATTTACTGTTGCTATATAATAAGCTAATAGAACTATCTCGTGTAGCAAAAATTTCTTTTGATACTTTTCTCTAAATCTTTAGGCTTAATATTTCCACTTTGTAAAAGTCTTGAAATAAAAGGTTCCTGTTCCTACACAAAAGGCTCTAATATATTGATATTTTCCTCTGTTGACTATCTAAATTCTTTTTCAATATATCTTTCAACTGAATTTATTATAAAGTCAACCACTTCAATAGGAGTATACACTATTCCTAACTCAACTAATTTTGGGAAAAGCTGTTTTAAAAGAACTTTATACTAACTCTACTATTATTTTTGTTTACCTTCTGAATTATCTATATTTCCAACTCTTACTCTAACACATCATAGAATTCTTTTTAATTCAGCTGTTTCTTTTCAAATTGTTGCTCTAATAATAAGTTTAATATTTCTTCCATAGATGAAGAAATAGGATTATTCTTTACAAAAGAATAATTTTCAAATAAGGCTTCAAATATAGCTTTAGTTATAATATGTTGAGATAACATCTCTATTGCCTCTTCACTATCTATACTAGAATTTATATTTTCTGTAAACCTTTTACAAAATTATTAAAAAGCTTTTTATGTTCACCATCTCTAGCTATTAAATCTCTGATTCTATCTATCTGTGTTGAGCTATCTTTTGCTACATCTTTTGCCCATTATTCAAAATATTTTCTATCTCCAACCTTTTCAACCATCTTAGCATAGATAGCATTTTGCACTGTCTCTATTTGAAATGGTAAGGATTGTTGATATGTAGCACCAGATTCCTGTACTTCTCCGTCAAAAATCAATTCCTGAGTTATCAGGAGTTCCTATATAATATTTTTAGGTTTTTCTTATTTATATCTATTTTATTTACTACTGCATTAAATCTATCATCGTGAGCTCTTAATGCATTTAACACCGATCAAAACAACCTTATATGTTTTCATTATCATTTAAGGCTTCTTCTGGCGTATATGTTCAGGTATAACAACAGGTATGATTATATATCCATATTTCTTATTAGGAGCCTTTCATAGCTCTACCTACAGACTGAACGACATCCACTTGAGAATTTTTAGCTGATAAAAATAATACAGCATCAAGATTCGGCACATCAACACCTTCACTTAAAACATCTAGCATTAGTTAAAAATTCTACATTCTTTGCTCTTCTCCATCTTCTTTTAACCAAGAGCAAATCTTCTCTTTCAAGTGCATTCATTCCCACCGTCTATATGTTTTAGAAAGATATATTAACCATTTTTCTTTTTAGCTTCTTTTTAAAAGATGAGATATAATCTTCTGAATAGTCATTCAAAACTATTAGTTATTCTTTTAGAAGTCTTTATGTCTCTACAGAAAGCAACTGCTCTTTTCATAGGTTCTGGATCTGTAACTTTTTATTATTCTTTCCTTATCTAAAAATTTGTTTAGATAGACCATTTATACAACCAATTAATCTAGTAGCATCATCAAAGTTAAATTCGTTTTCTCCATTTCGCAATAATAGATTGTAGTTCTGCAGGGAATTTGACTTGAATTTAGGTAAGTATTAAAACTTTATAGTCAGTTAATAAATCATTTTCAACTGCTTTTCCAAAACCTATTCTATAGATTTCTTCTCCATAAAGTTCTTTTATCCATAGAACAAAGATAGGCCTCACTTTCCTTTGCCTTAGATTTTGAATTATCATCATATAGTCTTGGAGTAGCTGTCATATACAATCTTTTTAGCTTTTTAAGAAATTCATTATATATGCACTTTGACAAATTACTTTCATCTTCGTAAGCAACTCCTGTTGTTCTATGAGCTTCATCACAAATACTGAATCAAAATCTCCCAAAGTTTTATCTTACTCTAAAATCTTTTTGGGCTCCAGCTATAACATCTATTGATTGATATGTTGAAAAATACAACCTTCATTCCCTTTTATCTTTAATTTTTCAACTGATTTACTATTTTTATCTGTATCCAGTTGGTTTGCAGGTAATACTAAATCTACTACACTTATTACATTGTCATCATTAGTTGATTTTTACTTAGAAATCTTTGAATCAGAAACAGATACAGATAGGATATAGTTTAGTATCATTATCTACATCATTTGTCCATTCTCTAAGAGTTTGACCCAAGAAGTGCAATAGATGGAACTGAAATAGAATCAAACCATTTTATCTAGTTTCATTCTCAGCTATTTTTAAACGAAGTAAAGGTCTTTCCTAGTTCCCATGTCATTATTAATTTACCTCTATTATTTTCTTTAAAATATCGTGAACAGAATCTCTTGCTTCTTTTTGATGTTTTTCTAATTGTTTTACACTTCTATTTCCAAGTTTTCCTAAATATATTTTTAGACCAATCACATCCAGAATCTTTCAAGTTCATTTAAAGATAATCTTATCACAGGTATTTCCTGATTTTGGATTAAATCATTGCCTTTTTAGACCACTTGTTTGTTGAAACAAATACTCTACTAAAATTTTTCTTTTCTCATCAACTTCAAAAAGCTTTGCAGAAGTTGATATAAAATGTATCTACGTCAGATTTAGATATTTCGCATTTTGACCTATAAAATTTTACATTGAATAGCTACAAAATTCATCTTCTTCATTATAAATAACTAACCCATCCCGCTATCGCTACACACTGAGTTTGATATATGGAAATTCATTCCATAGCCATATATATATCATCGGCACATGGTTTTTGTAGTCAAAACCAATTTTCATTAATTTCTCAAATTTTTCACCTTTTTCTCTGACTCCACTTTTTCTTGAATTTCATTTAAAATATCTTTTAATTCCATAATAGTATCTCATCCTCATAAGTTTTCTACTAAAACACTTTTATTCATTATAATCACAAAATATTATATTTGTATTAAATGGGTCATGTAATTTGAGCAAGTAAACTTTAACTATTCTAATACAAATTTATCGAACTTGGAATCGACTTCACAAACTGTTCCGAAATTTTAAGACATTCCAGTATAAACACCCACTTTAAATGAGCACATCCATCCTCAAACCGAGACACAAAGCGTAAATGTCTTGAGTTTAATTTATCAAAATCTACAAATAACCTAAAACCTCCTTTTTCCAATCTCTTGTCTTTTTCCCCATAATATGTTATCCTATAACCATCACAATTAAAAATAACACAGTAAAGTCACTTTAAAACAAAACATAAAAATTTAGATTTTTACTCAAATTCTAGATTTATTTTTATTTATTATTTTGTTTTTGAAGCGATTTATTAATATACATTAAAAAAATATAAAAACAAGGAGAAAAATCAATAATGTTTAATAATTTAGGAGATAGATTTAAGATATATTTAAAAAGTCAGTGGACAGGGAAATTGACTGAGAACAATATGAAAGATGCTTTGAGGGAAGTAAGACTGGCATTGCTTGAAGCGGATGTAAATTACAGTGTAGCTAAAAACTTTGTGGCAAAGATTCGAGAAAAGGCATTGGGAGAACAGGTTATTAGCGGTGTTAATCCTACACAGCAATTTGTTAAAATTGTAAATGACGAACTAGTGGAAGTGCTTGGTGGTTCCAATGTTTCGATTGCTAAAGCTGATAAAAATCCTACTATTGTAATGCTTTCTGGGCTTCAAGGAGCTGGAAAAACTACGTTTTCTGGAAAATTGGCAAAGCATTTGAGATCAAAAGGGGAAAAGCCATTTTTGATTGGGGCAGATGTTTATAGACCTGCTGCGAAAAAGCAATTGAAGGTGCTAGGAGAGCAAGTGAAAGTTCCTGTATTTACGATTGATGAGAGTATAGATCCGTTGGAAATTGTAAAACAGGGAATTGAAGCTTCAAAGACAGAGCATGCGACTTACGTGATTATTGATACGGCGGGAAGATTGCACATTGACGAACAGCTTATGCATGAATTGCAGGATATAAAGGATTGCTTTAATCCAAATGAAATTTTGCTTGTAGTTGATGGGATGACTGGGCAAGATGCGGTTAATGTGGCAAAAGAGTTTAATGAACAGCTTGATATTACTGGAGTTGTGCTTACAAAACTGGATGGAGATACTCGTGGAGGCTGCTCTTTCAGTAAAGGAAGTTGCAGGAAAGCCAATTAAATTCATAAGTGAAGGGGAAAAACTGGATGACATCGCACCATTTCACCCAGACAGGCTTGCTTCGCGTATTCTTGGAATGGGAGACGTTGTTTCGCTTGTGGAAAAGGCACAGGAAGCTATTGACGAAAAAGAAGCCAAGAAAAATGGAAGAAAAAAATTTAGAAAAATCAGTTTGATTTTTGAAAGATTTTTAAAACAGTTTAAAATGATAAGAAAAATGGGATCAATTGCTGGAATTATGAAAATGATACCAGGAGTTGACACCAAACATGATTGATATGGGAATGGCTGAAAAGAAATGAAAAAGGTTGAAGCAATTATTTTTTTCAATGACAGTTCAGGAAAGACGTGATCCGAAAACTTCTACGGAAGCCGTAAAATGAGAATTGCCAAAGGAAGTGGAGTTCAAGTAAACGACGTAAATAAATTGATAAAACAATTTGAACAAATGAAACAAATGATGAAAATGTTTAATAGCGGCGGTATTCCAGGATTTGGTGGTGGCGGCTTTATGAGAGGCAGAAGAAGATAATTTACAAATTCTTTAGAACTGCCAAAACTTTCAAAAACTAACACTATGATTATACATATTTATTCCAAAACAATATAAATTACGGTAAAACAAATTATTTAAATATAACAAGACATGACTTTATAAATGCTCTTTTTTTATTATCCACAATTAAAAATCGTAATTATACATAATAAACAAAATTGTTTCAAAAAAATTAAAAATACTTGAATTTTTAAACTTATATGATATACTATAATAAATAACAGTATAATAAAAATTTAAAAAGGAGCTGATTAGCATGAAGAAATTAATTTTAGTAGGATGTTTAGCATTTGGAGCATTAGGATTTTTCAAGATTTGTTAACGAATGCCACGTTACAAAGTAAAAACAAGTAGATCTGTAACTTGCAGAAGCAACGAATCAGGAAGAACATTCCAATTTACAAGTGGTAGATTATCTTCTGTTTCAAGCGGATATACTACAAAATTTATTTTTGAAGGTAATGGATATAGAGGATTACGTTTAACTGGCGCAAAACTTCTTGCAGGTTAAAAATAAAACTATAAAAATTTTTAAATCAAACTCAAAAGCTATGACTGTACCCGTTAAAATTAGTTTAGTTCTCATTACTTTAATTTTTATTAGGTTTGAGAACACAATAAAAACTCTAAGTCTTTTATGAACTTGGAGTTTTTATTTATTGTACTAAAAAAAGCTATAGTATTCTATTCAAATTCTAGATTTTATTAATCGATTTTGAAAAAGTTTGAAAAATATATAAAAGGTATTGGATTATTATAACTTTTCTAGTATAATAAATTTGTATAATTTTAGTAAAAGGAAAAATACGATGAAAAAAAGGTGTCGGAAAATCACACAGTAAAATAATATTAATTGGAGAACATTCTGTTGTTTACGGCTATCCTGCCATCGCTATTCCACTAAAAAATTGGAATTGAATGTATTGTGGAAGAAGCAAAAAGCAGCTGTTTTCCATAATAAGACAGATACTCTTTCAGTTGCTCTTTTACTGCGTTAAAAATATTTAAAAAGAAAATGCAAAAATAAAATATAAAGTTACCTCTCAAATCCCTCCAAAAACGTGGAATGGGATCTTCAGCGGCAGTAAGTATTGCGGCAATTCGTGCTGTATTTGATTATTTTGGAGAAAATTTGGAAGATGAGTGCTGGAAAAAAACTGGTTCACACGGCAGAAATTGTAGCTCATAATACACCAAGCGGGCTGGATGCCAAAACTTGCCTTAGCGACAAAGCCATAAAATTTATAAAGAACAAGGGATTTTCATACATTGACTTAAATCTTGATGCATACCTTGTAATTGCAGACACAGGAATTTATGGAAATACTGGTGAAGCAATTCAAAATGTTAAAAATTTAGGAAGTAATGCCGACAGTTCTTTAAAGAAATTAGGAGAATTGACAGATGAAATAGCTAAAAATCTTAACTGAAAATATTGAAATCCAAAGAAGAAAAAAAGTCGATAAAATAGGAAAAATTATGACAAAAGCAAATACAGAACTCGGAAACTTGAATATAACCATTGAAAAAAACAGACTTATTTGTAAAACAGCAATCGAAAATGGAGCAAGTGGAGCAAAAATTTCTGGTGGAGGATTAGGGAGGCTGTGTAATTGCACTTGCTAAGAATCTGGATATTGTAGAAAAAGATAAAAAGATGGATTTATAAAATGTGGAGCAGAAAAATATTTGGGTGGAAAAAATTTAATATAAAGGAGAAAAATGGTAAAAGTCAAATCTTATGCTAATATTGCAATTGTAAAATACTGGGGAAAAAAAGATGCAGAAAAATGATACCTTCCACAAGCAGCATTTCCCTACTCTTAATGATATGTTTACAGAAACAGAGATGGAATTTATAAATGATGAGGATATTAAAATTGCTGTTGAAAAAGAAATAAAAATAGAAAATTGTAAAGATAAATTTTGGGGATATGACAGATTTGTTTTTATTTGAATGGAGAGTGCAGGATAGTGTGCATACAGAAAAAGATTAGTAAAGTTGTGGATTTGTTTCAGGAAAAATAGGAGTCAGAAAGGTAAAAATTTCTACAATCAAATAATATGCCAACAGCTGCGGGACTTTCTTCCAGTTCAAGTGGTTTATCGGCTGTAATAAAGGCTTGTAATGAACTTTTTGAAAAACTATACACAATCTGAACACTGCAAAGATTTCAAAATTTGGTTCTGGGATCTTCTTCGAGAAGCTTTTTGGACCTAATTGCGGCTTGGGACAAGGATACTGGAGAGATTTATGAGAGTTAAAGACAGATTTGAAACTGGCGATGATTGTGCTTGTGCTGAATGAAAAATAAAAAGGAAATTTCAAGTCGAAATGGGATGGAGCTTTGTGCAAAAACTTCAACATATTTTTGACGAGTGGGTAAAACAGTCTGAAATTGACTTTGTAAATATGAAAAAAATATCTTGCTGAAAAATGATTTTGGAAAAAGTAGAATTTTGACAGAAGAGAATGCTCTTAGAATGCACAAAACAACTGAAACTGCAAATCCACCATTTTCGTATTTTAATGAAAAACTTACGAAGCAATGGATTTTGTAAAAATTTGAGAAATAATGGGAAAAAAATGCTATTTTACGATGGATGCAGGGGCCTAATGTAAAGGTGCTTTGTCTGGAAGATGATTTGGAAAAATTGGCAGAAATTTTTGGAAGAAAAGTATAAGATTATTGTGAGTAGGACTGTGAAATTATAATTGTGAAAATTAATTTGAAATTGAAAAATAAAACATTATGATTACTTCTGAAATTGATTAATTTTATCAGTTTAGTATTAAAAGAGTTAAGATATATTTTTGGAAAGGATTTTTGAATAATGGATAAATTAAGAAAATTTGACATAGTTATAGGCATATTATTTGGAATTACGACAATAATTTTTAATTTCATTTATTTTTTTAGTAATGACATATTTTTTATGTGGGTATTTCAGAGCATCATAATATACTAAGCTGGTACATCAGACCACTATTCATTATTCCAATAATCTGGAGTGCGTACAAAAAAGCTGTTTTCAGGAATTTCAATCTCTATTTTTGGTCTATTTACGAGTATGTTCTGGTTTCCAAAGCCAAATATAACTAATCCTGAAATTGTAAAATTTTTAAATTTTGAAAGCAAATTATTTGAAAAGTGGATGGACAATAGATAAAAATTGTCCCTGCTTTTTACTGTTATAATGTTTTTTATAATAGTTTCAACTTGGACAAAAACTGAAATTACTTTTATTAATTTTAATAGCAGCTGCAATTTTTAAAATATTTAACAGCTATCTTTTAACTGGCAAGAGTGCATTTTCAATGTTGATGCCTGCGGTTACTGGATTAATTGTCTGTGTGATGGCTGTATTTTTTCTTAAAAAAAGAAAAAAACTGATGAAAAAAAGGAGGAAGAAGAAATAAATATGAAAAAATATTATCAATTATTGTAGGATTAATCTTAATATCTACAATAACAAGTTGTCAAAATGATAAAAATTATTGAAAAATGATTTAAAAATTTAATAGAATTCACTCGAAACGGTGGTTATAAATCATCAAATCATGATAAAATGGCTGCTATAACATTTGAAGCAATTGATGAAGGATATAAAAAAATGTCCTATAAAAATTAATAAAACAACAGAAGAAAAATAAAAAAATAAAATTATCGTAAATATTACTATAAAATATCCTGATTTATCAGGAGCAATAGAAATATTTAAAAATAAAATATTAGAAGAAAGACAAAGACTTTTGAAATCACCAAATCCCTACTGTAAGGTCAGATGATGAAATGATAAAATTGACTACGCAATTTTTAAAAAGAATCTGTAAATGAAAAATTGAATGATCCTAATCTAAGATATTTTGAAGAAACGTTTGATATTGTATATGTAAAAACATAACGATAATTGGGAAATGCAAGACAGCCCACAATTCAACAAAGCGATGCTCTTTAATTTGCAGTTTTAACTCATTTACTCAAAATTAAAGATTTTTAAGGCAAAAACTTAAAATTTTACAACAAAAATAAAAAAATAACATAGAAAAAGGAGGAGAAATTGTGGGGATATAAAAAAATACTTGATGAAAAAGTGTCAAATATTATTGCCGCTGGGGAAGTTGTGGAAAAATCCAGCTTCGATGATTAAGGAAATGATTGAGAAACTCGCTGGATGCGAAGGCTACGATGATAAAAATTGAAGTCTTTTAAAGCTGGAACTGATGTTAAAGTAAGTGATAATGGAATTGGAATGGATAAGGACGATACGCTTTTGTCAGTGGAGCGGCATGCTACTTCTAAAATTAAGGAAAAGGAAGATGTCTTTTAACTTGAATACTTATGGGTTTCGTGGAGAGGCTCTGTCATCTATTGCAGCGGTGTCTAAACTTACGATTACTACACGTTCTGAAAAATAGTCCTGTAGGATATAAGATTGGCTGTTATGGCGGAGTTGTGAGAAAAGTTTGAGGAAGTTTCGAGAAATGTCGGGACAGAAATGGAAGTCAGGGATTTATTTTATAATACGCCTGCCAGACGGAAATTTTTACGAAAAATGTCAACAGAATACGGTAAAATCAGGGATATTGTACTAAAGGAAGCACTTTCAAACAGTAATGTGGCATTTTTCGCTGGAACTCGATGGAAAAAGTACGATAAAGACAAGTGGAAAAGGGGATTGATAATACAATCCTTGAATTATTTGGAAAAGTCAGTTTTGAGAAATTTGAAAAAATTTGAATATGGATATTTAGGTAACTATGAAATTTTACGAAGTTCAAAGGACTTTATGTTTACTTTTTGTAAATAACCGATATGTGAAAGTCAGCAACTATTGAACGTGCTGTTATAGATGGCTATTACACTAAATTAATGAAGGGAAAATATCCGTTTGCCATTATTTTTTTACAATACCGATCCAAAAGGAAATAGATGTAAACGTTCACCCATCAAAAAAATAATAAAATTTCTCAAATGATAAAACCGTTTATAATGAAATAAAATCAGCAATTGACGACTTTTTTTACTACAACGACAGGAAAAACTGGCAACCTAATATTGACTTTGATAAAGAAAAAAATATTAATATTAATGAAAATGTCGCTGTGAAACAGATGATTTGTTTTTCTGATGATATTTTAAAGGGGAAAAATCAGAAAAGTTATGAGTTTGGAAACTTTTGATGGGAAAAATTGCTGAAAATGCTGAAAAATTTAGTAGAAAAGTAATAATTTTTTTCAGAAAATAATTTCTGATAAAAACGATGAAAAATACGTTTTTTATCTATGTAAAGATATTTTTTCAAAAAATGAAAACTTTTGTAAATAATAAAATCAGAATAAATCAGCCTTGATGAAATTTGGAATAAAATGAATAAAAATCAAATAAAATTGTGGAAAACGATGTGGAAAACTTTCAAAAAATGAAAGTGGATTTCATAATAAAAATGGGATAAAAATACAGATTTTAAAAATTATAAAAATGTAGTAACTATAATAATTGGAAGAGAAAAAATTTTGATGCTATAAATGAGAATACGGAAAATGAAATCCCAGTTATAAAGTTGGGACGTTTGAAAAAGCATATTGGGAAAAGCAATTTCATTATGATATGCTGGGACAGATTTTTGATACGTATATTCTAGTTAGGCGAGATGACGAGCTGGAAATTTATGATCAGCATATTATTCATGAGAGAATTTTTGTATGAAGAACTAAAGGATAAATTTTTACAATAAAAAAAGTTGGAGTCACAGCATTTACTTTATTGCCACTGAAAATGGAAGTTACGCAAATTGAAAAATATTATTTTTGAAAATATTGATATTTTTAATGATTTTTGGATTTGATATTGACGAGTTTTCAGAAAGATGAAATTGTAATTCGAGCTGTACCTGCCTTTGACTTTTCGGGATAGCATTGAAAATGTATTTCTGCAGCTGCTTATGGACTTGAAAAATGAAGTTGAAATAAAAGGATTTGCAGGGAAAATATCATTATTTCGATGTCATGCAAAGGGAGCTGTGAAGGCTGGACAAAAAGCTTGATATGTTTGAAATGCAGAATATGGTGAGAAGGATTCATGAAGTTGGAAAATATACGTGTCCACATGGGCGTCAATTATTGTAAAATTAAGTAAGAATGATTTGGACAAAATGTTTGGAAGAAGAAAAATAAGAGTAAAAACTTGAGAAAAATTTAGTAAAAAAATGAAAAAACTTTTTGACAATAAGGAAAAAAATATGATAAGAATTAGTGTAGTGTGTATTGGAAAAAATAAAAAGATAAATACATAAAAGAGGGAATAGCTGAGTTTTCAAAAAGGTTGTCAAAATACATAAAACTCGATATTACTGAACTGGCTGAAGAAGATGATAACAAGGGGATTGAAAATGCAGTAAATTCAGAAACTGAAAGAATAATAAATGCTATTTCAAAAAAATTATTCGTACAATATTTTGCTTGACTTAAAACGGAAAAGATGCTATCTTCTGAAGAAATGGCAGATAAAATGAAAAAATTTCCATGACAAACAGCGAAATTAATTTCATAATAGGTGGTTCAAACGGTGTAAATGACAAATTGCGAAAAATTGTAGATTTTAGACTATGCTTTTTCACTAATGACATTTCCACATCAGCTTATGCGATTAATTTTGACAGAGCAAATATACAGATGGGTTTCAATTAATAATAATATAAAAATATCATAAATAATGGAGGGAAATTATGTATTCTGCTGGGGAAGAATTTGAAAGAATTAATAATGAGGGAGATGTGGAAGGTTATACTTGCCTTTCCAATGTTACGGTAGGAGATAAGGAATATTTAGTTTGTGATGAGTGAAACTGGGGAAAAAAGTCTTTTACTATGACAGCATCGAAGAAGAGTTATATGACTTGGATGAAGATGAAGAAGATCAGGTTCTGGAAATATGGAATGATGAATATTATGGTTCTGACAAAGATTATATGTACTGGAATGAAGATTTTGGGGAATATGATAAAAATGAAAATGTAGATGGAGAATATGATGAAAGAAACTTTGATGCATTAAATGATGGTACTGATAATGATGAAGATGATGATGAGACTTGTCAGAATTTTTAGATGACTTTTTAATGATGAAGATGAATAAATCAAAAATAAAAACAGAGGAATAAAATGAAAAATAAAAATATAAAAAGTTTGGATAACTTTAAAACAAAAATTATGAAAAATTATTTGAACTGGAAAAAAATAATAAATTTGGAAGAAAAAGAATACCATTATAAAGATGAATACGGAAAATTGTAAAATCATCGATAAAATCGATTCCATCGAAATCTATCGACATGGTGAAATCAATTTCCAAACAAATATTTAAAAACAATAAAAAAATACCTCATTTACCTACATTACAACAAAATTTCGAGGAAAATATGAAATTTTTACAAAAATTTGAAAAAGAAAATGGAAAAATAATACTGGAATATGATATAATACATAGTAATGAAATAATAAACAGTATAAATTTAGAAATACAACTTATAGATATGTCAATTAATTAAATACCTTTTGAACATATCTATTAAAAAACAGAAAGGAAAAAGTGAGATGAGTAATCAAAACCACAATGATAATGGTATTATAAAAAGAAAAAAATTAAAAAGTAGAAGAACTAAAAGAAATAGGAGTTGAACCATATGGACGAAAAATATGCAAAAATTAAATGAAATTGCTGAAATAAATCAATATGATGAAACTTGTGAAAAAGTCTTTTAAAAACAGCAGGAAGAATCGTTGCCTTTAGAAGAATGGGGAAAAAAATGGATTTGGACAAATTCAAGATCCAACTGGAAAAAATCAATACTATGTAAAAAGATGAAGTTGGAGAAGAGCAGTACGAAATTTATAAAAATGGGACTTGGAGATTTTATTGGGCTAGAAGGAAAACTTTTTAGAACTAATACTGGAGAATTAACTTTAGAGTTGACTCTTTTGAAGTACTGTCTAAAAAATGTACGTCCACTTCAGAAAAAAATTTCATGGGCTAACTAACATCGAAACTCGTTACAGACAAAGATACGTGGATCTTGTAATGAACAGGAAGTTATGGAAACTATGAAAAAAAGATTCCAAATTATAAGATTTTTTAGAAGCTATCTTGAAAAACATGGATTTACAGAAGTGGAAACTCCAATGATGCACCCAGTTGCTGGAGGAGCTACAGCAAGACCATTTGTAACACATCATAATGCACTGGATATGGAACTATTTTTGAGAATAGCGCCTGAATTGTACTTAAAAAGACTGCTTGTAGGTGGATTTGAAAAAGTATTTGAAATAAACAGAAGTTTTTAGAAATGAAGGAATTTCAATAAAAACATAATCCAGAATTTACAATGATGGAACTATACCAGGCTTATGCTGATTTTAATGATATGATGGATTTGACAGAAGATTTGATTTCAAGTTTGACGTTTTGAACTATCATGGAAAATATGAGATTGAGTATGAAGATAAGACTATTAACATGGCAAAACCTTGGCGACGTGTTACAATGAAAGATATTGTAAAAGAAACAACTGGATTTGATTTTGACACAATTAGCAGCGATGAAGATACGATAAATAAAAGCAAAAAGAAATGAATATTCCACTAGAAAAAAAGACAGATCTTATACAAAATATGGAATTTTTAAACTTGATATTTGAGGAAAAAAAGTAGAGGAAACTTTATTAAATCCGACTTTTATTACTGAATATCCAAAAGAAATTTCTCCACTTTCAAAAACCAAAAAGGTGAAACTGAATGGGTGAGACAGATTTGAGTTATTTATTTCAGGAAGAGAATTTGCCAATGCTTATTCAGAATTAAATGATCCAAGAGATCAGAAGGAAAGATTTGAAGAACAGGTGAAATTAAGAGAAGCTGGAGATGATGAAGCTCAAGGAATGGATTTAGACTATATTCGTGCCTTAGAATACGGAATGCCACCAGCAGGAGGGCTTGGAATAGGAATTGACAGATTAGTTATGCTACAAACAAATTCTGCTTCAATTAGGGATGTTATTTTATTCCCAACATTAAGAAAAAGAAGACATTGAATTATAATTATTTTTGATATCTTAAAAATACTTTTTACAAAATATATTTAAAAAGCTCTAGGTTTTAGAATAACTTAGAGCTTTTTTTATTATATTCGTTAAAAAAATTTATGTAATTGCACTACAAATAATTAATTATAAAGGTATTCATAACCTTCTAAGTATAACCGTCTGTACCCGTTTCCTTGAAATATATTCTGTAAACAGAACCATATGCAGGTCCACTAATATAACCTCTTGTAAAATTAAAAATTTTTCCACTTTTGCAAACTTACACAATTTAAATATCCACGACCTTTAGAAGTAATTCTACATTCTTCAATAAATCTTGAGAATCCCAAAAACTCCAAATACCAAGAACATTGTTACAACCAATTTTTCATAATAATCAACTCCTTAATTTATTTTCCTTTCATTAAGTTATACCTCATAAATAAAAAGTCAAGTATAATTTATTATACAATTTATGAAAGACCTACAAGAATCAAATAATGATTTGTAGGTAATAAATTTTTTTATAATTTTTCTCTATTTTTATACTAAATCCATTAAAGCAACAGAATATGATGAGTTGATTGAAAAACATAACTCTTCATAAATGAGATTTCATCTATTATTTAAAACAGGTTTAGTATTAGTTATTAATTCTCAACATATTCTCTTATAATTTTTTCTGCTTTTTGTGTAATTTCATCGTAACTTCCTTCTGGCGAGAATTTTTCCAGCACTGCTACTTCGATTTTTCGGTTTTTGGGAACTCATATATCTTGAATATGCTTCAAAATGCACCTTTTATTCCAAGACATTGAATATCTACATTCAGTTCCTTTGCAATTATAGCAAATACCTTTTTAAATTGAGCAACTTTTTCCATCTTTTGTCCTGCTCCTTCTGGGAAAAATTACGATACTTTTCCACCTTTTAAATAGCCAACTATTTCTTCTACACTTTTTCTAATATTTTTTTGTTGATATCAATTAAAACAACATTTCCATTTTGAAACAAGAAGTTTCATTACACCTTTTTAAAATACCAGTCAATTGCTAAAAAATAATGTATTAAAAACAATTTTTATTTGGAAATAGTGATCCTAGAATTAACGGATCTACAAAACTTTTGATGATTTGATACGAAAAATTTGCGGATTGTCTGTCAATTTTTCCTGTCAATTTTTACTCTGAAATATAAATCGACAATTGGTTGAAATATTTTTAAAAATTTTTGTTACCCAACGATTTTTATTGTCCTCTATAGGTTTTGTTTTCGCTTATAATCTGTTTCCAGTCAATATCGTTGTCTTCAAATTTTGTAGCTTTTTTTGGTTGATGTATTCAGATAATAATTTTTAAATTGGGCATTCCAGCAAACTTTTCTTCATCCAGCTGAATTCCAAAAACTGTTTTCTATAAATGCAAAAATTCCACAATATCAAGTGAATCCATTCCGATTTCAAGTTCCAGATTTTCTTCTGGCTGTGGCTCAATTCCTTTATTTTTTTCTTGACATATTCCTTTAATATTTTGTATGCTTCATCAGTTGGTTCAGGTGTTTTTCTCCTTTTTACAATCTCATTTTTCGTATAAGTCTGGCAGCATAAATCTACGTGTCTTTCCAACTCTAGTTTTTGGCAATTCTTCCTCAAATAACTTATAATCAAGCACTTTTTCGTAGTTATGTGCCTTTAAGTTATAATCTTCCACTACATTTTTATATAAGCCTTTGTATTTGTAATCCCACGTTTTCTAAACTCTAATAAATCTGGAACGATTATTGCAGCTAACTTATTTTTATAATTAAAAAAATACCAATTTCCTTGATTAATCCATTACTTTGTGCAATCACCCTATTTTCAAGCGTTTCTGGATCAATATTCTTACCATTTTGAAAGAACAATCATTGTATTTTTCTTCCACGAATTGTAACATAGCTTCTTCATCAATTGCCGCTAAATCTCTGTTTTAAACCATCCATCTTCAGTAATTACTTCCGTAGTTTTTTCAGGCTTGTTGTAATAGCCTTTCATAACAATTGGTCCTTTAACCCACAGTTCTTCATCCACAACCTTTATTTCAATATTATGCAGCTTTTTCCCAACTGTTCCGATTTTTCTTTCTTTTTTTGAATTTACAGCGATAACTGGTGCAGTTTCGGTAAGTCCATAACCTTCAAGGGCATAAAATCCCAATGTTTCATAAAACCTTGAAATTTCAGGATCCATTTTTGCTCCACCGACAACGATAAAGTCAAGATGCCCACCAAATTTTTTATGAACTTTTGCAAAGACTTTTCTTTTTATCTTTAATGATTTGACATTGCTCATCATTTTGTAAATAAATCGTGTAATGAATTTTTGCGTCAATTTGCTGCTTTTATTCCATCATAAAATAGCTTGAATACTCTTGGCACTCCTATTATTGCAGTTACTCTATTTTTTTCAAGCGCGTCAAATATTTCCTTGCTTGCAATTTTTTCTACAAATACAATTGAAGTTTGATATTTTAACATCAAAAGTACAGTTGCTGTCAATGGCAGAACATGGTGAAACGGCAATATTACTAAGATCTGATCTCTATAATCAAATATTCCTTTTCGTAAAGTCCTCCATTTCAGTATTTAAATTATTGAAAAGACAGCATTACACCTTTTTGGACTTCAGTTGTTCCTGAAGTGTAAAGCATAGCCGCTGTTTCATCTCCAGTTGGATTTTTCAAGCTCAAACTCCATATTTTTTTATAGCATTCATTTTTCCTGTTCAACTGTAATTTTATCCACATTTATTACTTTTTACAGTATTTTTTTGAACTATATTTTTCAACTGCTTCAAAAATAGTTTTTCTGTTTCATTTGAGCAGAAAAATTACATTTGGATGTGAATCTTCAAGCACGTATAAAATTTCGTCTGAATTGCTATTGGCATCAAGGGCGATTCCAGCTGATTTTTTATCCCATACTGCAAAAAAAGCTGTAAATCCATTCTGGACGATTTTCCATAACAATCAGTCCAAACTTCTCCTTTTCCAATTCAACTATATACTCAGAAAAAATATTTTATATTATTTATCAAATCAATATAATTAATGTGCTTTATTGTCAAAATCAACTAATGCCAGTCGCTCTGTTCTCTCTAAAAACATAATTTTGCCTCCTTTTTATTAAGTATACTTCTATTATACTTCAAAATTAAAAATTATGACTATTCTACTTAAAACTCTATATTCTCTTAGTTTTTATCAATTCGATTTTAAACGAATTTGAGTGTTTTTCAAATTTTAGTTAAGTATATCATAATAACTGACAAAAATTCAATTTTCATATTAATTTGAAACAATAATACTTTGCTTAATAAAATATTATAAAAATAGAGTAAACCCTTTAAAAATTTCAAATTTTTTTAAGTGATTTACTCTAAATATTTATTCATACATTCAAATTTCTTCAAAAATTGTTAATTAGAAAAATTTTTCAAAAACTCTTATTAAGAAGAGCTGGTGTAAATTCAGTTATTACTGTTTCTATCAAATTATTCTTATAATAAGGATCTTCCTTCAGAATTTCTTCGAGTTCTTCTTTTGTTACATTATATGCGAGGATAAGTCCGCCAGTCGGAGGATTTTTGCCGTCCTCCTGCAATGAATTTTTCCAGCATCAATGTATTTTTGAATGAAACTCAAAATGATCATTTCTGAAATTTTTCCAACTTCCTCCAATGATTTTTATAAGTTGTAGATACAACAAAAATTTTTTCATAAACTTATTTTTCCTTTCTAAAATTATTTTTGAAGAAAAAAGTAACTATCTTCCAAATTCCTGTTGTTGTTGCTGTTGCTGTCTTTTGCTGAATAATTTGCTGCTGTTGAAGAGCATTTGGAGTTTTAACAAGATTTACTCCTACTTGTATAGTTTTTCCATTTCTAATTACTGTTAATTTTACATTTTGTCCAACTTTTTAGCTGCAATTTCTCCTACAAATGCACCAGATGAATTAACTTCCTTTCCATCAACTGCTATAATGACATCATTTTTAGTTATTCCTGCAGCTGCTGCCGGACCATTTGGAACAACATCCGCTACAAATACTCCGTTTGAAGATTTTAGATTAAGAGCTTTTACTTTATCCGAATCTAAAGTTCCAAGATACACACCTATATATGGTCTTTCAAATTTACCAGTTGCGATAATTGAATCTTTTACAGTCATAGCTAAATTAGCTGGAATGGCAAATCCAATTCCCACACTTCCACCACTTTGAGAATAAATTGCAGTATTTACTCCAATAACTTTACCAGTTATATCAATTAACGGTCCACCACTATTTCCTTGATTAATAGCCGCATCAGTCTGAATAAAGTTTTCAATTTGTTCAATTCCAAGCGAACTACGTCCAGCCGCACTTACAATTCCGACAGTCATCGAATCATTAAGTCCTAATGGATTTCCAAACGCTATCGACCATTGTCCAATTTGAACCTGATCTGAATTTGCAAATTCCAATGGCTTGAATGTTTCATTTGAATCTATTTTTAATACAGCTATATCAACTTCTGGAGATGTTCCCACAAGTTTTGTACGATATTCACGTCCATTTGAGAATTTTACATAAATTTCATCTGCGCCATCAATAACGTGATTATTTGTAACAATATATCCATCCTTTGAAACAACAAATCCTGAACCAAGTGAACCAGATTCACGTTTCTCCTGCCCTCCAGAACGTCCAAAAAGCATTTCTTCCAGCGGATTATGTATTTACTGTAACAGTTTTTTTTGTCCGAATATTTACAATCGAATCTTTTACGCTGTTATGAACACTAACAAAAGCATCCTGTGTCTGAACCGCATTTTTAGTATACTTTTTGTAATTCCTCCTGAGAAATTGATTTTGTTTCTCAACATTTGCCATATTTTCTGTACTGTTAGATTTTTGTATCGTTCTTATTTGAACAACTTAAAAATTAAAAACAAGATTGAAAATAAAGCAAATTTTTATTTCCTTTTTCATAAAGATTTATTTTTTTCATATTTATACCTCGATTTCTATTATTTATTTTTTTATATTGTACTATTTTTAGTTAATAAAAATTTATTATTCTTATGAGTTGCATTTGAATTTCATTTATTTAAGTAAAATATATCACATTCTTACAGATTTTTCAAAATTAATTTGAATAATAAGAGTATATAGTATAATAAAAACCAAGTTGTAAATAAAAATGGAGAAAAAAATGATAAAATTAATTTTATTGGATGTAGATGGAACACTTACCGATGGTGGAATTTATCTTGGAAACAGTGGTGAGGAACTAAAAAATTTAATGTAAAGGATGGTTATGCCATTGTAAATTCACAAAAAGTGGGCATAGAATTTGGAATTATTACAGGCGCTGAATCTGAACTTTTAAAAATCGTGCCAAAAAATTAAAAATCAAATATCTGTATCAGGAATTTCTGAAAAAAACTCTTGTTTTAAAAAGAAATAATGAAAAATTTGAATTTAAAAAGAAGAAATTGCCTATATGGGTGATGACCTGAATGATATAAAAATTATGAAAATGGCAGGATTTTGTGGAACTCCTTTGGATGGAGCAAATGAATTAAAGGAGTTTGCTGATTTTATTTCTACCAAAAATGGTGGAGATGGACAGTATGAGAATTTATAGAAACTATTTTTAAAAAGGAAAATTTATTTCAAAAATTTTTAGAAAATGTTGAATAATATTTTCAAAAATAGCTAAAAGATTTAAAATTAAAATAAAAATATAAAAACTTATTTTTAGGAGGAATAATGGCAATAAAAATATTTGGATGCCAAAAGATTAAAATTAGTATTTATTGGTGGCGGAAAATGGGTTACAAAACACGAAGAGCTGCTAAATGAATTAAATGTTTATCCAGTACCTGACGGCGACACAGGAAGTAATATGTCAATGACATTAAACTCTATGATAAACGATCTGGAAGAAAAAACAAATGATAAAAATAAAAATGCCTGAACTTATCGAAGTAGTTGAAGAGCAGTATTAATGGGAGCCAGAGGAAATTCTGGAACAATTTTATCACAAGTAATTACAGGATTTTTAAAGGGAATTGGAGAAAAAGCAAAATTATTGCCAATTGATGTTGCAAAAGCTCTGTGGGAAAGTGCTAAAGAGACAGCCTATAGTGCTGTAAGTGAACCGATTGAAGGAACAATGCTGACAGTTATCAGAAAAATTTCTGAAAAGGCTATGGAATGTGCAAGCAAATTTGAAGATCTAGTAGAATTTTTAAAAGAAATTGTAGAAGCTGGAGAAAAAGCTGTGGAAGAAACTCCTGAAATGTTGCCAAAATTAAAGGAAGCAGGAGTAGTTGATGCTGGTGGAAAAGGTCTATTTTTCTTTTTTTGAAGGATTTTACAAAGTTACAACTGAGTTAAATTTACTAGCCAAACTGCAAAAAGCCCAGGTAAAAGAAAAATGAATTTGACAAAAACAATAGCAAATATTGACCACGATCCTGAAAGCATTCGTTTCCAATATTGTACAGAATACATCATTTTAAACGGAGATTTTGATACAGAGGAATATAAAAAGCGTGTACTTGAATTAGGAGATTCAGCAGTATTTGCACAAACTTCTAAAAAATTTAAGACACATATTCATACAAACCATCCAGGAAAAGCGATGGAAATTGCATTGGAATATGGACCGCTTGAAAAAATGAAAGTGGAAAATATGAAACTGCAGCATGATAATTTGCAGATTTTTAGTGAAAAAGATGAAGCAAAAATCTTTGTAAATCCGAAAATTGACAAAACTAAAGCAGCTTTCATAATTTTAGCAGATTCTGAAAATTTAAAAGACGAATTTCTAAAACTGGGAGCAGATGTTGCGATTCTTGGTGGACAAAGCAAAAATCCAAGCGTGCTGGAAATTTTAAATGCTATTGACAAGACAAAAAAAGAAACTGTGTATATCCTGCCAAATAACAAGAATGTCATTACAACAGCTAAAATGGCAGCTGAAAAAGCTAAAAAAACTGTTATCGTATTAAGCACTAAAACAATGCTTGACGGATACTATTTCTTGAAAAATAAGGAAAACGACATTGATGAAGTAAAAGAATCAGCTTCGAGAAATTATTCAGTAGAAATTACAAAAAGCTGTGAGAGATACAAAAGTAGAAAAATCTGGCAATACAAAAAATGATTTCATAGGTCTTGTAAATGGAAAAATAAAATTTGCATCACTAAAAAGAAATAACGGATGAAATATTAGAAATTTAATTAATAAAAATACAATAACAGCCATTGTTGTAGCGGAAATGAAAAAGATGAAGCGGCTCAAAAAAATATTGAACAAAAACTAAGCGAAATAAAAACAACTTTTATCAATGGAAATCAGGAAAATTATCTATTATCTCTACATTGAAAACAAAGATCCAAATATGCCTGAAATAGCAATTCTTACAGATTCGGTATCCGATTTAACAAATGAAGACATTGAAGGATTGCCGATAAAATTGTTCCTTTAAAAAAATTGACATAAATGGAGAGCTTTACAAAGATGGAGTAGAAATCACAAAAGCAGAATTCTGGCATCAAATGCTTGATAATAATGCAAAAAAATAAAAAAACTTCACAGCCATCACCACAGGAATTTTTTTAAATGCCTATAACAAATTATTTGAAAAAAAGGATACAAAAATAATTTCAATTCATCCTTCATCAAAGCTAAGTGGAACAATACAGGCAGCTAAAGTTGGAAGAAGTTTGACAAACAGAGAAAACGATATTGAACTGGTTGACAGTCTAGGGAGCTTCATTATTGCAAGGTTTCCCTAGCATTAGGTGCAGCTGGAAAAATCAATAAGAGGTGAAAGTTTTACAGAAATTCTCAACTGGATAAATAACTTTAGAAATAAAGGAAAATTACTTATGATTATTCCTGATTTAAAATATCTTGAAAAAGGCGGAAGAATTGGAAAAGGCCAGTTCAACAATAGCAGGAGCTCTTAATATGAAACCTATTTTAACTGTAAATCAAGGAGAAGTTACAGTTGAGAAAAAAGTTCTAGGTGAACGTAATGCTCAAAAATATATAGAAAAAAATATAGAACGTGAAAGCAAAAACAAAGCATAGTTCTCATGAGCGGATGGGGAGGAACTCCAACAGAACTTGAAAATGTAGTCCGAATTTACTCTGAAGTGGAAAAATAATCCAAAAATAAGTTCATTAATATTAAATCAGGGAAATTGGAGCTGTAATAGGAGCTCATGCAGGGTCCAGTTTACGGAATATTTATATTTCAAGATTAAGTTAATAACTTGATAATTTTAATTCTAAACAGAAAAAGAAAGAGTAAACCTTTGAAATTTAAATTTTTGATGAAATAAATTCAACTAATGAATATTTAAGAAGACATTTAAGAATAGAAGAATTTGAAGTTATTGTCGCAAAAAGCAGACAGATGGAAAAGGTAGAAGGAGAGGTGTGGATTTCAAACGAGGTGCCGCACTCTTTTCTTTTTGCCGTTAGTGATAATACTCGAACTAGATGAAAAATAACAGTCTTTGCAGGTTATATAGTTTACAATGTATTAAAAAGAGTATGTAGAATCCAAGAGAAAAACTGACCTTTAAATGGCCAAATGACATTTACTATGAAGATAAAAAATATGGGGATTTTTATGTGAAAAAAGTAAGAGATTACATAATAGTTGGAATAGGAATAAATATCAACAATACTGATTTTGGAATGTTCCGTGATAAAGCTATTTCTCTTGTGGAAATTACAGGAAAAAAACTCACTCAATTCAGGAAATTATTGAAAAAACTGTATCAAATTTTGAAGAACAATTTTACAGTCTAAATAGAAATTGGGAAAATATACTAAATGTTGTAAATGAAAATAGCTATCTAAAAGATAGAAAAAAATTATTATAAAACAGAATGGAAAATTCTTAGAAAAAGAATACAAGTTTTTACGAATAGACAGAAGAGGTAACCTTTCATTGATTGTAGGGAGATGAGGATGAAATGAAGTTTACTTCGTTGGAATTTAAGGTTATATAAAAATTAATATCCAGACTTTTTAGAGTTTTCCAAAAACTTAAATTAATGAGCAATAATAAATAAATAAAAGGTGTCTTAACAACACTTCTTTTATTTTTGGAGAAAAATCAACTTGTGAAAATTGATTTATCTTAGTTATATATAAAATATAGCTAAAATCATATTTATTTTGTCTTTTGTGAAAAATAATTTTTATTAAGAAAAAAATATTTAATTCACAGACATAGCTTTTTTTATCATTAAAATTCTTTTTATTTGTTCAACCCATACATCAATTCTTTCATCTGTCAATTCAGATTGATTAACTTCATCTAGCGCAAGTCCTAAAAATTCATTATTTTTAACTGCTCTTGATTCGTTAAATTCATATCCTTCTGTTGAAGTTTTCCCAATAATTGTCGCACCAGTTTTTTTGGATTTCTTCATCAATGATGGCGATTCCATCCATAAATGTATCAGAGAATGTTCCCTGATCTCCACTTCCGAAATATCCGACTTTTTTACCACTTAAATCCTTACTTGCCAAATCATCCACTACTGCTGCCCAATCATCTTGCAAATCTCCAAATCCCCAAGTAGAAGTTCCCAAAAAGCAATACATCAAAATCTTCTAGTTTATCTTCATTTCCGTCAATATTAAAAATTTCAGCTCCATCAATCTTTTCTGCAATTTTATGAGCAATGTCTTCAGTTACTCCTGTTGTTGAACCATAAAAAATTCCTACTTTTGCCATATTAGCCCTCCGTATCTATTATTAGTTTATCATCTATTAATTTTAAGGATAACTCTTATCCTAATATCATATTTATTCTAAATCATATTATTAAAAACTTTATGTTAAAAATATAACATATTTTACTTTGATTGTCAAATTTTTGATATTTAAATTTTTAAAAACCATTTTCTTAATTTTTATATAAAATTGTCAAAAATATTTTTATAAATTAAATATGCCACATATAATAGTCTTCCTCTGTTTTTGGAATAATTCTTGCTGGAATCCCTACAGCAACTGCATTATCAGGTACATCTCGTAAAACAACCGAATTTGCTCCGACTTTCACATTTTTCCCAACTACTATATTTCCTAAGAGCTTTGCTCCTGTACCAACTGTAACATTTTTCCTTTAAAGTTGGATGTCTTTTAGTTTTTGAGGTGCTTACCCCTCCAAGAGTCACACCATGGTAAATCACGCAATTATCACCAATCTCTGCTGTTTCTCCTACAACAATTCCCATTCCATGATCAAAAAATATTCGATTACCTAGCCTTGCTCCTGGATGAATTTCTATTCCTGTAAAAACAGGGAAATTTGAAATTAATCTAGCCAATAAAAATTTACGTTTTTTGAAAAATGGGCAATTTTATGATTAATAATAGCATGTAACGATGGATAAAGGAAAACTTCGACTTTATACCTTACTGCTGGATCTTTTTCTGCAATATTATTTATCTCACTTCTTAACCATTTAAAAATAAGAATCACACTCCCTGTCGTTTATAGTAACATTATATACTAAAACCATCTTAAAAACAACATAAATTTATTTTTGAGTATGAAAATAGGCAATTCATCTTACAACATTTAAGATTAAAGAATCCTTGCCACTTATTAAGACATTAATTTTATAAACTATTTCTAAATGCTTCAACTGATAAATATTTTTCTCCACCATCAGGTAAAATCGCTAAAACTTTTTCCCTTTTCCTAATTTTTTTAGCTACTTTGTAAGCTGCCGCAATTGCAGTTCAGAAGAAATTCCTATAAACAGTCCATTTTCCTTTGAAGCTCTTGTTGCAAACTCAATAGCTTCTTCATTTGTTATTTTTATAATTTCATCTACAAGTTTAGGATCATAATTCCCAGGAATAAATCCAGCGCCAAGTCCCTGTTGGAAATGCTTTCCAGGTTGTTCTCCAGATAACACAGCAGATGTTGCAGGTTCAACAGCAAACACTTGAACACCAGGACGTTCCTCCTTCAATCTTTTTCCAACTCCTGATAAAGTTCCTGCTGTTCCAACTCCTGAAATAAAAGCGTCGATTTGCGGAAAATCATCCAAAATTTCTTTTGCTGTAGTTTCATAATGTTTTGGGATTTGCAGAATTTTCAAAATTGTTGAGGCAAAAATATCCATTTTCAGCTGCTAATTTTTCAGCTTCTGCAATTGCACCTTTCATTCCTTTAGCACCTTCTGTTAAAATTAACTCTGCTCCGTAAGCTGCTAAAATGCTTCTTCTTTCCACACTCATTGAGTCAGGCATTACAATTACTACTCTGTATCCTTTTGCTTTTTCCAATTAAAAGCTAACGCAATTCCAGTATTCCCAGAAGTAGGGCTCAACAATTGTCCCACCTGGTTGTAATTTTTCCTTCTTTTTCAGCCCTTCTATCATTCCAAGAGCTGCTCTATCCTTTACACTCCCACCAATATTATATTTTTCAGCTTAACATAAATATCAACCATTTTTCTTCATTTAAAAGTTTAATTTTCACTACAGGTGTGTTTCCAATTAAATCTAAAAATATTTTTCATAAATCATTATAAATTACCTCCATAAAATATATAATTATTTTTATCATTTGTATCTGCAATTATTATAACACTAAAAATATAAAAATCAACCAAAAATAAAATTAATCAATAATTTTATAAAATTTACATATTTATATCATCAATACTGTCCAAATATTCTTTAATTTTTCGGAATCACAGCTGCTATTGTCCCTTCTTCAAACGGATTTTTCAAGTTAGCCGACTTCATTAATCCAAAGAACGATTTGCTTCCACCAAGTTTACACAAATTTAAATAATCCTGCCATGCCTTTTCCTTGTCTTCCTTGATTTTATCCAGAATTGGAAAGCACACACCTGAGCTAATGTATAGTCAATGTAATAAAATGGTGAGCTAAAAATATGCCCTTGTCTAAACCAGAAAATTCCATTTTTAATTCTTCAATTTTCCCATAATCTCTAGTTGGTAATATTTTTTCTCAATTTCAAGCCATTTTTCACGACGCTGCTGTGGTGTAACGTCTGGATTTTCATACACCCAATGTTGAAATTCATCGACAGTTACCCCGTAGAGGAATGAATAAAAGCGCTTCTGATAAATGAATAAACTTGTATTTTCTCTGTATCATTTTCAAAGAACAAGTCCATCCACGGCCAAGTTAAAAATTCCATACTCATTGAATGAATTTCACAAGCCTCGTAAGTTGGCCATAAATATTCAGGCACATCAAAACCCTGCTCTGGTAAACTTGAAAAAGCATGCCCAGCTTCGTGCGTTAAAAACATCAATATCATGTGCAGTTCCATTAAAATTGACAAAAAAATAAACGGTGCCTTATGTTCTGGAATGTAAGTGCAGTATCCCCCGCTCATTTTCCCCTTTTTAGAAAGCAAGTCAAGCAAATTATTTTCAGTCATAAATGTAAAAAATTCATCAGTTTCTTTCGACAATTGCTTATACATCAGTTTTTCCCATGACTCAGAATCCACTCAGGCGAACCATGCGGATCAGCATTTCAGAATTAAATTTTATAGCCTCGTCATAAAATCTAAGTTTTTCCACTCCAAGTCTTTTTTCTTGTCTTTTACGAAGTTCAGTATGCAGTGGCACAATGTTTTCAAGTACCTGCTTTCTGTAACCTTCCACCATTTTTGCATCATATTCAAGCCTTGACAGCTGTTTATATCCAAATTCCACATAATTTTTATATCCCATTTTCTGTGCCATTTTAGTTCTCACTTTTTACAAAGCAAATCATAAATATTGTCAAATTCTTTCTTGATTTTCAGCAAAACTGAGCCACTTTCTTTTGCTGCCTCAATTCTCACGTTTCTGTCCTCGATTGAGTATAGGAACCATTGCGACAAATTAAGTTCTTTTCCCATCAAAAATCAATTTTTGCACTGGCAATCAATTTTTGAATATTTACTAGATAATCTATTTTTCCTCCTGTACATCAGGAATAATCTCTTTTCGAGAAAAACTTTCAATGTATTTTCCATCAAATCAAACAGTAATTTTTCCATATTTTTTTATAAGTTCATCTTTTAAATTTTTGAATTAACAAGCGCTTTATAAAAATCATTAGTAAATCCAAACAAAATCGGACTAATTTCATCCATATACTCATTTTCTTTTATCATAAAACTCATTATTCATATCAATGCTATGTCGAATCGAAACAAGTGTTTGCATAGTTTCAATATGATTTTCTCAGCTTTTATAATTTCATCAAATGCCTCAACCTGTCCTTCCACATTTTCTGCCTTTCCAAAACTCTCTATTACTCGAAAAATTCTCTTTTATTTTCTCTAAATCTAAATGTTCATACTCATATTCATTAAATTTCATATTCTAACATCTACCTTTTCCAATAAATCATACTCAATTTCTATATTTTATAAATGAAATCATTATTAGTATATCAAATTTTATAACAATTTTAAAAATTAAAAATATTATTATAACTAACTGTAAGTGACATGTTATAGTGGGAATTACAGGATAAAAATGGCGTCCCAGTTGGACTCGAACCAACGACCCTCTGATTAACAGTCAGATGCTCTAACCGGCTGAGCTACGGAGAACACAAAAGAAAAAAAGTTTGGCAACTACCTATTTTCCCCGGGACGAATCCAAGTATTTTAGGGCGTAAACAGACTTAACTGCCGGGTTCGAAATGTAACCGGGTGTATCCCTGCTGCTAACATCACCAAACTTCAAGAATTAAATTGTCAAGTTAAGACAATGAGAAATAAATAGTAGTAGTAAAAGATTAACTAAAAAGCAGATGTAATATTAGTACCAGTCAGCTGAATGCATTGCTGCACTTACACCCCTAGCCTATCAACCATATGTTCTCTATGGATACTACGAATATTCATCTCAAAGTCGGCTTCCCGCTTAGATGCTTTCAGCGATTATCCGTTCCAGACGTGACTACTCAGCCATGCCACTGGCGTGACAACTGATACATCAGAGGTCTGTCCAACCCGGTCCTCTCGTACTAAGGTCAGATCTTTTCAGTATTCAAGCGCCTGCAGTGGATAGGGACCGAACTGTCTCACGACGTTCTGAACCCAGCTCGCGTGCCTCTTTAATGGGCGAACAGCCCAACCCTTGGGACCTTCTCCAGCCCCAGGATGAGACGAGCCGACATCGAGGTGCCAAACACTTCCGTCGATATGGACTCTTGGGAAGTATCAGCCTGTTATCCCCGGGGTAGCTTTTATCCGTTGAGCGACGGTCCTTCCATACGGAACCGCCGGATCACTAACTCCTACTTTCGTACCTGCTCGACCCGTCAGTCTTGCAGTCAAGCTCCCTTATGCGTTTGCACTCTTAGGTCTGATTTCCATCCAGCCTGAGGGAACCTTTGAACGCCTCCGTTACTCTTTTGGAGGCGACCGCCCCAGTCAAACTGCCCATCTAGCACTGTCTCCGTTACCAGATTAGAATTTCAACGGCATATGGTTGGTATTCCAACGACGACTCAGTTAAACTGACGCCTTAACTACAGTCTCCCAACTATCCTATACACACAGCCAAAACCCAATGCCAAACTGCAGTAAAAGCTCCACGGGGTCTTTCCGTCCTACTGCAGGTAGCCGGTATCTTCACCGGCATTACAACTTCACCAGGTCTCCAGCCAAGACAGCTCTCAAATCATTTCACCATTCGTGCAGGTCGGAACTTACCCGACAAGGAATTTCGCTACCTTAGGACCGTTATAGTTACGGCCGCCGTTCACCGGGGCTTCAAATCGGAGCTCTCACTCCTCTCTAACCTTCCGGCACTGGGCAGGTGTCAGCCCATATACGTCGCCTTTTCAGCTTAGCATAGACCTGTGTTTTTGGTAAACAGTTGCTTGGGACTCTTCACTGCAGCCTGTTTTCCCCTAGAGTGTTCTCCTTTCAGGTATATCAGGCACCCTTCTCCCGAAGTTACGGGGCTATTTTTGCAGAGTTCCTTAGCTAGAGTTATCCTGTCGGCCTTAAGTTTCTCACTCTGTCCACCTGTGTCGGTTTTTACAGTACGGGCACTATTTTTCATCGATAGAAGTTTTTCTTGACAGTGTAGGATCTGTAACTTATGCTAATGCACTTTGCCATCAGGTCTCACATTTAGACACGTGGTTTACCTGCGTGTCCATGCTACGCCCTTAGAAAGACTATTCCGTCAGTCTTCTCATACCTTCCTGCGTCACTCCGTCTCTCAAGCGATAATAGTGGTACAGGAATATTAACCTGTTTTCCATTCGCCATCACATTTTTGCTATGCTTAGGGTCCCGACTTCCCCAGGGCGGACAAACCTTCCCCTGAAACCTTGGACTTCCGGCCGGCGGGATTCTCGCCCGCGCTTCTCGCTACTCATTCCTGCATTCTCACTTCTGATGCCTCAGAAAGCCTTGCAGCTTACCTTCGACGGCCTACAGAACGCTCTCCTACCAGGCGTGAAAACACGCCTCCGCAGCTTCGGTTTATGTCTTAGCCTCAGTACATCTTCGGCGCAGATATCTCGACCAGTGAGCTGTTACGCACTCTTTCAAGGTATGGCTGCTTCTAGCCAACCTCCTGGTTGTCTGTGAATATCCACCTCCTTTCCCACTTAGACATAATTAGGGACCTTAGCTGGCGGTCTGGGCTGTTTCCCCCTCTCGTCCATGGACCTTGTCATCCATGGACTCACTCCTGACGATTAATATATGGTATTCGAAGTTTGCTTGATTTCGGTAAGCAGTACGCCCCCTAGAATCATACAGTGCTCTACCCCCACATATCTTAATATCAAGGCTGCACCTAAATGCATTTCGGAGAGAACGAGCTATCTCCTAGTTCGATTGGCTTTTCACCCCTAGACCTATCTCATCTCCCAACTTTTCAACGGCGGTGAGTTCGGCCCTCCACTGAGTCTTACCTCAGCTTCAGCCTGGACAGGCTGAGATCACTAGGTTTCGCGTCTATGACCAGCGACTGACGCCCTATTAAGACTCGGTTTCCTTCGGCTCCACTTTATTAACCTTGCCACTGATCATAACTCGCGGGATGATTAACCAGAAAATCCACGCAGTCACACATAAAGTGCTCCTACCGTTTGTAAGCACACGGTTTCAAATTCTATTTCACTCCCTTGCTCAGGGTTCTTTTCACCTTTCCCTCACGGTACTCTTCACTATCGGTCAACAACAGTATTTAGCCTTACGTGATATGGTCCACGCTGATTCACGCCAGATTCCTCGTGCCTGACGCTACTCGGGTGCTTCCAGTCGTTATATGTATTTTTATGTTCTGCAGGACTCTCACCTTCTTTGGTTCAGCTTCCAACTGATTCTGCTCTACATACATAACTTAAACATTATGACAATCCGTTACTGAGTCCCACAACCCCGTGTCAGCAATGCTGTCCGCTTGACACTGACACGGTTTTGAGGCTTATCGTTCGCTCGCCGCTGCTAGGGGAATCGTTTTTACTTTCTTTCCTCCCGTTGCTTAGATGTTTCAGTTCACGGGCTTACCGTTTTCACGCATATCCTCCAGACATGCAGGTTTTTCCCATTCGAAATCCGGGGATTAACGATTATGTGCATCTACTCCCGGCTTATCGCAGCTTATCACGTCGCTTCATCGGCTGTTGTTGCTAGGCATCCTCCGTGTGCCCTTATTAGCTTTTTCTCCAGAATAACTTTTACTTAGTTTTATTGCTAATCTTACCTACTATTCATTTCCCATTGTCCTAAATATAATTGCGGAGATAAGGGTTCGAACCGCTGACCCTCTGCCTTGCAAGGCAGCGCTCTCCCAACTGAGCTATACCCCAAGACTTTAATTAATATGGTGGGCATGGCTGGACTCAGACCAGCGACTGCGTTATCAGCACAGTGCTCAACCACCTGAGCTACACGCCCAAAGACATAAGAAGAAGCAGTGTTTGTTACTCCATGAAGGAGGTGATCCATCCGCACCTTCCGGTACGGATACCTTGTTACGACTTCACCCCAATCACTATCCACACCTTAGATGCTTTCCTCCTTGCGGTTGGACCGGCAGCTTCAGGTGCAAACAACTCTCGTGGTGTGACGGGCGGTGTGTACAAGACCCGAGAACGTATTCACCGCAGCATTGCTGATCTGCGATTACTAGCGATTCCGGCTTCATGAAGTCGAGTTGCGAACTTCAATCGAACTTGGACCGGCTTTAAAGATTGAGCTAAACGTTACCGTTTTGCAGCTCTGTACCAGCCATTGTAGCACGTGTGTAGCCCAGATCATGGGGCATGATGACTTGACGTCATCCCCACCTTCCTCCTGCTCTTCGCAGGCAGTCTCGCTAGGTCCCAACTTAATGATGGCAACTAGCAATAGGGGTTGCGCTCGTTGCGGGACTTAACCCAACATCTCACGACACGAGCTGTCGACAGCCATGCACCACCTGTCTCCACGTTCCGAGGCACTGCCTACTCTCGTGAGGCATACGTGGGATATCAAGATCTCAGTGAGTTCCTCGCTTGCGTCAGATTAAACCACATGCTCCACCGCCCGTGCGGGTCCGATCGAATTCTTTTGAGTTTCAGCCTTGCGGCCGTACTCCCCAGGCGGATTACTTATCGCATTAGCTTCGGCACGGACACTCTTCATGCCCACACCCAGTAATCATCGTTTACAGCTAGGACTACCAGGGTATCTAATCCTGTTCGCTCCCCTAGCTTTCGCACTTCAGCGTCAGTTACCGTCCAGTGAACTATCTTCATCATCGGCATTCCTGCACATATCTACGAATTTCACCTCTACTCGTGCAGTTCCGTCCACCTCTCCAGCACTCTAGCCAAACAGTTTCCAGGGCAGGCTTGCGGTTGAGCCGCAGCTACCCCAGACTTGTCTGGCCGCCTAGATGCTCTCTATGCCCAATACTCCGGATAACGCTTGCGACATACGTATTACCGCGGCTGCTGGCACGTATTTAGCCGTCGCTTCTTCTGCAGGTACCGTCATTTTTTTCTTCCCTGCTGAAAGCACTTTACAATCCGAAAACCTTCTTCATGCACACAGAATTGCTGGATCAGGGTTGCCCCCATTGTCCAATATTCCCCACTGCTGCCTCCCGTAGGAGTAAGGGCCGTATCTCAGTCCCCTTGTGGCCGTCCACCCTCTCAGGCCGGCTACCTATCATCGCCCTAGTGAGCCGTTACCTCACCAACAAGCTAATAGGACGCAAAGCTCTCCTGCAGCATCACTTTTCATTGCCAGGCACATGCGTGCTGGCACTGTGTATCAGGTATTATCGGTCGTTTCCGTCTGTTATCCCTGTCTGCAGGGCAAGTTCTTTCGCGTTACTCACCCGTCCGCCTTTGGCTAGGCTGCAAGCACAGATTCGCCAAAAGACTTGCATGTGTTAAAGCATTCTGTCAGCTGTTCATCCTGAGCCAGGATCAAACTCTTCATTCAATATATTTTACATATATTTAATTTCACCTTTGTCTTGACGAGAATCTTATCTTATAGACAAGAGTTCTTGACATTAATATTTATCTTTTACACTTATTGCTTCTTCTATTCTTACTCATCATTGTCCTTTGATACCTGTATCGACAAGATATATATTATCATAATTAAATTTATTTGTCAACTACTTTTTCAAAAATTGGTTTTTGTAATTATAGAGGTCTCTTACCGGTATCCTCACTTTTCTAGGATATTTTCATTTGTTTTTGGAAATTTTATAATTTCCATATTATTCTTGTATCTTTGCTTTCTGGAAGATTAAATTCAAATATTTGTTTATTTTTGCATTTAAAATCTTTAAAAGCATTTTTCGATTCTTCTATTTCGTTTAGGGTTTAATTTTTGCGGTAAAACGTCCATTTACTTTTTATGAATGGAATCATACACTCCAGTATTATCCCTCAAATTTGCTACCTCGGCAAAAGTGCAACATCAAAACTTTCTTTTATATCTTTTATTAATTCTTTCAGAACGTTCAAAACTTGTGGTTACATTCTGTAAATTTAATTCTTTTATTACTTCATTTATGATTCTATTTTCCTTACTGAATCTACTAATAAAAATCTGGATAATGAATAGCAAGTACAAGTCCAGGAAATCCAGCACCTGTTCCCACATCTATAAAAAGATTTTTCATCATCATTTATAACTTTGTTAAAAAGTATGAATCTATAGAAATGTTTTTCCAGTCTATCACGAATTGCTGTTAAATTCATCACTTTGATTTTTATTATATAAAGTTCTAAAAATTTCAGCATTTGTGTAATTTTTGTCTGACACTTTAATTTCTGATTTTGAAAAGCAAGTTTTAAGAAATATTCTCTTAAATTGGCTTCGTCATTTATATTTTACTTTTTCTCCTTATGTTTTCATTAATATAAAAGTAGTTTGATTTTAAAATAGCTTTATTTTCAAAACTCCATCTAACACATGAGCACAGAAATATCTGCTGGTCGTTACTCCAGACATTCTAGATGCCTGTCCTACATTATATGGTCTATTTTCCTTTTAATCTTTGTTTTGCTTCTCTTGTAATTCCTTTCATGTGTCATAATCAAAGTTTTAGGAATGTCATCCAGTTTTTGCTGTTTTTCCATAATTTTGGATATGCTTTTGGCGATGTAGCCTTCTATATTTTGTCTGAACTTCAATTTGATATTCAGTTTCATCGTCAAAATTTAGATTTGGCACATTTTCAATGATTTCAGCGATATGTTTATATCCTGATATGTAACTTTGGACGACGTAAAATTTCCTTTCAAAGTCGTTCCGCTTAGACTTTCATTGTATTTATCAAGAATTTCCATGAGCCTTTGGTTACTGCTTCCCTAGTTTTATATTTCTCAAGATTTCTATTGTTTCTTTGACATCTTTCTTTTCCTGTACAATATCAGTAATACTTTTTATCAGAAGTCCGATTTTATAAGCTTTTTCAGAAAGTCTTATATCAGCGTTGTCTTCACGTAAAATAAGGCGGAACTCAGGATCTTGCCTGTAAACTATTCTATATAGGCTCAAACAATTCCTTATTTTATTAAATCATCTATCATTGTCCCAATATACGAACTTTTCTCTGTCTAAAAATAAATCGGCTCTTGTCCTTTAATTTTTAAAGCTGCATTAATTCCTCGTCGATAATTCCCTGTGCAGCTGCCTCTTCACAACTGCTTGTACCATTTAGGCTGCTCCAGACAGATAAAGTCCTTCTTTACGAGGTTTCAAGGTAGCTAGTTCGGTTAGGGTCTACAATATCATATTCCACAGCATACCCTGTATCGCATTATATGGGCATTTTCGAGTCCATCAATTGTATTTACTATCTTTTGTTGCAAACTAGCGGGATAACTTGTGGAAAGTCCACTTATGTAGACTTCTGCCGTGTCAAATCCTTCTGGTTCCAAAAATAGATGGTGGCTGTCCTTATCATTAAATTTTACAACTTTATCTTCAATTGATCGGACAGTATCTTGGCTCCTGTACTGCTTATACTTCCATTATACATCGGTGCTTTGTCCAAATTATCGAGTATTATTTTATGTGTTGTTTCATTTGTCCGTGTTAAATAGCAGGATAATTGAGGTTTTTCCAAAACTTCATCATTTGGAGTTCTCATTGAAAATTTTAATGGAATACCTGTTATTCTGGTTGCTTCTTCCAACTTTTTCCAGATTTAATGTTCTAATATCAAGTCTAGGAGGAGTCCCTGTCTTGAATCTGTCCATTTTTAAATCCTACAGATTTCTAGGAATCTGTCAGGTCATCTGCTGATAACTCTCCCATTCTTCCACCTTTTCACTGCTTTTATCTCCAATGTATAAAAGTCCTCTCAGAATGTTCCTGTATGTGCACAACTGCCTTTTTGCAAAAACTCCATTCTGTCTTAGTTCTTATCCCTTTTATAACTTTTTATTCTTTTAGAATTTCAAAATCTTCAATTTCTTCAACAATTAATTCTGTAACAATATCTTGAACAGTATCTAAATTTGCTGATTTTCTATTGTTTTCATTTCCTTGCGTAAATTTTTCTATCTGCCTGAGCCCTTAACGAACGAACTGTTGGGTCCTTTTTTAGTCAGATCTCATTTGTACAAAGCTTTTTGTCCATATTTCGTCCGATTTCTCCACCTTAATGCGTCACAACTTCCTTAGCTAAATGACTTTTTGCAGGTCACTCCAACTGATGGATTGCAAGACATACCTATATTATCTAATGTTATTGTATTGCTGTATTCAACTCTAATCTTGCTGATGCAATGCTAAGCTTCAATTCCTGCGTGTCCAGCACCAACTACGATTACATCATAATTTCTCATTTTTATTTATAAATTCTAATTTTTATTCTCAAAATAATACTTTGACCTAAAATTACACTCTCCTTTCATGCCAATTCTTTTCATAAATCCATTATATATTAATATTTTGTCAATAAAGTATTTGTAAAAAGACGAGTTATGCAAACTCGCTTACAGTTTATTTAATAATTCGATTTTTATTTTCTGTTTTGGTGGAAATGACGGGAATCGAACCCGTGTCCAAAATAAAAAGTTCTTACTATCTTCACAAGTTTAGTCATTTAACGCTTTAACTGTTAGATATTAAACAGACAAAAAGTCTAGAAAGGCTGAGATTATAAGATTTCCCAAATGACATAATCATACATTTGAGTAAGTCCATTAAAATGACATCATCTAATGGAAAAATGGCGTTTCCAAAAGAGATGAGCCGCCTATCTCAGGGCAGCTAATGCGTAATTATCGTTCTCGATTATTTTTAAGTTGGATTTTAAAGCTCCGCTACGCTTGCCACTAATAATCTTTTTATCCTGTCGAAACCAAAACATTCCTCTTAACTATTTTTAACTCTTAAGTCATTCTATCACAAAAACATTTATTTTTCAACAGCCGTTTTTAATTTTTAATGTTTCGGTCAAGGCTTATTACACCATAAGACGCTAAAGTCATTACTACTGAAGCTATACGACTCTAAACCAATGTAAAAAATGATCTTTTCTATTAAATTGAAGCAACGTCCAATTAATGCACCTGTCAGGCACCTGTTCCTGAAACGGATGCTACAACAACGCATCAAAGCCAATAAATTCTCCTGTTGCAAGCCCCTTTCACTTCGCTTTTTCCTTTTGATTTTCTATTTTTCGATAAACTTTACCATAATATTAGTGTTTTTCATAGAATTCAAAGGCTTTACTGAAAACAGCAGAATAAATGGTACGGAAGCATATTTCCACAATCGAAAGCAATCATATTCAAATACCAAGGTAAAGTCAATGTCTCAATCGGTATTGCACGACAGCTCAATTATAGGCAGCATTGATATAAGAAATATTCCAATCATTTTGTTTAAAAAGTGGAGCTCCAATCAAAGTTACCTTTATAAAATTTTTAAAAGATTCCATCATTTTTATGTACTTTATAATAGTACATTCATTAATTATTACAAATTTCCTCCTTTATTGTTTATGTACATTGTTTTCAAGAGAACATAGACTCTATATTTAAAATCCTATCTACCTCTTACAAAATTCAGCACATTTACAACATATTTCCAACTAAATTTAATTATGTAATCACAAATATTAAAGGGCTGTGATTTTTCCAAAATAAACCCAGACTCATTAAATCCGCCAAATACCCTTTTACATTGCTTCATATCTAATCTGTTCAAAAAGAAATTTCACAAAAATCAAAATACTAACATTTGTTAAAAATTTCATCATTTTCAAACTTTATCATCCAAAATAGTTTTTAAAAATCACATTATTATCAGAATTTTTGTAATAATAACGCTCAAATTTCACATTTTCATTTTTCACTCACTGGTAAAATTTCCCAAAAATCAGATTCAGATTTTTGATTTTCAAAAATTTATAAAAATTTATTAGCTGAATAATCAGCTTCCATTCATTTTCAAGCTGAATAAGCCTGTAAAAATATCTCATCTTTTGCTATTCAAATGCGTAACGTATTTCCAACATTTATTATTGTGTCAAATTTTCCCAATTCATCAATTCTCATCATATCCAAATACATCAACATTTTTTCTAGCCTGCTCAATCAATTTTCATTTATATCAATCGAAATTACATCATATCCTTCATTTTCAGAAATTTTTGACAAATTGCCTTGCAGCTCCCACATCACACTTTCTTTTCCCTGTAATATATTTTTGATCTTCTGAACATCTGAAAGGAAAAATAAAATCATATTTTTCTGTGATTGTATCGTAAAACTTTTCATATATATTTTCCATATTTTTCCGAGTTTTAAAATGAATTTAACAGCAAAGTTATAATTTTAGATTATTATATCACAATTTTTATAAAATAAGAATTAAATTTGTCCAGACTTTTGTGGTCAATACATGTCTAATTTATACTAAACCCCATTTAAATAACGAATTTGATTAAAGCTTTTTCAACAAACGATAAAACCGACGGAGCTTTTATTTGTTTCAGCTACGACTGTCTGACGACTATGAGGAGGTTTGCAGTTGGGCAAATGAAAGTCGTAGTCTAGCCATACAGGTGATTGCGTGTAATCTTGCCACAATTTTAATTATCAGGATAAACCTTTACTGCAAGATAAGGATTTGCGCCAATGAGCAATCCTGCAGAAAAACCTAATAAAAATAGTAAAAACTAATATTAAATAAAATAATCTAATACTCAAACTCCATTATAAAATAGAAACTATGTTCAGGACAAAAGTTTTTACTCCTGTACTAAATAGTATGTAATTCAAATTTATTAAACATTCGCTATTTAAACGGAAATAGTATTATATAATGATAAAATTTTATTCTTTAACAAGTATTAATAACATTTTGAAATTTTCTGTTTCAGCTTCTACAGCGATGAGGTGAATATTTGCAGGAAGAACTGTACTTTTCACCTTTTTCACAATAAATGGTTTTTCCATCAACATAATATTTTCCTTCCCCATCGAGCACAGTAACCAAAGCATCTCCAGGTGCTTTGATGTGATCAAGGGTCTCACCTTTCCAGAAAAGACATAATTGTCATTACTAAGTTTGGTTTTGCCACTAAATACTTACAATTTTTCCTTCCTGATATTCAACAACTTCAGCAAGATTAGAGACTTGCACTTTCCAGCATTTTTAATGTCTTATTTTCCATATTTCCATCTCTATCTTTTCTCCAATTTCAATTAACTTCAAATTATCCCTTGCTTCGATAGAGTAATTATGATTTGCTGTTATCAAGAAAATCATCTGAAATTGTTTTCTGTCATTTTCAATAAAAATCTCTCCATTACCATTAAAAGCAATAATAATAACGGTTTCCAAGCATAGCTTCTGCAGTTATTTCCTCATCTTTTGCTAAAGAAAAATAAAGAAATATAGCTGTTTGTGATTTAAAATCTCGCATACTTACCAATCTCAGCTTCTTTAGAGTAATAAGCCTGTTAAAGCTTATTGGTTTTTGCAACTTCTATTTTAACCATAAATCTCTCCTTTAGTTTATATATAATATTTTCCAGCTTTTTCATAAACATTTCCTGAATAAATCGATATTCTCCCATTCCTACTAATTCTGTTTCCACAGTATATCCATTTTTCAAGAATTGCTTTTCCATGAACTTTTCAGTATCTGACATACATGTCTTTTTGCATGTTTGTCAGCAACTATTAAAAAGGTTTTAGTATATATAATCTGTATTTTTAATTTCTCTAAAATATCTGAAATTTGAATCTTTCTCTGCAATTGTTCCAATAAAAATATTGTCTTTTCAGCTTTTTCAGTATTTTTCTCTGTAACTTTCATAACTTTTATCCGAAATATCTTCTGAACCGTGTCCCACATAATTCATCATTGTCTTGTATCATTAAATTCCCTCATTTTCAACAATTTTTTCATAATCTTCTTCCACAAACAATAACGGTTCTGAAATTTTTCCGTATTTATTATTCAATTTTTGTACTCAACTCCATCCAAAAATATGAAGTGACAGTGTTACAATATTATTAAAACCCTTATTTTTAAAAGCATTCTAGAGCTTCTTCCATAATTAAAGACTAAATAATCAGTTTTCAGTTTGTATACTACTCTTTAGACGTAAATGACGTTCAAAAATTTCTTTTTCTCCATATTTTTCTTTTGCGTTATTTTCTATAACTCAATTGTTTTTAATGTCTCAGTATGCAGTTCCATAACTTGCAACAACAATCCTTTTTCCATAAACCATATATTTCCTTTCAATTTTAGTAAAGTATACTTGAACCCTTTAAATATCTAAAAATTCATAGTTAAACAAGATAATAGTAACCTTTTTAGTTTTAGTTTTTAAAAATAATTTTGATTATAGTATAACATACATTTATAGAAAATTTAAAAATAAATATATTAATTTTTATAATACAAAAGAAAACCGACCATTTCTAGCGATTTTCAAAAGTTAATTTTTAAGATTTCGGTTTTAAAATCAATTGTTTAGCAATTTTGCTTTATGAAAGTGTCCCTAAAGTTCTGATTAATTGAGCCAGTATAGACATTTCGTTGTCATACCAGATACTGTTTTAACTAATTGAGCATCCCCATTTTGAACAATTTTAGTTTGAGTTGCATCAAATAATGATCCAGGAATTCAACATATGTCAGAAGATACTAATGGTTCTTCAGTATATCGAATGATTCTGCTGCTTCTTTCATAGCTGCATTTACTTCTTCAAATCAGTTACTTTTTTTAAAGATGATACTAATTCAGTTAATGAACCAGTTGGAACAGGTACTCTTTGAGCAGCTCCGTCTAATTTCTCCGTTTAATTCAGGTACTACTAATCCGATTGCTTTTGCAGCTCCTGTAGAGTTAGGATACGATATTTACCAGCTGCAGCTCTTGCTCTTCTTAAGTCACCTTTTTCTGTGAGTGCATCCAAATGTATTTTGGTCTCCTAGTGTAAGCGGATGAGTAGTCATTGTACCAGATTACAATCACATTTGTCATTAACGTGCTAGCCATTGGTGCTAAACAGTTAGTTGTACAAGAAGCTCCTGAGATAACTGTTTCGTGAACCATCTAAGATTTCGTGGTTTACGTTGTAAACTACTAGTTTTAACGTCATTTCCACCAGGTGCAGTAATAACTTCTTTAGCTCCTGCTTTAACGTGCTCTAGCTTTTCTTTTGTATGCTAAAAGAAACCCTGTAGCTTTCATATACATCAACACCAATCTCCGAGTAATTCTTCAGGATCGGCTTCTTGAAAACGATTTCGTTTCACTTTTACTGAAAGCTCCTTCTTTAACTTCGATAGTTCGTTGAATCTTCCTTGAGATGAATCATAGTTTGAACAAATGCTAACATTTTTAGCATCTGTTAAATCACATACTGCCACCACTTCAAATTTATCTGTTTGTTCAGCCACTAATCTTAATGTCAATCTTCCAGTTCTTCCAAACCATTAATTGCTACTTTAACTGCCATTTTAATAATACCTCTAAAAATTTTTAATATATAAATTAATATATTGTTTCTTACAATTTGAGTATACCACATGAATTTTCAAACTAGTCAAAAATTAATAAATTTTATAGTATATAATTTAATTTTCAATTTTAAGTGTAAGTATTTGATAATAATTTTAGCAAAAACTACTGTAAACTCAGTGCATATTTATACATATAATTTATTTTTATGCTGGCTGAATGGATTCGAACCATTGCATGCTGGAGTCAAGAGTCCAGTGCTCTTACCGCTTGGCGACAGCCCAACAATTTTCCCTATAAGATAGTAATTATTATACAAAAAATTCAATTTGTCAACACTTTATTTTATAATTTTTAAAATTATTTTTAGTATATTGTCAAGTCAAGTGCAACAATTATAAAGAGTATTCTAGCACTTGAATAGAGTCTGTCCTATTATAATAATTTTAATTTCTAAGACAGACTACTATTAATTATTTCAAACCTTCAATTTTTCCATACACCATCACGAATGTGAGTTGCGGCATCTTTAACTAAAAATGCCTCAGCTTTGATATTTTTCATTTTTCTCCTACTATTTTTAAAGATTCCTGTAATATGCTTTCATAAATTTTCTTTTAGCATCATTTGATGAACTCATCAAAAATTTTCTTTATTTCATCTTGACTTTTATATCCTAGATTTTTAAAACCTTTTCTTCCATTTTCCTGCTTTCAAGTGATATTTTTGATATATCCTTTATTTTTATATCATAGAAGACCTGAACTTTGTTATTTGGAAGATTTTTAAACTGTTTGATATCAATCTTTGTATCATCGTTATTTAATGCCATTGATATGTATTCTTTTGAAAATTTGTGAATAATTCTATATGAAGCACTATATTAGATTCTTTATCAAATATTTTGGTCACCAATTATTTTTGCAATTTCTGATAATTCTGCACCTACTATTTCGTTCATAATAGATCAGCTCTTTCTGCACTACTCTTTTCAACTTCTCGTTTGCTGTTATTTTATTTTGACACACTTCCAATCTTAGAATTTTTGGAAATGCAGCAAAACTATTTCCTAATACAACTAACGTAATCAAAAATAATATTTTTCATAAAATCTCCTCACTTTACATTTATTTTAGTTTTCATTTAATTATACCATATAATTACAGTTATTTTCTAAATTTTCTATTTTCCATTCTATATTCACTTTTCTATGCAACTGACATATCTTTCCAGCAAAAGTTTCTTCCTCTTTGAATCCCTTTGCTTTTTCATTAATGAAAATTTTACCATTTCTTCAAGAAATATATAATAATATTTTCTCTTTTAATTCGTCATTCCTTTACTTTTTCATAACTCTTTCTATTTCATCTTCATTTTTAATTCCATATAATTTTTCTTCGTTCCATCATCCAATTCTAATATATCCCAAAATTTTTCTAAATTTTAATTTTTATATCATAATTTACTTGCACTTCATTTTGAGAAACATAATCAATATTACAACCTTTGGTTCTACTCCTTTTTAATGTGAATTTTACTATTTCATCAATGTATTTTTTCTGTGATTTCATTTTCAAGGAATTACTTATAACATAATCTTTTCCAAACAATTTATCAAATGCTTCTTCACTAAAGCTGTTTTTTCGCCTCTGAAATTCAGCATTCATAACAGAGAATGTACAAAGGGCTGAATCTCCTTTTGAGTTGCATTTTTCCATTTCTTTTTCTCATTTTCTGATACTCTAGCTGCTGTTTTTTAAATTTCTTGATACTGTGCTGTAAAGTGTTTCTATTATTACTAGCATTAGTGCAAACAATACTTTTTCATAAAATCTCCTTTATTCTATCTTTTTAGTTTTTCTTACAAAAGTATAACATATTTTTATGAAAAATATTAAAATTAAAAGATTATTTTCACGCAAAAACTTACGAAAAATAATTTATGTGATATAATACAGGAAATTTATAATTTTGAAGGAGGATTTAATGCCTAGAAATAAGAAAGAGGATTATTTTGAGTTACAATGTGTTTTTAATGGTTTGTGGAATGAGTGCCTATAATTTGGCTCTTGTTGGAAAATTGAGATTACACAAAGTTATGGATCATCTCTTAAAAAGTTTTGATTGTACATTTCAAATATTCGTGATTTTTATCTTTACTGTTCCTTTATTTATGCTATATCTCTCATCTCTTGAAGTTTTAAAACTTTCATAATCTGCATCTAATATTTTCCCATTACAATAAATATGGTCTTTATCTTTTGCGTAAGAAAAATTCTCTGCATCCATATTTCTCAAATATTGTAAACGAATTTTTATCTGACAAAAACTTTAATTAGGTGTTATTTATTCTAAAAATATCATAAAAATAAATTTTTATTCTATCTTTCGCTATAACTCATTTCCTATAACTTCAAACGTTTTTGTATCTGCACCTTCTAATTTTACAAAATCATCTATTTCTGAATTATAGTAATAGATCACTTTTCTTATCTTTTATAAAATTCATACTCCAAAAGGTTTAAAAGTTTTTATCAATATTTTTAATTCCTTCGCTCTATATTCATTTAGCCATCCATGAGGACAATATAATTTTTATTATTCTCAAAAATATTTTTGTTATGTTTCAAATTTTCATTTATAAATTTAAAATCTTTAGCAGGAGGTGTTCCTGTTATCTTTTCATAGAAAAATATGGACCATCATGTACTTGTTCAATAATTTCCCCTATTCCAAATATAAATTTTGTCCCTTATCTATTGCGACGTCTTCGGATATTAACCTAAATGTATTATAATCCACTCCTTTTTAGTTCATTAATTAATGTTCCATAAACTAAATATTCTTTTCCATCTTTCAAAAATATTTTTCTCTACTATATATATAGTTTAATCAATTTCAAGATTTTTAAAATTTATTTTTAATTTTTCTTGTTTAATATTTACAGATTTTTCTGCATTTTTACTTTTATACCTGAATAATAAACACCTTCATCGTCTACTGAAATTTCATCATTTAATCTTCTTCTTCCTTTGCTTATTTCTATATCATACTCTTTATTTCCAAAAACTTCATTTATTACTAGCATTCCCCGTAAATGATAAATTTCTATAAAATAATAAAACAAATATTTTGAAAAAATTGTTTTTCATAATCTACACTCCTAATCACATCTTTTCCCAAACTCATCATATTCTTCTCTTGTTTACAATCTTATTATTTTTATCATCCAGTTATAAAACTTTCTCCCATCTCGTATACACCTTTCTATAACTGTCTCTTTTCTCTCAAATATTATCTTTTCCCTTACTAAACCATTTATTAAAATAAACGAAAAAATTATTTTTATTTCCACAAAAATCTGTAACTTCTATTTTTGCATTTATTTTTCTCCATTTAATCTATAACTCGAAACATCTTTTTCCAAAATCTTTTTCTTCAATTTCATAATATTATTTTCATGCCCAATTTTTCCATTTCTTGAGATGTCCATTCTTCCAAAGTCATTTTTATCATATCAAAAATCTTTAATAGCTTTCAAAATCACGAAATTCTACAATTATGTATTCTCTAATAAATTTTCCTATTTCTTCATTTTCTAAAAAACTGCCATTCTCAAAGACAATCCTATTTACGTTATTTTCTTCAATAAATTTCATTATATTCTCAAAACCAATTTCCCGTGTTACAACATCATCAGAAATTTCTATTTTTCTTTCAAATTGATTTATACAGCCAACTTTTTCAGTTCTATCGAAATTCTTCTTGTTTATCTCCCGCTTTATTTTTCTCAAGAAGTTCAATTAATTTTTGAAAAATCAACCTTATTTTTATGAATTATTTCTCAAATACTAATTGTGCTTTTCTCAAAATATCATATTTCCAAAATTTCATTTTCAATTTTTCATCATTCGCAAACTTCATTTTTCATAACTATTTCCACGAATAATCCTGCCCATCAAAGACAATGAAATATTTTATCTCCCTTTTCTTTCTCAAAATCATAATAAGAACAGCTATACAGTGGATCATCTTCCCTTCTCAAATCAAATGCCACATAATTTTTATCTTCTTTTGCTTCTCCAATATGCAAAAACATTCCACTTCAAAAAGAATCATTTTTCTGATTTTTCCAAGTTTTAATTTTTCATATTTTTAAAATCCTCACGTAATAGATATATTTTATTACTTCATTTTTATTTAACATTTGCTCACTTATTCCTTTGATTTCCAATCATTCTTAACTTTTTAGTTTAATCCATTCCTTCAATAACTCTCACATAAGATGGTTTTCTTTCATTCTTTTTTTAAAATTTGCATCATTAAATATTCCAAGTTTCGTACTTCTTAAAATCATTTGTATCTTTCAAATTCCTTTAAATTATATCTATAAAATTTTCTGTTCACTTTCTTTTAGATTATCAAAACTATCCAGATCAAGGGCATTACTTCATAGATTTTACAACTGCTTTCGTATTTGATAAATACTTTACGTTTTTATATTTAAATTTTAGTATGTTTCAAATCCATAAAATTAGAAAAGCTGTGAGAAAAATTTCAAAGCAAAATATAATAACCCTCTTCTGGTCATATCCATTATACTTTTAATTAGAAATCAGACTACTCATTTTCGAAAGTCTTTCTTAGATATATTAGTTAATCTGTTTCTTCAATTTTCTTATTCTCCAAATCAATCTGCTCTTTTTGACAAAGTAACATTTTGTTTTATTACTTGATACGCTCTGCAAAAATTTTGCATGGAAAATATAAATAAAATTATTATTAGTTTTTCATTATTCCTTAATCCTTTTCCTAAACTCATGTGAAAAATGCCTTGTCGTAAAGTTTAGACTTAGAATATTCATTTCCCATAAAGTTTCCTACCAGAAACTGTGCTGTTTTGTAATTTTTCCTTTTCACAAGTTCAGCAATTGTTTCTAATGTTCCCATAACAATTTTCTGATCTTCCCAAGTTGCTCTTTGAACAATGTCAATTGGTGTTGTTTTTATCGTAATGTTTTATAATTTTTTGCAACTTCATCAATCATTTTGCTAGAATAGAGAATATTGCCATCGAACATTTGTGGATAGGTCTTTCAAAAGGCTTTTTCTGCTTCAGGGACAGGCGTTCTTCCTTCCAGTCTTGTACAAATTATTGTCTGACTCACATCTGGCAGAGTAAATTCTTTTTATTGCAGCAGGCGGCTACAAATGAACTCACCTCCTGGAATTACTTCTGTATTCAATCCCATATTCATCCAAAATATCCATTTGTTCCCTTATTGCACCATAAATACTCGGATCTCCAGTATGCACTCTGCTACCAGTTTTCCTATGTGCCTTTATCATAATCTTCCATCACTTCATCCAAGTTCATTGAAGCGAATTATAAATTTCAGCTCCATCCTTATGGCAATCAATAACCTCTTTTTGGAACTAATGAGCCAGCATAAATTATTACATCTGCTTCTTTACGATTCTTTTGCCCTTTTACTGTAATCAATTCAGGATCTCCCTGGTCCTGCTCCTATGAAGTATACTTTTTTTCATAAAATTACCTCTTTCTTTTTAATTTTTGTTTTATAATATTTCATTTATTTAAAAACTTACTGATATTTCTGCATTCAAATATATTTTTCATCTTTTTAAAAATGCTTCCCAGACTTTTCCCATTTTTCAAGATAAACGGATATTTTTATCAAATTTTCAACTTCTTTCAACATTTATTTTTCTATTTTTGTTTTTCATTCCAAAAATCTTTTTCAAATTTTCCGAAATGTCGTTATTAATTATCTCGTTATCCACAAAATAAATTTCATTAACCAATTTTTCTGATAATCTTCAAAAACTATTGCAAAAATTCTCTACACTGACTATTACATGCCCATTCACAAAAAATATCCTTTATTGTCAATTTCTTGATTTTACTAATTTCTTCCCTTATTCTCTAAAAATTTCTTTTATCTCATTCTCCAAAAGAAATTCCAACGGTGAATATCCGTATACTCTTCTCATAACAAAAATTATACTTCGGAATAAAATAAATTTTTATCTTCCATTTTTCAAATAAATTTTAAAAATTTATAATATTCTATATTTCCATAATTTAAAATAAATACATAATTTTCATTTTCATATTTTGGCAAAATCAAAACTTTCACCATAATGAATTTCCTTTCCGTCTTTTTAAAACTTGAATATATTCTTCATACCAACCTTATCATCATAAATTTTTCTTTTTATTTCAACATTTTTCTCTTTCCCGTTATTTGTTTTTCATCAAATTATAAATTATTATTTTTAACTATTTTACTTTTCAAATATCAAATATTTACTTCCTGTATATTTCATAAGCCACACATTGTTATTTGATAAATAAAATTTAATATAGCACTTTCCCTTTTTAAAGTTACCATTTTGTTACTTCGTAATAAAAATGTGTCTCTTCTCACAATTTTTCTGTTTTAGCTATAATTAACATAGTTAGCTAACTCATATATCTGGAGGAAATTAAAATGATTGATTATAATAAAATATTAAAAGAAAACTCTTACGGAGTTTTTAGCTACATCTGACGATAATAAACCTAAAAACAAGAATTTTTCAATCACCTATTTTCTGAAAAAGACAAAGTATATCTTGCAACTACAAATAATAAAAACGTTTATAAACATTTAAAAAATGTCCTTACGTTTCTTTTTCTCTCATTCAGAAAGATTATTTATCATTTATATCCGTAAATGGAAATATTCATTTTACTGATGATATTGATCTTAAAACAAAGAGTTTTAAACGAATATCCAGCAATAAAGGAACTTTTTAAAACTCCTGACAATCCTATTTTTGAACTCTTTTTATATTGATGTGAAGAAATCAGAAGCTTTGATTTAAAAACTTATACCAATGAAAATTTTAAAATCGAAAAACCATAATTAATTTGATTCAATTTCAGTTATTCGTATTTTGTTTTTCTCGTAATTTACACCCCATTTGTCCATACTTTTCCAGTATCGGCTTTTAAAGCTGTAGCCTGTTTCAGTAAGAGAATATTCAACTTTTGAGGAATTTCAGGATAAATCTTTCTTATAAGAAGATTGTCCTCCTCCATTTCTCTTAAATTGTATGTCAAAACTTTATTAGAAATTCCATTTATAGATTTTCTCAACTCTCCAAATCTTTTTGTTCCATCAGCAAATCTCTTATTATAAGTATTTTTCCATTTATTAGAAATTAAAGAAAGTGTTATTTCAACAGAACACTTCGGTAATTCTTTTTTATTCATAATTATCATTCTCTATTCCTTTTAATTTTATTTTTCTATCATACTCCCTCAAAACTTTTTCCACCTCATTTTCAAGCACTTCCTTATTAGGGAATATACAACGTGTATTTTGAGGCAAAAATCTGATTAGAAAGCCCACCAGTGCATATTCAGATTGAATACCACTCTCTTTATCTGTACACTAAAAATTATTCCAACTGGCTCATTGTCAAACTCATCATTTACTTCGCCTTTAAAATAGTTGCTACATATTCATCTGACCCACAGCTTCAGGCATTAATTTAGAAGTTTTCAATTCTATCAAAACATAACTCTAAGAACTTTATTATAAAAAACCATATCCACATAATAATGGTTATTCCCCAAAGTTATCCGATATTGAGAGCCTACAAACATAAAACCTTTTCCAAGTTCGAGCAAAAATTTTTCATATGTTTTTACAAGAGAGCTTCCAAATCACTTTCCAATAAGGATTTATCTTCAGGAAGTCCTAAAAACTCAAATACATATGGATCTTTTATTATATCTTGTGGTTTTTGAATACATTTCCTACTTTTTGACAATTCCAAAAACCTTTTTCTTATTTATTTCTCCAGAAGAAAGCAGTAATCTTTGATATAATGATGTTGAAATTTGCCTTTTTAATTCCCCTGAACAGACCATCTTGAATTTTCACATTCTCTTTCATAAAATGCTCTTTCTTTATCATCAGATATACTCAGAAATCTCACAATAATGAGATCAGCTCAATTTGCCAGACAGTGTCTGTAAATTGGATACTCAAATAAAATTGTCTCATATTTTGTAAATTAGATCTCGAGAAGCCTTTTCCATACTCTTTTATCAATTTTTGACAATTCTTTTAAAAAGTTTTTCCCTGTATTCTGCTCGCTCATTATTTTTCTGTTCATCTTCTATAATAATTTTCCCAATTTTTCCAATAAGTCTGTACAAGCATATATTAATCTTTACAGATATCTGTTTCCTTGCATTTTCCATCAATTCTTTTGATTTGCAAATAAACCATATTACTCTCAATTCCTTTTTTTCAATTTTACCCATTTTAACCCCTATTTATATTAAATTCTAAAAATAATTTATAACTTATCAAACATATTAACTAATAACTAATTTTTGTTCAACATTCGGATTTTGAACGGCTTTTCTTATACAGTTCTTTAATTCTTCAAATGATTTCCATTTTTTTCTATATTCTTTTTCCTTTTCTGTCAATTCCCTATTATACGGATTATCTCCCAAACTGCTGTGAAGTGCAACTCAAATTGTGTTATGATATCAAATTTCATGATTTCGCGACAAACTTTTTATCTGTATAAAAATTTATAACCATCGTAATTTGAACCTCTTCCCGCATCATAGTAAATATCGTTATTGTATTTTACTTTTACAATATTTTTATTTCTTTTTGTTTTTCTTTTCATAAATAACTGCTTTGTTGTTTTCCACCAATTCAGCAATATAATTACGAACATAATCCAATTTTTATCCTTATCCGAAATATTATTTTTATATTATTTTCTTTTTATCTCTATTTTTATTGTATAATTCCAATAGATCACTTTTTCTCACTAAAAATATCATAATTTTCAGTTTTATACGTTACTATATTCTTTTTATCATTTGGCAATACATAACTCAAATTTATTTCTTTTTCAAAAATTTTGACTTAATTCTATGTATCTCTTTTGTATCATAAGTTCCTTTTACAATTGTTTCTAGTCCTTGAATTGCTACTCAAGTAACAAAATAAATAATATTTTTCATAATAATTCCTTCTTTTCTTTTAGTTCTTAAATTTTAACTACTTTATTAAATATCCCATCAATCTTGTTTTTCAACACAATTTTTCCTTTTATTTTTATTATTTATTTTCAAAGTTCCCAAATAAAATCCCATATTAACAATCATCGCATAAACAAAGTACCTCGACTCTAACGTCTTTATAATCCCAAATTTTTCGACACTATTCTCCCCTTCTTCAAAAATACATCAAAAACTTTGTAGGGAAAAGTATAAATTATTGCGTGATAGTCTTCTTTATACCAGTTAAAGCCCATAAAAAATAAATATTCCCATAATTATTAGACAGCCTGCTATTGTCAATATTCTTACAACTTCAATTTCTTCTTTTATCAAAATATTTTTATAAAAATCCAAAACAAATATTGAGTAATAACAAATGGAAATTAAAATACTAAATTGACTCATCTTTCTATCACTTTCCATATGGAATTCCAAAAACAAATTGCAAAAACTAGGAATCAAAAATACATTGTAACAAACCATAATATAATTTTTAGAAACTTTAGACAGATAACTTCTAATCTTTATTTTACTTCTAAATATTCCTAAAATGAATAATCCGTTGAAAAACATAATTTTATAACTCCCATAATATCTATTCTAAATAGTAATATTATTGATAAAAATTATAAAAAATATTGGTAATTTCAAAATTTTATCATTTTCATATTCTTTACTTTTTCCTAATAAATAAAAATATTAAACCAAAAATACGCCTGCTATTACGAAAATATTCCTTCAAAAACATAACGAAATGGTAAATCAAAACCATAATCCCAATCATATTTTTCCAATCCAGAAATAATACATAAATAATAAAAATTTGTAAAACTATAAATATTATTATTTTAGGTTTTTAACTTTTTTTACGCTTTTTAGAAATCTTTTTCCATTCTTCTATTCCCTGTTTTTTTAAGAATTAATGTAGAAAAAAATAGTGTACACTTTCAACATTTTCAATATCTGTAATAATTTCTTCATTTTCTTTTCCACAGTTTGAAACAATAACTATATTTTCTTTATTTCCTGTTTCAATAATCGCTTTTTTTATTCTCTCAAAATCTCGGCTTATTTTCATTAACACTCAGATTTTCGTTATTTTCAATTTCTTTATGAACATCAGTTTTTCTGCTGACAGACACTATTTTTAAATCTTCATCTCCAACCATAAGCGGTATATTAAGTCTTGCCGCAATACTATTAAACGAAGTTATTCCAGCGATAGTTTCAACTTCCACATCATCTGAAATATGTTCCAATACATAAGTATAAGTACTATAAGTCATTGGGTCACCTATTGTTAAAAACGCTACATTTTTACCTTTTTCCAATTCAGCACTTATTACATCCGCATTATTTTTTTACGAAAAACTTTTCTTGCTTCCACATCCTCTTATCATCGAAACTCCAAAAATAGCTGCTCTACTCTGGTTTTTACATATTCTTTTACAATATTAAAGGCTGTACTTCTTCCTGACTTTGTTCTCAGGCAGTACTATCACATCTACTTTCATGCAAGCCTTTTTACTGCTTTCACAGTGATATTCTTCATGATCTCCTACCCTACGCCAATACCGTAGAATTTTTCCTAATTTGTTAGCCATTTTACTCCTCTAATTTTCTATTCATTCCAAATTTTTATAAATATTTTTCTAATATTCCTCTTACTGCCACTACTATTCATAATTTCTTCCAGTTTTTAATTTCTATTTCATATATATTTTGAGAAACTATTTTCTGTTGTTCTTCAAGAGGGAACAGGAATTTTTATATTACTTATTTTTCCCACGAAGTTCTTGGAAGTTGTTGTCCTGAACAGTTTCAAAACTTTATTATTAAATGTAGCACTTAATAGATAATAATAAAGCATTGTTTCATTGATTTTGACGAATTTATTTTTAAAACTAAATATCTGTTGAACATATCCCGTTATATTCAGATAAATAAACTTTATTTAAATTAGGTCTCAATTTACCATATAAAACATCTCCTTTTCTCGAAAAATATTTTTACTTTTTATTTCTGAATACTTTCTATGATAATCACCAACTATTCTACCAGTATTTTTCTCAATATTTTCTAAACCTATACAAATAATATCTCCTCGTGTTGATTAGGGTCAACGATTCATTTCTAATACTACATAAATCTTCAATTTTGAAGTATTCTACTTTTTCCCTTCTTTTCAGGCAATTTCTAAATTAATGAAAATTTGGGCTTTATGTCTTCTATTTTTGTTTTACTATTTTCATGTTCTACGTCTACTTTTCACATTCTTTATACTCTTTTGTATATTTAAAGGAGGTAAAGGATTTTCATGATTTTTAAATATTTAAAAGATCTTCGTATCTTTCTGAATCTTCTATTTGAGCATTTTGCAAAAATAAACAAATAAAAAATTTTGTTGATATTTTATTTTATTAATTTCAATAATTTTGTTCCATCTCCTCCTTGAACAAAAAGGAAAAATCAACATATTTAAAAAGTGCAATTATGATCTCCAAAACAATGAGGGCAAATCATCAATGACATCTTTATTATTTGTATAACCTGGATATAATTCTCACCCATTTCTGTGTAATAACAGGATATTTCCTTTTCAAAATATCTTTTGATTTTATTTTAATCTTTATTTCCATTTATTTTTAAAAAGTAAAGTATCCAAATTTTCTAGCGGAAACTGACTCTTTGTATTCATCTTCCTTTGAATACTCGTCTCTAATTGTCTTATCAAAACTTGTTCTTGAAAAATCTAAAAATATCGACCAATGGCAATGTATTTACAAATCTTTGTTCTCTTCATTTATTGTAATTTTTCTCCGATAAAAATTTTACGAATTAAAGTATTTATTTTATTTTCATCTTTTTAAGTTGTTAGGATTGAATAATGGAGTATTTATTTGATAAATTCCCTCTATTACGATTAATATTTTCATCGTTATCATTTATAGTTACACCTAAATATTGTATTCCTTCTTTCCTTTGAAGATGACCATTCATAACCCTAGAATTTTTTAATCAGTGTTGTATCAGATGGCTTTTTACAATGATAACATCTTTTTATTATCTTTTCGCCAATAGATAATAATAAACTTTTTCTTTTTCTTTTTCTTTAATATATTCTTTTAACTTTTTATTAAAAAATCTGCTTGTTCTGTGTTGATTTTTCTCGAACTTTTTCATATTCCTGAAATAATTTTACATTAAGGATTTCATTATTTTTATTTTTCTAGAAATTTTTATATTCATCATAATTGTATCCACAATGAATACAATACTTTTTCTAACAAAATGAATATCAATAAATAATTCTTCTTCATTTTGATTAAAATCACCGTTAAACCAACTTTCAACACGATTTTTAAAATGTTCTGAAATATCTGGCTTCATATTTTTCGTTGTAGAAATAACGCTATTGTTTCTGTATTCGTTTTTCTGAAAGCTACCTTTCCAAATTCTCACTATTGCTACAATATAAAAATATTTTAAAATAATTTCTGACACTTTATATATATATTTGATTTGTCAAAATAGAAGAGGGTAAAATAATTGCTGCAACTCCATCTGTTTTTAATAATTGCTTGGATTTTTCAATAAAAATGTTTCAATGGAATTAAAAACTATCTTCATTCAAGTTATTATATAATTCATAAGAATTTTTATCATCTTCAGATAATGTAGTTAAAAATCCTTTTACACTGTACGGTGGATTTGCAATTAATATACTAAAAGCTATTCTCTTTTATATTATTTGCTAGAGCATCATTGTAAATAATATTAACCTCGTCTTGACCATACATAAATGCAGATACTTTTGCAACTTTAGAAAGTCTATATTCTTTTTCTATTCCGTATATATTTCATAATACTGTTTTTAAAAGATTTTTATCTTTGATTATTTCTTTTTATTTGACTTGCATATTCCGTTAAAAATGTCCTGCTCATAGAGCATAATCTATCACTTTTCGGAGTTTCTTCTTTTTCTAACATTTTTCTAATGGGAGAGGATACTAAAAATTTTACTATCGGCATTGGTGTGAGTAAAAATTGTCCTTCACTTTGCTTTTACACCTTGATCCAAAAATCCTTCAAATAAATCTCCTAAAAATTGATTTTGTTCATCTTCATTTTTAGTTTAATATCTTGAAAGCATTTGAACTATTTCTTTTAAAATAATCGCATTTTCGTAAAAATAACTCTTTATTATGTACATCTATAAAGGTAAAAGAATTATTTGAATAAAATTTTAATTGCTTAAAGTAATCCAATATTATCTTTTTAGTTTCATCCTTTTTATTTTTAAAATAAGTGAAATGCTTTCTTCTATTTCACTTTCTTCAATATATGTTACATCCTCGCCTCATTATACATTCCTATTTTTATATAATTTTTGTAACCTATCCTGTAAACTAAAATGGTCATCAGAAGCAGCTCCTTTCAATAAACTTTTTAAACTATCCAGATTTTTACTTTCATCAACCACTTTACATAATTTACTCAATTTATCAAAGCATTTTCACGTCCTGAAACATTGTGTCTTCTCAAAATATTTGCAACTGATAATATTTTTCTGAATTGTTTCATTATCAACCCTTTGTAAATCACCTATATTAAAAATCTCTATTTCCAATTTTAAAGATTTGACTTTCAAATAAATTATGAGAAATATAATCATATTGATAAGTGTTTTTCCAAATTCTAAAATATTCTTTCTTCCTCCATTCGACCTCCTAACCTTCAAAACTTTTAAATTATTATTACTTTTAAATAATTTTATTATTTTCATTGAAATTAAATGATAAACATTTTTCAATTTTATTATCTTTAAAATTGAACTATATAAACAAATCCATTCACACTGACGATAACTATTGAAATAATTAAATAATTGACCTCCATCTTTTATCATTTTGTTCCAAGCCTTTTGTAAATTCTGTTTTATTACTTTACATTGTCTGCTGTCTTGCATTCTATTAATAAAATATTCTTTTTATTATCCAATACTATAATATCATGTAAATCCACCAGTCATACCGTGTCCTCCTGGCATTCCTTTTGTTTCTAATATTATATGTTCAGGTTTATAACCAGTATTCAGGTATACACACATTCAAAAATTACGAAGTTTTCATTTTGACTCAAAATGTAGTATCTCTGATCCGCTATCAACTTATCAGGATAAATAATTTTTCGTTTTGAAATCTACTTTTAATTCATACTCTCTCTGGTAAACATCTTCAACTTCAAATTTCGAAAATATTTTTAATAATTTCTTTTAAAATTTTCTATTTTCATATTATGTTCTCCTAATCGTTTCTAAATTTATCTTTTGTTTTCAAATATCTTTTTAATTTCTCCAATAACACATTCCAAAGCATTTACAACCTTTATTCCGTCATAGCTCGTATTTACCATTACATCATCTAAAGTTATAAGATACTTCGGATAGTTATCCTTAATACTTTTTAAAGGCATCCAGTTCCCTTTTTAAAGTATTTTCATCTAAGACAGTCAAAGCGACCTGATAATATTCAATTTCATTTGAATTACTACAACAAAATCAACTTTCATTTTTATCAAACTGCCCGACATATATATTGCCTTTCTTCTAATTAGTTCAAGATAAATTATATTTTCCAGTATATGTCCCATATCTATATTTCTATTACCTAAAATCATCTGTCTAAGCCCTAAATCTGCAACATAAATATTTTGATAATGTAGACAGAAATTCTTTTCCTTTATATTGTATCTGCTAACTTCATGCACAAGTAAACTGTCAGTAAGCTCTCTAATATACTTTTTCAATGGTTTTTGCATCCTGTTTTTCTTCCCATTGAAGTTAGAGGATTCGCTATTTTTGAAAGCGAAAGTCATACCGATATTATCAAATATAGCTTAACAACACTTTCAAGTCTCATCACATCTGAAATTTTCTTCAATCTTGCAACTATATCTTTTCAAAGCACTGATTATATATTCCCTACTTAAATATTCATGTATATTTTTCAAACTCTACTGTCTAACCGTAGCTATAAGGAAACGAACTGTTTACTATATATCACTATAATATTGTATAAGTGTTTTAACGTCCATTTTCCTTTTTGCTCCATTTTTTCATATTCTAATTTAGCCTGATAATACTCCTTAAATGATAAAGGCAGCATTTTCAGTTCTATATAACGCCCACTTAAAAGGTTGCCAGCTCGCTTGACATAAAATAGGCATTAGAGCCTGTTATGTATAAATCTGTATTTTCTTTTATAAAAAGGCTGTCTACAACTTTTTTCAAATTTATCCACATGCTGAATTTCATCTAAAAATATATAATTTCTTTTATCTCCAATCATTTTAGATTTTATATATTCATAGAGTTTTTGTAATCTGTAAGTTCTTCATAATCCATATCTTCAAAATTTATAGATATAATCTGATGCAACTCCATTTTCAAGCAGAAAATCTTATATATCTCAAAGAGTGGATTTTCCACATCTTCTTTACACCAGACACAACCTTTATTATTTGTCTGTCTTTTTGATTTTACTAAAAATCTAAATATTCTTTTTCTATCTATTCTTATCATTTCTACACCTCATTTCCTTTTTAAATTATACCTCTTTTATTCAAAAATCAAATTTTATGAATATAATCCTATATAAATTTTATAGAATTTGCAGAATATATTCCTTGAATTTTAGAATTTTTAATTTTTGAGGAATGTAATCCTATAATTTAAAAATTATCAATGAGGTTTTACCAGCTTATTTCTTCATAAATTTAGTTAAACTTGCATTTAGAATTTGATAAACAAAGTATTCTGAAACAAGGGTATTAAACCCTTGTAATAAAACTTAGGCTGTCTAATAGGTCTCACTATACAAATAGCATTTTTCCAAACATCATGGTCATAGTCTGATTTTTCAATCTGTAACAACAACCGTAACAACTTCTATATCCTATAAAGCCCTTTTCTTTTTAAAATTATCAAAAAGTTCTTACTGCTTCCAGTCTTTTCTTTCAGCAGAAATAATAGTGTTTCCACTTCCAGATCCCAGCCGTTTCTCTTCGGCAATATTCTTCACATTTCTGTTTGGCTTTTTGCCAGAAGATCGTAAACTTCTGTTTTTCAATGTATTTCGTAGCTTCTTCGGTTGTGTTGAAGCCATTATCTTTTTCAGGTTTTCCATACTTTCATCTACAAGCAGTGCATTTGCAGCGAGTATTTCCATTTTTGGCGTCAGAAACTCTACTATGTGTATGAAATATTCTGCCTGCAACTTTCTACAGATTTTCCAAGTTCACCAATAAAATAAATTTTTCTTGCCTCACTCCCTATGCCCTGTCAAACATATAGCCCACAAAATTACTTAGTACAACAGATAATGAAGTATTATCCTCAAATTGTCAGTTAAATATTTTTTCCCCTGTTTCCAAATAGAAAATAGCTCTCACTATTTTCAGCATTTTCAAGAGCCATCTTCAATTCAATGGCAAGCGATGCTTTCCATGCGTCTTCCGACATCGACTTTACTATTCCGTTGTACCAAGGATTGAAATTCCACCAGATAATTCCAAGTTTTGCATTCAATGTTTTTTGCAGTTTCTTCTGCCTTTTGTACAAAAATTTCTATATCTGCACCTTTTCCAGTTGGAAGAACACTTTCCACCGCCGCTCTTATCATTTTTAAAGGAGTAGGATTTATTGCAGAATTTCCAGGAGAGATGGGAAGACCCTTTTGGTAACTCTTCCCACTCCTATCCCACCAAAAATATTTATTTTTGCATCATCACGCAAACTTACCTTTTGAAAATCTGAAGTCCGTGAGTAACGTCGGATCATCTCCCCATCCTTAAAACCGATGCAAAGCGCATAGTTATCTGCTTTTTAATGAATCTACTTTATTGTTATAGATTTTCCTGAGGGAAGTCCGATAGTTACTTGCTATATCCTGTTCTCCATCTTGCAGAAGATACATAAGTGCAGCTTTTCGTAGTTGCTGTTGCAGAACTTCCGTTGACAGCCATATTCTTAGTTTTCACCGTTAAAATATACATATTCTTCCATTTTTATTTCTTCCTTTGTTAGTGATTAATATCTATCTCTTTTCAAACATTTGATACAGTATTCCGTGTAATACTGCCACAGCCACTGTACTTCCACCTTTTTGTACCGTTAGTTCTTATAACGGCATCATAATCTGAAAGCGTGGCTTTTGATTCAGGGACATCCTACAAACCCACTGGTACTCCTGCAATAAGTTTAGGCTTTTTCTGCCCTTCCTCTGCTTATTTCTTCAAGAAGTTTAAATAATGCTGTTGGAGCATTTCCAATCAAAAATATTTTTGTATCCTTATCTTTCACTGCTCTTTCAATTCCAACCATTGATCTTGTAATTTCCTCTTTCCTTAGCTTCTCTTTGCCACTTCTTCATCATTTACAAGACAATATGCTGAACATCCAAATTTCGCAAGACCCATTTTTATTTAATCCAGTAACAATCATATTTGTATCACAATATATCTTGCACCCTGATTTTAGCTAGCCCATAGCCGAATTTACTGCATCATTATGGAAACTCTGTAATATCTGCATACCCAAAATCTCCAGCAGTATGCACCAGTCTTTTCTGGCTATCATTTTCAGCAAAGTGGTCTACCTTATTCCCCATCCTTCCGTAATCATTTCAAAACTTCTACTTCAATCCTCTCGGATCTTTATATACGACATAAATTGATTCCCTCCATATTTTATGTTTTAAACTATCAAACAATATTTTAAGTTTAAGTTTTAAATACAGAACTCCAGTTTAAAAACTAGAATAAATCTTTATATATCTATAGCCAATCCATTGCTTTTTAACAGTTTTACAACAATTTTTCAAGTGGATTGATCTATAACTTTGATTAGTTCGATTTTTAAATAGTTTTACTATACAATTATATATTATTTTTAAATTTTAGATAGCTTTTTACAATTTTTCAATTAAATATTTGAAAAATTTTATATTTGAATAAAAAGAAATGTGTGGATAACTGCCAGTGGCTATATTTTCCCTATACCCACAAGTCCAATTTCTTCCATCATTTTTCTATTTTATAAAATTTTTCTTTTTCATTATCTACAGAAATTTCTGAATAATGAAATTCGTGTCCTTTGTATGAAATTCCATTTCTCAGTTTTTATATTTATATAGCCAAATCTTCCGATATTTAGCCTATTTTTCATAGAAATTTCACATCTATAATTCCACAGAAATTCCCGCCTATTTCCATCTAGCAAATTCAGCTTTGTTGGTTAAAATAAAACAATCCGCCACATTCTCCATAGATTTTTACTCCGTTTTCATAAGCCTGTCTTATGCTTTCCTTCATAGAAACATTTTCAGACACTCTTTTCCAGTAAAAGTTCGGGATAACCTCCGCCAAAATAAATCATATCAAGATTTTCTGGTATCATCTTTACAGGGACTAAATTTACTATTTCAAGCCTGAAAAATTCTATTAGTTCCAGATTTGACTCATAGTCAAAATGAAAATGCACCATCTTTAGCGATTCCGACACGTTTTCCTTTATATTTATTCTTTAAGTCCATTATTAGCTCAAAACTGTCCATACTGCTTTTGCTTTCAAATCTTCTTATTCTGCAACTTTTCTAAATCAAACAATTTTGTGCAATTTCCTTAAATAGTTGTCTAAGTCTCTTTTGAACCTTTCAATTTCTAAAAAGCCTGTTTTCAATCCCAGATCTGCTTTTCCACCGATAATCTCATTTTTTCGGCAACATCCTCACGCATCCTATCCCTGCAAAATCTTTCTACCGCTTCCTTCAAGTTCAAGTATAGCTTTTCAGAAGAAACATTATTTAAAATAATGCCCTTTATTTTTAACATTTTTATCAAACAGCTTGAACCCAAAACTCGGCAGCTATGCTTGAGTTCCTTTTGCGTTAACTCATAAGAATTACTGGATATCAAAGTATTCTTTTGATACATGAGCTGTACTAAAATTATCCTTTTCATGCCCCACTCACCATAAAGCATGAACCCCTCAACTATAGCAGGATATTGCTACCTTTCTGCTCCTGTTTCAAATATATGTTTTAACGTACTTTCATCAAACAGGTAAAAGCTATCTAAACGACGAGATTTATTGTCGTGAACAACCCATGATAGCCAGGGTCGATGTAGTCTGACCAACCTGTAGCAATACATTTTCAAAAGCTGGTATCACTATGCTGCTTACTGTCGTTTTTCCGGCCTCGCTCATTGCTTGAGACAGCATTTTCATAGCAAGTCTCCAGAAACTTTATGAGTAGTAATCGTTTTCATCAAGACTTTATACTTGAGATGACCCGCTATCAGCACATATCTGGAATATTCCAAATTTAATTTCTTCAAAATTCAAAATCCTCAAAAACCCTCGTCCTTACCCTCCCTTGCCGACACTCTCCCTTTTTCAAGGACATAGATAGGTCAGCAAATTCAGGCAAAATCAGTATCGTGTGCTCATGCAGTAGTGTTTCCAGCTTTGGACACATTATCCAGAATTTCTGCTATCTCTTTTGTATTTTTAGAATCAAGCCATGTAGTAGGCTCGTCAAGAATGCCTAGTTCTGGCTCCATTGCCGTAATCGCGGCTATTGAGTCTCTTTCTGTCCATAGCTCAATGATGTGCAGGTCTGTCCTTCAAATCGGCTATATTTATTTCTCCATTGCCTTGTTTACTGCTATTTCTACTTTTTCCTTGGAATAGCCAAGATTTTCATACCCATAGGCTACTTCCTGAAACTACTAAAGGAGACAAAATCTGTCTTTCGGGATCTTGAAAAATTATCCCAACTTTTCTTCTCAGATCTTCCAATCCTTGTGTTTTATCCCTTCAAAATAACATCTCTCCTTTGTGCCTGCAAAAGTCCATTCATTATTAAAAATAAAGTTGATTTTCCTGACATTTTCCCAAGAAATAATGTTTTTACATCTCCAATATTCAAAGTTACATCTTTTAGAGCCTTTGTATCTTTCATCATACGAAAAATTTATATTTTCAAGTCTACATTGTATTTACCACCAAATATAAGTTTATTGTAAAATGGTATTATTACGAAAATTATTTCAAACCCAATTTTTATATTTTCTTTTGAGAAAAGATAAAGTCTTTTTCCATTCTGATTCCACAGCCTTTATAGAATTTAAATTATAGTAGTATGTAATATAGCAACTACCAGCATCGGAAATGATTTCATCCTATTTTAAAACTGCTGTATCCCAGCCTTACTTTCCTGTGCATTACGTAATTTTTCCTTATTGTCAAATAATAAAAATATATCTGTAAATTAGTAAAAACATTTCTGAATATTTTAGGAAATTTCAGCTTTGCAAATATATAGTCCAGATCTTATAATTGGAGTAGAACAGATAAGGAAGACCATCAGCTATCGAGGAAAATGAACGTAGCAAATGTCCATATATCCGCCTTTTATAAAGCAGCAAGCGAAATTGCAGTCGTTAAATAAATAAAGCTGGAATAAAAGTTCAGCTTTTAATAAGTCACCTATTTTCACTTTTACGACAAAACAGAAGTTAAATTAAACAGCATAAAATGCAAACAAATACTACTTTTACTTCCCAGTAAAGTAAAATACTAATGTCGTCATTGACAATATAAACTTACTCCGGGTATATATATGGGATTTGTAAGATACCTTATCATCTACAGCATCTTCACCCTTTGAAACTAGCCTCAATACATACCCTCACAACTCCCGCACCTAATGCCGCCTGTAATGCAAACAGCAGACTCTTCAGTCTCATCTCCTGGTAATCTATTAAATTTTGTGCCCATGGCTCATAATCAGGTTTTATAGTTTTTATTACTTCTTCTCCCTTGTCATCAGATCCACAACCAGATTTTACGAGAACAAAGGAATAACACCTATTAAAATTATTGCAAATTATTAAAATAATATTCTTTTAAATACACTTTGCTTTTTATTTTCTGGACATTAAGCTTCCACTTTCTACGTTATATTTTTCAAGTATATTCATCACCACGTTTGTAAGTAGCCTTCTGATAACTGCAAGAGGAACCTGAGTTACTGCAACATACTGCCCAAATTTGATAAATGAAGCAACTATCTACTTTTGTGGAGATGGATATGTGCGCAAGCGGGCAGCTGAAGTGATACTACAGTAAGTCGCAAGATCCTCCCAACGCAGCTGCCAAAATGCTGCTCACTGCCTTATTCTTTTTCTCAAATGCCTTTATACACAAAATATGATAACTGTCCTGCAATTGCCATTGAGCTTCACAGGTTTGCTCCCAAACGTTGTATCCTTCCGTGCAAGCAATCCTGCTTTGAAATATCAATGATTTGTTCCAAGAATGCAGTTACAAAAGGTCCGTATAATATGGTAGAATAGCCCGCACTCCTGGATGTGGATGCGAACTTCCTGTAACTGATGCGAATTTTTAGTGCAGACAATACAAATATAAATGCACTGCTAATGCAAGCGTCATTTTATTCTCTCGCACGCCCCTTTAGACGCAGCTCCAGTTTCTTCATCCCTATAATCCAGAAACGGAATACAACCGCAAACCATACCATAACCCAATTTGAAGCAAAGGTACCTTCCATAATGCGCATTGAATAACCATTTACGCCTATTAACAGCATACTGGTTAAAACCAAAACAATAATGTTCCCTCTTTTCATTTTCTCCTTCTCCAAATTTAATCATCCTTCGGTACCAAAGATCCATAAAGCTGCAGCCAGTCACGTCAAAGACTCTCCACACAATAACTATATCATCATCGTATAGTAATTTATGAACAAATCACCGCTGGATTTATTTTTACATTGATGTATATTAAATCTTCCCTTCCCAGAAAAATTTTAGTATTATTAGCAAGTCTCCTGACTAACTTCATCCCACTACACCCTCTTCCCAAAATATCCAAGATATCTCAGTGGTTTTGTGTACTTTCGTCAGTTTCCACAGTAGTGCTGCCACGATCTCTAAACTGATTTCCTTATTAAGTTTGTAAACACCTATAATTTTTTTTATTAGTATACTCTTTTTATGTTTGTCAAGTTCAAAAAAGTATGAAATTTAAGTCTTTAATTATACAACTGTAATTGTCGTTAAATTATTGATTTTTAAATCAAATGTTGCAATTAATTTAATATACTGGAAAAACCATATGTAATCTCCTTCAAGGACTGTTAAGATTATACCAATTTTTTTTTAACATTCAAGTTAAAACAATCTTTTAAACAATTAGTGTAAAACCATTTTTCATAACTACAACTTTTACTCACTAATAGCAACCATTTTACCAAATACAAAATATTGAAAATAAACTTGAACCCAATAAACAAATTATCATAGAAACAATTGTATTTTCTCTCGAAAATTCTATTTTATCTTCAATCATAAAAAAATTAAAGGTGGCACTATCATATAAGACATATAATTGTTATACCTATTATCATCACAAAGTTCTAAAATTATTTTCATCTCTGCTATCCACGAAAATACATACTCTACTTTTTATTAAATATTTTCATAAACTGTACTTCATCAAATATACCTATTTAATTGCTGATTTTCTTTTTAAATAATATTTTTCCTATTAACATATATTTCAAAACATCAAATCTACCAAATGAATATTATTCACTATTTTAGTGTCATAACATACTAGCCTTCATTCAGAATTATTTCATCAAATTTCTAGTTTCATAATTTTCCAACTTAACCTTCAAGTAATGTTTCCTTTTCCCGCCAGATAATATATTCATCTATATGCTTTTATGTCCTTTCTTACTTTTAATATCAAAGCTTCTTCCATAATATTTTTACCCAGTCCCATTCTTTTCTTCTTGTGGATAATCATTATATTCTTCTTTCATTTTTTAATATACGAATAATTTCATGTATTTTTAAATTTTGCTATTAACGTCGCTTTGTGATATGTACACATATTGATCGTTGGAAAGCTTTTTTGATTGCTGCCTTTGTTTTATTATCATTTTTCTTCCAAGTCAAACCATTCATAAAGTTCATTCTGGAATAATTTCAACATTTTTGCATACTTACTTTATCAAGTTTCTTCATCACTCAAATCCCACCAGTAATCCCACTCTGATACCTGTAAATTTAATCTACCAATTTACAATTTATAGAATTTTTAACTGCTTGACAACATGTTAGCGAGATAAAAATTCACTGTAATCATTACATTGTCTTTTGGAAAATTTAACCTTCTAAAAAATCCTAATTTATTTTACCTATAAAAGTTGATGTCTTTTTTATAAACCGCTCAATGGTTTATTTATCTTTAAAATTTTTTTTTGTAAATTACATTAAATTCCTTGAAGTTAATTCGCCCATAAATCCTCCTATTCCATAAATATTATACAATCCATATTATAAATAATTCAATTCTTTTTAAAAAAATTTTACAACCACTTTGTTGTGTCATATGGCAACACTCAGTCAAAAATATTTACTAAGTTTTCAAAAATTTAATAATTCAATGAAACTTATTTAAACCAAACTCAAAAAAAGGTAGAAAATTTTTCCACCCTTTATTTTTCTTATAATGAAACCGCACAA